>FLNZ01002524.1_pt1 | contig 201040 bp, 194 predicted proteins | sample 1140391 | NCBI WGS metagenome assembly FLNZ01 (sample SAMEA3878171, study PRJEB12797) | bioreactor metagenome | biome: Moose rumen | place: Sweden | collected 2011-10 | reverse complement strand
AAGCGAGTTGCAATGAGTAGATGATTTCTTCCCTAGCGCCGATGAAGTCAAACGGGCTACTACTACCGGATGTGACGAGGTTTACGAACGATGGCAATAAGCGCTGATCGTCGAGTAAATCGCCGCCAAAGATGTGTTCGAGTTTATCGTGGCCAACGAGCGGATAAAGCATAATGTAGTTATAGAGACAACGTGGACAGTGACCACACCAGCGCTTCTCTTCCGTGGCATTATTGCAGCCGCCAAAGATGTTAAAGTAAAGACTGTGCTTAATGAACTTTTGAAAAATACCAAACTCGTTCATGCTACGTAAAATGCTAAAGTAGCGAATCTGTGGCGAGAAACAGTGGTCGATATAATTTTGGAAATCGGTTTCAAAATCGTAGCTCTTAGTGTACTGATGGTTGTTTCCGGCAAAGGCACTGTTCGATAAAATAATGTTCTGCTTCTTATTTAAGTAGGCGGTGATATAAGCGGCGAAGGCAAAACAAGATGATAGTGAAACATGGCCATTGTAGAAGCCTTGTTGACCTAGCTCGGCAAGTAAAGGATCGAGTGATAAGTTAAAGTCGACAACGCTTTCTAGTCCATAGCCGGCCTCTTTGATACAGTCTGTAGCGGCGATGTTGGCGTCGTCGTGTCCATAGTGGTAGAGGAAGCAAAGATTTTGTTCATGTACTGGCTGCAAGGCTTCGAGCGTGACGACGGAGTTTTTATTGCCGCCGACTGGAATTAAGTTCCCCCCAAAATGCGTATCAAAATGATAGGTGTGTGGGTGCTTTTCGGTTTCATCTTCGCATACAAAGGTGACGAAATCTTCAAATGGCACGCGCAGGTTATTGTTATAAAGAAATTCGATTAGCTCGCCGTAGAAAACTTTTTTAAAGAATGCCCGCTGGTTTTCGTCGATGTAGCCCGCTTTGATGCGAAAAACTGGCGGAATGGATAGCTTGTAATAATGCATGGCGTTGATAATGCCGAAGTTGAAGAAAAGATAACTCAAGAAGCTATCATCAATTTCATTGTTGCGGATGTCGGCGGTTGGAATCTCGACGCTCGGATGAAAGATATGTTCGCCGAGTTTGTAGGTATATTCGGCTTTCACGCCGTCGGCGTTGCGGTAAAAATTAAATGATTCATAAATGAACTCTGGTATGCGATACCGAAGTGCGAGATTTTCTTGCGAGCTATTAATCATAAGCTCATTATAGCATTATTCAAGATGATACTTTTTAGCGAAAATATTGTAGATTTCGTCAGAGTTGAGTCTGCTGGTATATTTGGCGAGCGTACGCAAGCGCTTAAGCTCGTCTTCGTCGTAATCGAACATTAAAAAGAGCTCGTGATCGGAAACTTTATCGCCAAGCATCTCTTCTGCCTCTTTGAGGTTTTCGACGGCTTCAAGATTCTCGCGCGAAAGCTCGTAGTCGTAATGATATTGAATGACTAGATTATTGATGAGCCGAATTGTGTATTGATCGAGGCGGGCATTTCGCCAAATATCAACGTCTGGCTGATCTTTATAGCGCTCAATAAAACGGTCGGCTTGGGCCATGGCTTGCTCAATAAAGAAATCTGGAGCGTATTTAGTATGAAGATGTATCGTAAGGCGGCGGATAGTAACGCGCAAAACTTTACGCTTAATATCGCGAATTTGCTCCCTTGTATAACCGCCTTCGCTCATACTTATATTATATACCATACGTCAAGGGCATTTTTAGGGGTTAGCGTATTGACTTTTTGGGCATTTTCTGATAGAATAAACGCTTATGGATGGAGACTATATCAAGATTCGCGGTGCGCGCGCGAATAACCTCAAAAATATTGATATTGATATCCCGCGCGACAAGTTAGTCGTGATTACGGGCTTGTCTGGTTCTGGTAAGTCTTCCCTTGCTTTTGATACGATTTACGCCGAAGGTCAGCGTCGTTATGTAGAGTCGCTTTCTAGCTATGCGCGCATGTTCCTTGGCGTGATGGATAAGCCGGACGTCGATATGATCACTGGTCTTTCGCCGGCAATTTCGATTGATCAAAAATCTACTTCACGCAACCCACGTTCGACCGTGGCGACGGTGACGGAGATTTATGATTATTTACGCTTGTTGTTTGCGCGGATTGGTGTCCCGCATTGCCCGATTTGTCATTCCGAGGTGGCACGCCGGACGACACAGGATATTATCGATCAAGTAATGGCTTGGCCGGTAGCTTCCAAGCTGATGGTCTTAGCGCCAATTGTTTCGCAGAAAAAAGGTTCTTTTTCGCATATTGGCGAGCAATACTTGGCGAAAGGCTTTGCACGGGCACGCGTAGATGGAATTATTTATGCACTTGACGAATGGCCGGAGCTCGATAAAAATTTGCGCCACGATATTGAGATTATCGTCGATCGCTTTGTGATGGCGCCAGATTTAGAAAGCCGCGTATCGCAAGCGGTGGAGCAAGCGCTTGATCTTGGCGATGGCATTATGAAAATTCTTTGCATTAAAGATAATTCGACCGCGATTGGTCAAAACAATATCAATACCGCCAATGCAGAAGTGGTCACTTACTCGCAGCGCTACGCTTGCCCGAATCATCCAGATGAATTAATTCCAGAGCTTGAGCCGCGCCTCTTCTCTTTCAATGCGCCACAAGGCGCTTGCCCGACTTGTACTGGTCTTGGTACGCGCATGGAAATTGATCCAAACTTAGTCTTGAATCCGAACTTAACGATTGCCGAGGGTGGCATTCGCCCATATAATCGCATTAATCAAGATTCTTGGTGGCTAAAGCGTCTTACGGCCGTGGGCGAACGGCATGGTTTTTCGGTGCGCGTGCCAATTCGCGAACTTTCTGACGATGCCCTACAAAAAATTATGTATGGTACTGGCGACGAAAAGTATCACGTTAAATTGTCGAACGGCTATGAATATGATGCGGTCTATGAGGGTGTGATTCCAAATCTCGAAAAGCGTTACCGTGAAACCGAATCGGATTTTATTCGTAAAGACATCGAACGCTTTATGCGCGAGCGAGTTTGCCAGACTTGCCACGGCGCGCGTCTAAAACCGGTCGTGCTCGCAATCACGGTACATGGCTTGAATATTATGGATATGTGCGCGATGGACGTTGATCAAACGCTCGAGGTTTTAAATTCCGATTTGGGCTTGACCGACAATGAGAAGATGATTGCGGAGCCGATTATTAAAGAAATTAAGTCGCGCGTAGGTTTTATGAAAGATGTGGGCTTGAACTATCTCGAGCTTGGTCGTTCGGCGGCGACGCTTTCGGGCGGCGAAGCGCAACGCATTCGTCTCGCGACGCAGATTGGTTCTGGTCTTCAAGGTGTGCTCTATGTGCTCGATGAACCGTCGATTGGCCTTCATCAGCGTGATAATGACCGCTTGATTGCGACGTTAAAACATCTGCGTGATTTAAAAAACACCGTAATTGTAGTGGAACATGATGTCGATACGATTAAACAAGCAGATTATCTAGTCGATATTGGTCCGGGTGCGGGCGTAAAAGGTGGCAAGGTCGTTTCGGCCGGTACGCCAGACGAAGTAGCGAAAGATTTGAATTCGATTACTGGCAAATATCTTTGCGGTAAAGAAAAAATTGCCACGCCAAAGAAGCGCCGCAAACCGAGCGGTAAATATCTCGAAGTTATTGGCGCACATGAGAATAATTTAAAAAACATTGATGTAAAATTCCCGCTTGGCGTGATGACGGTAGTTTCAGGCGTGTCCGGCTCGGGCAAGTCGACTTTGGTAAATGAAATTCTAGCGAACGAGCTTCTTGCGCGACTAAATCGCGCACAGACCGTACCGGGCGCACACGAACGTATTGATGGTATTGAGCACCTCAATAAAGCTATCGTAATCGATCAGTCGCCGATTGGCCGCACGCCACGTTCAAATCCGGCGACTTATACGGGCATTTTCAATAATATCCGCGAATTATTTGCTAATCAGCCAGAGGCGCAAGTGCGCGGCTATAAGGCTGGTCGTTTCTCATTTAACGTAAAAGGTGGTCGCTGCGAAAAATGCCAAGGTGATGGCGTCTTAAAGATTGAGATGCATTTCTTGCCGGACGTGTTCGTAACTTGCGATGTTTGCCATGGTAAGCGCTATAATCGCGAAGCCTTGGAAGTGAAATACAAAGGCAAGACGATCTCCGACGTGCTCGATATGACGGTAGATGAGGCGGTGGAATTCTTCGACAGCTTGCCGCTGATTGCTGGAAAGTTGAAAACTCTTCAAGAAGTCGGTCTCGGCTACATTCGTTTAGGCCAGCCGGCCACAACTTTCTCCGGCGGCGAGGCGCAGCGTATTAAACTTGCGACCGAACTCGGTCGCCGTTCGACCGGCAAGACGCTTTATATTCTCGACGAGCCGACGACTGGTCTACACTCTGATGACGTGAAGCGGTTGTTGTCAATTTTACAACGTTTAGTTGATGGCGGTAATTCAATGATTATCATTGAGCACAATCTCGATGTAATTAAGAGTGCCGACTGGATTATTGATATGGGACCAGAAGGCGGTCAAAATGGTGGCCGCATCATCGCTACTGGCACACCAGAAGATGTGGCGAAAAATGCAAAATCTGCCACTGGACAATATCTAAAACAAATACTTTAAAAAATCCCCCAACGGGGGATTTTTTATTCTTCTTCCTCTTCTTCGTCGACGGCTTCGATAATGTTTTTGTAAATAAAATTATGGTCGCTCTTATAGAAAGTCATGCGGTAATGCTTGAAATTGTCGTAGTTTTTGTCGGTGATTTTGTAGTCGCGATCATCAAGTGTGCGCACGAAATCCGTCAAGTATAAATCGCTATACATGTCGTATACGGAGCCATTTTCGTGTGGTTTGATAGTGGCGGCCGCAAAGTAAATGTAAGCATAACGATCATCGATGGAATAGCTGTATTTGTATTGGTAAGTGGATACGGAAACGGTCGGAGCGCTGCCGCATTGACCAACGTAGAGCACTGTGTCGGCTTCGGAAATGTAGTAAATCGATGGACAGCCATCGATTTCCGTGAAAACGGTTTCTTCTGGCCAGGCGCCGAATAGGTTCGTATAGGTTTCTTTAACTTTGGTGAAGTCAAGCTTCCCCCAGACATCGAGCGTATCGTCGGTAGTATTACTGCAGGTGCGTTTAAAAAGCTTATTACAGCTATCGTCGTTAAAGTTTTTAAGGTCGGATGCTTTAAGGACGCTAACATTTGCTTTTGTTTTACTAACTAAATTAGATGAGATATAGAGGCGCTCGTTGAAAGTGAGTTTAGTATATGTTTCGGTGTTATTATTCGTAGTCCAGAAGACTGCACTTTTTTCGGACGTATTATCTAGCCCAAAAGACATAATGGAATTGAATTTTTGTGCGAGCTTGGCATTGAGGGTTTCTTCGTCTTCTTCGTCTTCGGGTTCTTCTTCGACGATTTCTTCCTGAGGAGTGGGATTGTTATTATTTGCGCTGCCGCCTTTTGGCCATAATACGAAGGCTAAAATACAAGCGACTAGGAGCACGCCAACAATTGAGGCGGTAATAATGATTGGTTTTTGATCGGTTTTGGGTTTTTGCTTTGGTGCCAAAGTGAAATTTTGCTGTGGCAGACCATTAACATATTCGGTGACCTTAGAGTCGATTTGAACCGGTTCCTCTTTCGGCTCCTGCTCTTTTTTCTGCTTCGACAAAAATGCCTTAATATCCATAAGCATATTATACACTAATTGTCGAGGAGAAAATCAAGCTGAATTTTTAGCCTTGTGGCCTGAGTGAACCAAAGCGCATCGCGTTGGTCGGTTTTGATGTTGACTTGATACGGATAATGTTCGGCATTGCCAAGGATGTTATTAAGCGAGCGTAGATATGATCGCAGAAGTGAGCTTTTGTAAAAATCGCCAATCAATGCATCGCGAAATGCATAGGAGAATTTCTGCATCACGCTGGCGGCAATGACGAGTTTGGCAGTGTGGGAAAGACTCTGCGTTTCGGTGGGATAAGCATCGGCGGTGCGTAGCTTCTGAACGAGGTCGTTTATTTCGTCGCCATAAACGTCGCGGATGTAGTGATGCTTGTGCGGTAAGACTTCTTCTGGTAATTTAGCTAAAATAACGGCCGAGAGTACTTTGTCGCGGCGAATATAATCGCGATAACGCGCTTTTTGCTCGTCGTCGGCGCTGCTGCTGTCAAATTTGTAGGAATAAGTTGGAATATCGGCGAGATAATCGTCGACGAGGCGCACAGTCTCAATAATATTGCTCGCGTCAAAAGTTGGATCCATGTTTTGTTCGAGCGTAAGTAAATCGTACACATGCTGCGTTAATGGGAGAATATCTAACTCCTCGAGAAAGTTGCGTTTAAAGGTGAATTCGCGTGTTGGAATGGTGCGTAGAGCGCAAATACGCCAGTAGAAATCAAATAGGTATGGGAAGTTATAACGGCGCAACATCTTGCCGTCGACGATGTCTTGATAAAGATTTTGGCGACGATAATAACCGCATAGGCGCATAGCTTGGTCGAAGAATTCGATGCGTAGCAGCATGAAATTGCCCTGCCCGAGCGAAATGTGTGTCCACTCATTGTTGATGAAATGGAAATAGCGCGAGTGGAATAGAAATTCGAGTTTTGTATCGCTTTCGACGATAAGCTGCGCTTGATTGTCGGCGGCAGGTTGGTTGAGGAGGTTCTGTAAATCGTTGCCTAGGTGGTCGGCCTCAGTTTCGAAAACGCGATATTTGTCGCCACGTTGCGAATAAACCGTCGTGACGCCATTGTTAAAGTAAACCATCTGTGCGTTGGCGACGTTTGTATTGCGTAGCTCGGTGCGGGTTGGTCGATTTGCCTCAGCGCCGTTTAGTTCAAATATATCGTTGGCAACCTGGCGCCAATATTTATGGATGTAATTGCGTTGGTCATGGACGGTTGGCACGACGTCGATTTGGGCGATATTTTCGGAAACCGCGGCGGCGATTTCCTCGAGAAAGACTTCTTGCGTGCGGTTAATAAACAGATGGCGATGGTCGCCAATGAGATAGTGTGCCCAGGTGCGGCCAAAAGCGCCAAGGCTGAAAGGCGCATTGTCGAAAGCAGTGATTTGGCGCGCGATTTCCCTGCCAGCGAGGCGATCAATGCCGCGCTCGAGCCGATGTGAACGAATTAGTGGCAAAAGGCTACTGAAATCGGTGATTTTAAGCTCATCGTGCAAATAGTTGCAATAGTAGAAAGTAATTCTCTTCGAATCAGTAGTAGCAATGTCGATCATGCCACTAAAACGGCGGGCGTCAGGTTCAGAATAGGTAAACGCAATTATATCGTCGCGACTGAGGCGCTTTAAAATCTGAGGGGTTAATTGGATGACGCTAAAATCGTTCATATCTGTATTATATCTTATCTAAATTTTTGCATAAAAGATGCTAAAATAAAAATAGTTATGGTAAGTCATGAAAATAGTTCGAATGGAAACGTCCCGGAAGACTCGGTAAATCTTTGGCAATCCGCCTTAGCAGAGTCGGAAGATAAGCCGTCGCCGTCCGATTCGACAGAGCTATTACGCGAACTACAAGAAGACGATGATCCGCCAAAAGATTCAGTGGAGCTTTTGCGCCAAGCTTACGACGAAAATGAAGCGGCCGAACCATCCTCGCGCGAGAGTGATTTGGCCGGTCTCGAAAAAATTGAGCATCGCTTTGCGCGGCTGCGCAAATTCGGTGATAAATTGTTAGGTTTCTTCACGAAGCGTGAGATTAAAGATAAGACCGAGCGCCGTGAGGCACAGAAGCAATTAGCCGGAAAGATTGGTTCGGCGGCTCTTGAAACTGCCAAAAAGACTGCCGCTTTCGCGATTGAAACCGCCACCAAAGCGGCCATAAAAACCGCGCTAGGCGAATGATTGCGCTTACGCTTGATTTTCCTCTGTGCTTATCTTAAAATATGTATCAAGTATAAATATAGGAAATATAGAATTATATGAGCGAAGATAAATTGTCTCTCGCTAAACGCGAGTTGACTGGTAAAAAAGTAAAAAGTTTGCGTGAGCAAGGCTTGATTCCTTCGGTAGTTTTTGGTGAAGGCGATCCAATCTTGACTCAATCCGCATATAACGAAACCGAAAAAGTGCTTTTAAGCGCTGGTTATCACTCCCCAATCGATCTTGATATTGCTGGCAAAAAACAGTTGGCTCTCGTAAAGACCGTCCATGTGAACCCAGTAAAGCGCACGATTGAAAACGTCGAATTCCAAGCAATTAACGCTAACGAAGTCGTCGAGGCTACTACGCCAATCGAAATCGTCAACTTCGAACAATCTGATGCTAACAAGGCGCACTTGGTCTTGTCGCAGATTATTGACGAAATCGATATCAAGGCGAAACCGGCCGATCTTCCAGAGGCCATCATTGTTGACGCATCTGGTCTCAAGACTATCGACGACGACATTACGATTGCTGATTTGCCATTGCCGAAGGGTGTTGAGCTTGCTGACAAGGAACTCGACCCAGAACTCGCCGTAGCGAACGTTTATGACCCAGCTCAAGAAGCTGCCGAACGCGAAGCCGAAGCTGAAGCTGATAAAGCCGCCGAAGAAGCGCGCGCCGCCGAAGCTGAAGCTGCCGCCGCTACCGAAGCCGCTCCAGCTGAAGAAAAAGCTGAATAATTCTAGTATTCAAAAAATAAGCCCTGTGGAAAATTTTTCCACAGGGTATTTTGATGGTTACCAACCGAGTTCCGAATCTAGTTCTATTTTAATTCCTTGCTCATCAGCAATACCAGCTTGGCTTCAAGATGTAATCTGGAGTTTCGGAGAACATACCATTAACATTGGCGGAGTTTAATGGCAGAAAGTTGGGCAGCCGAACAGCCATGTATGCCCTCGGATAAATTAGGGAGTAATTTATGATTAAAATCTTTACCTTCCATGAATATAGCTATTCTTGGGCGATTAGAAAAGAATAGAAAACCGCAGTGTGTCGTTAGCCCAATGATAGTAATAGAGATGAGAGAAATTGCTAGTATTTGTAGGTGTGACGTTTTGAGCCTTGCTTCATTCGTATTTACCCCTACTGGTTGGCTTGAGCACGGACATCTTCGACGTGGCCAAGTATCCAGGCACCTTCCCAGACGCTCCAGATATATGAGCCGAGAATGATTAAACCGCTTATGTGCGCACCGATTATGGAAAAATCATCTACTTTTGTTGGTTCTCCTACTGCGACGAAGAAAAAGGCTGAATAGCCGACGATGAGACCCATTGCTGTGCCGATAATTAGCAATAATAGATGCCACAAGGCCTGCTTTTTGCGGCGCACGATTAAGTCTGGAATTCCAAGTATGCCAAAAGGCGTCAGAGCCATCACGCCGGCGAGCACGATTTGGTTATTGGTTAGATAATACTTATTACTTTGAATAGCGTGTGGCATGCTATTTCTTAATTAATGCGTCAGCGTTAGCGACGAGACGGAGACGGAAAGCTTCGCGGGCGGCGTCGGCATTATCATTGTTGCCCTGCCAGGCTTGAAGGGCTGGATCTTGCAATGCGCGGGCGTAGCTAAAGGTGACTGGCCATGGGAATGGGCCTTCATTCGTGACGGCTTGGAGATTCTCGGTAGCTTGTGTGACGCTTTGACCGCCAGAGAGGAAGACGACGCCGGCGAGTTCGCTCGGGACATGTTGGCGCAAAACTTGTGCAGTCGCTTCGCCGACTTCTGCTGGTGTGGATTGCTTTTCTTGGCGTTTGCCGGCGAGCACCATGTTGACCTTTAGCACGCTACCTGGAAGGTTAACGTTCTTTTCGCGCATAGCATCGAAGAGTGCGTCTAGGATGCGCCCAGTAAATTCGATGTTTTGCTCGATAGTATAATCGCCATCATAAACAAGTTCCGGCTCGACAATCGGTACAATGCCCGCATTCTGGCAATCGAGTGCGTACTGAGCAAGGATTTCGGCGTTTTTTTCGATGGCCATTTGACTTGGGCTATGGTCGGTTAATTCGAAAGCAGCGCGCCACTTTGCAAAGCGAGCGCCCATTTCGTAATATTCGCGCAAGCGATCTGGTAAACCGTCGAGGCCCTGAGTGTATTTTTCGTCGGAATTTTCGAAGTTGACGAGGCCTTGGTCGACCTTAATGCCGGCCATTATACCACGATCTCTGAGGAAGGTAACGAAGTCGCGGCCGTCGTCGGCTTTTTGTCGGGCGGTTTCATCGAATAAGATGACGCCGTTGACGTATTTTTCGAGGTCTGGCGTAGTAAAGAAAATATTACGATAGTCGCGGCGATGCGCTTCGTCGTCTGGGATGCCCATGCCTTCAAATTTCTTATGAATAGATCCACCAGATTCGTCGGCGGCGAGAATGCCCTTGCCGGCGGCAACTAGTTTTTTGGCGTTTTGTTCGAGTTCGTACACTTTTTCTCCTTTTGGATTATGGCGCTGAACGAGATAATAATCGTCCGCGATGTTTGCTTCGAGTTTATCAAGATTAAGACTATTGCTAAGGTTGGAACCTTGGACGTTAGCGCGGGCTAAGAGTAGTGCTTCGGTGCTGTTTTTCTTTAAAATAATGGCGCCGAGAATCGAGGCGGCAATCGTGAGATGTGAGGTGAGACGTGTCATAATGTCTTGCTTGGTTTGCATATTCCAAGTGACAACTTTGTCGTGGTAGCGAATGGTATCTTCGCCGATGCGGACAACTTGGCGCTCATCTTTTTGATCGAAATCGACATCAGTGAAAATAATATCGGCGCGCTTGATGAGATCGCGCATGTGGCCGGCGTATTGATTGCTATGTTCGCCAATAAAGAGGGCGAGCTTAGTATTTTGGCTGAGATTTAAGAAACTGAGAATTTCCCCTGCTCCTCTGGCACCGACATTTGCAGAACGGTCGATGTAAATCCAGTCGGGGTTAGACTCTGGGACGCGAAAATGCGTATGATTAATCTCGCTCGGGCTAAGATAGGCAACGGTTTCATCTTGGCACAAAATGTAGCGATAGCTAACATCGGTGTCCTTAGCGATGAATTGTCCATCGAGAAAAGTGGCGGTGGTATTACAGATACTCGCCTTGGCGCCGAAGCGACTGAGCACTTCGAGACTTACGCTAGCGCCACCGTAAATAGAGACGCGCGAATAAAATTTATAGGCCGAACCATCGAAAGCGAGATCGAGCCATTTAGTGTTATTTTGGTCTGTCTCAAAGTGGTTCTTGCGATTATCCATGCGCAAATACACGTCTTTGGTAACATTACCAACAATCAATACGTTCTGCATAAGCTTATTTTAACATAAATGCTAATGCTTACGGTAGAACTGGTCCACGGTGTAATCTATAGCTGGTACGGTTTCGATATGCTGGAGCATGTCGTCGATAGTAGTATCGATATCGTAGTCGACGTCGAGCTGTTCGTAGTCGACTTGGGTTTGGCAAACGCTCAAAATACCTGCGCTGGCGGAGTCGGTGCCAATCGGACAGCCAGCGGCGCCGGGGTTGATGAAAATTTTGCCGTCGCGACCGCGATGATAATCGCGCAGATGTGTGTGGCCAAAGAGGAAAATATCGCCCGGTTTGTCGGCGAAAATCTCGCGACATTCTTCGATGGTTGGCGTAAAATAAAAAGTCTTATATTGGCCGAGCGCGTCGACTGGATAATGGCTAACAAAAATGGTGTGCTCGGCGATTTCGATGACAGTCTCTTTTTTAAATCGGCGCAAAAATTCGGTCGATTCGGCGCTGATCTGATTGTGGTTCCAGCGGAAGAGGTCGAGAATTTCCTTCGGCAAGACAGATTTGCTGGCGTCACCATGATTGTGTACTGGCAGTGCTTCTAGGAGGTAATTTTCGTGATTACCGCGTACGCAAGCTAGCAACTGCTTTTCGTGGGCGCGCAAAAATTGCAAGCACTCTTCTGGCCGAGCACCAAGCCCGACTGTGTCGCCAAGACAAATTACATAATCGACATCGCGTCGTTCAAATTCTTTCCACACGCTTTTAAGCGCCGCGATATTGCTATGAATGTCGGAAATAATGCCAATTTTGATTAATTTATTGTGCAAAACGCTCCTCTCTTTGGATTATCTTATTATTTTATCATAGATTTATGTTTTTGTCAATAGTTCTAGAGTACTCCCCAATCGTGTCCGGTCGTGACGTCGACGGCGAGCTTGACTGGCAGTTCTGGCGCGACACTTTCCATTTGCGTCTTAAGGATTTCGGATACTTGTTCTTTGAGCTTTTCGTCGCATTCGATAATTAGCGAGTCGTGAATTTGTAAAATGATTTGGGTGCCGTCTGGCAGAGCTTGATCAACGGCGAGCATAGCTTTTTTCATTAAGTCAGCCTCGGTGCCTTGGATTGGCATATTGGCGGCGGCCCGCTCGGCGGCAGTGCGCACGACGTAATTTGGCGCATGCAGATCTGGCGTTGGACGACGGCGACCAAAAAGCGTTTGTACGTAGCCTTTCGTGCGGCCATCTTCGAGGGTTTTGTCGAGATATTTGCGAATTGGCGCACGTAAATCGAAGTAATTTTCAATGAATTTCTTGGCTTCATAGAAGCTCATATCGGCGGCATCGGCGAGGCCTTTCGGACTCATGCCGTAAAGTACGCCAAAATTAATTACCTTAGCGGCGCGACGTTGATTCTTAGTAACCTGCTCCATTGGAATATGAAAGGCGTCGGCGGCGGTTTTGGTATGAATGTCGAGGCCGGCGTTAAAATCGTCGATTAAGGCTTGATCGCCGGCGAGCGCGGCAGCGAGGCGGAGCTCAAATTGTGCGTAGTCAGCGGAAACAAAAACTTTGCCCTTTTCGGCGACGAAGCAATTACGAATGCGTTTACCGTCATCGCTACGGACTGGAATGTTTTGCAAGTTTGGATTAATCGACGAGAGACGGCCAGTAGTGGTAACATCTTGCGTGTAGGTGGTATGGATGCGCAAATCGCGATCGGCGAGATTTGGAAATGGCGTCACGTAGGTTGTGAGGAGCTTATTTACTTCGCGATAGCGTTCAATCTTGGCGATAATCGGATGAAGATCGCGCAGTTTGTCGAGCTCTTTGGCGCCAGTAGAGTAAGCGCGTTGAGTTTTCTTGATGCCCTTAGTTGGCAGCTCGAGCGTAGTAAACAAAACTTCGGACAATTGAATCGGCGAATTAATATTGAAACTCTGGCCGGCGAGTTGATAAATATCTTGTTCGAGTGCGGCGACCTCGCTGGCGAATTCTTTATGTAGGACCTCGAAGCGCTTTGGATCGATTTTGACGCCGGCGCGCTCCATTTTATAAAGGACTGGAATAAGTGGTAGGTCGAAATTTTCGGCGATATTATCAAGCTCTGGTAACGTGGCGAGCTTGCACTTTTGGGTGACGTAGTCGTCCTTCGGGTCGTTCATGTCGACGAGACTGAGCTGAGCAGTTTTACGTGCGAGCGGATTGAGCAAGAAATCGACTTGGCCAAGATCCCAGAATGGGCGGCCATCCAAAATCTCTTTGGCGAGTTTGTCGCTATCGTGCATATCGGCTTTGACATTATGGCTTAAATATAAGTTCTCTGGAATGTTGATTTTGAGGTCGAGATCGACTGGTTTTGGTGTTGTATTTTCTACAACATTTGGTTTTGGTGTCGTCTTCTCTGTTGTATTTTTTACAACAGGTGTGTTTTGCGGGAAAATTTTGGCGAATTTGCGCACCAAGGAGTTAAATTGATATTTTTTGAGCACTTCCATGGCCTTTGCTTGGTCAAAATTGGCCAGCTTGGTAGCCTCAGCGTCAAATTCGAGTGGCGCGTCAAACTGAATTGTGGCAAGTTGCTTACTAATAAAGGCGAGCTCGCGGCCGGAGACTAGTTTATTATTGGTGGCGCCAGTAACTTCGGCTACGTGGTCGTAGAGATTTTCGAGCGTGCCGTACTCTTGAAGCAACTTGACGGCGGTCTTCTCGCCTACGCCTGGTACGCCTGGAATATTATCTGAGCTGTCACCCTTGAGTGCCTTGAGGTCAAGGAATTGATTTTTCTTCAGGCCATACTTCTCTTCTACGGCGGTAATATCAAAAGCGGATACGTCGGAAAAGCCACGCTTCAGCTGATACATCTTAATATATTCATCGACAATCTGGAGCATATCGAGATCGCCGGAGATAATTTCCACGCGTTTGCCGGCGTCTTGCGCCTTGCGGGCGAGGGTGCCAATAATGTCATCGGCCTCATAATCGTCGAATTCGTAGAGTGGGATATGGAAAGCTTCGAGCAGCTCCATCAAATATGGAATTTGGGCATAAAAATCGGCTGGGGCGGGTTTACGGTTTGCCTTGTAATCGGCATAAATCGCGCGACGACGGCGAATGTTGGTCTTAGACTTATCCCAAGCCACGGCGATGTATTCTGGCTCGAGTTTTTCGATTATTTCAATTAGCATGCTCGCGAAACCATAGACGCCACCGGTCGGTGTGTCGTCGGGTAGAGATAAATGCCCCATGGCGTAGTAGCCACGATAGAAAACGCTTTTACCGTCTATAATTGTGAGATTTTCGCGATCATCCATATATTTAGTATATCATCGGCGGGCCAGCTTATGGTTGGTGACGGCGAAGTTTTGTGCTTTAATTGAACCTAGTTACCAAAAGTGGAGGTAATGAACGTTTTTGATGTATCTCGTTTTTTGTGAAGGGGGTGCTAGCATGAAACTTTCTGGAGATACGATTAAAGCTTTGCTTCTTCAAGGGAAGCTGATTCGTAATGGTGCGGAGTTGGCCGATCAGGTCGGGCCGAATAGTATTGACGTGAAGCTCGGACGTGGGTTTAAGCGTCTGCGTCCGCCGCGTAGTGGCGTGATTGACTTTTCGGAGCAGCAGGAATATGAAGATATTCCCGAGAATGACGATGGTTCGATTGTGCTGCCTTCGCATAGCTTTGCGCTGGGCACGACGGCGGAATATATCGATTTGCCGGCAAACATTTGTGCGCGCATTGATGGGCGTAGCTCGCGCGCACGCCTTGGTTTAGTGGTGCAGACCGCTGGCACGATTAATGCCGGCATGCAGGGCAATATCACATTGGAGCTGACGAACCTGTGCGATTATCCGATTCGTTTGCGTCCGGGTGATTCGGTGGCGCAAATCGAGTTTGAATACCTCGATCGCCCCGCTAGTTTACCATATCGTGGCGCTTACCAAGGCCAAGAAGGCACGACTGGTTCGCGCTTGCCGAAACAAGACTTCTGAAGATTGCAAGGTAAAAAATGGCCGTCACCCATGTGGGTGGCGGCCGGTTTTTGGTTTGATGATATTATAAATTAGCCAAAGTAGGTCGGCTTAATCGCCGCTAAGGCTGCGGAAAATAGAAAATGTGAACGGTCGATAAGGACATCTGCCACATCGCGGCACAGAGACTGCATGTCTACCTTCGAATCACCGCTGGCCAGCAGGTAATTGTATAAATCGGGGTAGTTTTCTGCGAGGCTGGGGGCGTTATTCTTGACGTCGAATGACGCGAACATGATATCGTTCACGACTTCTGTGGCTTGAGCCATCGGTTCGGCGCTCTCGAATTTGTCTGGAAGCCTCTGCGCAATATAGCGCGCAAAGTCTTGTAGTACCGGCGAATTAAAACCCTTGTCGCCTTCAAGGATTGATCTGATTTCTAGCATAAAATTCCTCCTTTTCTGCTAGTGTTTTCAGATACATCATCAAAACAATGACCTGAAAGAACTCCCTTCCGCCATCGGATAAGGTTTTTCTATAATAACAGAATTTTTGAACTATTGCAAGTATTCAAGTTAGTGAATGGTCGAGATAACGGACGGAACCAAACGAAATCTTGGTTTTGACATGGTCAGTGCCGTAAGAATCGGCGGAGTGGATAGTGCGCGCGCCGAAGCGGAGATTGATGGCGTCGCTGGCGGTACAAAGATGCGTACGGCGGTTAGCCTGCTCTTGCCAGAATGTCTGTTGCGGTTCGGGATGATTTTGGAGTTTATAGAGCGTGATACCAATGATACGCACGGGGCTCGGTAGGTCGGCAAACAGCTGGCGTGCAATCTGGCAAATTTCGACATCGGTATTAAAAACGGCCGGCGTGAGATGTGCGCGGTGCGCATAAATATCGTCGTAGCCGTAAGTCCAGGCATAAACGCCGCGCGCGTAGAGGCCTTTGCTGCGCAGGCGATAGCCGACATCCTCGGCGAGATGTAGGATGCGCGCCTCGGTCTCGCGGCGAGTGAGGTTGCGGCTCTCCATCACATACTGGCGGCCAACGGTTTTAATGTCGCTCTGCCAATCGTCAACTTCGATGCCGCGTAGACGTTGATACCATTTCGTGCCATCGATAGATTTGCAGACAAACTTGACGAGCGTAGCCTCGTCGGCATCGAGAAACTGAAGTGGCGTAAAGATGTTGACGGCATTCAGACGGCGCTCCATGCGGATATTGATGCCGGGCAAATCGGTAAGTTTGAGAGTGGCGAAAATGGCGCGCTGATTTTTGGCGGTGATTTCGTCGAGACCGTCGGGCTTGTGGAGCTCGCCGGCAAGTTTGGCCAGAAAGCGATTACTAGAGATGCCGACGTTGCAGCGCATCCAATCGCCCACTTCCGCGAGGAGGCGCTGTTTTATTTCGCGGCCGATTGCGGCGCGGTCGCGCGTGCGGATGTGTGGCGGTGCGGCGGCGAGATTGATGACACCCTCGTCGATAGATTTCATGACGACGTCGGCAGAATAATCTTCCATGATATGGCGGAGTTTTTGGTGGACGTAGATGTATTTGCTGGGTTCGGTCTCGGCAAAAACTAGGTCGCGACAGAGCGCTTCGGCCTCGCGGCGGCGCATGCCGACTTTGACGCCGCGCGCCTTGGCTTCGTAGCTGGCGGCGATAACGCAAGCGTTTGGCGTGATGCGGTTGGTAATGGCGACTGGTCGGCCGCGAAGCATTGGCCTGGCCTGCTGTTCAATAGTGGCAAAGCAGGAATTGAGATCGATAAATATTACATCGTTTGGCGGTCTATACATATTGATCTCCTTCAAATTCGAGATACCAGTTGAGCGAGTCGCAATCGAGCGCTAGGCGATAATCGGTGGCACCGTCGGTAACGTCAAAGGCGTAAATCGTACGTAAGCCATCGTATTTAGGATGTACGAGGCCAACTTGCGTAATGAGTACTTCCCGGCCAGAGTTGGTGCGAAAAGCAACCGGCCGACAATGGCCGAGCAATTTGCGCGAAAAAGTGGCGTCGACTTCAACAGGTTCGTGTAAATTTGGAGAAGGTTGATCCATAAAAATCCTTTGCGAATAAGTGTTAATAGATGTGATTTGACGCAATATTGGCGTCGGAAATTTATGAATCTGAATCAGGGGCCGAAGCATGATTCGATTAAGTTTATTTTAGCACATCAATAAAAATTCGCCCACCAGCTTATTCAAATCGCCGGTGGGCGAATATGAATGGTGGCGTTAGCCGATTTTTCCGGTCCCGCCACAGCGGGGGCAAGTTGTATTCGGGCTGAAAAACCCACCGGGCTTTTCGCCACTTCCCTTGCACTCCGGACAGATATACTTGCCAGGCTTGACGCCCCTGTAGGTCTGCAGGTAGCTAGCGCAATGGTTAGCTGCATCCTTAGGAGTCAGGCAAGGCGCACCGCAGTGCGGACACTTGTACGTTGCCATTCATGTTCACCTCCTTCCCCAGGTGTAATAATGTACGAAACTTGCCAAATTATAGCACCGGTTTTAGGGGTATGCAAGCATGAGCGATATTGACAATTTTAAGCATGTGTGGTATAATAAGGTTATAGTCTCGCTTCTGGTAGCGAGAAGTAGTTTACAACCTTGTAACGGATGAAATGAAAGGGGGGTTCTGAGTGAAAAAAGTTCTCTTTGCTCTGCTGATTTTTGCGGTGGCGGCTATTCTGATAGTCAATCTGGCGCAGCCGGTGAGTGCCAACATGGCGCTCGAGTCTGGCGATTCGACGGAAGACGCACTTGAACAGTCGGTGATAGTTGAAACGGGGCCGATGCGGGCGCCGGAAACTACTCCAGACTATGTCGTGGAGGAGGATGCTGTAGCTTTGCTGATCGAGACCATATCTCCATATACTGCTTGCTATGTAACTGGTAGTGACGTGCGCGAGCGCGAAGCTCCGGTAGATGGCAAAATCATCTGCGAGCACCAGCGTGGTGATATTGTGGAAGTTGAAGAAATGTCCGGTGAATGGTGGCGTCTGTCGAACGGACGCTATATGTTCGCTGAATATCTGATTCCGGTTGCCGAAGCGCAGTATTTCTTTGAACAGCCGACCTTCTATGTGTCTGGCAACGGTGTGCGTGAGCGTACTGGCCCGGGCACTGATTATGACGAAGTGACCAAACATAGTATTGGCGAGCCGATAGAGGTCCTTGGCGAAAGAGATGGCTGGTATCGGTTGGCTAATGGTAATTATGTTTGTGGCGACTATGTCGTACAGACGCGCGAAGAAGCTATTCAAGCGATGGCGGACTACTATGGCGATTTTGCGCTGATAAGCATCTCTGAGCAGTATGTCGAATTCTACGACAATGGTACGCTGTTAGTTCGCGCGGATTGCGTAACTGGTCATTCGACCAAATCTCCGACGCCGACTGGAGTCTATCAAGTTCAGTCACGGCTAACGGATTTCGACATGAATGGGAACCCAAATAACCATGTCGAATACGCGATTTTCTTTAACGGCGGCATCGCTATTCATGACGCCGCTTGGCGTTATGGCAACTTTGGCGGCAACATTTATGTCAGCAACGGTTCGCACGGCTGCGTAAATACAACCTTAGATGCCGCGTGCATCATCTACGAAAACACAAGGACAGGGACATACGTGATTGTATTCCCGTAAGTGGGACCCCGCGGGGTCCCCTTTTTATGCTAAAATGGTTATGATGTATACAGACTATATTGGTATCTTTGATTCTGGCGTCGGTGGAGTTTCGGTACTAAAAGAGATTGTAAAAATTCTGCCGCAAGAAAGTATTTTATATTTCGGCGATGCAAAGAATGCGCCGTATGGCGATCGGCCGCAAGAGGAAATTGCGCAGATTTCACTCGCAAATGCGGATTATTTGTTCGGCAAAGGCGTAAAAGCTTTAGTGATTGCTTGTAATACTGCTACTTCGTCGGCGGCGGATTTGATTCGCAAAAAATATCCCGATAAGATCGTGCTCGGCATTGAGCCAGCGATAAAACCAGCAGTTGAAGACCATCCGGGCGAGGATATTCTCGTCATGGCGACGACTGGTACGTTGAAGCTGGGTAAATTCCAAAAGCACATGAACGAACTAAAAGATCAGGCGAACTTGATTGCAATTCCGTGTCCTGGCTTGATGGATTTAGTAGAGCAAGAAGATATGCAAAATCCGGCTATTCATGAATTGCTCGAGCAATATATCGGCGAATATCGCGGGCGCGCGAAGGCGGTGGTGCTGGGATGTACGCATTATCCATTCGTAGAGCGTCAAATTCGCGAGATTTTGGGCGAGATTGACGTTTATAACGGCGCCGAGGGCGTGGCGCGTGAGTTGGCGCGCAATTTGGAAGAGCACGATTTGCTGAGTATTTCGCCGCGCGCCGAGATGGTATTCGAATCGTCTGATGAGCGCACGGAAACGACGGATTTTTACCGGAGAATGCTTGAGTTATGACCACCGCGCGCAAGAAACCGGAAAAGGTTTGGGGTTTTACGGCTGCCAGCTTTTTCGGGATGATTGCGATTTTTATAGCGAAATATCTCGTCGATTTTCTATTGTTGCCGGCGATTTGGCCACAGTTTTATCCATCGACTGGCGCGGCCTTTTTGCTATGGCTAGTTACTTCCCTCATTGCGACGATTGCTTCAATGCTCTGGGTGACACGCTTCGGCTATTTTTATCCGGTGGCGGACATTATTTATGCGCTTTGTGTGGCGATTTGGCCACTCGGGCTGTATGGCACGGCGGAATTTTGGCCAAGCTTGCTGGCTGGTCTTGCGGCGGCAATAATTTTGTGGGTGATTCAGCGCATTACGCTGTGGATTTTTATTTTAGTTGGTTTTATGAGGATGTAGTTAGCGACATTCGATAATGGCGCGCGGCTGATTATTTTGGTCTTTGATGAGGAAATAGGCCGTACCGTCGGTGTTTTGGCGGCAAACGGTAATTTGCTCGTCGTATTTGATTTCTTTCTTGTAGACGATGCGGAGATAGTTGAATTGTTCGCCAAAGTCCATCAGCTCGCCGATTAAATGAAGATAATTTAGATTATTGACGTGCTGATTGATGTCGATGTCGCTTTTGCGAAGGGCGACTTTTTTGTGGGTCGCGTATTCATCTAAGATACGTAGACGGCCGAGCGTATAAGTCGGAATAGCCTCGTCGTCCTCGGGCTGATAGGCTTCAAGTAGTTCCTTACCGGCGCGCACGACAGTGTGATTTTGCGTGTCGAGAATAGCCCACTTTGAAGTAGCCTTAATATATGTTTTACTGCCGATGCGAATCTCGAAATCGCGATAAATGTAGCGTGTGAGCGACGGTTTTACCCAAGTGCGGATGCTAATCTTGTCGCCGTATTTTGGGCGCATTTGGATGTTGACGGTCCACTCGATTAAAACCCAAGTCATATTCTGTCTGTTGATGTCTTCAAGGCCATTCTGAATACTATCGGAGTGAAGCGCGGCGACATTTTCAAAGTATTTGAGGATGGCGCGGTCGGTCATCTTGTAATTGAGATTAACATCGTCTAAGCCCACCTCAAATTTGTGCTTAAAAATCATAATAGTAATTATAACATCTCTGCCGAGCTGTACTAATGACAGATAACATAAGGAGTTTCGCATTTTATGGAAAATAATCCAAATCCAGCACTAGTAGCGCCAGCAGCTCCAGCGGCCGCTCCAGCCGGTGCAGGAAAAACTATCGATAAGAATTTGCACGTTTGGGCGTGGTGCTTCTTACTCGGTTGGCTCGGTATCGATCGCTTCATGCGTGGCCAAATCGGACTTGGCATTGCTAAGATTTTCTTCGGTTGGTGTTTCTGGAACTTGATTGACTGGATTATTGCTCTTTCAAAGGCCTATGGCTCTTCCTACGGTTCTGACAAAGATTTCACCTTTGATGCGAACGGCAATTATACAAAATAATTAATTATCAAAATGCTGCCATTTCTTGGGCGGTATTTTTTATTCGGCGATGAGTTGGTCGTAGAAGGCTTTGGTGGGGTTGCTGGCCTTGAGTGCTTCTTCAGTATCTGGAAAATCGAGCGCCTTGATGTGGTGGAAAACGACTTGGATGAGGTGCTTAATTTGCTCATTTTCTTTTTCATCGAATGTTAGTTCGAGCGAGACGATATCGTCATCTTGGTCTGGCGCGATATAATCGATGCGACCTTTGGTGACCTTATAATTGTGATACTCGCGCGAATTTTCGAGTAGGAATTTATAGAAATAAAGCTGGATTTTGTAGGCAAAAGTGCTGTCGGTGGTGTCCCATTTATGTTTTGGGTTGCCAGTTTTATAGTCGGCGACGGTGATAGTTTTATGCTCGTCGTCGATTTCGATGCGGTCGATTTTGCCGGTCAAAATCGCGTCTCCAACAGTGATAGTCTCAGTAAAGAATCCGCGTTCGGATTCAGCCTTGGTGTTGCGAATAAAGTCGCCGCGTTTCTCGAGGAACTTACGTAATTCTTGCTCGCCTTTCTTACGAAGGTCGTCTTTTTCCTTTTCTTCCCCGTCGGCAGCGTCAATTTTAGCCATAAAGCGCGTCATAGCGGTTGCGTTGTCGAGGTTTTCTTTGTTGATTTCGTCCATAATCTCGTGGATGAAACTACCGTATTTCATGGCGAAATTGGTTTCGCCGGGTACGCCAATGATGTAATTCCGTAGGAAATCGCTTGGGCCGTTGCCGTAGCGCAAATCGATGAAGGTATTTAAATGGGTTGGCGAGAGGCGATAATGCTCAACGTATGGTTTAAGTAGGTTGCGGCGAGTCTCGTCGCTTGGGTAGTAATTATCAAACCACATATCTGGTGCAATATTTTCGACAGCGAGTTCATCATAATTGGCTGGCGTGACGGTGGCATATTTTTCTTCGAGCATCTGACTAATGAGATTGTCATCTTGCTCACGAATGTCGAGGTATTTGAGACGGTCGGCATTATGCCCGGCGAAATCTGAAAGGCTATAAGTTAGATAAAGATTCGATTTGGCGCGCGTAATAGCTACAAAGAAAACGCGAATTTTTTCATCGGCAGAATCACCAGTGTGGCGGACATGCTCGAGGTTGCGCGGGAGAGTGATAAGGTCGGTGTTGCCCTTTGCTTCACTCCAGTTTTGGTTGTCGGCAGCAATGAGGAAAACGTGGTCGTATTCGAGGCCTTTGGCGGAGTGGACGGTCTGCAATTGTACGGCCGTGTCGGACTCGTGGTATGGTGATTTGTTTAAAATCGACATTTCGGCTGTCTCGTAGGCATAAAGAACGTTACGGAATTCAGTAAGCGAGAGCTTGCTACTGCGATGACTATTCTTATTGATGACTAGTTCGCGTAGCGTATTAAGATTACTAAACAGTTCATAGTTGTCGCTGTTGCTATATAGCTTAGCGCAAAGATTATTGATAATATATTCGGCACTAAAGCTCGAGACTTTGCTTGCGAGCTCGATGAAATATTCGGCAATGCTCGGCAAAGTTGAGTCGGCAGTCTCGAGCATTTGCTCGATGATAGTGCGATGTGCTTGGCGGGCATTTTGGATAAGTTCGACGACTTGTTTTGGCTTGAGTTGCCAGCACGGCATGCTCAAAGCTTCGAACCAATACGGCTCGGCGACTTTCGGCGAGACGTTTAGCGCAAGAATCAAGTCGCAAATATTGAGTAATTGCTGAATGTCGGTGTTTTCAAGAATATTTTCGCGGCGGACGTAAGAAACCGGGATATCTTTGGCGTGTAAATATGGCAGAATGCTAACGAGATATTTATGCTTAGGCGCAATGACGGCGATTTTATAGCCAGGCGTGCCGGCCTGAATAAGTTCGGCAATCTTGCTAGCCACGAAGGAATATTCGGCCTGATAAGCTGGAAATTCTATTAATTTTATATCGGTTTTAGCTGGAGGATTTTCGGCTGTGATGTGCTTATCGATCTGTACGTTAGGCGCTTTGCAAAAGCGGTCGGCGGCTTGTTCGATGATGTTGTGAGAAAACTCCAAAATCGGCGCACTCGAGCGGTAATTTTTGGTTAGAAAAACGTGTTCTGGGTGGTATTTTTCGTCAAAATCGAAGAAGTTGGATGTGTTGGCGCCTTGAAAGCCGTAAATAGCCTGATCGTCGTCTCCAACGGCCATAATATTCGGCTTACCTTCATTGCCGGGATTATCAGTGAGGAGACTGACTAATTTCGCCTGCGCGTCATTAGTATCCTGGAACTCGTCGAGCAAGATATATTGGAAGCGTTCCTGGGCGTTATAGCGTTTCTCGTCGTCATGTTCGAGCAAATCGATAGCATTCAGAATCATGTCATCATAGTCATAAAGGCCAGCCTGATTTAGACGGGCGCTATATTGTTCCATAATATTGGCGAGGCTAAGGAGCTTTTTGTTGGCAATATCGTCGCCAAAAACGTAGCGGTTATTCTTGTCTTTCTTAAAATATTTACTGCGCCATTTCCCCGGCATTTTGCTAGATGGTTTAACGGAATTTTCTTCGGCAAGCAAGGCTTCGGCGAGTGAACGATAATAGATGCGCGCAATTGGCTCAACTTTGCCAACGATGTAATCTTGGGCGCTTGGCGCATCGACGAATGTCTTGATTGATTCGAGGATGCGGCCGTAAACTTCGGCGGATTTTGGATAACGCAAGCCGTTCGTGGCTTGAATTTCTTCTTCGATGGCGGAATATATTTTAGCGTTGTCGATTTGGTTGCGATTGACGATTTTACGAATATCTTCTGGCGTCAAGGCGGCGGATTTAAGGTCGGAAATCGCCGAAATGATTGATGAAGTATAGAATTCTGGGCGCAAAATATCTTTTGGATCCAGATTTTCTTGAATTTCGCGAATCATCGTGAAGCGCTCGAGTTCGTCGATGGATGAATTGAGGTCCGGACGATGCTCTTGTAAGACATAGGATCCGAAGGCATGGTAGGTTTGAATCTGGACTTTATAAGCTTCTGGACCGATGAAATCGGCGAGGCGGTGACGCATATTACTGGCTCCCGTTTCGGTAAAAGTAAGACAGAGGATGTTTTCTGGGCTAACGTCGGTTTGCTTGAGAATATTAGCAACTCGGACGGACAGGAGTTGGGTTTTGCCGGTGCCGGGGCCGGCGATAACAAGAAGTGGCCCATCAATATGGTCGACGGCGGCACGTTGCTGATCATTGAGTTGTTGGTATGCTTTTTCGAATTCCATATGCTTTAATTATACTATGAATATCTACCTGGACATTGATGGGGTGTTTCGTGGCGTTGAGTCGCCAATCGGAGATCTAGCGGAGTTAATGACTTTTATATTGGATAATTTCCCTGGTCATGTCTACTGGCTAACAACGCATTGTAAAGGTGGCGTAAATAACACGCGCCGTGCGCTTACGAGCGTGTTTGATGATGATTTGCTTAATCGTATGGATGTGGAAATTCAGCCAACATATTGGGGAACGCTAAAAACTGACGCGATAGATTTTAATGAAGATTTTATCTGGCTAGATGATGACTTGTGGCAGTCCGAAAAAGAAGTATTAAAACAGCATAATGCGCTGGATGGGCATTTCTTGATGGACTTACGCGACCCGCAAATGGCGCGAAAGGCACTCGCGGAAATTAAGTCACGCATAGAAGTGATTCCGGAAGTTGACGAAGCGACCGACCGTGCGCGTGGTGCCTTGGTAGGATTAGCGGTTGGCGATGTGCTAGGAGTGCCAATTGAATTTGGCTGGGTATCGCAAGATATCGAGAAGAGCTTAGATACGATTCGGACTATGCCGCCGTATCGTGGGATTTTCGGTTTATGGTCGGATGATACCTCGATGGCGCTTTGTCTAGCGGATTCATTGCTCGAAAAAGGCGGTTATGATTCGTATAGCGTGATGACAAAATATCTACTATGGCGCGATAAAGGATTAAACTCACTCGTAAATGGCGGCTTCGGTATCGGCATCCAGACCGACCGGACGATATCGCAATTTGAAGAGTATCCAGTTATCAAAGCAAATGAACCAAAAACGAAGTCGGCCGGCAATGGCGGAATTATGCGTTTAGCGCCAGCTGTAATTGCACGTGATAATGCGTCGATTGAAGAGGCGGTAGAATTGGCGCGCATATCGGCGCGTGAAACGCATAACTCATTGATGGTAGAAATAACGGCGGAAATATTCGGCGCAGCGCTTTATATGGCTCTGAATGGCATTGAGAAGGAATTAATAATTGAAGAGTGCTTCGATTATGTAACCCCCGATTTAAAAGATAGCTACGAGGAAGTTGGCGAAAATATGCATCGCTTGATTGGCGACAATGGTTTCGGCTTGCGTGATTTAGGCGGATATACAGTGGATGCGTTGACGATTGCTTTGTGGGGGTTTACGAATGCGGATGGGTTTGAAGATGGCATGATGAGAGTACTAGCTCTAGGTGGCGATGCGGATACAAATGGTGCAATTTATGGTCAACTTGCCGGTGCATTTTATGGTTATCAACAGATTCCGGAATTATGGCGCAAGAAAATTGGACGCGAAAAAACGATTCGTGAACGCGCGGAACAGTTACACGCGATGAAAGAATGTCCGATTCTTGCGACGCGTTTCGAAGAAGATCGGAATAAAGGCTATTTCGAATAAAAAATACCCCCGTTGGGGGTATTTTTAAAAGATTCTATTAAGATTCTTTTTCTTTCATGTATTCTTCGTAGTCGTTGGTACCTTTGATGAGATATTCCTCCTTGACGTCGGCCTCAAAGAAATCTTTCACACTTAATAAATGGTCTTGCTTGCCATACTTCTCGATGTATAGGTCAATATCTTCGTCACTGACGACTTCGGTGGTTACTGTGATTGTATCAATGTCGCCGCGCTCGTTATGAACCGACCATACGTCTTGGTAGATAATTGTATATTTTTCGTGTAGTTCGGAGTTAATTACGGTGTAATAATAATTAGTGGAATAGCCGCCTACTGGGACTTCTTCTGGATTCCAACCTTCATATTCGTAGCGATGCTTCTCGACGATAATGTCGTATTGAAGACTATCGAATGATTTGTCGACAGGCTTGGTTTTGTTTGGTAATAATGCTAGGCTCACGATGGCGATACAAAATATTGCGACACCGAAGAATATTAGCGCGAGTGCTTTATGCGAATTCGATTCATTGATGAGCTTTTGTTTTGAAGCGCCGCTCGTGCTGCTCTTTTTAGTTTTAGTGGTCTTTTTTGCTTTAGCCATTGATGCCCTTTCCCTTTTTATCGATGTTATTGTTGGCTATGATTAACGAGATCTTTAATTTCGCGTAGCACCAAGTAATTGTCGGTGTCTACTTTCTCGAGGGCGGAAAGGCCTTCGATGGTCTTTAGCTCGTCAATGATTTCTGATATTATTTTACCTTCGCGTAAGCGTTTTCCGCAAGTGTAATTGCGCGACGCATCATTGCTACAAGTGAGAATTAGGTCGCCGAGGCCGCAGGCGCATTCGGCGGTTTCTGGGTCGGCGCCGTGATCGGCAAGGTATTTCTTCATTTCGAAATGTGCGTGTTGAATAAACATGGCAATGTCGCTGGTGGAATCGCTATGATAGCCGGCGCCGATAGCATAGATGTTTTTCAATGAGCCACAAAGTAGGATGCCAGCCAAATCCTCGTGCAGTTCGATAGAGATTTGTTCGTTTTGCAACAACCCCATTGCAAATGGTGCGGAGGCGGTCATCGTGCAAGGTTTGCCGTCGACGATTTCTTTGGCGAAACCTGGACCGGAAATAGCAGAAAACTGAGTAAATTCAGCGAAAGCGTTGGCATTTAAGAGGCCTTTGGTGGCGCAGATGGTTGGAACTTTTTTGAGGCGATCTGGATAAGCGGCGAGAAAATCTGGAATAAAAGCGGATGGAATCGCGATGACGATAGCGTCAGCTTGGTAAGTGGCGGCGTCGATATTAATATCTGGGAATAATTGCGGGTCGTAATAAGAAATTTGGTGCTGGTTGTCCGTAAGAATTTTGCCGAGGGCTTGCCCAAAAGCGCCGGCACCTAAAATAGAAACTTTCATTTCTTAAGTGTATCACGATTATGTTAGAAAAAGCCACCTCCAGAGAGGTGGCTAAGGTTAGCGCTCGTCGCGCTGCTTGAAGAAAAAGCTAAGAACAGTGTCGCCGGTATGGGCGCCCACGATTGGGCTGACGTAAGCCAGCTGGATTTTGTCGCGCGTGATGCCGGTTTTGTTCTCGAGGATCCGAATGAATTTTTCGGCACGCTCCTGCGACTTGGTGCCGCCATAGCCGATGCGGACGAATTCGTTATCGTCGGCGACGTGCTCAGCGTAATAGTCGGCCCACTCGTGCAAAATCTTGTCGCCACGGCGGATGCGACCATCCATCGATAGCTTGTCGTCGGACGGAAAATACATCCACGGACTCAAATGCGTAATCGACATCATCATCATGGCAATGCGCTGAATTAGATTATAACGCCCACTCTGGGCGCTAAAATTTAGATTGCTTTCCGTGAAAAGATGCACGATATGTTTGCCGAGTTGCTGGCCATAGGTGGCAATGTCGTCACCGCCGTATTTAGCAAGATATTGCAGATAGGTGCCAAGGCCATTACTAATACATTGCGTGTCGACGTAAATGAACTTGCGCTTGGGGTAACGTTCGGCATATTCGTCGAGTGTCAGGCGAACGGTCTGGACGGAGCCGGAAGACATGTATGGCGAAATGCCGGCGTAAACGATGGCGACGTCTTCGTCGGTCTTCGCGATAATGTCGTCAATAACTTTGGCGGCGGCGCCGAAACTGCCAGACGAAGTCCGCAGTGGTCCAGGCTTGTAGTCGCCATTTTCCAAATGCCGATAGAATTCGGCGGGGTTGTCGACGGCAATGTCGCTGCCGTCATAGGTGATGATTTGCTCGTATATCATGGGCCAAATTCCGTAGGATTGGCGTTCCTCGAGCGTTAGGTCGCTGGTAGAGTCGGTAAAGATCGCATATTTCATAGCAATTCCTCCTTTTAAAGATCTATGCGCGTCAACAAAAAGTAGACTCATGACATTGTTCTCTATATTACAGCACAGTTTTCCAAAATAGTCAAGAAAAAGCCACCCACTTATGGGGTGGCGTACGAGTAGGTTGTCTGATAGATTACTTGCAATAGATTGTCGCTGTCGGTTGAATAAACGACTAAGTCGCTGATGCGACCACGGCAATGCATGGCATTGTTGAAAGCGCGTTCATTCTCTATGCGCGCTTCGAGTTTGCCCGCGTTTTTCCCTTCGCAATTGACCACTGATGCTTCTTCTGCTTCGTCGGCGACGTATTTGGCTAAATCGCCCATGAGCTCGTCGTACGGACCGATTTCGACGAGATCATAATGGCTACTATCGTGCGTAGTAAGAATGCCGAAACAGTCGGTGTAATGATGATTTTCGAGATAGTTTTTGTAAAGTTGGGCGTCTTCTTTTGGAAGTTCATCCATGGCGAGTTGAAAAATGCCACTAACTGCAGGAATGAGATATGATAAGGTATACATCTAACCAGCCTCCTTCAAGGTACAGATTACGGCCGAGGGCGGCCAGTGAACCACATCTTTATATTATATCACACTTTACGTAAAATTGCAAGATTTTCGATATGTGGCGTGCGCGGAAAGAAGTTAAATGGTTGAAGTTGGTCGATGAAATATTTATCTTGCATAGCGGCGATGTCGCGCGCTTGAGTGATTGGGTTGCAGCTGAGGTAGATAACCATGGCAGGCTGGACTTCGAGGAGCTTTTTGATGAGTTTTACGTCGCAGCCGGCGCGTGGTGGATCGAGAATAATTGTGCAATCCGGGGTGATATATTCAGTGACGTCTTCAGATTTTGCGAGGATGCATTTGGCGTTGGTGCCGGCGGCGTTATTTTGCATTTCGGTAAAGGCGGCGCCGTTAACTTCAACGAGTGTGAGATCTTTGTCGCGCGCGACAGAGAGCCCGATGCTCCCCACGCCAGCATATAAGTCGAGAACTTTTTCTGTGGCGATTAGCGGCCGAATAGTTTGTAAGACTTTTTCGTAAACGGGTAGATTAATTTGGAAAAAGCCGTTTGGCGAATAATTATATTGATAGCCGCAAAGCGTATCGCTAAGTGGCGCCATTTGCGGGTGCGATTTGCCGTTCGTGAATAGGTCGCCCGAAGTGTGGCCGTTTTGATCGCAGCGCATGAGGAGCGACTGATAAGTGCGCGCTTCGGCGTGCTGGGCATTAAGCTGGTCGACGATTTTTTGGGCGGCGGCGAAAATTTCTGGACGTTCAAGTGAACTCTGCGAAATAGGCTCTTTGCGATGAGTGCCGCGCGTATGGAAGGCAAGATGGATTTGACTATCATCATGGCTCCAATAAAGCGAATATTCCATTTTATTGCGGTAGAAAAATTCTTTTTCGTCAGTGACAGTTGGTTCTACTAGTGAATGTAGGTGTTGCTGAGCGAAGCATTCTTCGACAAGCATTGTTTTAGCACCAAGTTCGGTATCCCAATCCATAATTTGCCAAGGACTAGTGGCGAGATAACAAGCATCGCGTGGTTCGACGCGTTCGCTAATTGGCTGGAGGATCTTCGTTGCGATACCCTCGCAGTAGCTACGCTTATCTTTCGTGATTTCGAATTCGACAGTCTCAAGTGGTAAGGCGTTCCAAATGAAGGCTTTTTTGCCGTTTTCCAAAGTGGCGAGGCCTTGGCCGCCAGGAACAAGTTTTTCAATGGTTGCTTGCATGGTTTAAATTTTAGCATATTTGACAAAACATGGATACTGTTTTAGAATAATACAGAGGCACGGCTGTTCTAAGGAGGTGGAAGTATGGAACTGATTACCCCGTTGCTGCACGGCCTAGCATATGTTGGCGTTTACGTCCTCAACTTACTAATCTATGAAACTATTGCGATTCTGGTCTGGTTGATTGCCGCAGGAATCATTAATCGTTCGTCAATTTCGGAGCAAGTTGGTGACGAAATTCTGCGCAAGATTGGACTCGTGTTGCTGATTGCGTTTATTGGTATGTGTATTCTGTTTCTGTTTGGAATCGGATGCATTGTGCAATATCCGACTTCTGGCTAAGGAGGCGTTGCGATGGTTGTGAACTTTTTGATTGCCCTGCTCTGTTTGGGTATTGTTGCGCTGTTGATAGAATTCACTATCTCGGTGTTCTTTGCTTGGCTGGTTTTCTGCCTAATCTCTTGGATATTGAGCTGGTTTGGACTTCAGCAGTATGCATGGTTGGTTTTCATAGTTTTTATGTTGTGGGGTTGGATACGCCGCTACTAAACCCCCGCCGGATGGCGGGGGTGCTTTTTATTCGTAACGCAAAGCGTCGATTGGATTTTTATGTGAGGCACGTCGCGCTGGCAAGGTGCCGGCTAAGAATGCAATAATCATAATGAGAATTGTGACGGAGATGATGTCTGGTATGGTGTAAGTGGCTAAATTGAAGGTTGGGAATGCTTCAAGGAAACCGCCTTCTGCATGGAATGCGGCGTTGACGAGATTGCCAAGAATCATAGAGACCGTGATGCCAAATACTGACCCCCAGAAGCCAAGCGAAATCGCTTCGAGGCTAAAGCTCATAAAGACGTGATGCGATGACATGCCGAGGGCTTTGTCGAGGCCAATTTCGCGCGTGCGTTCTTGGACGGACATGAAGAGTGTATTAATGATACCGATAGCGGCGGCTAGTAAAGCGATGAAGCCAAAAATCTTAAAGACGGTCAGAATGACGTCGAAGAAGGTTTTAATGGTACCAATGATATCTTCGACGGTCATACCAGAAAGGCCGATATCTTCGAGCTTTTCTTTAATGTCGTCGGCGGAATATTTTTCGAAGTCGAAATTAACAGCGACGGCAAAAGTTTGATTCTTAACTTCGTCTGGATAGTATTTTGTGTTTTCGTCGTAAATATCGTCGGCGAGTTTATTGTTAGTATACTGCTGTCCCATTGAGACTACACCTGGCGCAATTACGCCAACAACTTTTGCGTCGAAAGTTTTTTCGACATGCGTATATTCGTCTAGTACGACGAGTTGGATTTTTTCGCCGACAATATTTTCATTTGTGTAGCCGAGTGCGTCGACGTATTTTTGCTCCAGCTGAATTTGGTACTCGTCAGCACGTAAGTCGAGCTGGTCGCCCGCTACGACATCAACGTTGACGTTTCCGGGCGGCAGGGCTTCGGCGGAAATAAGATATTTTTTGTCGGTTTTTTCGCTAGTGACATAGGTGATACTGAGCGTTTTTTGCTCGACCATACTGTCGCCATCGATACCCTCAATTTTCTTGAGTTTTTCGATTTGCTCTTCGGTGATTGGCGACATGCCGGTTTGGATTTTGTCTGGATTATATTCAATCGGCTCCTTATTGCCGCTGCCCATGGCGCCCTGCAGGCCTTCAAGTGCATCAAAGGAATCTTTTGACACGACGGCGAGATAACCTTCGCCGCCATAACTGTCGACCTGACTATCAATGAAGTTATTCACGCCAGCTTGAATGGCAGAAGTGGAAATAATAGAAAACGACCCAATGAAAATGGCCAAAATCGTCAGAAAGCTGCGGAGCTTATTGCGTAGTAAATTGGCATTGGCGTCTTTGATGATGTCTAAGATTTTCATTAATCTTCCTCCTCGATATCGATGTGATGGATGTTGTTTTGATCGCGCATGCCATCATTGTCGCCGTCGCCATCAAAATCTTCGCGGATGCTTTCTTCGAAAATTTTCCCATCTGCGATATGGATTTGGCGATTACATTTGTCGGCTAAATCTTGGTCGTGTGTGACGATGATTAGTGTGATACCTTTCTTCTCGTTGAGGCCGAATAATAACTTTTCAATGCGCTCGCCAGTGGCGGAGTCGAGGTTGCCGGTTGGCTCATCGGCGAAGACGATTTTTGGATTATTTACAATGGCGCGAGCAATACAGACGCGCTGTTTTTGGCCGCCGGAAAGATCGTTGGCTTTATTTTTAGCCTTATCGTCGAGTTCGACAACTTTGAGTGCTTCCATGGCGCGACGACGGCGTTCGCGGTAGCCGATGCCGGCGATTTTGAGCGGCAAAATTACGTTATTTAGCACGGTGTCGTTCGAATTCATAAAGAAACTTTGGAAGACAAAACCAAATTCTTTATTGCGGAGTTCATTAAGTTTGCGTTGGCGCAACTTACTAGTATCTTTGCCGGACAATTTAATAGTACCTTCGGTTGGTTTATCTAGCAAAGCCAATAAGTGCATTAAGGTGGACTTTCCGGAGCCGGACTTGCCGATAATAGCAACTGATTCACCCTCGTAAATATCGAGGCTGATGCCGCGAAGAGCCTCAAATTTTGCGTCGCGTTTGCCGTAAGCCTTATGTAAATCGCGCACGCTTAAAAGTGGACGTTTACTCATAAGATATATTTTACCACGCCACGCTTATGTTTGAGAAATGAGCGCGCAAAAAGTAGAATAAAGAAAATGCTCTTTAAAAAGGGGGTGCGCATATGGATCTACATGAGCAAAAGATCCTCTTCGAACAGTTGGTGACTAGTAAAATCGTCCAGACGGAATATGGCATGATTGTTTTGCCGGTCAAAGGCATGCAGGAGTTCCACGACAAGATGGGCTTTGCGGAGAATGAGCTGTGTTTCTTCTCATTAAGGCTGCCGGAATGCGAAGATGGTCTCTATAACTATTACATGGGCAATTTTTTGGCCGACGATGTGAAGTTTGAGATTATTGAGGCGTTTTATTATGATACTAAAACTGGAGAATCGGAGGAATTTGCCTTTGGCAACGTGCTAGTAGACTCCTTTAGGCGTAGCCTGCTAGCAGCCGAAGCGATGTTTTGCGGCGATATTATGGTCGACAACCGCGGTCGTGCATTTGTCGCGTTTATGATTTCGGACGACATTGGTGTTCGAGCAATATTGACTTTCAAGCCCAAAACGCTCGGAATTCCGATTTTCCTGGAAGACTCAGCAAAAACCGCTCGACTTTGGTTTAATGGCGAGGAGTTTTACTATTCCCCAACTACGTTCTTTTACGTTGATGGTAATTATCTGCCGTCATAACCGCTTTGCCCCGGTCTTGCGCCGGGGCACTTTTTTGTGGTAAAATATAGCGCAGATTGGACCGTCGCCAAGCGGTAAGGCACTGGGTTTTGGTCCCAGCATTCGCAGGTTCGAATCCTGCCGGTCCAGCCATTTTTTGTATAACAAAAACTGGACGGCAGGATGAGAGCCAGGTTCGTCCAATGCCCGGCGAAGCGACGGCGCATTGTTTATATCCTGCCGGTCCAGCCATTTTTTGTTGTTGTATAATTTAAGTATGGGCAAACGAAAAGTTAATGAATTATTAATCCAGCGTCGCGTTGTCATTGGTTTTATCGGCGCAATTTTGATTATTTGCGTCGGTGGGCTGATTGCTTTTAATGTGCGCAAGAATAATAACGCAACAGGCGATGAGGTTCCGCCAAAATATACTTCTTCCGACGAGGCCGAAAACCATTTTTATCAACGTTATGGAGCGAATGAATGTAAGTTTACCCGTATAGATGATGGTGCGGATGGAATTATCCCAGTTTTGCTATCTGAATGTGAATATGAAAACGAAGTTGTTAGCTATATTAGCGATGAGCAATCCGACGATTTACTGTCTACATTATTGCCGCGTAGAGCCAATGATATCAATTCGCAAATAAAGGCTGTCTCTAGTTCGTCTGACGGCATTATTTACGTTATGTATGATGGATTGGATGATAAAACGTGGCAAACAATTCCAGATTTTGATGATATTAGAAATAACGTAGTATATGCTGAAATTGATTTTGCAAATGTTAACGAAGATCGTATGTTAGTGCAAAAGATTACGGAGATATGCAAGCAATATTTTCCTAGAATACAAAAAGAGACCGATAACCAAAACATTGCTTCGGCGGTTGTTTTTTCCTTTAAGGATATTGTCGTTCAAGTTCGAACTGGGAGTGACAAAATAGCTCGTTATAAGCCTGGTAGCTCTTTAGAGCCTGAAGAAATATTGCTAGACGATTATCTAAAATAATAGAAAGGAATCTAATGGACGAGAAAGACAAAGAAATAATTGAAGTTCTTGAACAAAGCAAAGACGATTCGGATTCCGAAGAATTATTAGCATGTAGCGAATAGCTATTTTAATCGTGCGCCTACAACATCGCGGATGAGCTCGCAGTTTTTGATGCGGGCGTATTTTGGTAGTTCGGAATTTACTTCGGCGATGATTTTTTCTGCGTCGATATCTTCGTTGTGATAAATAGTTGCAAAAATGGAATTGTTTTTTTCGTAAACTTTTACTTTACTTATTTGGTGGTATTTTTGGAATAATTTCTCGATATTATCCGGTGAAACATTTTCGCCGTTCGATAAGATAATTAAACGTTTTTTGCGGCCAGTAACGTATATCTTATGGTTTTTAACGTACCCTAAGTCTCCTGTGCGGAAATAACCATTTTCGTCAAATGATTTATGTGTTAGTTCTTCGTTTCTATAATAGCCAAGCATAATATTTTCGCCTTTGACGAGAATTTCGCCTACCCCGTTTTGATCTGGATTATCGATTTTAACATGTTGGTTTTCGAAGATTGTGCCCGACGATTCGAAATCGTCTTCATTGTGATATTCTACGGCAACAATAGCGGAAGTTTCGCTGAGACCGTAAGTATTAACGAGGCCAGTATGATGCTCTTTAAAGAATTTACATATTTCTGGCTGGAGATTCGCACCACCGACAAATAAATGTCGAATTCGTCCGCCGAGGAGCATATTAGGGTCGACATTTTTTTCTTGGCATATTTGATAAAAACGTTCAAAGATTAATGGCACGGCACAAAAGATGGTTGGTTTGACTTCGGTTAACTCTTCTGCGATTTTTTTCGTATCGCTACACAAATAAAGCTTCATGCCGCTGATTAAGGCGTAATAAAAATTACTAATGCAGGCATAAGTGTGACTTAGCGGTAAAAACAAATAGTCGATATCATTCTCGTCCATTGGTGTGCGTTTGCGCAAATTTTCGAAATTCGCATACATATTATGCTGGCTGAGGGCGACGGCTTTTGGTAGTCCAGTTGTTCCGGAGCTAAAGACGATTTTAGAGATTTCGTCGGCATTTTTTACATCTTCATCTAGTGCGTAACTATTCTCTATTGCGACGTCTTCGATTCGGATGCTGGTGATTGGAAATTTAGTTAGCAGCTTAGCAGTAATGTCTTCGTGCGATTGATCATAAATAATCGCGTCGATGCCATATTTCTTTACTACGTGGCTCACATTATTGAGTTGCCATTCTTTGCTTATTGGGACACTAATTCCTACATAACCCATGATTGCTGCGTCGGCGATTAAATAGTTATACGAGTTATTCGCAAAAATAGCGATTTTCTTATGCGCAAAACCGGAATGTTGCAAATAGGCAGCGAAGTTTTTGGCGTCTCTGATAAATGTAGCGTAACTTTTATCCTCCCATACATCACCTTTTTTCTCGTAGATGAATGGTTTTTCGTCGAGCTGCAACAATTTACCGTTTAGTAATTTTTTGATTTCGTAAATCATTATTTAATTTTTCCTAGAAGCGCGTAATAATTGATTTTCGTATGATGTTTTGCGTCGCATGGAATTTTGCGCAGACGTTTAATGTGATATTTTGTGGCTTTAATTTCGCGCATAAAATATTTAAATTGCAAATTATTTGGCGGATGCTTACTTTCATAAAAGATGTATAATTCTTTATCATTTTCTAGCACGGCACATTTGTCGATATTACGGAAGCGTCGGATCATCTTTTGCTCGATTTGGTTGCTAAAATAGCGCTTATTATTAAGATGGACGGTAGCTTTAGTGCGGCCGTAATAATATAGCTTACCGTTAATTATTGCACCGGTGTCGCCCGTATGATGCCAAAGTGTACCAGTGTTGTCGCGAACTTTATTGTCTTTATATTTATCAAGATAATCTTCGAGAAGCGCGGCGCTACTGATGTAAATTTCGCTACTATGATTTGTTTTAATATTTACGCCTTTGACGGGTTTGCCGAGAATTGTCTCACCTTCCAGGCAGAGATGTTTAATGTAATCATTTAAATCTGTTGATGCGATAAGATTACATTCTGTAGCGCCATAAATGTATTGAATTTTACAATTTGTGAAGTTATTACGGATAATTTCTGCTTCGTTTAGATTTAGAATCGCGCCACCAATATAGATGGTTTGTAAAAACGGATACATATTTTTAGTTTTAAGACAGAAATCTGGCGAGGTCATAATGGTTGTGATTGGATATTTACGGAAACGCGCGAGCTGACTGTTTAGTTTGCGCTTATTATTACTAGCGAGATTTAAGTTCGGTAGGACTGTCGTAAAGCCTTTGACAATATTGGCGAAAATATAAATGTATGAAGTTGTTAAGACAATTTCATTGTCATTATGTGATTTAAAATTTTGGTTTATTAAACGTAACTGCTGATAGAGTGATTCGTGCGAGCGGATGGCGATTTTTGGTTTGCCTGTTGAACCGGTTGTCATCGTCATTAAGGCGATAGTTTCATCTTCTGGCTCTGGATAGATTTGGAAGATATTCGGGTCATCTTCGTGCTCGTCGACGTTGATAATATGATCGATTTTGCGAATTTGCGGGAAAAGATGGCGGACGAGTTTTGTGCGATTTGAAACGAGAATAAAACCTGGTTGAAAATGCTCAAAAGCACGTTGGATGCGCTCTTGCTGCGCCCAAATATCTACATATAGGATGCTTGCGCCAATTTTAAAAGTAGCAAGCATATATACGCAGAGTTGGTATGATGAATTTGCGAAAGCTAGAATGCGGTCGCCTTTACGTACGCCGTATTTAGTCAAAGTTTCTGTAGCGATTGCGACGTCGTTTTGTAAGTCTTCGAACGTGCGTGTTTGTAAATGTCCGTCGTGATAAAAAATGAACGCGAGTCTTTTAGGATGAATTGAGCAAATATCGTCAAATAGTCGCGTTACTTTACTCATTGACTGACCTTCTCGTAAATGCAAAAATCCCGATAAAACCACGATTGATTTTTTTCGAATAATTTTTGACTTTCTTTCTCTAGAAAAACGAAATTTTCAGAGTTGATATAACGTTTGTTTTGCATGTTCCAATAGGCAACTTTTGCATTCTTCGAGCTAAGCTCCGTAATACTTTTGATGTTTTTAATGAAATTTTCTTCACTCATATATTCGAAGATGTCGGACAAGTTGAAGAAATCGATTTGTTTTGTTTTGATTGTGATTAAATCGCCGTGCAGTAGCGTGATGCGATCGAGGTTATCTCGAATTTTTTCGTAATAGTTTTCGCGTAGATATAATGGAAGTGCCTCGTCGGCGAATGTGCCAAATGCTATATATGATAAATATTGATTGGTATTATTTTTTGAGTGTGATATACCAAAACGCACACGCGCTTCGATATCTTTGGCGGAATCATTTTTATCTTCGACATAACGATAGAAGTTTTTATCACGTCCTAACTTCCCCATCACTTTTGCGCCAAAATATATTTTAAAGAGCGCACGGTAGCGTTTGGTGCTGACTTTTTCGGAATAATATTTCTTCTGCTCGTCTAAATCGTTAAGTTTTGCAAAAGTTTGAAAATTTTTTGTGCCCGTTACGGCCGGAATGACAAATTTCCGGAATAGTTGAAAATAGTGTTCGAATTTACCAACATGGATAATGCCACGTTCGATGAGATTTAGATTTGTTTCAAAATATGAACGCGCATCGACGCTTAAATCTTTGCAGATGTGTTGATAAATTTCTTTACGCGAACTGCTTTCATTTATGCCGAGGAATTCTAGTGCAGTTTTACGCGGCAGGTTCTTAATGGCGGCGATTTTTAGTTCCGTACAATATAGTTGGGTTTTATTAATGTCGAATGCGTAAACGTGTTTTGGGTCTTGTGTAAGCAAGGCTAGTGAATTGTCGCCGGCCGAACAAATTGAAAGGCAGCGTTTATCTTTTGCGTTTGCGGCTTTTAGCAAAAGATTCGTATCTTCCCAACAGTTGGCGTAGCGAATGAATGAAAAATCAGTTTGTTTGCTCATCTCTCCTCCGAATTATCTCTATGGTACCATTTTTGCCGTCAACTTTCACTGTGTCTCCGTCGTGAACTTTCGCGGTTAGGCCGCGAACGCCAGCAACTAGCGTGATGCCAAGCTCGCGGGCTACTACGGCCGAGTGAGATAGGATGCTGCCGCGTTCAATAATTATCGCTTCGGCCATCGGAAACAGTACGGTCCATCCAGGATCGGTACGCTTCGCCATTAAAATGTATCCGCGCACGTTGGCGTTTTCGGGACTGTCGACGTATTTGACTACACCGGTCACCGTACCGCCGCCGCCCGCTACGCCACTAAGTAAGCGACTAGTAGTTTTAGTCTTTGTTTCTTGGTGGCTATAAATCGGAATCATGTTTTCTGGTTTAACATCACCGTAGAAATACATACGTTCGTAGGTTTCTTTTTTGTCGTTTGCGGCATATTCTTTTTTGCGCGCGTCGATTTTGTCACGAATCTCGTCTACGGTATATTTGCCGCGTTTGATAATAACCGTAATCTCATCTTTTTCGAGGTAGAAAATATCACGTTGGCTGCGAATGAGACGCTCGTTTGCCATGTTTTGGCCAATGCGCAGATAGATGTTTCGCACGATTGAATAAATATATGTGCGACGTAGGCGTAGCATCTCGCGGTTGCGGACGAAATATTTGGTTTCTTTGATCAAAAATTTTGCCTCGGCTTTCTTAATGCCTTTGAAATATGACAAGAAACGCGCCTCGGCTTTGTTGGATTTCTTTTCTTTATTTTCCGGTAGCTGTGGTAGTTCGAGATATTGCTTGATGATATTAATCAAGAAGCTCGGGTTTTGCTGCATCGTGATGGTCTCGAGTTTTAATTCATCCATCGAGCGTGCGCCGTATTTGTTGATATAGCTATTGAGTTTCGAAAAGATGATTAAGCTGTTTGAATTCAGTTTTCGTACGAGTTCGTCGGTGTTACTTTCTTTAAAAATGTTATAGAGCGTCGGTTCGCGGCGGATTTCCTTGACGAGTTTTAAGAGTTCTTCGCTTTGTTTGGCGCTTTCGACATTTCCTTGCTTACTTAAAATGTCACTAATCAAACCTTCGGCGTTGTAGACTTTAGCATTTTTCGCCATATCAGTGAGCGCTCCGTAAACGACCATAGCGCCCATATCGTTTGCAATTGGCGTAATGAAATCGTCAAGGATTTGTGCTTCAAGGTCCTTATATACTTCGAGTAATTGTTCATTAGTATAACTAGCGAATGTGTTGTCATAGTACGGACGCGTGATGCGATTAAATTTATTGACGAATTTTCTGCTCGCGCCTTTCATGTGGATGAATTTATGAATAAAGCGCAGATAGATTTTTACTAGACGAGTTTTGGCTTGGCCGCCGGTTTCTTGCAATGGGGTTTTGACGCCCATCATGTTTTCCATGTATTTTTTATTCTTTTCGTAGCCAGGATAGAGTGAGGTCATCTTGTACCAGCTATTCAGTCGATAATAAATTTTATTTTCGTAGAAGCACAACATATTGTCGAGATCGGATTTGATGCTATTGATTGCCTCTTCGCTGATATAAAAATTACGGAGCGTTTGTCTATAAATTTTACTGTAGACTTCGCGCGCGAAAGTATATGTGAGCGGAGTGGTAACACCAGAATAACTTTCGATGATATTTGAATTGTCTAAAATTGTGCGGGGCTTATTTTTATCGATATGGCTACAATTTACGATTGGGCGCGATTGTAGGATATAAATTTGATTATCTTTGACGGCAAATTCGATATCGAGTGCAATGCGCGGATTGTGACTCTTTTCGATAGTTTGGCCAACGTCGTAAATTTTTAGTAACGTTTCATTATCGACGCGCGCTTTACGTTGCGGGTTCTCGTAGTTTACCTCGCGAAGTGTATTGACGGTGTAATCGGAACTGTTTTCTTTGCCTGATACTAGATTTTCGCCAACGCCATTAACGACCGAAATGAGCGTTTCGTCAGGATCGTTAGTTTGTGGGTTGCTCGTAAACATGACGCCGGCATATTCTGGGTCGACCATAGCTTGGATAATTACAGCGATGCGTATTTTGGAATTGATGAGTTTGTTTTCGTAGCGGTATTGCATGGCGCGTTCGGAAAAACAAGATGCGTAGCATTTTTTGATATAGTCGAATATTTCGTCGTCTTGTTTTAGGCTTAAATATGATTCCATCATGCCGGCAAATGAATGGTTTTTGCCGTCTTCATCGGTAGCACTTGAGCGCACGGATACTAACTCCATCGGACTAAAAGTTTTGGCCATTTCAGCGCGAACAAGCTGCTTAGTTGAGTCGGAGAACTTAGTTGCTTGGATGATTTTGACGATTTTGCGGCGATTCATCTCCGAATAATTATTTAGAAGATGAAAGTACTCATCGCGGCTCTCGTAGAGAAAATCGAGGAAACAATCTGACGTCAAAACAAACCATTTTGGAATATTAATGCTAAGTTTTTGCATATCGGCGAGGCTGTAAGCTTTGCCGCCAATTTGACCGAGGACTGGCTTTTTGTCGTTTGCGGAGTAAATTAGCATTATTTGCCTCCTCTTTTATATGCATAAAATGCGCAAGATATAAATAATAGTATGACTAGTACGATCCAAATTTCGTATTGCGAAAAAGTATCTTGTCCCCCGGCGAAAAATAAATAAATAGCACATGTGAGCGGTAAGAATATGACTTTGCATAGCGGAAATAGTTCCCAGATAAAAATAATTGCGAGGAGTAGTAAGCTGAATACGCCATTAATATTAAAGAAGGCAAAATTTAGCCCCAAAAAGCTAGCGACGATTAGTATTAGTAGGAAGATTAACTCATTTTTACTAAGATAGTGCTTTTTGTGCCGACGGCGGTCTTTTTTATAATCATGAATATCGTCGACGGTGCGCATGATGTAGGCCAAGAGCAAAAATAAGATGAATAACTGCAAAATATTTGGTACCGCGATATCTCGTGTGAGATTCGTTATGAGCAAACTAAAAATCATCGCCAAAGTTGCGTAGATTAGCAAGCGATATTGGGCGGAGATATATTTTATGATATTCATTTTGGCAATCTCCTGTAGATTTTGGCTTTTGTGAGGAGGGCGCGCTTGCTAAGCCCGACGTAATCACATAGCCGATTTAGTTCGGCGGTTGGTTCTTCGGTATATGTGTGCTCGTCGAGAATTTTGCGCGCTTCTTGTCGAGTGATTTGGCCACTTCGAATTTGCACGCTTAGCTCTGGCAAACCATGTGGCCGCCCTTCGGCGCATTGATAAATATATTTTGCGGCATTATGAATTTCGCAATCGTAATGTTCTTTTTCTTGCGCTTCGACGCGCCAAGAAGTGTTATCTTCCAAAAACTTTATGACGTCGTTTTTGTTGTAAGGATGGTAGAGGAAATATGCGACAAATTCGCGAAAATCATTACGCTTTATGCCGTTAAATAAGATTTTTTCGACATTCTCGCGCATATCGCCGCCGAGTTTTTTATTAATACTCTCTAGTAATTTACTATAGAGCGCGATGATGTCGGTGTCTTTATAATCTTTCAGACCTTCGTCGACCAAGATCGAGAATGTGTCTCTGTCGTAGTAGCGCATCATTTGGTCGAGCCCGCGACCGTGCATGCAAAGGCCGGCATTAATTTTAGCTGTATAGTTAATCATCGTTGCGTAGCCGAGATAGGAACAGGCGATACATGGTACGAGCCATTTTTTCATTGAGTAGCGGTAGATTTTGCGGAGTAATTCGGCATCATATTCGATATATTCATGTTCGACATTGAATTCTTTAATAGTTTTATCGATATTTTTTCTAGCCTCGGCGCTCAGGAAACCATTATTAATAGTGAAAGCTTTTACTTTAAGGCCATAAGTGTGGATTAGCTGATAAAGGACATAAGTGCTATCTTTGCCACCTGAGACGCCGACGGCCGCGTCGTAATCATATTTCCCTTTTACGGCATCAATGCGCTGTATGAATAATTTTTCGAGATGTTTGTAATCTTTTAGCTCGGCCGCCTTGAGATCGAATGCGTGACAATAATTGCACTGACCATCAGAATAAATGCGCAGTTTGCGGACGGTTTTGTCGTTTAAGCAACGGTTACAGCTTTTGCTCATGTCAAGTCCTTGATAAATACTGCATAGCGTTTTTCGTTCGATTCGAACCGGGCGGCGAAGCGTTGAAAAGTGGAACGTTGTTCACATTGGAAATGATATAAGATATCTGAAAAACCCTGGTCTTGGATATATTTGCTACCGAGATATAGAAGAGCTGTATAAATTTTGTGCTTTTGGTATGCTTTGCGCACGGCGGAAGTTTTTGAGACGAAGTACTTCCCGTCTGGTGTTGGATAGCCCATAACGAAGCCGATAGCCTCGCCGGCAGGATTGTACGCGACGTACATAACTAAATCTAGTTTATGCGTCCATTCTAAATAGACTTGTTCAAAATAATCGTAGGAGATTTCTGAATATAGGTAGCTTCCCGCAAAGGCATCAAGCGATATGTTATAGATATCTTTTGCGACACTATATGCTTCTTTTTCGCGGAATAACTTGAAGGTGAAGCCGTCTTTTAATTTTGCCTCATAAGCCTTCTTGCTGAGATGATAAAGCGGATTGTCGATTTTAACTTGTGCGCTGCGATAAGTATAGAGTTCGCGGTAGCCGAGCCGCTTAATAAAGTCAATGTAATATGGCGGATTGTCGCAATCTGGCATTAATTTTGTTTCGAAATTGCTAATTGCCCAGCGATACGACATCCAAGTGGTGTAATTGAGCGGACCGACGATATCTTTATAGCCAAGCTTGCGGGCTTTATCTTCGATTTGCTCGAATAATGAATGGGCGGTTCCAAAATCGTCAGGTAGCGAAACGAAGCCGAACATGCATGGGTGGTCGACGATGTTTTTGTTTACGATAAGATAGGCGCTGGCGCCGTTGAGCTCAAAATATTCAGAGTAATCGGCGAGCTTCAAAATTTCTAACTCTTTCTCCATGCCTATGTTTATTATATATTAATTTTTAAGATAAAATAAGTAGTATGAAAGATTTATCGAACCAAAAAGTGCAACATATTTTGACTGAGAGATTAGATTATTTGCGCTTCCCAGTTTTTGAGGAGTTTGGCGTGATTGCAATAGATGCAATTAAGGGTCGACAAAATTTGAGCTATGTCGGTAGTGGCGAGGATGATAATTTTCGTGCTTTATGCGCGGAACTTGATATAGATTACGAAAAACTGGTGCGTATCGATAAGCAGATTCATTCGAATATTTGTTGTCGCGTGGATGATTTTCGCGCTAAGCTGACGGATTGCGATTGTTTAATAACTAATACACCTGGCGTGTCTTTAGTGACGCGCGAGGCGGATTGTATTCCGATTTTAATATTCGACCCAGTGCACCATGTAATTGCGAACGTACACTCCGGTTGGCGTGGTACGGTGAAGCATATCGTGAAGAACGCTGTTGCGACTATGGAGCGCGAATACGAAAGTCTACCAAGAGATTTAATCGTGGCTTTGTTGCCGAGTATAGGGATGGATCATTTTGTCGTGCGCGATGATGTGCGGCTGCCTTTCTTGCAGGAGTTCGAAAATGTGCCGATTAAAGTTATTAATAACGGCGAATATTTGCTAGACGCGGTTAGCTGCGTAAAAGAAGATTTGATGAAAGCCGGTGTGCTCGCGCAAAATGTATACGATAGTGATATTTGTGCTACTTGCGAAGCAGATCAGATTAATTCTTGTCGCGGTGGTGCTGGTACCATGCGTAATGCAGCATTAATTTGTATTAAAGATTAAAACATACACATGTCGGATTCGAGCAAGATTTGGGCGGCACCATCGATGTCGCAATGACGGATGCGGTCGTAATATTCTTGGCGATAACTAATAAAATCAAGTCCGGCCTGTAGGTCGTATATCTCTGCTTCGAGTTCTTGGCGTTTAGCGTCAAGCATCTTCTTGCGTTCGGGTATTGTGCTAGTTCCGGCGGCGTATAAAGATGCATAGCGGCGAATTTCGTCATCTGTCATGTGGCAATGTTGGAGATGCCGAATCGTACGTATCCACTGCAAATCGAATTCGTCGAAGCGCGGATTTTTCTCAGTTTTACCGATGCTAGGAATTAATTCTGCGCGAACAAAATGTCGAATATCTTTGGTCGTATAACTAGTTTTTGTTACGACATCTTTTAGGCTGTAGATTTTTTGTTCTAGCATAACTAGTATATAATTATAGTATGAAACAGTCCGAAAATGTGAAAATGTTAACAGTTTTGGGGATATGTTTGATTGGCGTGATAATTTTGTTCGTCGTAATGTCGAACGGCATTCGCCCGTCCCTAGATACGCCAGCTCCGGATAATAAGAATTCTCATGATGAAAGTAGGGTTAATAACGAGGAGCATGAAATGCAAACAATAGTCGCGACGATTGGCGAGAAAAAATTTACTATACAATTAGCAAACACGGAAGCGGCAAAAGAATTTGCCGCTGCAACACCATTTGAACTTGAAATGAGCGAATTGAATGGGAATGAAAAATACTACCGTGGCGAAACTTTACCGACGGCAGCGTATGATGTAGGCGCGATTCATGCGGGCGATTTGATGCTTTATGAAGACGATTGCATCGTGCTATTTTATCAAGATTTTAAGACGACTTATCGTTACACAAAATTAGGCAAAATCGTTAATCCGGATGGTTTAGCGGAAGCGGTAGGCTCAGGCAACGTAAACGTAATTTTTACAAAACAATAAGGAGGAAAATGGCAAAAGCACTAGTCGTATATTTCTCACGTGCAGGCGAGAATTATAGCGTTGGGAATGTTGAAGTTGGCAATACGGAATTGTTTGCCAAAAATATCGTGGAACAGCTGAAGGCCGATGGTCACGAAGTGGATGAATTCAAAATTGAGCCGGTCGTTCCATACCCTGAAGGATATGATGATTGTGTCGCTAAGGCGACTGAAGAGCGTACGATGCAGGATCGTCCAGAATATGTCGGTGACGTGGATCTTGAACCATATAGCACGATTTTTATCGGGTATCCAATTTGGTGGGGCGATATGCCGATGATTGTATATAACTTCCTTGAAAAACATACTTATACCGGTAAAAATATTGCACCATTCTGCACGAGTGAGGGATCGGGCGAATCGGGGACATTTAATACGATTAGTAATCTCGCCGTGGGCGGAATTATGCAAGAAGGTCTCGCGATGCCTGGCACGCTGGCGCGTCAAGAAGGTGGCAAAAAGCAAGTTCAGTATTGGGTTGGCCAGATGGGCATTTAAGTTTAAAAAAGACGCCGCTTGGCGTCTTTTTTTTGATTGGTTAAATTTTGCGATTACTCGTAAGGATACTCGAGATATCTGCAAAGGCGAAAATAACAATCATAGCGCCAAGCACTTGGAACATGATATCTGGAATTAGAATTTTGCCAAGGATACATAGCACGCCGCAAAGAAGACCAATGCAAGCAAGAATGAGTGGCGTCTTAAATGAATCTGGGTGCGATTTGCGGAACATTAAGGCGTCTTGGATGCGAAGCATACTTTCGAGAATAATGAAGATGCCGACGATGAAGGAAATAACTTCTTTAATGAATTGCATTTGCGTACAAAGGAAAATACCTGCAACTAGTAATGCGATGCCAGTAATGAGGGCTGGAATATCGCGCGCTTTCTTTTCTTTGACGCGAAAGTAGCCGACGAAATTAAAAGTGGCATAGAGTAAGAATAGAATGCCAATGGTAACTGAGATTATATTCGTGACGGTGCCGGCCCAAATTAAAAGCGAAATGCCGAGCACGAGCATGATGATATCAATAACGATTGGTGCAGCGATTTTCTTCGCTTTTGGCGCGTCTTTAACTTCGATTTTCATTACTTCCTTAGACATATGCTTCCCTTTTTTCTTGATGCCATTATAGCATTATTTGCGACGGCGCGCTTCGAGCCATTCGGGAACGTTGGTGAATTTAATTTCTGGCATGTAATTAATTTCATCTTCGGTGACATCGAAAATTTGTTGATAGACAATTTCGACGGAACCATATTCGGCGTCTTCCATCCTAAACCCGAGTTCGTTGGCGAGTTTTTCGACGGCTTCGGCGGATTTACCTTCGATTTCAATGAATGATGGTACCCATGGCCATGTATCAATGTCGATTTCAACCCCATCTTTTATCCAAGACTCACGATAAGTTTCTTGCTGGGCCTTTGGCGCGCCAATAGCGTACGTGAGGAATTCGATGGCATTATTATAATTATCGACTGTGAGACAAATTTCTTTCATGCCTTCAATACTACGGTCGTCGCAATGTTTGAACGACATCGTGATCTGATTGCCTTCATTGCGTACGCGATAATATTCATTTGGATTTGGGCTATCAAATACGGCGCGTTCCATCATGCGCTCTGGCTGAACTAATTCCGCGCCGATGTTTTTGAGGAGCTTGCGGATGTTTTCTTTGTCGATATCCAAAAATTTAGCTTCGATTTCTGCTTTCATATTCTTAGTATAGCGTATATTTTACCGTTTAGAGCATGCCCTTTTTCTTGAGCCAGATGCCAGCGGCGATGGATACTAATACTGAAATACCTAAAATAACCCAAGCCGATGCATGGTTAGTGCCGATTTCGCCAAACCAGACGTTCATGCCTAGGAAGGATGAAATCATGGTAGGAATCGAAAGAACAATCGTGATACCTGCGAGGAATTTCATGACGTTGTTGAGGTTGTTTGAAATGACAGTGGCATAAGTATTAGTAATGCTAGAGAGAATTTTGCGATAGAGCTCGGCCATGTCGATGGCCTGATGGGTTTCAATCATAGTGTCGTCGAGCAAATCGGCGTCGCCTTCGAAAAGCGGGATAACGTTGCCTTTGCTAAGGCGATCAAGCACGCCGTCGTTTTCTTTAAGAGATGTCGTGAAGTAAACGAGTGTTTTTTCGGTGGCGAGAAGATTAATGAGGTCCTCGTTTTGGGTGGATTTTTGAAGCGTGTCTTCCCTAGCTTCGATTTCGCTATATATTTCGTTAAGCGCTTTAATATAACTTGCCGCCGCCGCGTTAAGGACTTGAATTAGGAAGCGCGATTTTTTGGCGGTGCGAAAATCTTTGACGGTATTTTTACGAAAGTCATTAAGAAGTGTGGTGCCTTTTGGTGCGATTGTAATGAAATAGTTGTTGTTTGTGATAATTATACCGAGCGGATAAGTAACATACTTGTCTTCTTGGCTAATAAAGGCAGGAACGTCGATGACGATAAGCGTGGCGTTCTTTTCGGTTTCGATGCGCGGCAACTCATCATCATCGAGCATTTTAGCGAGTAGCTCGCGACTGACATGGGTGATGTCGGCTACGCGACTAATTTCATCATCAGTCGGCTGCGATAAATCTATCCAACTATCTGGTAAAATTTCATTCAGACGATCGAGCTTTTGAGTGTGAATATTAGACTTGTAGCACTTAAGCATTTTATTCTCCGTCGATGTCGATTAATTCATAATCACGCGTGCCGAGGCCGAGGCTTTCGGCATATGGCAAGATTTCGCGGCCCTGTTGACGATCAATGCGCTCTTGGAGTTTGATTGCGCCTGGGTCATTGCTGGCCCAAACCATATCAATGAAAGCTTGATCGTTGGCGACTGGGTCGAGGCTAGCGACGATACCGAGGTCGGCCATGACCGGGTCGCCTTGATTGGCGTCACAATCGCAGTCGACGGAAAGCGCATTCATGACAGTAATGTAAACGATTTGTTTGCCATTATCTTTGAGGTAATCGGCGACAGCCGTGGCGGCTTCGGCCATTGATTCGATGAAATTGATTTGTTCTGGCAGATTTTCCCAAAGTACATCTGGATTATCGGTTTTGCCGGCACTATGAATATAGGCTTTGCCGTTACGGGAAGCGATGCCGATAGACTGGTTTTTGATATTAGCGCCAAAACCGCCCATGGCGTGGCCTTTGCCGTGCGCAAGATTGACGATGGAATCGTAATTAGCAAAGTTTTTGCCGATGATGTCGTATTCGAGATTTTTGCCGCGCTTGACTGGAATTTTAATTTCGCCGTCAGCATCCATAATATCGACATCGGCAAATTCGGTGAAGCCATGCTCCTTAGCAACCGCGAGGTGGTCTTCGGCAGTGTTGCGGGCGCCCGGATAGGCAGTATTACACTCGATGATTGTGCCATTGAGACTCTTAACGAATGGGCCAATGAGATTGGCTTTAAGATAGCCTTTTGCGCCGCGTTCGCCGGTGGAAACCTTAACGCCGACTTTGCCTTTCAACTCGACGCCGAGCGCTTGATGAATCTTAATGAGCGCATCGCTCGCGATGTTTTTTGTAAAATAAACTTTAGCCTTATCCATAATCTTATTTTAACATCAAATTTGCTATAATTTAAGATATGAAGAAACGTACAAAACTGGCCGACCGCAAATTGCCGAATTATACCAAGGGCGAAGAAATCTTTAATATGGTGTCGCATATTGTGGGTGCGGCATTCGGTGTAGTAATGCTGGTACTCTGTACGATCTTCTCAGCCATTCATGGCAGTTTGGCGGGTGTACTATCCTCTATAGTGTTTGGCGTCTGTATGATTGTGCTTTATACGATGTCGGCAATTTATCATGGCTTATCGCCACGCTTAAAAACCGCTAAAAAAGTGATGCAAATCTTTGATCACTTATCGATTTTCTTATTAATTGCGGGTTCATATACGCCAATTACGCTATGCGGATTGATGCGCGCGAATGTGCCGCTAGCGTGGATAATTTTTGGTGTAGTGTGGGGAATGTCGATTCTTGGCATCGTGTTGAACGCGATTGATATTAAGAAATATGCCGCTTTTTCGATGACTTGTTATATTGGCTTAGGCTGGTGTATTGTGCTTTCCTTGCCGTATCTTATTTCGACATTTGATCCGTTTGCGATTGTATTACTCTTCCTTGGCGGCCTTTGCTACACGATTGGTGCAGTTTTATATGGCGTAGGGCGCAAAGTGCGCTATATGCATTCGATATTTCATCTACTCGTAGTGGCTGGCAGTGTGTTCCAGGGTTTGATGATTTTACTCTACGTGTTGTAAAATAAAGCTAGCCTCAATCTGTTCGAGGCGCTCGTTTACTTTTTCTACTATTTCTCAAAAAGGGGGTATTGCTGATGAAACAGTACAGAATTAGTCGGCTAATTGATGAAAGTGGCCTGCAAGGTTTCGACTTTGCGAACAGCGACTGCGAAGTGAATTGGACTGTTGCCCTGCACGGCGACAAGATGTTGGCTCGGCGTACCGTGACGACAGATGACGGCAGCGATTTTTATTGCATTGCCGTGCCCTACGCGTTGATGGAGGAAACTGAAAGCATATATGAGGAAATCGTCGTCGACTTTGTGGAGACGTGCTTCGACGTAATGGCGGATGGGTCCGGGAATAACCTGAGCCTGTTCCGGGATTATGCCGGCGCGAACGATCCCGATTTGGCGGAATTGCTGGCCTTCTTTGGTCGCGATTATGCCGATTTCCTGGCCGATGTTTTCTTCTGGTATGCGGTCTATCTGGAGACGGATGCTCTGCTAGCTGAATGCGATGTTGAGGATTATCCTTCTGCTTATACGGAGGAGGAGCGGCTGGCGCAAAAGGTCATCTGGCATTTGGCCGACATGGAGCTAACCATCGAGACGTCGGACGGCGTTTTCTATTGGGAATTCGCCAAGGCAAATGGCAAAATTTGGTTCCATCGTGTGGAAGTGACAGATGGGGAGTATTATGTCTGCATGGTGCCAAGTTTTGGTTCGGTCGATCCGAAGGACGAATGCGCTTTCTCTGCCCTGCGCGACGCTGTAATTGCGGACTTTACGGACGAAGATGCCCAGTATTATGAAGCAGACGGCGATATCTTCGAGTTGCTGGATTTGGACCTGGAGGATCTCTTAGCTTAAAGAGTAGATAGTAGATTCCCCGGCACCATCAAGAGGTGCCGGGGTATTTTTTATGCTTATAACTTGCATTTTTAGCGTGCTTGTGATATTATGATGTCGGGATAAGCGCCCCCCCGCTTATCCCTTTATTGTATGATGGGGCATTAGCTCAGTTGGCTAGAGCGCCTGCTTTGCAAGCAGGAGGTCAAGAGTTCGAGTCTCTTATGCTCCACCATTTTTTTATTGTTCGAAAAATACACCCCGCGATTCGGGGTGTTTAGTTTTAGTAACGTGTTGGCAACTCGCGCGAGTAGACGGTCGTTAAGATGCGGTTGCGCTGAGATTGATAATATGCCCAATAATATACATCACTGCGCAAATTGAAGACTTCGGCGCGTTGGACGAATTTGCCAATTGAATTTCCGCCACCGCCATAGGTACGGTTAAGGATAATCTCTTTGGCATAAACTGCACCATTAATGATAAGTGGCGTGGTGCAAGTGTCTGAAGTGAGGTCTGAAGTTTTTATTACTCCGCCCATATATCCCCTAGCCCCACAAGTGTTTACTTTTCCGCTTCCGCCATGTAAGCCGGCGATAATCCAAGCATCAAGGCGTTCGACGCGATCAGTGATGACGACTTCATCTGCCATGATAATGGCGGTTGGTATTTGGTCAATTCCCTGGAAGCGATCGCCATAACTTCCATTTGACGCTTCGATATTAACGTCGATAACTAAAGTACCTTCCACGTCAATAATGTAAACGGGATTGCGATAGGTCGGGCGCACTGTGCCGCCGCTATGGTCAAGATCGGATGTGCCGGATCCGCCCATTTGCATCTTTGACAGTGCTGAGCTAGTGCCGGTTAGATAAGTATCTTTGGTTGACTTCCAATATTTTTCGCCTGTAGCCGTACAATAAACTGGTGCCACTCTAGATCCGCTCACTATTGCGTAAGCGTCGCGGTAAGTCGAGCTGTGCGCGCTTGGCGCAATATAGCGACCTTTGCTAGAATCGTAGCGACACGCTTCGCTACTGCCGAACGAAAATCGGACGAAACTTTTACTACTTCCGGAGATGGAAATTGGTCCAGTCGATATATTATAGTATTTGCTTGCATCTGCGATATCGACGATGCCGTAATCCGAAACATATCCATCGTTCATTTCTGATTTGGTCATATAGTAAAGGTCATCCACTTTTTTGGCGACAGCCATTGAATCGGTCGATGAACTAACGATGGTAGCATTGCCGAGGTTGCAAGATTCGTTGCCGACAGTCTGTTGTGAGTAGATGCATTTATTCGTGGCTACTTTTGGTGCGCCAGCGTTTGAGGAGGCGGAGTTGGCCGTAAAGCTGCCGTACGGTGTAGTGTAGCCATAAATTGCGCCAGAGCCCATATTCGAAACAGTGCCTTTGGCGATGATGCCATATTCAGACCAAGAGCCGAAGAGGCGGTTGTTGGCAGAGGTGACGGATGTCTTAACATTGCCATTTGTGACAATTTGCGACGACTCAACGCTGAAGTTTGGTTTCTTGGCAATAGTAACGCAAGCCGGCATAGAGACCTTCCAGCCACTGCCGGATGCCGAGAAAGCGGCGGTCTGGTTGTTGTCAGTAATCGTAGAGACATTAGCTTGGTTATGGCTGTCTGCTGGATACACGCCAACTGCGACGCAGAAGCGGGTGCCAGGCTCAGCTAATGGGACGCTGGCGGAGATGGAGTTGTTGACGTTTGAGCCGCCGTTATCGATGGAAATAGTTTCATCCGTGGCACCGGTTAGTTGGTTTTCGGTTTTATTTAGCACTTGATTCGTTTTAGCTACAAGTGAAGTACAATTTGCCGTTCCGCCAGCTTGACGACAGATTTCGTTGTCGGTCATGCCGTTGCCGGAGATATATTTAATATCACTGCTCGGCGTGCCTGTTGTCGTGAATGATACGACGCGGATAGTCGTATTTTTTGTATGTGTAGCATAGGCGGTCGACTGGACTTTTTGATTGATGCGCGTAGTTGTCGCAACAAAAGCTTCGACGTTAATGTTTGCGCCAGGATAAGTAATGCCGTTTGAACTGGAATGCTTAACGTATGGAACTAAGATGTAGTTGTATGGAATATTAACGGTGCCGCTAGCGGTAATTTCGCTACTGCCATTATGTCCATTTTTTACTTCCGTGCCGTAAGTGTAGGTATAGTATGTTCCCCAGCTTACGCAGCTGCCATCTTCGTCGCGTGCGGCACAATAACTATGTTCGTGTGGAACGCTATAAACACCCATTTCGACGTAGCGGTATTTGAGCTGCTGAGTAATCTTTGTACCGATGTCAGATGCGGCAATAACGGTTGAACCAGTGCAAGTCACATTCGCATGAATTTGATAGAAGTGCGTTTTGCTACTCATGTCAGTTAGTGGACAGGCGTAACTGTCGACGCTTGGAGAATCGATATTGTGTTGATATTGGCTGAAGCCTGCGCTAGATGTAGTAAGGTTAACCGTCCCGCCGGATACATCCGTACCAAATAGATAACCATTAAGCCCATTTGTACTTGAACCGGTAAGCGAGAAAGTGGCCGTGTGCGGATTGCCGCGCGTTGGCTCGTCGTTTGATGGGCCGTAGGCGATTGGCTCGTCGGCGCCGCCACAAAGATTGTATTGATATTGAACATTATCGCCAGGTTTGCCCCAGACGGTTTGCGACCAGTTGCTTGCAGAATAATTGTTAGAATAGCTTGATGAATTAAAATTCATTGTGAACTTAGACTTACTAGTGCCGCTATAGCGACTATGCGGACAGTCGCCCGTCGGCTCGCCGCGCCGGACGGTGACACATTTTGCCGCTAGACCATCATGCTTGCGCGTAACGCCCGATTGGGTGCGACTGACTATATTGTCGTATTTAATAGAGCTACAAACAGTCACGGCTTGACCTTGGCCGACAGTTACGGTTCTGGTAGTAGTTTGCACGTTCCATCCGTCGCCTACTCCGCCGGTGAATGCGCCGGTGTGTGAGGCGGTGCCGCTACCGTCGGAGTTTGGATGAATGTCCCAGTTGGAACTGGTGTCAAAAGTGTCGCCTTGAGTGCGGCTGATGCTATGAGTGAAAGAGATAGTTACACTACTAGTGTTGGCGTCGAGATTATAAACGCCCGATGTAATTTCAGAAGTGCCAGCATAGGCTTTAACTTCGCCGCGATATTTAGTTTCTTCATCATCCCATGATGGGTCGTAACAAAAGATGCTAATATTATCGTACGATTCATTCCATCCTAATTTAACTTTAGCGACATTCCATTTTTCTTCTACGGTGCTGTCATATTCGGCTTCGACCGCATGGGCATATTGAACGCCGTCAATGGATAAGGTGTGGTGTACTGGACCGTATGTGCCACTATTTATCCAGTCAACATATTGATCTAGACGCTGACTTGGGACGGCTGAGCGTTTTGGAGTGCCAGTATTTGTAAGGCCTTGAGAAATTGCCCTAGTGCCACTATAAGTCATGTCGAAAGCTGCAAAGGCATGGTAAAAACCGTAATGATAAAAGTATTGCGTGTTTGCACATGCCTCGTGGATAGTAACAGGCGATCCTGCTTTTCCGCGTGCCGGATAGAACCAGAGGGTTTTCCCATCATTAACCCAGTTCCTATCAACCTCGAATTTAATCCAGCCCATACCTGCCCATGAGCAAGAATAGCCAGCTTGATACATATTTACGTTCGTCCACCAATCGCCTTGGTCTGAGCAACTACCGCCAATTGGAGTCCCAGGTACATAACCGGCATAGGCGTTTTGGGCACCCACGAGAAATAGGCATCCAAGTATTGGAAGGATTATTGATAAAACTATTTTAGTCCTCTTGTTCATAATACCTACTCGTTTCTTTTTCTAATAATTCGTTATAAAGCTGTTGATACTTGTCTGAGTTATCCGTGTCGCCAAGTTTGGTATATGCGAAGACGTAGACTGCATAGAAATATTTCAGTTCAAAATCTTCGGTCGCTTGATCGATGTTGTCGTCTAGATATTTGATGGCAGATTCAAGATCGCCGCCGCGATCGGCCATAAATTTGGCATACATAGTGACAAGAAACATGCGTTCGGAGTTGGATTCGGCACTATTAATTAGCTCTTCGGCTTTAGCACAGGCGTCTCGATAGTTGGTGGAGAGTTCGCCGTCTTTGCCTATGTCGTCTTTGGCTGAGCCGGCAATCGTGTAGACTTCGGCGAATTTTTGAACTGCGGCGCCGTAATCTGAGTAATTCTTTTTGTCTTCTTCGGTGAGGTCGTAGATATCGCGTGGGCGAGTTTCTTCATAAATGCGGTGTTGTTCGTCAATATATTTGTAAATAAAAATACTGCCGACGGCACAAACAATACAGGCTATAGCGACAATGCATCCGCCGATGATCTTTTTGCGGTTTTTAATCATCGATATGCAACGTTTTTCGGCTTTTTCAGCTGCGAGCATACGATGATGCTCTTGCTCGGCTTTCTTAGCAGCCTTGCGCTCTTTCTTTTCAAGCTCACGGCGGTCGACGTTAACTAACAGGTCTTTGCGGGCTTTTATCTCGCCAGATTTAAACTTTTGTTCGGCTTCCGGAATCGGCACGCCGTCAATATCGACGGTTTCCGCTTTTTTCTGCGCAGCCTTGCGAGCTTCTTCCTTCTCATCAACAACTGGCTCGTCCAAATCGTCGGGCGCGTTTTTGATGTTTGGAGAATCGAAATTTGCTCCAAAATTAGTCTTTCTGTCCTCCACCTCTCCTGCAGGGACATTGTCCTTTGCGCTCATGTTAATATTTTAGCATAACTTTTTTCGCACCAATATAAAAATACCCCGCTATTTCGGGGTATTTTTGAGTAAATTTCGTATTCTGCCTGTGGAAAACTTTTGACAGGCCTGTGGAAAACTCTTTAAATACAGGTGTAGCCGCCGTCGATTGGCATAATTAAGCCAGTGACATAGGACGCTTCCTTGCTAGCGAGGAAAATGGCGCCAGCATTTAGCTCGCCCTCTTTGCCGTAGCGTTGCATTGGTACGTGCGTTCGGGCGAATTCTTGGAATTGATCAGTGTCGAGGGTTTCCGTGGTGAGTTCGGTGTAGAAGTAGCCTGGGCAGATAGCGTTGCAAGTAATGCCATCCATGGCAAGCTCGGCAGCAACGGCGCGAGTAAAGTTAACTACGCCGCCCTTACTGGCGTGATATGCGACGGTGTGAATTTCGGTATTACCGACGAGGCCATACATGGAGGCAATGTTAATAATGCGACCGTAATGATTTTTCTTCATGATGGCCGCAAAGGCACGCGTGACCTTAAAGACGCTTGTGAGATCGGTTTCGATAGTGAAATTCCATTCGTCGTCGGACATATTAAGGACGCCGTTATTTTCGGCGGAGCCGGCAGCGTTAAGCAAGATGTCAACGTGACCAAAAAACGATTCAGCTTTCTTGGCAGCCTCTTTAATGTTTTCTGTGTCGGTGACGTCGCATTGAATTGGCAGTACGCGGACGTGATGCTCTTCCTCGAGCTCCTCTTTAAGTTCTTTTAGACGTTCAACTCGACGCGCCATCACAACTAAGTCGGCACCTTGTGCGGCAAAGGCGCGCGCCATTTGGCGACCTAGGCCAGAGGATGCGCCGGTAATAACTGCAACTTGTTCTTTCAAATCAAACATAAAAACCTCCTAGTTTCTGCTTTCTATTGTACAATAAAAATAAGATGAAGGTCTTAAAAATTATCGGACGTTTGATTTGGTGTGTTATCGCGATTTTAGCGATTGCTTTGGCGACTTGCGCTCTGCTCGTGATGTTCTTTGGCTATAGCGGCGAGAAATTGCCGTGGCGCGTGGAAGAAGCGCAGACTTCGACTGTTGCCGATTAATGTTATACTAGAAGTAATATGAAGAGTTTTGGGAAAATAATTGGTATTATTTTGGGTATCGCTGTAGTGGCGGGCGGTACTTGTGGGGTATTAATAGCGATAAATGGCGGCTTTAATAAAGAGCCTGAGCCAGTGGCGGAGCCTGAACTGGAACCAGAACCGGATCCAGTCGCGACGGAGGCAAAAATGCGTATATTGTATGCTGGTACGACTTTTTGGGGGCGGCGCACGAATACTGCCGCGCGCGCTTCCGAGCTGGGCGTCAAATATCCGTTTTCCAAACTCGACACTTTGGATCGCAAAAATTATGATGCATGGATTGGCGGTTTGGAATGTCCAGTGACCGATAATGGTCACAATATGAAGGAAGAAGAAAACATATTTAAATTTAATTGTGATCCGGATTATTTACCAGAAGCGGCGAAGTATTTTACGGCTTTTGGTTTAGGTAATAACCATTCCGATAACCAGGGCGGCGGTACTGGCCTTACGACCACGCGTCAATATTTAGACCAAAATAAAATTCAGTATTTTGGCACACCAAAATATAGTGGCAATGTGGCGAGCGAACAAGCGCGCGATACGGCCGAAGCGACGAATTGCGCAATCATAGTTTTGCCGATGAATGTGACTTATGACAATACTGAAACTAAGCAGATTCAAATGCCGTTTGGTTTCTGCTCGGCGCATGGCGTGTTTGGCGTTCCGGCGGAGGATTACTTGCAGAATATGAAAACTTATTCAGCGGTTGTGCCGACGATTGCGATGCCACATATGGGCGCGGAATATAAATCCGTGCACGATACGTTGCGCCAAAATTTATATCGCAAAATGATTGATTATGGCGTGGATGCGGTGATTGCTGACCATCCGCACTGGACGCAAGACGCTGCGGCGTATAAGGATAAGTTGATTGTATATTCGATGGGCAATTTTATGTTCGACCAGACTTTTAATAAAGAGGTCTCGCGCTCGGCGGCGATTGAAGCGAATGCGCAGCTAAAAGACGTGGCGAATGTAGATTTTGACAAGTGGGACGAACTTGGTAAGGCTTGCTTGAAAGATAAAAAGAGTTGTTTTGCAAACATTCAAAATGCCGCTTTGCCACGGATTCAAATTGCTTGGACTTATGATTACCATGGCACAACATCGGCGAACGATCGTATTACGCGTTTGGCGTCCGATGCGGAGCAAGCTGAAATTGGTGCTCGCTTAAAATGGAGCGCTATTCCGGCCAGTATGAAAGTATCAAAATAGATTAGCGCGGACGACTAACCGCGACTTTGTGGGCGCGCTGTTCGATGCGGTCGTTTAAGACGGTGAGTTTTTGACTTTTGCCAGTCTTGTTTTCGAGGGCTTTGAGTATGAGAAAATCAGCGACGCGGGGATTTTTTGGCAAAATTGGACCATGCAAGTAGGTGCCGATGCAGTTTTTGTATTTGGCGCCTTCGGTCATATCTTCCCCATTGTTGCCGGAGCCAGAAACGACGGTGCCAAAAGCGAGCGTGTCGTCTTTAAGCTCGGTGAGACCGGAGTGATTTTCGTAGCCGACAATTTCGCCGAATTCTGGCGTATTGATAGTGATGTTGCCGATGAGGCGGGTTGGACCGCCTTTGGTGGTGACGCCGAGAATATTGGCGCCTTGGATTTTCTGGCCTTCGGAAGTTTCAAAATATTCACCAAATAGCTGATAAAGACCGCAAATAACGAGTGCTGGCGTTCCGTTGTTGATCATTTCTTTAAGCTCTGGCGCGATACGGACGAGATCTTTTTCGATTTTGCTTTGGCCGGAATCTTGGCCACCGCCGCCGAAAATGATATCGATGTCGTTTGGTAATGGCTGACCTGGTTCATGCGCGATGACGCGCGTTTTGATGCCGCGCCATTCGCAGCGTTTGCGCAAAGTTAAAATATTGCCATGGTCGCCGTACAGGTTCATTTCTTTTGGATATAAATGCAAAATGTTTAGATTCATAGTAGGCTCTTTCCGGAGATTATTTTACGAATTTCAAGCATTGCCGTGTAAGTGGCGAAAATGCGTTTCGGCTTTTTATCAGCGGTGGTAAATTTATCGACGGCAGTCTCGAGATTTTCTTCGATTTTATCGACTTTAATGTCGTCATATTTGAGGCGGAGCGCCATGTCGGTAGCGCGGACGCCGGAAACGATTTTAACGTTTGATAGAGTCTTAAAATCAACATTCCAGAGCCAAGAAATGTCGCGGCCGTCGGCTATATTGTCGTTGATGGCAATCATATAGTCATGCTCATCGTCGACGAAACTGGCGAGACTGAGTTGAAAAGCACTCGGATTTTTGACGAGTAGGATTTCCACTTCAGCGTCGTTGATTTTGAATACTTCCCCGCGGCCAAATGCGGACTCGACTTTACTGAGCTTATTGATGAATTTTTGGCTGTCAGTTTCTGGTAGAATGGTGCTTACGAGCGCGAGCGCACCGGCGGCATTATAGGCATTATAAATACCCTTGAGCGTTAAGTTGGTATGATAATGCTCGGTCTTGACGCGGTAAGTGGCTTTTTGGCCGTCGAGTTTATCGAGCGTAACGAGGGCGGGTTTATCAGATGCGACGACGCTGTTTTTATTCAGAAGATTATCGTCGGATGGGAATTTCTTGAGTAGCATGTCGGAAAGGCCAAAGTAAACTTGGTGTTTGGCTTGAATCTTGCCTACGCGCGGATCTTCGCGGTTGAGTACGACGGCTTTTTCGGCATTTTCAGCAACTTTTTGAAGTAATTCGGCGGTGTGGTCAATTTCGCCGAAACGATCAAGCTGATCGCGCTGGACGTTGAGTAGGAGTGCATAATTAATCGGCATAACTTCGCAGAATTTAACGGCATGTGCCTCGTCAAGTTCGAGTACGGCGATATCGTAATCGAATTTACCGCTAAGTTTAATGTTCTTTAAAATAGCGGAAATGACGCCGCGAACGAAATTGCTGCCGGTTTTATTCGTGAAAACTTTAAGGCCTTCGGCTTCGAGTAATTCGACGACGATTTTAGTAGTGGTGGTTTTACCATTGGTGCCAGAAACTACTACGACGCCATACGGTAATTTAGATAATACGTTGCGGACAAATTTAGGGTTAGTACGTTCGATGACGAGGCCCGGCAGAGCGGAACCGCCGTTGCCGCGCAGACGGGTGATTTTTTGAATGCTTTTACCAAGTAGGATACTTAGTTTTTCCATGATTTACGTGGACTCCCGAATAGTTTTTTAAAGTTGATACGAGCTGTAAATTCGATGGCGTTTTTGCAGAAGATGTATGTGGCAAGTTTGGCGAGCAAGGCGCCAACGATTACAATATCGGCGAGCCCAACCCAGAATTCCCAATCGGCGAGACTGCCCATAATAGCGCGAAGCATGATGGCAATCGGTGCGCTCGGTGGGAAATAAGTCAGGAAGTACATCATAAATTGGTTGTCTTTGCCGGTGAAGCTACCGAGGAAGAAAATTGGTAAAATGACCATGATAACGAAGACACTCGAGAATGAGTTGGCGTCTTTGGCGGTAGGAGTGAGCGTGCCGATGACGACGCAGCCGGCTGTAAATAGGAAGTAGGATGCGACGAGCAGGAGCGCATATTGCGCAATAGAAAGTGCGCTGATGCCTTCGCGGATAAATTCTGGAATTACGTCGTAATTGATGCCGACTTTATAAAGGATAAGAACTGGAATTACGAGTACGAGTAGTTGAATAAAGCCAACTATCATTAAGGAAATGATTTTGCCGACGATAAGGTTGCGCGGGTTGATGCTAGTAAGCATAAGCTCGCTAATACGATTTTCTTTTTCTTCAGTCATAGCCACAACAAGGCGATTTCCAAGTACGATGATAAGGACATAGAACAAGGCTAGCGCGATGATTGGACCGGATAATTGGCCGACAATCTCATTCGTTTCAACGACATGGTTGTCGTCAGCGTCGTAATTAATGGTCTCATAGGCGATGGAATTTGTGATGATGGAATAATTAATCGCAGAGACTTCAGTGACAGCGTGTGTTTGTAAGAGTGTGGCGATTGGCGCGGAATAGTCGTCAAATAAAGTAACTTGGTCTGGCTTGGCATAAATGTTGACGGTCGGCTTTTCGCTAAAATTCTCTGGAATATCGTAGAAGACGTCAATTTCTTTGGCTTGGACGGCATCTATGCCGGCTTGTGTGCTTTCGTAAATGGCGAATTCTTGTTCATCGCCGTTGGTGTTTTTGATGACATTAGACTTAACGAAGCTGGCGCCGTCGTGGAGGCCGAGTTTCATTTCGGAAGTGTCCGAAGCGGATTCGAAAGCTTCGCCGGCGGAATAACCGCTCATGGCGGCAATGAAAATATAAAAGCCGAACAGGACTGGAATTAGAATTGCGGCGGCCCAAAAACTCGGTTTTTTAATGCTGCGCATAACCTCGAAGCGGATGACTTCAAAGATTTTATTCATGATCTTCCTCCTCTTCCTTTTCGCCATAGACATCGACGAAAATTTGGTCGAGTGATTTATTGCCGAAAGATTTGCGCACGTCGCTCACCGCGCCGTAGGCGCGGGCGACGCCGTCTTTAAGCAGAAGAATGCGATCGCAGAGGCGCTCCACTTCGTCCATATAGTGAGTAATCATGATAATAGTGCTACCTTTTTCGTGAAGCTCGTCGATGATATCCATGAGTAGGCGGCGGTTCACCGGGTCGAATCCCTTGGTCGGTTCGTCGAGAATTAATAATTCTGGGTCATTCATGACAGTGATGCCGAGCTGGATTTTCTGCTGCATGCCTTGACTGAGTTTGTTGATTTTTGTCTTGGCGTGTTCCTCGAGGCCAACGCGTTTAAGATAATTCAGGCTCCATTCTTTAGGGTTCTTGAGCCCGCGCAAGCGACCGAAATAAGTCATAACATCAATGACGTTTTCTTTCTTATAAAGGCCGCGTTCCTCTGGAAGATAACCGACGCTAATATTCTTGCCCGGCACAAAAGGCTCGCCGCCAATTAAGAGTTTGCCGCCGGTTGGCTGATAAAGATCCAGAAGTGCGCGGATAGTGGTGGTTTTGCCGGAGCCGTTACTGCCGAGTAGGCCGAAAATTTCGCCTCGGTTTACAGAAAAAGAGAGATCTTTAATCACAACTTTGTCGGCGAAAGACATCTTGAAATGCCTTACGTCGATGAGCGCAGTATTTTTCTTTTGCATATTAGAAATATTTTAGCATTTACGGGGAGAATACGGTAGTAGCTGAAAAAGATTAAGCTTATGCTTGTTTAAGTGTCGGTTGACTGTTTTGCTAGAGGCATGAAAAAAATATTTTTATTGATATTTAGCGTGATTGGGGTGTTTATTTTTGGTGGTCGAGCGCTAGCGACAGATTGCGTGGACGTGGAGTTTATATTTGCGCGCGGCTCGGGTGGTGTTTATGAGGAAAATGTTGAATATCAAACTTATCGGCGCGTAATGACGAAGATGGCGGATCGGATTGGTATGGCGAGCTATCGATTTACGGACGTGGATTATCCGGCTGTGTCAGTGTCGGATCCACTGACGAATGCGGTTGGCGCATATATTTCGGCGGGTAAATATTATAATTTCGGTAAGAGTGTAAATGCTGGGGTGGATTGACTGCAGAATTATTATTCGGACACGATGCTGCGCTGCCCAACTACGCGTTGGGTGTTGGCGGGTTATTCGCAAGGTGCGATGGTGGTGGCGCAAGCGTCGCGGCGCTTTCGGGCCGACCGCGTGATTTATATTGGTCTCGTGGCTGATCCACAGACGTATTTACCGGAAGGACGCGGTTTATTGCCCGATGCGTGTCTCGGGCGGAATTATTCAGAGTATCGCGTGTTCGTGCCGGCTTGTCGTACGCATACGGGAAGACTTGGCGCGCGCAATCCTTATCAATACGGCGATTTGGCGGGTAAATATGGACTTTGGTGTGGCAAAAATGATTACGTTTGTGGCAGTACGGCTTCGCCGCTCAATAATTCTGGGCATACACAATATGTCGATCGTGGCAGTTATGCGCAGATGTCGTATTTAGTGCAGCAAAAAATGACGACTTCGCGGATTGAGCTGCAGTCTAAACGAACGGCGAGTGATGCAGAGATTTATGCCATGCTCGCGCAAGACGAATATTATGCTTACCCTGGCGATATAATACGGATTTCGGCGGAAAACAGTTTTAGCTTTGGCACGGATGTCGCCCGTTTTGAATGGGCAATTGATAATAATAATTTTATGGAAGGCGGTGCAGTTTATGAAGGAGATTTTCCGCTTGGTAGTCATGTAATTAAGCTACGCGTGTCGAATAATGCCGGGTTGCAATCGGAGGCGATGGCGGATGTATATGTGGTGGATAGTATTGATGATGTGATATTCGCGCCACCAGAGGTTGAGGCAGGACGTCAAGCGGATGCGGTGTATTTTACTTGGCAAGAAATTCCGGAAGGTGCGAAGTATCTGCTTGTGCGCTTGAACGGTTTCGATTTGGCATATGTCGACGCGGATGAGCTGGTGGCGGGCGTCCATGATTTAGAGTTGAACGACGATGATGTTCTAAGCGTAGCTTGGATGGATGAAGAGTTTAATGTAGGCGATGAGTCTGGCGTGGAGATTGGTGCAGTTCCGGAGGTGGAGGTTTTGTCGCACGAGCAAGATTTGTCGCCGAAAGATCTTGAGGCCGAACAAGCAAATGCGCCGCAAACTGGTGTTGAGATTGGGGTTCTGTGGGTGCTGCCGATAGTGCTCTTTTGCGCAGTATTGACTATTGGTATAAAAAATACCCGTCGATATTAGCGACGGGTGTACGCGAGGCTCTTCCCTAGCCTTCGAATAGGGTCCAGGCTAAGGACGAGGTGTCGAATTCGAGTCGGCAATTGGACTTGCCGATGACGCATTCGAAGATGTGGCGGGCGGAATTCCCGACGAACTTGATGCGTTCACTGAGGGTTTCAGTGATTTCGACTTCGTCCTCTCCTCGCTTGCGGAAGTAAAGCGGTTGGCATGGGATGCGGCTGTAGTTGAACAGCGCCATAACCTCGACTTTTTCTCCCTTTTCCGCTGGATTGTTAATATTGTTCATAAATTACTCCTTAAATTGATTAAATTTTTGGAGTCATTTATGTGAGCCATGGTTTGCGGCTCGGTGCCACCCGTACAATGACAAGATACGGATGACGGCGTATACTCCGACAATCAGTGACCGAAGTGTGATGTCGTACTTTTATTATATGGTGGCAAAAATGGTTATGGTAGTCTTGAAATGCGATGATTTTTTCAGCCAAATAGCGTGCAAAACCTCTGTTATGCTTGTGGAAAACTATGAATAAAATGTGGCTAAAAAACGGAAATGCATCGCTTGGTAGCGATGCATTTGCGTATAAGTTGTAAGGTTTACGGAGATGGATCGCTTGGTAGCCATACACCTGCGCCCTTCACAACTTCAATAATTACATTATAGCACACTCTTGCAAAATAGTCAAGGTTATTTTGCCATTTTAGGCCAAAAATGTCGATTTTTGGGCAATTTTCGCTAGAAATCTTTAATTTTAGGCGTATTTTTCAGGGTTTATGCTCTTAGACCGCTGATCTTTGCGGTCGGCATTGATGGCGACGACGGCGGCTATAGACATGAGGGTATCTTTTGGATTAACGATATAGATATCGAGCGCTTCGCCGATAGGCGTTTCGCGGAGACTAACGGAGGCAACTTGGCCGCCAGAATCGTCCATGATGGCGTAGTTTAGCCCTATAATATCGCCGCCCGTTTGCCAATTGAGGCCTTCAATGATATAGTAGCCGTCTTCGATCTTGCCAGCGCGGCGGAGTTGATAATTTTGGCTATTTGCTACATCGATAAGGGTGAAATTTGGTTTTAAGCCAAGAAAAGATTGCTCAACTTTTGCGACGACCTTCCCTTCGCGAGTGATTTTTAATTTATGTCCGAGGCTAAAATTGCTTTCGTCAATGCTGTATTCTTGTTCTTCGGAGGCGGCATAAATAAAATAAGTATTATGTAGCGACATGAACTCTTGTTTGAGATAAACGTGCATAAGCTTAGTTTACCATTTAATTGGTTCGAGTTGCCATTCGGCAAGCTTGGCGTTGCATTTGCTAAAAGGGCGCGAGCCAAAGAAGCCGTTATGCGCAGAAAGCGGTGATGGGTGGGCAGATTCGATGATGAAATGTTTGGTTTGATCAATCATCGGTTTTTTACTCCGCGCGTCGCGTCCCCACAAGATAAAAACCAAATGCGGACGATTTTCGTTTAAATATTTTATGATATGCTCGGTGAAAATTTCCCAGCCCTTGCCACGGTGGCTGCCGGCGAGATGCGCCTCGACCGTAAGCGTGTTATTAAGTAGCATTACACCCTGCTCTACCCAACGTTTGAGGTCGCCGGATTCTGGAATCGGCGCGCCGACGTCGTCGCGCACTTCCTTAAAAATATTGCGTAGCGATGGCGGGAAATCAATACCATCATGCACAGAAAAAGCGAGTCCGTTGGCCTGACGTGGGCCATGGTATGGATCTTGTCCAATAATCACAACTTTGATGTTGTTTAGGTCGGTCGTGAAGGCGGAAAATACCTGCTGCTTGGGCGGATAAATCGTCTTATGCTCGTAGGCTTCATGCAAAAAAGCAGAAAGCTCCTGGAAATACGGTTCGGCAAACTCGGCTTGTAGAATGGGCTTCCAGGATTCGTGCATTTTAGACTCCGAATAGCTTCCTAAGTGTGGCTTGGATTTCATCTACGCTTGGGCTAGCGTCGACCGTTTGAATACCGAGATCTTTGGCGATATGTAAGTAGGCGTTGTCAACTTTATGTTGAAAATCGCTCGGTTTGGATTCGAAGGTATCTTTGGCGGAATTATCGTCACGGGAGCTTTGGCGGGCGAGGCGCGTTTTTTCGTCGAGCGTCAAAATCGCGGAGTAATCTGGCTTTACATAACGTTCCGGCATGGCCTCTTTAGTAATGCGGATGATTCGACTGCGCGAAATGCCCTGACCGTAGCCCTGATAGGCAAGTGTGGACCACCAGTTGCGCGCGGAAATTACGAAACCATTGCGCTTTAAGACTGGTTCGGCGAGCTTGCGCCAAAGCTCTTGGCGGGCGGCCGTAAAAAGCAGAACGTGCGTCATTGGCTCGAGGTTGTAGGTTTTATCTTTGATAATGCGACGCAATTCGTGTGCGGATTCGAGCTCTCCGTCGGGTTCGTGCATAGTAACGACCTCTTTGCCTTGCTCGCGCAAATATTTCGCGAGTAGCTCAACTTGTGTAGATTTGCCAGTGGCATCTTGGCCTTCGATAACGATATACATTAAATTTGCTCCTTATATTTAAAATAGCATTCTGGGCAGAGGGCGCGATATTCAATTTTGCTAGTACCATCGATGAGGACGTCTGGGCCGTCGGTAACTAATTTATCGTCGAGCCAACGAGTATTTAGTGTAGCTTTGCGGCCGCAATCGCAAATAGTCTTAATTTCTTCGATTTTGTGGGCAATCTGCAGCAAACGCGTGGCGCCTTCGAAGCCGCCGTCGCTCATGCGGAAATTGAGACGAAGACCGTAGCACATGACTGGAATTTTGAGTTTAACGACAACTTGCAGTAGCTGGTCAGCTTGCTTTGGCGTAAGAAATTGCGACTCATCCACAAGCACGCAAGCGACATTGGTGTATTCTTTTTTGATGCGACTGAACAGATTAGTGCGACGATCGAAACAAAAATTCGTGTCGCGTTCTGGGCCGATGCGCGTGAGTAGTTTTGTGCCGTTTTTAGTGTCCGTTGCAGGCTTGATCACGCAAACTTTTTGGCCGCGCTCCTCGTAATTAAAGGCAACTTGCAGTAGCTGCATAGTTTTTCCGCAGCCCATGGCGCCATAGCGAAAATAAAGCTGTGCCACAAAATCCTCCTTTGCATCTAGTTTAACACCTTGTCGAAAAATAGATTGTTGTATTTTTTATTTTAGATAACACTTGTGCTAAAATTTAAGCATGGGTATTTTTAATCGAAGAGGTGGTGAAAGAGCTAGCCAAAACCAAGAGCAGAATAATTCTGCGAGTGGCTGGGATAGTATGAGTCGCGACGTGCCGTTTCATAGTGAACAAACCGTCCGCATAAATGCTGAACAGAAATCTGCCGAACAGCTAAGCGCCGAGCGCCAAGAGCGTAAAATTATTGCGGCGTTCGCGTTAGGTCAAGATGGCCATCCAGACTTGTCTCCGATTAGTGAACATGACGTACAAGTAGACGAAGACGCGCGTAAAGCAGTGATTGCCGATATGGCGCATGGTAAAATTACTCGTTCGTCGGAACGTGAATTTCTTGAAGGTATTGCTCGCCCGTTTGATTTAAAGGATGGTCCATATAAGACGATGTCTAGCCTAAGCTCGAAGCATGAAATGCGCATTTTGACGACGATGACTGATACTGGTTTTAGCAATTGGCAGAGAGCGTCCGAACAAGATTTGCGGGTGTTTCTGCGTAAATATCCAACACCAATCGATTTTGAAGGTACAGCGAAATTTTTCTTGGATGATATTGAGCGCGATAATGGTACCGGAAAACGTCAAGAATACGAACAAGCGATGGCTGATTTTAAACATAAAGTTTACGGTAAGCAAGAAGAATACTGGACGCGCATCAAGGCGCTTGAGGATGAAGCGAACGCGCATAATGTGCGCAAAATGAATCGCACGGAAGCGCCGCAGCGCGACCAATATCGCAGTTTTGAAGCGGAGCGTAGTTCGGAATGGCAACCGGGCGAAGCGGGCTATTGGCAAACCTCACGTGGCCAAGCGCGCCGTGGCGAAGTTTCGAAAGACAATATCGAGCGTGGCCTGTGGGCTGACAATACTTGCGAAGACAGCATGTTTATTCGGCCGGATCAACAAATGTTTGGCGTGTTTGATGGCGCAGGCGGCGAAGCTGGTGGTCGCAATGCTTCGATGCTGACGGCGAGTGTAGTACGCGAATATAGCGATCGCTACGCAATAAATAGCGGTTCGAGCCTCGCATATATCCTGAATATGGCAAATGAGCGTGTGGCGAAAAATCCAAACGCTGGTTTATCAACGGCGGTCTTGGCGAAAGTAGTGAACCAGAATGGCTATTTACGCTTAGCTTATGCATCGGTAGGCGATTCGCGTATTTATATAGTCGATAAAAATGGTAATGCGCGCCAAATTACGCGTGATGAAGGTGAAGGCAAGTTTATTTCTAATGCGATTGGCATAGAGGCCGAACCTGGGCAAAGCCGTACGGAACAATTCGGCGACGTAGATTTGCGTAAAGGCGACCGTGTGGTGCTCTGCTCTGATGGTATTACCGGTGATTATGGTAATGATTTAATGAGTGAGCGTGAGCTTGGTTTTATTGTGAGCCATTCGCGCGATTCGCTGGACGCTTCAAAGAATCTAGTCGCGAATGCGCGCAAGATGGATGACCGCACCGCGGTAGTCTTTGGCGAATTCTAGAGCATAAAAAATATCCCCGCGTGGGGATATTTTTGTTGGCTTTATAATTCGACCGTTTCGCCGGTTTGGAGATTTTTGGCGGTGAATTTTTGGCTAATGACTTCGTCGTTGCCGATGACGATAGCAAAGTCGGCAATTTTGCCGGCGCGGTTGAACTTATCGCTGAGTTTGCGTTCAGACAAATCGATGTCGACGGACTTTCCTTCTGCACGAAGTTTGTCGGCAAGTTCGAAAGCGGTTTCATATTCGTTGGTCGTAATTGGCAAGACGACATAATCGACTGGTTTTTCGGTGGCGAGGTTGATTAGGTCATATTCGCGTAACACGAAGAATAAGCGCGTGAGACCAATCGAGCCGCCGACGCCTGGGAACTTCATGTCGGTGAAGTTGCTGGCGAGGTTTTCATAGCGACCGCCGCTGGCGATAGAACCGATTTCGCGGTAATCTTCGAGCATAGTTTCAAAAACGGTGCCAGTGTAATAGTCGAGACCGCGAATAATCATGAAGTCGATAGTGAAATTGCCGGTACCCTTTGCTTCAAGGATGTCGGAGACCTCTTTGAGCTCGGCCAAACCTTCCGCTACGGCGGACATTCTTGGTCCTAAAATATCCGAGAGTGCGGCTTCAACTTCGGCATAAGAGCCAGAAGTAAACATGAAGCTGGTTATTTTATCGACTTGATCTTGGTTGAGGCCAAGCGCGAGCAAATCGGCAGCGCTCTTCTCTACTGGAACTTTTTCGGCGTGGTCGATGATATTTGAAATTTCGGCAGTTTTATCGCTGAGCTCGAGCGCGGCAAGGAAGCCGGCCAAGACTTTGCGATTACTGATGCGAATGAGCATCTTCGGTAGATTAAAAGTGCGCAGAGCGTCGTAAATACAGGCAATGACCTTGGCATCATAAGCAATTGGGAGCTTTTCGCGACCGACGATGTCGGCGTCGCATTGGTAAAATTCGCGAAAGCGGCCGCGTTGGGCGCGCTCGCCGCGGAAATTACGGTTAATTTGCGTGACTTGGAACGGAAAAGCGAGATCATTGTTGTGCTCGACAACGTAGCGTGCGAGCGGCACGGTGTGGTCGAAACGCAAAGCTTGGTCGGCGGAATCGGCCGATTCCGCCGTCTTGCTAACCATATAAATCTGCTTTTCGGTATCGCCACCAGCCTTGGCTAGCAGGATGTCGGTGCGTTCTATAATTGGCGTCTCAATATTTAAAAAGCCGTAATGATGATATACGTCGCTAATGTTTTGTTTCAGCTGATCAAAAACAGCCTGTTCGGTTGGTAGGAGTTCTTGCATGCCACTAAGGGGCGACGTATTTAATTTTTTCATATTTCCATTTTACCACAAGATATGCTAAACTATTACTCAGTGTGGCTCTGTAGCTCAGTTGGTAGAGCAGAGGCCTGAAGAGCCTTGTGTCGACGGTTCAAGTCCGCCCGGAGCCACCAATTTTTTATGACTCAAAAAAGACACCCCGTAGGGCGCCGTTTTTTGTTAACTCTTCTTTTTCTTGTCTTGCCCTTTTTATTTTTATTCGCAGCGATGGCGGCCATGATTAGGCCAAAGAGTAGACCACCAACAATAAAATCGGTCAATTTCAAAGTGTTCATGCTTATAGTTTAGCGCAGATTATTTAAGATAGGAAAAAGCCCGCGCGGCGTAAGCGTTGCGGGCTTTTGAGTGCGTGATGTTTTTTAGAACCAGAAGTTGTAGTGGAACCAGTCGCGGAATCTCGCGAAGAGGCCTTTTCTGCGCGGAAGCGGATCGGCGAATTCGCCAGTAGTCGGATCCTGAGTACCAGGAAGCGGACGACGGAAGTAACGGCCGGGATACCATTTAGTTAATGGGAATAACCCGAACCAACCGTTCATCCATCCGCGAGGATGACCTAAGCTTCCCCATCCGAAGCAGCCACCGGGGCCTTTACCGAATCCCCAACCCCAAGGTCCAGGTCCGTAAGGGCCATAGGCACTATAAGGGCCGAGACCCATAGGGCCGCCGGGATTGGACGGCGTTGCGGGAGGCATCATTGGCCTGCCGTAGAAGCCGGGACCCATCATGCCAGGACCCATCATTGGGCCGCGAAAGCCCATGCCGTATCCATGACGGCCAAACCAGCCGCCACCGGGACCGCCCATTGGGCCATGTCCGAAGCCGCCAGGGCCAGGACCACCCATTGGACCGCCAGGTCCGCCGGGTCCGCCAGGACCACCGTGGACGCCGGGGCCACCACCAGGGCCGAAAAACATCGCATTCGATTTGGAATCTGCTATTGTTCTTTCACTCATAGTGTTTACCCCCTTTCGAACAATATAATTCCATTATAGCATACTTTTGACGAAAAGTCAATATATGCTTATGCTAATCGGCGGTTTCCCAGATACAATTGATGATTTTATGCACTGGAATATCATCTGGGCGGAAGGTGTCGTCGATATTGCGGATTTCTTCTTCGATTTCGTTTGCACTGCCGCGGAAGGCGGACTTGCGCATCATGGTACCCTCGTACATTGGTTCGTGATGCGGCGGCATGTCGATGTCGACACGGACGCAGTCGCGGAGATGCTTGCCGGCGGCGCTAGCGAGGGTTTCGGCTTTGAGTTTGGCGTCTTTAAAGGCGTCGGCGAGTAGGTCGCGTTCGCAAGATTTTGGATCTTTTAGAGTGAAATTGATATGGAATCGTGGTGCGCCGTCGGTTTTTGAGGTTAAAACGAGGAGTTTGGCGAGGCGCTCTTTGTTGAATTCAAATTCAAGAGCGGCATATTGTGTGAAGAAAAAGCCGTCCGAGACGCGCTTGGTGAGGTTTTTACTAAGGTCAGCTTCGGTTTTTGGATCGATGCGGTTAGTGTGGAATTCTTCGTGGATGTTGTAAGTGCTGGTTTTGAAATCCTCAAAGGTAAAATCGGTGTTGTCGGCGATAAATTGGAGATATTCCTTTACGCGCTCAACGCCTTTTTGAAGTGCCTCGTCGTAGCTGGCGGCGTGGGTGTTAAAATTGACACTGGCGATGATTTGGTCTGGCGCAAATTCGCGATGCGCCTCTCCCTTTACGAAAATTTGCATGAGTAACTCCTTATTTGGTTTTATTTTAGCATAAGAATAATGTCTTGCCCGCCTTCGCGCATCAACTGCGCTTAATGCCAGAACATAAGTAGAAATGCGCGAAAAATTAAGATATACTAGTTAGGAATATAAAGTTATTTTGGAACTTAATTATGATTTAACTGCCATCTTTTTTCGAGAATTATTAAGATAAAAGGAGAATTTTGATGGATAAGAAAATCTTTGATTTGATTGAAGCTGAGCGTACGCGCCAGAGTGAGGGCTTGGAATTAATTCCAAGTGAAAACTATGTTTCGCGCCAAGTGCTCGAGGCGATGGGTTCGGTATTCACGAATAAATATTCTGAGGGTTATCCGAATTTTGACGGTTTGGATGGCGACGACGAAGAAGTACTGGCGACCACGGCAGAGGATTTTCGCTATTATGGCGGCCAGCAGAACGTCGATAAGATGGAGCGCCTCGCGATTGCGCGGGCGCGTCGTTTATTCCATGCCGACCATGCCAATGTGCAGCCGCATTCGGGCGCGCAGGCAAACAATGCCGTCTATAACGCTTGGCTGCAGCCGGGCGACACGGTACTCGGCATGAATCTCGGCCATGGCGGTCATTTGACGCATGGCTCGCCGGTGACGCAGAGTGCGAAAATCTATAATTTTATTGCCTATGGCACCGACCCGAAGACTGGCGATATTGATTACGATGAGCTCGAAAAACTCGCGCGCGAGCACCAACCAAAGATTATTTTGGTCGGCTATTCGGCCTTTATGAAAGTGCCGGACTTTGATCGCGTGGCGAAGATTGGCCGCGAGATTCCGGGCTGTTTGCTGATGGCCGATATGGCGCACGTGGCTGGCTTGATTGCCGGTGGCGTGCATCCGAATCCGCTTGAACACGGCTTTCATGTGATGACTACAACCACACACAAGACTTTGCGCGGCCCGCGTGGCGGCTTGATTTTGAGTATGGGCCACGTAGGTAGTCCACTAAAGCGCCCAGAACATACGCTCGAGAATATTCCGACTCTGATTGATCGTTCTGTCTTCCCTGGTACACAAGGCGGCCCACTGGAGCATGTGATAGCAGCTAAGGCGGTAGCCTTCTATGAGGCTTTGCAACCGGAATTCCGTGATTATGCGGCGAAGATTAAGGAAAATGCCAAAACTTTGGCCGATGCGCTAATTGAGCGCGGTTTTACCTTGATTGGCGGTGGTACGGAAAACCATTTGATTTTGATTAATATTATCGATTCGTATAGCATTGATGGTAAGAAATTTGAGCGGGCGCTCGATAAGATTGGCCTGACTTTGAATGCGAATGCTATTCCAAATGACACGCGTAAGCCATTCGAGCCATCGGGCGTACGTCTTGGTACGCCGGCTATTACTACGCGCGGCCTCGGCAAGAAAGAGATGATTATGATTGCTGATTGGATGCAAAAGACGGCCGAAGTTTGCGCCGGCAAACGCAAAGAAGCCGAACTTGATACAATGCGGGCCGAAGTGCGCAAGCTAGCCTTAAAGTTTCCATTGCCGAGCGAGAAATAGTATGAGAAGGTTGCAGTTACATCGAGTTTATCGCCATTTTAAGGGTGACTATTACTTAGTGGAAGGTGTTGCGAAGTATTCGGAAGACGAAAGCGACTTGGTGATTTATCGCAAGCTGTATGGCGATGGCTCGTTGTGGGCGCGGCCGCTCGAGATGTTTTTGAGCGAAGTAGATCACGAAAAATATCCAGACGTCAAACAAAAATATCGCTTTGAGTTGCAAAAAATCGATAGCGTCGCAAAGGAGTTTAAGCCATGAATGTGCGTGATTATATTGGCAAGCAAGTGACGGCAAAAATCGACCGTCCGATGGGATCAAAGCATCCGAAACACGACTTTTACTATCCAGTTAATTATGGCTATGTGCCCGGTACGGTGTCGGGCGATGGTGAGGAGCTAGATTGCTACGTTTTGGGCGTGTTTGAACCGATTGAAGAGTTTACGGGTGAATGTATTGCGGTGATTCATCGTACAAATGACGATGACGATAAGCTGGTGCTGGCGAATAAGTTTTATTTTGACGACAGTATCGAAGCGCTAGTGGAATTCCAAGAGCGCTTCTTTGAACATGTGATTTGGCGATCGGAATCTAGAGATTGGTACGATTATTCAAAGCCGAAGTCAAAGTGATTTGATCGGCATATTCGAGCGAAACGCCAAGCGGTAAGCCACGCGCGAGACGAGTGATTTTGAGCTCTGGGTATTTTTCGTGGAGTAATTTTTCGAGTAGTACGGCGGTAGACTCGCCTTCGACGGATGGATTGGTGGCAATAATAATTTCGGTGACCGAATCTTCAGCTACGCGGTCGATGAGTTCCTTAATGTGGAGCTGGTCGGCCGTGATGCCGTCCATTGGCGAAATGGCGCCGCCGAGCACATGATAGGTACCAGTAAACGATTTGGTACGTTCGATAGCATAGATATCAAGTGGCTCTTCGACGACTAACACGAGACTTTTACCGCGCGCTAGGTCGTCGTAGAGTGGCGAAACGGATTCGGAAGCATCCATGATGGCGAAAGTTTTTGGGCAAGTTTTAACACCAGTATGCAAAGCGGACAGCGCTGAAGCGATATTTTCAGAAATGTTGGCATCGGATTTTAGCAAAAAGTATGCGTAACGCTCGGCGGTACGCGAGCCAACGCCAGGCAGACGCCCGAGAGCGTCAATTACATCATTCAGCGCTGCAGGCAGCATATATTACATTCCAAAGCCACCACCGAGTGCGCCCATGAATGGCTTCATCTTGTCGGTAGCAATTTCTTGTGCTTTTGCATAGCCGTCGCGCATGGCATTTTCAATCCAGCGTTCGAGCTCGTGGATGTCGTCGAAGTCAATCTTCTCTGGGTCAAGCTCAACCTTCTTAATCTTGAGTTCGCCGGTGATTTGAATTACAACGGCGCCGTCACCGGCTTCTACTTCAACGATTTCGTTCTTGAGGTCTTTCTGTACTTTGCGAAGCTGATTTAGCATCTTCATTTGGTCCATAGTGGCACCCATGTTATTTTTCTCCTTCTCCCTTTTCTTCAGTAACTTTAGAGTATATATATAGTCTATCAGAGTTTCGACTCTTTGGCGATGTAATAATCTGTTCGAGTTTTAGGTTGTCATCACTACGTGAGCCGCCAAGCGAGGCAATTTTTACTTCGTCGTTGCGCTCTGGGATGTCACTCATAACAGTGATGCTGTTGTAATTTTCGAGCAGCTTATAAAAGTTGTAGTGGCTTGATTCTTGGCTGACTAATAATACGTCGCCGGCGGAAAGATTGTTCTTGATGATAGAAATGTCATCGCTGAAGTTCTTGGCAACGCGCGGGGTGTAATGGTAGCCAAAAATGAAATGCGACAAACCGGAAATGACAATTAGCAGCACTACCACTACGACTGGTAGTGTGCCAAGCACGTGCGCGTAAGGATTTTCGGGGAACAGCGAATGCCACTTATCAATAATCGATTCGAGGCCGGCGGCCGTGAGGACGGAAATTGGAATGATAATCGTGATGGCGAGGTCTTGATTAAGGCCGGAGGCAATGATCGCGAAGATGACGAGTAAGCTTACGACGGAGTTGCGCGAAGTGAATAGCTTTCCCATTGAAGCAAGAATACCGATAATGATGAGTGCGACGGTTGCGAGACCAAAGAGCGGCGCGAGATAAATACTGTCGTAAGCCATGCTAAATGAGAAAAATGGTGCAAATGAAGCTGCAATGTTGTTGGCATAGGTGCCCATGTTGGCGTCTTGCATGAAAGCAAGCGTGGTGAGATTTTCGGGATGGAAAATACAACCGAAAACAAGCGGGATAATAGCGAGTATAAATGCCGATACGCTAATAACTAATTGATAGAATTTCAGCTGTTTTAGAGCAAAGCGCAGATGCGGGTGCATGAGCCCGGCGAGGCCGATGCAGATTGCGACATAAATAAGGTGCGGCGTATACATCGAAAGCGCCAGTGAGAAAAAGAATGAAATCACGAGCATCGGGTGGGTGTTTTCGTTGCCAACGATCTTTGAGCCGAGCCACAAGATGAGTGCGAGCCAGAAAATATACATGATGGTTGGCGTGCCGGAGCCGGCGAGGAATAGGAAAGCGGTAGAGAGTGTGGTGAGGATGGACCCTACGATGGCCACGTCGGACTTAAACCAGCGGTTTAATAGGAGCACGATAAATAATGCGGCGAGGACGGAAATGGCGATAGACGGAAGCTTGATTGAATATAGCGATAAGCCGAAGAATGAGATGCTAGCTTTCTGGAGGAGTAAGTATGGCAAATTTACGATATTGCCAGAGGTGATAAAATCGGCGTGAATATTGCTTGCGGCAACGGCGGAGTCCATTTCGTCTTGGCTAATGCCGCCTGGCGCAATGCTCGGCAAAAAACACAGCAAAATAAAAAATACCAACATTAATGCCAAATAGCCGAGTATAAAGCGATAGCGATACAAAAAAGGTTTATTAAACTTTTTCACTAAGGATTATTTTATCACGAGCGTGATATACGTCGCAAGTTTTACTCGTGTTTGTGGTCGATCGACATAAAACGGACGCGCGCCTTGTCGAAGTAGAGTTCGACGGTGCCGGTGGCGCCGCGGCGATGCTTGGAAATAATGAGGTCGGTAATGTTTTGGCGGTCGGTGTCGGGGTTGTAATAATCTTCGCGATAAAGGAACATCACAATATCGGCATCCTGCTCAATAGAGCCAGATTCGCGGAGATCGGATAGCATAGGAATTTGAGGCGAGCGCGATTCGACAGTACGCGAGAGCTGCGAAAGTGCGATGACTGGCACGTCGAGCTCGCGGGCGATGAGTTTCAAGCCGCGCGAAATTTCGGAAATTTCTTGCACGCGGTTGTCCATGGCGCGTTTGGACGAGCCGGACATAAGCTGCAAATAGTCGACGATAATTAGGCCGATTTCGTGGTCGTGAGCGGCGCGGCGAGCCTTGGTGCGCATTTCCATGACGGTGAGACCTGGGGTATCATCAATAAAAATCGGCGCTTCGGCTAGCTCGGCCATAGCTTCGGAAATTTGCGAAAAATCTTCCCCGCTAAAGTTGCCGGTTTCGAGTTTGAATGAATCGATACCGGATGCGTCGGCGAGCATGCGATTGATTAACTGCTGGCGGCCCATCTCGAGTGAGAATGCAAGCACGGCTTTGTTATTGATGGTTGCGACGTTGCTAGCGAAATTGAGTGCAAGTGCGGTTTTACCCATGGCCGGGCGCGCGGCGAGAATGATAAGGTCGGACTTATGAAAGCCGGCAGTCATGCGGTCAAGGTCCGGATAGCCGGTTTTGTAGCCAGCAATGGAGCCTTTGTTTTGATGTAAATCTTCGAGGCGGTCGAAAGTCTCGGACAGCAAGTCGGAAATTGAAATCAGGTCATTATGGACGTTTTGCTCGGACACTTCAAAAAGCGAGCGTTCGGCTTCGCCAAGCAATTCAAGCGTTTCGGATTCCTCGTCGTAGGCATTTTCGGTAATATTCGCGGCGGCGGCAATCAAACGGCGACGAACGGCGGCCTTGTTGACGATTTCGGCGTAAGCTTTCGCATGTGCGGCGGTTGGCACGAAACTGGCTAGCTCAGATAAATAGGCAGAACCGCCGGCTTTTTCGGTGAGTTTCTTTTTCTTTAGCTCATCGCGCACAGTTAAAAGATCGACTGGGCGGTGCTTTTCGTAAAGATTCCACATGGCGTTATAAATGTGGCGATGGCGCTCGTCATAAAAATCCTTCGGCGTGACGATTTCGGTCACATCTGGAAGTGATTCTTCGGAAATCAAAATCGCACCGAGAAGAGATTTTTCGGCATCAAGATTTTGCGGCGGAATACGCTCGGCGCTGTTTTTCTTTTCGTTACTCATCGATAGTTACCTCCTCTCCGCCACCCATTATTTCCGCAATTGCCGCCAAATCGGCGTCTTGCGCTAGCACCTGATCATTTACTTCAATTGTACAACCTTCCGGTAAAACTTCGGCGATTACGCTGCGACGCTTGTCGATTTGCTTTTGGTTGAACTTCTTTTTGGCGTAAATGGTGAGCTTGCTGTCGGCATAAGTGTAATCGGCGTCATGCAGGAAGCGAACAATGCCCGGCGACGTTTCTTCGCAGTGTAGAATGATTTGATTCCAGACTTCGGCGGCGTCGGCGTCACTAGTGATTGGCGGTGCGGCGGGCGCTGGGGTTGGTGCCGGTTCAGGCTCTGGTGTTGGCTTCGGTTCCGGTTCGGGTTTCGGCTGAGCTTTCGGCGCCGGTGCGGCGGCAACTGGCTTGACGGCAGTAGCCATCACGGCGCGCGGTTTCGGCGCTGGCGCGACTGGGAAAGCTGGCGCTACCGGTGTAGCTGGTGCAGTAAGTGCCAATAACAACTTCACATTTGGATAGGCATTGCGACTCACCTCAGTGAGTTTATCCATCAGGCCGAGCCAAATTGGCTGCGGATTGTCTAGAATGGTGGTGATGAGATTATCGGCGATGACTTCCGGTTTAATGCCGGTGTCGAGCAGCTCAGCCAGCGTATCGCGCACGTGGGCGGCATCGCCGGCGGCGTAACCGTTCAAAATACTAATCAACGCGTCCTGGGCTGGTAAGCCAAGGGCCTTATTCAGTAAATCGGCGTCAATTTGATCGTCGGATAGCGTTGATACTTGGTCGAGCAAGCTGAGCGAATCACGGAACGAACCGCCACCGCGGCGGACGACGATCTCCAGCGCCTCGTCGGTGATATTAATCTTTTCGGCTTTGGCGATTTTCCTCAGATGCTCTAACATGACGCTTGGATTGGCAAGCTTGAAAGTAAAGACTTGCGAACGCGACGTAATAGTGACTGGCACCTTGTAGGCGTCGGTCGTAGCCATAATGAATACGACGTGCTCCGGCGGCTCTTCGAGCGTCTTTAGAAGCGCATTGAAGGCGGACTTGGACAGCATATGGACTTCGTCGATGATGTAGACCTTATATTTGCCTTTACTTGGCGCAATAATTGCTTTTTCGCGGAGGTCGCGAATATTGTCGACGCCGGTATTCGAGGCAGCATCGATTTCGATAATATCAAGATAATCGTCTTCGAGCTCGTAATTAAAATCATTAATTTGGTGGGCTAAAATGCGGGCGACGGAAGTTTTGCCGGTGCCGCGCGGGCCAATGAAAAGATAGGCGTGCGCAATCTTGCCATTCTTAATGGCTTTTTCGAGCACAGATGTAATCTGCTCTTGTCCAACTACCTCACTCAGCGTTTTTGGACGATATCTACGATACAACGCCTTCATTGCTTTTATTCTATCATATCTTGACAGATTAGGTATGTCTTATTGACAATTCTGCCTATGTATGATATAATAGAGTTATATGTTCATCAAAAAGCGCCCTCCCCTTGTGAGAGAGCGCTTTTTCTAGCTTAGATTATTTACTCTTGATGCGCGTGACTTTTTTGACTTTTTCAACATTAAGTATGCCGTAAGTGAGCGTGGCGAGGGCGGAGCCGACGAATGGCGCAAGGATGAATACCCAGACTTGACTGAGTGCTTCACCGCCCATGATGACAGCCGGAGCTAAACTACGAGCTGGGTTGACGCTGGTGCCAGTGAGGCGGATGCCAAGGATATGCACAAAGGCCAAAGTGAGGCCGATGACGATGCCAGCGAGATGGCTCTTTTCTTTGCTAGCAGTGACGCCAAGGATAACATAGATAAAGACGAAGGTTAAGATGACTTCAACGAGCATCGAACCCCAGATGCCAAGATTAGATGTGGTGTTGGCGCCAAGGCCGGAGACGGCTTTGTCGGTGCCCGTGAAGGCAACGATGGCCCAAAGCAAAAGTGAGCCGACGAATGCACCAACGACTTGTGCGATGGCATAGAAAATGAATTCTTTGCCGGTTAATTTGCCGCGAATCCACATCGCAAAGGAGACGGCTGGATTAACGTGGGCGCCAGAGATGTCGCCAATGGCGTAAGCGACGGCCACGATTGATAGACCGAAAGCCATGGCAGTAGTAAGGATGTCGCCAGAAATAATGGCGGTACCACAGCCGAAGAGCACCAAGACGGCAGTGCCGATGCATTCGGCGATATATTTTTTGAGATCTTTTGTCATAGATACCTCTTAGTTAATATATTTTAAATATATCATTTATGGTATTTTTTGCCAGACCTTGCGGATATAATGTTGCTTATGATAAAATATATAAGATGCCAAAAAAGCAAAACAAACATCACAAAACTCAGAAAATAACCAAAAAGCGCGAGCAATATTTGCGTCGCGTGTTAAGGTTATGGTCCACAATTATGACTTGCACAGCTTTTTTGCTATTCTTCTTTAACTTTTGTCTCTCTATAACTGGCAGTTGGGACGATTTAAATGCGCCGGCGATTTTGGTTGCGGTAGTAATTTGCCTAGTCGCTTTGGCTGTGTCTGGTGTAAATGTAATTAAATATCGCGCCCAAAATTATGAGTTAATTGCGCCGCTGGCGCTACTTGGATTATCCGCGATATTTTATTTTGCGGTGACGATTATCGGCGCGTCATCGATTATGGCTGGCATATAAAAAACTCCCAGATGCGATGGGAGTTTTTTGGTGCTTAATTAAAGGCTAGCTTCAACGGCGGCCCAAGTGGCATCATCGTTATCGGCCGGGATGATGACGGTGACTTGATCGCCAACCTTGAGGCGGAAATAAGTGACGGAAGCGTAGAGAATCTTATATTCTTTACCATTAACTTCTACGAAATATTGATCGTCGTGGCTAGTAAGCGTGCCAATGACAGTTTTGCGCTCAACTGGACCGATTTGTTTATAGAGGAATTTACCACTTTCGCCGATAGTGAGCTTCAAAATGTCGCCTTCGACGAGCTTGGACTTCGAAGCATAGTTGGCTGGAACTGGATAATTCTTACCATCTGGGCCAATCATAATTTGGCCATCAAAAACGCCTTCGATAATCTTGCCTTCTGGGCTATCAATTACAGTGCTGGCTGGGGCGGTAATAATATCACCATCGCCAAGCATTGACGTTAATAATTCCTTTGCTGCGGAAAGGTTAGTTTCGGCCTCCGTCAAGAGGCTGCGCAGCCGCTTTATTTGTTTTTCTGAAATCTCAGACATACCTCGCATCCTGCCTGTTTATATAGTTTATTAATTATATGATATATTTTTGCCTAACGCTTGTCAATGTAGGTTTTTAAGAGTTTTTCCACAGTTTTTAAAGAGGTGGGCGCAAAAACGTTGTATTTTTTACCATTGACAGAATGCTTATGATTTATTCAAAAAGTGTGACTGTCGGACTGGGCAAGTTTGCACTCTTCTTCGGCCTTGCGTTTGCGTTCGAGATATTCTTTTTCTTTGCGCTCCAACTCCAGAACCGGAGCCAGAACCAACTCCAACCCCAGAACTTAAGCCAAAGGATGAAGAAGCCGAGTATGAGAACGCTGATGGCGATAATCAACAGCAGATGGGCCCAGGTGAATTAACTGAGCCACATCAACAAGAAGGCGACTTTAATCCGGAAGAAGGAAACTTCGGTTACGAAGTAGAGCCAGGAACGGGTGATAATGATGGGGATGGCGTCGTAGACCCAACTAATGAACAAACTGGCGCAATGGACACGAGTCTAGAAAGTGGCGATGGCACTGGCCGTACTATAGAAGAAGTAGTTGCCGAAGCTGAAGAAGACGGTGGTGCTAATGGTGAAAACACTTCGGGTGATGAGAGTCGTGGTTATGTAGCTCCAGAAGTGACTGAAGACACGGGCGCTGAAGAGGCGGCTAGAATTGCAGCCGAAGAAGAGGCGGCTCGCCAAGCGGCGGAACAGGCCGAACGCGATCGTCAAGCACGCGAAGAACAAGAACGTATTGATGCGGAACGTGCAGCCGAACAAGAAGCTGCACGCCAGCGTGAAGCGGAAGAGCGTGCCGCACAAGAGGAAGCCGCACGTCAAGCTGCCGCTGAGGCTGCCGCACAACAAGCTTCGGAGGCTGAACAGCAGGCTGCCGCTGAAGCTGCTGCACAAGAAGAAGCTGCTCGTCAGCAGGCTGCTCAAGAAGAACAAGATGCCGCAGATTGGGCCGCAGGAGAATTCGATTTGCCAGGCGGCGGCAACTAATTAATCTAGGTTTGTAAAAACAAAAAGGAGTACAAACATGCCAAAACAAACAAATATCAAATTTAAACGGAGAATGACGGTTGCCGGTCTAGCGGCGCTAGCGATATCGTTCCTAGTGCCGTGGGCTACATCATTCGCGTATGGTCCACAACGTGACACATATACGAATGAAGTGCCGGCAGATCACGTAACCTTCAACTCTATCACGAATAACGTGGCGTTGGGCGATGAACGTAACTTCGTACGTATTCGTGAGGCCGATTCTGGCGACAAATACGGCGACGAAGTCAAAGTTGTGCCAGGAAAGGAATATGAGGTATATATCTATTACCACAACAACGCGGCTTCAAATTTGAACGCGAGTGGTAAAGGTATTGCAAATAATGTTCGCATCACCACCAATTTCGATTCTTCGGTGAAAGCGTCAAAGAAAGCGACGATTACGGCTTTCATTAACGCAACTGACGCCGTACCGAGTCGTATTTGGGATGAAGCTTATATGACGACCGATTCGACTGCTGATATTGTGTTGCGCTATGTGGATGCTAGTGCGACTATCCATAATGCTGGTAGCACGAATGGCATGAAATTGTCGACCGATCTCTTTGGCGATGATACTAAAGGTGCTGGTCAATACATCGGCGTGAATAAGCTTGATGGCCGCTTGCCTGGTTGTGCAGAATACTCTGGTTATATTACCTATCGTATTCGCGCAGAGCAGGTTGGCGCTAAAGTTAGCAAGACTGTTTCCTTGGATGGCGTAAATTTCTTTGAAAGTGTTACGGCTAAGCCAGGCGACACAGTAACTTATCGTGTGGAATTCCAGAATACTGGTACGTTAGACTTAACTAATGTAACTTTCCACGATATGCTTCCAACTGGCGTAACTTTAGTCCCTGGTACGACGAAGCTTGTAAATGCCGCTCATCCAGATGGCTTGACGATGAAAGACATCATTAATGATGGCAAAGGCTTTAATACTGGTCTATATGGTAGCCATGCGAATGCTATCTTAACTTATCAAGTAAAACTAAATAGTGATATCGTGGCAAAAGGTAAGTGTGGTACCAATTCGTTCTCGAATACTATTTACGTCGATCATGACGCGGGCGAGATCTCGGATAGTTCAACTATCAACGTAGAGCGTGTATGTGATCAAGGTGAAGAACCTGGCGATGAACCTGAGACATTGCCAAAAACCGGTCCTGGCGAAGTGATGCTTGCTATCGTCGCGGCCACCTGTGTGATTGTGGGAATCATCTATTGGTATCGTAGCCAAAAAGAAGTTGAAATGCTCCAAAAAGCTTCTACTGGCAAAGCTAAGAAATCCAAAAAATAAAAGCATACGTAATTAGCTCCTTTTGAATAAAAATGTGCATTGGTCTGGGTATCCCGATGCACATTTTTTCTAGCTTTGAATAATTAATTTACGTTTTTTACGCGTTGCGAAGCTGCTATTGATTTTTGGCGAATAATTTGGTATAATGGCGCAAGTAATAAAAGGAATTTTATGAAAAAAGCAGTCGTAAAGATCGGCGGCAAACAATATATTGTTGCTGAGAAAGAGACCCTCCGTGTGGACCTCCTCCCGGAAGGAACCAAAGATCTCGCTTTAGACGCTTTGCTCGTAATGGATGGCGATAAGACTACGGTCGGCGAGCCAACCGTTAAGGGAGTAAAGGTAAAAGCGAAGGTCGTGAACGAAAAAGTAGCTGGCGACAAGATTCGCGTCATCCGCTACCACTCCAAGAAGCGTGTCCATACCGAGACTGGCCATCGCCAGAAATACTCCGAAATCGAAATCGTGAGCATTGCTTAATAATAAAATCCCCCGCGTGGGGGATTTTTTGATGCTTATGTTTTTCGGCGAAAAGACGGATTGCTGTGATATTATAATAAGTATGATTGCTATAGGTGTATTGTTAGGTCTGCTTACGCTGATGATTTTGGTCACGGCGCATGAGTTTGGGCATTTTTTAATGGCGCGCAAAAACGGCGTCGAAGTAGAAGAATTTGGTATTTGTTTTCCGCCACGCGCGATTGCCTGGCGAAAGGTGAATGGTAAGTGGCGTCGGCTGAAGAAGTCTGAATGGAAAAAGGCGCCAGGCGAAGGCACGATAATTTCCTTGAACTGGCTACCAATTGGTGGTTTCTGCCAAATGAAAGGCGAAAATGACGATGCGACCGAAAAAGGTAGTTTCGGCAAGGCTACTTTTTGGGGAAAGACCAAGATATTATTCGGCGGCGTTCTAGCAAACTGGATTGTGGCGGCGGTGATATTTACGGCCTTAGCTTTCGTGGGTATGCCGCATTTTATGGAAAATCAATTCCAAATTGATGTCGATACAGAAATATATATTACGAAGCCAGTTACGCTCGAAAACGTAAAGAAAGATAGCCCGGCCGACTTGGCTGGTCTTCGTGAGGGAGATGTGATTCGAGCGATGCGCGTGTTGAAATGCGACGAAGACGATGAAGATTGCAGCGAAGGCTTGAACGAGCGTCGCGAAATCATGGTGATGGATGATTTATTGGAATTTGATAGTACCTATGCGGGCGAGACGGTTTATGTGACTTACGAACGCGACGGAATGGCGAGTACGACCGAATTAACATTAAATACGGCCGATAAAGAATATATTTTGGGTGCGGCGATTGATGGCGACGTATTATATATGAGCTCATGGAGCTCGCCAATTGTAGGTATTGGTACGACGATTCAGTTGACTGGTGAAACATTTAAGGGCGTCGGCCAATTACTAGTGGACTTGTTTGGCGGATTAATCAAACAAGTTAACGTGGATTCAAATGTACGTGAGGATGGTGCGAAAGACCTCGAAAAAGCAGGCGATTCCGTAACTGGTCCAATTGGAATTGTAGGATATTTATTCCCGAATATCGCGCAATCTGGCGGTAGGAGCATTGCATTCTTTGTAGCTTTAATATCGGTGTCACTAGCTTGTATGAATGTGCTGCCGATCCCGGCGCTCGACGGCGGACGTTGGTTAATGATCGCAATTGCGCGTTTGCGTAAAAAGAAACTTAGTAAAGCAACCGAAGAAAAGATTGTCGGGCGTTCCTTTATTGTGATTTTGATTTTAGCCGTAATAATCGCAATTTTAGATATTATGAGGTTCTTTTAGGGTATGTCGGAAGAGAAGCGCGTGACAAATAAAGAAGAGAAGACTGCACCCAAAAAAGAGCCGACGCGCAAGCCGCGTACTCGTCGCGAAAAAAATGCGCTCGAGAAATTTAAGGCTAAATTAGATCAAAAAGCCAAAGAAAGCCGCGGTTGGGCAGTAGGAATTACGCTTGGCTGGGCGTTCTTGATGCTCTTATGGGTCTTCGTCGTTTTAATGGGCACGCAATATTTGGTGGCATTTTTGTTGCTTGGTTTGAATTTGCAAGTATCAGAGACGGTTTTGCAGACGATTTTTACTGCAATTACATATACGGTAAGTTTAGTTTTGATTGTGCTAGTACCATGGAAAGTACTCGGCATGAAGACGACGCGCGATGAAGTTGGCATGCGCGGATTACCGACTTGGACGGATGTATTATTGGCGCCGGTCGGCTTTATTCTATTCATGATAGCAGCTAGCTTTGCCTTGACGGTGATGCAAGCGATTATGCCGGCAATCGATTGGAATCAAGCGCAAGACGTGGGCTTTAATGGCATATATGGCCAGGGCGATTTCATCTTGGCATTCGTTTGTCTTGTAGTGATAGCGCCGTTAGTTGAAGAGATGATATTCCGTGGTTGGCTATATGGAAAGATGCGCAGTAAAATGTCGGCACTTCCGGCGATATTGCTCGTATCGTTGTTATTTGGCATCGTACATGGTCAATGGAACGTGGGCGTGGTGGTATTTATGATGAGCATCGCGATGTGTATCATGCGCGAATTAACTGGCACGATTTGGGGTGGCATGTTGATACACATCATTAAAAATGGCATCGCATTTTATGCACTGTTCGTAAATCCGACTCTCGATGGTGCGGCTGCGGGCATGTTGCTATTAGCACTATAAGATAGGGCCACCGCTGTGACGGTGGCTTTTTGATGTATAATAATAGATAAGATGCCGGAGTTGCCTGAAGTAGAGACGATACGTCGTGGATTAGATAAATATATTATTGGTCGCACAATTCGAAAGGTTTCGATTTTGTGCGAAAAAAGTTTTCGTGGCGATAAAAAATATATTGAAAAGCAAAAAATCATTAAAATCGATCGGCGCGGAAAAGCTTTACTAATTCAACTCGAAAATAACATGTGGATGATGATTCATCTTCGCATGACGGGGCAGTTAATTTATGTGGGCAATGAAAAATTTGCCGCCGGACATCCTGATGCAGGCTTTACGGAAGAGATGCCAGGCCGCCATACGCGAGTTTATTTTGATTTTGATGACGATTCGCATTTGTATTTTAATGATCAGCGCAAGTTTGGCTTCATCGCCGTTAAAGACGAACTAGGAATTGCGACGGATAGTTTTTTGACGAAGCTTGGGCCAGAGCCGTGGGATATGGAGAAAGATGATTTTTACGAGATGTTGCAGCGTCATAAAAATACGCCAGTCAAAGCGGCGATTTTAGACCAAAGTAACATAGCGGGGGTGGGCAATATATATGCCGATGAGGGGTGTTTTTATGCTGGAATTTTGCCATGGCGACGTTGCGGCGATGTTGAGCGCGAAGAGTCGGATAAATTGCTAGAAGGATTAGCGACGGTCATGCAACGTTCAATTGATAGTGGCGGATCGACGATGAAAGATTATGTGCGAGCGGACGGCACGAAGGGAAGTTATTTAGAAAAATTCGCGCAAGTGTTCCGTCGTGAAGGGTTGGAATGTCCGCGTTGCGGTGCGATGATTGAAAAAACGCGCGCAGCTGGACGCGGCACGCATTATTGCAAAGGATGCCAGAAATAATGATGAAGATTTTCTATGGTAATGATCGTATAGCGACGGAACGAGCCGTGAGGCAAGTATTGGGCGATGAATACGAAGTGGTGGAGGCTGATAATTTAACGCGAGCCGACATGGATACGGTTTTTCGTGGCACTTCGTTGTTTGGCGATAAGCGAAAAATATTAGTCAAAAATCTTGATGGAAATAAAGAATGCTTCGATGTGCTTGAGCAATATCTTGATACGCCGCACGATGTCGTAGTTTGGCTGGGCAGTTTTGATAAACGTTCTGTTGCGTATAAGGCAATTTCAAAGAGTAAAAGTGCGGAAATAAAAGAATTTAAGCTGCCGGAAATTCGGGAAAAATTTTATACATTTAAGATATTTGACGAGGCGGCGGCAGGGCATAGCGCGAAGGCTTTAAAAATGTGTGCCGAAATTGAAATCACAGATGATCCGTATATGACGCTCGGCGCATTTGCTTCGTCGGCATATAAAAAGTTAGAATTGCGCCAACGGAATGCGACGGAAATGATTCGCATTTTAGCAAAAGCAGATTTGGATATGAAACGAACGGGTATTGATGGTTGGAAAATCATAAAGAAGGCACTACTTGAGATTGCGTCATTGTCGTGAAGAACATGGTAAGATAGATGTTATGAATGATGCATTGCGAAAAATCTTAATTGCTTTAAGCCTAGCAAGTGCAGGGATGGCAATTTATTACTTCATTTCGATGGTTATTGCTGGCGACATAATACATGGATTCGTAGCAGCAACGTCATATGCTGTATGCATGTTATGCGGAGCGATTATCGGGTTGATGGCGGAATATACGGTGCGTGTGAATCGTGATAATACGGATGATAAAAATCAATTAAACGCCGGCATGGTGTTGGTGATTTTAGGCGCAGTAATTGCGACGACGGTATCGATGCTCGGTATAGGTGGGCATGCGCCAATAATGATTGCGTATTATTTGCAGACTGTTATATTGTTTGCAATTTTGCTCATATTTAGGCTGAGCTATCGCGGAAAACATTAAAAAGAAAGGAAATCCGCTAGGTATGCGAGAACCGAAGCAACCTAGCGGATTTTTTGGATGAGAGGCGCGCAGCATAGAAAAGAAAGACAAGGACTTTTCAGAATGACATTTTTAAAGAGCGAAAGTTATTAAAACCGCGTCGCCTGAAAGAGACTATATAGTAAAAGAAAAAGATTAAAAGCATAATTTCAATGCTTTTAAGAAAAATAAAAAATATCTCCGTTTTTGCGGAGATATTTGATAATTTACACAATTTAGGCAGCGTGAACTTCAACGCGGGTGCGTGGTATGCTCTTGCCGGAGAAATGGTTCTTTTTAGTCTTGACGAAGACTACTTTGCCATCAATCGCAGCATGAATAGTGAAGTTGCGGCTCATGAAAGTGCCAGGGCCGGCAAGCTTAGTAGCGCCGGTTTGGCGAACGAGAACTTCGCCAGTCTTCACTTGCTGACCACCGAAACGCTTGACGCCAAGTCGTTGGCCGGCATTGTTGTGTAGGTTTTTGCTGGTACCGCCAGCTTTGACATGTGACATACTACTTTTTCCTTAATACTATTATTTGACGCGCAACGATTTGGCCCTCTCGGAAATACAAGAGGTCATCGTAAGACGCATAACGATACTTTACAGCATTATAGCCCAATTTATCTAAATCGTCAAGGATATTTACCCCTTGATAAACACCTGCGCCGCGTTTCCAGGCTGGAGTAGCCAAGGCAAGCGTAGCGCCGGACGGAATTTGGCTATGAATATTCTTTAGGAAAGCGGTTAGTAAATCTTTGGCTTGGCTTTGGAATTCGCGGAATTTCACTTCGCCAGGGATGTTTGAAAGTGGGTGGCCGAGGTATATTTCAGAGGCAACGTAATCGATTGGCGATGTCCATTTATGGTCAGTAGCGTCGCCAACTTCGAGGCGAAGTTTTGGCGCCGATTGCTTTTGGAGGCGAGGGGTGCGCTCGGTAATCCAATCGAGATTTTTCTGGCTATATTGAATCATTTTTTCAGAGAGATCGGTGCCATAGGCGGAAAGTCCCATCAGGGCGGACTCTTGTAGAATGACGCCAGTACCGCAAAACGGGTCAAGCACGGTGCCGGTTTTGGCGCCGCTAGTGGCGAGATTAATGAGGATTTGTGCGAGTTTTGGCGGCAGCATGCCAACGAAAGCGTCGCGAGCCGGGCGATTAAAATCGCGTTTGGCATATGAAGTGATATTCTGTGTACCGATGGAAATAGCGGTATATTTGCCGTATTTGACGATTTCGATGTGGTTAGTTTTCTCGCCGAGCTGGTTGTGATGTGAAGTGGCAGAAGGGAGGACGGCATTTTTGCCATTCGGTACGAGACGGACGTTGCGACCGTGGCGCTTGAGCATATTCTTGTATTTAAGCGCGAGTTCCCAAGTTTTACGCGGATTAGCGTGGGTGGAGTAATCAGAAATACCAAGAGTGATTTTACCTTCTGGTAGGTTGGACAAGTAATCTTGGACTGGCTCGTCGATGATTTGGGCGGCTTTCAAGGAGCCGCCAAGGCGATCGAGCGAAACGCTGTGCGCAGTGACGATGGCAAGGTTTGGAGCAATTTGCTTGACTTTGCTTGCCGAAAAAACTACCTCGAGCTCAGCGAGGGAAATTTTGGGCTCACGTCCGAGTACCATTAGAAAATTCATATGCTATAATTTTACCATATGTTTAAGAAGATTCTGAGTGCAGTTACTCTAATTTTAATCGCCGTGATTGCTTATAAAGCCTTTAGCGCGCCGGCACCTGGCGATATGGTCGGTATGACGATGTTCGAAGCGACATTGGCATCTTTTAAAGATATGAATGGTTGGGTGTTATTGCTATTAATTCCAGAACAGCTCTTCATGTATTATGCGGCGGGTAAAATCTATTTTGCCTTTTTGCAGCAGCGTAAAGGTTTCAAGATTTCGCAGGGCAAATTAACGCGCATTTCGCTAGAAATTAATTTCATGAATCATGCAATTCCGTCAGGTGGCATGAGTGGTTTGGCATATCTTGTGTGGCGCCTAAAAGATTACAATGTGACGGCTGGTCAAATTAGCTTTATCCATATTTTACGCTATGGTATTTGTGCGCTTGCAAACGCGGCGCAGACGGTGATAGCGATTGCAATTATCTTGCTGACAGGGCAGCTAGTGGCGGGTGGCACATGGGCGCTATTATTAGCGGCCGGCATCGCGTTCGGCGTGATTGGTTTAATTGTAGTAGCCTGGTTAATCGTGCGGAAACAGAAGAATGTTGATTGGTTATCAGCAACAGCCACAAAATTCATCAATAAGGTAGTTCGAAAGATTTCTCGTGGCAAGAAACGTAAATATTTGAAAGAAGAAGATGTCACGCGTTTCTTTGGCGATTTGCGGGCGGATTATCTGCAGCTAAAAAGCAATCGGCGCATTTTATGGAAACCATTCTTGTGGGGGTTCATCTATTCGTTCTTGGAATTAGCCACTTATTGGGTAGTAGGTTGCGCAATGGGGCATCCAGAGATTTTGCCGCAAATTATGATTGCAGAAGGTGTGGGCAGCGTAGTAGGTACTGTTTTAGTGACGCCTGGTGGCGTAGGCGGTTACGAGGCGGCATTTATTGCTGTATTAGTAGCAACTGGCGTGCCGCTTCATGTTTCGACAATTACGGTGATTGTAACGCGCGTTTGCGTGCTTCTTGGCACAATTATTTGCGGTTTTATTCCATACCAGATGGCTTTGCTTAGCCGACCGGATAAATTTGATGCGAAGAAGGTTGAGAAAGAAATCGCCAAAGAAAATGCTGAAGCTGCGGCTAAAGCCGTAGATAAGAAGAAGTGAATGGAACCGACGCAAGTTTATAGCGTTTCGGATTTTCAAGCGGTCTGTAATCAGATTATGGAGACCGCTTTTTCGGGCGTTGTAATTGAAGGTGAAATCGCGAGTTTTAAGGTTAATCAGGGAAAATTTGTTTTCTTTGATTTAAAAGATGAGCAGTCGAGCGTGGGCTGTTTCATGATGAAATTCGCGTTGCGCTTTCCGCTGGAAGACGGCATGAAAGTGCGGGTGCGTGTAGTACCGAAGCTGACGAATTGGGGAAAATTCTCGCTAACGGTACAAGCGATTATGCCGGTGGGCGAGGGGAGTTTAAAAAAGAGTTTTGAATTATTAAAAAAGAAATTAACAGATGAAGGCTTGTTTGCGTTGGAGCGCAAGCGGCCATTGCCGACGCCGCTAACGAAGATTGGCATTATTTCGAGTACGCAAGCGGCGGGCTATGCGGATTTTTGTAAGATTCTGAATGAACGTTGGGGTGGGTTAGAAGTGCAAGTGGCGCATTGCCAAGTGCAGGGCATGGTGGCGGCAGATCAGATGATTCGGGCACTAAAATATTTCAATGAGCGCAGTGAGGTGCAAGTAATTGCGGTGATTCGCGGTGGCGGTTCGGCGGACGATCTCGCAGTATTTAATGATGAAGCGTTAGTGCGCGCGATTGCGGCATCGAAGATTCCGGTAATTACGGGAATTGGGCATGAAGTGGACGAAAGTCTATGTGATTTGGCGGCCGACGTGGTGGCTTCAACGCCGTCGAATGCGGCGCAGATGCTAACGCGTGATCGTAACGAGGTGATTGCGAGCTGTCGTTCCGAAGTGAAACGAATAAATAATTTGCTCAATACAAAAATAGATGAGTTATTGATACAAAACAGAGGTGAGATAGGCCGAGTTGCGCAACAAATTACAGCGAAAATAACTAATATCGAACAGGAGATACAAGCGCAAGTCAAAATATTAGCGCAATTAAACCCGGAAAATGTCTTGGCGCGGGGATATGCTTTAGTGACGGGAGATCTCGATATAGGGAATGTTGTAAAAATTACAACAAATAAAGCAGAAATTGATGCAAAAATTGAAAAAATCAGCGAAAGGAGTGCAAAATGACCAAAACGAATGAAAATATTAGCGAAAAAATCGAGAAATTAAAGGGTGGTGTTGATTGGTTTTACTCGGATGACTTTAGATTAGACGAAGCGAGCGCTAAATACAAAGAATTGACGAGCTTAGCAAAAGAGATAGAGGGCGATTTAAAAGAATTAAAGAATGAAATTAAAGTCATAGAGGAGGATTTTAGTAAGTAGAACCGCAAAAATCTTGCGAAAACGCTCAAGCTAAAATATAATCGTATTATGGACCAAAATTGGATGAATGGTGGAAATCCGCCACAGAATATGAATAATGGGCAAGTCATGACGATGCCGAATCCAGCCATGCCTAGCCCAAATACACCAAACCCTAATGGTAATCCGAACATGCCACCGGTGAATCCGGCGATGGGCGTGCCGGCAGCGCCAATGGCGATCGAACGCAAAGGTTCGGTGGTAGAGACTATCATTCTAGTTTTGGTTTGTCTAATTGCAGCTGCGGCGATTGTGGCAGCGGTGATTTTCTTCATGCAATTGCGCGAAGCACAAACAGAGAACGAATTTAAGACAAATGAAGCTGTTGCGGCTGCCGTAAAAGAGGCGCAAGAGGTCGAAGCGGCGAAATATGCCGAAGAAAAGAAAGAGCCACGTCAGCAATATTGTGGTCCAGCTGATTATGGTTCGGTCTGTTTCTATTATCCAAAGACTTGGAGCGTTTATGTAGACTCCGATGCGCGCAATAATAGCGACTTTGTGGCTTACTTTGCGCCAAAGCAGGTAAATCCGATTAAGGAAGACGATTCGCGCTACGCTTTGCGCTTTACGATTATGAATAAGCAATACGAAGATGTCGCAAAGAACTATCAGAAGAAGGTTGAGAAGTCGGAAATGACTTACAAGACTTGGAACTCTGACAATAAGAAGATGAGCGGCGCCTTGTATGAGGGCCAGATTGATAAGCAGATTCGCGGTATTGTGCTTTTGATTAAGGTGAACGATAAAACCGTAATTATGCAAACGGATGCGGAAACTTATCGTAGCGATTACGAAGCCTTGATTGCCTCTTTGCGTCGCAATTCCTAATAGTGTAAAATAGGGGGCATGGAGAGTGAGGTATATAGTGCTAGTTTTGATGCTAGTCTGTCCGATGGGCTGACGGCGGATTCTAGCACTATTGTTGTGGCGCACGAATTAAAAGCGCCGCTGAGCCTCATGCGACAATTAGCGCTATCGCTTGATTATGAAGAGGATATTGTGGGGGCGCGCGAGGTTGGGCGCCAGATTGTGGCGACATCTGACCGAGCGCTGCGACAGGTGCAAGATTTGACGCGCATTGCGCGCTTGGACGATGCATTATTTGAGATGGAGCCAGTGAATCCGCGGATTGTATGTGATGAGGTGGTGGCGGAGCTCTGGAAATTATTCCGTTTTAATAAGCGCGAGTTGCAGTTGGATTATCGGAACAAACGTCATCTTGCGGTAGCGAATCGGCAGTTGCTTTATTCGGTGGTTTATAACTTTTGTTTAAACGCAATGAATTACGGCGGCGAAGAGTTACCGAGCCGCGTGTCAATTTACGACCGACAGAATAAAATTCGCATTGATGTGCGCGATTTTGGGCCGACCGTACCAACGAAAGTATGGCGCGAGATTAAAGATGGTTTCGTGAAGAAGCCGGTCGAGATTGCGATGCGGCCAGGTTCGAGTGGTTTAGGTTTATATATTGCGGCGAAATTTGCGAACTATATGAATTCGGATTTTGGTTTAGTGCGCCACCGCGACGGCACGAGTTTTTATATTGATTTGCCGGTGAGCAGACAGTTGAGTTTCGTATGATTCTAATTGTGGAAGATGATCGTGGGTGGGAGGCCTACTATCGCCGGATTTTGAAGGGATACGAATTGGTTTTTTGTCACGATGGGGTCGCGGCGATTAACGAAATGGACGAAGTGCGGCCAAGCCTGGTAATTTTAGATATTTTACTGATAGGGCCGACGGGCTTCGCGGTATTAAATGAGATGCGGAGTTATCCGGAATTAGCCGAGGTGCCAGTGGCGATTATCTCGAGCGTGAAATTGAAAGAAAAAATGGCAGAGAAATATGGCGTAGTGGCGACATTTGATAAGGGGGAATTGGCGCCGAGCGATATTTTAGCATTAGCGAAGGAGTATGATGACAAAAAATCCGCGTGATTTACGAACCGAGGCGATTGTGCTAAGGCGGACGGATTATGGTGAGGCGGACCGGATTTTGCAGCTTTTGACGCCGGAGGGGAAGAAAAGCGTAGTTGCGAAAGGGGTGCGTCGCGAAAAATCCAAACTGGCTGGCGGAATTGAGTTATTTAGCGTGTCGGAAGTGGTGATTCATGAAGGAAAAGGTGAGTTAGGAATTTTGACGGGCGCGAAATTGGTGGAATATTATGATGCATTCGTGAAAGATATTGAATTAATTGAGATGGGTGGCGCGATGATGCGTAGCGTAAACGCGCGAGCAGAACAGATAGAATCGCCGGAATTTTACCGAATATTGAAGCAATCATTGCAGGTGATGCAAAAACATGCGGGTGAAGAGTCACGCTGGAAAGATGTGCTACGTGCGTGGTGGGGGATTAATTTGACGCGGGCTTCGGGCGAGGAGATTAATCTGAATTTCGATACGGACGGCGAGAAGCTATTAATCGATGGTAATTATTATTGGGACGAAGAGAACGCGGCGCTAGGAAAGGCTAAATCTGGACGAATTCGGGCTGACCACATAAAGATGATGCGACTAATGGCAGCGGGGCCAGCGGAGCTAAGCATGAAAGTGCAAGGGGCGGATGATTTAATCGATGAGGTACTTTATGTGGCGCGCTGCGTCGAGAAAGCGACGAAGATTTAAAACCCCGCATCGCTGCGGGGCTATTTTATTTGGGCAGAATAATACGTTGGTTGTTGACGAAGAATTGGCAATCTTTGCCGAGCCAGACGGCGACTTTAAGTGGAACTTCGTAGGCTTTGGGCCAGCTGGTTAGGAAGAAGTAGGCGTTAAAGTCGGGCGTAACTGTATAGCTGACGATGATAGCGTTTTCTTCGATGCGATAATCGATGCGTTCGATTTGGCTAGCGCTGAGTTGGATGTCATTGTGGATGCCAAGCGTGCGATGGCGGCCGAGATCGACTTTGTCGGCGAAGACAAGTGCGGCGTCGACGAGGTTGGTAATCTCGGTGTAGGAACTGTGTTGCGCGATGGCGTGGCAGATGATTTCAACGTCGAAATCGCTAAGCAGGCCGCTTCCTTGCTCGCCGAAACGAGCGCGCAGATATGGGCGCATGATGTTGGCGCCATTTTTCGGCGTGATTCGGTTCACCGCAAATCATGCCACAATCATGCAGCAGCCCGGCAATGTCGGCCATGGCAATTTCATAGTCATTACCGCCGGCTTGACGGGCGAAATCTGCCGCAATGCGCGAAACATTGAGCCAATGCTGGATGCCGTGGTCGCAGCCGAACTTGATGTTATCTTCCGGAGTGTATGACGAGACAATCTTTGCCCAGGCGCGCCACTCGGGGTCTTGAAAAATGCTGCTATGCAGCTGTTCGATAGAAACCACATTAATCCCTCCAATCTGTATAGAATCTACCTTTTAAGGTGCGTACTGATGATTATATCTTAATTAGTGGTATAATGGAAACATGAACGAAATCAAATACTTGACTGGTATTGGTGTTTTGAAGGGCGGCCTTCGGGCCTAATATTCTTGTGACTCTGAGAGCAAAAAAGTGGGGAAGTGAATTTTTAAATCAAAGGAGAAAAAGATGGCAAAAATGGAAGATGTGGTAAGCCTATGTAAGCGACGTGGATTTATCTGGCAAGGGTCGGATGTATATGGCGGTATGGCTGGGACATGGGATTTTGGCCCGCTCGGCGTGGTTTTGAAGAAGAGGATCATGGATGCTTGGTGGCAGTATTGGGTAGAAGGCCGCGAAGATATGTATGGCGTGGATGCGGCGATTATTATGAATCCGCAAGTTTGGCAAGCATCTGGCCATACGGAAACCTTTAACGATCCGCTCGTAGAGTGTAAAGATTGCCATAATCGTTTTCGTGCCGATAAGATGTCGGACGAGATTTCTGAGCACGTAACGACGGAAGAATTTAAGGCTCTGAACTTGAAATGCCCAAATTGCGGTAAGACGAATTGGTCGGATATCAAGCAATTTAATGGGATGTTCCGTACAAGTGTCGGTACGGATCCAGATAATATTGCTTATTTGCGCCCAGAAACTGCACAGGGCATCTTTACGAACTACAAGAATGTCGTAGATACGATTTATCCGGATTTGCCGTTCGGTATTGCGCAGCAAGGTAAGGCTTTTCGTAATGAAATTTCGCCACGCGATTTTATTTTCCGTTCGCGCGAATTTAATCAGATGGAGATTGAATACTTTGTCGATCCGGAAACGTGGGAAGAGAATTTCGATAAACTGCTCGCAGGTTGTCATGATTTCCTCGAGAACAAGATGGGCTTGAAGCCGGAAAATATTCACGAGCTCGATGTGCCAGCCGAAGACCGTGCGCACTATTCGAAGCGCACGATTGACATTGAGTTTGATTATCCGATTGGCTGTGAAGAGCTGATGGGGATTGCCTATCGTACCGATTTTGACTTGGGCAATATTCAGCGCGTGAGCGGCAAGAATATGGAATACATCGTAAAAGGTGGCGGGAAGCGCTTTATTCCGCACGTAATTGAGCCATCAATGGGCGTAGAACGCTTGATTATGGCGGTGCTATGCACGGCCTACTCGGAAGATGAGGTGAATGGCGAAAAACGTACATTACTGAAACTATCGGAAGATTTAGCGCCATATCGCTTCTGTGTGTCGCCGCTTTTGAAAAATAAGCCAGAGCTAGTCGCTAAAGCGCAGGAAGTTTATAAGGCTCTGCGCGCGAAATATGGCAACGTGACTTGGGACGATTCGGGCAATATCGGTAAGCGCTATCGTAAGCAAGACGAAATCGGTACGCCAAAGTGCGTGGTGATTGACTTCGATACACTAGAAGACGATACTGTGACGGTGCGCGATCGCGATACGACCGAACAAGTACGCGTGAAGATAAGCGAGCTGTAGTATGGAAAAACAGAACAAGCCAGAAAAAGCAAAAATTTGGGTGCCATTTGTGGCGGCGGGGATATTTGCTTTACTGGCTTGTTTGAATTTAACAACGGCAATTTGGTACGACGAGGCCTATTCGGCATATTTGGTACGCGGTGATTTTGCACAAATTTGGAACATGACTTCGATCGATGTGCATCCGCCGTTTTATTATTTCTGCTTGAAAGTTTGGTCGCTGATTTTTGGCACGTCCGATGTAGCGCTACGTTCCATGAGCGTGTTTTTTGCGGCGATTGGTATTATCTTGGCATACTTCTTGCTGAAGCGTTGGTTTGGCGCGAAAGCGGCGACGTGGGGAACGTTTGCATTAAGTTTAGCGCCGCTTTTAATGCGCTATAGCCAGGAAATGCGAATGTATGGCGTGGTATTTGCGATAGTGATGGGCGCAACGCTTGTATTGGATATTGCGCTAAAGACAAAAAACAAGAAAGCGTGGTTGGGGTATGCGCTACTGATTTGTTTGGGTATGTGGACGCATTATTTTACCGCTCTGGCGTGGTTGGCGCACTTTGCTTATATAATTTACTACTTTGTGAAAAACGGCCTGCAGAAAGCCGTATTTTGGGCTTATCCGCTAGCCGTAAGTTTGTTCTTGCCATGGATTCCATTTTTCTTGAAACAGACAGATTCGGTGCAGCAGGGTTTTTGGATTCCGCCGGTGTCGTTCGCGACACCGCTAAGCTTCGTGACAGAATCGCTGATTTTTCATGACGCGGCGACCACGACGAATTGGTTAGTGGTGCTCGTGATTGCGACGATGGTAGTAGTGGCATATTTGTTAGGAAAGAATTGGCGAAAACTTGAAAAAGAGGAGTGCAAAAACTTCAGTTTCCTCGCGACACTAATATTGTTACCGCCGGCGATATTGATGTTACTCTCGATGGAGCCGTTCCAACCGACTTATATGACGCGTTATGTGACGTATGCGGCGAGTTTGCTGTGGGTAGTGATTGGCTTAGTCATTTATTGGGCGAAACGCAACGGAATGAAAATTGCGGCGATTGTGGCGACGATTTTGGTACTGATTTGCGCGGCGGTGGGTATTACGACGGTAGATATGCGTAATGAGCCGGGCGATATAGAAGCGCGAGCGGCGATGATTGCTGCATCGACCGAACAAGCGCCAGTGTTAATTCATGTCGGTTCGATGCATTATTATGATTTGCTATTTTATGAAACGGAGCAGAACCCAGTATATGTGGTGGATGTGAACTTCGAGTGGGGGTCACTTGAACCGATGCGAGAATATAAGATAAATTACCTTGAAGACGTAGACGGTTTCGTGGCGGAGCATGATAATTTTTGGATGATTTTGGAACCAGAGACCGATGCAGAAACGGATGAGCGTAAAATCGAGCCATATGAATTTGACGGATATTCGGCGGAGACGCGCTATGATGACGAAATGTTTGTGGCGATTTATTATACGAAAGACACCAAAAAGGAGTAATATGCGCGAGGATGGCAGGATAAATCGGGTGGAGGGGGCGTCAGATGTGGACGATAGTAGTGAGTGGGAAGAAATTATTGAGAATATTGATATCGGCGACGAGACAGGCGGCAGTGATAATATAAAAGATTTGCAAGATTTGCTATTCTGCTAAAAATAACCTCTCTTAAGGGGGCTATTTTTTCTTCTCGCTTTTTGCCTCTTTGGCTTCGTGTGGGCTGGCAGCGGCGAGGGCCTTTTTCTCCTCGAGGCGTTTTTCTTTCGGGGATTTTTTATCCTTTTTGGTCTTATCTTCTTTTGGTTTCGGGGTGAAATCTGGCAAAATTGAACGAAGTTGGCTGACGAGTTTGTGGCGGGCATGCTTAGAAAAGACTTTATCGAGCCAGCCGGGATTTGGTTGGGAATTTTTCTGCGTGATTATTTCGACGACGTCGCCTTGCTGAAGCTTAGTCTTAAGGTCGACCATTTTGCCGTTTACGATGGCGCCAGTACAAGCAGCGCCGATTTCGCTATGAAGGCGATAGGCGAAGTCGAGCGGCATGGAGCCTTTTGGCAGATCGATAATGTCGCCCTTTGGCGTGTAGACGAAGATTTTATCGGCAAAAAGGTTGAGTTTGAGTTTTTTGGTGTCAACTTTCTCGCCAGAGGAAAGCTTGGCGGTGGTTTCTTGGAGCTCGCGAATCCAGAGTAGGTTACTCGGGAGCTTACTGACGCGACCTTCGGCATAGTCAGAAGTGAGCTTCTGCTCGTTGTAGAAGAAAGTGGCGGCGAGACCACGTTCGGCGTATTCGTGCATTTCTTTGGTGCGAATCTGGAATTCGACGATCTGCTTATCTTTCGTGATAACGGTGGTGTGGAGCGATTGGTAGCCGTTTTGTTTTGGCATGGCAATGTAATCTTTGACGCGGCCATCCATCGGGCGGAAAAGGGAATGGATGATACCCAGTACGAGATAACAAGTAGTTACATCCTCGACGATGAAACGCAACGCGATAATGTCGTAGATGCGCTCAATGTTTTGGTTGTACTTAGCGAGCTTTTTGTGGAGCGAATAGATGGATTTAACGCGGCCGTCGCACTTGTATTTAATATGCTCCTTTTTGAGGGCTTGCTCGACGGCTTCTTGGGCAGCTTTGAGCTTCTTGTCGGCCTTTTTCAGGCGGGCAGCGGTGAGCTTTTTGAGCTCTTCATAGCGCTTTGGATCAACGTATTTAAAGCTAGTTTCCTCAATTTCAACACGTACGCGACCCATCTGGAGGCGGTCGGCAAGTGGCGCGAAAACTTCAAGTGATTCGCGGGCGATTTTCTTTTGTTTGGCTGGTGGCAAAGCAGAAAGCGTGCGTAGGTTGTGGAGGCGGTCGGCAAGTTTGATGATTAAAACGCGAATATCTTGGCCGGTGGCGATGAGAAGCTTGAGGAGGTTGTCGGAAGTCTCGGGCAGATATTCATTAAGGTCCTTCATACCTTTGCGAGCTTTGCCGAGTTTCGTAACACCATTTACAAGAAAAGCAACATCTTTGCCGAATTGGTCTTCGATTTCTTGCAAAGTTAGGTCGGTGTCTTCAACAGTATCATGAAGAATACCGGCAATAACGGTATCCTCATCCATATTCCATTCTTGAAGAATCTTCATGACCGCAAGCGGGTGGATAATATAGGGTTCGCCGGTCTTGCGAAGTTGGCCTTCGTGCGCTTGAGTGGCGACCTCTATAGCTTGCTCGATGCGAGGCGAAGGTTTGTTCATATCTTTATTATAACACTAGCGCTGTAATCTTAAATTAAGATAAAAGTGGGGACTTTTTGAGCTTTTTGAGTTGAGTTTTGATTTTGTCTTTAGCTTCGGCTGGCACGCAAATCGGTAAGATTTCGAGCGTGTCGGGAAGGAAGATGACGGAATGTTCGGTGATGGTAATTTTGAGTACGTTTTCCCAAGGCAAAAGGATGTCGCCAGCAGGCAAAGTATAGGCGATGCCTTTAGCGGAGAGATCGAGATGGCATTTCTTGGCGTCGCCATCGCCAAGTTCGCGTACGGCCTTAACGAGTTTGAGTGAGACGAAGATAATTAAGCCAAAAGTTAAGCCGGTAATGAAAATGAGTGGCAGATAATTAAATGAGTTAATGCCGAGCCAAATGCTGACGATGAAACAAATAAAGGAAAAAGCGCAGTAAAAGGCGTAGGCGCGCGTAGCGCGACTGATGGTCTTGGCCGGGCGACGGAGGAATTTCTTTTGGTTTATCAAAACGTAGTAGTATTCTTCGGCGTAGGCGCGCGTGAAGCGGCTGAAGACGATTTTCATTTCTTGGGCGCCTTATATTCGATGGCGGAGCGGCAGGATTTGCAACGACCGACAGTGCCGGTGATATGATTAGTCTTGCCGCAGCTCGGGCATTTTACGACGTGCGGGGTGTTCTGGGCGGATTCGATTTCTTTAACTTTGGATTCGAGCTTAACCTCTTTTTCGATTTCGTCTTCACGTTTGGCGCGATCTTGGTAATAACCATTCATGAGGCTGGAGAATTTACTACTGAGGCCTTCGATGAAGTTGCGCAAAACGTAGGTGACGACGAGCAGAATGACTGCGAAAATGGCGAGGAATTTGCCGTAGTCGGTGAATTTTGGATAGAGTGGATGCGCCACGATTTCGGCCCAGTAAGGGATGCCGAGATTAAAGTTGAAGTTAGCCATGGCGAGTTCGAGGCCGTGTGGCAAAAGTAAAAGAAGGCCGACGATAAGCAGAACGACTGGCGTGCGATAAAAATGCGTCTTGCCGTAAACGACGTAGCGAAATAGTGCCAAAATGACAGCGAGTACCGGCACGAAATAGCCGATGATTAATATGGCTGGGAAGCTACAGAGAGCCTTGATAATAAAATTCTTACGCATACCGTTATTATAACAAGAAAAAAGGCCCCAGGCACACAAGTGTCCGAGGCGCGGGCTGGCTAGGTGAAATCACTTCTTGTCGCAGAGGCCGCAGAGGCCTTCGTTCGGGCAGAGGTTGCAATCGTAATCGTCACAAGCGTTGAGCTGGCGCAAACCAGCGCGAAGAGTGGAGACGATACGGTAAACTTCGACGGCGATGGCGCCGACGCCAACAGTGATGCCAGTGATAGCAATAATCTTTAGGGCGAGTTTCATGTTACGAAAACTCCTTTCATGTAGATTTCCTAGCCGCAAAAGAGCAGAATTGCCTCGACGGAGCGAGACAATCCCATAGCTCTATTATATCACACTTTTGCGAAAAAGTCAATCTAGAGGTCGATTTTGACGGTTTTGCCGGATGGTTTATATTTAGTGCATTTAATGCCGCATTTTTTGAGTATCATCTTGGAAGCTTTAGTGCCGTCGGTGTCAGCATATTTATCATCGCCGTAGACAACTTCTTTGATGCCGGCTTGAATGACAGCTTTGGCGCATTCGTTGCAAGGGAAAAGCGTGACGTAGAGCTTGCAACCGTGCATGTCGGCAACGCTGTTTAAGATGGCGTTGAGCTCGGCGTGGCAGACGAACGGATATTTGGTTTTGAGATATTCGCCCTCGCGCTCCCATGGCATATCGGCATCGTTAACGCCGGTCGGCATGCCGTTATAGCCGACGGAAACAATCTTATGCTCATCGTTGACGATACAGGCGCCAACTTGAGTGTTAGGGTCTTTGCTGCGTTCGGCGGCAAGATGGGCGATACCCATGAAGTATTCGTCCCAGGTGATGTGGTCTTTGCGCATTTTTCACACTCCTTATTTGTCTCTATTATATAATAGAAGTATGAAGATTTTTTCTTGGAATGTGAATGGGCTGCGTGCAGTGCTTAAAAAAGGCGCGTTGCAGGATTTTGTGCGTGATTATATGCCGGATATTTTGTGCTTGCAGGAGACGAAGGCGCAGCAAGGGCAAGCGGAAGTGGATTTTGCCGAATACGAAGAGCTGTGGAACTCGGCGGAACGGGCAGGTTATTCGGGCACGGCGATTTTTACGAAAGTGAAGCCGCTTTCGGTGCGCTACGATTTTCCGGAGGAAATTACCGCGACGATTGATGGCTGGGAAGATGATTTTGGCGATGCGCGCAAAGAGGGGCGCGTACTGACGGCGGAATTCGAGGACTTTTATTTAATGGATGTATATGTGCCGAATGAAAAGGATGATTTAGGGCGTTTAAAGTATCGCGAACTGGTGTGGGATAAGGCACTGCTTGCGTACATGAAGCAGCTCGATGCGGCGAAGCCGGTAATTGTATGTGGCGATTTTAATGTGGCGCACGAGGAAATTGATTTGGCGCGGCCGCAGGCGAATGAAGGGCATGCGGGCTTTACGAAAGAAGGGCGGGCCGGCATGACGAACTATCTTGCGAACGGTTTTATTGATACTTTTCGGACATTACATCCAGAGCAAATTCAATATTCGTGGTGGTCGTATCGCGGTGGGGCGCGCGCCAAGAATGTGGGTTGGCGGATTGATTATTTCTTGGCGTCAGAGCGTTTGCGCGAACGTATTGTGGCGGCGGAGATTTGCGACGAAGTGATAGGGTCGGATCATTGCCCGATTCTACTGGAGTTGAAAAAATGAACGATTACGATTATTGGCAAAAACAAGGTGTGACGCCGCTGTTTGGCGAGGTGGATACTGAGCAACCAGAGCAACGTCGATTGGCTGGTAAGCTGCTCGTAATTGGTGGCAATAAAGGCGCGTTTTTTGCGGTGGCAAATGCGCTAAAAGTGGCAAACGAAATGGGCGTGGGCGAGGTGCGTGCGTTATTGCCGAGTTCGTTGAAAAACCAGATTCCGAACGCGCCGGAAGTATATTTTGCGGAGGCGGAAACGTCGGGCGCATTTGGTAAACATGCTCTAGCGGAGATGCTAATGCAGAGCGAATGGGCGGATGCGGTAGTGTTGATTGGCGATATGGGCAAAAACGCCGAGACATCGATTGTGTTGGCGGAATTTATGAAAAAATGCGAAAAGCCGGTTTATCTGACGCGCGATGCGGTGGATGCGGCGACGGCGGACGTAATGAATTGGAGTACGCTGCGCGAATGCGAGACGGGATTGTTTTTGACTGTGCCGCAAATGCAGAAATTACTACGAACCTTGTATTATCCTAAGGTAATTACTCTGTCGATGCCGACGAACCAACTGATTGAGGCGATGCATAAATTTACGATTAGCTACACGCTTTCGATGACGACTTATCATAATAATCAACTGATTGTGGCGCAAAATGGCGACGTGGTGACGGAAGAATTGCGCGATACGGGCTGGACGCCAATTAGTTTATGGGATGGTACGCTGATGGTGCGAGCGGCGATTTTACGATTATGGAATCCGAATATTGAAATGTGCAAGATTTTTGCGACGGCGATTTTGATGAAATAAAAAAAGCCGCCAGCGGGAGACTGGCGGCAGGGTGGGAGTTGGCGTTTAGGCGCTATGTTCGTTTTTGTGCACTTCTTCGAGACGGAAGGCGGCACGCATGCGGCGGTAATCGACGAAGAAGCTCACGACGCTAAGGACGGCAATGATGGTCATGAAGACGAAACTGGCGACGGCCATGCGACCCTGCAGGTCTGGTATTGTCATCGCTAAAGCAGCGATGCCGAGCCAGGCGCAAAGTGTAGCCATGCGGATTTTGTCGACCATGCTGGCGCTCATGCCGTCGGCTAACTTCCTATAATACAAGAAGAACCAAACGATATAGAGCACGTCGCGAGTTAGCATGATAGCAAAACAAACATAAAAGACTACGCGTAACGCAACTGATCCCAAGTAGGCGGTGCCATGAGTGGCAAAAATGAAGGCAACGGCGGTTGGGTAGAAGATAATTTTGTCTCCCAACGGGTCGAGCGCCTTGCCGGCTTTAGTGCACTGGTTTAATTTGCGGGCAATGAAGCCGTCGGCGGCGTCGGTTGCAATAGCGAGTAACAAGACGATGGTAGCAACGGCGCTGCTAATAGTGCCAAGCGGCTGTACGGCGTATAAATGTGGCACAAGTACTGCGAGGCCCATACGGGAAATAGATATCCAGTTTGGGGTGCCAATTTCGCCATGCGTACCTTCGAGCCAGGTCGAACTATGCGCATCCATGGTTAAAAGGATGCAGTAAAACGTGTGGCAGACGGCCGTGAAGACCATTAGATACCAAGCGAAAGTCTCGACGACTTGGTTGTTTTGCGCGATGGCGATTAGTACGAGACTAACCCAGCGCAAAATTAGTGGGGTAGGGATGTGCCAAGGTCCTTTGTGGCAGCGCGGGCGTTTAAGCAAATAGGCGCCATGCGCGCCGATGATGGCCGCATCACAAATAAGAACGACAATCCAAAGGTACAAATTGTGTGAAACCGTACCATAGAGCACGTAGCTCAGAATACTTGCCGTTACCATAAATATCTCCTGAGCGGAGATGCGACAAATGGCAACGTTGAAATAGCGTAGAACTTTTTTCATCATATCTCAACTCCTTTTAAAGAACTAGTTTCTTAAGAACGCCAAATAGAGACGTTCGTACTCATATATTATTATTCTACAATAATTATAGTCTTACGTCAATGGAGCTGATATTGTGGGGGTTGATTTCTATAACAAAATAATATAGATTAACCATAAGAGTGTTGGAGTTGCTATTAATTTTAATGGAGCAACTCGTTGTGAAGAAAAGTAGATTGAAACTGTTCGCCCTAGCCTTGATTGGAATGATTTTGATTATGGGAAATTCGGCATTTGCTGCAGAGGAATTATATTTCCGTCAAGTAAATAATATTGACACAACGATTAATTCGCACACAGACATTAATACCTCAGATTCAATTCATGTTGAGGACGGCGACTGCCCAGGCTATTTGTTCTTGAATTCACGTACTCTGGTTTATGCCGACGAGAGTGGTGTGGAAATTTGGCGTAAAGAGTTGTCGTCGAGTAACCGAAACAATGCCGATTTCTTGGTTGATCAGGATGACGAAGGGAATTATTATGCGGTTTACACGACTAGCACAGAGAGCAGTGGGCACGGTCATGGCAGTAGTAGCAATGGCACGTCCGGTAAATTAAAGTTATGCGACGGTAGCGATGAGGATATGCCGGTAGCGGACGTGGGCGGCGTGCAGATTTTAAAGATTGGCTCAGAAAATGACGATGGCGAAATGGAATATAGCTATATGGTAGTTAAGTCATCGCGTCTATATTCTCTACGCGTCGAAGATATGAGTATTCGGACGCGTCATGGGCAAAAATATACATCTTTGACGGACGAAGTTGCGATGGCAAGTGATGGAACATATGTACATATTATGCTCGAGAGCGGCTCGGTTTTAGTCTATGATCAATATCGTAAGCAGATAGAGGGGATTGATTCGGATTTCTTATCGGTTTTTGATACGACTTATGTGGGCGTTCATTCGGTTAAGCGGATATTCTTGGATGACGGACAGTTATTAATATCAAATTATAATGTTTACGCGATAGACGAGGGGGCATCGAGCGATGAACGAACCAGCGTCATTTTGGAGGCTACTTATGACGAAGAAACGATGACGCGAAAAACCTACCAGAACGGAACGATTGTAGGTGATTATATTATATTCGGCACAGTAACGGACACTTACGACGAAGCAGGTGAAAATATTATAAGCAGTATTGTCGGCGCAGAAGTATATAAGAAATCAGACTTTAGTTTGTATCAAACAATTGACGATTTGGAGCCAACTGACACAATGGCAATTATTAAAGGCTTTACGGCTACGGTGGGAAATGATGGCTTTATTATTAAGTGGTCGAGCTTGAATAATACTACGATGCATATGACCGAATATCGCCTAAAAGCCGATTCGGTTAATCCGGCAACGGCGGATGGCTTGGTGGGTTATGCGGTTGGCGTTCTGGTATTGGGCGGTACGGCTGCAGCTTCGGCGAGTATTTTAAAACGTCGTTAAATAAAAAAGACTCCATTTAGGGAGTCTTTTTTTGTTGCTTACGGGTCCTGTGCCCTTCTTGCAGAATAAAAAATACAACCCGTTAGGTTGCCTTCTTTTATTCTGGTGGGCGAGGAGGGACTTGAACCCTCACGGCATTGCTGCCAACAGATTTTGAGTCTGTCGTGTATACCAATTTCACCACTCGCCCAAGATGACTAGTGATACGCTTATTCTATCATGAAAAGGCGCTTTGTGCTAGAATAAGTGTAATGGATAATCAGAAAGGTGGGCAAGCTAATACTCCGCCAAGTTGGAATGCTTGGGGACAAATGGCGGCGAAAAACGCCGATAGCGTTGCGCAACGGAATACATCCGAGGCTGATGCGGCGAGGTTATCGTCGATGCAAAAACAGCAACAAACCGCGACTGAACTGGCACGCAAAAGAGTATTAGAAGCCTACAAGAAGTCACCGCAGGATTATAAAGCTCCGACACAAAGCTCGCCGGCGCCACAAGCCAACTCCGACGATTGGCGGAGGTATCATTCTGCATGGCAAGATTATTACCAAAAATATTACGGAGAATACTATGGCAAAGTTGCGCGTGAATATGTGGCGCGTGAACGATTGAGGATTGAACGCGAGCAGGCTGAACAAGCACGTAAGCGCGATGACGAAGAAGAGCGCGCAGAGAAGTCTACCTTAGCAACCGCAGCAATGGCTAGTACGGCGGAGGAATCGGAAATTGTTCAAAATGATTTCCGTGAAAGAATTCGTGCTAAAGCGAGTCAGCGCGCAAGAAAGATGAAACGTGGGCGCAAATGGGTACCGCTGATAGTGGGCATTATAGTTTTAATATTAGGGGTGCTTTACCAGTATAATCAGGTAATCGCTGCACACGTGGTGGCATATATGTCGCCGGGCAATTCTGAGGTGAATTCGATTGGTAATTTAGATCCAACGATTACAGTGGCGACACATGAGAAACCGACCGTGATGATTCCTAAGATTAATGTTGAGGTGCCAGTGACTTTTGGTGCGAAAAACGACGTAAAGTCCATGAATGCAGCGATGACGAATGGTGTGGCGCATTTTTCTGTGCCAGGTGCGTCGGCGGTACCGGGGCAGATTGGTAATTTTGTCATCTCTGGCCACTCTGGTGGCGATCCGTGGCAAAAGTCGGACTATAAGTTTATCTTTTCGGGTCTACCGCGCCTTGCGGAAGGCGATATGATTTATATGGATTATGAAGGAACGCGCTACGCATATAAGCTGACCGGTACGATAATTGTGGACCCGAGCGATGTGAACTCGCTGCGCAAAATTGCGTCCGATAATGTCGGCAAGCCAATGATTACTCTCTTGACTTGTTATCCGCTTGGTACGTCTAAGCAACGTTACGTGGTTTACGGAGAACAAGTGAGCCCATCTTATGAAGATGCTGCTTCCGATGCGCCGGCGGGGGACGACACTACGACTTACGAAATGCCAAAGAACGATCCGCTACCACTAGAAGCATTCTGGCGTTGGCTAACCGGACAAGATTAAAAAATACCCCCATTTGCGGGGGATTTTTTAATGCTAGATTTGGAGTTTTTCGCGTTTTAGCGTATAGACGAATTTAGTTTCCGTGTTGGCTTCAACGGAGCCGGCGTCGGTGGTTTCGGTAGAGGCGTCGGTCTTTTCTTCGTCGACTTCTTCGGTTAATTCGAAGAAATAGAGCCATTTATTGTTTTCAGACAATGCGATTGGCAATTGAGTATTGACTTTCTTAAGCAATTCGCGGCGATTATCGCCATCAAAATCTTGAATAATTATTTTGTTTTCGTGATGTTGCCAGAGGAGGTAATCGTCGAGCCAATTAACGGAAGTGAGAGTAGACTCAAAAGCCGAATCATAATAGCTGCGGGTTTCGATATCGTAGGACATTAAATTATGGTCGGCGGCAAACACGACAAGACGTTGATTGTCGTTAACTGAGATGTGTTGAGGCGTATATTCTAATTCGCGCGTAAGGAGCGTCTTGAGCGCATTATTGCGCGGCTTGTCGGCCGAAGGCGGAGTGCCGCTAAGGATAGTGACTTTATTATCGATACTGTAGGCGATCCAATCGTCGCCCCAATAGGTACCCATCGCTAGAGTGATGGCCGCGGAGGTTGATTCGACTTCGGCGATAGTAGATGAACCAGATTCGCCATCTTTATAGAGTTTAATTGAGCGTTTTTTATCGTCCTTATCGGTGGAAAGGTAGATAACGATGTCTTTATTGTTAGCAATGCGCTCAATGTTGGCGATTTTGGCGGCAGAGATGGTGAGGTTGCTAGCATCGATAAGATGCAAGTTGCCATCTTCGAGTGCCCAGAGTTTTGAAGCGGAATCGTTGGCGATGAGGATATTGGTGAATTTGAGGCTAAATTTCTCAGTTAAGTTGATGGTGTTTTCGACCGTTTCGAGATCGACGAGGTACCAGTTGGATTTTTCCTCTGTTGTCCAGTTGAGAATAATTTTATTATTGGATGAATTCCAGGCAACTACGGAGAGCGTCCCATTTAAAGATTCGCCTTTACTGACGCCTAAAATCGTGGCGAGGCTAAGTTTGGTGCGTTTGGCTTTTTCGCCTTGCAGGTCGATATTAATAATAGTCGATTCGTCTTTTTCGGCATATAACATGCGCTTACGGTCGCTCGATACGGCTACCATGCGCGGTTCGCCAAAAGAGGTTATTTCGGTTTTTTCTGGTTTGAGCGGGAAGAGGCGCACCCATTCAATGCGCGTGAGAAGTCCAGCGTCAACTTTGAGCTTTTTCTCCCAAGTATCGTAGCCGGCTTTGGTGACTTTAATGTCATGTTCGCTAGTGCTAAGCATTTTACTAATTTGGGTGCGGCCGAATTGTGTGTTGCCGTCGATTTCGACGGTGGCACTACTAGGGTTCGAAGAAATCTGCACGAGACCGGATTGCTCCAAATTGCCGGATTCATTAAATGTAAACCCCATCGCAACGAGCATGAGTACAAAAACTATTGCAACGACGGAGAGGCCCATAAAAATGTTAGTAGCTACGATACGAGCGTTTTGAATTTGTTTAGTCTTCTTGCGGTCCATAGACGTTAATAAAATTAATTATCCTGTATATATATTATATACCAGAATAACGCTTATGCTTAAAAATTGAGTGCGGGTGTGAATAAATATTTTTAAAATCTGTTGATTTTAGCGTAGTTTTGTTTTAATATAGCTTTAGCAGAATAAAAGCGAGGTAGAATGGACGGAGTTAAAAAAGTTTCAGGGAAAGGCATCGGGATACATCATGCCAGTTCGGTTGACCACCGCCGCATTCAAAAATCTACCACGCTAAATCGGAAATTCGTCAAAAGACCAGTCGCAAAATCACGTATTAACATTGCGGCCGGTTCGGCGGCGCAATCTTTACGCATTCAGGAGCAGGGACAGCAACAACGTCGTCAGATTCAGCAACAGCAACAACAAGCGCAAGCGCAGCAACAACGTCAGCAAGCTGCTCAGCAACAGAATAGTGTTCGTCAAGGCCAACAGCGCCAAGCACAACAGCAACAACAAGTGCGTGCGCAAAGACAACAGATTCGCGCGCGTCAGCAAGTAATGCAGCCAAGACAGCAACAACGTCAGCAAGCAGCTTTATTGCAAAAGCAATCTAAAGTATGTTTGAGCCCGCTCGCAAAGAAGGCGCAGCAACAAAAACAGGCCGCCCAGCAGCAAAGGGTGGCTCGCCAGATTGCCGTCGAAAAACAGCAGCAACAAGATCGCGGCGTACAGCGCAACCATGTTGTGCAAGTTGCGAAAGCACGTCAGGCAGCGCAGAAAGCTGAGCCAGTGCACTTGAGTGCGCAGGAGCTCAAAGATCGCGCCATTAAGCAGGCTTTACGCAAGGTTGGACAAGTTGACAATGAGACAGAGATGGCGACGCAGTTTAGCGAGTCGAAACAAGAGAAGCAGCATTTTTGGCAGAAGCGCCGTTTTGCGGTAGCGCTAGCAATGGTGGTGATTTCGTTTGGCTTGCTAGGTTACTTAGTTTATCTAAATATGCCAGACATTTCGGTGCGCGTGGTTGCGATGCAAACGGGTATTGATAAGGCTTATCCGAGTTATGTACCAGCCGATTATCGTCTGGACGGTCTAGTAAAAGAAGATGCCGGCCGGATTACGATGAATTTTAAGAATAGTGAAGGTAAGAAATTTACCTTGATGGAAGAGAAGTCGAGTTGGGATTCGTCAGCGGTACTTTCGAACTACGTGAAGAAAAATTGGGGGAGCGATTATTCGATTGCAAAGGGCCAGGGTTTGACGATTTATGTCTCGAAGTCAAATGCCGCTTGGGTGAATGGCGGCGTATTCTACGTGATTACGGACGAAGAGGGTAACTTAACCTCTACTGATTTGCACGACATCGCAGTCTCGTTGTAAAGATTACAAGCCGGTTATGCTGATGCGTAGCCGGTTTTTTGATAAAATAGAATGAGAAAGAAAGAGGAGGTAGGAGATGATTGATTTTAAAGCGGATCTCGCCAAATTGATTAGCGTTGAGGATTTTCAGCGTCGCGTAGATGAAGCGAAGCCATTCGTAGCGCGAGCGCAGCAAGATGATTTTGGCGGTTGGGTAGATTTGCCGATAAACTATGACAAAGATGAATTTGCGCGCATTAAGAAGGCCGCCGAGAGGATTCAGAGCGATTCAGACTATTTGGTCTGTATCGGGATTGGCGGTAGCTATCTTGGCCATCGCGCAGTGATTGAGGCGCTTGGTGGCGCGAAAAAGACGAAGATTCTCTATGCGGGCAATTCTTTGAGTCCACGCGAATTGCAAAAAGTTCAACGTGAGCTGGGCGACAAAGATTTCTCAGTGAACGTAATTTCAAAATCTGGTACGACGACGGAGCCGGCGGTGGCATTCCGTATCTTTAAACAAATGTTAATTGATAAATATGGCGAGGCAGAGGCGGCCAGGCGTATCTATGCGACGACCGACGCGAATAAAGGGGCACTGCACGATGAGGCGGTCGCAAAGGGCTACGAGAGTTTTGTAGTGCCAGATAATATTGGCGGTCGCTATTCGGTGCTGACGGCGGTAGGTTTGCTCGCGATTGCAGCGGCAGGTGTTGATATTGATGCTTTGATGGATGGCGCCGAAGAAGAGCGCGCGGCTTTAATTTCAGATGGCGGTTTGGCCACTGAATACGCCGTGGCGCGCAATATTTTACTCGAGAGTGATTATAATATCGAGATTTTAGCTAACTTTGAGCCACAATTTATGTATTTCAATGAGTGGTGGAAGCAATTGTTCGGCGAAAGCGAGGGTAAAGACCATAAGGGTATTTTCCCAGCGAGCGTGATTGATTCGACCGATCTTCATTCGATGGGGCAATATATTCAAGAAGGACGCCGCAATTTATTTGAGACATTTGTTGAGGTTAAGGAAGAGTACGACGGCGTGACGGTGCCGGAACTCGCGGAAAATCTTGACGGCTTGAAGTATCTTGAAGGTAAAGAAATGGACTATGTCAACAAGACTGCCAATGCGGCGACGCGCGAGGCACATACGGCTGGTGGCGTGCCCGTGCTAGAAGTGTTAATGCCGAAGTTAGACGAACGTTCGCTGGGTGCATTGATTTATTTCTTTGAAATGAGCTGTGCTTTAAGCGGCTTTTGCCTTGGTGTAAATCCATTTAACCAACCGGGCGTAGAAGCTTATAAGACGCGGATGTTTGAGCTCTTAGGTAAACCGGGTTACGAGAAATAGCAGTACTTAAAAACCGTGAATTTGGAGGCCTTTTCTCTGGAATTCACGGTTTTTGAGGGATTGAATAAATTTTTTATACAAAAAAACTCACCAGTGGGGAGCTGATGAGTTTGAGAGAGTTTTTGCATCAATATGACCGGAGCGCCGGAGCGCTCCGGATGAGTATTAATTATTGAATGGGTTTGTCAATCCGAGTGAATGGTTACCTTCGGCGATACGCATAAGCTCGTTGTATTTAGCGATGCGCTCGGTGCGGGAAAGGGAACCGGTCTTGATTTGGCCAGTGCCGAGACCGACGGCGAGGTGAGCGATAGAAGTATCCTCGGTTTCGCCAGAACGGTGCGACATGACGCAGCGATAGCCGTGTTGTTTAGCTAATTTGACCGCTTCGATAGTTTCGGTAAGGGAGCCAATTTGATTTGGCTTAATTAAGATTGCGTTGGCGGCTTTTTCGTCGATGCCTTTTTGAAGCAACTTAGAATTAGTTACGAAAAGATCGTCGCCAACAAGTTGAAGTTTAGGGAAGCGGGCGGTAAGCATCTGCCAGCCAGTCCAGTCATTTTCGCCGAGACCGTCCTCGATGGAGAGTACCGGATAGTTATCGATAATCCATTGGTACCAGTCGGCGAGGTTGGCGCTAGTCTTCCATTCGCCGGTAGTTTTGAGTTCGTAATGGTCATCTTTGGCAAATTCGGAAGCAGCAATATCCATGGCGATGCAAATATCTTGGCCCATCTTGTAACCGGCGGCTTCAGTGGCGAGGCGAATGAGCTCGAGTGGCTCATTGTTGCCGTCTTTAACGAATGGCGCATAACCGCCTTCGTCGCCAACGGTAGTAGCATATTTGCGATCCTTAAGGATGTTATGAAGGCTATGGAAGACTTCGGCCCCCATACGAACAGCATCAGCCATATTGCCGGCGCTGACCGGGATAATCATATATTCTTGGAAGTCGGTAGACCAATCGGCGTGCGCGCCACCGTTCATAACGTTCATCATCGGCATTGGGAGCTTCATGTCGTCGGTAGTGCCGGCGATGTCGGCGACGTATTCATAGAAGCGAGTGCCTTTAGCGTGCGCTACGGCTTTGGCGGCAGCGAGGGAAACGGCCAAGATAGCATTGGCGCCAAGTTTGGATTTGTTTTCAGTGCCGTCGAGCTCGCACATTAAATGGTCAATTTGTTCTTGGTTAGCAGCATCGTTGCCGACGAGCACGTCGCTGATTTTATTATTGACGTTCCAGACGGCCTTGAGGACGCCTTTGCCACCAAAACGATCCTTGTCGCCATCGCGAAGCTCGAGCGCTTCGCCGGCGCCAGTAGAGGCGCCAGATGGAACGGCCGCGCGGCCAGCATGGCCACTTTCCAGAATCACATCTGCCTCGACGGTTGGATTACCGCGAGAATCCAAAATCTGCCGCGCGTGGATGTGCTTAATGTTAGTATTCCTCTCTTGCATATTGATGCCTTTCTCCCTTAAATACAAAAATTCTCTGTGTTTATTATAGCATAATGCTTATGATTTTTTTGGATTTGCATAAAATTTGTGTTATATTTAAGCTAAAGCATTTTTATAAGGAGGGCATTTTCCTATGGCAACAAAAACTGCCAAGAAAAAGACTACGACCGCCAAGAAGGCGACCGTAGCCAAAAAAATAGCTAAGGGTAAGGGTATTATTTACGAAAAATATCCTGAAGATCACAAAGCTACCGGCAAATACAAATTCTTCTATATGCTATTTGCTGCTACCACATTGGTTTTCGCAATTCTTGCGGCAATTCTTTTAGTGACTTCAGTCGATCTTTTCAATAAATATGATTCGATTCAATCTTGTGCCCGTAACCATGGCGGTTGTACGATTAAGTACTTTGATGCTGATGGTAACGAAGTAACCAAAGACAAAGCTACCCAAGAAGATACTGTTAAAGAGTAATTAACATATGTCTGATGACAAAGCCTCGCGTGAGCTAGACCTAACCGATTTAGACAAAGCCGAAAAAATGGTGGAGTTGAAGGATGAGGCGATAGCCGAAGAGGACTTTGTCGCAGTCGAAGAAGATAAGGTGAATCCGATGCTCTTCGACGAAGAAGAAGCACCGGAAGAGCCCGTTGAGCCGACTGAGGAAGAAAAGCTCCTCAGTGGCGCAATTGGGTCCGGAAATCTGGAAGTAGTGATTCCGGAAAAACCATTTAATAATGAAGAAGCATTAAGGAAAGAAAACGTGAACGAAGACAATAAACCTACTACTCCGACCACGGATACCGATGGTGCATTTGTGGATCCATTTGCGTCAGTTGAAAGTACGGTCGATGCTCCTGCCGAAACGCCGGCAGTAGAGCCTGTAGTAGAAACTCCAGTAGAGGAGCCAGTAGCGGAACCGGCGCCAGTTGAAGAGCCAGCGCCAGTCGAGGCGGCTCCAGTGGTAGAAGAACCTGTAGCTGAGCCTGCTCCAGCAGAGCCAGTTGCGGCGTCTGAGCCAGTTGTGGCGCCAGAAGCGGCCCCAGTAGCTAATCCAATTAGCGCAACCGTGCCAACCGATCCGGCCGTAGAGCAAGCCGCAAATGCGGGCGAGCCAAAGAAGAAAAAGAAAACCGGTTTGATTATCGGCATTATCATCGCAGTCCTATTGATTGGTGGTGGTATCGGCTTCTTTGTCTGGTACATGATGCACGAAACGCCAGAGAATACCTTGAAGGATGCAATCTCTAACGTTTGGAATGAAGAAAGTATTACCGCAAAAGGCGACGTAGTTTCGTCTACTAAAAGTGGTGGCGAGACCGTCGACGTTAATGCGTCTTTTGAGGCCAAAGCTAACGATAGTGGCTTATCGCTTGGCGGTGATTTAAATCTCAAACAGGAAGCTATTGGCGACATCAAGCTTGGTGGTAACCTCGTAGCTGGCACGGACGGTATTGCTTATTTCAAGTTAAGCAATGTTAAGGATGTCATTTCTAACTTATTGGGCGGCATGTCTTCTATGTATGACGACGAAGATTACGAAATGACTGAGATGCAGAAGCTTCAAATGAAGGTTTATTCCTCCATGTATGAAGGCATCGGCGAAGCTCTTTCGGACACCTGGTTTAAGATTGATGGTAGCTCGGATGAGAAAACTAAGTGTACAATCGACAAAGCCAAAGCCCTCGACTCGAAAGAATTCAAGCAGAAAGTCGCTGAGATTTATGCTGACCATGCTTTCATCAAGATTGTGGAAGACGCTGAAGTAGAAAATCGTGATGGTTTGAAATATATTACGATTACTATCGATAGCGAGGAAGAAGTTGAATTCGGCAAAGCTATTGTCGACTTAGTAGAAGTCAAAGCTCTAAACGATTGTGGCGGTACGATTAAATTCGAGGCTAGCGAAAAAGGTACTTTCACTGATGAACAGCTGAAGAATATGACCATCAAACTTGGCATTACAAGTTGGGGTCATCAGTTGAAAAAAGTTGAAATTGCTATGAAAGACGAGAAGACCGGCACTTCTACCGTGAAGTTCGATGTGTCTTACGATAAAGTGGCGATTGAAACTCCAAGTGATGCAAAAGATATTAAAGAACTAGGCAACATTATCAAGGAGAAGGTCGAGAGCAAGGTTACTGAAGCGGCAACCGAATATGCTGAGGAGCTTTGCAAATCATATACCGGTGCTACAAAAGATACTTGTGTGAAGTCCTACAGTGATTATATTGTTAAAGGCATGATGGGCAGTCTTGATGATGACTTTGATATCACAGATATGCTTGGCGGTTTTACGGCTGGTCTAACTAGTGCTAGTGGCGAATCCGTGCTAAACAATTATCTATAAAAGGATAATGACGAAAACACCCACGGTGACGTGGGTGTTTTTTGGTAGAATATACTTATGGCTACGGTGTCATTAACGCCAAAATTGAAGGCGAAATTAAAAGAATTACCAAAAGAGCCGGGCGTTTATTTTCATAAAAATCGTGACGGCGAGGTGATTTATGTGGGTAAGGCGGCGATTTTAAGAAATCGCGTGCGCCAATATTTTCAATCGCCAGAGCGCAAGGATGCTAAGACGCGAGCGTTGGTGGCAGAGATTGACGATACAGACTGGATTGTGGTTGATACCGAGATGGATGCACTGTTTTTGGAATCGGAAATGATTAAGCGCTACATGCCAAAATGGAATATTTTACTACGCGACGATAAGACAGTAAGCTACGTGCGAATTGATATGAAGTCGGAAGTGCCATATGTTTCGATGACGCGGAATCCTGAGGACGATGGCGCGGAATATTATGGTCCATATTATGGTAAAGTGGCAATTCAGCGGGCACTTAGAATCTTGCGGCGGGTATTTCCGTATTATGATAAGCCATATAATGGACGGAAGACGTTGAATACGGATTTAGGCTTAACGCCGGGCATTGAAATCGGGAAGATGGCGGCGCGGGATTATAAGCGAAACTTGCGCAAGATGATTAGTTATCTAAAAGGAAACCGCAAGAAGCTTTTGCGCGATATCGAGAAACAGATGTATGAAGCGGCGGCGAACGATGAATATGAAAAAGCGGCCGAATATCGTAATCAGCTGTTCGGGCTAAAAGGGATGGGCACGAAGATTGTTTTTTCGGATAAGGAGTTTTTGGATATTTCGAGCGATCAAGCTTTGGGTGATTTACAAGAAATATTAGGGCTAGAAAAGCCGCCGGTTAGAATTGAAGGTTATGACATTAGCCACCAGTCGGGGAAGAATGTAGTGGGCTCGATGGTATGTTTTATTAATGGCGCGGCGGATCGGACGAAATATCGGCGCTTTAAGTTGCATAAGCAGCAGAATAATGATCCGGAGAGCATGCATGAGGTTTTAGCGCGACGCTTGCATCATCTAAAAGATTGGGGAAGGCCGGATTTAATTGTGCTTGACGGCTCGGTTGGGCAACTAAGCGCAGTGCGAGTGGAGCTCGCTGAGGCGGGCGTGCCGGTAATTGGACGCGATAAGAGCGGCGACCATAGTAGAAATGCGCGCGTGCGTATCGTGATTCCAGAAGGGACGGAAGATTATCGGATGGTTGAGCTAGCATTAGATAGTCATATTGCAAAACTAATCGCGAGGATAGATGACGAGAGTCATCGCTTTGCGATTCAGTACCACACTTTATTAAAACGTAAAGATGCGCTAAAATAGAGCGGTTATGATAAAAAAACAAGCATTAACATTTCTTTTGCGCTGGCTAATTTCGACGGCCGCGATGTGGATTTGTATTAATTTGTTTGCCACTTTTAAGGAAGGTTCAGATGTGCAGCATTCTTTTTGGATGTATGTGGCGGCGGGTTTGATTTTCTCGGTAGTAAACTCGGTAATTAAGCCGATTGTGACGATTTTTGCTTTGCCGGCAATTTTCTTGACGCTCGGGTTATTCACGATATTAGTAAATACGGCGATGGTGGGATTGACGATTTGGATTATTCCGGATGTATATATCACGTTTTGGGGAGCTGTAGGGAGCTGCTTGATTATCTCGGTGATAAACTTTCTTGTCAACTTGGCTATGCCTGATGTAAAATAGACCTATGAATATAGGTGTGATTTGTACAGTTATTACTTTCGTCTCGGCAGTTTTGCTGATTTTGTTAGTATTATTGCAGCAACGTGGCGCTTCGCTTGGCGCTGGCTTTGGTGGCTCTGGCGAGCTCAACACTGAGCGTCGTGGTCTCGAGAAGTCGCTATATAATACGACGATTGTGATTGCAGTGATATTTGCGCTCTCAATCTTAGCAATTTTGATTGTAGGATAATGAAATTAGATTACGAAAAGAGTGGGCAAAAGAAGCGCAGGGGCAATTTAGTCTCGCGCATTAATGAGCTTGGCGAGCGTTTGGGGAAGAGTTTTTCTGAGCGTTTCTTAGGGCGCCTCGAAAACGTTCGTGAAGTGCGCCTATGGGTGTTAGAGTGGGCGTTGTTGGTATTGGTAGTATTTTTGCTCGCGATCGTACAAATAATGTGGTATAGCGACTCGTATGAGACGAACGCTTTTACGAGCGGTGGCGATTACTCTGAGGCGACACTGGGTAAGATTAATTCCATGAATCCACTTTACGCGGCGACGAATTCTGAAAAAGTATTAGCGAAATTATTGTTTGCAAACATCGTATCGCCAGATGTGTCTGGGCACGAGAAGGCGGAACTCGCAAAGAGCATCACGATGGACAAAACTGGTAAGATTTGGACGCTTACCTTGCGTGAGGGTTTATTATGGTCGGACGGTGAGCCGATCACGGCCGATGACGTGATTTATACAGTGGATTTGATTCGTGACAGCTCCGCAAAAACGACGGTATCTGTGAGCTTTACGAACGTAAAGATTGAAAAGAAAGACGATTTGACGGTCGAATTCACTTTGCCGTCGGCCTATATCGACTTTCGCGATAGCTTGGAGTTCCCATTGGTTCCAGCGCACGTATTAAAGGATATTAGTCCAGCGCTGGTTTATGAAAGTGAATTCTCGACGAAGCCGGTTTGTTCTGGTCCGTTCATATTAAATGCGATGCAAGTTTCAAATGTGACGAGCTCGAGCTTGCAGACGGTTTACTTGAACCGCAATGATAATTATTTCTTGCGCGACGCACTGTTAAATTCGTTTACGCTGAAGACTTACGATAACGTCGAAAATATCTACGATGCGCTAAGCGCAGGCGACGTGGCGGCGACGGCCGAGTTGAATGCGGGCGAGGAATTTGGTGGCGCAATTAGTATGCGTACAAGCTTAATTAATGGCGGTGCATTCGCATTCTTTAATACCGCGAGCGAGACTTTGAAAGAAACGAAAGTCCGCCAGGCGATTCGCTACGGCGTAAACTTGGATAAGGTTCGTGAGGATGTAAACGATGGTGAAAAAATGGACTATCCAATTCTGGATAGTCAGGTGAGTAATTTGTCATATCCGGAGCTGCCGAAGTACGACTTAGAAACGGCGCGCAAACTACTGGCGGAGGCGAAGCTGACGTATAACGAGGAAGACAAAAAACTCTACGACATGGACGGCGGCGTGGTAACTTTGAGTATTGCCGTCCTGAAGCGCGACAAAATTTTAAGTAAAGCGGAACGCTTTGCGGAAGAGCTAAAGAATATGGGTTTTGATGTGAGCTTAAATGTTTTTGACGAAACGCAGGCTGGTGCGGACTTCTTTACATCGGTAATTAAGCCGCGCGAATATGACATCTTGTTCTATGAGATTGATCTTGGTGTCAGCGCGGATCCGTTTGTGTATTATAGCTCGACACAGGCGAATGAGTCGGGGTGGAATTTTAGTAATTATCGGAATAGTTTAGTGGACGTAAATCTGCTGTCGGCGCGTTTGACGACAGACGTGAAGCTGCGCAAGGCAAAATATGAGGCGTTTTTGAAGTCGTGGGTAACAGATGTGCCGGCGATTGGATTGTATCGTTCGACTTTGAATTATTATTACAACCGTAACATGAATATTTATGGCGAAGATGCAAAGTTGACAGATGCTCTAGACCGCTTTGCGGACGTGCGCTATTGGGCAAGCGAAAAACGCAGCGTGAATATGACGCCATAAAGGACGCCATACGGGCCTCAACGAGAGGACGCATTCCTCTCGTTGGGACTCTCTTTAAATATGAATCGCATTCCACGCACATGTCGCGGAATGCGATTTGTTTTTAAGTTCATGGGGGAGTTTTACAAAATGGGGGAAGTTGTGATAAGATATACATATCTGCGCCCGTGGTGGAATTGGTAGACACGCTAGCTTGAGGTGCTAGTGGCTATTCAAACGGCTGTGCTAGTTCGAGTCTAGTCGGGCGCACCATGATTTTTTAGTATAGCCCTCGGGCTGCTTTTTTTCTTCGAAAAAAGACAGGCGGGCGCACCATAATTTTTAGAATGGCCCTCGGGCCATTTTTTAAATCATGCTCGTGAGAGCGGCGAGGGCAGCGGAGGCGCCGGCGCCGGCAACTGCGCCACCGACGATTTCGAAGATTTTCCAGGCGGCGTGGCCGATTTTCTTTTTGCGGGCTTCTTTGATTTGTTCAGGGGATTTTCCTTCGTCGCCAAGGGCTTTTTCGATGGCTTCCATCTCTTTCTTGATGGCTTCGACTTTAGCTTGCATGAGCTCTTTTTGCATATCGTTTAGCTCGGCATTGTCGGTTTCGGCAGAGGTGGATTCGGGTTGCGCGGCGGCAGCCTGGGCTTCTTTGATGTCGGTGCCAATTTTAGAGGCATCTGCAGTGAGCTCGGCGGCGCGAATAGTTCTGGTTTGCGGCGCTTCATCCGTATCGTCTTCGTAGCGAGGTCTGGCGACGATTTTACCATCGATTTCGCCATTTCGAATCATTTTGATTTGACGGCGGCGCTCTTCTGGTGACATGGAAGAAATCGGTACGGATTCGCGTGGCGAATCGGCGTTTACAGATTCTGAAGTGGAAGTAACGGTAGTTTTATTTGGATTAAAAGCTGGAGCGTTGCTCATGGAAACTTCCCAAGATACTGATTCGACGCTACTAGTTTCGTCGGAATTTTGTTGGCGTTCGAAGTTGCTCATATTATTTTTATTATACCGCTTTTGATAGAAAAAGGGATGAGATGGCGAATTGGACTTGGAAAAAACGCGAAGTTGGTATATAATAATCACAACTGATGCGGGTTTAGCTCAGTTGTTAGAGCGCTTCCTTGCCAAGGAAGAGGTCGAGAGTTAGAGTCTCTTAACCCGCACCATTTTTTGTTGTTGTGTTTTTTACAACATTTGTGAAAATTGTTTGTGGTAAAATGGAATTAGTAATAAGAGAGGTGTGATGAAAAAATACTGGTTGGTGGGGGCTGTCCTGTGTGGATTGTTATCATTTAGCTTTTTGAACTATTCGGCGTCAGCTTGCATCGGGCCAGATGGTAAGCCGGTAGAGGGTACGGATGGTGCCGTAACGAATTGTGGCTCCGTGGAAGAAGGTGAGGTGTCGAATCCGGATTATTGGGAAGTTGATCCAGAAACGCTTGATTTTGGCATGCTAAGTGAAGTAGGCCGCTCTTACACCGCCTCTTTTGAGATCAATAACAGCACTGAGGGGGATTTGGAATTTACCGTCGCGGCAAATAAATATGATGGTGACGATATTGCCGACGAGAACAAGCTTGCTTCGGGCTGGTTAGCATTCGTGGGTGGCGTGACTTACTACAAGGTGCCGGCGCTTTCGAAGAAAACCGTAAATGTGCGCGTAATCGTACCAGCAGATGCCAAAGCGGGTACACAATATGCGTTGATTAAGATTACTGGTAGCGACGAGAAGGTTCAATATGTGAATGTACGCATGACGGTAGGTGGCGAGGACGCGAAATTTGGTGGCGCAATTAGCAGTAGCTTTATTTCGCCATTTGGTTTAAGTGATAAAGTGTCCGCGAAGGCGACCGTAAAGAATAGTGGCAATGCGGGCTTTGAGGCAAAATATGTTTTGCGTGGTAAGAGCGCGTTTGGTAATGCGGATTGGAAAGTGCTCGACGAGGATGCGGCCGAAGTAGCGCCAAGCAAAGAAGTGACTTTCGAATCTTCTGATACGGATGAAGCGCTCGGCTATGGCATTTTTCAAGTTGAACAAAAAATTACCTACGTAAACGACAAGGGCGAAATGGTTGAGGCCGGCAATTCGCGCACCGTGATTAATATGCCGATGTGGTTATTAATCGTGATTGGCGTGGTGATTCTGCTTATTATTGGCTTGATTGTATTCTTGGCGGTGCGCAGCAAGAAGAAAGAGGAAGAAGAGCAAGAGGCTGAAGAAGCCGAGAAGGCAAAGAAGTCTAAAAAGAATACACAAGTTGACATTGAGATTGACGAAGATAAATAAAAAAGCTCCCCGATAAGGGGAGTTTTTTGATTGAATAAATTATTTTTGGGCTTTTTTGACGGACTTTTTGTCGAGCGTCCAAAAGATGAGACCGGCAATGACGCCAAAGATAATTGGCTCAATAATATGATCATTGACCGAATAGACAAAATTGGTGTTTTGGAGGATTTTGCAAAAGAGAAAATCGCATAGCGGGAAGATAATGAGCCCAGCGATAATGATTGAAATAATTTGAATGATTAGGTGCTGAACGCTGCCTTTTTCGATTCCTTTTTTCATGACTATATTTTAACAAAAAATGGTGAGTCCGGCTTCGATTTTCAATTCGTTCAAATCTTACCGGTCTCACTTTTTGCTTCGCAAAAAAATGGTGAGTCCGGTGAGACTTGAACTCACGACACCCTGCTTAAAAGGCAGGTGCTCTAACCAGCTGAGCTACGGACCCAATAGTGCCATTATACTCCAATCTGAGATAAAATCAAGCGCAAAACGCTTGCGGAGAGGGGAGGACTATGGTAAAATGAGCCTAGACTTTATGGGCGGTTAGCTCAGTTGGCTAGAGCGCGTCTTTGACGTAGACGAGGTCATAGGTTCGAATCCTATACCGCCCACCATCTGGAAGTCTAAAATCGCCGATGTTGGCGTTTTTTCATGATTCGCTCGCCGATGAAGGCGCGCTCTCATGAAGAAAACACCAATCTCGACGATTTTAGCCATCCCAGAAAAGGAAAGTCTCCGATGTAATCCTAACAAGGGTGAGGAAATAATATGAACGACAAGAGTAAAATTCGCAACGTGGCGATTATTGCCCACGTAGACCATGGTAAAACCACTTTAGTGGACGCGCTTTTGAAGCAGTCTAATACTTTTCGCGAGAACCAGGCCGAGATGGGCCAAACCTTGATTATGGATTCTGGCGATCAGGAGCATGAGCGCGGCATTACGATTACCGCTAAACAGACCGCAGTTTTCTATAATGGCTATAAGATTAATATCATCGATACGCCAGGGCACGCGGATTTTTCCGGCGAGGTAGAGCGTACGCTAAATATGGCAGACGGCGTACTTCTGATTGTCGATGCGCAGGAAGGCCCAATGCCACAGACGAAATTTGTGCTCCAGAAGGCTCTAGAATTGTCTCTAACGCCGATTGTAGTGATAAACAAGATCGATAAGCCTGCTGCACGTCTCGGCGAGGTAGAAGACGAAATTGGCGATTTATTCTTGGAACTTGCCACGAATGAGGAACAATTGAAATATCCGACCTATTATGCGATTGCGCGTGATGGTCGCGCCGGTAAGACGCCGGAACTTGATAATGATTTGCACGTGATTTTCGATGCGATTATCAACGAAATTCCAGAACCGCAAGTGGATTCCGACGATTCAAAGGGTGCGCAGCTGCTTGTAGCAGCGCTTGCGGCGGATAGCTATTTGGGCAAATATGCGATTGGCAAAATTTTCCGTGGCAAACTCAAGAAAAATGAAGCCGTTTCAGTAATGAAAGTGAATGGCGACGTGGTGCGTGGCAAAATTGATAGTTTGTATACCTACCGCGGCTTGGGGCGCGAAGAGGCGACCGAAGCGATTGCGGGCGATATTGTGGCGCTGGCCGGTCTTGATGCAGCGAGCATTGGCGATACGGTCGCAACGGGCGATAATCCAGAAGCTTTGCCAACGATTGAGCTCGAAGCGCCAACTCTTAGCATTTATATTGGTCCAAATACCTCGCCGCTCAAGGGTCGCGAAGGCGAATTTACAACTTCGCGCCAGATTGGCGATCGCTTGAAGCGCGAACTTGAAACGAATATTGCTTTGCGCCTAGAACCACAGGGCTTAGGTTATAAAGTTTCCGGCCGTGGCGAGTTGCATCTTTCGGTTTTGATTGAAACCATGCGCCGCGAGGGCTACGAAATGGAAGTGGGCCGCCCAGAGGTCGTTTATAAGATGGAAAATGGCGTCGAGATGGAGCCGGTAGAAGAATTGACGGTTGAAGTAGCGCCAGAATTTGTGGGTGCCGTTTCGCAAGAACTCGGCGTACGTAAGGCAGAACTGATCGATCAAGAAATGTTGACGACTGGTAGCACGCGCTTCCGCTATAAGATTACGACGGCAGCTTTGATTGGCCTTCGCAACAGTTTGTTGACCGAAACGCGCGGTACGGCCATTATGAATACTTTGCCGGATGGTTATCAGCCAGTAACTTCGCATTACCGCCAAGAGCGCAACGGCGCTTTGGTGGCATCTGAAGCGGGCCAGAGTACGGCTTATGCGCTCGATGCAGCGCAGGCCCGCGGTGTATTATATATTCCACCGCAAGTTGATGTTTACATGGGGATGATTGTCGGTCTTTCAAAGAAGGACGAGTTAGACATTAACGTTTGCCGCGAAAAGCAGCTCACTAACATGCGCACACACGCATCGGATGGCGCGATCCAGTTGACGCCATATACGCAGTTGTCGCTTGAGCAATGCTTGGACTTCTTGATGGACGACGAGTTGCTTGAAGTGACGCCGAAGTCTTTGCGCCTACGTAAGCGCGATCTTGATCCGATTGTACGCAAGCGCAAACGTAATCATGCATTGTAATTTTAGGAACCGCCCACGCGAAAGGGCGGTTTTTTGTTGTAAAAAGTACAACATAAAAATACAGATTGAATAAAAAAATTACAGTCCGAAAAAGCATAAAAAATATCGATTTTTTGCCATAAGCGATGTTAAAAATAAATTAATAAAGAATAAGGAGTGTGTAATGAAAAAGAACAAGAAACTTTTTGTCTTGGCTGCGCTGTTTTTGGCAGTGTTCGCCGTAGGCGGAACTTTGGCGTATTTGACCGATACGACAGATCCAGAAACTAATACCTTTACGTTTGGTAAGGTAGAGATTGAGCTAGACGAGGGCGATTGGGATTCAACTAATGCGACCGATTTAGCTCCTGGCGACGAAGTTACTAAAGAGCCTTCCGTTAAGGTAAAAGATGGCTCGAAGGATGCCTTTGTGTTTATTGAAGTAACTATGCCAGCCAAGATCGGAGACAAAGATGTTTTGACGCTAAGTGCGATTGATACCAGTAAGTGGACGACTGTAAGCACCCAGGGATATACGACCGTCTATGCATACGGTTCTAGCAGTGCTATGACTAAAGTTTCAGCAAATGGTGCTACTGATAAGTTGTTTGAAAAAGTTACGGTTAATGGCGCTTTAAGCGGCGAGGAGCTTGCTACTTTGGGCGATAATGGTGCAAATATTGTCGTGAAAGCCTATGCTATTCAGGCCGACAATGTAACTGGAACTCCAACCGAAGTCTGGGCAACGCTTCAGAGCGAACTATAATAAACAAAATTAGCTAAAAACGTAATGAAGCACACGATATCGCATAAAATCTGTATCGTTTTAGCGCTGGTGACAGCTGCGTCGCTAGCGCTGGCTTCAATTACGGGTAGTACCTTGGCCTATCTGACCGATACCGATTCCGTAACAAATGGATTTACGTTTAGGCAATTGGGTAATCCGCGGACGGATAGGCTTAGCTATTACTATCAAGACAGTAATGGTAATTATTATCAGATTACTGGTACTAACTATCAAAATGTCCAGACGTCGTTTTTTGAAAATGAATTAATTTGCGCGAGTGGTCAAAATGCGAAGTTCGTATCGCCGCCAAATGGTTTCGAGGTTAGCTATATTACATATAGGACAGGCCAAAACGGTGCGCAGACGCGAATAAATGCTGGCGATTGTTTTGCGCAGCCTGCATCTAATAACATTTACGTAAACGTGTATTTTGCGCCAGTTACATATAACATTGCGTACGATTTTAATGGTTATGAGGAAGAAGACATTACATTCTCTGATCCGCTGCAGACGACATATACAGTATATGACATGATTAGAGTGCCATATGATGCGAGCATTATTGCAGCAAATTCTCTCGTTGGGACTTTTGAGTATAATTATCGATGCGAAAGAGTATTATGGATTTTTGGCGGTGACCTTATAGGCACGATACAGTGCGAAGAGAATGTTCCGGGAGCAAGCGTTAACGGAAATACGCTACTTGGTTGGGATGACCAGAATGGGATACATCATTATTATGATAATGCTGGCACGAATACGAGCTGGTCTACAGAACTAACACTTACCGGTAACCAAAGCGGCAATAATGTATATAGTACATTTGCAGCTCGCACGTCTGGTGATTTAGCATTGATGGCGCGTTGGCAATATGAGGTAGCTAATAATACAAACAGCCTCAACTCACTCCGAGCAGCTCCGAAAGCGGCGGAAGTGCCAGAAGAAAATGATGACGAAACTAAGGAGAAAACTGAAACAAGCGAAGATGCGGCAAATGTGGAGGCTGCGGAAACGGGTGGAGAAAAGAAAGAGAAACTGCGAGAAGATGAAAGCACGACAACAGAATAGAATCCGTACGCTAATTAGCGCGCTGCTAATATTAGCGATGTTGGGGTCGGGCGTTTATGCGGCGGTCGGCTCGGTGGCGAATGTGAATAACGAGATTTCTGTGGGTGCCGTGAATATTACGCTAGATCATTATTACGAAAAGGATGGCGCGGAAGTTAAAGGTGTCTATGTCGACGAAGATATTACGAGTGGCACAACGATTTCGTCGGTGCCGCGAATTAAGAATCTGGGTATTTCTAGCTACGTACGTTTGGCGGTGAACTATTTTGACGAAAGTGGTGTAGCGGCGGAGGCGGCCGTGGCGAGCGATTTGGCGGCCGATTGGGCGAAGATCGGTAACTATTACTACTTAACGCGCGAAGCGACGCCTGGCGAAACGCTAGACGTATTTAAGGGCATTTCGGTGCCGGCAAGCTGGGATGATGATAATAACCAAATTACCATGGTACTTCGCGCGGATGCGATTCAGGCGGCGCATTTTACGCCGGATTTTACGAATGATGCTCCTTGGGGTGCGGTGACGATTGCGGAATTCGCCGATGACGGATATCAGACCGATTCGGAGTCGCACACGTCGGCGGTGACGGTTAATTATGACGGCGTAGCTGAACAATACGTTGACGTGCCGGACGGCTTCTTGGCCCAATTAAATATGCTTACGCCAGGCGATGAGGTAAGCGGCGAGATTGCGATTAGTAACAATAGTGATGAAGAACATGAACTATGGGTGGATGTTGACGTAACGGACGCGGCGCTAGGCGAGGCCTTGACTGTGCGCATTGAGAAAGATGGCGCGGTGCTATATGAAGGGTCGTTGGCCGATTTGACTGAAACCTCGCTTGGAAAACTGGCTCCAGGTGATGCGGGCGCGGTTTCTGTACGCTTGAGTTTGCCGGCGGAAACTGGCAACAACGTGGGTAGCGTTCAGGGGGCAATTAATTGGAAGTTCCGCGTGGACGCCGAAGAGCAGCTGATTCCGGTTGGCCCGCAGACCGAGGATAATATCACGACGGCCATGATTATCTTTTTGGCATCATTTGGCGGTTTAGTTTTACTTTCTATATTTGAGAAGCGTGAGCGAGATGAAGAAAAATAAGGAAAACGCCGCCAGCCGGTGGGATGATCCGGTTTTTGTGTTGAATAAATTAATTAACGGGTTCATCATGATTTTGATTGTGCTGGGCGTGGCGTTTTTGGCGTTGTTTGTTTTTGGCATTCGGCCATACGTCGTATTGTCTGGGTCGATGGAGCCGAAAATCAGTACCGGTAGCATCGTATTCGTAAACCAGAACGTACCGTTTGCGGAGCTAAAGAAAGATGATGTGATTACTTTTCGTAGCGGCGATATGATGGTGACGCACCGGGTATATGAAGTGCAGGACGACAAGATTATTACGAAGGGCGACGCAAACGAGACTCCAGATATTGGCTATGTAACAGCGGCGAACTTGGTTGGTAAAGATGTCTATGCGGTGCCAAAGTTGGGCTTCTTGGTGGAATTTGTCCAGTCGTGGCAGGGATGGGTGGTTTCTGCGGTAGTATTGGTGCTATTGATCGTTGGCAGCCTAGTAACTGGACGCGAGCCGAAAGAGAGCGAATAAATATTTTTGCTTATGATTGCCTTTATTTTGGCGGCATGAAAAAATAAAACGCAGAGGCAAATACTTTTCGAAAGGGGTGGTGCTGATGCTTAGTACTTTTTGCTCTCTAATAGCGGTTGTAGTTTTAGCGTGGCTGACCTATCATATTCCGGATTTCTTTTTCGAGATGTGGGCGGCACAAAAAATCTATAATGCGTCAATGACTATCGCCGAAGAGTACTTGGCGAATCATGGGCGTGGTTTCTTTGCAAAGGAAAACGAAAGCGCAGTGGGCGCCGAATGGGCTGTTCGGCTAGTATTAACGTTGATCTATCAGCTATTTTTTGCAACCCTGGCAGCAATGCTTTTGCCGATAAATTATAAAATCTGGCTGATTTCTGGCCGCGCAATCAGGATTGGCGTGTTGTTAGGGCTGCTGGCTAATCTGGTCGTGAACATGGTTATTGAATATATGCATGTGGCGCATATTGGTCGTTTGCTGAAGATTGACGAAGAAGGCGTAGGGCATTTCCAGGGAACGTACTGTGAAGACTTTGACGTAAGCCTGTCGGCATGGGAGCCGGAGGAATGGCCGCCGTTAGATAGGAGGTATTTAGTACTCGATGTACTGGGCGAGGTTGGCATTTCGATGCTTGATCTTAGCTAGAGGAATCCCCGGGATGGCTGTCCCGGGGATATTTTGTGGAGGGTAGGGGACTTGGAAAAAATCCGGGGCTCCGCTCGGATACTTATATATTAGCATAAACGTTATATTTTGTCAAGATAGAGCAGGGCGTATGCTCTGAAATATTTTTGCAAAAATGCAAGGGGTGAAATGTTCGGTTTTTAAAATACGAACCGAACGTAAAGTCAATGGTGGAAAAACCAAAAGCGAAATAAATATTTGTTCGGTTTTACCTCTGTTGAAGTGATCAGTTTTACGCCAAAATGTGGAAAAGTGCAATAAAATGGGTCTTGCAAATTACTGAAAAGTTGCTTAAACTGGGGACAAGTGGCAAACATAAAACAAACACCACGAAAGAAAAATAAAACCAGGAACGATTGGGAAAATGATCAAGAAAAAAGCAATTGAAGTCCAATCGGATTATCAGATTATTACTCTGTCGAAACGCTAGAGTTTTATTTTCCGCACATTGACATCGTTCGAATCCGGTCATCTAGGAGTTTTGGGCGCGTTTAGGACACGCGAAACCGAATCCGCCCCGTTCTTCAAGAAATACACACCTCCCAAACATATAACTCCACCTCACACAAATTAAGTCTCTCAACGCCAAGATTGTGAGCCGGCTATACGCTGGAAGTAGATCGTGGTTCTTAAAAGTGTAAGGAACAACATAAAAATTTCAATAAACACAAACACCTGAAATTTCTAGATGTTCGGATTCGAACAAGATATAATGAAGGAATGAATGAAGTTCATATTCCAGTATTATTATCGAGCGTATTAGAGTATTTGCAGCCGCAAGCGGGTGAAACATATTTAGACCTGACGGCTGGATACGGTGGGCACGCAGATAAAATTTTGGAAGTAACGCAGAATTATAATGGCGCGGTCTTAAACGACCGTGATCAGAATGCAATTGATTTCTTAAACGCGAAGTACCAAAAGGTGAAGCCGAAATTAATGCATGATGATTTTTACAATACTGCGCTACGGTTAGTGGAGAGTGGAATTTGCTTCGATATGATTCTGGCTGACTTTGGCGTTTCTTCACCGCAACTAGACCGACAGGAAAGAGGTTTTTCGTTCTCAAAAGAAGCACGACTCGATATGAGAATGGACGAGTCGCAAGATTTAGATGCTTGGACCATTGTAAATAAATGGAGCGAACGGAAACTAGCGGAGATTTTTGAAACTTATGCAGAGGAACGACGTGGCCGTGCTGAATTGCTAGCCCGCGAAATCTGCAAGCATCGGCCACTCAATACTACTACCGAGCTCGCCGAGTTAATTAAGTCGCATTCGCCGCACACGCACACGCATCCTGCGACGCGGATTTTTCAAGCAATACGCATTGTTGTAAACGATGAGTTGGGGATAATTCAGCGCACATTGCCGTTATTGCCAAAACTGTTGAATCCCGGCGGAAGGGTAGCGATTATTTCTTTCCATAGTTTGGAAGATCGACTCGTGAAAGACTTCTTCAAGGAAGCCAGCGCGAATGGTATCGAGTCGGAGCTAAAGATTATTACGAAAAAACCAATTGTTGCGGACAATATTGAAAATGTTAATAACCCACGCGCTAGAAGCGCGAAGCTGAGGGTGGCCGAGAAGATTTAATCTTGATGGCGCCTGCAAGCGGAGCACGGAAGGCGCTATCGTAAAAAATAAAAATAAAAAGGAGCCAACCAAAATGGCAAAAATCATTGTAACCAACCGCAGCCGTGCACAACAGGTTAAAGTTAACTTCCGCTAATCTGACCAATTGCGAGTTAATTTTGACGCAAAGAGACTTAGACCTATATATGCCCCTTTTGACCGGGGGTACCTCATAGGTGAAGTATTTTGCGGAGTGTGTAAAACATTTTGACCTTCTTTGGCGGAGTTAGGCGTTTATCTCTTGTCGCCTAACTACCGTCAGAGCCTTAAGTAATGTATATCGATCGGGCAGTGTGGAGCCCGTGGAGATTTTGCGAGTAAAAAATAAAAACGGAATCAAACAGAAGGAATGGCAGCAACCTATTATTCAACACGACGTCCGGCTGGACAGTCGAGTTCAGCTACATGGGCGCGAAATCATAATGCAGTGCGTCACCGTCCGGATTTTCAGCTGGGGCCAGTTTTCTACATAATCTTTATATCGGTTTTTGTGTCGATTGCTGGCTTGATTTATCTAACTCAGAGCTCAAAAGTGACGAGTTATGATTTGGCGATTGCCTCAGTGAATTCGGAAATAACGGATCTGGAAGCGCAGCGCGATGCGCTAGCGGTAGAGAATGCGAAAATTACCGCAGCGGCGGCCGACGAAGAACGTAATGAAGTGGCCAGCACAATGGTCGCGGCGCAAAGCAGCGGATTTGTCAGCGAATAGATTAGTTTTTGGTATAATATCCTTATGCTTAAGTCAATATCGGACTTCTTTAATAGTCGGAGAGGCAGATTTTTATTGTTATCGATTATACCGGTAATTATTTTGGCGGTAGCTTTTTTACGTTTGATTAAAATTCAGATTGTCGACCATGATAGTTATATTACGGAAGCGACGAAGTTGCGCGTAAAATCGCGCATTTTGTATGCCAAGCGCGGACAAATTTATTTTATGAGCGGCACTTCGGATATCGTGCCGGCTGTTTTGAATGAGCGGACGTGGCTGATTTTTGTGGATCCAAGTTATGTGGCCGATAAGAACAAGGTACAAGTGGAACTGGGCAAGATTCTGGGCGACCAAATGATTACGACTTGGGATAAAGTGTGGGCCGACATGAGCGTAGGCTATGTGCCGGTAGCGAAGCACGTTGATTACGAGACGGTCACGAAAGTAAAAGCGGCGAATTTGCAGGGTGTCGGTCAGCAAGAAACGTCAAAGCGGATTTATCCTCAAGGCACGATGGCGGCGCAGGTTTTGGGCTTTGTAAATGGCGAGGGAGTTGGTTCAGGAATTGAAGGCTCGCAGAATGAGCGTTTGTCGGGCAAAGATGGCTTACTAAAGACTGTGACGGACGTGAATTCGATACCGTTGTCGATTGGTGACGAAAATATTGAAGTAAAGGCGCAAGACGGTGAGGATATCGTTTTAACGATTGATGAGAATGTGCAGCGCAAGGCTGAGACAGTGTTGAAAGATAGCGTAGATAACAGCAACGGCGTAGTACGCAACGCGAGTGTAGTGATATTGAATCCGAATAACGGACAAGTATACGCGATGGCGAATTACCCGACTTACAATCCGGAAGAATACTACAAAGTGACCGATGCGAGCGTATTTACGAACCGCGTGACGGAACTGTCCTACGAGCCGGCATCAGTATGTAAGCCGTTTACTTATGCGGCGGCGATTAATGAGGGAAAAATTGATTTAAATAGTACTTATTACAACGCCGGCTATACGAAAGTGGATGATCGCATTATTAAAAACGCGCGTGGCACGGAAAATCAGGTCGGCACGCGCAATTTTTGGCAAGCGCTTGATTATTCGTTGAATACTGGCAGTATCGAAGTATTACGTAAAATTGGCGATGGTAAGATTAGTAAGGCGGCGCGCACGACGTTATACAACTATCTTTATAATAGCTTCGGACTCGGTCATAAGACTGGCATTGAGCTTTATGAAGAAAATGGTACGATTATTAGCCCGGATGATAAGTCTGGCGAGGGCAATGCGGTGCGCTATGCGAATATGACTTTCGGGCAGGGTATGAATCTTACGATGATTCAGGTGGCGGCGGGCTTTGCTTCGCTGGTTAATGGTGGCGCATATTATCAGCCGACGATTATTGCTGGCTCAATGCAAAATGGGAAGTTTGTGCCAGCCGAGCAGAAGTTGGCGACACATGTGTCGATTACGAAAGAGACGAGCGCGACGATGCGTCAGATGTTGCAATCGGTACGTAAAGCGAATAATGGTGCGAACTACGACCTAAAAGGCTATAATATAGGTGCGAAGACTGGTACGGCAGAAACTTACGATGAAAACGGCCGCTATACTTCGGACCGTACGATGGTGGGTACGATTGGCTATGGCGGTTCGAAAAAAGATGGCGAATTGCCGCAGTATGTGATTCTCGTCCGCGTGGATGGTAATGCACAGCTGTGGGGTGCGTCGAACGCAATGCCGATTTTCAACCAGCTCAGTAATTTTATGTTGGAATATTTAAGGATTGAACCAGTAATATAGAAAGGAAAATATGTTGCTAGATGATATAAATTCAAACATTGGACGCGAATTGATGATTTCGCTCGGCGCATTTTTACTTTCGATGTTTTTGACGCCAATTTATACGGATTTTGCATACAAACATAAGTTGTGGAAGCGTCAAAAGAGCGTCGCGGTAACAGGCGAAGAGCTAACCGTGATGAATAAGCTGCACAAAGATAAAATTAAACGTCATTTTCCGACGATGGCGGGTATTGTGATGCTGGTGGCGGTACCGTTCGTGTTAATCTCAACGGGATGCCTGAATCGTGGCCAAACGTGGCTGCCGATTGTGGCGTTCGTGGGTGGTGGCGTGATTGGTTTTATTGATGATATTTTGAATTTATTTGGCAAGAATGCGGTGGCGGGTTTGCGCGCGCCGGTGAAATTTGCGATGATTACGGCACTCGGTGCGGCGCTAGGCTGGTTCTTTGCCGTGAAGCTTGGTTGGACATCGGTAATGATCCCGTATGTGGGGTCGATTTCGATTGGGGTAGTAGGGATGATTGTGCTATTTACTTTTGCAGTAGTTGCGACGGGCAATGCGGTGAACATTTCAGACGGCATGGATGGCTTGGCGGGCGGCCTCGCAATGCTCGCGTATGGTTCGTACGGCATTATTGCGCTTCTGCAGGAGCAATGGTATTTGGCAGGATTCTGTTTCATTGTGCTCGGTGCGCTGTTGGCATATATTTGGTTTAATGTTTATCCGGCACGTTTTATGATGGGCGATACGGGCTCATTTGCACTCGGCGCAGGGCTTGGCGTAGTTGCGATGATGACAAATTCGTTCCTATTATTACCAGTGATTGGCGGTCTGTTTGTAGTGGAGGCTGGCTCATCGCTAATCCAGATTATCTCGAAAAAAGTGTTTCATAAAAAAGTATTCGTATCGGCGCCACTCCATCATCATTTGCAAGCAAAAGGATGGGAAGAGAGTAAGGTCGTGATGCGGTTCTGGATTATTGGTGGTATTTTGGCGATGCTTGGTGTGTTCCTGGCGATGGGTGGGGGCATCATCGGCTAATGAGGCGGCATCGAGCAGATTTAGTAATTTTGATTTTAACCGTACTTTTGATGGCGATTGGGTTGGTGGTGATTTTTGCGATTGGGCCACGCGTGGCGCAATTTGAGAATTCACAGAACGGTTCGTCCTTTGGTGATTTTTATTTCTTCATACATCATGCAGTGACGGTGTTTTTCTCAGTGATAGCTTTGATTGCGGGGTGGAAAATTAAGCACGAATTGTTGGCGAAATTTGCCAAAAAAATGATTATCGTGAGCGTGGTTATGTGCGCGTTAGTATGGATACTTGGCAAAGCTGGCGCGACCGGCATCGTAACTTGCGACGAAGGCGCATGTCGTGCATTTCGGATTCCGGTAATTGGCATGGGCTTTCAGCCGGCAGAATTGTTTAAGATTTCGGTATTATTCTACGTGCCGTGGCTAATCAAGGATCGCAAAGAGCGCGGATTGCTCGACAAGAGCGAATTTATTTTGCCGATTTCGGTACTAATGGGTTTAATTGCGATATTTGTAGGTGTGTTACTAAAGGATTTCGGCAGTACGGTCGTAATGGTATTTATGGTTTTCTTGATGATGATTGTGGGCGGTGTAAGTTTTAAAGTAATTGGCTATATGCTAGCAGGAATTGCGGCGGTGTTTTTATTGCTCGTGATTACGCAGCCGCACCGCGTGCAGCGCATTATGGGCTTTGCGGAAGATGGGGAAGAAGGCTGGCACCTCGAAAATTCGCTTATTGGTATGGGCACGGGTGGTCTATTTGGCGTCGGGCTCGGAAATTCGATTCAGTCGACGGGATATTTACCGGAGGCGCTGAGTGATTCGATTTTTGCGATTATCGGTGAAAGCTGGGGGTTAGTTGGCGCGATGGCGACATTATTGATAATGGTGGCATTGATGATGCGAATTCTTGGCGTCGCAAAGAAGACGGCAGACAAAGAACAATGTTTACTCGTGGTGGGTGTTTTTGCCTGGTTGGTGGCGCATGTTATAATTAATATCGGGGGAATGACAGGAATTACGCCGATGAAGGGTATTACCTTGCCATTCTTAAGTTATGGTGGCACGAGTATGCTATTCATCTCGTTCGCCGTTGGAATCGTTTTACAAATCTCTGGATGGACTAAACGAGAAGAAATAAAAGAAGATGAAAATACTAGTAGTAGGCGGGGGCAGCGGGGGACACGTTACGCCGGTACTCGCCGTCGCGCGTGAGATTTTGAAGATTCGCCCGCGGGCAAAAATTGAATTTTGGACCGACAAAAAATATTACAAGAATGCTCGTAAATTGATGGTCGAAAATGGCATGGATTTGCGCGTACGTCGCATTGCGGCGGGTAAATTGCGTCGCTATACGAATTTTACTTTTATGACATATCTGCGCAATTTTGACGTGGTGTTGAAAAATATCGCAGATTTTTTCCGGATTATTGGCGGGTTTATCCAGTCTTTTTTCCGTCTGTTATTTAATCGTCCGGACGTGATTTTTTTGAAAGGTGGATACGTCTGCTTGCCGGTGGGGGTGGTAGCGCGCTTTTTGCGCATTCCATATGTGATCCACGATTCGGATGCGGTGCCAGGTTTGACGAATCGCGTTTTGTCGAAACATGCGACGAAGATTGCGACCGGTATGCCGCTAGAATACTATTCATATCCAGAGGGCAAGGCGGAATGGACGGGGATTCCGATTAACGAGGAATTTGTGCCGGCGAATGCTTCGAAGCAAAAGATTGCTAAGCGTGAATTAGGCTTCGATGCGGACGAGCCGTTGGTGGTATTGACGGGCGGTTCGCTAGGCGCGGAGCATATCAACGTAGCCTTGCGCGCGATTTTGCCGAAGTTGCTTAAATCGACGAGCGTGTTATTGGTGGCGGGGCGCGAACGTTATCCGGAAATGATGGATTTGAAAGAATACGAAAAATGGGAAGATGGTCGGCTAAAGAGCAATTTCCGTATGTTGGAGTTTTCGAGCGAAATGTACAAGTTGTTTACGGCAGCAGATATCGTCGTGAGTCGTGCGGGCGCATCGACGATGACCGAGCTTTCAGCAATGGCAAAAGCGGTGATTATGGTGCCAAACTATAAATTGCCAGGTTATCATCAGGTGAAGAATGCTGAAGTTTACGAACAAGCGAATGCGGCGGTGGTGGTTGAAGATTTAAAGATGAGTGAAGATCCGGAATTGCTTTATAAAGCGATTAAGAAATTGCTCGGCGACAAAGAGAAGCGTGAAGAGCTTTCGGCGAATTTAAAAAAGTTTTCTAAAGATAATGCGGCTGAGAATTTAGCCAAGACGGTAATTTCGGTTGCGAAAGATAAATAGCGCGAGGGGATTGACAAGAGGGGGTCTCTTATGCTATTTTTGTAGTACTGGTCACGTCGTCTAGTGGTTAGGACTCCAGGTTTTCATCCTGGCAATCGTGGGTTCGATTCCCACCGTGATCACCAAATTTGAAGTTAAAAATGCCCATCTGGGCATTTTTTCTTGCTTGCTCGGTTAATAACTGCGCTGCGCAAGAAGAAAATACCATTTATGCTTTTTAGGGTGTGATGGTATAATTTTAGATATGAGCAAACTATTCAAACGTACCAAAATTCTTGCGACGGTTGGTCCGTCGGTCTTTGGGGAAGAAAAACTCAAAGAAATGGTGTACGCAGGCGTAAATGGCTTCCGTCTGAATTTCAGTCACGGCACTTACGACGAGCGTGACGAACAAATCCGAATTATCCGTAAATACGCAGCCGAACGCGGCAAGTCTGTCGCGATTGTGCAAGATTTGCAAGGGCCGAAGATTCGTCTTGGCGACATTAAAGACAATCATCTTGATGTGCATACAGGTGATGAATTGATTCTAGATTATGCTTGCCAGATGCATGATGGCGGCAATGTTTTGCCGGTGCAATACAACTTGGCCGAGAAAGTAAAAGTCGGCGAGCCGGTGCTCTTATTTGATGGTAAGGTCGAAGGCGTGACGACGGAAATTGTGTCGCCAACTGCGATTAAGATTAAGATCGAGAACGACGGCTTCGTGATGAGTCGCAAAGGTATTAATTTGCCGGATACCGACATGGGCGGCGACATTATTACCGAGAAAGATTTAGCCGATATTGAGTTCGGTGCGAGCCGTGATTTTGACTATGTCGCGATGAGCTTCATTCAGAGCGCGGACGATATTGATAAATTGCGTCAGATTATGGTTTCACACGGTTCAACTGCGCAGATTATCGCAAAGATTGAGACCAAGAAAGCCGTTCAGGATGATGAAACGATGGAAGCCATCGTAAAAGCGACTGATGGTATCATGGTAGCGCGTGGCGATTTGGCTTATGAAGCGGGCGCAGAAATCGTACCGATTGTACAGCGCAAATTAATCGCGCTTTGCCGCCAATATTCCAAACTTTGCATTGTGGCGACACAGATGATGAGCTCGATGGTAGATAATCCACGCCCGACGCGCGCGGAGGTGTCCGACGTAGCGACGGCGGTATTGCTCGGCGCGGACGTAGTGATGCTCTCGGACGAGACGGCCAACGGTAAATACCCAATTGAAACCGTCAAAGAAATGAAGAAAGTTATCCTTTACACGCAGGATCATTCCAAGATTTTGCCACTCGATAAGGAGACGACTGGTAACTATAAGAACTATGATGCGATTTCGCGTGCAGTGGTAAGCTTAGCGGAGCAGATTGATGCCGATTTGATTGTAGCGGCGACAAAAACTGGCGCGACAGCTGAAGCGATTGCGGCGCAACGCCCGAATATTCCGATGGTCTCGGTCACGAGTAATCCGCGCGTGGCTGGTCAGCTGGCGCTAACTTATGCCAACTCCGCCTTTGTGCGCCCATATGACGAAAACTATTTCATCGATGAGGTACAAGATTTGAAGCTGAAAGGTTATTTGAAGGTGCCGGAAGGTAAGGAATACCTCACGGCGGTGATTGTGTCTGGTTTGCGCGATGAGCAAGGAGGCACGAATCAGATTCAAATTCGTCGGATTTAGGTAGGTCTTAAAGGGAAGGTATAGGAGGTAAAATGGACTTCAGAAAGAAAACCGTACGCGATGTGGAAGTCGCAGGGAAGACGGTGCTGGTGCGGGTAGATTACAACGTGCCAATGAAAGACGGGGAAGTCGTGGAAGATATGCGCATTCGCGGTAGTCTACCAACGATTAAATATTTGTTAGAAAATGGTGCCAAGAAAATTATTTTGATTTCGCATCTTGGCCGCCCGGATGGGGAAGTGAAGCCGGAATTCTCGCTGGGCCCAGCGGCGGGGCAGCTATCTGCCCTGTTGCCAGAAGTGCAGGTGAATTTCATCAATAAGACGACTGGCCCAGAGGTATTTGACGCCGTACAAAAGATGAAAGACAGCAGCATTCTGATGCTAGAAAACTTGCGTTTCTCACCGGCGGAGGAAGAAAACTCCGAGGAATACGCTAAGAGTATCGTGAATGTGACCGGCGCGCAGTTGTTCGTACAGGATGGCTTTGCAGTGATTCATCGCGCTCACGCTTCTACAGACGCTATAGCACGCTTAATCCCAGCTGTGGCAGGTTTCCTGGTAGAAAAGGAAGTATCGAGCTTGGAGGGTGCCATGGAAGCCCCAGAACGCCCACTGTTGGTAATTATTGGTGGTGCGAAGGTTGAAGACAAACAGCCGATGATTGATAAGTTCCTGCCACTGGCCGACAAGGTTGCCGTGGGCGGCAAGATCGCTGCTGACGGTTATACCGCAACCGACGAGAAAGTCTACGTGGCACATGATTTTGCGACAGACGAGAATGGTGCCAAGTTGGATATCGGTGAAGAAAGCACCCAAGATATCATTAATATGATTAATGAAGCTAAGACTGTGGTTTGGAATGGCACGCTCGGTATGGTCGAGGATGAACGCTTTGCAAAGAGCTCGCTCGCCGTAGCTCGCGCTCTGGGCACCAGCCACGCCAAGACGATTGTAGGTGGCGGCGATACGGCCGGTTACGTTGAAAAGGTTTTGCGTGATGAACCGGGTCTCAGCTTTACGCTCGTATCAACCGGCGGTGGTGCCAGCTTGGAATTACTGTCTGGCAAGAAGCTACCTGGCTTAGAGGTATTGCAGGACCGTTAAGATGGCTCTGTTCGGCAAAAAGAATGATGAGCCGGAATTAGTTGAAGAACTTCCGCCTCGCCGTCGTAAAGACCAGGATGAAACATTCCGGGTTGGACGTGCGATGGCGGGAGACGCTTCTAAGAATCGCGAGCTGAAGCAGGAGCGCCTGCGGGCCGCGAAGATTCGCCAGCGCAAAAATATCGCGACCGTAGTGGGCGCGGTGATTTTGTTTGCGGTGGTGGCGATTGTGGCGGTGAATTTTATAACTAGCGTGATTGCCGAGCGTGAGAAGCTGTTAGAGCCGGCGCCAGTCAAAGAACCGACGGTGGCAATTATGGATGAGAATGTGGGCCAGAATGTATCAGACCGTGTAAAGGAGTTTGCGGTGCGGCTGGAGGATGATATTAAGATTGAAGGTTATGAGATTGACCATATTGTGCTGCCATACCAGAAGGCGCGCCAAATTGATGTGTATATTAAAGACCGTAAAGAATATTATAAGCTGTCGATAGATCGGAGTAGTGCGGTCCAGGCGGAGGATCTTGGACGGATGTTGCGATATATTGATACGCAAATGATTAGTTGTGAGTATGTAGATTTACGCGTAGAGGGGAAGGCATACTACAAATAGGCGTGCGCCCTGTTTGTTCCCCAAGTGTTCGGTTTTTGTTCGGTTGAAAATAGTGGAGTGCGGGTAGCGGGTGAGGGCGCAGCGGGGCAAAACGTTGTAAAAATTGTCTCAAAGGGGTAGGGGAGGCGGCAAGAAAATCAAAGCGTGAAATTGTCAAGAAAATCGGGATTTCACGGCGTGAAAATGATGGGTTTGCAGGTATAATTATGTTATAATATGTGAATTTATAGGGGTGGCGCGTATATTGACGTATATATAAAGTCAAATCTTGGCGTCGGATTTGCGCTTCTGAGCAATCCCCCGGACGGATTTTTCGGAAGTGCTGGCATTTAGCGACATTCGGATCGTGAATAATTAACGGATAGAAAATTAAATTTAGACGCTAGTAGGGCTGTCTTTTTAAAGGGTTTTACGCTGCTATGTGCATATAGACACGATTGTTTATATAAGCCCGGGCCGCCTAGGCATAAGTCGTAAAATATGCATTGTGCGACATTGAAAATATAGCCAAAAGTCGATTGTACACCCGTCCCATTTTGGGCTGTTTTTTGGGGTCCTGGCCGGATTTCTTTCTACAAGCCCCCTGCCGCTGCGTCTACGCGATTTTCGGCCCACGGACTAGTATTTATATTACTTTTTGCGCTTCTCGCGCTTCTGGCGCGTTTTAAGCGGTCGTTTATGTATTGCGAGTTTAATAATGATTGCCAAATATCGCCATAACAGGGGTGGAGGCCGCAAATAACAGGGGTAGAACAGGGGAGATATAGGGGTAGGGGGGGGCTATTTGGCGATTTTTTCGCTTCCCTAGTTCGGTCTATGTTCGGTTTTTGTGTGACGTGCGTGAAATCAGAGCAGTGCTAAAATTTCACGCCAGAAATGTCTAATGTCGTAAAAGCTAGCGAGTACGATGTTAAAAATGCCGAGCGTTTGATATCTATGATAGAATAGAATTAGTTTTTGGAGGAGGTATATGGTTAAAACTGGCATGAAAAGGGTGCTGTTCCTGGATTTTTTGCGCGCTTGCACTCCCCTGGCGGTAGTTGCACTGCATGTATTGGGCGCGTTCGAGCCAACAAATATTAATTCGATTGATTTTTATGTCGAGAAGATAATCTTGGGCGCATTATGTTTTGCGGTGCCAATTTTTCTGATGATTTCTGGATCGCTAATGTTAGACCCGGCCAAGTCCTTTGATTATCGTAAATTCTTTAAGAAGAATGTAACTAGGATATTTCTAATCTTAGTTGTGTGGATTTTGGTGTTTGCCTGCTTGCAGATTTTCTTTAAACCGAATGCGTTGGAAGGGCATAATCCTTTAGGATTTATTATTTTATCTTTTAGTAAATATCGTTTTTATCATCTTTGGTATCTGGTGCCACTGTTGGCACTTTATCTTCTGACGCCGGTTTTGCGTAAAGTCGCTGCTAACGAGCGTCTATTGGAGTATGTATTGATGATAGGTATTGTCTTCGGTTTCGCTCTTCCCTCTGCTGTATTCCTATTAAAAGTGGCTTTTCAGAACGGTATAAATGGATATCCGAGCAGCTTAATAGAAACGATGGTGAATCATAAAAATATTGTTGTGCAAATCGGCAATTTTTTGGGGATTGGCTACGCGGTTTATTATCTGTTAGGGTATTACTTGCGCGTAAAAGATTTTAAGCCAATCGAACGTAAAATAATCTATATATTTGGCTTAGTTGGACTTGTGGTGGCTGGCTTATTATTCCCAGTTATGCTCAGGTTTAATGGTGAAGTGACTAACGAAACGGTATCATTATCTCCTTGGATTATGGCTCTTGCGGTCGCAATATTTGTTTTCATTAAACAAAGATATGCTCGAAGAAAGAGCAATCCGAAGATTATCAACTTTATGGCTAAATATAGTTTGGGCGTGTACTTAACGCATCCGATTATTCTGAATTTTATTCTGCCGAATTTTTACGATTCGGAGTTCCATCTTTATAGTATGTTGCTTTTGATTCCACTGTTTACAATAGGGATTTATTTAGCAAGCTTACTTTTGGCCTGGATTCTGAACAAGATTCCAATCGTACGTAGGGTTGTATAAAAAACGCCCTTGCCGGAATGCAAGGGCGCGTGGTTAAACTCGGACGCGGAAGCCGCGGATGATTTCTTCCATCTCCTCGGTGGTTTCCTTGAGTTTACCAACGTTGTCGGTACGGAAATTAATATGCAGCGATGTTGGTCCGCCGTGGACCTGGATGCCGGCGCCGCAGCGCCAGTCGTGACCGGTCAGGAATTCGGCGTCGGGCAGGTACTCGCGTAGTTTGTTTGCGACCAGTTCGGCGTCGCGTGGGACGTTGCCGTGGGCGATGATGACCGGGCCAAAACGGTTCGCGATGTGCCGCTGGGCGTAGATGCCAAGGGCTTTTGCGAAGCCGCTCAGGCCAATGATTTTGGCGTGCGGATTGATATGCTCGAGTTTACGCGTATACTCGCCGGTGTACTGCGCAGAACACATCAGACGGATATGAAACAGGTTTGCCACCATGGATTGTACCGCGCTGACGCGGCCGGAAAGCTTGATGTAATCCAGCTTCCCCCAGGTGAAAAAGTGTCCCATATATCCTCGTTCAGCGGCGACGAAGTCTGCGATTTTCTCGATGCTGTCGATCTGGCCACGCTCAATGGCTTCCGCCAGCTCGATGAAGAGCAGGGCGAGGCCGGTAGACATGCAGTGCGAGTCGATGCAGAGCAGACGTCTTCCCTGTTCGGCGGCGAACTGGTCGAGGTTGTTGTAGCAGAGTGAAACGGTATTGAAAGTGCCACTGAGGGCGCCGTTCATGGCCACGTAGATGACATCTTTGCCGCGACGCAGGTGTTCTTTGGTAACGGATTCGACGGAGAAGGGGTTCTCCTCGTCGGGGTCGAAAACGGAAGGCTGGCTGGTGATGGCGCGACCTCCCTGCTCTACGAAGTAGGCGACCTGGTCAAAGTTGTCTGCGGTGAGATTCCGCAGTGTCAGTTGTCGATCGCCGGCAGTTACCGTGATTGGTGTATCGATAATGGTGACGTAGGGATGGTTTTTAAGCCAACTCTCCGGCAAATCGGACACCGAATCGGTAAGAATTTGGAATTCTCGCATATTTTATTCCTCCTTAATGAACTATACCAGATTGGTATCTGTTCCCTATATTATGCCATTATTCTTATGTAAAGTCAATAAGTATAAATAATGCTTGACTATAGAAAAAGCTTGCGGTTAAATGTAAGCATAAGGTCAATTAAAAGAGGTAAACAAACATATGAACAAGAGAGTTATGTTTGGCGTTGGCGCCACAGTGGCGACGGCTTTATTGTCGGCTACCGGCGCTTTCGCTGATGGTCTCGATTACGCAATGAGCGTCGGCTAGGTAGATATGGCTGATACTGCGAACTACGTGGTTGAGGCGACGTCGGACGGTGGCTATGTAGCTGGTGGTCAGACGGTGCAATGTTTTAAAGAGGAATATGGCGCTGTTGCAAAAAAGAGTGCTGTTGCTGCTGGCGGTTGGATCAATCGCGGGATCCCTGACGATGCTGTCGCGGTGATGATGTCCGAGTGTGAAGAATACTTCGAAGATCATTCCTACGCAGAAGAACTCGGATCTTACAAGGGCAAGGTTGATACGCCAACTAACGCGGTTACTGCTGCGAAGAAAGATGCAACTTTGACGGCTGGCAGTGATTCTGGCACGCTGTTGGAAGATATTTGTGGTTATTATCGCCCAGGCAATGGTGGCCCTAAAGCAAGTGGAGACGCCGCAGCATTTTCTGGCACTTTGCCATCCGTACGTTTAGCTGAATATGACGAGAATGCATATTACAATTATTACTGCGTAGACTACATTGCAAAGTTTAAACAAGATGGTACTAAAGAATGGCTCACCACGATCCGCAATGGCGATATGCCAGCTGCAGTTGGCGAGACGAGCTCTGACTATCGTCTGATTACTGAAAATGGCATGCTTTATACTTTCGCAAAGACAAGTGGTGATGGTGAAGATGAAATTTACACTGATGCTTATAGTGTTAATGATGCCATTATTAATAATGATGGTTCGATTGTAGTCGTAATGAGCAGTGGCAGTGTCGGCATTATGGATGATGAAGGTGTAGGTGGAAAAATACTTGACGACGTCGAAACCGATACTACCTATGACGAATATGATGTTTACAGTTCGCCAGTTGGTCGTCCAATTGTGCGTACGGATGATGGTTTCATCATTACGAGTAATCACTGGGAAATGACTGGTACTGATCCAGATACTGGTGAAGAAATCTGGGAAGAGTCTCTTAATATCGTAAAAGTTTCAAATGATCTTGAGACCGTTACTACAATTGCGTCGCTTACTGAAGATGATCTCGAGGGCGTCGATGCGATATATGCTGTATCGGCTACTCCGGAAGGCGATGTAGCGTTGATTGTTGTAGCTTACGACGAGGATGAAGATGAATATACCCCTATGATGGTTACTATTAATAAAGATGGTGAAGCGATTGCCGCTAAGCCGCTTGATGAGATGATGACTATTGATCCCGATGATTATGACGATATGCCATTAATCTTGGATAATTTAACAATAGTTGATCCAGTTACGAAGAAGCTCACGCGCTACAACGCTGATTTGACTGAGATTGACAGCTACGATCTCGGTGATGGTGAGATGGTCTATGACGCAGTAGTCTTGACCGACTCTTCGATGGCTGCGGTTGGCCTCTCTACGGCTTCAACTGACAACTACACGGTAGATGGTAACGTGAACGGTACTTATCTCCGCTTAGCCGCCACGAAAGCTGCGTCTGATACGACGAACCCACAAACTGGTGATGATGTAAATATCTTTGCCATCTCCAGCGTGTTTGCTGCGATTGTTGCGGCCGGTTTGGGTGTATTGATCACAAAGCGCCGCTAATAATTGACCCAGTCTTGTCACTCCCCTGCTCTGGCAGGGGAGTTTTTGTTGACTTTCGATTCCGTTTATGCTAATAATAGATTTACAAAAGGTCAAAATAAAAAGGTCAAATTAATATGAAGAGAGCAATTATTGGCGTCGGTGCCGTACTGTCGGCCGGCGTTTTGTCTGTCTCGAGCGCATTCGCGACAGATCCTCTGGACTACGCAAACAGCGTAGGTCAGATCGACGATGCAGATACTTATAACTGGGTGATTGAAGCCACAAGTGATGGTGGCTACATTGCCGGCGGTCAAACAGTGGGCTGCTTTAAAGAAGAAATGGGTGACGTCAGGCTAGATAAATATGGTAGCAACTATTATGGTGAAGCTACTGATATGCAAGAGTGTCTTGATTATTTCGAGGCGCATCCAGACTCCGTTTGGTGGAACACGGACGGCTCGCTAATCGAAGAGTTCTGCGGCAATAGTGGTGGCAGTGTTGAAGAACTAAATAGTGCTGGCACTACGAAGGTTGTAGCCGACGAAGAAGGTGGCCGTGGTGCTAGTGATGATTACTACTATTTCTATAGTTGTGTCGATTACGCGGCTAAATTCAAACAAGATGGTACCAAGGAATGGTTGACGCCAGTTGAAAATGGTGTGATGCCAGTTGCAGTTGGCGAAACCAACAATGATTATCGTTTAATTACAGCAGATGGTACTGTACATACGATGAGCAAGACGGATGGCTCCGAAGGCATTACTGGTCAGTTAGACCTTGATGGCGATTATTTGATTGACGCTATCGTTAACCAGGATGGTACCACAACTACTTACGGTAGTTATGATGGCCTCTCCGTGTTTGGTGCAAATGGTAACTATATCCGCGGTATCGACAAATACGCTGAGGATGAAAATACTACAACTTACATCGGTAACGATCTTATCGGTAGCGGCTTGTCAAAGGGTCTAGTTAAGAGTGAAAATGGTTTCTTAACGGCTCGCATTACGACTGAATATACGGTTGATGAACAGACTGGCGATGAGCAGGCGTCTTATACGGTTGAAATTGTCGAAATTTCGCCGGATTTGAAGACGATTACACCAATCGTTACTATTCCTGCCACCAGCGATGAAGCGATGGAATTTGTCGCTCCACTTTCGACCGACGATAATGGCAATATTATGGCCCTTGCCTATACTTTCGACGATACGTCTGACGAACTAACCATGCAGATTGTGAGCTATGACAATTCTGGTAATCAAATTGCCGCCAAGAGTGTCGACGAAATCTTTGACATGGATGCAATTGAGAACGGTGGCGTTGATGAACCAACCTTCCTTGATGGTTTTACGGTTATGGATACGACGACTAATTCCTTGCGCCGTCTGTCACCACAATTAGAGGACGTTTATAGCTATCAGCTGGCTGATGGCGAAACGATTAATGACGTAGTTCTCCTGACGGATGGCTCATTAGCTGGTGTCGGCGGTTCTACGGAATCCACTTCCAACTATAATGTCTCCGGTTCGATGAATGGTACTTACCTACGTATGGCAAAGGTTACTGCGACCAACGGTACCACCAACCCACAAACTGGTGATGAAATTAAGCTCTACGCAGCAGTCGCTGCATTCGTAGTGCTTTCAGCTGGCGCGTTTGCCTTCAAGGGTCTCAAGCGTCGCTAAAGAGTTGACCTTACTCTGATATGAAACTCCCCCCTCTCTCTAGGGGGAGTTTTTTAGGGCTAATAAATAGCAGACGCGGCATACATAAAAATACTCCCCGCTGCTATGGGGGAGTATTTAATATGTTATTTTAGGCCTCTGGTTGGCTCTGTGAGCGGTTTTTATTCTTATTGCGATTACGGTTACGTTTTTTACGGTTACCGTTGTTACGCGCGCTCTGAGGGGCTTGTTTGACTTCGACGGTTGTGCGGTTGCTGCCAGTAATCATTGGCTTGTCGTTGACGATTTCGTCGTCATCTTCTTCTTCCACTTCGTCGTCTGGGGCCTCTTCTGGTTCGATTTCGGGCACATATTGCTCCAGGTGGATATTTGGACTCTCATTCTCAGACTCGGCTTTCTGGGCCTTCTGGGCCTGTTCTGCGACGATTTTACCAAGGTTCTTTAGACCATTACCAGACTCTTCCCCGCCCTCGGCGGCATTTGGTGAAATTTTTTGCTTGCGGAAATCTTGTTGTGGGGTTGGCACGAAAGCATAGCTTGGCTTCTCTTTTGGTGCACTACCCCGTTCGCCGGCTTCGCGACCACTATCAGAAAGATCTTTCTTCCACTTCTCTGCCGCTTCAATATTGGCGCGAATCTCGTTTTCAACTTCCTCGCGGGTGCGGGCGTAAGTCATGCGCGAATATTTTACGATGCGCGGCATTAGATCGTTCGGTGGTTTTGGAATACTGAGCGTAGTAGCACTGAAGGCCGGAGTTTTTTCGCCGTTGATAATCATAGAGACTACGAAGTGACGGTTGTTGAGATTAAGCAGATCCTGTGCTTCGAAGACTGGCTCGAACTGTTTGGCCAGGATTGGTGCATCGTCGGCGGAAACGCGGAAGCTGATTGTAGTACCAACGTTGCCGAAGACAGCATCGCGGACGGAATCGGTCATCTGTGAAGTGTACTGGTTAGCCACCGTGAGGTTAAGGCCATATTTGCGGGCCTCAGATAGAATCACGGCGAAGGAGTCGGTAGCAAAGTTCTGGAACTCATCTACGTAGAGATAGAATGGGCGGCGGTCGTCAACATTTGGAATATCCGAGCGACTCATGGCGGCGAGCTGAACTTTGGTAACTAAGAAGGCACCAAGAATGGCGGCGTTATCTTCGCCAATCAGACCCTTTGAAAGGTTGACGACGAGGATCTTACCCTCATCCATAATCTGACGAATATTGAAGCTGGATTTTGGTTGGCCAATAATATTACGAATAATTGGGTTAGCCGTGAAAGCGCCGACCTTATTAAGAATAGGTGCGACGGATTCGGTAACCTGCTTCTCGCCCCAGGAGCCGAACTCTTGCTTCCAGAATTGCAACACGGTGACGTCCTGACAGTATTCGAGAGTTTCTTTGCGGAACTCTTTATCGGTTAGCATGCGCGACACGTCGAGCAAAGTCGTATATGGGCGGTCGAGCAAGGCGAGTAAAGTGTAGCGCAAGATATGTTCAAGACGTGGGCCCCAAGAATCGCCGAACATGCGTTTTAGTACGCCAATAACTTCGGAGGAAATATTTGGCTTGCGGGCCGGGTCGTAAACTTCGAGTGGGTTGAAGGCCATTGGGAATTGAGTATCGGCTGGGTTGAAGTAGACGACATCTTTAATGCGCGATTCTGGAATGAATTTCAAGTTATCGATGGCAAGGTCGCCGTGTGGATCAATAATACAATAGCCCTGGTTGTGATAAATATCGCTGAGCGCGAAGAGGGTCAAAAGACCAGATTTACCAGAGCCAGTCTGACCAATAATATAGACGTGGCGGGAGCGGTCGCGGCGGAACATGCCGAACTGATGTTTAATGCCACGGAAATCGGTCAAGCCGAAAGCGGAAATATTCTCGTCGAAGCTTGGATTACCGGTGAGCATTGGCAACTTGGCTGGCGGCTCGGCGGTTTTGCTGGAAGCCCAGACGATATTTGGCGTTTCCACGTTGGTGTGTGGTAAGTGATAAACTGAAGCGAGCTCGGAAATATTCAGAATGAAGCCCTCGTCAGTAAACTGACGGGATTTGTAAGCGTCAAGTGCGTTCTTGTCGAAGCTGGCGCCAGTCATCTTAAAACCATTGAGGTTGGTGGAGTTAAACTGTTTGAAAGTACCAACTAGCGCCTGCATGTTGAGTTTGGCGTTCATTTCGTCTTGACCAACGTAAGCGAGGCGGATCTTAACTTGGTAGCCAAGCTTAGTAGCTTTTTCTTCGGCTTTGGCGACGCGAGTCTTATCGCGTTCGGAGAGCTCGACTTTCGCCGGCTGTGCCGTGCCGCCCTCTGGCGGGCGCCACAAAGCTGCTAAAACCTCTACGAGCCATTGCCAGTCGATATGGAAGAAATCGAAAGTTTTGCCAGATTTGACGGACTTGATCCACTGGTCGGACTTTTTGTGCCAATCATCGGAAATTGGACGACAAAGAATTTGCATCCAGAGTTCTTCACCGCCGTTTGGATTGAGCTTGGCGAGTGTGCCAGTGATGCCGGCGAGCGGATCAACCTCGAAAGATTCGAAGGTCTTGATTGGTAGAGCTTCATTCTCACTCAAAGTAATTTCGGAAGAATAGGTGACCGGATACTTATCGCGGCGATCGACGTAATCTTCTTTCATGCGGTAGATTTGTACACTCGGATATTGGGAATAAATCTGCCCTTCTACGAAAGATTGGAGCACTTTTGGTACCCAGACGAAGAAGCGGATTTGGTTGCCCGTGGAGGCAATTTCGAACGAAAGATGCTCTTGCACGCCACCGGAACTTTTAAGCTCGCTCGCGTCGCGTAAAATGCCATGCAAAGAGGCAAATAGCTGCTCGGCGGCCAGCTCTTTTTTGTCGTTGTCCTTCGGAATTTCCATCATCAAAATCACGCTCTCCACGTTGAGAATTTGGAGACGATTGATCTTTTTGCGGTTGCGGATAGTTAAAATCACTAAGATAACGACTATCGGTATCCAGACGATAGGCATCATAAAGAAGTGAAGGATAGCGTCCATGTCGGATATTTTACCATAATTTCAATAAAATATCGATAGCGCTTCTGTGTTATCATAAGGTTATGATTACGCTTTTTGGGGCGCCGGGTAGTGGCAAAAGTGAACAAGGGCGTTTGTTGTCGCATAAATATGGCTGGCAATGGCTATCTTATCGGGATTTGTTGATGTCGATGCATAATCGCGAAGTTACTTTTGCACTAGAGCATGGCATGTACGTTGATGAAAAAGTTATGAATCAAATGATGAAAAATGCCATGGCGAGCGCGAATTTCAGCGCAGTGCTAGATGGTTTCCCGACGGATTTGCGCCAAGTGCGTTGGCTGATTGATAATAAACAAATAGATAAAATCAAAGGTGCAATTATTTTGCGCGTGCCGCATGGTGAACTTTGGAAGCGTTTGATGGCGCGCAAGCGCGTGGATGATACACGTGCGGCGATTGAGCGCCGCAATGAGGCCTATGACCGCTCAATTACGGGTATTATGCGGGCTCTAAGTCAAGAAAATATTCCAGTGCGTGAAGTTGATGGACTTGGCACACCAGAAGATGTCTCAGAGCGCATCGCGGAAGTGCTTGGCGAGTGGGGCCTAGTGCGACGCAAACAATTTAAGAAAATGTCCGAACATCAAATCACGGTTGCGGCCCAAAACAAAACGCAAATTGGCGATGTAGTCGAAGGCAATGCGGCGTTGAAAATTGATCTTGCAGACGTTTTGGATTTATTAATTTCGCAAGGTAGCTGATGAACGACAATCGCGAACCGAAAATTGTAGTAATCGGTGGTGGTACGGGCAGTTTTGTGACTTTGCGTGGGCTAAAAAAATATGTCAGCAATATCACTTCCCTAGTGAGCATGGCGGACGATGGCGGTTCGACAGGTGTTTTACGCGACGAATTAGGTGCGTTGCCGCCGGGTGATGTGCGCCAATGTTTAGTGGCTTTATCGAATGCACCGAAACTGCGCGATTTGTTTAACTACCGCTTCGAAGATGGTTCAATGAGCGGTCATTCATTTGGCAACTTGTTTCTGACGGCGCTTGAAAAGACGACGGGTAGTTTTGCGGAGGCGGTAGACGAGGCATCGCGCGTGCTGGATATTGGCAATAATCGCGTGATTCCAATTACGCTCGATCAAGTGACGTTAGTGGCGGACGATGGCGAACGTGAAATTTGGCATGAACGCGAAATTCGCGAAGAAAAATTTGCAAATCCGCGACCAAAGTTGCGTCTGGAGCCGGAACCGGAGCCAAATCCGATGGCTTTGCGCGCAATTGCGGATGCAGATTTGATTGTGTTAGCGCCAGGCGGTCTCTACGAAAGTTTGGGTGCTTCCCTTTCAATTCGCGGCATTGGCGCCGCACTCGCGCAGTCGCGTGCGAAGAAAATTTACATTTGCAATTTGATGAATCAGAACCGCCACACGCCGAACTTTTCGGTGGTTGATTATGCGGACGAAATCGAACGGTTGGCGGGGCGCGAATTCTTGGATGAAGTGATCTACAACACGAATACGCCAGGCGCCGCCTTACTAGAACGCTATGCTTTGGAGGATGAACATCCAGTGCTTTTGCCGGACGAAAATGTCGAACACCACTATACGTTACGTGGTGTCGATTTATTGTCGCGACAAGCTTGGGCGAATCCGAATTCGTCTGATGCTTTGGCGAACCAGCGCGCGTTGATTCGTCATAACAGTAAGCGCTTGGCGCAATGCATTTTGGGTAGCTTTGAGAATAACGATGCACCGGTACGTGAGGTAAAGACGCTATATGTGATTGATATGGATCGGACGCTAATTCAGACGAGCCGGATGTTCGATGCGTTATGCAAAGCGGCGAATAAGTTTCAGGACCATTTGGGCGACGAGCTGAATTTGGACTACCAGAATTATTTAACAGCACGCGATACAAAGTTTAATCAACTGGATTTTGATAGCGAAAACGAATACGTTAAAATGCGCTTGGCGGGTCGCAATGCGACCTTTAGTCCAACAGTGGCGCTAGATAGGATTTTAACTAAGCGCCATAGTACGGTGACTTCAAAAGAAGTGTACGAGGATTTCATCGAGCGCCTTTCGAGCGATATTTACCGCGAATATTTATTGCCGGGCGCGGACGAATTGCTACGAAAAATCAACGAGCGGAGCGACCTAGAGGCGATGATTTTGACTTATGGCGAACAGGCATTCCAAGATGCAAAATATGCCGCTGTAGTGGAGCCACTACTGCGGAACTTAGGTATGCGGCCGATTTACTGGTCGACGCCAGACCGGCGCAAGGCGAATTTCTTTAAAGATCATTTAAATGCGGATGGTAGTTATGAATTTGTTGGGATGTATGGCGTCGAGAATCTGCGTGCTGCCGAGACGGTCTGCATTGGCGATGAGCGCGACGATATTATCGAATGTGAAGATTTGCCGAATTACCGAGCGTACTGCGTAAAGTCGAAAATTGACGCTTCTGATCGGGCCTGGCCAACTGAAGCGGAACTAGCAGTGAATCATTGCCAACTATTTCGCAATTTGCACGATGTGGTGGCGGCGGAACAAAAAATCCAGTCGGTTTAGCGACTGGATTTTGAATTGCGTTATTTGGCTAATTTGTAGCAATCTTTGCCAACTTTGGTAAAGAGTTCTTTGTTTTGAAGATTAAGCAAAACGGTGGTTTCTTTGACTTTGCGTTCTTTGAGCACTTGCTTAACGATTTCTTTGCGGGAAATGCCTTCGTCGCCAGCTTTTGTGAGAATCTTCTTAATAATATCGCTGACGGTGCCCTTCTGATAGCCCCAAGCATCAAGCGCGTAGATGCCGCGGCCGATGAGGACGAAGCGTGGATCCTTAATGAGCTCGTTATGAATGGCCTGGACGGTAACATCTTTGCGTTTGAAGTCGCTAGAGCCGATAGCTTTGGCGATGTCGTTAAAGTGCATTGGCTCATGCTTTTCTTCGAGCACGACATAAATTTTGTCGCGGATGTTCTTCGGATTGACGGTTGGCCACTTGGTGAGGCCCCATTGACCGTTTAAAGTGCTGAGTTGCTTGCTGAGGCGCGCAATCGCTTCGATGTGGCTTGGATGTTCGTAGTTGAGCTTGCTGTCGAGCTCATCGATGCTGATTGGCTTCTTGTTGGCTTTGACGAGATTGACGATTTCGTCGACCTTGACACGAATGGCTTTTTCATCGCCATATTCGGCAATAGAAATGGTGTTATAGTACTTGTCGTTTTCGTTAATAATGGTCAAAACTGGAGAAATTTCACCGAGGAAACTAAAGTTGGCTTTCTCGACAGCGGTAGCTTCACGGCCGAGGATTTTCTTGGCTAGATCAGAGGCGCGGGCGGCGCGTCCCATTTCAGTAAGATTACGGACAATAAGTTTTTCAGCCGGTGCAAGTTCGGCAATGCGGCCATCTTCGGCAGCAATTCTGAGACGGATAAGAATCGCCTTTTCTAGCTGGCGCACACGTTCACGAGTGATGGATAACATTTCGCCAATCTGCTCGAGGGTTTCTTTGTGTCCATTGAGGCCGAAGCGGCGGGAGATAATTTCCCTTTCGCGCTCTTGCTCAATGATATTAAGGCTACCGGAGATAGCCTTAGTAATGGTTTCCGCATTATTCATGATGCTGCTGTATTTCCTTTACTTTCCGTCTCTTACGGTTGATATTTTTAACTTATTAATATATTAACACATATTTTGCCGTGTTGTCAACAAGTAAAATTACTTTCACTTAAAAATATAGTAGCACATTTTTGTCGGATTTCATAAAAAATTATATAAAAGTTTAAGCATAAGCGGAATTGTGATGCGGATGTTGCATTTTAAGGGGTTTTAATGCATAAAAATGCCCGGATTTTTACTCCGGGCTTCGAAAAACAGGCTATTCTTCTATTATATCACGCTGCTTATGTTTTGTCAATAGCTAGCGACCGCGGAAGTCGCCGCGGGCGTTAGAGCCATAGCTCGTGACGACACCGTTGGTAGTAATAGATGTGACGCTTTCGCCATCTACGCTAGCCGTGTAGGTTGATCCAAGCGCGATATTTGGCGTTGAAATAACGATACTGGCGTAATTTTTAGTTGGCGTAAATTCGGCGACAGTATTGCCCGAGCTGTCTTTCAGCGTAAAGGTAGTATCGGCGGACTGCACGGAACTAAAGACGATTGAGATGGAGAATTGCGACGAATCGTTTGATGGCGTTTGGAGCATGCCGCTAGAACCGGCGGCGATGAGGGTGCCGCCAGAAATCTTAAAGGTGCCGTCATAGTCGAGCGCGCCGTTACCGTTGTCAGTTGGGCCATCGACGGTCACGTAGCCGCCAGTCATCTCGATGGAGCCGTTAGAGTCGATGCCGTCACCGCGTGAGTTGATCGCGATGGTGCCGCCGTTGATATAAATCATGCCAGTGCTGCTATTGAAGTTATTCTGGCCGGGGCGACCATTCGTACTTGATCCGTCGTTGCCGCCGGAAGCGTTGAAGCCATCGTCGTCGTCAACGATACTAATCGTACCGTCATTGACGGTGATTGTGCTCGCCTCAATGCCCTCGTGGCTCTGGGTAATGTTAAGGTTGCCGCGATTAATCGTGATAGCAGTGTCAGCATGGATAGCGTCATCGCCGGTCTTGATGGCGTAGTCACCGTCATTAATGACGATGCTGGTGTTCGAGTGGATAGCGTCGTCGCTCGTGTCAAAGACGAAAGCGCCGTTTGCGATAATGATGTATTTTTCGGCCTTAAGGCCCTTAGCGGAGCCGCTAGTGTCTTTAGATTTTGTAGATTGCCATCTTCCCCATTCATTATAAGTTTCGCTAGTATTGCCGGCGCCGCCGCCGGTAGTAAGGTTGAAATTGCCGTCGGAAATCGAGATGCGACTGATGGAATTAATTGCATCACCGGTGGCGGTAATATTGACTATGCCGCCGTTAAAGACGATGTAGCCGAGCGTGGCGTCGGTATCCTCGGTACTCTTGATGCCGTCGCTGGCGGAAGTGATATTTAGCTCGCCGTCTTTCATGGCAAAATAATCTTTGGCGACAATGCCGTCGTTTACGCTGTCGATAGCAAGGGTGCCGGAAAGAATCTGGATGAAATCTTTACCATGGATGCCGTGACTATAGTTGCCAGTAATAGTGATTGTGCCGGAGCCGGCAAACACGAGATCATCTTTGCTATAAATGGCAGCATCGACATCTTCTTCGCCGTAATTGGTGCTATACGACTCGCCGTCACTGATGGTGTTTTCGGTGTCTTCGGCGGAAGTGACAAGTACGCGCTTGGCTTCTTGGATGTAAATTGCGGTGCCGTTTTTGTTGGTAATATTCGCGTTTTGGAGAACGAGCGTTATGACTTGCTTGGCGGAGTTGATGGAAATTTGGCGCGAAATGTCGCCAGATAGAATGTAGGTGCCGCCATTGGCGATAGTGATAATGCGTCCGTCGTCTGAAGCGCCGGCGCCATTGATATCGACGGCGCCATCGGTGCTGCCGGTAATCGTAGTGGCGGTGCTGGTGTCGTAAGTGTCACTTTCGTAATTGACCGTGATTAGCTGAATCGTGCTGTTGCCGGAATTGCCACCAATAATGCCTTTATCTTTCAAGACGATATAGACAACAAAGCCAATAATAGCAACGAGTAGAATTGAGATGAGTGGAACGATGAATTTCTTATTGCGCATGCAACCTCCTTTATACACTTTCTTCGATGATTGGCGTACTAAGCATAACCTTGAGGTTGCCATTTTTAGTGCGGATATCATCCATGAATTCGCGGCCGCTGGCGTCGCTCTTCATTTCAACTTCGTAGACTAATTCATAAAGGCTGCCCATGTTGGTGGTTTTGCTCTTGATGAGCTCGTGTGATTCGGTATATTTGTCGAAAACTTTGTCGAACATTTTTTCGTAGTCGAGATCTTCTGGTACGACGATTTTGAGGCGCTTGATATTTTTGTTGTTGCCAAATGGTAGGCGGCTTGCGATAAGGAGTACGAGACAGGTTACGATGGTGAAGACGACCGCAAAGAAGACTTGGCCCATACCGAGTGACAAGCCAATAGCCATTACGAAGAAGATGCTGAGTAGTTCGCGCGCATTGCTTTTGATGCTACGGAAGCGAATTAGGCTGAAGGTACCGAGCACGGCGACGCTGGTGCCGAGGTTGCCGTTAACCATTGTAATAACGACTTGCACGAGCATTGGCATGACGGCGAGTGCAACGAGGAATTTTTTGTTAGTGCGTCCTTCGGCGGCGTGCGTTAATGCGACGAGGATGCCGAGGATGAGTGCGACGCCGAGGCAGATTAATTCGCTCGTAACGCTAAATGTGCCAGATTCTGAACTGAGTATGCTTTCAAACATGTTGTTTTTCCCTTTCTATACTTTTAATGTATGCATATTTTGGTTTACTAAATGGTCGCGGATAGATTTTAAGCTTGGCGAGTAATCGCGAAAGGTCGAGCGGGAGGCTGTCGAGCGATTTAATTTCCATGATGTAGGAATTTTTGTCGATAACATGGTGCATATCATCACCGTTCGTAAGGTCAAGTTTGTGAGTGCGGTAGCGAACATTGTGGTCGAAAGTAATGCGAAGATCTTTGTTTCCGCGCAAGTAATAAGAATAGCGTTCGTAATTAACGAGAATACTTGGTATGAGGTGATATTTCTGAAAAGCCCAATCCATTTCGGCGAGCGTGCGCGGATTGGCATCCTTTGGCTTTGTGCCTTTTTCGAGATATTTCCAGAAATCACCTAGCGTCATTGAGATGCGGCGTTTATTACTGGTGCCGTCAAATTTCTTTTTAATTTCGAGATAAACTTTACTGTCGTTATTTTCGGCGAGACCATAACTGCGGACGCGGATTTTTTCTTTATAAAGCGGGCTTTCCATTGACTGGATAATTAGGTCGTGATTTGGCGTGTCGAGATAAAGATTATACATATCGTTATAAAAATATTGGTCTTTGACGAGGCGGTCGCCCAAAGCTTCGAGCAGTGCATCGTGTTGCTCTTTTGTAATGAGATATTTCTGTTCGACACGGCGGAAAATATTCATACGATACCTTTATTATAACTTTATTATCTCGCCAAAGCTTAAAATGAGTCTGAAAATTAAGCTTCTGAATTTATATCGTCTTGGCTATCGTCATCTGATAATTGTTCGTCGCTATCTTCGTTCTCGTCATTATCTTCATTTTCGACTTCTTCGCCATCGATGTTTTCGTTTTCGTCATTCTCGTTATCATCGTCGCCTTCTGTGTCCCGTTCGTTCGAATTAACGTCGGGATTTTCTGAGTCGTCCGATTCGGTTGGGGTGTCGCTTGTGCCATCGTCAGGCTGTTCGGTAGGATTTTCGTCCGTGTCGTTGGTGCTGTCGGTTGATGTTTCTGAATCGGCCTGGTTGTCGTCGGCGGTGTTGTCGGTAGCCTCTGTGATGTCGGTTGTTTGTTCATCCGGCGTTTCGTCTTCTGACGGCTGTTCTTCTCTGCCGCCCATACCGCCGCTATGGGTAGGTTTACCGTTACTTGGGCGGTTAGACTTATCGTGTGACGAAAAACTCATGGTTGGCATGCTACTCGTACTCATTTTTGTCTTCGAGCTGGAACGCTTAGTGGTGGCTACGGAATTGGTGGATGGATTTAAGGTGATGTATTTAGTATTCCCCGCAAGGTCGGTGATTTTGATTTTGACGGTATAACCAGTGCCAGCCGTGAGGCTACCAAAAATGTAACTACTGTCACCCTTGACGTAGTCTGAGTCGTTGATGGAATACATGTAGCTTGCGATGCCGCTAGTGTCAGTAGTAGCAACTTTAACCTCAATGCTAGAAGTGGTAGTAGCGACGTTGGTGCTGGCTTCAGGCTTGTCGCGGTCAACTTTTACGGTAACGCGGTTTGAAGCGTCTGTTACGAGTTCGTTTTCAGCAATGCCGCGCACCCAAACATACGAAATACCGGAGTTGCGCACGCGAATATCGGTGACGGAAGTGTCTTTCCAGCTACAATTTTCGAGGCTGTCTTCGGAATTGACGCAGTATTGATAATTTTTAAGCGAACTGCCGCCAAAACTGGCAGCTTCGGTTACGCTGACGACGGCACTATTAGTCCAATCTTCTGTATTGGCGCTAATGACGGGTGCTGTCGAGCTAGTATCGAGCTTTTTGGCAATGAAGATGCCGCTCGGCACAACAACGGCGAGTGCGGCAATTGGGATGATGACGGTGCGTTTTTTCATATTAGCTCAACTTTCCGTGACGCAAATGTAAGACTTTGTCGGCATGATTAGCAACTTGCTTACTGTGTGTGACGATAATGACGATTTTCTTTTGTTCGTGAGCAAGATTCTTGAATAAGTCGATGATTTTTTCTTCAGTTTCCTCGTCGAGATTGCCGGTGGGCTCATCGGCGACGATAATTGGCGAATTCGAAGCGATAGCGCGAGCGATGGCGACGCGTTGTTGTTGGCCGCCAGAGAGCTTGCCGATGAGGCGGCCGCCCTCTTCCTCGCTAATACCAACCTGCTTTAAGTAGGTGTTTGGATTGACCTTGCGATTGTCGAAATCAATGGCGATTTGGACGTTTTCGCGGGCGGTCATGTATTTGATTAAGTTGTAGGACTGGAAGACGATATTGACGTATTTGAGGCGAAATTCAGAACCGCCAATTTTGCGCAAACTTTTACTGTTGTAATAAATGTCGCCGTCTTGAAGTTTATCGAGCGCAGATAGAAGTGACAGGAAGGTGGTTTTGCCGGAGCCGGATTCGCCTACGATGGCATACATCTTGCCGGCTTTAAATTCGGCATTGATGTCTTTTAAGACTTCTTGTTCGCCGGCGGCATTTTTGTAGCTATAAGATACGTGTTCTACTTTGAGAGTGTTCATGGTTTACTCCTTCCCCGCTAAGATAGTTTTTGGTTGATAACGTAGGACGTTGATTGATGGCAAGATTAAGGCGAGAATGATGACTAAATAGCCCGTCACGAACAGTAATAGGAAGTCGGTTGGCGTGGCGTTGATGTCGAGGTCGATGTTGCTTTGCTGAGAGCGGCTCATGATACTCTCTTTCATGCTCTTGCTTTTGCTGGACGATTTGCTGTCGCTGTTTGATTCTGAGCTGTCGGATGAATCTGGCGCATCAGGCATATCCGGCATGCTTGACGTGCTGCTGCCACCAATTTGTGCGCCTGGGCGACCAAAGTTGCGTTCGGATTGTTGAGCAGACGAGGCGACCTGCGACTCCACGATACTAGTGCCAATTTTACTGGCGAGGAAGCTGCCGGAAATGGAAGCAAGTACGAAGCCAAAAGTGCCGATTACGAGTAATTCCGTGGCGATTTGTCCGATGATATTTGTTTTATTAGCGCCTAGCGATAGAAGCACGCCCATTTCGTAGCGACGATCTTTGACATTAATCGTAACAATAAGCGTGACGATGATTATCGCCGCTACGATAACAATAATAAGAATGGTGGTCGCAAAGCTACCGACACTCTCAATGGAGTTTGCCATTGAGTCATATTCACTCGTGTCGACGGCGATAGTTAAGTTGTCTTCGGCTAAATCTGGAAAGTCGCTTTTGATTTTTTCGACGAACTCCTCGGCATTTTCGGAAGTAATCATGTAGTATTTAACGTTGCTAACTTCGTAGTTGCCGTCATTGTAATCGTCTTCGGAAAGGAATTTGGCGGCAGTCTCAGTGTTCATGTAAATCGTATTGGCGTTAGCATTAAATTCAGAACTATCATAAATGCCAATTATAGTAAGCGTAATGCTGGCTTCGGTGTAGATATTTTTAATCGTAAAAGTGTCGCCAACGGAGAGCTCATTTAGCTCGGCGAACTCATAGGAGACCATAGCTTGATCATTGGTGTCTTCGTCGAAATAGGTGCCATCTTTAATTTCCATACTTTCGCTTTGAACTCCGGAAAGGTAGGCGTAAGCGTTGATGCCGGAAATTGTAATGTCGGCGTCAAGAGTGGAAGAGCTCTCACTCGAGGAGGTGCTGTCGCGACGACTACTGCCTGGCATGCTAGGCATATTACCGCCACCAAAGCCTTTAGTTTCAACGGTTTCAAGGTCGCCGGCATTAGCCGAGCTGGAGATTTCGTAAGAGTAATCTTTGACATATTCTGAATATGCTGCGATTTCGTTAGCCGTTTCGACATTTACGGCTGGGCGCATCATTTCTTTAAACATCTCTTTACGATTGCCGCCGTTTTCGATTTCGGTTTTTTGCGATTCGCGAATTGCGGCCATGTCGGCCTGGATGGCGACCGTGCCGCCAAGTGTAGACTTAGCATAGTCCATTTGAGCTGCGACAGCGGTTTTAATGGTGATGGCAGCCAAAACGAGGTTTGCCATCATAAAGAATATCAAGGTTAATATAATTGTGCGGCCGAGCTTGCGTTTAATCGACAACCAGCTGCGCTTAAACATGTTTTTATACATGGACTCCTTTCCGTTACTTCCCCTATTATTGCGCCGAAGCTTAAAATGAACCTTAAAATAATCGGGTGTTATAATGAAATAAGTATAAGGAGTTTTTTGATGGATAAGAAAGTGGAAGAAGAGCCAGTTCTTCTGGACGAAACAGCAACGAGGCCAAAAAAGTCTGTACGACACTTAGGTTTATATATCGGCATCGCTTGCGGTGTGATTGTGATTGCGATCATCGTCGTGATGGCTTTGGTACTAAGTCATAAAAACGACATCTCTGCGGATTGGGCAAAAACTTATTACGATTATCTGGCTAATGCCGCTAAGGAGGATCGTGGCAAAGAAATTGGTCTACAAACTGGCACGACTTATGCTTTGAGCTTTCGTAAATTCGATAATTACGAGCAGCCAGTGATGGTACTACGCGAAACGAGTGGTAAAAATATTAACGTCTATGGCATCAACGGCGAAAAAATCGACACAGCAATTAATGAGCGTCAAAAAGAAGATGATAAACTTTCGGTTGAATTGCTTTACGACATGCAGCGTGAAAAATACGATTATTTTATTCATCATTTACTTTCTAAAAAAGAATCAGAATATTTATCACTGAGCGAACAATTAACCGGCAAAGCCGAAGCGAAAGTTAGCTATTTGGTAAAAGAAGAAAATAAAGCATCAGTTAAAGATTATGAGAGTGGCGATATATATGAAGTGTCGGCCTATGATCAGACTTTCGTGGCACCAGAGCTAGAAAAGGTGGTTGAATACGACTTTATATTTACTGCCAACGAAGAAGAATTTAAACAGAACGAGAAAGCTATTGCGGCGGCAGAAAAAGCCTATATTTCTACCGATAGCTTACTGACGGAAACGAAAAAGGATGAAGTTGCAAAGGCTGTCGAAGATATCTACGTGCGCTTAAATGAAATCGAAGACGTGCGTGCGGCGCAAACTTTAACCGAGGAAAACTTCCATGATTTTCTCGATGAGGATTTGCGTTGGTTTATGGCGGCCTATCTTGGTCCACAGCGCGGTTGGTCGACGGTATATAAATACGATTTTAAGGATTCGAGCGTTTGCGAGGCGCATCATAAGCCAGAAGAGGTTGAGGTATTTGATGCTTGCATTTTACTAACGGGCGCTGGTAGCAAGGCAAAAATTAAAGAAGAAATGCAAAAACATTTGAGCGATTCGGTGATTACGAATATTGATCGTCGCTTTATTGAAGGTACACTAGGTGAGTTTACGGATTTTAATGGCGATGTTTATTGGATGCGCGAGCAAAATACTAGCGAAACGAATTATGATTCCGTAACTGCTAAGGATGCGACCTTTATGGGTGTAAATCAGAATACGGGCGTGGTGACGGTGCGTTGGAAACTTGAGGCGATGGGCTACGTAAAGGACAACTTTACGATTACTTTGCAACAAACTGATGGCGATTATAAAGTTATCAGCTATACACGCTCGGATCACTAAGGGTTAAAAAGAGCTCCGTTTGGAGCTCTTTTTTATTTCTTTTTTGTGGCGCGGCGCTTGGCTGGGCGGCGCGTTTTCTTTGGTTTATTAGCGAGATATTCCTCGGCTTGTTCTTTGGTAACAGTTTTTGGATCAACGTCTTTTGGAATGCGCACAAAATTGCGACGGCCTGGGCCTTTAACGTATGGGCCGTAGGCGCCGTTAATAATCTGGATTTCGCCCCAATCGGCGATATAAGAATCACGTTTGGCCTCATAGAGTGGTTCGGCATCTTCAAGCGTAATGGTATATGGGTCAAAATCCTTGAGTGGAATATTATACTTCCCGACTTTCAGGTATGGGCCAAATGGGCCGGCGGCGGCAATGATTTCGGCGCCGTCTTTTGCTTTGCCAAGCAAGCGTGGCAATACTGGCAGCGCAAGTTGTTTGAGGGCTTGTTCGAGTGTAACGGTTTTGACGGATTTGCGCTTCGGTAGTGGCGCGAAGCGTGGTTTTTCGCCGGTTTCTTTCTCGTTTTCGCCGAGCTGAATGAAGCCGCCGTTTTTGCCAACTTTGGCATAAATGGCTTTGCCGGTTTCTGGATCATGGCCGAGGAGACGGGCGTTATTGTAGCGTTCAATTCCCTCGCTAGCAAGCACTTCGTTATTGAATGGGCCATAGAAATCACGAAGCATTTTAACGCGGTCAAGCTTAGCTTCGGCGATTAAGTCGAGGTCTTTTTCGATATTGGCCGTAAATTTATAATCAACAATATTCTTGAAATTATCTACGAGGAAACCAGAAATTAGCTCACCAATCGGCGTTGGTAATAATTTACCTTTATTGGCGCCGTATTTTTCGCGAATGGTGTCGCGGGTAACTTTGCCATCTTGGAGCGTAAAGGCGATAATATCGCGCTCTTCTCCCTCGGATTCGCCGCGCTCAACGTAGCCGCGCGTCTGAATGGCAGTCATAATGGTAGCGTAGGTGCTTGGGCGGCCAATGCCAAGTTCTTCGAGCTTCTTAACGAGCGAACCTTCAGTGTAGCGAGCCGGCGGTTTGGCATAGGATTGTTTTGCAACGATGGAATTAGCATGTATGCTGTCACCGACGGACATTTTTGGTAATTCATTTTCTTTGACGCGACCGTAGACTTTTAGGAAGCCGTCAAAGGTAATAACTTCGCCTTTGCCGGTGAATTTATATGGTGTTGGCGTGCCAATTGTAACGTTAGTAGTGGCGATTTGTGCGTCGGCCATTTGAGTGGCGAGCGCGCGGGTACGAATGAGATGATAAAGGCGCTTCTCGTAATCATTCTTGCCGGCAACTTCGCGCGCAATATCGGTTGGACGAATGGCTTCGTGTGCTTCCTGGGCGCTCGCGTCTTTGGTCTTGAAGTTGCGAACTTTAACGTAATTCTTGCCGTAATTCTGCTCGACGTAACTAGCCATGCTGGCGATGGCTTGCTTGCTGAGGTTTAAGCTATCAGTACGATGATAAGTAATTAAGCCGGCTTGATAAAGCGACTGTGCGGCTTGCATAGTGGTGCGCGCGGAAAAACCGAGCTTGGAGTTGGCTTCAATTTGCATTGATGCGGTCGTGAAAGGCGGAGCTGGTTTGCGAGTGCCTGGAGCAGTCTCGACATTCTCGACTTTAAAATCGGCACCGATGAGTTGATTTAAGAAAGCGGTAACGTCTGGCTCAGTATCGAAATCGTGGTCGAGATTAGCATTAAAACCGAAATCGCCGGAAACTTTATAAGTAAACTTACTGGCGAATTTTTCGATAGCTTGCTCGCGCTCGACGATGAGGCGTAAAGCTGGACTCTGGACGCGTCCGGCCGAAACGGCGCCTGGGACCTTTTTGCGGACGATACCGGAAAGGTCGAAGCCGACGAGCATATCGAGGGTTTGGCGAGCCTGCTGGCTTGAAACCATGTTCATATCAACGGTACGCGGATTCTTGATAGCATCCTCGAGTGCGCTCTTGGTGATTTCGTGGAAAGTGATACGTGCGGTATCTTTTGGTAATTTTAAGACCTCGCAAAGGTGCCAAGAGATAGCTTCTCCTTCGCGGTCTTCATCCGTCGCGAGCCAGATTTTGTCGGCGTCTTTGGCGGCCTTTTTAAGATCGGCAATAACACTTTTGTGCCCAGGGTCAATTTCATAAGTGACGTCAAAAGTATTTTTGTCGACCTTCGTGTCTTTGCGAATGTGCCCTACTGAAGCGAGAACGGTAAAATCCTTACCAAGATATTTTTCAATAGTATGTGCTTTGGCAGGAGACTCGACGATAACTAAATTTTTACCCATATGCTACATAATATCATACTAAATTTGACAACAAAGCATAAGCCTGAAAAAATTAAGATATGTTTAGATTTTTCAAAAAGAAAGATGACGACGTCATAAAAGCTCCAGTCATAAGTAAACGCGGCGCTCAGAATGGTATCGTCGTGAAAGATATATATGACATTAAGGGTCAAGGTATTTATGTGACGGGTACTGCAGAAGGTATGATTCAAAACGGCGACCAAGCGGTTATTATCCATTCGGATGAAACGATGATTAAAACGACAATTGCACAGATTGACGTCAATCATAAAACCGTCGAGCAGGCAGTAGAAGGTGAGGAATGCGGCTTGAAATTAAGTGGTATTACGTCAAAGTCTGACTTAAATGTCGGTGATCGTATTGATATCGTGCTCGATCAGCCAGGCGATGTCAGTGGTGCTGGTTCGATGATAGTAGAAGACGTGTTTACGATTGCTGGTCGTGGTACGGTCGTAACAGGACGTGTTGAGGACGGCAATATTGGCATTGGCGATAAAGTAAAAATCGTGCGCGTCGGTGGCGAATCTTATACCTCGGAAGTTACTGGCGTTGAAGCTTTTCGTAAGACAATTGACGTAGCGCAGGCTGGTGATATGTTGGCCTACTTTTAAGAGGCGTCGAGCGTGATTAAATTGATCGTGGTGATCATATAGAAGTTATTTAGTGTTTTTGCGCAACATATATTAAGCCCCGGGTAGCGGTGGGTATCTACCTAGGGCTTATCTTTGACGGTTTTTCGTTAAAAGGAGATATTCTTATTAGCCTTCAATGGCGATATATTTCTTATCGTCTGGAAGCTCTGGCTTCGGCTCGGCCTTTGGCACGGTCAGATTCAAGATGCCGTTTTCGTATTTGGCCTTAATCTTACCCTGCTCTACGTCGTCGCCAACGTACCAGCTACGGCTCATGGCGCCGTAATGACGCTCGCGACGGATAACCTTGCCATTCTTGCGCGGCTTACCGTCTGGAGTCTCGCGCTCTTCGGTTTCCTCATGTGTTTCGGTGCTGACCGTAAGGACGCCATTGTCGAGCTTAACTTTGATGTCGTCTTTCTTAAGGCCAGGTAATTCAATGGCGAGCTCATAGGCCTTATCGGTTTCATTTACGTCGGTGCGCATTAAACCGTGGGTATGTACCTTTGGTGGGCGCATGAGGCCATGTTGATGTTCGCCGCCTGGAAGGCGTGGAGTGTCGAATGGATCGTCAAAGAAATCGTCGCCGAATCCACTAAACATTTCGTCAAAAAGATTGTCGATTGGGAATCGCATATTTTGTTTCCTTTCTTTGATTATATTGATTAAGACGGAGTCAGCATCAGAGTTCTGTGATTTATCTAATCTTACTTCTGCCTCTGGTGGCTTCGTATAATTAGAGTATAGCGCTTATTATTAGCACTGTCAAGCCTAGAGTGCTAATTTTGGAAAAAATACAGATTATTTTAAGCACCAAAAAGCCCCAGGTAAGGGTGGGCATCACCTGGGGCTATTTGGCCCTACAACACACCTCCTAAGGCATCCGGAGAACTCCGGAAGCGTGACCCACCTCACACATTGGGGTCCGCCGGTTATAGGGATTGCTAGCTTTAGAAAAGATCTTTCTAAGTGGAGGTAATACTTTTCACTTCGATAATGTAGAAGAAATATCGAAGGCCGAAAGGGTTTCTAAAGCACGCAACAATTGCTAATAAATTAGCAATGTTCTAGGTTATTTAGGTGCGGTTTTTTGACCCAATTGGATCAAAACTGAGACTATAATATCACACATTTGATTATTAGTCAATACTTTTTGCACACTTTTTTCAAAAAACAATAGAAAAATGGCTTATTTTTACACCTTAAGCGCTTTATTGACAGAGGTAATTATGCTTATTGTTATTCTGTGAAAAAGTGTTATAAAATCGTCGAAAAATCAATATTTTGCCACAAAATTGGCAACTTCGCTAAGAACTTCGGGCAGTTTTTCGTACTCCTCTGGCATAAATTTAGTTAGGACAAAATCTACGTCGCCAATACGAGCGCGGAGGCTATCATTGCCGGTGCCGAGGCGGAGGCGCGGAAAGTCTTCTGTGCCGAGATGCGCAATGGTGGATTTGAGGCCGTTGTTGCCACCTGCGCTGCCCCGCTCGCGGAAGCGAATTTGCGAAAAAGGTAGGTTGAAATCGTCGCAAATAATTAGAAAATCTTGCGGTGTGAGTTTGTAGAAATCCATGATAGCGCGGAGACTAACGCCGACGTCGTTATAGAAAGTCTGTGCTTTCACAAGGAGTAAATCGCGGTCTTCGTCTTTCGTAATGATGGCGCTGAATTTTGGCTTGTTTTGCCATTCAAGTTTGTGAATTTTGGCATAAAAATCGAGCGCCAAAAAACCAAAGTTGTGACGCGTAAAATTGTATTTATGCCCGGGATTACCGAAGCCAACGATGACCTTCATATTCATAATTTTAGCATGAAAAAGGCCAGCCGAATGAGGCCAGCCTTCTTCGTAGGACTGCGTTTGCTGATTCCTTCTCGCGAATAAGCCAGTGACTTAGTTGCGAGCAAGATTACCAACGGGGTTTAGCGGGGCCAAGAACGTGCGATAATCTGAGCGCCAGGGCGCTTGATGTCGTTTTCTCCGTCGAAACGGATAACTGCAACATTGGCATCGCTGCCGAGGTAACGGACGGCGCGAGCTAATGGATTACCATGCCAACCGAACGGATTACTAATCTGGCTCGGGTCGCCGCAAAGGGCGAGTTTGGTGCCGGAGTCGCAACGCTCGATGTAGGCCTTAATCTGCGACAGCGAGTTGAACTGCGCTTCATCGCAAATAAAGAAGGTGTTCCAAAAGCTGCGGCCGTTGATTTCGCCGGGTGGGCAGATCTCGATCTGGTTCATGATGGACTGCGCACGGTGACTTAAGTCGCGTTCGCTAGGGAGTATCCCTCCTTCCATTTTGTCTTTGCGCAAGCGCAGATAGGCGCGGATATTGTCCAGATAAGGATTAAGCTTACTGGCTAATTTCGCACGCTCATCGCCGGGGACGGCGGCCATCTTGTCGCCCAACATGCGGTCGGGCGGACAAAGCATGATGCTCTGGTACGGATAATCGTCTTCGATTTCTGTCGGTCTCATATAGACCTCGCTACCACTGTCTTGATGCTGCCCGCGACGCGCCTTTTTGTTGCGCGCGTTTTGCGGCGCTTCGGCCGGAACATTCGCAAACTTCATGTTGGCAAGGCCGGTTTGGGCCAATGCGGCTGAAATGGCGGCAAAGGTTTTACCGGCGCCAGCGTTGCCATACAAGATGACGACGCTAATCTCGTCCGCCGGTGCCATTAGCGCCTCGAAAGCCATCGCTTGTAATTCGCCGATTGGCGACACGCCTTGCAGCTGACGATAATAGGTCAACGGCACGATGGTTTCTTTGACGGCGTCATACCTACCGATATGGTTAAAGGTGTTCGTTTTGCCGAACAGAACGAATTCGTGCGGTCTGAGCGGTTCGGCGTCTGGTAGAAGCTCCTGAAACTTGTAGAGCGGCATCTTTTTGTTCTTGCGCCAATGGAAAATGGCAGTTTCGTCATTAATGCGACGATAGCCAATGTATGGCGTGGGCGAGAACATGTTAATTTCGAGATGCGGCCTATCTTGAGCCGAAACCAACATCATGGGGTCGTTAGTGAGAATCATGATATGATTAACGCCTTTTTGCTTACTCCAGTACTCGGCCAGCGAAATGGTCTCCTTGATGTGCTCGCCAGCAATGGCTTTGCCTTCATAAGGATGGTCCTGGTAGTCAAAGATGACGTGGAGATTGCCGAGATGGTACTCTTCGGCGCCGTCGTTCTGCGTTTTCTTGCCATTTTTAATGAGGCTATACAGCAATATCGCTAGCTCATTGGCAGAAATTCCGCGATCGGACCCTTCGTCTCTCATCTTGTGTAGACTCTTCTGATAGATACGAGAAATAATCAGGTGCCTCTCAGGCAAGTCTGCATCGGGATCGAAAAACTCCGGGAAGTTCAGGGCTGCATTCAAATCCACGGCATAATGTATGTCGGGGTCGAACGAGAAGCCAGTGTTAGGATTTTGCATAGAAATCCCTCCTTTTCTTCAATGCATTCCTACGATGGGAAAGAGCTACAAACAACAATGGGGCCCAAATGAGAGGCCCACCTTTGTTGTATCTAGTTTAGCATGTTAGTCTCTGTTGCGGAAGGAAAAGAAGATTGGAGTGCCCGTGAAGTCGAAGGCGTCGCGCAAGCGGCGTTCAAGGTAGCGTTTGTAGCTCCAGTGCAGGAGACTGAGGTTGCTGCCGTAGACGACGAACCATGGCGGGCAGGTATCAGTTTGTACCATATAGCGAAGTTTTGGGTGGGTGTTTTTGAGGCCGGCCGGCGGATGGGAATTGACGGCATCCATCAGGAGTTTGTTGAGGTCGGAAGTTTTGAGTTCGGCATGGCGGGCGCGGTCGATATTGACGGCAAGCTCAAAAATCTTCGTGACGTTTTTGCCGGTGACGCTAGAAGTCATGACGACTGGCGCAAACGGCACGAAATTGAAATCATATTCAAGGTTGTCGAGAATTTCGTCGGAATCTTTATGCTCAAGGTCGGTTTTAGTGATAACAAGGATGATGCCCTTGCCAGCTTTGATGATTTCGCCTGCTAAGCTTTGGTCGAGTTTAGAATGTGGCTCAGTGGCATCTACGAGCAAGCAGCAGACGTCGGCTTCTTCGATGGCGGCGAGACTGCGGAGCGCGCTGAATTTTTCGATACCCACTTCGCGTTTGCCTGGCTTGCGTAAGCCGGCGGTATCGAGTAGCTCAATGGTTTGGCCCTTGTATTTTAGTTCAGTACGGTTGACGTCGCGAGTGGTGCCGGCGAGGTTGGCGACGACGGCTTGCTGTTTTTGAGCGAGCGAGTTAAAGAGTGAGCTCTTCCCCACATTTGGACGGCCGATGAGGGCGATTTTGAGTGAATCGTGCTCTTCTTCCTTAGCGCGCGTGTCAAAGCCGAGGTTTTTAAGTTCATAGAGAATTTGGCCGCGGAGTTCGTTGAGATTAAGCCCAGTAGTGGCAGATACGCGGAGCGGATTTTTGACGCCGAGACTGCGGAATTCTTCTTCGGCGAGCGCTTCGCCAAGGTCGGATTTATTAAGTAGAAGTATGACTGGTTTGCCGCTCTTGAGGGCTTTTTTGGCGATAAGCTTATCGTCGTGATTTGGATATTTAGTGGCGTCCATGGCAATTAAGATTATATCGGCGGAATTGACAGCGTCGTCGATTTGATCTTGAATGTGCGCTTCGAACTCATCTTCGGCATCTTTAAGGCCGGCGGTATCAATCAAAATATATTTCCCCTCGACCTGGCCGACGACATTATCGCGAGTAGTACCCGCTTCGCGTGCGACAATCGCCTGCGACTTGCGTACGAGACGATTAAAGAGGCTAGATTTGCCAGCGTTAGTCTGGCCGATGATTGCTACTACTGGTAATTTCATACTCTATATTTTACCAGTCTTGACAAAAAATGTAAAGTGTGCTATACTAAAAGTATATACATTACTTCAAAAAAGCTCCCGGTCAGGGAGTTTTTTTGTGGGTTTCAAGCGTATTTCTTGTAGAGATGACGCATGCGCCAGAGGCGGAAGAAACAGAAAATGGCAATATAGATTAGCACGCCACCAATGCCAGCGACGGTATCGAGAAAGACGTCGCCAACTTCCCCGCTGCGGCCGGCGACAGTGATTTGGTGCACTTCGTCGATGGCGGCGTAGACGGCAGTTAGAATGATTGGATAGATAATTTGCGAATGAGTTGGGAAAATGGCGGAGTTGAGACCTTTTACGAAGCTCGTGAGCGAATAACCGATGGCGCCAAAGAGGAAGACGTGGGCGAGCTTACGCGTAAAAGCATTTGATAGGCCGAAAAATGTGGCCCACCAAGAAGAGTCTGCCTCGGATTGCGCGCCTTCTGTTGCGGACAAGGCCCAGCTTAAGCAAATAAAGAAGATTGGAAAAATGATACGCCAGTAGCGTTTAATGTAATACATATTGTGATTAACTCCATCCTTTTGCCGTGATTATAGCACACCTTATCTGTTTGCAAAAGAGATAGCTTTCTGTTAAAATTGGCGTAGTGGTCCCGTCGTCTAGTGGTCCAGGACGTCTGGTTCTCATCCAGAAAATCGTGGGTTCGACTCCCACCGGGATCACCACAAAACAGCAAGAAAAGTGCCCCGCAGGGGTATTTTTATTGCTGTTTTGCTTGGCGGCTTCGGCGGGAGGCGAGCCTGGGTTCGTCCAATGCCCGGTCGCTTGCGACAACGGCGCATTGTTTATCCCCCACCGGGATCACCATATTGAAGCCAAAAGCCGACATCTCGGTATTTTTTATTGGCATGACAAATCCCCGGCTTAGACGACCGGGGATTCTTCTTATGAAAGGTACAAATGTGATTTTTGAGCTGAATAGCTCGATGAGAAGTTAGAGAGAAGATTAAAACAGATGGAACGACGCGAAAATCGGCGCGAGAGTATTGGCGACGGTCGACATAAGCTTGATTGCGATGTCGAGCGCTACGCCTACCACGTCTTTTCGTGTGTCGCCCACAGTGTCGCCCACGACGGTAGCTTTGTGCGCGGCTGAGCCTTTGCCATGACCTTCCAATTGGCCGGATTCGACATACTTTTTCGCATTGTCGAAAGCGCCGCCAGAGTTGCCCATAAAGACTGCACGCGGAATAGCTACGATTGTGGCGCCTACCAGAATGCCGCCGACAAATTCAGCGCCAAACAGAATGCCACCAATGGCAGGAATGAAAAGCATCAATATGGACGGAATTAGCATCTTGCGTAATGCTTGACGCGCCGCCATATCAATGCACCTGTTGTAATCTGGTTTTGTGGTGCCTTCGAGGACGCCCGGTATTGAGAGCTGACGGTCACCCTCGTCTGCCATAAGATGGGCAGATTCGATAGTGTGATCAGTCAGTAGAGCGGAAAAATACTCAATGATTGCGCCGCCTAAGATAGCTCCAGCTACGACCATGTAATTAGCAATATTTAAATCCGGCACACCGGCAGAATAGCTGCCCACATAGGCGAAGATGAGCGAAACGGTGGCGAACGCGGCTGAACCGATGGCAAAGCCTTTACCGATAGCAGCTGTAGTATTGCCAACAGCGTCTAGTTTATCGGTAATTACGCGCACATCGGCGGGTAAATGACAACTTTCTGCGATACCGCCGGCATTGTCGGCGATAGGGCCAAAGGCGTCAATAGATACGGTCGTACCTACAAATGAAAGCATACCCAAGGCAGCAATAGCGATACCATAAATGCCGCAGAGGATTCCCGAAAGAATCAGTGCAATGCAAATTGTCCCTATTGGCAGCAGGCATGAACGTGAACCAATTGCGTCACCCTTAGTGACTACAAAAGCCTCACCTTCAGTGGCCATCTGGGCAAGCTTTTTGACCGGATTAAAGTCGGTGCCGGTGTAAAATTCGGTAATTTTACCGATGGCAACGCCACTGGCGATGCCAAGTACACTAGCCACCCAAGGCGATATCCAGCCAAGTAGGAAATTGTCATACACTTGAATGCCTCCGAATAAAATTCGCGAGCCAAACAAGCCAACTAGGATGACAAATCCTGCCGAAATGTATGTGGCCATATCGAGTTCGAAAGACGGGTTGTTGCCTGCTCTGTGGTGCAAGGCGTAGCCGATTCCAATGATGCTACCAAGGAGTCCGCCTCCTGCCAGTATGATTGGGAAGATACTTGTCGCATTGAATAATTGCGTACTAGTATTCTCGGTTACGATTGATGCGCTAATCAGCAGACATGCAACGATGGTGGCAACGAAGCTTTCGAGCAGGTCGGAACAGTTTCCGGCGATGTCGTTGACGTTGTCTCCGATGAAGTCGGCAATCGTATTTGGCATACGGCTGTCGTCTTCAGGCATGTCGTGACGAATCTTGGCGACGATGTCAGAAGAAATGTCGGCGGCTTTGGTATAATTTCCGCCAGCGATTCTATTGAACATCGCGACAAGCGAGCAGCCCAACGAATAAGTCGTCAATCTCATAATGCTAGGGTTACAAGTGAACGAGGCGATGAATCCGCCGCCGGTTTGACCGAGCTTAACGCCTCCTGAAACAAACAGGATGCCAATTAAACCAAGTAAGCCAAAAGCGGGCACGCTGAGTCCACTGACACTGCCGCCGCAGAGGGCTGTTTGGGTAGTTGGACCAATAGCCTTTGTTTTGCAAGCGGTTCTGGTGGTTCGAACATTGGCGTAAGTGGCACTGCGCATGCCGATTACGCATGCCGCACTGCTCATGCAGGCGCCAATTATGAATGTGAGGCCGCTAATTTTCTCGATGAAACACGAGAAGATAGCAGCGACGACAATGATGACTGGAAGAATGATCTTATACTCGGCACGCATGAATGTTCGCGCGCCGCCGCGTATAATGCCGGCAATGTCGGCCATTTCTTCCGTACCCTCCTCCATGCGACGTAACCTGATGTAGTTAAACGTGACATAGGCGAGGGCTACCATGATGATGAGGAAAACTAAGATATACACCATACACATAACCTCCTCTGATAAGGTGCAAGGGGTTTACAGAGAGCAGACAGATTTGCTCTCACCCAAAAAAATCACATACCCTCCCTTCAGTGGTATGCGATTTTGATTATAGTCCTTTTTATGCAGATTTCAAGAGGTGATGTGATATAAGCCTACTTAAAAATGTTCTTAAACATCTTGTCTGCAAGCTTAGTGCCAGCCTTGCCGGCGATATTGCCAATAAAACGGTCGCCATATTTTTCAATTTTCTTGCCGAGTTTGGCTTTTTGCTTCTCTTCTTCGGCGGCTTTTTTGGCGGCAAGTTTCTCCTGCTCGCGTTGCAAGGCAAGTTTCTGCTTTTCTTCAAGAGCGAGCTGCTTTTGGTGTTCCTTCTCGATGCGCGCCTCTTCTTTAGCTTTAGCGGCGGCTTCTTTTTCTTCGATTTTACGTTGTTCTTCGGCGGCAGCAGCGGCGGCTTTTTCTTCATTATGCTTGGTAATCTTTTCGTGGGCGGATTCGTTATCGATAGCTTCGTCGTATTTGCCGCAAAGTGGGCTGTTGTTGATGACCTTCATGCGTACCATATCGTTGATGGCGCCCATGTAGCTTTGTGGTGGCAGGATAGTAGCGCGTTCGACAATTTCTGGCGCACCTTTTTCGTCTTGGAAGGAAATCAAAGCTTCGCCGGTGCCGAGTTCAGAAATGGCAGTTTCAGTATCGAAGGCTTTGTTAACGCGGAAGGCACTTGCGGCGGCCTTAACGACTTTTTGCTCAGACGGCGTGTAAGCGCGGAGAGCGTGCTGGACGCGGTTGCCCATTTGGGCGAGAATTTCATCTGGCACGTCGGTTGGCGCTTGCGAGACAAAGTAAAGACCAATACCGCGGGAGCGAATGAGCTTTACGACCTGTACGATGCGTTTGAGACGATAAGCTGGCATACCATTAAAGAGCAAGTGTGCCTCGTCGAAGAAGAAAATCATCTTTGGCTTATCGAGGTCGCCGACTTCTGGCGAGCTCGCAAAGAGTGTATTAAGTAACCAAAGTAAGAATGACGCGTAAAGGTCTGGGCTCTGGAAGAGTTCGACGGCGTGAAGGATGTTGATGACGCCGCGACCGTCGCTTTCGGTGGCGAAGAAATCTTTAATATCGAGAGCTGGCTCGCCAAAGAAATGGTCGGCACCTTGTTTTTCGAGCGCGAGAAGACTGCGCTGAATTACGCCAACGCTTTGCGTGGTGATATTGCCGTATTTGGTAATATATTTGTCTTTATTCTCTGCGACATACTGCAAAGTGGAGCGCAAATCAGCGAGATTGATGAGCTGAAGACCTTCGTCTTTGGCAACTTCGAAGACGATATCGAGATTGCCTTCCTGAGCCTCGGAAAGGCCAAGCATCATCGATAAGACGTCTGGGCCGACGGATTCAATAGTGGCGCGGATTGGGTGGCCATTTTGACCGTAAAGATCCCAGAAGCGTACTGGAAATTGTTTGCAGTCGAAACCTTCAAGGCCGAGTTTTTTGACGCGTTTTTCGATATTTTCGCTCATTTCGCCAGGCTGCGAAGTGCCGGCGAGGTCACCTTTGACGTCGGCCATAAAAACTGGCACGCCAGCATCGGAAAAGCTTTCGGCCATTACCTTCAAGGTAATGGTTTTGCCGGAGCCGGAAGCGCCGGTAATTAAACCGTGGCGGTTGGCCATTTGTGGTAGGATACAAAGATCTTTGCCTTCGGCAGTCTTGCCGACTAAGATTTTTTCATTGAAATACATATAGCTCCTTCTCGCTAGTTACTTTTATTGTATCATCAAAAAACCGCCAGATAAAACTGGCGGCGTTTTTTATTCGCGTTCTGGAGCATTTGAGTTATCGGCGACGTAGGCGTCGGTAATTTTCTTCTTCTGCTCATCATCGAGCGTGTCGTCGAGATTATTAAAGTTCAACTCTGGGCTATCGGTGCCGTTTGCTGCGGCTTGCGCATCGGCGGCCTCTTGAGCTTCGGCTTGGGCCTCGGCTACGTTTGCGCGTGTTTGTTCAACTTGTTGCGCGGCGGTTCTGGAAATATCTTGCGCTTCGGCAATGGCCTGTTTGGCGCGATCGGCAATTTCTTGAGTGCCAGCGTCTTGAACGGAGATATATCCGGCGGATGCGAGCTGTTCAATCTTGCTTTGAGCCTCGGCGAGTTTAGCGGCATGTTCGGATTCGTCGGTGTCGCCGAGTGCGACGGCCTCAGCGGTCTTCTGAGCCTCGATATTAGCCACCATGGCTTGAGCGGTGATGGCTTCAGAAACGTTTTTAATCTGTTGATCTTCCTGTTGTTGAGCGGTGCGCTCGTCGTCGCCTTCAAAATCGGTGTTAGCATGTTGAATCGCTTCTTCGGCGGTCGCTTCGAGATATTGGCTCGCTTGCTCAATGGCGCCATCGGTGTAATTTTGCTGAATATGTTGTTGCTGATCGGCAATACTAGTAGCGGAATCGCCCTTGTCCCATTCGGCGCCAAAAGTGTCTGTAATAGCATTATCGGGCTTTTCGTCATCTTCGGTTGGTGGAGCGGTAGAATCATAGCCATTGTCGCCCGCTCCCTCTTGCTGAGCTTGTTGGAGCTGCGGTTCAGTTTCTGGGATAGTTGGCTTGCCCTCGTCGGCAACTTCGCCAGCTAGGTCTTCGGCCATATCTTCGAAGCCTGGATTGTAATATGGGTTTTGAATTTCGCCATTTTCGCCACCTTCAAGTGTTTCGCCCGGCATTGGGGTTGATGTAAAGCCTGCAAACATGTTGCTCCTTTCTATTTACTAGCCTTGACGCTGCCGGTACCGCTTGGATAAAGCGTTATCCAGACTTGGCCGCGATTAAGTTTGATTTCTTCGTTGTTACTGTCGACAAATTTAAGTGGGTCATTGACCGAACCGCGCGTCCAGCGAGCATTGATTTGAATGCCGTCTTGGAAGATGTAGGCATCGCCGGTACCAGTAGTGACATAATCGCTATATTTTGGTTCAGAACTGCGTTTGATAGCATTGACTTTCATGGCGACGACGACGGTTGGGGCATTTTGGACTTTACTGCCGTCGGCATTGAGGCTCATATGTGCACCGCCAGTTACGTGCGAACGCAAGTAGCGGTTGTTTGCCTTATCGTAAGTATAGAGAACGTTGTAATAGTTGCTCGAAACGTTGATTTGGATGGTGCTGGCGGTAATTTCGTCAACTGGCGTGCGGTAATCTGGCTGAATACGCGCGAAGCCGGTGAAGGTGGACTTACCGAAGCCGTTGGCATAGTTATATTTGTCGATATAATCGAAACTCGTATAAACGTTGTGTGGCGCATAGCGACCGCGTGGCATGGATGGAAGCGCATTGCGGTGACTACTATTGCCGGATGAGCGGAAGACATATTTGCCTTCATTCCAACCGCCATCAAAGTTGCGATAGCCAGAAGTCTTGAGAGTATTAATGGCATTGGTGGCGCCGCCGACGTGTAGATAACTACATTGATATGGCTTAGCTAGCTCGACGAAGGTTTGACGGGCACTACGGATTGGGCCGACTAGTTTTGGCTTGGCTTCTTGGTAAACCGCCATAAAACGCGTAATGCCACCTTCGGCGATGGCTTCATAGACGATACCAGCTTCATTGAGACCAGATTGCGGACGTGCGTCGGTGCTATTTTCGATCATGATGCAGGTAACGCCAGCGTCTTTAATATCTTTATTAGTAGTTTCAAGCCCGGTGAGTGGTGAATAATAGATTTCGTCGGCGACGGTTTCTTCGAGCTTTTGTTGGCCGACAACTTTTTCTTCAAGATTAGGCATGAGCAAATAAAGCACCCCTAAAACGATGAGTGCGACTAGGATGGTGGCAAAGATAATCTTACCGATGGTTTTTTTGGCTTTAGACTTCTTCTTCTCTTTAATGGCGGCTTTTTTGCGTTTAGCCTTGACGGATTTTTTGACTGGGACGTCGGTCTCTTTGACTTTATCCTCTTCGTCGTTAATGAATGCGCTAATGTCCTCGTCGACATCTTCGCTGGCCAGCTCCGCTTTTGGAGTGGCGTTTTCTTTTGCGAATTCGCTATCTTTATATAAGTTTACGAGCGTCTCGTCGGCTTCGCCCTTTTTCTTGCGGACGTAAATTTTGCTGCCACGATACGGTCTTTTCATGCCATCCATAAGCATTATTATACCATAAGCAAAAAGCCACCTCAAATAGAGGTGGCTAAGGCGTTGCGATATATTAGTCGCGTGCAAAGGCGGTGACGACCGCGTTCATGCGGGCGAGGCTAGTGTTTTTGCCGAGCACGGCAAGCGTGTCGTGCAAGGCTGGACTAAATGGCGCAAAGCTGATGCTGAGGCGAATGAGACCAAATAGTGTCATCGGTTTTTGGCCAGTTTCTTCAAGTAGTTCGTTAAGCGCGGCTTGGAGCTTTTCGGCCGTCCACTCTTCGATACTAGTCAGTTTGGCGACGGTTTTGCGGAGCAAATCGCAAACCTCGTGCTCGGAAAGCTTCTTGAGTGCTTTGTTGGAAGTAATCATGTCCATATCGACTTTTGGATCTTCAAAGAAGTAGCTAGTCATGGTTTTAAGATCGCCAAGTGTCTTGAGGCGATCATAAATGATGTTAAAAATCTTGAATTTATAATCGTCGTCGTAGTTTGCGGCAACTTCCGGCCAAAAATCTTTGCTACGTTCATAAAGCGCTTGTGCGTCTTGTTCGAACAGACGGCGGATCCATTGACCATTGAGCCAGAGCAGCTTTTGTTCGTCGTAACGAGCGCCGGCGCGCTGAATGCGAGAGAGGTCGAATTTTTCGATCAGCTCTTCCTTGCTATAGATTTCTTGCTCGGTGCCATCGTTCCAACCAAGGCAAGCGAGGAAATTTAACATCGCTTCTGGCAAGATGCCGTCTTGGCGATAATCGTTAGCGGATTTGGCGCCGTCGCGCTTCCCGAGTTTCTTGTTGCCGCTCGGCGCGAGAATGTGTGGCAAGTGGACGAATTTTGGACGTTCGAGGCCAAAAGCTTCGTAGAGCTCAAGGTAGTTGCCCATGCTCGGCAAGTATTCTTGACCGCGCATGACGTGCGTGACGCCCATAGTAGCGTCATCAACAATATGTGCAAAGTTATAGGTTGGTAAGCCGTCGGCTTTAATAAGAATGATGTCGTCTTGAGTTTCTGGTCCAAGATGGAGGTCACCGTAGACTTCATCGTGGTAATCGTAGGCCTTCGGCTGACTCTTTAAACGGAGCGGTAAACCGACTTTCCATTCTGGAGTTTTATCTGAGCGATAATTACGATAAAGGAAAGCCTGCTTGTTTTTATTGGCCTCTTCGCGATATTTGGCGACGGTTTCACTTGGAGTTGGGTCGGCATAAGCGCGACCGGCCGCGATGAGTTTTTCGGCCCATTCGTAGTAAATCTCTTTACGCTGAGTCTGATAATATGGTCCGTGATCGCCACCCTTGTCTGGGCCTTCATCCCAATCGAGGCCGAGCCAGATAAGAGTATCTTTAATTAAATCGGTCGCGCCCTCAACGTAGCGGGCTTGATCAGTATCCTCGATGCGCAAAATGAAAGTACCTTCTTTACCTTGTTGTTTGGCGACAAGGTATGGATAAATTGCCGAGCGAACGTTTCCAATGTGAATATAGCCGGTCGGCGACGGCGCAAAACGAGTAACTGCTTTCATGGGAATTATTATAACATAATTTACAGAGATTTTTAGATAGCACGAGTGGCCGGTGGCGGACGCTTATGCTTGACTATTTTTGATAAGTGTGATATAATAGAAACATATTAGCATGAAAGTAGCCCACGGCGCTCTGGCTGTGGGCTTTTTGGTGCTAGCGGTAAAGCATTTTGCGGTGGTAGGATTGTAGGCGGTAATAGTTGCGATTGACCTGCTTGCGTTGGCGGCGGTCGAATCGTTTTCGAGGATTTTCCGCCTCGCCTTCTTTGATGAGCTCGGTGCGCTCGGCTGGTAAAATGGCGAATTCGGATGAACCGGCTACGGCGGCGCTAGTCATGGCGACAATAAAGACGAGCGCGAGAATGATAGAAACTGCTGCTTTGCTGCGTTTCTGCAAGAAAATCACCTCCTTAAATGCATTTTCGTGCGTAAAAAGAACATCCACACTGATGGATGTTCTTAATTTTAGAGACTTCGTAGCACGCTGTAAAGTGTTTATTGAATTTTGACGTAAATGAAAGTGTCGTACCATTTGCCGTCGAGCAGCTGTTCGTCGTGCAAACGCGCCTCGCGCGTAAAATTGAGGCGTTCAGCGACGGCTACTGAGGCATTATTCTCGGGCGCAGCTTTAATCACGACTCGGTGCATATCGAGATGGCCGAAGCAGTAATCGGTCAACTTGGCGACCGCACGCGTCATAATGCCCTTGCCGGTAAAATCTCGGTCGAGCCAGTAGCCAAGGTCGCAGTGGCGGTAATCCTCGGCGATGTCGTGAATATCAATGGAGCCGGCCAATTCGCCGTGGTAAAAAATATCGTAGCCAAAGAGTTTGCCGTCGTCAAAGGCCTTGATTTGATCTTCGGTAAAGTTCAGCATATCCTCGAACTTTTCGTAGGCGTTCGCCCATGGCAACCATGGCAAAAGATGGTCGTGGTTGGCAATAATCATGTCATATTTAAGACCGTCGACGGCGTGATTAAAACGGCGCAAAACAATCTCGTCGTCGACGATAATTTCTGCATCAGCTTTTAACATTAGTCCTTCTTCTGGTGCACATCCATTTGCGGATATGGCACGCTAATATTGTGTTTTTCGAGCACAACGAGCACTTGACGCAAAATGGCGCGTTTAGCTTCAATGCGTTTACCCTTCTCGCTTTTGCCAAAAATGCGATAAATGATGGCTGAGTCACCAAATTCGTTGACGCCCTTGTAGTTCAACTCGTTCACATATTCAAGCTCACGGGAGCTTTCGACAATTTCATTTAAAATAGCTTCGGCTTTTTCGAGCTTAAGTTCGTATGGGAGCGGAATATCAATGCTCATCGCAGTGGCGCCAACTTCGGCAGTTTCAATATTGCGGTTGGCGATGGAAATAATATTGCCAGTAAGGCCGTCTTTGATTTTAGTTGAGCGAATGCCGGTTTGGACGACAGTGCCAGAGTTGCCGTTAATGGTGACGTAATCGCCAATCTTGAAATAATCTTCCGAGAGAATCGAGACGCCGCGAATAATATCCTTGAGAGTGTCCTGTACGGCAAGACCGACAGCGACCGATGCGATTCCGATGCCGGCGAGGAGATTGCTTACGTCGACGCCGAAGTTGTGCAATAGCACGAGAATTACGACTGAGATATAGATGACGCGAATGAAGCTGCCAATGAAGGAAAAATAGGTGGTTTTACCGTTACTAACCTTAACGTTGGAGCGTTTGAGTTTATTTAGCGGGAGGCGAATCGCCTGGTATACTACGATGGCAATAACAACAGTAGTAGCCGCAGAGATGAGACTTTGTAAATTAAAATTTAATCCGTCGAAATTCATAATACTTATCCTTTATTTTATCTTACTACTTTTTGTGCTCCAGTGCGGTCTTGATGTCCTCGATTTGATCGCGTAATTCGGCGGCGCGCTCGAATTCGAGGTTGGCGGCAGCGAGTTGCATTTGTGAGGAGAGCTCTTTGACGATTTGCGGCAACTCTTCGCGCGGAATCTTGCGTAGGTCAAGTTTATTGCTCTTCTCTTTTTCTGGGATGATGGCGCGCAGGCCGACGCTGATTTCTTTGGCGACCGATTGTGGCGTAATGTCGTGTTCTTCGTTGTACTTTTGCTGGATTTCGCGGCGACGGTAGGTTTCGGTGATGGCGCGCTCCATACTGTCGGTGGTACTGTCGGCATACATAATAACTTTGCCCTCGACGTGGCGGGCGGCGCGACCGATAGTCTGCACAAGTGCAGATTCGGAGCGCAAGAAGCCTTCTTTGTCAGCATCGAGAATAGCCACGAGCGAGACTTCTGGCAAATCGAGTCCTTCGCGCAGTAAATTGATGCCAACAAGCACGTCATAGGTACCAGCGCGGAGGTCACGCAGGATGTCACTACGCTCAAGCGTGTCGATATCGCTGTGGATATAGGCGGTTTTAATGCCGAGCTCGATAAGATGTTCGGATAAGTCTTCCGCCATGCGCTTCGTAAGGGTAGTTACGAGTACGCGTTGATGTTTAGCGATGCGTTCGTCGATTTCTTCAACAAGATTATCGACTTGATTTTCGCTCGAGCGAATTTCGATTTCCGGATCAAGCAGGCCGGTTGGGCGAATAACTTGCTGGGCTGGAGATGGACTATGCTGCAATTCGTATTCGCCCGGCGTAGCAGAAGTGAAAATAACTTGGTTAATATGATTTTCGAATTCCGTAAAGGTGAGCGGACGGTTATCGAGCGCGCTTGGTAAGCGGAAGCCGTATTCGACGAGCGTTTCTTTGCGAGCACGGTCGCCGTTGAACATGCCGCGTACTTGTGGCAGAGTCATATGCGACTCGTCGATGAGCATCAGGAAATCGTCTGGGAAATAATCGAGCAGCGTGGCTGGTGGCTGGCCTTGGACGCGGCCATCAAGATGGCGTGAGTAGTTTTCGATGCCCTTCACGAAGCCGGTTTGCTCGAGCATCTCGAGGTCGTATTTGATGCGCTGACTGAGACGTTGCGCTTCGAGGTATTTCTGCGCTTTATTGAAATAAGCTAAACGCTCTTCGTATTCGGCACGAATCTTGCGGATAGCGAGGTCGAGCGATTCTTTTGGCGTGGCATAATGAGTGTTTGGGAAAATGCCAATTTCTTCTGGCTCAGCAAGCACCTCGGCGGTGAGTGGATCTATAACTTTGATGCGCTCGAGCGTATCAAAACCAAATTCGAGGCGATATGCGCGGTCGCCAGAGGCCGGAAAGAGGTCAATTGTGTCGCCACGGACGCGGAAATTACCACGCTCAAAGGCAATGTCGTTGCGATGGTATTGGATCTCGTTGAGCAAGTAGATGAAACGGCCCATGTCGCGCTGTTCGCCGCGCGCGAGACGAATTGCCATCGCCTTGTAATTGTCTGGCGAACCAATGCCATAAATACAAGATACCGAAGCGACAATTAGCGTATCGCGACGCGTGAGCAACGCTTCGGTAGCGCCGTGGCGCAAACGATCAATCTCCTCGTTAATGGCAGAATCCTTTTCGATGTAAGTGTCAGTGCTGGCGATGTAGGCCTCTGGCTGATAGTAATCAAAATAAGATACAAAATAATGTACTTCATTTTCTGGAAAGAATTCACGAAATTCGGAATAAAGCTGGGCGGCCAAGGTCTTATTGTGTGCGAGGACTAAAGTTGGGTGATTATATTTTTCAATAATGTTCGCCATCGTAAATGTTTTGCCGGAGCCGGTAACACCAAGAAGCGTTTGGGCTTTTTGACCGGCGCGTAAGCCATCAAGAAGCTGCGCAATCGCTTGTGGTTGGTCGCCAGTTGGCTGATATTTGCTATGCAACTTGAAATTCATTTCTATATATATTCTACCATCAAAAAACCCGCTATTTTTCATAACGGGTTTTCCGGTTAGGCCCAAATTAAGCTTGTGGCTGTTCTGGGGTGTCGTTGCCACTTACCCACGGATCGGCTGGCTTAGCTTCTGGAGCTGGAGCAGCTGGCTGTGCGCCGTCGGCTGGAGCGGCGGTTGGAGTGCCTTTATGGTCGGCCATAATTGTGGCATAGCTTTCGCCGAGATACTTATCTTTGCCAAAGGCGAGGATGAGCATAAAGATTGGGTTCAAGAGAATTAAGCCGACGGCGAAGCCGGTGTCTTTACCGAAGACCTTTGCGAGGTTGAGATAGCAAATGATCGAGAAAATGACGTTTGCGATTGGTACGAAGAGTAAGAGCGACAATGCGCCATTCATACCGGCAATTTCGAATAATACCCAGTTGTTGTAAATAGGAATAATAGCCTTCCAACCTTCGCGACCAGCCTTGGTGAAGATTTTCCAGTTGGCGATAATCATGACGACCATTGCAATAATGATTGGGAGCATAATAACGCCCATGATGCCAGCGAAGAGAGCGGCAAAGCCTGCTGCATCGCCCACGCTGCTACTACTGCTGTAGCTGTATGTATACATTTTCTACTTTCCTTTCGGTTATGTTTAATTTTATTAAATCAACTTTTTAATACTAAATCAAGATACTCTTGTGGTATATGGTGGGTAGGATTATAAAAGTTCGTGATATTGTATTGCTGATTAGGATTGTTAAGATAGTCGCGGAAATATTGCAAAAGAATCGGATATTTACCACCGGCTTGACCGCTCTTTTTCTTCGCGGGCGCGAATTTCGGATTCGAAATCAGGACTGGCTTGAATTTTGGCGCCGCTACTATTTAGGCTATGTGCGGCAAAGACGGATTGGTGACCGGTATCAATGGCTGGGCGGTCTTCCCATTCGGAAGCAAGCATGTTTTGCGAAGCGCTCATGCTCATTGTGTGATAATCGTCGTCGCGTTGGAGCTGAGTTTTTTCATGGTCCATCGGGTCGCTATCGTCGACGACAAAATTATGCGCTAAATCACGAGTTGATTCGTCGCCAGAATTGCTCATAGCGTCGTCTGACATCATTAGTGAGTGCTCTGCCATATCTTTATTGTACCTTATTATGGCAATTTTGCCATTTTAAATGCGAGGCGGTCGGCCGTGAAGAAACATAGTACGCAGACAACGTAGGCGATTAGTGTGAGCATGCCATAGATTGAGCTATCGATTACGAATAATTGAAAAGCCATATAGACGGCAAATAAGATGAGATTGATGATTGTATATAATTCGCGGAATACGACATGGTAGCGCGTAAAGAGATCGTGTTGAATAGTGGAGCCTATCAGCACGCCAATAAATATGCCGGCGACCATACCAATAATGGACGATCGGCCTAGCAAATACATGAAAAACAATGCAAGAACAGTACGCAAGGCGAGCGTTGATACTTCTGAGGCTAGGATGTAAGCATGCTGCTGCGTGGACGGGACGGTGCGATGCGAACAGCTGCGTCCGCCTAAATGGAGTAAAACGATTGAGATGATAAAAATCGCTATAATGCCATAAGTGAAAAGTTCATTGAGCAGCGGTGGTAGAAATCCGATTAATATAAAAGGAAGCAATACGGCTGCCATGCCTTGACAGATGAATGACCAAACGATGTAGTTGTGTAGTGTTTTATTGTAGATATCGACTAGGCGAGCGCGTTCTGGTAGTTTTTTATCTTTATCAAGATGCTGGCGCCACTGGGCGTCGTCGACGTCGGTATGGGACTTGATTTTATCCGGGTAAAGGTTTTGACGATTCTCGAAGTAATGCTCATTTTCGAGCTGATTATGCTCGGCTTCTGGGTCCAGAGTTTGCGTTTCGGTGAGTTTCTTTTTGAGCTCTTTTTGACGTTCCTTCTCGGCCTTTTCGGCAACGGCGTGTTCTGCGGCGTGGTGTTTTTCGCGCGCGGCCTGCTCTTTTTGATTGCGCTCATTTATTTCATCGACGAATTTTTGGTCGATGTCGAAAGTTGGCTTAGCGTTGTGCTTTTCGGTGATTACGGTATCTTCGTCTGCCGCCTCGCCGGCCGGTTTAGGCGCAATGTGCTTGACGACTTGGCTAATGGCGGGCGCTTCGTCGTCCATGCCGACCACTTCGGAAGCGGAAAAACCGGGTCGGTATTCGTCTTTGAGCTGTGCCTCGGTTTTTTCTTCTTGTTCGGGATTCGGCTCCTCGCCAGACAAAAAGACACGACCGCCTGAAGTTTCGAGTTGCTCAGTGTCGTGTTGGATTATGGTGTGGCTGCTCATTGATTAAATTTTAGCACAAGCACAAAAACGGCCCGCTAGGCGGGTCGCTTTTGTAACATTTCTGACTAAAAATAGATTTGAACTTAAGCGAGTTCGACAGTTGCGCCGGCTTCTTCCAAAGCTTTCTTCATAGCTTCGGCTTCGTCCTTAGCAACCTTTTCCTTAACGGTAGCTGGAGCACCGTCTACGATAGCCTTAGCTTCGCCAAGACCGAGACCGGTAGCTTCCTTAACAGCCTTGATGACGGCGATCTTCTGAGCACCGGCGTCTTTTAAGACAACGTTATATTCGCTCTTTTCATCAGCGGCAGCAGCACCACCATCGGCAGGTGCAGCAGCAACGGCAGCGACAGCAGCAGCTGGCTCGATGCCATATTCGTCCTTAAGGACGTTCTTAAGCTCGTTAACTTCGAGGACGGTGAGCTTAACCAATTCCTCTGCGATTTTCTTTACATCAGCAGCCATGTTAGACTCCTTTTTAGATTAAAAATTGATAATTAATTGGTTGCTTTTTCGGCAACACCGTCAAGCAATGCGTGCAAGTTGCCAGAAAGACCATTTGTAACGTCGTTGACTGGGCTGAGGAGCATGTCCACAACTTGGCCAATGAGTTGATCCTTGCTTGGAAGCATGGAAAGATCTTTGACATCTTGTTCGGAAAGGTTTACACCTTCACCGCTAAAGGCACCTTTAAGTTCGAGGGCTTCGTGCTCTTTGGCAAACTTGGCCAAAACCTGAGCTGGAGCAACTTCGTCTTCGCTGGAAACAGCGTAGAGGAGCTGGCCTTCGAGTGCGCTCGTATCGGTGTCTTTGTAAACCGCGATATTGCCCATGGCGACACGGACAAGGCGGTTCTTGACGATTTTAATTTTGACGTTGTTCTCGCGAGCAGCGCGGCGTAGTTCTTGCATTTCCGCAACCGTGAGGCCTTGGTATTTTGCAAAAACGGTCATCTTTGCGTCGCTAAGAAGCTCGTTTAAGTCGGCAACCAATTGTTGTTTCTTATCTTTGCTAATTGCCATAGATAGAAATCTCCTTTTGGTATTAAATTTTTATAGCCAGAAAATGTTAAGAGGCGTCACCAATATAAATTACAAGAAATAAATCTCCTCGGCGGCATAATTAAACCCGTGCGGGTCGCCGCTGTCTTTGGCAACTTTTGGTATTATAGCAAATTTTGGCGTTTTTCGCAAGGATTTTCCGGTGGCGGTATAATAAAGATATGGTTAAGATTATTGCGGGTGGCAAAAAGCATGCGAGTTGGCTGAAAGAGGCTTGCGACGAGTATGAAAAACGCCTCAGGAAACCATGGGCGCTAGAGTGGCAGTTTGTGGATGAGGAAAAACTACCGGAGCGAGTGGCTAAGCTTAACTTGATAGATTTTGTAATTTTATTAGATGAGCACGGAAAGATTTTAAGCTCGCCAGAGCTAAGCCGGAGGCTAAAAGAGCCGCTCGAAAGCGGTCGGAATGTCGTACTGGTAATTGGTGGTGCCTTTGGGCATTTTCCACCAGAAATGACGGCGCGGGCGAACTTAATTTGGAGCCTGTCGAACTTAGTGCTGCCACATCAGATTTGTCGACTAATCGTAACCGAACAGATTTACCGGGCGCAAGAAATCGCGCATGGTGGCAAATATCACCACACTTAGGGCATTAAAAATGGCGCCGAGTTTGAAGGGCTCGGCGCCGGATGCGGGGTTGGCCTGTGGCGAGGCCAGATGGTGGAAGTATATGAGTGTAGTGTGGGTGTCGTATCTTAGATGGCGGAGAGGCAGCTCCTGAAGTGTTGGGCAGCGTCAACCGCCTCGTTGGTGATGTACTGCACCGGAGTGTGATCGACGACGTTAAGCGCGTGCTCGGCGTGAGCCTTGATGGAATCGACGTTGTCGATATCGACGTTTTCCATTTCGCGAATCGCATCGCTCATGTCGCCGCTGCGGAACTGAACCGGAATGCCGCGAAGAGCATTCAGAAGGCGCTGATGGGCGCACTGAAGTTCTCCTTTCGCCATCTTGTACTGATGGTTAATGCACTGCATATTCATATTTCATTTCCCCTTTCTTAAGGTGCTTGCGTTGCTCTTTCTCTCTAGAAACGCATGTGACGTGTACTTTTGTAGTCAAAAAACGACTACATTTATAATTATAGCACAGATGCGCAAGAATGTCAATGGAGTATAATATAAACATGAGCTTTAGTTTTACTGATGAAGAGGGACGCGACACGATGCACGACTCTGCGAAGATGATTGTGACAGATCTCTTTGAGACGCAGCAATTTGGCTTGATTATTGCTGGTCAGATGGAATATGGCGTTTTGAAGGCCGGCGACGAGGTGCTGCTTGTGAAGGAAGATGGTTCGAGTATCAAGTCGACCATCAAACGTGTAGAAGCCTTGCGTCAAGAGGTGAATGCGGCCGAGCCGGGCAAATATGTCGGGCTGATTTTAGCTGAGGTGTCGCGAGCGCAGGTCGTTAAGGGCGATGCGATTGTAAAAGTCTAGTTTTGATGTTATAATATTGTCATTATGGCAAATGTGTATGACTATGTCGTGAAATACGGCAAATTTACGTTCGAACAGAAGCCTTTTAATGAGGTGGATAACCTTGTCTTTTCTCTGCTCGCTTATCTGGATTTTACCGATACGCGCATTAATGAAAACACGCGTACGCTCGAAGAGGTCGGGCGCGAATATCTAGCCAAACATAGCTACAAAGAGGTTGCGAAGCTCGGCATCGCGATGGGAACGGCGCATTTGATGCTACAAAAGGTGGTCGATCAAGACCGCTATCGCCGCTTGGTAGTGTCGGACTATATTTACGATGCGGCGCGCGATAAACAATTTAGTGTGATGACTTTTCATCTAACGAAGAATCTCGATTATATCGCCTTCGAGGGGACGGATCAGTTGATTTCCGGTTGGCGCGAAGATTTTGAGTTGGCCTGCTCTTTCCCGGTGCCGTCACATATTGAAGCGGTGAAATATCTGAATGAACATATTCATCTGTTTGGGCCGAATGTGATTATTGGTGGTCATTCAAAGGGTGGCAATTTGGCGCTGGTGGGTGCGATGATGATGAAACCACATAAACTTTGGAAGGTAAAAACTATCTATAATAATGACGGGCCAGGTCTACGCAAAAAGGAATTTGAATCGCACGAATACGCCCGTGTCAAGCCGAAATATGTACACATCGTGCCGCACTGCTCGATTGTGGGCATGATGATGCGAAACGATATTTATAAGGTGGTAAAATCGGAGCGCGAAGACATCGTCGGACACTCGATTGTGACCTGGGAGCTGACGGATGATTATCTGCGCCGTGCGGCGCGTTCGGAGATGAGTAAAGAGATCGAGAAGCGTCTCTGGCAATGGCTGGATGATCATGATGACGTGGAGCGCAAGAAGGTGCTCGAGGCGGTATTTGGCACGATTGAGGGTTGTGATATTCTCGACACGATGTCGTTGTTTAAATTTCGTAATATTATCAAGATTTTCCGCCAGTCCAAAGAGCTGGATAAAGAAAGTAAAGACCTTGTGGTGGGCCTATTTAAGATGGTGGCGGTGGGCAAAAAATAAAAAAGAGCGCCCGGGCATAAACCCGGGCTTTTTGGTGAGAAAAATGTCGGTTATTTTTGATGATATTTGTTGCGCACCCACACGAGGTCGCGGTAATTGCCGATTTTGAGCAGACGTTTCTCGACCATTTCATCGAGCAGCAATCCAAATTCTTGGGTGTTAAAGACGAAATGGATCGGGTCGAGCGCGAGATATTTGCGCTCCATCGGATGTGCGTAAGCGTCGAGCACGAGGGCCGTATCAAACGGCAGGCAGAGATTGTAAATCTGCACACGCACCACGCGTTTGCGGGTGATATGCCCAAGTTTGCCCAGCTTTTCGGCATTTTCCATGATGACGTCAATTGCCCATTCTTCAGGCGTATTCAGCAAATTCCAATGGCCACGGTCATCGATGGCGATGATGACCATTTCCCCCTTTGGCTCACGGATGAATTCGCGTTTACGCAGGAATCGGGCGCAGCGGCTCAACACTTCCTCCATAGTGTCGTGATTGTCGCTTGCCTCCGGCTCATCATACGAGAAGTGATACAAGTTGCCACAGGTATCCTCCGCTTGTAAAAATTCCGATATTTTCTTCATAAAGAACCACACTCCTTTCTCGGAACTGCCAGTGTATTTTATTATTATAGCATAAAAAACCGACCCCTGCAAGAGGTCGGTGTGATGGGCGGTTAGTCAAGCTCTTTGCAATCGTGCCACTGGAAGACGATGCCGACGGCGGCGAGCGCAACGAGAATGATTAGTGGCCATGGTGCGACGAGATTAAAGACGAGCGTGGCGAGCGATGATAACATCTGGGCGCCCTTGATACCAGAGGCGATGATAAACATTGGTTTGATGAACCAGACGGAAATCACGCCGGCGATGGTGCCGACGGCGATAGTGATGCCGATATGCGCCATTGGGTCTTGAATGGCGAAGGCGTTGTAGAATGACGAGCCGATAGCAAGTGCGACGACGCCGAACATAGCGAGGCGTTCAATGGTAGTGGCCATAACACCGAGCAAAGCACCGGCAGCGAGCTTGATAATAAACTGCCAGAACGGATCGGCGACCATGCTTGGCGCGAAATGCGATGCGATACTCCAGCCGACCACGAAGCCAATAACGACCATGGCGATGCGCTTGAGGCGATAGCCGAATAAGAGTAATAAGACACCTAAAACTAGGACGATGACGTTTTGTGGAACGCCGCTGATAAAATTAGTGAAATCTGTGAATGCACTTTCCATAAGCTTATTGTAGAATAATTATCCCTACTACCGCAAGCACTGTGGCGAGCAAATGGGCAATAATGATGTGGCGATGGATTTTTTCGCGACCAAATTTTGGCCAAATTAGCGAGAGGATGATGCCGAGCACGAAAGTGATAATGAGCTCGGTGGTGTTGCAGGTGACGCTGGCGAGTGCAGCGACGCCGAGAATCATCGCGGCGCGGGCGGCGAATTCGGCGGTGGTATGAATGAGCTGATTAATGCCAACGGAAATAATGAATGGTTTGCGCTTGCGGCGCCAGATATATTTGAAGCGCTCTTGCCATGGCTTGTTGATAGCCATAAGAAGAAGATTGCAGCTGCCGCGGCCGATGAGGTACCAGAAAAACATAGTGAAGAAATTAATACCTTCGCTAAAATGTGTCGAGATGAGGCCAGAGCTTACTACGAGTACGTCGTATAGGATAAACAGTAGTGCGGCGGCCATTTCAGTGCGGCGGCTTTTGGCGCGTTTGCGTGAGAAAATTACAATAGCCGGCGCGGCAAGGATGATTAAGAAACCGAGGATTTGCTGGCCGGTGATACTTTCGCCAAAGATCAACCAGTCGGCCACGAGATAAATGAGCGGGATAATCTGATAAAAAATGGCAGCGCCAGTAGCTTCTTCGTGCTTGAGGCCGAGATAATATGGGATACTTGCAAATGAACTAAGGACGCCGGACAGGATTAACATGCCGGTTTGTCCGAGTTCGGTGTGCTCGAGCCCAGCAAATAGGGCGATGGCGCCGGCAACTAGAAGATAAATTGGGCCGTTTAGGAGTTTCATCGCTTGTGGTGTCTTGTTCTTGAAAATGACATCGGTAATGTAATTATCGATAAATGCGCTAAAAGACCAAGCGGTTGCGGCATAAAGACATAAAAATAGCCAAAGCATTACCATTATTGTAGCAATTTTTGTATAAAAATGCTTGAGCTTTTGTGGTACAATATTCTTATGTTAATGAGGATTAGTTGTGGGCTTATTCGGTGACCTTTTTAAAAAGCCAAAAACCGACGCAATTTACGAAATAAAATCCCCAAATAACCGGGTGGTTGCTACTTTTATGCTCGATCATGGGCAGATTTCGTACTTTGTGAAAAAGGACGATAAAGTTATTTTGCGCAAGTCAAGGCTAGGCTTGTCGCTTAAAGATGCCTCGCCTTTGGCAGATGGCTTAAGTGTGGTGCGCGCGTATTCACGCGGTATTGACGACACTTGGAAAGCCGAATGGGGTGAACAGCATACGATCCGCAATAACTGCAACGAGACCGCAATTTATCTTGAAGAAGTCGAAAAACCGAGTCGCCTCCTCACGATTCGTTTTCGCGTCTATGATGATGGCGTCGCGTTCCGCTACGAGATTCCAGCCCAGGTCGAGATGGAACGCATGGTTATTTCTGATGAGTTGACGGAGTTTTCCGTCGATACGAACTCCCGCTCGTGGAGCATCCCGGCCTACCAGCCAGACCGCTATGAGTACGATTACATTGAACATCCAGTGCACACTTTGACCGAGTCTGTGCATACCCCATTAACTATTCAAACTCCAACTAATCACTTTGTGGCTATTCATGAAGCTGCCCTTTACAACTATGGTGGCATGACTCTGAAACTGAATGGCACTTCTCTTAAAGCGGACATTACCCCGCTATCTGATGGCATGCGCGCTTATGTCGAGTTGCCTTTCTCTACTCCTTGGCGCATGATTATTATTGGCGGCAATGAGCTTGATTTGACTACTTCTCACATGATGCTGAATCTCAACGATCCGCCGCGCGAGGATTTCTCGTGGGTGGAGCCGACCAAGTTCCTTGGTATTTGGTGGGCAATGTATGTGGGTGAATGGACCTGGGCGCCAGGCGAACGCCATGGTGCAACTACCGAGCACGCCATGCAATATATTGATAGCTGTAAGAATCTTGGCATCCATGCCCTACTTGTGGAAGGCTGGAATGATGGCTGGGAGGGCGACTGGCTCGAAAACGGTGTTTCGAATAAATTCATGGAGCCGACGCCGGACTTCGATATGCAGATTGTGGCAGATTACGGTCACGCCAACGGCGTGGAATTAGTTGGTCATCACGAGACGGTTGGTTTCATTGACAATTACGAATCGCAGCTTGAAGATTCTTATAAATATTTGAAGCGTTACGGCATCCGCTATATTAAGTCTGGTTATGCCGGTTCTAAGATGACGATTAATGGCCGGCGTGAATACCACCATTCGCAGTTGGGCGTGTTGCACTATCAGCGCGCGCTAGAGCTAGCTGCCAAATATCGCATTATGCTTGATGTACACGAGCCGATCAAATCGACTGGTATTGAGCGTACGTGGCCGAATTTACTAACCCGCGAGGGTGCACGCGGTCAGGAATACGAAGGTGGCGCTTTGGCTCCGTCGCACGCTTGCTATTTGCCGTTTACGCGCTTATTGGCTGGTGGTATGGATTATACTTCTGGTATTCTCGACGTGTCGAACTTTGCTAAGCGCATGGCGACTACGATTACGCGCCAGTTGGCCTACTATATTACGATTTATTCCGCGATGCAGATGGCGGCGGACCGCCCGCAATTCTATGAGACGCAATATCCGGATTTATGGGAATTTATTCGCGATGTGCCGATACGTTGGGAGCGCACTGTGCCGCTACTCGGCGAGATTGGTAAATATTATATTGTGGCCCGTCAGGAATGGGATGGCAAAGATTGGTATATCGGCGGCGTCACGAACGAAGAAGGCCGCAAGGTTGAGCTCTATATTGACTTTCTTGAGCCACAAGCTAACTACACCGCGACGATTTACCGCGATTCCGAAGATGCGCATTATCGCGATCACCAGCTTGGTTATGTGATTGAAGAAAAGGTACTGCGCCAAGGCGATCGCCTAGAGATGTACATTGCTCCAGGTGGCGGTTTCGCGATTAAGCTACATAAGCAATAATCTAAGCATTTAGCTCAAATAAACCTCGTCGAGAGGTTTATTTTGAATGACATCGAGATCTTTGCGATTAGCGCGACTCTCCTCGAGTATGGCGGCAACTGTAGGAGCTTCATCAGATTGCGTCAGATATGCTAATTCTTTCAATACATCGAGATTGTAATAACGGATAGGGACAAGCTTCTGTTTGCCGCCAAAGGTGTTTTGGAGCTTTTTCGCGATGACGTATTTAGTGCGCAATGGAGAGAGCGCCAATTTTTTATTAACGGACTGTCTAGACACGCCTAAGTAATGTGCTATGGCGTTTTGCGATAGCAAATAATTGTTGCCGTCGTGGGCGAGGTTATAAATGGATGGGTATGGTGTTTCTTTAATCATGCTAGATGTTATAACGGTCAATTTTTTATTACTCAACCATAAGTTCAATGTTTTTGCGTTTTTTCCATGTTTATGTTCTAAAACGTTCGGGCGTGTTCGGTTTTTTACGTCTGGTGTGGTGCACCAATGGTGTACTGACCGGCTTTTGGCTTATGGTATAATCGAAGTAATGATGCATTTAATAGATATAATCGGTCCAATTTATCAGGATTTATTGAAATCTTGCGAGCAGCGCAAAATCGCTGTGAATTTAGACGTGCAAGATTTGACGGTAAAGATTTCTGAACCGGAGCTAGTAAATAAGTTTTTTAAGGCAGAGATTCGTCGTGCATTGAAAAATTGTACAAAAGGTGACAAAATAACAATTTCTGAGGCGAATAATAGCGAATTCGTTAAATTATCGGTGAAAAACTCTGGTCGTGAAACGTTGACTGAAGAAGAAAAAGAAAAGCTTCGTTCTGCTGGCTACGAAGTGCGTGCGCGCTTTGGCTACGATACGATTGTGTCGATGAAGATTGCGCGCTAGTTAGCGCACGATTTGCTGTGCGGCTAATGTGCGCATAGCTGGCGGTTAAACGCCGGGCGAAAACTTTTGTAGTTGTTCACGGTGGCGTTTATAGAGTGGGTCGTGCGAGCCGACTTCGGCCCAAAATTCAGCAGAATGGTCCATGTGATTAATATGTGCGAGTTCGTGCAAGATTACATAATCGCGAAGCGGCTCAGGCACTTTCATAAGGCCAATATTTAGCGAAATTGTGCCAGAAGACGAGCGTGAACCCCAGCGCGTATTAGCATGAGAGAGTCGAACGCTCGAATAAGAATAACCATATTTCGAGGCCCAAAAATCTAGCCGATACGGCAGATATTCGCGAGCTTTGCGCGCCAGAATCTTCTTTTGCGCGTCGCGGGCGCGCTGGGTAGCAGGATCTTTGACTGGCAGCTCGCGACGGATTAAGTCGCGATTCGTCTTGAGTAGTCTTTTAGCAAGAAAATCAGAGGTATGGGAAGGCACCGTGATGGTTAATTTGCCAGAAGTGGCAACGGAGAATTTTGGTCGCGTGGACCAAGCGGAGCGCCGAATTACGACTTCGCCGAATTCGGGATCATTGAAACTAGACATCTTTTTGGTCGGACATGCCCATGAGGACATTTTTGCACTGGGTTTGGAAGGTGTGCTTGCCGGAAATAACCAGATGCGGTTCATCTTCGGATGGTGCTTCAATGCTCTTGAGTGCGGTGTCGAGCGCAGCTTTGGCGTCGGCAATTTTTTTGTATTTGCGACGCATACGGTGCTTAATCTCGTTTAAATCGGTCTGGATCCAAATTAAGACGGGCTTGTAGCCGGCTTTTTCGAAAATTGCGCGCATTTCATTACGTTGGTGTTCGTTATCAAGTGCGCCTTCAACGACAATAGTGCTTTTGCACTTGGCGATTTGTTCAACGAGGGCGAGGGCGACTTTGCGGCTAATGTGATGTTGCTCATGAAGCGCAGCAAGGTTCAAGAACGGCGCATTAAAACGAGTGCTAAACTGCTCCGCAAAAACAGTTTTACCACTCATAGGCGCGCCGAAAACTAGGATTGCATAAGGTTTTGACTTCCCATTCATAAGATAAGTGTATCTTATTTAATATTTTTTGACAAATGACGGCTTGGTGTTTGGGTGGAGCTGTTGGCGATGAGGACTTGCGACGGGTAATAGAATACCCAAACGAGGAAAGCGACGAGCGGTAAAATCTCAATCGGCAAGATGCCGTCGAGTGAGAGGTGGCGCAACGCAACGCAAATATCGCAGCCGATGAAAGCCGCGAAGCCGTATAGTGTGCAACGTGCTTTAAAATCTTTCGGATTTTTGCGATAGCGGCGGTTAGCTAGAACGAGATTACAGATGAGCTCCAGGCCATAGACCGTACAAATGGCATAAAGCGGATCAAGACCAGCTATGATGCCGACGGCGGCAAAGACCCCAAGCGCGGCGGCGTAGGCGCCGACGAGCTCTGGTTTAGCCTTAGATAGACGTAATAGGTGCATTAATTGTGCAAAGCAAAAGACGTAGACGCCGATGACTTCCCAAGTGGTCCAAACTAATATCGTGTCGGCGAGAAAAGTGAGAAACAGCGCTAAAATAAGCATGACGTCGTTATGGTATTTTTGGTAAGCGTAGACCGAGCAAAGGAAAATACCGATATATTTTAGGATACTTGATCCCCAAAAGCCTGGGAAAAAGATATCCATGCTAAGAAAGGCGAGATAGATGAAAATCCAAATTGCGAGCCATTTGGCGTCGACGTAGGAAATGCGTTTGAAATCGTCCCACCAGTTGGCGAGAAATACTTTGAAATCACGCCATTTTAGCATTCGTGCCCTCCGGTCGCTTAACGTAGTTATAGATTTTATCGATGATTGCGGCGTCTATGGTCTCATCAAACTTGCGGGCGAACATATTCTTCGAGTGAATTAGCTCTTCGTAGTCGCTAGAGCGAAATATGTACGGGTCGCCTCGCTTCCAGTCAATGTGGCGCATACAGGCAGATTGACTATCATTATATTTTGCTGAATATAAGTTGTTTCTGAATGGCGAATTAAATAATAATGTATGAAGAAATATCTCGTCGGCGCTTTTGCTAAGTTTATATTTATGCTTAAGGCTGTCGCTATGCTCTACTACATATCGCGCGAAAGCGTCTGTAATACTAAACCAGTTTGTACCCTTCATATAAGTAGTCGTATCATTTCGTAGGCGATTGATATGTAATTTCTCCTGTATCTTTACGCTGAGATTTTCGAGATGAAAAGCTATGCGACTGTTACGGCTGTGTTGACGAAAAATATAGTAATAGCGGATCCAGTCGAGATGCTCTGGTAAAATCGTTTTTTGCTGAAAACTTATAAATTCGTTATTTTTATGACTATTAAAGAAGTCGTAGATTTGGCGCGGAGTCTTAATTGGCATGTCAGCGCCGGAAATTAAGTGATAATGCCCATAATGGTCGGCTTTTGTAGCTTGCTTAAGCAGAAAAACTTCTGCACGAACCTGCGAGTATCCGCTCCAGCGCACACGAAGTTTTTTATATATGTGCAATTTAGATATCGTGCAGTCAGGTATGAAATCGGTAGCCCTGAGTTTACTGTCTTTACCTATATGAAGAAAAATATCAAAATACTCACTATCAAGTGCGCGTAGAAGCTTATGGAGCTGTGCGGGGTGATTATGCGCAATGATGAGGATAGCTTGCTTAGTCATTTTTCCTTTATATTGTTACTATTGTTCGACCAGTGTTCATCTTTTTAAATTAAGCGCTTAAAATCTTGATTGTGCGCTGAACGCCTTCTTTGATATCGAAGCGCGGTTTCCAGCCCAAGGAGCGGAGTTTCGTGCCGTCGAGTCGGGCCTTTGTGGCGGTGGTGTATCCAGCCTTTTCGGTGTCGCTCGGGATGTCAAACTTTAGCTTGGTACCACAGTAATCGGCAATGCTTTGGGCGAGGTTTTTAAGAGTAGTGTCGCCGGTTTCATCGGCGATGTTGTAGGCTTGTCCATTCTCGCCTTTTAAGATAATCGTCAATAGGCCAGAAATCGCATCGGCGGTGTAAGTATATGAGAAGTATTGGCTGCCGTCACTTTTGAGTACGATGTCTTCTTTGTTGAGACCGTTGTTAATGAATTGTGTCATAGCCTTGGTATCGGTGGCGAGTACAGTCGGACCATAGGAGTGAGAAAAACGTACTAATACCGCATCGACGCCCTTCTGTGCGATGTACGATTGGCAGAGCGCTTCACTGCAGCGTTTGCTTTCTGGATATCCGGCGCGGACCGTATTACAATCGATATAGCCACAATAGCTTTCGTCGAATAGTTCGACGTCGCCGCGGTTTTTGCCATATACTTCACTGGATGATGAAAATGCGAAACGCTTTACATTGTGCGTTGCGCAATATTCGAGGAATGAGTTGGCGGCGAAGATATTAGCCGTGATGGTGCCAATTGGGTCCGTAGCGTAGGCTAACGGGTGGACGTTCCCGGCCGCATGGAAGATGTAGTCTGCGTGGTCGGGGAGCTTTTTCACGAATGACGCATCATTAACGTCGCATTCGATAAAGGAAAAGTTAGGATTTTCAAAGTAACTGTCAAAGCGTTTGCGGGCTTTTCCTTGATTACGACCTAGCGCATAAATGTGGCAATTTAAGCCATCCGCATTTTTATGCATTAAAACATCGGTTAGAAAACTACCAAGTAGGCCAGTTGCACCGGAAATGATAAATGACGAATCTTGTAGTTTCTCCCACGGTAAGCCGAGCCCGGCAACGTAGGCGATATCGTCTTGGTATAGTTTGTTATCTAGGAGGCCCGCCATTATTCGCCAGCCTTGATGTATGCTTTGAAAATTTCGAGGTCACCTTCGGTGGTGAGCTTGATATTTTTATCGGAGCCGAGGGCAAAGTGCAAAGTCTTGCCAAGCTCGACCATCATCGTATTAGTGTAGGATGAACCATAAATGCCAATCTCCTCTTTGTAGGCCTTATGGTAGGCTTCGTCGAGCTCTGTAAATTCGTAAGCCTGAGGCGTAGAGACGCGGCGCAACGTCTCGCGTGGAATATACTGAGTCGTAGTGGTTTCGTCATCTTTGCTTACGACGAAAATTTGTTCGTTGTATGGCATAGAGGTGACACCGTTGCCATATTTCTTGGCCGTGACGATAACGTCAGACAAGACTTCTTCGTCGACAATTGGACGAATGCCGTCGTGGATTACAACAATGTCGCCCTTCTTGGCTTTGCCTTCTAGAGCGAAGACGCCGTTGCGGATAGATTCTTGTGCAGATTCGCCGCCGGACAAGATCTTTTTGAGCTTAGTGATTTTCCATTGTTTGGCATAGGCGCGCAGGACATCATGCCAACCGTCTAGGCAAACCACGACTATTTCATCGACCATTGGATTTCGCTCAAAGGCTTCAAGTGTATAGATTAGGATTGGTTTATTGTCTACGTTTATAAACTGTTTTGGGATGTCTTGCCCCATGCGTTTACCTACGCCGCCAGCAATTATTACTGCATAAGTCTTCATAATAACTCCATTATTTGTATAAATGATAACATGTTTAAGGCTGTGGTGCGAGCGTAGGGTTGTAAAATATCCCCGGGCGAGGCTCGGGGATTTTTGGGATACTACTTAGGCTGCGGCGCGAGGCCGATAGGTGATGGCGCCATTCTCTAGGCGCTGCCAGTGCGGCATTTCGAAGTCGGCGATTTCCTCGCCCGGGCGCAGTAAATAGGTGCGCCATTCGTTGTGCTCGTGGCTGAAGTTATCTTCGTCGGCTAAGTGGAGCGCTAGCTCGCGGTCCAGTCGTAGCGCGCGCAGGACGCTAGTAAGGATAAAACCTACGTACTCCAGATTATTCAGATGGCGTTTAGCTGGGTCGGTCGGCAGCTTGACGTGCGCGGCCTCACCGAGCGTAATGCTAGTGATAAGCTCGCCATTCACGAAAGTGAAATCAATCTGCGAACCGTCGTCGTGCTGACGTACAAAGATGCCTTCGTGCTGATTGGTGCCGGCGATGACGCCGAGATCCACAAAAAAGGTCTTGAACGGCAGGAAGAAATCTTGTGGATTGCAGACGATTTCTTCCTCGCTCTGCAGAATCTGATCCAGCACTGGCGCAGACACCAGATAGGTCTGAGCGATGCGCTTCCAGCGCTCGATAGTGCGGTAGGTGATGAGTGAATAGGTAAGCCGGGTGGCGTCATAGGGCGCCATGGTGCCGCTGCGTTGCAATAGACCGCCGTAGCGCTCGATAGTACCAATGTCGGCATTGCTCTGAATCATCTCCAAGAGCTCGTAGAATTCGCGGGGGTCGCGCAGGTGGTCGCGTAGGCATTTATTTTGCTGAGCAATTGCCATGGCGATGGAATCGCCGGGTATGCTGGCGTAGGAGTCGCGGACGGCCTGGTCGACTTTGCTGCGATGCTTTTCTTTTTCGCTGAGTTGCGGGCGGCGTTTGTGATTTTTGCCGCGGTTGCGCGTCTTGGATACTGGCATGGATGCCTCACTCCTTTAAGTAGTATGGAAAGTTGCGTTCGACGTCAAAAAGTCGAAGGTATCTATATATTATAGCACAGGTGGAGCAAAATGTCAATAGATGCTGGTTTATTTTTCGCCTAAAAATTCCTGAAGGGCGCTAATGATGCGGCGGTAGCCATTTTCGTCGAGGTTGTTGGCGGTGAAGTTGTCGTGCTGATAGCGGCCGGTTTCTTCGGCCATATGATTAGCGCCGAGGTCCCAAATTGGGTAGCGCTGGACAAAAGTTTGGAGTGGTACCGGTGCTGAATTTGGATTATCTAATACGCCGGCAGCAGTTAAAAAGCTACGCGCTGCGGCAGTGAGCGAGCCGCCGTTTTGTAAAATCCAGTTTTCGGTGCCCACGCCACCTAGGCCGCCTTGGGCTAGCTTTTCGCCAGTCGCTTCATCTTCGCCGCCGGCGTGGCGCGGCTTGTAACACTTATGTGCTTTAAATAGCTTTTTGGCCGTGATAATATTTTTGACCACTTGAGCGCGCTCTTCGCCCTCAAAGTTGCTGAGATAGTCTTTAATTGCGTCTTCGGTAGCGTAGGTGACTTTATCGGTGCGTGGCACGAAGGTGATATCAATATCTACTTCGTCTTCCATGCCGTTAACGTGGACGTGCTTAGTGCGGATATCTTCGGCTCGGCGGCCAGAGCGGGTTTCGCTATTTTGGTCGAGAATAATGGCACTGAGTAATTGGCTGGAAAGGGTGGCAAAGCGGCCTGGATCGGCGATGATGCTTTGGTCGATGCGGAAAATGTAGTCGAAGTCGCCGTCGCCCGGTACATTAGTGCCGCGGCCGGTGGAGCCGGTATTGCTAATCTCGATAAAACCTGGCGTAAGATCATCGTCAATATGGTCGCGGAATTGTAGGCCAGTGCCTTCGAGTCTCTTGGCCAGGGCGGCGCGAATAGTGTCGTCTTTGCGCTGGACTTCGGCGGCATTCTCGGTTACGTCGACGTCGATATCCTTGGTGCGTTCAGCGTCGGTGGCGAAATCTTCGGCGCTAGCTTTATCGTATGCACCAGTGCGGTATTCATGATTGCCGGAGAGTCTGGCGCGGAGCTTATCGTAATCGTCTGGCGTGAAGACTAATTTACCCTGCATGTCGTAAACTGGGATATAAAAACCATTCTTTACGATGCGGAAAGCGGTCTTATCTACGAATTCTTGATTCGTATCAATCACGATGGCGTCAATCTCGGCCGAGCTGATGCCGGTGCGCACGCCGTAATGCGATTCGCCCATAACGCCAGTTTGGAAGAGCTCCAGACGGTGCTCGAGTATATTCGGAGTCTCCACCTCGCCACCAGGATGACCTTCGCCCTTACGTGTAGTAGCGAAGCGGTCTGGCGTATTGTGTGTAACGTACCAAACGTAGCCGTAGTTGCCGTTTGGATTTTTCTGGATTTCGTCGCAGTTGGCGATATCGGTATCGGTTTCGCCAAGGCGCATCGTGAAGTCGGTATCGAGTGGCGTACCGTCTGAATCGGCATTACCGCCAAGGAATTCCTGACAGTTGGTGCCGTTGCCGAGCATATCGTCAAGGTATCTGCCATTGACGTTCTTAATTAGGTCGCCTGGATGGATAATGAATGGATGCTCGGCGGTCTCGCGGTTGCGCGCGTCGAGCTTATCGCGGTTTTGGTCTAAGATTTGTATGGCGCGCTCTACGCTAGTTAATCCGCCAAGATAGCCGAACTGACGCACTAGGCGATCGGACGCACTCAGGCGTGAATTTACGCTCATGGCGCGATTGATGCGCGCGATGGTGTTTTGGTTGATTGGCATATCGTGATAGAGCCAGTTGGCACCTTCTGGGATATCTGCTTCGCTTTTAACGCCACCCATGGCTTCTTGTTGACGGACTTCTTTTTGACCGATGATAGTCTGATTGTGGCCGGCAGCCAGGCTGTTGACGAAGCTGCGCACTTGGGCCTGCTCCTGTGGGCTGAGGCTGTCAAAATCCGTGTCGCCGCTACTGATGCGGTCCATAATGCCTTGCCCTGTTTGGAGCTCTTCGAGCCAACTTCGGAGTTCACGGCTGTTGGAATTAATGCTGTTATGAATTAGGTCGTCCAGAATGAGCGTATAGGCGTCTCTAACGCGGTGCTCGGAATGTTTAGCCAGCATCGGCGAAACTTTATATTCTTTGCCGTCGATAAAATCTGCACGAAAATTCTCCATCGGATGTAGTGTATTGAAGACAAGCAGGTTCTTGGCGAGGCTTGGCAAGTTATTGCGCAGGAAAACTTCTTCGACGGAGGCTAGCTTGCGCTCAGCGGCGGCTGTATCGTAAGAGATAGAGTCACCGGTCTCGACCTTTTCGGAGCTGTCGATAAGTTCGCGCGTGAGTGGCTCGGCAATACGACGTAGCTCGAGCGAGTTGGAATTCTGAATGTCGCGAATGATGTTACTAATACCGTCGATAGACTCAGGGGAGATTGTTTTCTCGGTAAAATGCTCATTACTAGCGATGAAATCGATTAATAGCCTGCGAATATTCGAGTTGTTGATTTTGATGCAACTGTCTTTGAGGTGAGATAAGTTCTCTTGCGCAGATGGGGCAGAATAATCCCGGTCGAGAATGCCAAGCTCGGCTAATTTTGCCGGGAGTGCCATCCTTATGTCGTAGGCGAGTTCGCGATCCGTGTCGATATCTTTTAGTACCTCTACGTTATGATCATAATTCTGCATTTCTTCCGGGGTGAGTGGCTCCGTAAAACGGCCGTGCTTCATTAAGCCCGTTTGGAGGACGGCGACGATGCTTGCGCTAATGTCTGGTGTGTTTGGGACGTTGTTAATGCGGGCCATATTTTCGGCCAGAGCGGCTTTTTCTTCGTCGGTCATAAGCTGGCCGTCTTTCATGCGCTGTTCGAAATATTCGATATAATCATATTTCCTGAATGACGAAGTACCGGTGAGCTCGGTTGGAAAAGCGTCAGATATAGCGCCAATGTCTTGGATCATAGCGTAACTATTGCGATCGTTTTTTACGCATTCAAATAGCCTGCCGCAATCTCTTTGTGTCTCGATAGCGTATGCGATGGCTTGCTCGGTAGTTTGGCTGGAGTCAATTTCGAGTTCGCGGACGGCGATTGTTCTTTGATATGGGCTGAGTGATTTCCACTCTTCGCAGTCTGCGAGTGATTCAATGTAATGTTTGGTGGCTTCTGGATCTTTGGAATATAAGACGCAATCGGCCAAGAAGCCAACTTTGCCCATATTGTAATATTTTGACTCCGAGTATTTTGCCGCAAATCGCAATGCCTGCATACGTTCAGGCCCGACAACCTCTTCCGTTGCGTCTAGTATGGATTTATTGCGGTCGCTTTCGTCGGCAAAAAAGTCTTGGCGCGTTTCGTAATAGGTATAATCTTTAAATGCTTCTGAGTATTGGCCTTGGTCGTCGAGAATTCTCTCGCCCTCATGCGTTGAATCGTAGAGAAAAGTAATGGCATTATCTTGTACGTAGTCATTATATCCATCAGTTTTGCGACCATTGGCAAATACTGCCGCTTCGACGGCCGGTTCGCGGCTCCCCTCGAAGGCTGCTGGGCAGTCTCTGGCAATAATTTTGAGCATAGTAAAGTTTTCTTGTGCATGATAGACATTATCTTGGCTCGGCGCAAGCTCTGGTACTAGGTCGGCGTTTAGTTTGTCGATTAGAGGTGTCATATCGAGTTTGCCATCAGACACCTCGACGGCTCTGCTATAAGTATCTAAAAGACTCGAAAGACGGTTGTATGGCATCATTGGCATTTCGGCGCTGAAGTCCTCAAAGCCCGTGCGATTGTACTTTTGTGTTTGCTCAAGGATTTCGTCGATTTTTGGTCCGATTTCTTGAGGGAGATGTTCAATGCGGTGTTCTTGCATGCGGCGCAAAAGTTCGGGGTGGTTTACTCGCAACTCAGTAGTTAGCTCTTCGTCGTCTTGCTTAGGAAATATAAGGTAATCTAATTCGTCCGGCATAACGCCATCGCGGTCTAGAAAATCTGTCGTGATTTCATCAATGATGTCTGCTAACTCTTTTGGTGTGGCGTCCGCTTCAAGAATATCGTCCAATTCTCGGGTGATTGCGATGTAACTTTCTGGTGATTTGGCGTATTTAATCGGATCGACGCCTTCCGGTATCTGTTCCATCGCGCGCTCAAAAGCTATTTGAGCTGGACTGGCTGGAGCCTGCTCTTCTCCTGCGTCTTCAGTGCTGGCGCCGTCATCTTGTGTTTCGGCTTCTTCAATCAGGACATCCCATTCACTTGGCGATTCTTCG
>FLNZ01005207.1_pt1 | contig 207216 bp, 170 predicted proteins | sample 1140391 | NCBI WGS metagenome assembly FLNZ01 (sample SAMEA3878171, study PRJEB12797) | bioreactor metagenome | biome: Moose rumen | place: Sweden | collected 2011-10 | reverse complement strand
GAACGTCAACATCCACCGGCTTACCATCGGCAGCGAAGAAGGAGTGTTCGACGGCACGATAGAATTGAGAATTCACGACCGCGAAGATGCCCGCAAAATCGTGGAAGAACTGAAAAAGATAAAAGGCATACAAGACGTAAACCAAATAATGTAACAAAATACCATGACACACTCACGCCATCTGCTTATCGCCGTCTTGTCGGCACTCTGCTGCCTGTGGGCAAGCGACATCAAGGCTGCATCGACATACGACAATCCCGACACCATCACCGTGGCACGCGACGGAACAGGCATGTTTCGCACTGTAGGAGAAGCCATTGAAGTATGCCGTGCCTTTATGGACTATCACAAAGTGATATACATTAAGAATGGTGTGTACAAAGAGAAACTCATCCTCCCCCAGTGGCTTACAAATGTTGAACTGTGCGGTGAGAGCAGCGAGCATACCATTATCACCTGGGACGACCATGCCAACATCTCTGCCGACATTTCACCATTGACGGCAAAATCAGAGCCACAGAAGATTGGCACTTTCCGCACATACACACTTAAGATAGAGGGAAGCCGTATTACACTGAAAAATCTCACCATCGAGAATAATGCAGCACGTCTTGGCCAGGCTGTAGCCCTTCACACCGAAGGCGACCGTCTGACCTTCATCGGCTGTCGCTTCCTCGGCAATCAAGACACCGTGTACACCGGCAACGCCAAGACACGCCTTTATTTCTCCAACTGCTACATAGAAGGAACCACCGACTTCATCTTCGGTCCTTCCACGGCATGGTTTGAGCACTGCAATATACACTGCAAGGCAAACAGTTACATCACTGCTGCATCCACGCCGCAGGATGTGACATACGGCTATATCTTCAACAACTGCGAGATAACCGCTGCCAAAGACATCAGCCGCGTCTATCTCGGCCGTCCATGGCGCGACTATGGCTACACGCTCTTTATGAACTGCTCACTGCCAAAACAGATACGTCCCGAAGGGTGGCATCACTGGCGAGAGGCAGCAAAAGCCACAGCACGCTACTTGGAATACAACAACACAGGAGAGGGAGCCGACGTCAGCAAGCGCGTGGTGTGGAGCAAACAACTGTCAAAGCGCGACGCACAAAAAATTACGCCTGAGGTTGTCTTTGCCATTCACGACACATGGCAGCCCCAGCCGTAAATACCATTTCTGCCGGACTATTCGAGAAAGTTCAGTTGCTTGCGCAGTGCCTGCAAGTCGTCACGCACCGTGATGAGCCTGCTTAGCACCTCGGCACTCCGGTCTGCACCGTCGCGGTTGGAATTGATTATCTTTTTCGCAGCAGCCAGTTTGAAGCCTCTCACCTTGACAAGGTTGTGTATCAGCCGTATCTGGTCTATATCCTTCTGCTGATACTGCCGTATCTTGGCCGGTCCGCTGTTTTTCGGCTTCAGGAAGGGGAACTCGCTCTCCCAATAGCGCAGCGTACTCTCGTTAACATCGAACATCTCGGCTACCTCCTTGATGGAGTAGTACAATTTCAGGTTTTTGTTCAGATTGAGTGCCATAGTTATTTCCTCTACTGCTTTGTCACTATAATATTATTTTTTCACTCTTCACCACGCTGCTTTGCCAGCAATGCAGTGAGTTGGCGCATTCCCTCAGAAGCCCCCGTCGCAAACTGCACCACCCGCTCTCCTGCCTGTATCGGATTGGGATCTATAATATAGACCGGCGATGAAGGCCGCACATAGTGGATAAGCCCCGCCGCAGGATAGACAGCCAGCGAAGTACCTATCACGACAAAGATATCAGCCTCGGCACATGCCTCCGCTGCGATACTGATATTGGGAACGCCTTCACCGAAGAAGACAATGTACGGGCGCAGCAACGAGCCGTCACCTGCCAGCGTCCCCGGCTCTATTTCACAGTCGTCGGCAGTAAGTTGGCGTATGTAGCGAGGGTCGTCAACGTCACGACTGGAGCATACCTTCATCAGTTCGCCGTGCAGATGAATCACATTCGTTGAGCCGGCCACCTCATGCAGGTTGTCAACATTCTGTGTAACCACCGTGACATCATAGTGCTGCTCAAGCGCGGCCACCAGGCGGTGCCCCTCGTTAGGCTGCACTCCCTGACATTTCTTGCGCAGCATGTTGTAGAAGTTTGTCACCAGCGTCGGGTCGTCCTCCCATCCTTCGTGAGTGGCAACCTTTGCTACAGGATATTCCTCCCACAGTCCGTCGGCATCGCGAAACGTTTTCAGTCCGCTCTCCACCGACATTCCTGCTCCCGTCAGTATTACTATCTTCTTTTTCATACACCTTATTAATATTTTATGTGCGTGTGCAAAGTTACGCCTTTCTGTTTACACGGGCAACTTTTTTTTCGCACATTCTCTTTTGAGTGCCAATTTTTTTTTCAACGCTTTTTTCAAAAATTACAGCTGTTGTAATTTTTTTAAAAACAGTTTTAATTTTCGTCAGAACAGCTGTAATTTTTAAAAAAACAGCAGTAGATGAAAATAATCAAAAAAACCAAGTTTTTTCTTTTGCATTCCCCTCGCTTAATAGTACCTTTGCTGAGTAAATATTATTTCGTAACCAAACAAGGTTTTCCACTATGAGCAAGAATAAAGGCGGCCGGCGTCTCAACAAGAAGATGGTGACAGAAATGTTGCAGACCCTCTTCACACAACATCCCAACGAGACATTCTCTTTCAAGCAGATTTTCAAGGAACTGCGCCTCGACACCCACCCGGCAAAGATGCTTGCCGTAGACGTAATGGACGAAATGGCATGGGACGACTATCTGTCGAAAGTAGGCGACAACGCCTACAGGCTGAACCTTAAGACACAAGTACAGGAAGGTGTCTTTGTAAGAAAAGCCAATGGCAAGAACTCGTTCATTCCCGACGATGGCGGCACGCCAGTCTTTGTCAGCGAGCGCAACTCTATGTTTGCCCTCAACGGCGACCGCGTGAAGGTGGCATACATGGCGCGCCGCGAACGGCACATTAAGGAAGCAATGGTAGTGGAAATACTGTCTCACAAAATAGACCAGGCCGTCGGAAAACTGAAAGTTGAGCGCGACTATGCCTTTCTTATCACCGAAGGAAACATTTTTGTGCACGACATTCTAATCCCTAAAAAGAAATTAAAAGGCGGCAAGAACGGTCAGAAAGCCGTAGTGAGAATCACGCAATGGCCTTCCAAGGAGTCGAAGAACATTGTGGGCGAAGTGATAGACGTGCTTGGAGCCGAGGGCGACAACAACGTGGAGATGCATGCCATACTGGCACAATACGGACTGCCATACAGATATCCCAAAGCGGTAGAAGACGCTGCCGAAAAGATCGACGCCACCATCAGCGAACAGGAAATCCGGCGCAGGGAAGACTTCCGCGATGTATATACATGCACCATCGACCCTCGCGACGCAAAGGACTTCGACGACGCGCTTAGCATACGCAGCGAAAAGAACCTCTACGAAGTAGGCGTGCACATTGCCGATGTGTCCCACTACGTCAAGGAAGGCAGCATCATCGACAAGGAAGCCCAGAAGCGCGCCACGAGTGTCTACCTTGTTGACCGCACCATTCCGATGCTTCCCGAACGGCTTTGCAACTTCATCTGCTCTCTGCGCCCTGACGAGGAGAAACTCTGCTACTCTGCCGTCTTCCTGCTGGACAGCGATGCCAACGTGAAACAGTTCCGACTGATTCATACCGTCATCAAGAGCAATCGCCGTTTCTGCTACGAAGAGGTGCAGGACATACTTACCAAACCTGCCAAGGCTACCAATGATGTCAACACCGAAGAGGGAGCACTCCGCATACTCGACACGCTTGCCAAGAAGTTGCGCGAGCGCAGATTTAAGGGAGGAGCCGTGAAGTTCGACCGCGAGGAACTTCATTTCGACATCGACAAGGACGGCCGTCCCACCCGTGCATATTTCAAGAAGAGCAACGACGCCACCCAACTGATAGAGGAGTTTATGCTTCTGGCCAATCGCTATGTTGCCGAGTCCATTGGCAAAGTGCCAAAGAGCAAGCAGGGCAGCAAAGCAAAGACACTGCCATACCGAATACACGACCAGCCAGACCCAACAAAGTTGGAGACGCTGCGCGAATTTGTTGTGAAGTTTGGCTACAAGATGAAGACAACAGGCACAAAGGGTGCCATATCGCGCTCCATCAATTCCCTGCTGGACGACTGTCAGGGCAAGAAAGAACAGAAACTCATAGAGATGGTGGCACTGCGTGCCATGATGAAGGCAAAATATTCTACCCACAACATCGGTCACTACGGCTTGGCCCTCGACTACTACACACACTTCACATCGCCTATCCGCCGCTATCCAGACACTATGGTTCACCGCCTGCTTACAAAATACCAGGACGGCGGCCGTTCTGCCAATCAGGAAAAGTACGAGGAACTCTGCGAGCACTGTTCAGACATGGAGCAAGTGGCACAGCAGGCCGAGCGCGACAGCATAAAATATAAGATGGTGGAGTTTATGGAAGACAAAATAGGCGATGTCTTCGACGCACATATCTCCGGAATTCAGTCGTATGGCATTTACTGCGAGATAGATGACAACCACTGCGAAGGAATGGTGCCTATGCGCGACCTTGACGACGACTACTACGACTTCGACGAGCGCAACTACCGACTTGTAGGCCGTCACCATCATCATAAATACCAACTTGGCGATCCTATAAAGATTCGTGTAGCAGGCGCCAACCTTGAGAAGCGCCAACTCGACTTCACCTTAGAAAAAGACTAACGTTCGTCACCCATGAAAAAAAGTTTTCTATTACTGCTGTGCACCCTTTTTCTTGCCTGCACCGCATTTGCCCGCACCACATTACCGCAGGAAAGCACAACGCTGCCATTGCGTGGTAAATTCATATCCCCCACCGACCGAAACATACAATACATCGGCCGTATATGCTTTGACAATCCGGAACGCCCGCGTTTCACATTCCCCGGAACGCAAATCAATGCTAATTTCACAGGCACATCGCTGCGAATGATAGCAAAGCCCGGCAGCGGATACTTCATGGCTCAGATAGACGAGGCGGAACCGTTCAAGGTAGCCTTTCGCGGCAACCGTGACTCGCTGGTAACGCTGGCCACGGCGCTTGCCGACGGAGCGCACACCGTGAAACTCATGTTCTGCATGGAAGGATACGAGATGAAACCTGACTTCCGCGGTTTCGTAATTGACTCAGAGGCATCCCTGCTTGCGCCGCCAGCACTGCCGGAACGTCGCATGGAATTCATAGGCAACAGCATCACATGCGGCTACGGCAACGAGAGCATCCTGAGAAGTGACCACTTCGAGTATGAAACAGAGAACCACTACTTCAGTTATGCGCAGATCACCACTCGCAACCTGCAAGCCATGGCGCACGTCGTTGCCCGTTCCGGCATAGGGGTGTATCGCAGTTATGACGGGCCGAAGAGCGGCACTCCCGACAATGTTATGACCACCGAATACGAATACACCAATCTCTACGACCGCAGCGAGCAATGGGACTTCAGCCGCTACCAGCCCGACGTGGTTTGCATCAATCTCGGTACCAACGACCTTTCTACCAACAACTATGATGTAGATCTCCTGCGGCAGGCATACAAACGCTTTCTCACCCAGGTGAGAAGTCACAACCCACGCGCCAGGATTGTTTACCTCTGCGGCTCCATGCTTGGCGGCAAGGAACTCGACATTGCACGCCACACGCTCGACGACGTTGTCGACGAGGCAAGGAAAAACGGCGACAACGAGGTCTACCGCTTCGATTTCTCACCTCAGACAGGCAGTTTGGGCTATGGTGCTGACTCTCATCCTTCGCTCAGGCAGCATCAGTTAATGGCCGAAGAACTGACAACATTCCTAAGACAACTTATGAAGTGGTTCTGAAGCCGTAAAAAAAGAGGGCATGTCGATTGACAAACCCTCTCACTTCTTGTATAGTGTAATTACTTGTTCACTGCGTCAGCAAGTTCTGCACCAGCCTTGAACTTAGCCACCTTCTTAGCAGCAATCTTAATCTTCTGCTTGGTAGCGGGGTTGATACCCTCACGGGCTGGCTTTTCTGTAACAGCGAATGTGCCGAAGCCTATCAACTGAACCTTATCACCAGCAACGAGAGCCTCCTTAATAGCAGCAACTGTAGCATCGAGTGCCTTCTTAGAGTCAACCTTGGTCAGACCAGCAACTTCTGCAATCTTGTCAATCAATTCTGTCTTGTTCATAATACTTTTTTTTAAGTTATTAAATTGGGAATAAACGTTATATATTCAGATTTCAATGGCAAAAATAAACGAAAGTATTTATAAAACAAACAAAATTCAGGAAAAAGTGTATATTTTTTTGAAAAAAAGGCCATACACAGGGCTTTTTATGCACATAACAGGATATTTTTTGTAATTTTGCAGCCGAAATAAGACTTTTGAAGACAAAATGAACAGCATACCAACGATGACGCGCCACCTGCTCATCATCAATATTATAGCCTTTCTTGCCACATTGCTTTTCAAGCAGCAAGGCATAGATCTCAACGAAATGCTTGGCCTGCATTTTTTCATGGCCAAGGATTTCCATGTATACCAATTTCTCACCTACATGTTTCTACACGGCGGTTTCACACACATCCTCTTCAATATGTTTGCCCTGTGGATGTTTGGAGGCGTGATAGAACGTGTTTGGGGTTCGCAGAGGTTCATTGTCTATTATATTATCTGTGGTATCGGAGCAGGTCTGGCGCAGGAGATTGCCCAGTTTTGCAACTTCTATGCCAGTGGCATACTTGCCACCGACAACATTTTCATCAACGGACAGGCCATTGACGTAGGCCAATATCTAAACCTTTTCACCACAATCGGTGCGTCAGGTGCCGTATATGCCGTGCTTCTCGCCTTTGGCATGACGTTTCCCAACGAGCGCCTGTTCATTATTCCCTTCCCGTTCCCCATCAAGGCGAAATGGCTCATCACTGGCTACATTGTCATAGAGTTGCTGTCGTCAATGCAGGCCTCACACGACGGAGTGGCTCACGTTGCCCACCTCGGCGGCATGTTCTTCGGCTACCTTATGATACGCTACTGGCGCTCCCACCCGGGCAGCAGCAGCCGGCGATACAGCAATGGCTTCGGCCAGGACTTATTTGAGTCGTTCCGGCGCGACTTCCTGGTCCGCAAGCAAGACTCTCGCCAGCATGAGACCATTATTGTCGAGCCGGAGCAGCCCACTGCCGAAGAACTTGAAGAGGAGCGTCGCCGCCAGGAAGAAGTCGATGCCATTCTCGACAAGATACGCAAGAGCGGTTACGATAGTCTTACCGCCGACGAGAAGCGCCGTCTGTTTGAACAAACACGAGGAAGGTGATACGCCAACTGAAACGCCTGACGACGCAGATTTTGGCAGGTGCCAACATTGCTGCCGTCATCCTTATGGTGGCCGTGGGATTTTCAGACCGCGTAAATCCCGTCGACCATCCCGTTCTGGCATGCGTAGGAATGACTTTCCCGATTGTCCTGCTGCTCAACATTGCCTTTCTCTTGCTATGGCTGATCTTCAAATGGCGCATGATATGGATTCCGATATTGGGATTTATACTTGCGTATATACCTATTACTATATACGCACCTCTCAACATCCCGCAAGCACAGCCTGACGATGCACTGAAAGTTATTTCTTACAACGTATGCATATACGGGGGAAACTTCCGTTACGAACAGGGATTTGAGACAGTCCTCGATTATCTCAGCAAGGAGAAAGCCGACATAGTTTGTCTGCAGGAGGATGTCGACACATGGCGGAAATACGTTTTCAATCATTATGAAAAATATTATGCCTACAACGACACCATCCACTTCAGCGAAGGCATGACCACCAACGGCGTTGGCATCCACACACGCTTCCCCATCATCAGCAGACAACGCATAGACTATCCGTCAAGAGCGAACGGTAGCGCCGCATGGCTGCTGAAGATGGACAACGGCGATACACTTATGGTCATCAACAATCATTTCGAGTCCACACACCTCTCTACCGAAGACCGCCGCATGTACAGCGGGATGATAAATGGCGAGGTGCGCGGCGACACAGCACGCAAGGAGTCGCGCAAACTGCTGGCGACGCTTGCCGAATCGGCCGTGATACGGGCGCATGGAATTGATGCCGTGTACCAGTTTATCAGCCAGTACGCCAACCGCTACCCCATCCTGCTTTGCGGCGATTTCAACGACACACCGATTTCCTACTCACGCCATCGCATTGCACAGCAACTTACCGACTGCTTTGTTGCCACAGGGCGCGGTCTTGGCCTCTCCTACAACCAGCACGGCTTCAACTTCCGCATTGACAACATTTTCTGCTCCGAAGAAATAACACCTTACAACTGTAAGATAGACACAAAAACAGATGCCAGCGACCATTATCCCGTGGTCTGCTGGTTTAAAATAGACCGAAAACACTGAAAAAACCGCAAAAAAACGTGATAAATTTCGGCGGGCGCAGAAATTTGACTATATTTGCAGGCTAAAATAGCGAAATAATAAATTAAAACAATATCATAAACAAAATGCAAAACAAAGGAATTGTAAAGTTTATCGCACTCATTTTGATACTGGTGTGCTGCTTCTACCTATCCTTCTCTTTTGTTACTCGCTACCATGAAAACAAGGCAGCAGCAATGACAGAGGAGGCAGGACAGGAGTATCTCGACTCTATTATGAACGAGAAAATATACTGCGGAATCTATTCGTTCAAGCAGTGTCGCGAGATGGAGATTGGCCTTGGTCTTGACCTGAAAGGCGGAATGAATGTAATTCTTGAAGTATCAGTGCCAGACGTCGTAGACGTACTTGCCGACCACAAGAATGACGCTGCCTACAAAAAATCACTTGAAGAGGCCAAAAAGGAAGAAGAGACCAGCCAGAGCGACTTTATTTCGCTGTTTGTCAAGTATTGGAAACAGAACTCTAACGGTCGTCCGCTTGCTGCCGTCTTTGCAACCCAGCAGATGAAAGGCAAGGTGAGCACGAGCAGCACCGACGCTGAAGTAGAGCGCGCCCTGCGCACCGAGGTACAGTCGGCCGTTGACAATTCGTTCAATGTTGTACGCAATCGTATAGACAAGTTCGGCGTCGTTCAGCCTAACATCCAGAAACTGGAAGGCCAGTCGGGCCGCATCATGGTTGAAATGCCTGGTATCAAGGAGCCGGAGCGCGTGCGCAAATTGTTGCAGGGCTCTGCCAACCTTGAGTTCTGGGAGACCTACAATTCGCAGGAGATAGTGCCACTGCTGGCACAACTCAACCAGAAGTATGCCATCGCTGGTGGCGAAGCCGTAGAAACTGCCGACACTGTTGCCACAGAAGCAACTGACACCGTGGCTGCCACTGCCGCTAACGACCTCGCTGCCAAACTTGCAGCAGGCAAGAAGCAAGATAAGGCAGACGCCGCCAAAGCCAAGTCGGAGGCTCTCAAGCAGAATCCTCTGTTTGCTGTGTTCCAGCCCGTACAAGGCCAGGGACTTGCCATTGTTGGTTATGCAAGCGCACGCGACACGGCAGATGTTGACCGCGTCATTTACTCTGATATCGCCCAGCAAATACTTCCTGCAGAGTGCAAACTGCGCTGGGGCGCAAAAGCCGAAGACTTCGGCGAGGGCACCCGTGGCGAGATTTTCGCCCTCTACGCTCTGAAGATTACCGAACCAAATGGCCGCGCTCCGCTTGAGGGTGATGTCATTACCGGCGCTAAAGACGACTTCGACCAGATGGGCCATCCTTCTGTTTCCATGCAGATGAATTCTGACGGTGCACGTCGCTGGAGCCAGATTACAAAGCAAAACATCGGACGTGGTGTTGCTATCGTTCTTGACGATGCTGTCTACAGCGCTCCGCGCATCCTCACACAGATTGACGGCGGTAATTCTCAGATTACCGGCAACTTCACCATCGAAGACACAAAGGACTTGGCCAACACGCTCAACTCTGGTAAGATGCCGGCTCCTACCCGCATCGTTCAGGAAGAGGTTGTAGGTCCTTCGCTCGGTGCACAGTCCATCAAGCAGGGTATCATTTCTTTCGTCGTAGCCTTCGTGCTGCTGATGATCTACATGATTCTGCTGTACGGCTTCATCCCAGGCATCATGGCCGATATTGCCCTGCTCTTCAACTTGTTCTTCACACTTGGTATCCTTACTTCGTTCCAGGCTGCGTTGACTATGCCTGGTATTGCAGGTATCGTGCTGACGCTTGGTACTGCTGTCGATGCCAACGTGCTTATCTACGAGCGCATCAAAGAAGAGTTGCGCCGCGGACTTGGCATGAAGGAAGCGCTCAACAAGGGTTACTCAAATGCCTTCTCTGCAATTTTCGACTCTAACGTAACATCTCTGATTACCGGCTTCATCCTGCTGTTCTTCGGTACAGGTCCTGTCAAGGGCTTCGCTACCACGTGGATCATCGGTATCTTCTGCTCATTCTTCACCGCAGTGTTCCTCACCCGTCTGGTATATGAGAACCGCATGAAGAAAGACAAGTGGCTCAATCTCACCTTTGTGACAGGCTACTCAAAGAGTCTCATGCAAAATGCCAAATACAACTTCATGGGAATGTACAAGAAGAGTTTCCTCGTATGGGGCGTTGCCGCAGTACTGTTCTGCGTATCGTTTGCTGTTCGCGGACTGAGCCAGAGCATCGACTTCACAGGTGGCCGCAACTACGTAGTGACTCTCGACAAGGAGACCCCCGTTGAGCAGGTACGGCAGGCCTTGGCAGGCGCATTTGTCAACACCATCGGCGAGAATGCCGGCAAGGAAGCCAACACCAGCGTCATCGCACTGGGCACTGACGGCAAGACCATCCGCGTATCGACCAACTGGGATATCGAGTCAAACAATCCTAACGTTGACGACGAGGCAGAGACCATTCTCTACAACGCTCTGAAGAAAGGTGGTTTCGTAAGTCAGGATAATGTTGAGGCTTTCAAGAATCCTGATGTTCGTCAGGGCGGTTCCATCATCAGTTCGGCTAAAGTAGGTCCTGCCGTGGCTAAAGACATTACCTATGGTGCTATCATCAGCGTTATCATAGCCCTCATCGCCATCTTCCTCTACATCCTGCTCCGTTTCCGCAACGTGGCCTACTCTACAGGTGCTACTATTGCGCTGGCTCTGGACGCATTGGTTGTAATCGGTTTCTATTCGGTGCTGTGGGGCTGGGTTCCAATGTCGCTGGAAATCGACCAGGTATTCATTGGTGCTATCCTGACTGTGATAGGTTACTCTATCAACGACAAGGTGGTGGTCTTCGACCGTATCCGTGAGAACTTCCAACTCTATGCAAAGCGCGACCGTCAGCAGTTGTTCAACGACTCGCTGAACCAGACGCTGGCCCGTACCATCAACACCTCTGTAACAACGCTCATCGTGCTGCTGTGTATTTTCATCCTCGGTGGTGACTCTATCCGCAGTTTCTCGTTTGCAATGATTTTGGGTGTTATATTCGGAACATTGTCGTCGCTGTTCATAGCAGCACCAACAGCCTTCATTGTGATGGGCCGCACCATCCGCGAAGAGGAGGCAGAGCAGAAGTAAGACAAACACCTCTTATTTCGTCACATAGATAATCCGCAATGCCTCAGCATGATGGCATTGCGGATTGTTGAATAATAATATATCTCTATGAAACCACTTATTCTCATCTCCAATGACGACGGCTATCAAGCCAAAGGCATCAACTGTCTTGTCCAGATGGTGCGCGACATGGCCGACGTCATTGTTTGCGCTCCCGACTCAGCCCGTAGTGGCTACTCCTGTGCTTTCACCGCCACCGAACCGCTCATTCTGACACACCGCAGCGAAGACGACGGCGTACAGATATGGTCGTGCAACGGCACACCCGTTGACTGTGTGAAACTGGCACTGGCTGAACTATGTCCCGAGCGCAGGCCAAATCTTATTTTAGGAGGTATCAATCATGGAGACAACGGCTCTGTAAACACGCACTATAGCGGGACAATGGGAGTAGTGATAGAGGGATGCATGAAATACATTCCCTCTGTAGCCTTCTCTCTCTGCGACCATGAATCATTTGCCGACTTCACGCCACTGACAGATATCGTGCGCAGAGTGGTAAGCCGTGTTCTCGCAGACGGCCTGCCCACCGGCGTTTGCCTTAATATCAATTTCCCTAAAGCAGACAGTTTCCGTGGTGTCCGCCTTTGCCGCATGGCCCACGGCAGTTGGACCAACGAAATAGTAAAATGCCATCACCCACGCGGCTACGACTACTACTGGATGATGGGGCACTACCGCAACGATGAGCCAGAGGCCACCGATACCGACAACTGGGCTCTCCAGAATGGCTACGTCGCCATCACTCCAACGCAGATAGACGTGACAAACTACGAAATGCTCGAAACAATGAAAAGTTGGAACCTATGAAATACTATCTCATAGCAGGCGAAGCCAGCGGCGACCTTCACGCCTCGCATCTGATGCACGAGATACGCCGTGCCGACGCCACAGCCGAATTTCGCTTTATCGGCGGCGACCTGATGGCTGCTGAGGGAGGAGCCATGGTGAAGCATTACCGCCATTTGGCATACATGGGCTTTGTTCCTGTGCTGATGCACTTGCCAACCATTATGCGCAACATGCGCCAATGCAAGGAGGATATAAGCCAGTGGCAGCCTGATGTTGTCATTCTTGTAGACTATCCAGGCTTCAATCTCAGCATTGCCCGTTATGTCAAGTCGAACGCCATTTGTCCAGTCTACTATTATATTTCTCCTAAAATCTGGGCATGGAAGGAGTATCGTATTAAGAACATAAAGCGCGATGTCGACAAACTTTTCAGTATTCTTCCCTTTGAGGTAGACTTTTTTGAGAAAAAGCACCACTACCCCATCCACTACGTGGGCAACCCCACCGCACAGGAGGTGAAAGAGTGGCGCGCAGCAAATATTGAACGCACAGACGAGAAAGGCGAAAATCAATCTGATGGCAAAAAGAAGCCTATCATTGCCCTGCTCGCCGGTTCTCGCCGTCAGGAGATAAAAGACAACCTGCCTGCAATGATAGAAGCCACGCGCAATCTGTCTTCCGACTACGATGTAGTGCTTGCCGGCGCTCCCAGCATTGCTCCCGAATACTACCGGCAGTTTATCGCGTCCTCCCATGTCTCGGTTGTCTTCAATCAGACATTCGACCTGCTTTCACGTTCCACTGCTGCACTCGTCACCAGTGGCACCGCCACGCTCGAAACAGCGCTGTTCGGCATACCGCAAGTAGTGTGCTACAAGACGCCCCTGCCCCGTCTCATCAATTTCCTCCGAAGGAAAATCCTGAAAGTGGAGTATATCTCACTCGTAAATCTTATTGCCGGACGAGAGGTGGTGACCGAACTGGTGGCCAACACCTTCACCATAGACAACATTAAGCACGAATTGCACGACATTCTTCCTGACGGCAAACGCCGCAATAAGATGATTGACGACTACAAAGAAGTATGGCAACGGCTTGGCGACGGCAATGCTCCACGCGATGCTGCCGACATTATCACTACAACTCTTCACCGCGAGCCTTAGCCTCTGCCACCATCCGTGCATATTCCGTTTCTATGACGCGTTCAAAAATCTTACCGTCCTTTTCATAGAAACGTATATTGAATTCCTTATGCGTCCGCGACCAGCGGTCATGGCTCCATAGCCATAATCCCGGGTCTCGGCGTATTGTTGCTTCCAGTTCCTGCATATAGCGCTCGGTAAGTTGATAGTTTGGCATCCCTTCCGGGTGTTCCTCTATCAACTTAAACTCACATTCGTAGTATCCGCGCTTCACTCGCCTTACATCACCATAGAAGAAAGCCTGGCCTGTACGTTTTATTATACGCTCAGAACCTGTAAACACCGGAGTATCGTGATTTAGGAAGTCCACCCACAGATGAATGTTTCGCCAGTTGGGTTTCTGGTCGGCAATATATCCTATCACCATCGGTTTTCCATCTCGCTGGTACTTCACGATATGCCTCAGCGTCTCCTCCATCGGAATACACACGCTGCCAAAACGCTGTCGCAAAAAGAGGAACAGATTGTTCACCTCCTTGTTCTCTATTGGATGGTACAGTTCGGCACACACCGCATCACCGCTGACAGCCAACGGCAGAGTGCTTATCCATTCCCAGTTGCAATAATGGCCCAGCATCACTCCGCAAGAGCGGCCTTCCGCCACAAGGCGGTTTATCTGTTCCACTCCCTTGAATGTCATGCGCCGTTTCATGTCCTTACGACTTATGGTAAGAAGTTTGAAAGTCTCTACAAGGTAGTCGCAAAACCAGTGATAGAACTGGCTCTCTATCTCACGTTGTTCCTGTTCCGTTTTCTCAGGGAACGCGCTGACGATGTTCTGTCTGACCACCCTCAGCCTGTATTTTATCACATGTCGCAAAAGGAGATAAATTCCGTCGGAGATGATGTAGTGCACCCACATCGGCAGCAGCGAGAATAGCCACAGCATAGCAAATGCCATCCGCGTCAACACTATCAGAAGTACGTTCAGGATGCGCTTCATCTGTTGGAATTCTTTCAAAAGATGTGTCAAAGTTACTTCAATTTGACAGAAGGGCAAAACGGGCACAAAAATTTCAGACAATCCTTAAGAAAGATTAACTAAACGCTTGGCCTCTCACTTTTTTATCGTATTTTTGTAGCCGTTCAACCGTCATTTTATTTCTGTCGCCCGAACATGGATATTCGTTCTCTGAGATATAGCATCTTTGGCGGCGTTCGCAAGAACCTGCATCTACCATACTACATTCACGGCTATGCCATGATGAGTCTGCCACGCTTTTTCACCGAGCGTCGCCGCGAGTCCCTGCTCCGCGAATTTGACAGTTTGCCTTCTCAGCAACAGGACTATGTCATGCATCGGGTCGACTACTACAACCGGTTGTCATCTCCCGTCAGCCTGCCTTCCACTGCGCCGTGCATTGGCGAACAGAGTTTTCTTCACAAGCAGTATGGCAGTGTATACCTGTTCGATTCCTACGAGTGGACACGCTATTTTCCATGCCATCTGCACTGGCTGCTTATGCCAGGCGACGTGATACAGACCTTTTCCCACCCTACCGTTGCCAAGAGCCGTCCGATAGGCGATGCCAATACCAACGGCAACAGCGTGCTGCTCAACATGGACAAGGTGCGTCATTTTGTTTTCTTCCGCGACCCTGTTCCCTTCGACTCCAAACACAATCAGGTAATCTTCCGCGGTGCCGTGATGAACAAGCCGGCACGCATGGCTTTCCTTGAGCAATACTTCGGGCGCCCACTTTTCGACCTCCGCGACACGTCACGCCATTCCACGTATCCTCCAGAGATGCGCCAGTCGAAAGAAACAACCATTTACGACCACCTGTCGTATAAGTACATTATGTGTCTTGAGGGCAACGACGTTGCGAGCAATCTAAAATGGGTCATGCACTCCAATAGCCTTGCCGTGGCGCCAGCCATGCGCTACGAGACATGGTTTATGGAAGGCACGTTGCGCGGCAATGAACATTTCATAGAGATAAAGCCCGACTATAGCGACATTGAGGAGCGCCTGTCCTACTACAACGACCATCCCCTTGAGGCCCGCGACATCGTGGAGAACGCCCACAGGCATTGCCGGCAGTTTCTCACTCCTAAGATAGAACGTCTCTGCTCTCTTATGGTAATGGAGAAGTATTTCCGCATGACCGACCAGCAGTTCTGAAATCGCTCTCGGTCATCACCATCTTCGTTTCGTCAGTGAGCCACCAACTCGTCGTTGGTGACACGGTACATATACTGCTGGATGATGGCTTTCAGTTCCTGCTCCATCTGCATCTGACTATCCACTTTGCCCACCATGTTATGCTGCATCAGCGAATCGCTGAGAGCATAAACGGCAGTGGTGCGGGCTCCGTCAAACTGCAGTACGTGGTCGTTTTTCACATACTGATATATACCGTTCAGGTAGTTCACAGCCCACGTTTCTTCCTTGTCTTTCTGTAGCACATCCTTTCCAAAGGCTACATACGGCTTGCCATAATGCAGCAGCCCCAGCACCGTCGGCATGATGTCTATCTGCTGTGCTGTCTTGTCTTCCATGCGCGGTGTCAGCCGCTCATCGCCGGGGGCATATATAATAATAGGTGATGAGAACCCGCCGATATCCGTCAGATATTCTGCGTGGCAACTCTGATTGGTGTGGTCGCTGGTAAGCACGAAGATGGTGTTACTGAACCATTTCTCACGGCTCGCCTTTTCAAAGAAGCGACGCAGCGCATAGTCGGTATATCTGATACATTTGTGTATTGGCAGCACTCCGTCGTCCTTGAAAACGTCCTTATACTTTTCCGGTATATGGTATGGGTGATGGCTGCTTGCCGTAAACACCGCTGTCATAAACGGCTCCTTCATCTCCGACATCTTCGCGGCGTAGTACTGCAGGAACGGCTCGTCCCAGACAGCCCACATGCCGTCGAATTCGCCACTTCCCCCGAAGCGTTTGTCGGCCTCAAAGTCTTCGCGTCCGTAGTACGCATCAAATCCAGTACTTCTGGCAAAGGCCATAAATCCCATTGAGCCGCGCTGTGCCCCATGGAAGAAAGCCGTCTGATATCCCTCTGCGCCCAGCACTCCTGCCAGTCCCGACAGGCGGTTCATTGCTGCCGGCGTAAGGAAGAAAGGCTCCACGAACATCGGTATTGACGACAGAATGCTTGGCATGCCGTCTATGCTCTTCCTTCCATTACAGTAGGTGTGCGTAAAGGTGACGCTGTTCTGCACAAGTGAGTCCACAAACGGAGTGTAGCCCTCATACTTGCTGTTTTCCAGCGTAGTATTCAGTGCTCCGATATATTCGCGCCCGAAACTTTCCACTATGAGCACTACCACGTTGCGCTTCTCCATAGGCAGCGTGTCTGTCGGCACATGCAGCGGCGAGTAGACGCGCTCCATCGCTGAAGTGTCGGCATAATAGTCGGGCACGGTAAATACATCCTTTCCTATGGTGCGGTACATTGCAAACGGGGTGTTGAGCACCAGCGCCGCATCGGTAGGTCTGCTTACGTACTGATTGGCATTAGACACGGTGATAGGCCGCACCGCCGTGGCAAAACCTCCGCGTACTCCAGCCACCACAAGCGGCAACATGACCAGCAGCGACAGTGTCGTCGCCATGGCATAGCGCATCGCGCCAGTCTTTCTGCGGTCTATGGCAGGCGTAGTATAGAGACGCCACATAGCCCATATCACTCCCACGGCGAGCACCACCATATACCAGTGGGCAATAAGTTCCGTTGCCACGATGCCTCCAAGATTTCCCTCGTTGCTGAATTCGGAGAACACCGTTGTCGTAGTGCGCCGCATAGTATATGGGAAATATGCCGCGTCCGCCAAGTTCATCACCAGGGCCGTGCTGTTCACTACGACGAACAGCCAGCGGCATGCCACGTGCCACCACCGTCTCTCCTTTGGCAGTACAGGCAGCAGCATCAGCACGATATACAGACCGTTGGTGAGCATTATCGCTGCAGTGTCGAACACCAGTCCTCCCTGCCATGCCTCCCAAGTGACGGCATTCTTCAAATACTGCCAGTTGTCAAGCAGATATGCCACACGCGCTATCTGATAGCATGCATAGGCAAGCACGAGATTTAGCAGCGTCGCTGTCAGTGGTGCCCAGATGGTATGTAGTAGTCGGCTCTTCATGTTTTTCAGTTCATTTCCTTCAATGTCTCAGTGGCCTGCTGCAGCACGGCCTGTCCACGGTGTATAAGCACCTTGCCGCGCGGCGTGTCGCCAACGATGATACGCTTCGGCGTGATATCATAGACGGCGAATGTCGTACTGTCTACCACGGAAATTCCATTATTATATGTATGTACGGCACACTGGTTCACGTAGTTTTTCCCCATCACGTCACGACTGAACGTAAAGTCGTCGTGGGCAATGCCCAACTGTCCGAGCAGTGTTGCCGGAAGGTCTGTCTGATTGCAGAAAGCCTCTATGCGTCGCGGCGACTTCAGTGCGCCGCCCAGCCACAGCAGCGGAATGTGGTTGTGCCCACGGTCCTGCTCCGTCAGATTGTAACTTATACCATGGTCGGCAAGCATAACGATGAGCAGATTGTCCCACTGCGGCGACTGCTTCATCCGCTGTACAAAACTGTCAATGCACTGGTCCAGATAGTAGAAGGCATTCTCTACCGGCAAGAGTTTCTCATGTATCGGCACATCCCATGGTTCATGGCTCGACAGCGTTGAGTAGCCTATCAGTTGCGGCGAATCCGCCGACAGCAGCATGTCGCCCACGGTGCGGAACGTGATATCATCGCGCACGCCCCATTTTGCCGTCTCCTGCTGCTCGTCGGTGTAGTCCTCCTGCCACACGATGTTCTGAAATCCCGTGCCCATAAGGTAACTGCGCATGTTGGTGAAGTTGATGTCGCCACCATACAGGTATGTAGTAGTGTACCCCACCTTGGCCAGACTGCTGGCAATGCTTGGCAGATGGCGCGTCTTGCTCGGCATCTTCATCACCGACGTAGTGGGAAATGACGGGTAGCCGCTCCATGTGCACAGCGTGCCACGGTCTGTTCGCCATGAGTTGGCATAGCAGTTGGCAAAGTACACTCCTTCTTCCTTCAGTTTCTGCAGTTTCGGCATCGAACTGGCAAACTGTTCGCCGCAACTCTCCAGCAGGATTATCACGATATGTGGACGACTGCTATTCAGCAGCGTGTCGGGCGACACACTCGCCGTAGAGAAAAGACTGTCGACTATTGCCTTACATTCGTCGTCAGCCATGAAGTGATAGTCGGGTATATTGCTCGCCGTCTTCTCAAACGACGACAGGAAACTGAATACAGGGTTGACGGCCGAGTGGTTAAGGAACTGATTCTGCGAAAAGTACACCTGCCCGATGTTCGTTGTCGACTCTCCCAGTCCGCCACGCATGCCGATTATCATCAGCGGCAGCAGCGCGACGGCGAACAACGTGTCGGCAATCTTCCGACGGCGCGCAGTTGCCGTCTGTCCTTCTATGCGTCCCACCACTTTTCTGTAGAGCAAGAAGAGTACTGCCGCAACGACCACCGTAAGCAGCAGGCGCGCCACGACATACCACGTGCTGACACTTGCCGTTGCCTCCGTCGGCGTGGCAAGGTATTGCAGGCATGAAGCGTCGAGTTTGAATTTCCAGAATTCGTAGAGTGTCGTGTCGGCAACGAAGGCCATGGCAAAGGCCACGGCTACCACGGCATAGTATGCTGTCAGCACTGCGTTCAGTGCTTTTCTGCCTTGCATCCATACGGCCACTATCGTTAGCAGAAACGGCAGCAGTGTAAAATAGATTGCCGTGCTGAGATCGAGTGAAATGCCGTTGCCCACCACTCTTGCAATGTCGGCCATGTTGAAAGTGTAGTCGGCACTGTAGCAAAGCATGAACACCAACTTTGCCACCACAAAGACAACTACCGTCAGCAGGTAGTATCTCAGCAACAACAGCCAGCCCTTCAGTTCATAGTCCATAGTTCTACAGGCTCTGCATGTCATTGAGCCGCTTATAGTAGCCGTCTATCTTTAGAAGTTCCTCGTGCGAGCCGCGCTCTACTATGCGTCCTTCGTGCAGCACGCAGATTTCATCGGCATTCTTGATGGTAGACAGGCGGTGGGCTATTGCCACCGTGGTGCGTGTCTTCATAAGTCGCTCGAGAGCATCCTGTACAAGCCGCTCGCTCTCCGTGTCAAGTGCCGACGTAGCCTCATCGAGAATAAGGATTGGCGGATTTTTCAGTATGGCACGGGCAATGCTCACTCGCTGTCTCTGTCCGCCGGAGAGTCTGCCGCCACGGTCGCCAATGTTTGTCTCAAACTGTTTTTCGGATTGCATGATGAAGTCGTAGGCATTGGCTATCTTCGCAGCCTCGGCCACCTGTTCGTCGGTGGCACCGTCCACACCGAACGTGATATTTCCACGGAAGGAGTCATTGAAGAGAATTGCCTCCTGATTGACGTTGCCAATCAGTTGGCGCAGGTCGTAAATGCCAAGGTCGCGCACATTGATGCCGTCAATGAGCACCTCGCCTTCCTGCACGTCGTAATAGCGTGGAATAAGGTCGACGAGCGTCGACTTTCCGGAGCCCGACTGTCCTACGATGGCTATCGTCTTTCCCTTGGGGATGGTAAGATTGATGTCGCGCAGCACCCACTGCTCGCCGTAGCGGAACGACACGTTGCGGAACTCTATCTGATGCTCAAAACTGCTGAGGTGTTTAGGCGTCTCTGGTTCGCGTATAGTGTTCTCGGCACTGAGTATCTTGTCAATTCGGTCCACAGAAGCCAGTCCCTTTGGTATGCTGTAACTGGCCTTGGCAAACTCCTTCAATGGATTGATGATAGAGTAGAGTATCACCATGTAATAGATAAACGTAGGACCGGAGAGCGCTCCGTAGTTGAGTACGAGCACACCTCCGAACCACAGTACTATCACTATGAGCACCGTACCGAGGAATTCAGACATCGGGTGAGCCAGCGACTGGCGCATAGCCACTCTGATGAGGTGCTGGCGGTATGTGCTGTTGGTGTTGTCGAAGCGCGCATTCATCTTCTGCTCAGCGCAGAAAGCCTTAATGATGCGCAGGCCGCCCAATGTCTCTTCCACCTGGCTCATCGTGTCGCTCCACATAGCCTGCGCCCTTGCCGACTGGGCCTTTAGTTTACGTCCGATAACTCCCATTATCCATCCCATCAGCGGCACAATGGCGAGCGTAAAGAGCGTCAGTTGCCACGAAATGAAAAACATTGTGAGCAGATAGGAGATGATGAGTACCGGATTTTTGAAGAGCATGTCGAGCGACGACATGATAGAAGCCTCCACCTCGCCCACATCTCCCGTCATGCGTGCTATGATGTCGCCCTTGCGCGCGCCGGAGAAGAAGCCCAGCGGCAATGACGTTATCTTCTGATAGAGTTGGTTGCGCAGGTCGCGCACTATGCCGGTGCGCAACGGCACTATCATGGCTGTGGTGAGGAAGTAGCATCCCGTCTTGAGCATCGTGGCAAAGGCGAGAAAGAGTCCTATAAAGAGCAGCGTCGTTGTCTGTCCGTGAGTCTCTATCAGGCCGTTGACGTAGAAGTTGAGATTGTTCATCAGTACTTCCTGCACATTGCCCCAGTCCCATGCCATATATCCCGTGGCCACCTGAGCCTCACCGGTCTGGAAGATAATCTGCAGTATTGGTATCAGTGCTGCAAAGGAGAAGATGTTGAGCAGTGCCGACAGTATGTTGAAGACCACCGACAGGGCCAGATACTTTTTATATGGAGGCACGAAACGCCTCAACACTCTTAAGAATTCTTTCATTCCGTTATTATTTCACCTAATAAAGTTGCACTCGTACTTCCGGTGACTTTTACCTTCACCGTCTCTCCCACGTGATGGTTTCCCTTGTCTACCACCACTGCCTTGTTCTGCTCGGTACGCCCCATCAGTTGCTGTCTGGAGCGCTTTGAGAAGCCTTCGAGCAGCACGTCAAACTGTCTGCCTTCGTCGAGTTTGTTGCGCTGTGCCGAAATCTCTGTTTGCAGTTGTATCAGTTCGTTCAGTCGCCGTATCTTTTCCTCTTCCGGCACATTGTCGGGCAGATGGCGCGAGGCGTACGTGCCTGGCCGCTCCGAATACTTGAACATAAATGCCGAGTCGTACTGCACCTCGCGCATCAGTTGCAGCGACAGTTGATGGTCGGCCTCTGTTTCCGAATGGTAGCCCACGAAGATGTCGGTGGAAAGACCGCAGTCGGGCACGATACGGCGTATTGCCTCAACGCGCTCAAGGTACCACTCCCTGCTGTACTTGCGATTCATAAGTTGCAGAATGCGGTCGGAACCGCTCTGCACTGGCAGGTGGATATGGCGGCACACGTTGGGCATGTCGGCAATGACATGCAGCGTGTCGTCGCTCATGTCCTTCGGATGACTTGTGGTGAAGCGCACCCTCATCTGCGGCACTTCTTCGGCCACTCGCTGCAGCAGTCGCGGGAAATCGACATTCTCCCAGCGGTATGAGTTGACATTCTGACCGAGCAGCGTCACCTCGCGGAAGCCACGGTCACGCAGGTCGCGCACCTCACGCAGGACGCTCTCCACGTCGCGCGAGCGCTCCCTTCCGCGTGTATATGGCACGATACAGTAGTGGCAGAAGTTGTTGCAGCCACGCATGATGCTCACGAAGCCTCCTGTCTTTGCACCGTGCAGTCTCTGCGGCACGATGTCGCGATATGTCTCTGTTGTAGACAGTTCGATATTGATTGCCTTATGGCCTGTTTCTGCCTGTGCCACGAGGTCTGGCAGCGACAGGTAACTGTCGGGGCCTGCCACGAGGTCGCAATGATGATTTTCCAGCAGGTCGTCCTTCACGCGCTCTGCCATACAGCCCAGCACGCCGATTATCATTTGCCTGCCACCCGACTTCCGACGCTTTGTCTGCATGCTGTGCAGAGCGTCAAGACGGCGGTATATCTTCTGCTCGGCATTGTCGCGCACAGAGCAGGTGTTGAGGAAGACGGCATCGGCGTCGTCGGCAGCATCGCAGGCCTCATAGCCTGCCATCTGCATCACCGAGGCGACGACCTCTGAGTCGGCTACATTCATTTGGCAGCCGTATGTCTCGATGTATAGTTTTTTCATTTCTTGTTTTCTGCTGTAAGCATGGCGAGGGCCTTATTTTCGGCCGCCTCCATCTGTTCGCGCTCGCCAGGCCCCTTGTCGTTCTGTCCGCAGAGGTGCAGTATGCCATGGATTATCACGCGGTGCAACTCCTCGTCATACGGTTTGCCGAAGAGTTCTGCGTTGCTGCGGACGGTGTCAAGCGAAATGACGAGGTCGCCGTTGATAATGTCGCCCTCATCATAGTCGAAGGTGATGATATCGGTGTAGTAGTCGTGGCCAAGATACTGGCGGTTTACCTCAAGTATCTTCTCATCATTGCAGAAAAGGTAGCCCACTTCGCCTACACGGCGTCCGTAACCTGCCGCAACGCGGCGTATCCATGCCGACGTGTCGCGGCGGCGTATCTTAGGGAAAGTTACTTCCTCAGCGCTGTATGTTATCATTCTTGTCTGCTGGGATATTTGGAAGGAATGGTGCTGTGTCCACTCCGAAATGCCGCAACTCGCGCACCATCGACGACGACACGCTTGCCACTTCGGGCTCTGCCATGAGCAGCACGGTATCGACATCGGCTATCCGCCTGTTAATGTCGGCCTGCTCGCGCTCGTATTCAAAGTCGCGCACGTTGCGCACTCCCTTCACTATGCACGTGGCACCTTCCTGGCGTGCAAAGTCGACGGCAAGTCCGTAATAGGTTTTCACCTCTATGCCCGTCTCGCCTGCATAGCAGGCCCGGATAGTGGCGGCACGCTCTTCTGCCGACGGCATGCCTGGCTTGTTCACCTGGTCGCCCACGACGCCGATCACCACGCTGCCGAACATTCTGGCAGCACGGCGCACTATCCTGTCGTGACCGATGGTGAACGGATTGAACGAACCGACGAATGCTGCTTTGCTCATGCTTATCCTGTTTGCTGTTTTCCTTTTTCTTGTCTCATCATTTTCCCCTCAACCATCACTCAAAGAGTTCGCCTTGCATGATATTGCTGTTGTAGGGATTGCGACCGAAGTGGCGGTAGGCCAGTTCGGTCACCATACGACCGCGCGGAGTGCGCTTGATGAAGCCCTCCATGATGAGGAAAGGCTCGTAGACTTCCTCCACCGTGCCGCTGTCTTCACCGATTGCCGTGGCAATGGTGGTGACACCCACCGGTCCGCCCCGGAACTTGTCGATGATAGTGAGCAGTATGCGGTTGTCTATCTCGTCAAGGCCATACTGGTCGATATTAAGTGCCTGAAGTGCCACCGACGTAATCTTAGAGTCGATGCGGCCGTCGCCCTTCACCTGTGCAAAGTCGCGTACGCGGCGCAACAGTGCATTGGCAATACGCGGCGTGCCGCGCGAGCGGCGTGAAATCTCGCCAGCGGCATCAGTAGTGATAGGCACTCGCAGTATTGACGCAGAGCGCTCGATGATGCGCTGCAGAGTCTCCGGCTCGTAGTACTGCAGATGCATATTGATGCCAAAGCGCGCACGCAGAGGTGCCGTGAGCAGTCCGCTGCGCGTGGTGGCGCCGACGAGGGTAAAGGGATTGAGGTCTATCTGTATGCTGCGCGCCGACGGGCCCTTGTCTATCATAATATCTATACGATAGTCTTCCATGGCAGAGTAGAGATACTCCTCCACAACAGGCGAGAGCCGGTGTATCTCGTCGATGAAGAGCACATCGCCTGTTTCGAGCGACGTGAGAATGCCTGCCAGGTCGCCCGGCTTGTCAAGCACAGGACCGGAAGTGAGTTTGAAGCCCGCCCCGAGTTCGTTGGCTATAATATTCGAGAGTGTAGTCTTGCCCAGACCAGGGGGGCCGTGCAGCAGAACGTGGTCGAGCGGTTCGCCACGGTACTTGGCAGCATCCACGAAGACGCGGAGATTGTCTACCACTTGTTTCTGGCCGCTGAAATCGTCGAACGACAACGGGCGCAGGGCATTCTCAAAATCCTTCTCGCTTGCCGACTGCTGCTCTTGCCGTATATTGAATTCCTCGTTCATCTTTCTGATGATGTGTTTCGGCTACAAAATTACATATTTTTCTTTAAGAGTTTGTCTGTTTCAGAGAAAAAGTATACCTTTGCACACGGATTTTTTGGAAACCGATTGCCGTGATGGTGGAATTGGTAGACACGAGGGACTTAAAATCCCTTGGCCAGTGATGGCTGTGCGGGTTCGAGTCCCGCTCGCGGCACAGAAGGCAGGAAAAAGCCTTTGGAAATCATGTTATGGCAGCAGTATTTCTTCACTGCTGCTATAATTTTTTAAACACTGCTGTGACGAAAATAAAAACAGTGTTTACGAAAATAAAAACAGTGTTTACGAAAATTAAAACAGCGCTGGCGAAAATAAAAACAGCTGAAATTTTCACCAGTACTAACGTGCTGAAAATAAAGCGATTAGAAAGCGGTCAGAAAACGTATGTCCTGACGGCGACGGAGAAAGCCGAAAAGCGTCTTGCCTGCTTCGTAGAGAAGCATCTGCCACCAGGCCCCGCTGCATTGGTCGGGAAATTCGCTGCGCAGTGCCGTCTTGTCGGCCAGAGGCATGTCGGCGGCACGCAGGCGCTTGGTGATGCGTCCCCGCCAACAGGCTCGCTGTAGCGGCGTGAGTTGGCACAACGATGCGATGTAACCCACGGTATGCTGCTCGTCACGCCACCGTTTCATTACGTCGGTCTTGGCATGCTCGGTGACTTTTGCCGGATGCTGGCGGAAGTCGTTGAGCATCTGCCATACTTCTACCACTTTGCCCTGAGCGCATACGCTCGACCAGAAATGCCAGTCGCCACAGTAGCGATAGTCGCGGTAGCGCGGATCAACGCCATCGAGCGCCGAACGACGGAATACCGCCATGCTGGCGTTGTATATCTCGTTGAAAATGAGCATGTGGCGGAGGAAGGCAATGCTTTCGTGCACCACAACGCCCTCGTCGTTTGGCTGTGGATTGCGACTATTGTGCTCGGTAAGCATCTGCCCCTCGCTGTCTATCAGTCGCGAATGGCAGTAGGCCACGGCAGCATCGGGATGCAGCGTAAGTTGACCGGCAAGCGTCGACAACAGCGTGGGATGGGCCACGTCGTCGCTCTCTGCAATCCATACAAATTCGCCACGGGCCAAGTCCATGCCGCGCTGCCATTGCACGAAGGTGCTTCCCGTATTCCTGTCGTTGAGCACGACATGGCTCACGCGGCTGTCGTCAGCATAGGAGCGCAGTATCTCGCAACTGTTGTCGGTAGAACAGTCGTCGAGAAGTATTACCTCTAAGTTCGGATAATCCTGCTGCAGCACGCTGTCAATGCGCTGGCGCAGATACGGAGCGTGATTGTAGTTGGGAATGATTACCGAGACGAGTGGATGTGGCATTACGTTCAGAGGAATTTCTTGATGCGGTTAAGCGAGCGGCGCATCCTACGCTTCTGTTTGCGAGGATCCTCGTAGACTTGCGATATAAGGCGGCGCACGGCGGCATCGGGAAGGCGGTCGATGTCGGTAAACGACGGCTCATACTTGTCATTGTCGTACCATGTGGCAATGTACGCCTTGAGTTTGTCGGAGCCAAAGCCAATCAGCGGAACACGGAAACTCATGGCGGTAATGGCTCCGTGCAGACTGCTGCCAATGTAGATACGCGCGCCACGAATGAGGTTCATTATGTCCCATATGCTCGGCTCATCCACCAGAGTGTAGATGTCCTCGGGGAGCAGTTGCGCTATCTCGGCAAGCGCTTTCTGGTCGTCGTGGCCTGGAGCGGTGCCGATAGGACACAGGCAGATATGGACTTCCTGCGACAGGGCAATATACTTAAGCATGGCTGCCAGTTGGGCAGCATGGTCGCCGAGGTAGCGCAGACCTATCTGGAAGAAGACATAGCGGTGGCTACGAATGGCTTTGATGCGCGGAGCCGTCTTCTGCTGCAGGAAGGCCTTGCTGAACACCTCGCCCATCATAATGGCAGAGTCGGGACAAAGCCTGTGCCACTGCATCATCTTCCAAAGACCTTTGCTGGTCATGCTGTCGCGCACGGCAATATAGTCGGCAGAGCGCAGCACTTCCTTGTTCCACTGATTGCGGCGCAGATCGATTATCGTATAAAGGGCTGTGCAACTTACGGAATTGTAGACTACAGCATTGAGATGGGGCAACTCCTTCTTGCCTATCGTGTACGGATAGCGCGTGGGATGGGGCACGCTGTCGGCATCGCGCCCTACGTATTCCATGATGTCGGGCCAGCCGCTGAAAAGACATTCGCCACCGGCAACGATGAGCACATTGCGCACGTCGGGCGACATACGTGTCAGCACTTCGAAAGCCTCAGTTGGCAGTGCTCCGCGCTCACTGAGGTCGGAGGCTGTGGTACTGACGAAGTGCATCTCGTCGGCTTTTGCCCCGATGTAATGGCGCACTATGTAGGGGAAAAGCAGGTCGCCATAGTTGAAACGGTCGCTGGCAGCCAGCACATAGACCACCGTCTTGCGCCGCGACTTCCTGAGGCCGAACAGTCGCATTATCGTAGAAAACATTTCCGCTGGAGAAATTGAGTGTTGAGAGATAATGGTTTTACTTACTCATCAAGAGGAATGCGCTCCTTCCAGAAACTTTCCCAATAGCGCGCGTTGGTATCGTGACAGCCGAACGGCATCACTCCCTTGGTCAACTGCAGGCACCAGCGCGGGGCTTTCTCGAACGAGAAATACAGGGCCTCGTCCCACCTGGGCATCTTCAGGTGCTCACGGCGCTGCAGGAGTATGCAGATAAGCACGTCCTCCATGTGGGCATGCTTGCCGGTGATGGAGGCAATGTAGTCGCGGTTGCGCTCCATGATTTCGCGCATCTTGCTGATGCGGCGCAGACAGAAGCCGCCGTTGCCGACCTTGTGGAAAAGGTGGGCAGAGTGAACACGGTCGTTACGGATGGGCTGTAGTTGCAGCAGGCGCTGCACCCACTGGCCAAGGGTACGCTCATAGAGTTTGTCGTTGAGCATCCAGGGCGCGCCGATATAGTCGTAGCCCTTGCTGGCCCAGTAGTCGAGTTGGTCGGAAAAGACGTAGGCGTCGATCTGATATATCAGCATGTACTCATACTTGGCAAACAGTTCGTAAAACCAACTGCTGAGCATCATGCGGTTGTAACTCTCCACGCCGGTGAAATTCTCATCGTCGAGAGCCAACTCCTCTATGCCGGGATATTCGTCAAGCAGGTATTGCACTGAATAACTGCGCGGATGTACCACCACAAAGGGGTGGCTGCCAAGCACCTTGACGCCCTGGCGGAAAGCGCAACGCTCCTTGAGTCGCATGTCGCGCCACACAAATGTCACTACCACCGACGATGGCGCTGCGGAACCTTTGTCTGTCATATATTCTTTGCTTTTTGTTTTTTCCTATACTCTGAGCACAAGCAATGCCGTATCTGCACTATGGTCAGCGGCGCTGCAACGTGGCGGCAATGCTGTCGCCGACGATGGCAGCCGCCTTGTACGACCAGTGGCTGTCATTGAGTTTGTAGATATCTTTTTCGGCTGTATTTATATGCGGCATCAGATACTCCTTGGCTATGATGAGGTTCGAGTCGGGTCCAAAGATGTCGCGCAGGTCTTCATTGACGGTCTTGTGCCCCCATCGGTTGTCGACCACGTGGTCTTGGTAGATGTCAAACTTGTCGGGACATATCACCCACAACAGGCGGACGCCCTTCTCGGCTGCCTTGCGCTGCAGCATGCCATATACTTCTTTGGCTCGCGCATGGTACATGGTGTCGATATGCAGCGTCACGTCGGCCACATCGTCTTTGTAGAAGAAGAGATGATCGGGCTTGCCGCCAGTGAAATAGTCGCCGTCGAGCAATGCCTGCTTCACCGGCAGGCGAATGCCGATACGGAGCAGCAGATACTGCTTGGCCTCCCACAACGACCATGCCGACGGTGCCTGTGCAGGTGCCGACGGTGCTGTCGTGGGCAGTGGGATGGTGCTCAACTGGTCTGCTGAAGGATTAAACTCTATCAGGCGTATCAGCAAGCCGCGCTCAACACTCTCCATGACGAGCGTCTTGATGTTGGTAGAGTCGACATATCCCTTGTCAAGCAGTTCGTAGACGGTCTGAACGGAATTGAGATAGACCACGCGCGGCGGAGCAAAGTTGAAAACGCGCAAGCCATGGCGCGCAATGTAACTCTGAAATCCCATGACGCCCTGCTGAGAGTAGGAGTCGCCGCAGACCAGCACATCGGCCTTCTGATGGCTCAACTGGCTCTGATGACGGATGTCGGTGAAGAGTTGCTCGGTGAGGGTGCTGTCATAGGGTTCCTGATAATACGAGCCGAAATCGATCTTGCCCAACACGCCAAGGTCGCCGCGTATATTGGGACGCACACCAAGCGTGTAGTATACTGTTATGCCTATGAAGAGAAGCCACAGGGGCAGTACGGTATAACTGAGTTTGAAGAGGAATTTCCTTATTGATGGTTGCATGGCGTTTTAGAACTGGAAGTAGATGAATGTCTGTATTGTGCCGGTGAAGCGCACTATCAGCACAAAAATTATCAGGTAGATGGCGTAGCGCAGCAACGCATAGCGCGACACCAGACCGCCCGGCGTGAACTGCAGGGCATGCTGCTTGGTGCGCTGCGCCCATTCGGCCACCATCAGAGCAAGGCAGCCCCAGAGCAGACCGTTGTCGATGGCTATCTCGTTGGCTCCGCTAAGAGGACTGCTGAGCATATGCCACAGGTAACTGACTGCCTGCGACATCGTCTCAGCGCGGAAGATAATCCAGCCCACTACGGCGAGGAAGAAGGTGAGCAGCACCTGAAGCAACTCGCGCCATGAGGGCAGTACACGCCCATGGGCCACTTCGTGCTCATGCTTCGTCTTTATCCCCAGAATGTTATAGATGGCAAGAAGAGTGCCGTGGTAGAGGCCCCAGCACACAAAAGTCCAGTTGGCGCCGTGCCAAAGACCACTTACACCCCATACCACGTAGACGTTGCGTATTATTTTCGACTTGCTGCACCTACTGCCACCCATGGGGAAGTAGATATAGTCGCGAAACCACGTTGTCAGCGAAATGTGCCAACGCCGCCAGAATTCCGGGATGCTACGTGAGAAATACGGGAAGGCGAAATTGCGCATCAGATTGATGCCGAACAGACGGGCACAGCCTATTGCAATATCGCTGTAGCCCGAAAAGTCGCAGTAAATCTGGAATGTGAAGAAGACGCCAAGCACGAAGAGTTGCCAGCCGGGCAACGTGGCAAAACTTGCCCAGTTGTCGTTGACCACCTCGGCACAGGTGTCGGCAATGACGAGTTTCTTCATAAATCCCCACAACATTTGCCGGCATCCGTCAACAGCCTTGGCGTAGTCGAATGTACGGTGGTTCTGGAACTGCGGCAACAGGTTGGTAGCCCTCTCAATAGGGCCGGCCACCAACTGAGGGAAGAAACTTATGAAAGCAAAGAACTCAACGATATCGTGGGTGGCAGGCAACTTCTTCTGATATACGTCGATGCTGTAACTGAGCGCCTGGAAAGTGTAGAAACTTATGCCCACCGGCAGCACCACATTCAGCGTCACCCAGTCGACTTCGTAACCCACGGCACGCAGCAGTGCCGCCATGCTGTCGGCAAAGAAATTGTAGTACTTGAAAACTCCCAGGACTCCGAGGTTCAGAACGATATTTGCCGCACTTACGTACTGCTGTATCTTGCGCCGCCCCTCATGGCGTTCTATCAACAGGCCCGACGCATAACTGCACAGCGTTGTGAAGGCGATGAGCAGCAGGAAGCGCCAGTCCCACCAGCCGTAGAACACGTAACTTGCCACTACCACAAGCATGTTCTGCCAGCGGCGCGTGGGGCATGCAAACCAATAGAGCAGGAAAACTACCGGCAGGAAGAGTATGAATTCTAATGAATTGAAAAGCATTGATTGGCCAATTATTATTTTTTTGTCTCAACAGCGCGCACAATCCACTAAGGATTGGGCACGTTGAAAATATTCATCACATTGTGAACCCTATATTTCAGGAAACCGAAGTTCTTAGCGTATTTATACAAAATGTAGTCGTACCAGCGTGTGCGATAAAGCGCGGGACAGGAGGCAATGATGGCCTCCTTCTGCTCAGATTGCTGCAAGCCCTTCATGCGGCGTGTCCAGATGACGCGCATGGCAGAGCGATAATATTTGCGGAGATGGAGTATCTCCACCAACTGCTGCATCATGGTGCTGGCATCCTGCATGGCAGCAGCACTGCGCTGTGCCTTGACAGTCACCTTATTGGCGTGCTGGCGGAACTGGCTTAACGGCACTCTCACTTCAATGACATCGCCCAGCGTACAGGCAAATGCCCAGAAAAACCAGTCACCACAGTAGCGGTGACGCTTATAACAGGGATTTATCTGGCCGAAAATGGGGCGGCGGAAAACCACCATGCTGGCGTTATATATGCAGTTGTCGCGAAGCATGTAGCGACGCATATACTCCACACCGCGATGGAGTTTAACGCGTTGGTCCGACTGACTGAGAGAAGCGTCGTTGTAAAGCACAACATCGTCCTGGTCGATCACCTTTGAGTAACTGTAGGCAAGAACGGCGTTGGGGTGGTGCTCCAGTTCGTCAATCATGGTGCTGACAAACTCCGGCTCTGCCACGTCGTCGCTTTCGGCAATCCACACGTAGTCGCCGCTTGCAGCCTCTATGCCTTTATCCCACTGCAGGAACGTATTGCCGGTGTTGCGCTCGTTGAAGATGATTTTCTTTACTTTCTCCTCGCTACGATAGTGCTCTATCACATCACGGCTATTGTCGGTGGAACAATCGTCAAGTATTATGACCTCTATGTTCTGATAGGTCTGGCCGAGCACGCTGTCTATGCGTTTCGGCAGATACTTCGCGTGATTGAAGTTGGGAATTATCACCGTCACCATAGGACTGGCTGAAGTGATTGCTTTACGTTCTACATCCATTTTTTCATTTTCCGTTTTCGGTATCTTCGTAAAGAGAATGTTTTATTGGTATTATGCCAAGTGAATCCATGTCATGGATTAACTTCTTGGAGAAGCCACGACTGCCGCGACGGCTCATGTGAACATAGTCGTAGAAGTAGGAAGTGTCGCTGCCGTACATGTCGCCATAGCGGAGTATGGGCACATCGTGACCTTTCACACAGCCGTCGACAATACCCCACATGCCATCAAGGTCAAACTGTGGCTGTCCCTTAGAGGAGTGCATAGGCGAGAAAACAATGACGAGTTTTATCCCTTCTGCCTCACACTCGCCGATAAACTTCTTGAAGTCGGCAATAATCCGTGGATTCTTTTCCAGCGGAAAGCCTTCGGGGAAGAAGACAACATCCTTGAAAGGCACATTGGTAGGATCTTTTTCCACCAACTGGGTTATGGCTGTTATCAACTTACCTTCCCTGCCTGCATAGCGCACAAGCAATATCCTGTCCTTCCACGTCAGTTCCGGGCAACGATTGATGAGATATTCAAAACCGTCATAATTTATGAGCGGCAACTTTTCTATCGTCAACTCATCGCCGAAGAACTCGAAGAAAGACCACGGCCCGACATCGACAATGATGTATTTAGGTTTGCCGTTGTGCAGGCGGTATTGCTTGTAAAGGATATTGTAAACGTAGTCGAAACTGTGGCCGCTCCACGACATGTTGTACCATTTGTGGCCCGATGCGCTGTCGAGGACTTCCACAAAATAGTGACCGCCACGTGAGTTGCCGATGATGATGCCGTCGAAGTTTTGTCCCTTCATGCCGTGGATGGAGTTGGCGACACGATACATGGCCTTCTCGCTATGCTGCGCCTTGTACTCATAGAACCACTCCGGTATCGCCAGAAAGAGGCAGCAGAGCGAACAGAACAGCGTGATATGTAACAGGAAGCGGCGCATCGGTCAGAATTGGAAATAGATAAACGTGCTCAGTTTGTTGGCCATAAGGCAATAACTGAGTACGGCAATTACAAAACATATTCCCCAAGCCACGGCAGGACGGCGCACATCGCCCAGGTCAAGCACGTGCGGACGCGCACGCCGTACCCATTCTATGATGAGTAGCGAGGCACAGTAGATAAGTGCATTGATAGTGGAACCGGCAAGATGGCCGACGCTCTGGAACGCGTGGGTAAACATACAGGTCCAGTAGCCAAAAGCCTGCGACATGCTCTCCGAGCGGAAAAGCACAAAGCCGAGGACAACAAGCACGAAGGTGAGCAGAATTTGCAGGAACTCGCGCCCGGAGGGCAAACGGCGGCCATAGCCGGCCGCGTGTTCATACCTGGTCTTCACTCCAAGGAGATTATAAATGGCGAGAAGTGTGCCATGATACAGCCCCCAGCACACGAAAGTCCAGTTGGCTCCATGCCAAAGGCCGCTGACAGCCCAGACGATGTAGACATTGCGGATAACCTTCCACTTACTGCAACGGCTGCCGCCAAGGGGGAAATAGATATAGTCGCGGAACCACGTAGTAAGCGAGATGTGCCAGCGGCGCCAGAACTCAGGAATGCTACGTGAAAAATAGGGATTGTCGAAGTTGCGCATCAGACGGATGCCAAACAACTTGGCACAGCCGATGGCTATGTCGCTATAGCCGGAGAAGTCGCAGTAAATCTGGAAAGAGAAGAGGATGACAAGAATAAACAGTTCGACACCGCTCAACTCACTGTACATTCCCCAATGCTCATTGACCACGATGGCACAGTTGTCTGCCACGATGAGTTTCTTAGCGAAGCCCCACAGCATCTGACGGAAGCCGTCGATGCCCTGCTCGTAGGTGAACGTGCGGTTGCGCTGGAACTGCGGCAGCAGGTTGGTGGCGCGCTCTATCGGGCCTGCCACAAGTTGCGGGAAGAAACTGATGAAGGCAAAGAACTCAACGACGTCGCGCGTCGGACGGATGTTGTGGCGGTAGACATCGATGGTGTAACTCAGAGCCTGGAAGGTGTAGAAACTGATGCCTACGGGAAGTATCACATTGAGCGTAGCCCAGTCGACTTCGTATCCCATGCCCCGGAACACTGCCGCCAGACTGTCGGCAAAGAAGTTGTAGTACTTGAAAAGGCAGAGCACGGCGATGTTGACCGTTATATTTGCCGCGCTGACATATTGCTGCATCCGCCTGCTCCCTTCATAGCGTTCTATCAGCACTCCGCTGGCATAACTGCACAGCGTGGTGAATGCTATAAGCAGCAGGAATTTCCAGTCCCACCAACCATAGAAAACGTAACTGGCTACGACGACAAGCAAATTCTGCATGCGGCGCGTAGGACAAGCAAACCAATAGAGAAGAAACACTATTGGCAGAAAAAGCAGGAACTCTATGGAATTGAAAAGCATCTCCTAATCTTCTGTCCTATCACGGAGCCGGCGGCAACAAACTGCCTCACTGCAAAATTTGGCGACAAAAGTATTAAAAAAATATAAGCCCGACAAATATTTTCTTAACTTTGCAGCCAGAAAGACGAAATTATTGACATGAAAGAAAGGCTATTGTCCCTTCTGCGCCTTCCGCTATGGCGCGACTACAGATTTCTGCTGGCTTTATGGCTAATAATAGGATTGGTGGCCGCACTGATGAAACTGCATGCCAACAACAACTTCCTGATCTTCCGCGGAGTGTTCTGGCACGTCATACAGCAGTTGCCACTCTACGTGCCGTATCCGGCAGAATACCTTGACCTGAACTACTATGGCCCGCTGTTCTCGCTAATCGTGGCTCCGTTTGCCGTAGTACCGCAGCAGGTGGGCATGGTGATGTGGTGCGTGGCACTCGCAATGGCGCTCTATCTGGCTGTGCGCCGCTCGCTGCTCTCCCGGCGCCAGCAGATTTTCGTACTTTGGTTTTGCGCCCACGAACTGCTCACTGCGCTCTACATGCAGCAGTTCAACGTAGCAATAGCCGCACTGATTATTGCCACATTCTTCGCCATAGAGAAAGAGCGCGACGGCACGGCGGCATTCTTCATAGTGGTGGGAACGCTGACAAAACTATACGGCGTCGTGGGACTTGCTTTCTTCCTCTTCTCAAGGCACAAGGTGCGCCTGACGCTATGGCTGGCAGTATGGGCGGCACTGCTCTTTGCGGTTCCAATGGCGATAAGCAGTCCGGAATATGTTGTAGCACAATATGGCGAATGGCTGACGGCACTCACAGGGAAGAACGCCGACAACCTCTTCGCTTCCCATCAGAACATCTCGCTGCTGGGCATAGTGCGCAAAGTATCTGGCGTGGCAACATACAGCGACCTGTGGCTCATCGCACCCGGGCTGTTGCTGTTCGCCTTGCCATATCTGCGCTTCAAGCAGTACGGCAATGCTGCCTTCCGACAGACTTTGCTCGCCTCTGTGCTGATGTTCGTAGTCCTGTTTTCCACAGGAAGCGAATCGAGCGGCTACATTATTGCGCTTACAGGTGTTGCTGTCTGGTACACGGCGGCGCCATGGCAGCGCAGTAAATGGGACATGGCGCTAATGGTGCTGGCTTTCGTACTGACGAGCCTGTCGCCAAGCGACCTCTTTCCAGCATACCTGCGACGTGAGTGGGTGCAGCCGTATGCGCTGAAAGCGCTGCCCGTAGCCATCGTGTGGCTGCAGTTGTGCTATGAAATGATGCTACGCGACTACGGCCAGAAGCCTTTGGACGCTACAGATTGACGTAGACGCCAAAGGCAAAACTGCCAAAAATGTTGAAGTTGAACGCGTCGTTCTTCAACTTTATTCCACGGTCTTTCATCCATGAGTGCTGATAGCCCAGCGAGCCGAGGTGTGCCGTGAGCCCCAGGCGGTCGTTGATGGCATAGTTCATGCCAGGGCAGACGGCGGCGCCAAGCGTATTCATATTACTGTCGTAGCCCGACTTGCTCGTGGAAAGGTAGTCGACCGATCCGTCGGCATAGAAGGAGAATGACCCGGCACGATGGAAAGTATAGCGGACAAACGGGGATACAGAGAACTGGTTCGACTGGCCTGCCACGGTCTGGTCTATCATCGTGGTCTCGGCATTGTCGTAATGCGCATAGCCAATGCGCAGACCCAGCGCCCATTTGCCGCTAAGGACATATCCTATTTCGGGACTCACCTCAATGCTGTTGTTGGCATCCAGATTGTAGGAGCCAAGGGAGGTGTTGCTGGTGTTGATGCTCAGGCTTCCGCCAATCCATATCTTTGCAGGCATGCTGACAGCAACGGCCAGCAGCATGATGCTCAATGCTATTCTTTTCATCATATCGTGGGTATTGATTTTTACAAGTCACTAATAGCATTGTCGAGCCAGTAGTACTTGCCGACGAATGCTGCCTTAAGGTTTTTCGTTGCGTCGTGGAAACTGAGGAATGTGTCGGGATTGATGACACGCGTGATGGGCCACATGCGCGAGTTTATCTGGTCGGAGAGAATGAGTTGCTGTTCCGTGACATCGATGAAACGGCACACATTTTCCAGCAGTCCGCCATCCTTGGCCAGTTGCCAGCGGTATTTCACAATGCTGCGGAACTGCTCGTCTTGAAAGAGGCGCAGATAGTACATGCTGCTGACGGCGGTAAACTGGTTGGTGTGACGCGGATTGAACGTCCAGCAATCGAAATCCCACACGGGGCCGGCCTTAATCTTCGAGATGCCGGCGGCAGTGTCCATATCCTTGTACATGAAACAACTGCGCGGATGGCGCACCTCTGTATTCATTGTCAGTTCGTGTACTATCCACCAGTCGGCAAACGTGCTGAGTTCCATGAGTTGTGCAAAGTCGCGACGCGCAAAGCGCCGGTCGTCATACAGGGCATCCTCCAGATTAGTCACGAGTTGCTTTACGTAGTCGAACTGCGCACTGTTGGCATCGTCGGGCTCCTTGAGTTGCCACGGAAGCGATGCGCGCGGCGACATGAAGCGCAGAGGCTCGTCGAAATGGTCGTCTACTTCAAACAGGAAGCCGCCAGTGACGCCCAAGCCGCTCTCTATACCAGGGTCGGCTTCGTTGACGGGCACTCGCTGAGCGTCTATCTTGATATGTTCGCAAAGATAATAGTTTCCCTGATGCTTGCCGTTGATAAAAACCTCGACAAACTTCCCGCGCGGCGTATACTCGAGCGCCGACATGCCTCGCGAGATTTCAAAAGCAACGGCATTGCGCATCATCGTACGGTCGAGCCAGTTGGAAAGCAAGCACCAGCGCTTGTGGCGAGGCATGCCGAGCAGTTCGCCCTTCTTGTTGAGTTTCAGCGCGTACGGCTTTTTAGGCAGTTCCCATGTGAAGTTTCCCCGGCCGCGTATGCTCATCGTGCCCTGATAGTCTATGGTGCCGTCGGCATTGTAGATGGTCATCTGCGCATCCGTGAGCCAAGTGGTGCGGCTTACGATGGGAGCCTCGTCGGCCGTGCGGATATCCACCCTTGGCAAACCGGTGTTCAAATCGTCAATGCTGACAGCCTGCGACTGTGGTTCTGTATAATACCAGTCGTCTGACGTTCCGCAGCCGAACAGCAGCATCACTGCCGACAGCAGTAAGGGAAGCACGGGCTTCCCTTGTAGAAACAGCCGCAGCACAGAGCGATACAGTGAATTCATGTGGTGACGGTTTTAACGGCTGCAAAATTATATCTTTTTATACTGACGCACAAAAAAAAGAGAAAAAAACTCCTGTCGCGATAGCCTGTTAGCAGGAAAAGTGGTACTTTTGCAGCGTCCACAGTGAGGAGAGGAACCATGAGCATTGCAGGCTTCGACAAATCATTCATCACTTTTCTCGTAGTAGGCGTGGTGAACACGCTGTTCGGCACGGCGATAATGCTGTTGCTCTACAATCTGGCAGGATGCGGCTACTGGTTCTCGTCGTTCTGCGACTATTTCTTCGGAAGCATCCTGAGTTATTTTCTCAACCGCCGCTTCACGTTCCATTACACTGGCAATAGCAGGAAAAGCATACTGCGCTTTGCCCTCAACATCATCGTGTGCTACCTGATAGCCTATAGCCTTGCCCTGCCGCTGACGCGAATGGCACTGGAACAGTTGCACTTGAGCAAAACAGTGGTGGAAAATGTGGCAATGCTCGTCGGAACAGGACTCTTCATGCTTATAAACTATCTCGGACAGAAATTCTTTGCATTCAGAAAAGCATAACAAAAATCAGAAATGAAAAAAGTAAGCATTCTCATACCCTGCTACAACGAGGAGGCATCGCTGCCTGCCATGTACGACGCTCTGGAGAAACTGATGAACGACAATACCGACTACGCATGGGAAATTCTGATGGTCAACGACGGCAGCAGCGACCACACACTGGAAGTTGTCAAGCAACTGCGCAGTAAGGACGAACGGATATGCTACATCGACCTGTCGCGCAACTTTGGCAAGGAGAATGCCATGCTTGCAGGCTTCGACTATGCCACTGGCGACTGTCTCGTCATAATGGATGCCGACCTTCAGCACCCGCCGCACCTTGTTCCTGACATGCTGAAAATCTGGGAACAGGGCTACGACGATGTCTACGCCAAGCGCATCACACGCGGAAAGGAGAGTTGGCTTCGCAAAAAGGCTTCGCTGCTCTACTATCACCTGCTGCAGAAAACCACACGCGTCGAAATACTGGAGAATGTAGGCGATTTCCGACTGCTCGACCGTAAGTGTATCGACGCCTTAAAGCAGTTGCGCGAGACGCAGCGCTATACCAAGGGAATGTATTGCTGGATAGGTTTCCGCAAACACGAGATTATGTTTGAACAGGGCGACCGCGTTGCAGGTCAGTCGTCATTTAATTTTTTCCGCCTGCTCAATCTCGCCATCGACGGCATCACGTCGTTCACCACGGCACCGCTAAGGATTTCGACAGTAATGGGACTTATCATCTCACTTGTCGCTTTTCTCTTCATGTGCTACGTTCTGCTGACGACACTAATCTGGGGAGACCCCGTACAGGGCTACCCGACATTGATGACAGTGATATTGTTCCTGGGAGGAGTGCAACTGCTGTCGCTGGGAATAATAGGAGAATACCTGGGCCGCATTTTCCACGAGACAAAAGAGCGTCCCGTCTACGTAGTACGCGAGACAGGAGGCGTGGAAGTCAGCCAGCCCAGCGAGAAGTGAAGTCGGCATAAGTCACAAACTCTGCCCCATCCGACTTCAGCATCCTGACAAGTTTTTCAAGCCTCTCCACCATCTTCTGACCACTGTTGCGGCGGATGATAAACGGAGCGCGCATCTCCGGATGGTCACACAGTTCGTAGAATTCCCACGGATGGAAATACGTTGCGAAGTGTCCGTCGTGCCGGAGCGTGCGCCTCACAAGTGAGTGATACATCCACTGTGGCAGGTTGTGCAGTGAGAGCCAGAAAAGCGGAAATCGCAACAGCGGCGTGACCGATGCCGGAATCTGCAGCACGCCGCTCTTCATAAACGGCGTGCGCGGAGCCGTGAGATGCATGTAACGCCCGGGGATAAATGCCGGATTGAGCGAAGAATTGTACGTGTAGCCCACCCTGCGTATCTCCTCGTCGTCGACGGGAAACATTCGGGGCTGGCGATAGCCTTTTGCCTCGCGGCCACTGACGCTCTCCACTATGCGCTTCGACTCTGCAAAATCCGTAGCACGTGGCTGCCAGTGGTCTACACCATGGCAGGCTACCTCATGGCCTTCCTCCAGAATACGGTGGACGATCTGGGGAGCCTGTTCGGCAAAGTTGCCAGTACAGAAAAACGTTGCCTTGACGCCATTGCGCCGCAACACATCGAGTATCTTCTGAGTGCCCTCAACCGACACTTTCATGCCATCCGCCAGCGAGAAGTCAACGCCATGCTCGCGCGGCAGATCGCACTCCTCTGTGTCAAAACTTAACAATACTTGCCGCTTCTTCATTCGTCAATACATTTTTACGGAGCAAAGTTACGCAATTTGATGCATTTGTCACGAGAAATGCGAAAAAATTAAACTTTTTGAATGTTTTCTCTCTCGCTTATTCGTAACTTTTTGCCTGTAAGCAAGAACTTACTGGCGCTCTGAAATAAAAACAAACGAATTTCTTTTGTATTTCTCTCGCTTATTCGTAACTTTGCCGCCGTTTTTGTGAGGATTACAACACCTATTAAAATATTAATAAGACAGTAACGAAATGGATAAAGTAAGTTATGCTTTGGGCTTGGGCATCGGACGCCAACTGGCACAGATGGGAGCCTCAGAACTTAACATCAATGATTTTGCCGCAGCCATAAAGGATGTGATATCAGGCAACGACCTGAAAGTATCAAACCGCGAGGCACAGCAGATAGTGGAAGACTACTTCGCACAGCAGGAGGAGAAACTCAGCAAGCAGCGTGCCGAACAGGGCAAGCATCACAAGGAGGCTGGCGAGAAGTATCTGGCAGAGAACAGCAAGAAGCCGGGAGTGGTCACACTGCCCAGCGGTCTGCAGTATCAGGTATTGCAGGAAGGCAACGGCAAGAAGCCGACAGCCAAGGACTCCGTTAAGTGCCACTACGAGGGCTTCCTCATCGACGGCACGGTATTTGACTCCAGCATACAGCGCGGCGAGCCTGCAGTATTCGGGCTGCAGCAAGTGATAGCAGGCTGGACAGAGGGGTTGCAACTGATGCAGGAGGGTGCAAAATACCGTTTCTTCATCCCCTACCGCCTTGCCTATGGCGAGGGAGGTGCCGGAAGTTCCATTCCACCTTATGCAGCACTCATATTCGACGTGGAACTCATCGAGGTGAAGTAATTGGTTGCAAAGCAACTGCCGACAGTCGGAAATCAAGAATTGAGAATTCTATTAAAAATATATATTTTACTATGAGAAAATTTGTTTTCGCTGCTGTAGCAGCAGTAGCCGCACTGATGACATTCTCTTGCGGCAACATGTCGCCCAAGGCCAACCTGCGTAGCGACATCGACACTCTGAGTTATGCCATCGGCATGGCGCAGACAGAAGGTCTGAAGGAATATCTCGTGGCTCGCCTCGGTGTAGACACAGCCTACATCGACGAGTTTGTAAAGGGACTTAACGAAGGCGCCAATGCCGGCGACGACAAGCGCAAGGCTGCCTACTATGCCGGTATACAGATCGGCCAGCAGATTAGCAACCAGATGGTAAGTGGCATAAACCACGAACTTTTTGGCAACGACTCTACACAGACTATCTCGCTGAAGAACTTCATGGCAGGATTTATCAGCGGCACAGTAGGCAAGGGCGGACTGATGAGCGCCGACTCTGCACAGCACCTGGTACAGGTAATGATGGAAGGCGTCAAGGCCCGCACCATGGAGAAGCAGTTCGGCGAGTATAAGAAGGCCGGCGAAGCCTTCCTTGCAGAGAACGCAAAGAAAGACAGCGTGAAGATACTGCCAAGTGGTGTGCAGTATAAGATACTGAAGGAAGGTACTGGCAAACTGGCCACCGACACTTCCCGCGTGAAGGTTCACTACGAGGGACGCACCTTCGAGGGTAAGGTGTTCGACTCCAGTTACCGCCGCAACACTCCTGCCGAATTCTTCACCAACCAGGTGATCAAGGGATGGGGCGATGCCATCAAGCACATGCCCGAGGGCTCTGTTTGGGAAGTATATATTCCACAGGAACTGGCTTACGGCGCACGTCAACAGGGTGCCGACATCAAGCCTTTCTCTGTTCTCATCTTCAAGATTGAACTTCTCGAGGTTGATCCCGTGAAGAAATAAAACGCACAACAACGATGAAAAAAATCGTCATCATAGCACTCGCCGTACTGGTGAGTGCTTCTTTCAACACGGTAAGTGCTGGAAAGAAGAAGGACAAGGCGGAAAAGCAGAAGACCATCGTCCTGGCTTCACGCGCCGACTCACTAAGTTACATGCTCGGCATGGTACAGACACAGGGCATGAAGGAATATCTGCACGACCGCCTGTCGGTAGACACCGCAGCATGCCTCAACGATTTTCTTCGCGGACTGCGTGAGGCAGTAGATGCCGGAACCGACAAAAGCAAGACTGCCTACATTGCAGGCATGCAGATAGGCCACCAGATAGCCACCCAGATGATCAACGGCATCAACAACGACCTGTACGGCCAGAGCAGCACGAAGAGCATCTCGTTGCCTCTCTTCATGGAAGGCTTTGTGGCAGCCACCGCTGGCCAGCCGACACTCGCCACAATGGAGGAGGCCAACGAAAAGGCCCGCCAGTTGATGGACATCGAAAAGGAGGAGACTGCTCTTCGCGAGTATGGCGACAACAAGGTGGCAGGCGAGAAGTTCCTTGCTGAGAATGTCACGAAAGACAGCATACGCGTGCTCGACTGCGGTGTGCAGTACAAGGTTCTCGTTGAGGGAACCGGCGCAATACCTACGGCACAACAGAAAGTGCGCGTCAACTACGAGGGACGTCTGCTCGACGGCACGGTATTCGACTCAAGTTTCAAGCGCAACCGCCCCAACGAGTTCCGTTGCGACCAGGTGATAAAGGGATGGACCGAGGTCCTCACCCACATGCCCGTAGGCTCTACTTGGGAAGTTTACATCCCACAGGAACTGGCCTATGGCTCGCGCAAGGTGGGCAACGACATCACTCCGTTCTCTATGCTCATCTTCAAGATTGAACTTCTTGACATCGTAGAATAAGGACGACAGGAAAGAAAGATCCATCTACGGGCGCTACTGCTCACTGCGCATACTTGTCTATGAGTTGCTGGGCTTGCTCGTGGCCTAACTCTTTGGCCTTCAGCAAATGCTGGAGGCCATCTTTTTTCTGTCCTTTCAGACAAAGCGACAGACCGAGAAAGAGATGGCCTTCGCTCACCTCCGGCGCCAGTTGCACCAGGCGCGCTGCCGTTGCGTTGGCCTCGTCGTACAGGCTAAGGCGCGTCTCAAGCGCGGCCTGTTCAGCAAGATACATTGGCTCCTCGGGCGCCATGTCTACGGCGCGGCGAATATCGTCGAGAGCCTGCTGGTAGAGGTGGCCGCCCACCTCAGCCTGCTCGCGCAGATAGTAGAACGGCGCTGCCACGCGCGAGCCCATCAGTCTGGCGTAGTCGTTATAGTCGACCACGGCGGCGCGATAGCGGCCGGCATCATGCAGAGCCTGCGCGCGTGCCATGATATACGGCGCGGCAGCGCGGACATAAGGTTTGCCGAACATTGCCACAGCGCTGTCGAGTTGTGCCAACTGCAATTCGCTGTTGCCCAGCCGCGCCTGACATTGCGAGGCAGCGTAGAAAATGTCGGCAGAACGCAGCGTAGTGCCGCTCAGTTCCTGATAAACAGTGAAAGCATCCTCATACTTCTGCTGGGCGAAGAGCACCTGAGCCTGCAACTGTCTGTAGACAGGCATCGGGTTGATGCGGTAGGCCTCGGCAGCCTCGTCGTAGGCGCGCTGCAGTGTCCACGGCTCGTAGCGCTGTTCCGGCTGGTAGAGTTCCTTCTGGTATATAATGCTGGCATACTGGTAGTGGGCGTCGTCTGTCTTCTCAGCCATCTTGACAGCCTGCCGCATGTCGGCATCGGCGCCAGCGAAGTCGGCCTGCGACATCTTGTGACGCGCACGATAGGCATAGCCGTCGGTCGCCGTGGGGTACTGGGCAACGAAGCGGTCAAGATAACGCACATACTGCATGCTGTCCATTGCCGACGAAGCGACATAAAGAGCCAGCAGCGCATCGTTGATATTGGCTGGTACGGCCTTGTCGACGGCTGTCTGTCGGAAAGTGGCATCGTTGATAGACAGCGCCGTCATCGACAGTGCGGCAGCGTAGCGCACGTCTATGGCATTACTCTTCCCGTCGGCACCTGATGCTGCATCCTGCATGAGCGCAACTACCTCGCCGCGCTCGTTAAGCAGCGGACATCCCACGTTGCCACTGCCTGCGTCGAGGCTGAGAGTATAGTAGGAATACTGCTCCATGAAGTTCTCGACACGCGCCACCGTGCCTTGCCGGCTCTGCGCCACGCGCTTGGCGGCATATGGAAGCATCCACATCGTGGCGCTCTCGCTGGCAGGCGAGGCTGCAACTGTCACAGGCACTGCTTTGCGTGTGGCAACCTTGAAGCGCGCCACGTCGTACGTATCGTTGGCTCCCAGCAGGCAGTCGAAAGGCCACTCCTTGCCCTGCGCGTCTATAACCACTGCCGCACGGGCTCCCCTGAACGGGGCAAAACTACTTATGGCCTCGCCGTCGGCACTGACAAAGCAGCCCGTGCTGCTTGCCAGCAGCGTGCCACTGTCGTCAAAGGTCTTCAGCGTGAATACCGATGCTGCCGCACGCTTTGCCCATGCGGGATTCTGGGCTCCGGCCGTAGCCGTCCACATTGCGGTTGCCACGAAAACAAGCGTCGCTCTCTGTATAACTTCTCTAAACATTTTCATTGTCTTTCCTGATTTTGACGGCAAAGTTACGCTACTTTTTTGATGTTAGGGAAACATTCAGGTGAAAACATCTTAAAATCATCGTCTGCACAGCATTTTCAGCCACTGCTGTTTTAATTTTTAAAAACACTGTTTTAATTTTTGCCAGCGCTGTTTTAATTTTTAAAAACACTGCTGTAATTTTTGAAAACACTGCTATTATTTTTTTCCCTAATTCTTTTTGTTTTGCTCTCGCTTAATCGTACCTTTGATCATAAATGATCTTAGGTACTTCCGCTCGGCAAAAAAAAAGAAACATTTCTTTTTGTTTTGCTCTCGCTTAATCGTACCTTTGACCATAAATAATCTTAGGTACTTCCGCTCGGCAAAAAAAAAGAAACATTTCTTTTTGTTTTGCTCTCGCTTAATCGTACCTTTGACCATAAATAATCTTAGGTACTTCCGCTCGGCAAAAAAAAGAAACATTTCTTTTTGTTTTGCTCTCGCTTAATCGTACCTTTGACCATAAATAATCTTAGGTACTTCCGCTCGGCAAAAAAAAAGAAACATTTCTTTTTGTTTTGCTCTCGCTTAATCGTACCTTTGCACAAACGAAACTGTCATGCCCACAACACATACAGGCCCCATTGGAATATTCGACAGCGGATACGGCGGACTTACCATTCTGCACGGCATACGCCAACTGCTGCCACAGTACGACTTCACCTATCTTGGCGACAACGCGCGCGCTCCCTACGGCACACGCTCGTTCGACGTCGTGTACGAATTCACACGGCAGGCTGTGGAGAAACTTTTCGACATGGGCTGCCAACTGGTGATACTGGGCTGCAACACGGCGTCAGCAAAGGCCCTGCGCACCATACAGCAGCACGACATGCCACGAATAGACCCTACACGACGGGTGCTGGGCATAATACGCCCCACGGCAGAAGTGATAGGCCAACTCACCAATACGCGCCATGTCGGCGTCTTCGCTACCGAAGGCACCATACGCAGCGAGAGTTACAACCTGGAGATTAAGAAACTTTTCCCCGACATCAGTGTCACCGGCGTGGCATGTCCCTTCTGGGTGCCGCTGGTGGAATACAACGAGGCCGACTCGCCCGGTGCCGACTATTTCGTCAAGAAGCGCATCGACCAACTGCTGCGCCTCGACCCTGACATCGATGCCGTGATACTGGGCTGCACCCACTATCCGCTACTGCTGCCGAAGATTCACAAATACATGCCGCGAGGAATACGCATCGTGTCGCAGGGAGAATATGTGGCCCAGTCGCTACAGAGTTATTTCGAGCGCCATCCCGATATGGAGCAGCGCTGCAGCCGCGGTGGCCGCGTGCACTATCTGACAACCGAAAATCCGGAGAAATTCCGCGAACAGGCACAACTGTTCCTGCACGAGCCGGTGGAGGTGGAGAACATCACATTCTGAAAAAGTCAACCTGCGTTCGTGCACATTTCTTAAAAATAACTTAAAAACACAACGAAAAAGGCCAGCGTTCGCACTTTATTGATTATCTTTGCGCACAGAGAAATGCCAAGACTGAAAATAACAAAAATACATTATTCCTTTTTTACACTATGAAGACAAATTACGAAATTCGCTATGCAGCCCATCCCGAGGATGCAAAAAACTACGACACTAAGCGCATACGCCGCGACTTCCTGATAGAGAAAGTTTTTGCAGCCGATGAGGTGAACATGGTTTACTCCATGTACGACCGCATGGTGGTTGGTGGCGCAATGCCGGTGAAAGAAGCCCTGCGTCTGGAAGCCATCGACCCTCTGAAGGCTGACTTCTTTACAACACGCCGTGAGATAGGTCTCTTCAACGTTGGCGGTGCAGGAACCGTGAAAGTCGGCGACGAGGAATTCCACCTCGACTACAAGGAGGCTCTTTACATCGGACGCGGCGACCGCGACGTCGTGTTCTGCTCCGACAATGCCGGGAAGCCTGCCAAGTTCTACTTCAACTCCACCACGGCACACAAGGAATATCCCTCGAAGAAGATAACAAAGAAGGACGCAGTAGTGGCTCATATGGGAGCACTGGAGACATCCAACGAGCGCGACATTAACAAGATGGTGGTAAGCCAGGTGGTAGACACCTGCCAGATACAGATGGGTATGACCGAACTGGCTCCCGGCTCAGTGTGGAACACGATGCCTGCCCACGTACACTCGCGCCGCATGGAGGCCTACTTCTATTTTGAAGTGCCCGAAGACCAGGCCGTATGCCATTTCATGGGCGAGATAGACGAGACACGCCACATCTGGATGCGCGGCGATCAGGCCGTACTGTCGCCAGAGTGGAGCATACACTCTGCTGCCGCTACCCACAACTATACCTTCATCTGGGGCATGGGCGGTGAGAACCTCGACTACGGCGATCAGGACTTCTCGCTGATTACCGACCTGAAATAAATTTCCATTAAAAAAACAAGAATATGAACAATCCGTTTTCATTAGAGGGTAAGAATGCCTGGATAACAGGCGCATCTTACGGCATCGGCTTCAACATCGCAAAGGCTTTTGTTGGCGCCGGCATCAAGACCATCATCTTCAATGATATCAACGAGGCTGCCCTGGAGCGTGGACTTGCCAACTACAAGGAGGCAGGCATCGAGAATGTGAAGGGCTATGTCTGCGACGTCACCGACGAAGTGGCTGTCAAGGCTCTCGTAGAGAAAATCCACAAGGAAGTAGGACAGATTGACATCCTCGTCAACAACGCCGGTATCATCAAGCGCATTCCGATGCACGAGATGAAGCGCCAGGAGTTCCAGCAGGTTATCGATGTCGACCTCGTTGCGCCGTACATCGTAAGCGCTGCTGTGCTGCCCGAAATGATGGAGCGCCGCGAAGGCAAGATTATCAACATCTGCTCCATGATGTCAGAACTCGGCCGCGAGACGGTGAGCGCATACGCTGCCGCCAAGGGCGGACTGAAGATGCTCACCCGCAATATCTGCTCGGAGTATGGCGAATACAACATACAGTGCAACGGCATCGGCCCGGGCTATATCGCCACACCGCAGACAGCACCGCTGCGTGAGCGCCAGCCTGACGGCAGCCGTCATCCGTTCGATTCGTTTATCTGCGCCAAGACTCCTGCTGGCCGCTGGCTTGAGCCCGAGGAACTGGGCGGTCCTGCCGTTTTCCTCGCATCACACGCTTCGGATGCCGTCAATGGCCACGTGCTCTACGTCGACGGTGGCATCCTTGCCTACATTGGAAAGCAGCCCTAAGCGACGCACATATTTAAAATAACAAGGCGAGAGCCCACAGAGTCATTTCAGACTGCCGTGGGCTCTCGCTCTCTTTGCCGACACCTTTTTGGCTATTCTATATAATGCTTTGACGAGTCTATGGCTATCAGCACGCCGTCGCCGGCATGGTGTGGACGAAGCGTGACGACGCCACTCTTGAAAGTACCAAGCAGCGTGCGCCTGCCAGTGGATGCCTCCATCCACCACACCGTCTTCTCTTCACCAACTATCCTGTTGAAATCGAGAGTCATAGTGCGACCGGTATAGTTGTAGACCAGCAGATAGTCGTTGCCGCGCGTGGCACAAAGGCGGTCATAGCCAGTGCCATTGTCACGAACAATATCCTGGTCGGGAACACGCTCAAAATACGGTAGCATAAGCATAAGTTCCTTGAGATAGCGCATCTGATGGCGCCCCTCGGCCTGAAGAGCATCATACCACGGCTCGCAGGCCTGGTAGGCAGGCGGCAGGCCGTAGCGATAGAACTGCATTATGCTGTTGTGGCCGTAGGTGTGGCCGCAGGAACCTGCGAAGACGCTCCAGTAGGCATAGCGACGGACATCGGCCGACGTCCAGCGAGGCTCACCAACGCCATGGAGACCCTGCGGTATGTCCTCATAACTCGGCTCAGCGTCGAGCACTGGGCGGCGGCTGTCTTTCTGCCACGTAAGGGCGACATACTGCCAGTTGTCTTCCTCTGTGCCTTCGGGAATGATGTAGTCCTTCGACCCCATCTGCTGACCGTAGCGCCGATGGCCGCTCTGGAAAGTATGGAAGTCGATCCACGCGGCATCACTCCACCAACACGCGGAAGTGAAGCGCCCGCGCGGATGGTAAGTCATAAGATGGGTCTTGTCTACAGCCTTTATGCTGGTGGCAAGCGCCTGCCACACTTCGGGATGGATGTCGCCACGCAGATCGCCGCCTATCATCCATATGATATTCGGCCTGTCGGCATAGCGGCGCGCAAGAAAGGCACCGTATTCCTTGGCCTTTGCCTCGTCCATGCGTCCTCTCTTGACCTGCGAGCCCCACACGCAGACCATGGCGACATATATGCCGTTTCTCTCCGCTGCGCCGACGATGTAGTCAAGGTGCCGCCAGTAGGCCTCGTCGTCAGACGACTGACCGTAGACGTTGTACGACGGGAGTTCGTTGAGCACCTGTATCTGCACGACGTTAAATTCCGCCTCGGCGGTCTGCTGCAGATAGTGGGCTGCCTCGTCGCGGTTCAGCCGCTGCGGCAGAAGCCATCCCGTATCGGCCAACCAGAAGAACGGCTTGCCGTTGGAATGTTGCAGAAACCTGCCGTTGGCCGACACCTGGAGCGGACCGTTGTCCCACGGCTTTTCCGCCCATACTGCCATTGTCGGCAAAAGCAGCAACAGCAGCGACAGAGAGAGAAACTTTTTCATTTGTACAGAGATTTCATTTGTTCGGCAGGCTCTATCGTCACCTTGCTTTCGTCGAGTTTCGCACGGTCGAGCCCAAAGATGTCAATAAAGAAGTCGTAGACTGCCTGCCGCTTGTTCTCATTGAAGTCGTGGCGGTCGTCGGGCAGATGGACATTGCGCACATTGTCGCGCGCTCCATAGAAATCGTAGATGCGCTGCAGATAGGGCATCTCGACATCGGGCACACTTGCTGTCCAGTCGCCGCCGTCGCTCACCACGAGCAGCGGATGCGGCGCTATCGTAGCGGCAAGTTCGGGCTCGCAGGTTCCTCCAGCACTGAGTTGCACAGGCATGCCACTCTCGCATGGGCAGCCGCCGTCGAAATGACTTGCCAGATGCACCACGGGGGCAGAAGCCTTTATGCGCCTGTCGATAAGGGCAAGCAGTACAGTATGCGTGCCTCCTCCGCTACCGCCGCACACTCCTACCCTCGCGGTGTCGATGTCTTTCCTGTTGCGCAACAGATAGTCGAGAAGTTTCTCGCTGCATGCTGCCTGATAGACATGCGCACGCGCAGTGGCATGGGCCTCTGCACCGACCTCACGCTCCGATTCTCCCCATCCGTAAAGGTCGAAGTCTGCGCAAACGGCGCCCATACGTGCAAGGGTGGCCAGCCGCAGTTGCTCCGCTTCGCGATAGCGCCCGGGCTGCCAGTGGCCGTCGGGACAGATGACAAGTGCATGCTTGCCCTTTGTCGCCGGACTGTAGACAGTACCGAAAAGGTGCAGCCCGGGAGTGAGTTCAATACAGATGTTCTGCATGGTATATCCGTCGTGGCGGCGTATCTTGGAGAGAACAGGCTGCCCACTGACACAGGAGTCGAGAAATTCCTTAAGACCAAGTCTGCTCACCACCTCACGGCGCAGTGTGTCACGACGTGCTTCCCACTGCTCGCGACTGGCATACAGACCGCTAAGATACTGAAGCATCTGCTGACCTTCGCTGACGTGGCGGCGAGGATACTCGTACTGGCAGATTTTGTACCAGTTGCCACGCTGCTTCCACCAGTTCCAGTCGTAGTAGCGGCAAATATTGTCGAGAGTCTGCTCAAGGCTATAAGGACGCACACGGAAGTCAGCATAAGGCATGCGGCGCCCGACGGTGTCAACCTGATAGCGGAACCGGACACCGAAACGGCGCCCGACGTCGGCCATAAGGTCACTAAGACTGCGTTCGTACTGGTTTTCGTAGGTCTGTGAACTGGCGAGGGATGCCACGGCAAGCACCGCCAGAGCGAGGATATTGCGAAGTGATGTCATGCTGCAAATTTAGGATAAAATAGGATGTCGGGCAAAGGAAAATGGCTATTTCTTTTGCCGTGCTCACGTTTTTTCGTACTTTTGCCGCGGTTATGGGCATTTTATACATTGTTCCCACGCCCGTGGGAAACCTGGAAGACATGACGCTCCGCGCCATAAGGATATTGAAAGAGGCTGACCTCGTGCTGGCAGAGGACACACGCACCACAGGAATTCTGCTGAAGCACTTTGATATCCACCAGCACATGCTATCACATCACAAATTCAACGAGCATACGGCAAGCGCTCCCGTCATTGAACGCCTGCTGGCAGGACAGACCGTGGCACTGGTGAGCGACGCAGGCACACCAGGCATCAGCGACCCGGGTTTTTTTCTGGTGCGCGAAGCCGTGCGCGCAGGAGTGGAGGTACAGACACTGCCCGGACCAACGGCATTCGTTCCGGCACTGGTAAGCAGCGGTTTGCCGTGCGACAGGTTTTGCTTCGAAGGCTTCCTGCCACAAAAGAAGGGACGCATGTCGCGCATAGAGGCACTTGCCAAAGAACAGCGCACCATGATATTCTACGAATCACCCTACAGAGTGGTGAAACTGCTGCAGCAGTTGGCAGAAGTAATGGGACAGGAGCGACAGGTAAGCGTGTGCCGCGAGATTAGCAAGGTGCACGAGGAGAGCGTGCGCGGCTCGCTGGCAGAGGCTATCGCCCACTTCACGGAACATGAGCCACGGGGAGAGTTTGTGGTGATAGTGGCAGGAAAGGAGTATTGCTAACAGAAAGACAGACATGAAGAAGTTAATTATATTAGCCGCAGGCATTCTGCTGCTGACAGGCTGCAAGAAGCAGGACACAAAACAGATTGACATCCTGCTTATTCAGCAGCGCGACTCACTGAACCGCATCATTGCACAGAAAGATACCGAACTGAACGACATCATGGCCACCATGAATGCCATTGACGATGGCTTCAAGGCCATCAATGCCGCACAAGACCGCGTCAGCGTGGTGCGTAACGGCGAAGGTGCCAACCAGGCAGAAATCATACGCGAGGAGATGGAGCAACTGCAGGAAACCATGCGCCAGAACCGCGAACTGATAAATAAACTGCGCGGACAGTTAAGACAGAGTTCTTTCAAGGGAGAAGAACTGCGACGCACGGTGGAAAACCTGGCCAGCCAGATGGAAGAAAAAGACAGCCAACTGCGACAACTGCGCGCCGAACTGGAATCGAAGAATGTGCGCATAGACGAACTGGACAAGCAGGTGGAACAACTGCAGGCCGGCGTAAACAGCCTGCGCGAAGAGACAGCCCAGCAATCGCAGACTATAACAAGCCAGGACAAGCAACTTAACACGGCCTGGTTTGCCTATGGCACGAAACGAGAACTGAAAAACCAGCACATCTACGAAAACGGACGCGTGCTTCAGAAAAACTTCAACCGCGAATACTTCACGAAAATAGACATACGCATTGACAAGGAAATACAACTGTATTCACGCTATGCCAAGTTACTTACGTCACATCCTGCCGCCAGTTATACACTGGAGCAGGATGCACGCAAACAGTATGTGCTACGCATACAAAATCCGCAACTGTTCTGGAGCACCAGCAAATATCTCGTAGTACTGGTGAAATAGAATTGGCGGCGAAGCAGCAATTACTATCTCTTAACTATTTTCTTTCCGTTGCTGATGACAATGCCCTTGCTGTCTGACGGGGCTGGCATGCCATCAAGCCTGTAGAGCGGTGTGGCCTTGTGGCTGCTGTTCTCAATCATCATAATGCCAGTAGGATCGTCCACCTGTACAGGACTTGCAAGCATATACAATTCGTTGATAACGCTGCCCGACAAGACATCGGTGCCATAGATGGCAGGAATATCAAAATAATTGTTCTCGTAATTCTTCAGGGAGATGCTTATCTGGAACATATTCCACACACGCGCACGAGCCTCGCCCTCCGTAGCCCACACGCCTCCGTCGCGAACGAGTTTGGCAGCCTTCACGAGCACATAGTCTGAATAGTCTGCTTCAGTAAGGTCGTCAAGTTTCACTTCGCGTGGCAACACCTCTGCACCGGCAGTGATGGTGAGTTTCGAGGCATTAGTAGACGTACCCATGCCGACGGCCTGTGGCATATTGTTCTTAGCGGCCTTGCGCGCCACGATTTCACCCGCAACGATGTCGTTGCGCTGCAGTCCGAGGTTCATGTCGGCAAGCATGATGGCACCACCGGCGGCATCGCGCACGTACATTGTATTATTATATACGTAGAGCACCTCTGCATCAGCGAACTGCAGGCGTGCCTCGGTGTCGTCGGGCAGTTGTTTGAAGTCGCCTACACTGTATATGGGCAACTCCGTAACAGTGACGACACACTGAGCAGAGCAGCCGTTATCGCTTGTCACTGTTACGACACACGTGCCGGCAGCGACGCCTGTCACCACGCCGTTCTGGTCGACCGTGGCAACAGATGTATTGTCGGACGCCCACGTCAGCGTATACTCAGCAAACGACGGAGTGGCCTCGACAGCAAGAGTGGTATTAACCCCGACGCCAAGGGACAGCGATTCAGGCAAGGTGATGCTCGTCAGCACATAGGTGTTGGCAACGTCAAACGTGATGACGCCGTTGGTCATGGCTATGTTTGAAAGGCCCCACTTGGTACTGTGTCCATCCCATGTTTTCAGATTGGCCGGCGACGTTGCATTGTGCAACTCCGTCACACGTCCTGTTCCCGGGAAAGCATCCCATGCTGTGCTGGCGTGTGAATCGCCACCGGCGCGCACCAACTGGTAGTAGTTGTGCGCTGGATTATTATTCACAGTGTTGTTCTGCCAAACCTGCTGATTGGTTTTATCAACACGGTACACCAGCATACCGCTGCCAGGCAGGTATGCATCCCAGCGGAAGGCTGTCTTCTGACGGTTTTCCAACAGGAAATACTCGTTGTCGACAGGACTCTGGATCATAAGGCCGCTGTTGCTGCTATACAAAGGAGACAGCGTGTATTTGCCGTCGCTGTCTATCCCCTTGGGAGTGTCGGCAAATCCGACAGACCAGCGCTCATAGAGCGAATAGCCCACCGGCGTACGGCTTGTGTTCATATAACTTCCGCCGGACATCACCGACCAAACGTCGGGGTGCAGGCTTTCACCGCCACTTTCCTCGTAGTCGGCATCATAAAAGTCGGGAAGTCCGAGAACATGGCTAAACTCATGGCAGATAGTGCCTATGCCGTCAATGGTGACAGTAGTGGGATAACTTGTATAGCCATAAAGTTCTACGGAACTGGCATAGTCGTAAAGATAAACTCCATCCTTCTGCACCCAGCCTCTGTTGTACACTATAGAACGATGTGGCCAGAAGAGGCGCTCGTCGTTGCCGCCGTAGTTGGCTCCATTGCCGGCCACCACAAAATACACCATATCGACCATGCCGTCGCCATCGCCGTCGTACTTGCTGAAATCAATGTCGCTATCAGCCTGATTGATGGCTGCATTGAGTATTGCCGATGTTTTGCTGCCTCCGTCGTACTGGCTAAAGTCTACTGTATATGGGCCGTAGGCATCGAAGTGAGGCTGGAACTTGCCGAGGGAATTGTCGTTGAAGTAATCGCGAACGCTACCAGTCATTGTAACCTTACTGCCGCTCGTATCGGTATATCCGGTATAGTTTTCGTCGTTCATCATTCCTGTGATGATGTCTTTATAATCTTCGCGCGAAAACTTCTTGTCGTTGAACTGCACAAGTATAACAAGTCCCTTGAACTTTTTATAGTCGTAGGCGGCTACCCGACGGCGTGCAAGTGTCTGTCGCTGGTGCTCCTGCACCTGCTGCCACACGGCTTGCGTTGACTGAGGCATTGGGGCACACTGGTAGCGGTCGAGCGTCTGGAGCAGAGCCTTCTCAGACGACTGGCGGTCAGCCTTGTCGTGAGCCAAATGCTCCGTAGCAACAAGCCTGTCGCCGTCAAGAGTTGCATAAACATAGTTGCCGTCGGCATTGCGCACCACGGTATAACCGTCATCGGTGGTAGTAAAATGCCGCCATTCGTCGCCATGAAGGCGCAGGGTGAGCATGGTTCCGTCCTGCTGCCTTACGCTGACGCTACCCTTGTGAGCAGGAACGGCAATAATCACATTGGTTATGCACAACAGTGCAACTATAGTCAATATCAACTTTTTCATATCGTTCTACACATTATTAATATATATAGATGCAAAGGTAGGAAAATTTTCAATACTACGGATTAAATTCTGTCTCCTTTTCACTTTTTTTACAATAAATGCAACAATTCGCACGTTAATAAGAAGGTGAAACGACTAATTGTTGCCTTTTGCTTGCTCGCCTGTGCCATGATGGCAATGGCTCAGCAAGAAGCATCTTTCGCCCATTACTGGGCGATGGAACCTCAGTTTAATCCCGCTGCCGCAGGCAAGGAGTCGAAGATAAACGTTGCTGTGGCCTACAACATGTCGCTGGTAGGATTTGAGAACAATCCACGGACAATGTACGCTGCCGCCGACATGCCATTCAAGGCTCTGGGAATAACACACGGTGTCGGACTGCAACTCCTCAATGACGACATAGGCCTCTTCTCTCACAAACGCATCATACTACAGTATGCGCCGAAACTGCGATTGCTTGGCGGTACACTTAGCATCGGGCTTCAGGGAGGCCTGCTGAGCGAAGGCTTCAAAGGCAGCGAACTTGACCTGGAAAATCCCAGCGACCCTGCTTTCTCCACGAGTGATGTCAACGGTACAGCGTTTGATCTCAGCGCCGGTCTCTACTATCAGCGTCGAAACTGGTTTCTCGGACTGTCAATGCTGCACTTAACAGCACCGACAGTAGAGATTGGAGAACGCTCAAATTTCGAAGTAGCATCAACATATTATTTTACGGGAGGATACAATATTCGGCTAAGAAATCCGTTTCTATCAATACATCCGACCATGTTAGTGCGGACTGACTGGAATGCATATCGGGTGGACGTCACAACACGGTTGCGCTATTCCCATGAGAAGCGCATGCTCTACATCGGATTAGGATACAGTCCTGCCAACTCAGTGACGGGCATGATAGGCGGTAATTTCCACGGCATATGCCTGGGATACAGTTACGAGATGTACACTTCCGGAACTGGTACAGGCAACGGCAGCCACGAACTGTTTGTAGGATATCAGACAGAACTCAACCTTGGCAAGCACGGCCGCAATCGCCATCAAAGCGTACGCATACTATAAATTGCTACGCACACTTTATCGACAAGAACAGAAGACAAAAAAGAAATATGACACAACAAAAGATTAGCAACGAAGCACAATACTTGGCTACACGAGTGCTGAGCACCGCCGTGCTGGCCCTCTTGGTATTCTCGCTTACCGGCTGTTTGGGCTCTAAACTTTCCTCGTCGAGCGGAGGAGAAGTTACGGGAGCAGGAGGACGTACCTTCAGCGAGCCGACACCATACGGGATGACCCTCGTGAGACGTGGCCACGTGAAAGTGGGTATAGAGCAGCAAGACACGCTTTGGGGCCGCCAGACTCCCGTGAAGGATGTCTCTGTGGAAGGCTTCTGGATGGATGAGCACGAAGTTACCAACTCTATGTACAGGCAGTTTGTCAACTACGTGCGCGACTCTATCCTGCGCGAGCGTCTGGCCGACCCAAATTACGGCGGTGACGAAAGTTACAAGATTGAAGAGGACAAAAACGGAGACCCCGTAACTCCCCATCTGAACTGGAAGAAGCCTCTGCCGCGCAAGCCTAACGAGGACGAGCAACGTGCCTTTGAAAGCCTGTACACCACAAATCCTGTGACAGGCGAGAAACTCATTGACTGGCGCCAACTGAATTACCGCTACGAAGTCTACGACTATGTGGAGGCTGCCAAGCGCAAATATCGCACCGAGGTCAGCGAGCGAGTGCTTAACACCGATGCCCAGACTGCCAACAACGAACAGATATGGATATCCAAGGACACTGCATACATTGACGACGAAGGACGAATAGTCAGACAAACGATCAACAGGCAGTATACAGGAGCATGGGATTTCCTTAACACATACATTGTCAACGTTTACCCCGACACCACTTGCTGGGTGAACGACTTCCCCAATGCAGAGAACGAGAGTTACATGCGCAACTACTTCTCCAGCGCTGCCTACAACGATTATCCCGTGGTTGGCGTGACTTGGGAGCAGGCAAATGCCTTCTGCGCATGGCGCACAGAATATCTTCTGAAAGGTCTGGGCTCAGCAGCACGCTTTGTGCAGCGCTACCGCCTGCCTACTGAAGTGGAATGGGAGTTTGCCGCTCGCGGCAGGGAACAGAACGAATTCCCCTGGGAAGACAAGAGCGTTGCCTCGGGAGAAGGCTGCTATTTTGCCAACTTCAAGCCCGATCGCGGCAACTATACCAAGGATGGCAATCTCATCACCAGCCGCGTGGGAACGTATGCCTCCAACACCAACGGGCTTTACGACATGGCAGGAAACGTGGCTGAATGGACTTCCACCATTTATACCGAGGCCGGCGTGCAATCTATGAACGACCTTAACCCAGAACTCAGATACAATGCTGCTCTTGAGGATCCCTACAGCATGAAGAAGAAGAGCGTTCGCGGTGGTTCATGGAAGGATCCTGAGTCGATGATACGCTCAGCATGGCGTACGTTTGAATATCAGAACCAGCCACGTTCGTACATAGGCTTCCGCTGTGTGCGAAGCCTTGCAAACACAACGAGCGAAAAGGTTAAAGTGAAACGCAGTAAAAAGTAAGTTCCAACACCAAGTCACAAAACGACCATCATGACAAAATATAGCAAACTTAACATCGTATATAAGTTGCAGAAATGGATGGACAGCGTTCCTGGACAGACATTCCTGAACTATGCTTACAGTTGGGGTGCCTCTATCGTTATTCTCGGTACACTGTTCAAACTCACCCACCTTCCGGGAGCAAACTTTTTCCTGTTCCTCGGAATGGGAACAGAGGTGGTAGTGTTCTTTCTCTCCGCGTTCGACCGTCCGTTTGACAAGACTACTGACGGAATGGATCTTGACATCCATCTTGCGGAAACAGACACAGAGGAGCAGGATACAGCAGACGCTGCTACAGAAAACGTCAACAGCGCAACTGCCGGCGGCGGAACTATTATTATAGGTGGCGGAACTGCAAACACAGGTGCCTCGATAGCAGCCGCCTCGGCCGCAACACCTGGCGAGACCATCACATTCGGAGAAGCGGTACCGGGAACTGCCGGAGCAGTCGTCGTGGGCGGTGGCAACAATGCCGCTGGTCCTACAGCCGAAGTGGCCGAAGCAACTGGACAATATATTGACGAACTCAACGAACTGACAGAAGTACTGCGCAAGGTCAGCGAGCAGAGCAAGCGTCTCACAGCCGACTCTGAGGAGATGGAAAATCTTAACCGCACCCTCACTGGCATTAGCCGCGTCTACGAAATGCAACTTAAGAGTGCCAGTTCGCAAATGGGCACCATTGACGAAATCAATGACCAGATACGCCACATGGCCGAACAGATTGCCGAACTTAACCGCATCTATGCACGCATGATTGAGGCAATGTCGGTGAAAGGCAATTTTAACTCATAACTCATAATTCACAATTCTTAATTCATAATTGGGAATTTATGGCTATTAAGAAAAGACCGGTATCTCCACGCCAGAAAATGATCAACCTGATGTACGTAGTACTGATGGCTATGCTGGCACTGAACGTATCTACCGAGGTGCTCAACGGCTTCTCTGTGGTAGAGGAGAGTTTGGTGCGCTCCACGGAAAATGCGGCACAGGAGAACCAGGCTATATACGATGACTTTGCAGAGCAACTGAAGAAAAATCCTCAGAAAGTTAAGCAATGGTTTGACCGCGCACAGCAAGTTCGGCAGATGAGCGACTCTCTCTACCAGTTGGTTGCCGATCTGAAACACGCCATTGTCGTCGAGGCCGACGGCAAGGATGGCGACATCAGCAACATCCGCAACAAGGAAGACCTTGAAGCAGCCTCGCAGGTGATGCTTGCGCCGAGCCGTGGCCACGGCCAGCAACTCTACGAGACCATCAACCAGTTCCGCGAGCGCATCCTGTCGATGGTGACAGACAGTACTCAGCGGCGAACGATTGCCTCCAGTTTGTCTACTGAGCCTTCGGCAACAGCACGCGCTCAGGGGAAAAACTGGCAGGAGTATATGTTTGAGAACATGCCTGTTGCCGCAGCAGTAACACTGCTTTCAAAATTGCAAAGCGACGTACGCTATGCAGAGGGAGAAGTTCTGCACACACTGGTTTCAAACATCGACTTAAAGGACATACGCGTAAACGCGCTTAATGCATTTGTTATTCCAAATGCACAGACCATTGTTCGCGGCGATCGCTTTTCTGCCCATATTGTTATGGCTGCTGTCGACACCACACAGGCTCCACAGATTTTCATTGGCGGCAGAGAGGTAGACCTGCCGGGCGGTATCTATGAGACAATATGCGGACGGACCGGCGATTTCACGTTGTCAGGATACATACAAATGAACAACGGAAACGGCGAAGCCGTCAGGCGTGATTTCTCACAGAAGTACACGGTCGTAGACCCTTCTGCCACGGTTTCCGCAGACTTGATGAATGTGCTCTATGCAGGCTATTCAAATCCGCTTAGCGTTTCCGTACCTGGCGTGCCTCTCACGAAAATTCAGGCATCCATGTCTGGCGGAACCCTTACGCCTGTTGGTCCCGGCAGATACATTGCACGTCCCACCACGCCTGGTCAGGATGTCACCATAACAGTGACGTCGACCAACACAGGACGCCCACAGCAGATGGGAAGTTTTACCTTCCGCGTCAGACGCTTGCCTGATCCTACACCTTATATATCTATGAAGGACGAGAACGGCGCAGCAATCCGCTACAAGGGCGGAGGTTTGTCGAAAGCACAACTGATGGCCGCCGACGGCATCGGAGCAGCCATTGACGACGGCATACTTGACGTCCCGTTCAAAGTGCAAAGTTTCGAAGCAGTGTTCTTCGACAACATGGGTAATGCCGTGCCCATGGTGAGCGAGGGAGCACACTTCTCAGAACGGCAGAAAGACACTTTCCGTAAGTTGCAACGCAACAAACGCTTCTACATATCACACGTAACAGCCGTAGGCCCCGATGGCTCAGCACGCAAATTGTCAGCATCGATGGAAGTGATCGTGAAATAGCAATAGGCGAGAGGTGAGAAGCAAGACATGAGAGAAAAGAACCATGAATTACGAATTATGAATTAAGAATATATGAAGCGAGTATTGTTTTTATTGATAATAACACTTGTGGCAGGTTCGGCAGTAGCACAGCCAAAAGCACGTAGGCAACAGCAGGCTCAGGCAAAGAAGCAACAGAGCAGCAACGGCCAGGGCATTAGTCAGCGCGCACGGCTGATGTATCCCACAGCACTTGACATGCCTGAAGACGTAGTGTGGCGACGCGACATCTACCGCGAACTGGACCTCAACGAAGAGGCAAATGCCGGCCTTTACTATCCTGTAGAGCCCATTGACCGCCAGTTGAATCTCTTCACCTATGTTTTCAAACTCGCGTTGAACGGCTACATTCCTGTTTACGAATACAGGTTAGACGGCAACGAGTCGTTTACCGACTCAGCGCGTGTAGCGATGAAGAAACTGCTTGACAACTATCATATTTACTATCAGGAGCAGAATGGGAAACTGCGTGTCGACAACAGCGACATTCCTTCTGCCGAGGTAAAGAAATACTACATCAAGGAGACGGCCTACTTCGATCAGGGCAACGCCACCTTCCGCCGCAAGATACTGGCTCTTTGTCCTGTAATGCTTCGCGAGGATGATTTTGGAGGCAGCGCCATGCAGTATCCGCTTTTCTGGGTGCGCTATAGCGACCTGGAGCCATTCCTCAGCCGCCAGACGGTGATGACAAGCAGTCTGAACAATGCTGCCAGCATGACTGCCGACGACTATTTCACTACCGGCTCTTACAAAGGCAAGATTTACAAGACAACAAACGCCCTTGGACGAACACTGTCACAGTATGCCCAGAACGACTCTGCCATGGCACGCGAGCAGAAGCGCATTGAAGCAGAATTGCAGGCTTTCGAGAAGAACGTGTTCGGCCAGCGCGAAGAGCCGGAAGACACGGCCAGCATAGCCGCTGCCAACAGCAAAGAGACAGCAAAGGGCGGCACAGAGGAAAAGAAGCAGCCACGTGCAGCAGCACGCCGAAACCGCACAACGACAACAAAGACGGCAAAAGCATCAAAGCCAAAGCGCAGCAGTTCTTCGTCTGGCTCGCCACGTGTCAGCGTGCGCCGTGAGCGCCACTAATCCGCCTCATTCTTCACGGCACGTCTGCAGAGCAGCAAAACATGGCTGCCGTCAGCCAACGACGTGGCAAAAATATAGTTATCGCCACCATCCTCCAACCGCAATCGTCGACGCAGTTGCTCTGCCGACATGGGGAAATTGCGCACGCTGATATTGGCACTCTTCACACCATTCAGCATTGCCATGACTTCATGCTTATTCATTGTAGAAGTCCCCACAATGCAAAACTGGCGTCCGGGAAATCCCTGCACTCTCCCGTCTGCTATAAAAAGATGTGACTGACGTGCCACTTGGTTTACGTGATATCTTGCCGACAGTTGTGCAAAACACCCTGCCTTCATTACCGATGCATTAGGCACGAGCAGCCACTGCCCCGGTCCTATCCCGTCAGCAATACTCGCCACACAGTTTTCATCCGTAGTGCATGAAAAAACGCTGTTGTCGTCAACGCAGAACATGCGTGGCGCTACAGTTTTCTCCCTGCCTGCCACGAGAAGCAGTTCCTTACATTCTCCACCGATACTGACTACATGCACCTGACTGACCCTGTTGTCAAGATCGGCTATGGCCTTATGCCAATCCAGCATTGGCGAAAGTTTTAGCATCACAGCATCCGAACGCTGCAAAAGAACAGGCAGCAGTTCTGCCACATTAGGCACACAGTCGGTAATGCCGTACGTACGGAAACCGTTGGCATCACGCCGCGACGGGTCGACAAACACGAGGTCGGCATGCGGCATTTCTGCCAGATATTCTACAGCATCGGCATGCACCACCTCAACGTTGCGGCCAAGCAAAGGCATGTTGACACTCGCCAGTTGGCACAGCATTTCGTTCTGCTCCACATAAACGGTTTCCCTGAACTTTTCCGACAGAGCCCAACAGTCAACTCCCATTCCGCCAGTGAGGTCAACAAAGCGGTTACCGCTGCTGACGATTTTCGCCTTGTACCTTGCAGCACTCTCACTGGAGCATTGCTCCATATTCAGACGTGGCGGAAAAACGATGCCGTCTGTTGCAGCCCATGTCGGCAACTTCTTCCGCGCCGTCTGCCATCCTGCTATCTGCTGCAGTGCTGCCGGCATGTCAACAAAAGAAGATGACAGCGCCAGACGACGCACGTCGTCAAATCTGTGCTCTGCTATAAACTTCCACGTCTGCTCACTGATCATCGGCGACAAAGTTACACCTTTACTTTATTAATAGCAAATATTTTTCCTCCCTTTGCAGCATCAGACAGCCTTTATTTTTACAAACTTCCACACGCATAAATTTTGCCGTAGATGAAAAAGTACGTACCTTTGCACGCAATGGCTATAAGATACACACGTCGCGAAGAACTCTGGAACACATGGTCGCACGCTGCAGGAATTGCAATGGGTGTAGCCGTAGGCATAATTTTTATTATTATGGCTTTTCGCCGCGGTTCCACATGGGCGCAGATCGGCGTAATGCTCTATCTCTTCGGTATGCTCGGCAGTTACGTTGCCTCTACAGTATATCACGCTCTGCCACGGCGCTCACCCTGGAAGGAGAAACTGCGTCGATGGGACCATGCAGCCATCTACTGGCACATTGCAGGCTCATACTCGCCACTGACACTGGTTGCACTGCGCACAGCAGGCTACTGGGGTTGGGGGCTCTTCTGTTTTGTATGGCTCTGTGCACTCACAGGAACGATAGTCAGTTTCATGCATCTCAAGGAGCACTCTCATCTTGAGACAATATGCTTCGTAGCGATGGGGCTAAGCGTTCTGGTGGCTTTCGAGCCACTTATACAGGCAGTGTCCGCAGCAGCAGTGGCATGGATTATAGCCGAAGGGGTTTGCTATATCACCGGCGCCCTGTTCTATTCGTTCAACAAGCGACGCTACATGCACTCCGTATTCCACTTCTTTGTGCTGGCAGGCAGCGTATGCCACATAATTGCCGTGTGGGACGTGCTTTTCTCACTATAACGCGACTATAGCGCAAAATCCACAGGCTCTGATGAATACCATGAAAAAGACATCACTTCTCAAGAACAACGGAACAAACTATCTTCTGCCTTTTGCACTTATCACATCGTGTTTTGCGCTATGGGGATTTGCCAACGACATCACCAATCCGATGGTCAAGGCTTTTTCCAAGATTTTCCGCATGAGTGTAGCCGACGGTGCGCTGGTTCAGATGGCTTTCTACGGAGGCTATTTCGCCATGGCACTTCCGGCAGCCATGTTCATACGCCACTATTCCTACAAGGCAGGAGTACTCATGGGGCTTGGCCTGTACGCCACAGGCGCCCTGCTCTTCCTGCCGGCATCACTGACAGGAGCCTACTACCCGTTTCTGATTGCCTACTTCATAATGACATGCGGACTGTCGTTTATGGAGACAAGTTGTAATCCATACGTTCTCACCATGGGACCTAAGGAGACTGCCACACGACGCCTGAACATGGCGCAATGCTTCAATCCGATGGGCTCGCTATGCGGAATGTATGTAGCAATGAATTTCATACAAGCCAGACTTAATCCTCTTTCCACACGAGAGCGCGCACTGCTCAGCGATGAGCAGTTTGCCTACGTCCGCGATAGCGACCTCAGCGTACTTATAGCGCCCTATCTCGTCATAGGACTTGTTATTGCCGCGGTATTCGTAATTATTCTTTTGGCAAAGATGCCTCACAATGGTGATAGCAGCCATGACATCAGCCTGCGGCAAACCCTCAGCCGTCTGTGGAGCATGCCCGACTATAGAGAGGGCGTTGTCGCGCAGTTCTTCTATGTTGGCGCACAAATAATGTGCTGGACTTTTATTATACAATATGGTACGCGCGTCTTTATGAGCGAAGGGATGAGTGAATTGGAAGCAGAAGTAACCTCTCAGCGTTATAACATTGCAGCAATGGCCATATTCTGCGCCTCACGCTTCATCTGCACTTTCCTAATGCGCTACATCAATGGCGTTCGGATGCTCACAATGTTTGCTATTGCAGGAATACTGCTGTCCATCGGCGTAGTGGCTATCGACGGACGCGCAGGGCTTTATTGCCTGGTAGGGATATCTGCCTGCATGTCGCTTATGTTCCCCACCATCTACGGCATAGCATTGCAAAACACAGGCGAGGACGCCAAGTTTGGCGCTGCCGGCTTGATTATGGCCATTCTTGGCGGCAGCGTATTGCCTCCGCTGCAGGCTCTCATCATTGATGCCGACACCATAATGGGCTGGCCTGCCATCAACGCATCATTTGTGCTTCCCATGATATGTTTCATCTTTATTCTCACCTACGGAGCACGCACCATACAACGCCAAAAAGTTTGACTTAGGTCAAAAAAAACCGCCGCATGGCGTATTATCCTGCATAAAACAGTTTGCCAAAGACACCGGGCTGAGTAATTTTGCACCCTCTCCGAAAGGCTGCTGCGGCAGCAAAGAGGATGACAAAAGTGTTTTAAGGTAAAAAGATTATGTTATTAGATTTTCAGACCACACTAATGCTGGTCTCGGTAGCGGTGGCTGCTTTGCTTAGCATCGTAACACTCACCCACACCAAGGTCGATTAGCGGTAATTGATACGGGCAGCAACAGTTTGAGTGCTGCCCGTATTGATTATAATGTTTATAAAATCTAAAAATGTGACTATTATAATTAATAAACTTAATAAAAAAGCGAAAAATGCCCATTTTTACAGAAATGTGCGTAAATTTGCACGCAAAATTAATTACAAGGTAGATGACACGCACCATCCATACACTCTGCGGACTGATCACAGCACTGCTTCTCACAGCATCATGCATCAGTTCTGAAGAGACAACGACCATACTCCAATACAACGACGCTGCCATAGTATCATTCTCTTTGGGCAATCTGAAACAGCACAACGACGATGGTACAACCACAAATATTGCAGGCAGCACCTACAAATTTCATATCGACCAGAGCAATCGTCGGATTTACAACACCGATTCCCTGCCGTATGGCACAGACAAGTCAAGAGTCACATGTACTGCCACTACGCTCAACAACGGTGTAATCGTCATAAAGAACACCGACGACAGCGACGTCACACTCTACAGTTCTACCGACAGTATTGATTTCACCACCGAGCGTGAATTCATCGTCTACTCGTCAAGCATGGCGAGAAACAGCGTTTATACCGTTGAGATAAACGTACACCAGGAAGATGTAGACAAATTCTCATGGACCCAGAAAAACAGCAGTTCCGAAATATCAGCACTTGCCAACATTAATGTCGTTTTGGCAGGAGGCTGGCCGTTTGTCTTTGGCGAAAACAACGGGCAGACCGTTGGTTATGCCACATCCGACGGCAACAACTGGCAAACCATCGATTTCGGACAAGTGCTGCAGGCCGATGCATGGCAAAATGCAGTTGCCAGGAACGACACCCTCTTCATTCTCAACGGCAACAGCCTTTTGAGTTCGGCCGACGGCCAGCAGTGGCAAACTGTCAATTCTGCCAGCAACCCGTCACGCCTTATCGGTGCCAGCACTGCTGAACTCTACGGACAGGATGCTGCAGGTGCGCTGTCAGTATCACGCGACGGAGGACTGTCATGGCTTTCGGAACAGTACGACGAGCAAGATGCAGAATACCTTGGCCAACTTCCAACGGAAAATATCGCCTTGGCAACAACCAAGGCAGCAATGGCCGACAGCACTGACTATGTCCTGATGGTTGGCAGCCGTTCTGCAATAAGTTACCCCAACGACACAATCGCCATGGTATGGCGCAAGATAACCGATTACAGTCGCTACGGACAGCGTGGACAATGGGTATACATGGAGCGCACCGACAACAATGCCAAGGCGCTTCCCCTGCTGGGCAATACGCAACTGCTAAGTTACGCCGACGGAATCATGGCATTCGGACGTACAGGCAACGGCAGTCTTTCAGCAATGTACCAGACACGCGACGGAGGTATCACATGGCGCAAGATAACCACCTACAGTCTACCGACAGGACTTGACGGCGCCAAACCGTTTGCTGCGGCATCCAAAGGCGCCGACATCTGGCTGGTTGTCGGAGGCGATATATGGCATGGCCGGCTGCCACGGCTGAGCGAATAGCGCGTTTGTCCATCACGTAAAAAGAACACGCCGCAGACAGCAATGGGTGCTAAGCAGAATATAATGAGACGGGGCATAGCCATCATGCTTGCAGTAGCAGTGATGCCGGCAACAGTCTCTGCACAGAGCGACCCTGAATATCGTGCAGAACTGGGCGGCGGAATAGGACTTGTAGCCTACGAAGGCGACTTCAACGGCAGTCCGCTGCGCAACATGCAGCCAATGCTTTCGCTCCTTGGGCGTTACAAGATGAACCCACGCATGGCAGTGGCCATGAATATAAGTTATGGATGGCTGAAAGGCTCTTCCGAAAATACGGCAACCTACTATCCCAATCTGCCGGTGACCGAGTTCAAACACGGAGTGGCCGATATCGGAGTGAGATATGAGTACAACTTCTGGCCATATGGCACAGGACGTGAATATCGCGGTGCACAGCGTCTCACGCCGTACATTTCGCTGGGACTGGGAGCAACGGTTGCAAAGCCAGGCAAGACTTTGGTGGCGGTAAACATGCCACTGGGAGTCGGTGTAAAGTATAAAATAGGACAGCGCACCAATTTCGCTGCAGAATGGGCTGTCCACTTCACCGGCAGCGACCGTCTTGACGGAGTTGCCGACCCATACGGCATAAAGAGTTCGGGCCTCTTCAAAAACACCGACGGCTACAGCCATCTCAGGCTGTCTCTGACATATGATTTTTGGGCAAAATGTAAAACATGTCATAATGATAGATACTAATAATATTCCTCAACATATTGCCATTATCATGGATGGCAACGGCCGCTGGGCCACCGAGCGAGGCAAGGAGCGCAGTTTCGGACACCAGGCAGGTGTAGAGGCTGTGCGCCGCATCACTTCAGAATGTACACGACTGGGAGTGAAATTCCTTACGCTGTATACCTTTTCCACCGAAAACTGGAATCGGCCGGCCGATGAGGTTGCCGCTCTCATGGGACTGGTACTCACATCGCTCGAAGACGAGATATTCATGAAGAACAATGTGCGTTTTCGCGTCATAGGCGATATGTCACGCATGCCGGCAGAAGTACTGAAGAAACTGCGTCAGACAGAAGAGCACACTGCCCAAAACAGTGCTATGACAATGGTTGTAGCACTGAGTTACTCTTCAAAATGGGAAATTACGAAGGCCGTACAAGACATTGCTGCCGACGTGAAGGAAGCCAAACTGAGCCTCAGCGCCATAAACGAAGAACTTATCAGCCAATATCTTGAAACGCGCTTCATGCCAGACCCTGATTTGTTAATCCGTACAGGCGGCGAACTGCGAATTTCCAATTATCTGCTTTGGCAGATTGCCTATTCCGAACTCTATTTCTGCGATACCTACTGGCCGGACTTCGACGAGAAAGCCCTGCACACTGCTATTGAGAGTTACCAGCACCGCCAGCGCAGATACGGCAAGACAGAGGCCCAAGTGGAAAGTGAAAAATGAATGAGAATGAAGAGTGAGGGTGAAGAATTTGCTACCGGTTTGATATAATAAGATGAATAGAAAGATATACAATTTTGTGAAGACAGGCCTGACGGCCAAGCGAATGTTGATATGCGCAACATTCCTTGCTGTTCAGTCATTCTTCACTGTTATGGCACAGGATGTCATCGTAGAGCCCGACATCTCGTATGCCGGCACGCCACGCACCTGCGAAATAGGCGGTATAACCGTCAAGGGAGTGCAAGGATATGAGGACTACGTTCTGACAGGACTTTCCGGACTTAGCATAGGCCAGACCATCAGTGTTCCAGGCGTGGAAATCACCGAGGCCGTAAAGCGCTACTGGAAGCACGGACTATTCTCACGCGTAGCAATAACTGCCGACTCTATTGTAGGCTCAAAGGTATATCTGTGCATACATCTGTCCACTCGCCCGCGCATCAGCAATATCACATACCACGGACTGAAAAAGTCGGAGCGCGAAGACATGGAGGCAAAACTTGGCATTATGAAAGGCTCGCAGATAACTCCAAACATGATTGACCGAGCCAAGATACTTGCCAAGCGCTATTTCGACGACAAGGGCTACAAGAATGCCGTCATCGACATAGTGCAGCACGACGATGTATCGGCTCCAAATCAGGTGATACTCGACGTAAACATCGACAAGAAAGACAAGATGCGCATCCGCCACATCATCTTAGACGGCAACCAGAAACTGGCAACAAGCAAGATAAAGGGAACGCTGTTTACCAAAGGTGCCCTGACCAAGATGAACGAGTCTGGCAAACTGAGCACGCTCTTCAAATCGAAGAAATTCACCGAGGAAAGATATCAGACAGCCAAGAAAGACCTCATCACAAAATACAACGAACTCGGATACCGCGACGCCACCATTCTGGAAGATTCCGTATGGAACAATGACGACAGCCACGTCAATATTTACATTAAAGTTGACGAAGGCCAGCGATACTATCTGCGCAATATCACCTGGGTAGGCAACACTGTGGTCAACAGCGACTATCTTAACGCCGTGCTCGGCATGAAGCGAGGCGATGTCTACAATCAGAAACTTATGAACAAGCGTCTTAGCGAAGACGAAGACGCCGTTGGCAACTACTATTGGAACAACGGATATCTTTTCTACAACCTCCAGCCCACTGAAATCAACATTGTTGGCGACTCGATAGACTTGGAGATGCGCATACAGGAAGGCCAGCAGGCACACATCAGCAATGTTCGCATCTACGGCAACGACCGCCTTTACGAAGAGGTTGTCCGCCGTGAGTTACGCACAAAGCCCGGCGACCTCTTCTCAAAGGAGGCTATCCAGCGCTCTGCACGCGAACTTGCATCAATGGGACATTTCGACCCGGAGAAAGTAAATCCCGACATCAAGCCAAACTACGAAGACGGCACCGTTGATATCAACTGGGAGTTGGAACAGAAGTCCAACGATCAACTTGAATTCTCTTTTGGTTGGGGCCAGACGGGTATCATGGGACGCGTTGGCATCAAACTGAACAACTTCTCCATGCGCAATCTCTTTGGCCGCAACAAGATGCACCGTGGTATCATGCCTATTGGCGACGGTGAGCAACTCTCGCTCTCACTGCAGTCTAACGGCTCCTATTACAGCAGTCTTTCTACGGGCTATTCCACAGGATGGTTTGGCGGCAAGCGACCCATTGCGTTTAATGTCAGCGCTTTCTACTCCAAGCAGAGCGACATTTCAAGTAGTTACCGCAACAACAGTTACTATAACAACTACTACAACTACATGTACGGATATGGCACGTACAACAGCGGTTACTACAACTATGAATCAATGCTCGACGACGACAAGTACATAAAGTTGTTCGGTGCCTCAATAGGCTGGGGTAAGCGTCTCCGCTGGCCAGATGACTATTTCCAGTTGTCACTGCAGTTGGCATACACACGCTATATGCTGCGCGACTGGAGTTACTTCATTATCTCCAACGGCAACTGCAATAACATCAACCTCGGCATCACGCTTTCACGCACGTCAACCGACAACCAGTTATACCCGCGTCGCGGCTCAGAGTTCATGGCTTCTGTCACTCTCACTCCGCCATGGTCTGCATTCGACGGAAAGAATTACGAGACTCTCGCCTCTGCCGAGACCTACAACACCAACCACGATCTCTACGACCGCGAACTACAGGACAAGTACCGCTGGATAGAATACCACAAGTGGAAGTTTAAGACGCGTACCTTCACTGCTCTCTCGGGAGGCCAGAAGTGCTTTGTACTTATGACGCGCCTTGAAATGGGACTCCTCGGCTCCTACAACAAATACAAGAAGTCGCCCTTTGAAACGTTCTACGTCGGTGGCGACGGCATGAGCGGCTATTCCACTGGCTACGCCGAAGAGACGATTGGCCTGCGCGGTTATGACAACGGTTCTATCTCCAATACCGCAGCGTATCTCGCTGGTACCAGCAGTTACTACAATGCCTATGCCTACGATCGCCTCACTCTCGAACTGCGCTACCCCTTCATGCTCGGCAATACAACCATTTACGGACTCGGATTTGTTGAGGGAGGTAACGCCTGGGCAGAGGCCAAGAAGTTCAATCCGTTCGACATGAAGCGCTCAGCAGGTGTCGGTGTACGCATCTTCCTTCCCATGGTTGGCCTTATGGGTATCGACTGGGCCTACGGCTTCGACAAGGTCTACAGCGGCAGTGCCTACCAGCGTGGCGGCAGCCAGTTCCACTTCGTATTGGGCCAGGAGTTTTAAACCATTTGATTTTGCCGACATCAAAAGGACAAACAGTATAGCATAAACATTCAGACAAATCATTATGAAGAAAATACTTTTCTGCGTGATACTCGCCATTGGCAGTTTCGCCTCTGCATCTGCCCAGAAGTTTGCTCTTCTCGACATGGACTATATTCTGAGAAACATCCCTGCCTACGAGCGTGCCAACGAACAACTTGCCCAGGTTTCAAAGAAGTGGCAGGCTGAGATAGAGGCTGTACAGACCGAGGCACAGACCATGTACAAAGACTATCAGAAGGAGGTTGTCTTCCTCTCGCAAGAGCAGAAGAAGTCACGACAGGACGCTATAATGGAGAAAGAGCACGAGGCTGCCGAACTTAAGAAGAAATATTTCGGTCCGGAAGGCGAACTCTTCAAGAAGCGCACTGCCCTCATGTCGCCCATTCAAGAAGAAATCTACAATGCCGTGAGCGAAGTTGCCGACATGCGCGGCTACCAACTCGTTCTCGACCGTGCCAGCGATGCCGGCATCATCTTCGGTTCTCCAAAGGTCGACATTTCCAGCGAGGTGCTCTCCAAGTTAGGCTATTCAAAGTAAAAACAAAATAAACTAGACACTCTAGAAATACTAGAAAGGCTAGAAAAAAAAGAGAGAAAGAACATTAACAATAACAAAAAAAAGAAAGGAACAATGAAAAAACTGTTTTTTGCACTGATGATGCTTGCTCCTGTTGCTGCTTTCGCACAGAAGTTTGGCCATGTCAATGCCCAGGAAGTGATGCAGGCAATGCCCGAATTCACCAAGGCACGCACCGAGATTGAGGCTCTCACCAAGCAATACGAAGCCGACCTGAAGTCTATGCAGGACGAACTGCAGAAGAAGGCCGAAGCCTACGATAAGGAGCAGGCCACTCTCCCTGCCAACATCAAGGAGCGTCGTGAGAAGGAACTGCAGGAGATGTATCAGAAGATACAGCAGAGTTATCAGGACAACCAGCAGGCTCTTGCCAAGGAGCAGAACGACCGCATGCAGGAGATACAGACCAAGTTGCTCGACGCCATCAAGGCTGTCGGTCAGGCTGGAGGCTATGTCTACGTGATGGATATCGCCAGCGGCGTGCCCTATATCAGCACCACGCTGTCTACCGACGTCACCGCTCAGGTTAAGGCCAAACTTGGTTTGAAGTAATCACCGCGTTTCACCAGCAAAATTGCGACAGGAGAAGATGAAAAAGATTCTGTTAACCGTTGTCATCATTGCCGCCGCTCTCTGTGCCTCGGCTCAGACCGAGCCCTCTGCTCCCACGCTTCGCTTCGGCTATCTCAGTTACAGCGCCGCGCTGAAATCGCTGCCTGACTACATCGCCGTACAGAACGACATGGAACAGTTGCGCTCACAGTATGCAGCCGAGCAGAAGCGTGTCGAAGAAGACTTCAACCACAAGTATGAGGAATTCCTCGACGGGCAGCGCGATTTTCCAAAGGCCATTCTCCAGAAGCGCCAGAGCGAACTTCAGGAACTGCTTGACAAGAATATCGCATTCAAGAAGGAGAGCCAGCGCCTCCTTGCCGATGCTCAGAAATCGGCAGAGGCACCGCTGCGCGCCATGCTCGCCGAGGCTCTTGCCAAGGTAGGCAGCGAGCGTGGCCTTGCCTTCATTCTCAACACCGACTGCAACGCTGTGCCCTGGCTCAACGTTCAGATGGCAGAGGATGTGACCGACGCCGTAATTGCTGCCATGGCACAATAAAGTGTTGTACAACGTCACACCGCTAACTCTATAAACCTCCGAGCAGGCGGAAATGCTCGGAGGTCTTTTCTTTCAAGACAACCACCATAACAACAACATACCGACACCACAGATGAAGATAGCATTGATCGGCTACGGCAAGATGGGCAAGATGATAGAGCAGATAGCCGTTAGCCGTGGCCACGAGATAGTAAGCATCATTGACATTGACAACCAGTCCGACTTCGACAGTCCAGCCTTTGCCTCTGCCGATGTTGCAATAGAGTTCACCAATCCTTTTGTTGCCTACGACAACTACGTCAAGGCATGGAGCAAAGGTGTGAAGGTAGTGTCTGGCTCCACCGGCTGGCTCAAGGAACATGGCGACGATGTGCGCCGCGCCTGCAAAGAAGGCAAAACACTTTTCTGGGCCTCCAATTTCTCTATTGGAGTGGCCATTTTCTCTGCTGTAAATCGCTACCTTGCAGGAATAATGAACCAGTTTCCACAGTATGACGTGGAACTTGAGGAAACACATCATGTTCACAAACTCGACCATCCATCCGGCACAGCCATCACGCTTGCCAATGAGATTGTAGAGCGTCTTGACCGCAAGACTGGCTGGGCCGAAGAGACCTGCGACCCTGCCCTGCTGCGCATTGACGACATTCGCCGCGGCGAGGTGGCCGGCATCCACACCGTGCGCTACGACTCCGAGGCTGATATCATCACCATCACCCACGATGCACATTCACGCAAGGGCTTTGCCTTGGGTGCAGTCCTTGCTGCAGAATATACCAAGGAGCACCAGGGACTGCTGACGATCAGCGATATGTTTAAATTCTAGAGTTTCTAGTCTGGCTAGAATATCTATATCATCTGGGAAAGAAACTATGACGAAAGAAAAGAAAAAACAGAACATGAAGATACAGTGGGCCAAGTTACTGGTGGTGCTGGCTCTCTATTTGGTGTTCCTGGTCTGGGTGAAATCATGGCTTGGACTCATCGTTGTACCTTTCATTTACGACATATACATCACCAAGAAAATCAACTGGCAGTGGTGGAAAGACTCCGAAGGCCCCGTGAAGTGGGTCATGTCGTGGGTCGACGCCCTGGTCTTTGCCTTGGTGGCCGTCTACTTCATCAATCTCTTCTTCTTCCAGAACTACGTCATTCCAAGCAGTTCGCTCGAGAAGTCGCTGCTCACCGGCGACTACCTGTTCGTTTCTAAGGTGAGTTACGGCCCACGCATCCCAGAGACACCGCTCACCATGCCGCTCACACAGCATACCATGCCGCTCTTCGAGTGCAAGTCGTACATAGAGTGGCCACACTGGGACTACCGCCGCGTGAAGGGACTGGGCAAAGTGGAACTCAACGATATCGTCGTGTTCAACTATCCTGCCGGCGACACGCTCTGTTCTGCTCAGCGCTATCAGGCCTACGACTTCTACCGCATGTGCTACGACATCGGCTATTCCATGTATCCCCAGCGCCCCAATCCCGACTCTCTCGACATTGACCAGCGCCGCCAGTACTTTGATTTCCTATATAATGCAGGCCGCGGATATATCTCATCCAATTATCAGGAATACGGCGACATCATTACCCGTCCTGCCGACCGTCGCGAGAACTATGTGAAGCGTTGTGTCGGTCTGCCAGGCCAGACTCTGCAGATTAAAAGCCGCATCATATATCTTGACGGCAAGGCCAACAAAGAGCCCGACAACGTGCAGTATACGTACAAATTGAAGTTGAAGCGCCATTTCACCGACGAGGAAATGCTCCAGTGGGGCATCACGATGGAAGACTTGACGGACCTCAACAACTACGGCTATATTCCACTCACCAACAGGGCCGCCTCCGAACTGAAAAAACGCGCCGACATCGTCAACAGCATGGAAATCAACACCGATGCAGAGCAGTGGGACATCTATCCGCTCAACGGCAACACCCACTGGACGCGCGACAACTACGGCCCTGTGTGGATTCCCAAGAAAGGCGAGACCGTCAAGTTGACTCTCGACAACCTTCCCGTCTACGAGCGTCCCATCCGCACCTACGAAGGCAACCAACTTGAGGTGCGCGACGGCAAGATATTCATCAATGGTACTGCTGCCACGAGTTATACTTTCAAGATGGACTACTACTGGATGATGGGCGACAATCGCCATAACTCTCTCGACTCGCGCTATTGGGGCTTCGTTCCCGAAGACCATATCGTGGGCAAACCGATTTTCATCTGGTGGAGCAGCGATCCTGACCGGCGCGGTATCAATGGTGTAAGATGGAGCAGGTTGTTCCGACTCGTTGACAACATAAAATAGTCATGCTGTGAAATGGGTGGTGCCCCTCATTATGGCTGTGGCACTGATGTTCGGTCTGCGCAGCCTTGTAGTCTCGGTGCATAGCGTCGAGGGCAACGGACTGGCTCCCCTCTTCACTTCAGGCGACAGAATTCTCGTCAACCGCTGCAGTTACGGCATACGCGTCGGCGGCAGCCGTCTTCTTCCCTACAGTCGTCTCGCACGCCGTGGCGTTGATCGCGGCGATGTTGTGGCTTTCCATTCCCCTGTTGACAGCATCGGCGGTCTTCTTGTTGCCCGCTGCAAGGCTGTCCCTGGCGACACGATACACACGGCCGACGGCCTGCTCGTGATACCGGGGCGCAAGCAGTGCGCCAAAGCCGACTACTACTGGATGGAGGCTGTCAACAGGAATAATCCCGTAGACTCGCGCCATCTGGGACTCATCTCCGAAGAGTTCATCGTAGGCCGTGTGGAAACACTTCTCTTCCAATGGCCTCCGCGATGAATACCGCACTTCTCCAGACCACGTATTTCGGTCCTGTACAATGGTATCAGAAACTGTGCTGCTACGACCATTGTATTATCGAGCAGCACGACACATACCACAAGCAGACATTCCGCAACCGCTGCATCATCAGCACTGCCAACGGACTTCAGTCGCTCAGCGTTCCCGTTGAGGTGTCCGGTGGCCATTGTAAGGTGAAAGACGTGCGCATCAGCGACCACAACCAGTGGCGCCGCATACACTGGAACGCCCTTATGTCCGCATACAGCGAGAGTCCCTACTTCGACTACTATGCCGACGACATCCGCGTTTTTTTTGAACGCCGCTACGATTTTCTTGTCGACTTCAATGAGGAAATCCGCCAGACCGTCTGCCTGCTTCTCGACATTCAGCCGCACGTGAGTTACACCACGGAATATCTCCACTCGCCTTCTGCGACAGACTATCGCGAAGTTATCAGCGCCAAGCACCCGAAGCCCGACGCCACCTTCGCGGCCCGTCCCTACTGGCAGGTTTTCGGCCGCAAGCACGGCTTTGCCGCTAATCTCTCCATCCTCGATCTCCTCTTCTGCATGGGCCCCGAGGCTATCTTCTACATCAACTGCCTGCGCGCATAGCCACAGAGCCCGACGCGGTATCCGCTACTGTTTTTTCTTCCCACAAAAGAAAATAAATCGAGCGTTTCACTTTGTCGTCCGATGCCTTCTTCGTACCTTTGTAGTGTTCTTTTTGACAATCGTTAAACACAATACATACATGAGAAGACTACTAACCCTTATCGTGCTTCTGGCACAACTATCTACCATGAGTGCAGCAAAGACGAAAGTGACGGTGGACCGCATTGATCCCACCGACTGGTTTGTGGGAATGAAGAATCCACAAGTGCAACTGATGATTTACGGTCGCGGCATTGGCGCTGTCGAAGAGGTAACAACCGACTACGCCGGCGTAGTGGTTGACAGCGTGGTGCATCTTGACTCGCCAAATTATCTGCTCGTCTATCTCAATCTGCAAAATGCAAAGGCTGGCGAAATGACATTGCTGCTGAAGACAGGCCGACAGACTCTGCGCCATCGCTATCTGCTTAAGGAGCGCGAAATGAGCGGTAGCAAGCGCCGTGGTTTCAGCAATGCCGATGTGCTCTACATGCTTATGCCCGACCGCTTTGCGCAGGGACAGAACCATCCTGCACAGGTGAAAGGACTGCGCACCTATCGCGAAGACCGTAGTCAGCCGTCGCTGCGCCACGGAGGCGACCTGCAGGGCATCATCGACCATCTCGACTATTTCACCGAACTTGGCGTCACAGCGCTATGGTTCACGCCGGTGCTTGAAAACGACTCGCCCGATTCGCCCGACGGCTACTCCACCTACCATGGCTATGCCACCACCGACTACTACCGCGTCGATCCGCGCTTCGGCACCAATGCCGACTACCGCCGCCTCTGCGATGCTGCCCACCAACGTGGTCTGAAGGTTGTGATGGACATGATTTTCAACCATTCGGGCTTTGAGCATCCCTGGACGAGCGACATGCCGACCCACGACTGGCTGAACCTTTCCGAATGGCTCAAGGAGTCGGGCGGCACGTCGGAAGCCAAGGGCACGAGGTTTCTCCAGACAAGTTACAAACTCACTCCCGTCGTCGATCCGTACGCTTCGCAGATTGACTTGCGTGAAACCACCGAGGGATGGTTTGTCCCAACAATGCCCGACCTCAACCAGCGAAACCCACACCTCATGCGCTATCTCATACAGAACTCAAAGTGGTGGATCGAAACCGTCGGCATCGACGGCATACGCATGGACACCTATCCCTATGCCTTTGCCGAGGGCATGGCGCTGTGGATGAAGGAACTCAGCGAGGAATATCCCAACTTCAACACTGTCGGCGAGACATGGGTCACCGAGCCTGCCTACACCGCAGCATGGCAGGCCAACTCGAAGATAGCCAAGAGCAACACCTATCTTAAGACCGTCATGGACTTCTCGTTCTTCGACAAACTCAATCAGGCCAAGAACGAGACGACCGACGAATGGTGGAAAGGCTACAACCGTCTCTACAACTCCTTTGTCTACGATTATCTCTATGCCGACCCGACTAACGTCATGGCTTTCATCGAAAACCACGATACCGACCGCTTTCTCGGCAACGGGCGCGACACGCTCGCCTTGAAACAAGCCCTTTCACTGTTGCTCACAGTGCGCCGCACCCCACAACTCTACTATGGCACGGAGGTACTAATGAACGGAACAAAGGAAATAACCGACGGAAATGTGCGGCGTGACTTCCCTGGAGGATTTCCAGGCGACAAACACAACTGTTTCCTGCCCCACAACGGCGGCAACGACAGTCAGACGGGACGCACGCTGGCCGAGGACAACATGTTCCGCTGGCTTAGCCGACTGCTCCACTGGCGCCAGGGCAACGACGTGATTATTAAGGGTACGCAGAAGCAGTTCATCCCATTCAAGGGCATCTACGTGATAGCACGCCAGCACAACGGCCGCACCGTACTCACCATTCTCAACGGCACAGATGCCACGGCAGAAATGCCTGTAGCGCGTTATGCCGAGGTGATCGGCTCTACCCGACGCGCCAAGGATGTGCTCAGCGGGCGCTACTTCGCACTGGACACCGACCTGACGCTGCGCCCAAGGCAGGTTTTAGTGCTCGAATTCTGAAAAAATGCTTGTGTTATCGCACACAACACGTTGATTTATGTCAAGAATGGTGGACATTTTCCAAAAAAGTCCACCATTTTTCTTGTCTTGAAGTCAAAATGAACCTACCTTTGCATTGTCAAAAGGAAACAAGAGAGTTTCCCAGACATTTCAAAACAGATTGTTTTAGGTTAGTAGTAATATTTATAGTTTTAGGTTTTTAGTTATTGGTAAGAAGAAAGTTTTAAATGTGTTATAGGATAACAGTGGTCGCCGTGAGGCGCTCATAACTTTCTTTTTTAATTGACAGTTAGTATTAAATGAAAATATGCTGTCCTCCGCGACAGTCCTCCAACTGCGGTAAAACGAGTTGGATTTTTTAATGGAAAAGGATTTTTAGTTAAACATAGGCTTGAGTGTCGCCGCTCGTTGAGAGTAGCGACATTCTTTTTTTCTCTGCTCCAGTAAGCCGTTTTCATGCCGCCACGACGCATCTGAAAACCAGGCACTTACGCGAGGCTAAAATTTTAGCTGTGTTTTTAAAAATTAAAACAGCGCTGACGAAAATTAAAACAGCGCTGGCGAAAATTAAAACAGCAGAAATTTTTCGTAATAACGTGATAACGAAAGCAAGCCCTTACCCACGCATATTCCGCGGATGATGCAGGAGCACCTCCTGGCGCAATGTCGACATGTCGATGTGAGTATATATCTCCGTGGTGCCTATGTCCTCGTGCCCCAGCAGCGCCTGGATGACACGCAGGTCGGCTCCGCCCTCCAGCAGCGCTGTGGCAAAGGAGTGGCGCAGTGTATGTGGCGATATGGTCTTCTGTATGCCGGCCTCGGCAGCCTGTCGCTTTATCATAATGAGTATCATGGTGCGCGTCAGGTGGCTGCCCCGTCGGTTCAGAAATACGTAGTCCTCTTCCCCGGGCTTTATCTCCATCTTGTTGCGCACCTCAAACCACAGGTGCAGTTTATCCAGCGCACTTTGCGAGATGGGCACCAGCCGCTCCTTGCTGCCCTTGCCCAGCACGCGCACATAGCGCTCTGCCTCGTAGAGACACGACAGGCGCAGCGACACCAGTTCGCTGACGCGCAGCCCACACGAGAAGAGCACCTCTATTATTGCGCGGTTGCGATGGCCTTCCCATTTCGACACGTCTATTGAATTTTCCAGCAAGTCCACTTCCGCCGTCGAGAGCACCTCAGGCAGATGTTCGCCCAGCACGGGCGACTCGAGCAGTTCCGTCGGATCGTCGTCGCGCCAGCCGTCTTCCTGCAGAAAACGGAAGAAACTGCGCACGCCGCTGAGTATGCGACACTGCGAAGAAGGCTGTATGCCGATGTCGTGAAGCGTGGCAGCAAACTGCTGCAGGTCGCTTAGCGTGACGTCGCCCACCGCAATATTCTCGCGGTGCATGAAATCGGTCAGTTTACCCACGTCGCGCATGTAGGCATCCACCGTATTGGCAGAATATCCGCGCTGCAACTTGAGATAGCGTCTGTACGCTCGCAGAGGGTCGGCTGGCATATCGCAGAAAGTGGAAAGGCGTTGGCGGTATCAGTATACGGAGTAGAGCAGTTGCACCAGCGTCTGCCCTACAGCCTGCAGCGTGTTACGGTCGATGTGCTGCATATCGTCAGACACGGTATGCCATGTGGGGCCGAACGAACTCTGCCGGCAGTCAGGGTAATAGTTGATTATGTCTACCGCCGGGATGTTGGCCACTTCGTTTAGGGGCACATGATCGTCAGTGACGTAGCCGCCGTCGGCATGCACGAAGAAACTGCCATATCCTATGGCGGCGGCAGCATCCCATATGCGGTCTACCACGCTACGCGCATACTGTATGGAATAGCCTTCGCGATAGAAGCGCGCTCCCTGTCCGCCCACCATATCGAGCAGCACGGCATAGCGATAGTTGTGGGAGCCAAGCAATGCAGCCCAGTGCTGCGCGCCAAGAGCCCAGGTGTTTCCGTCGGCGTCGGCATCGCTCCACTGTGGTATTCCCCAGTCTTCGGCATCGAAGCATACAAAGTCTACAGGCACTGGCAGCGAGTCGTGGCTATTGATGATGCGGGCCAACTCCAACATCACGGCCACGCCCGATGCACCGTCGTTGGCCGCCATCACCGGCTTATGCCATTGCGCACTGTCGGCATCGTTGTCGGCCCACGGGCGACTGTCCCAGTGGGCACAGACAAGCAGCCGCTCGCCATGCGCCGTGTCGCGGCGCGCTATGATATTGGTGCTGCGCAGCACGGTGCCGTCGTAGCCCTTCAGACTGGCGCTCTGCTGCTCCACGCTGTAGCCGTGACGCTCAAACTGTGCTGCTATCCACGCTCCGCAGTCGTCGTGAGCCTTGCTGTTCATCACACGCGGGCCGAACTGGCACTGTGCAGCACAGTAGGCATAGGCACTGTCGGCAGAGAAACTGATGTCAACTGCCGACTGGATGGAAACCTGCTGGCGCTTCGTGGTACTGCATGCAGCAAGGAGCATGGCCACGGCAATAGCCATGGCGAAATGTCGGAAACTTACCATCTTACGATGCATGTAGGAAATTTGGTGATTGTTCATTTTCTGACAGACTGCACCTGAGCCATTACGCGCAGGAAATTGCCGCCCCAGATCTTCTGTATGTCGCGCTCGCTGAAATTGCGGCTTAGCAACTGGCGCGTGAAATTAATCAACTCTGCCGAATTGGCCAGTCCGCGCACACCGCCGTCGCCGTCGAAGTCAGTGCCCAGTCCGACATGGTCTGTTCCCATTACCTGTATGGCATGCTCCAGATGCTTCATGGCGTCGAGGATTGTGGCATCACCCTCCTTGCGCAGGAAACCGCTGTAGAGCGTCACCTGCATCACGCCCCCCTTGGCGGCAAGGGCGCGCATCTGCTCGTCGGTGAGGTTACGGGGATGGTCGCAGAGTGCGCGGCAACTGCTGTGGCTGCACACTATGGGCTGGTTGCTCAGTTCGAGGGCGTCGTAGAAACTCTTCTCCGAGGCATGGCTCAGGTCGACCATTATGCCGAGGCGGTTCATCTCGCGTATCACCTGCTTGCCGAAACTGCTCACACCGTTGTGTATCGAACTGCCGCGCGCCGAGTCGCAGATGTCGTTGTCGCCATTGTGGCAGAGCGTCATGTAGACAATGCCCGGCATGTTTCACAACGAGAGAGAGGAACACGACCTGCTCAGCAATATTCGCGAAGGCAGGGAGATGACACGCAACGAAAAATTGCGGCTCATCGTAGAACTCAGCATACCATCCATCTTAGCCCAGATTTCAAGCATCATCATGTTTTTTATCGATGCTGCCATGGTGGGCCATCTCGGCGCACAGGCCTCTGCCGCCATCGGACTGGTGGAAACAACGACATGGCTTGTCGGCGGACTCACGTCGGCAGCATCAATGGGTTTCTCCGTACAGGTGGCCCACTTTATCGGAGCCGGTGATTTCAGCGGAGCACGCCGCGTACTGCGCCAGTCGCTGGTAGTATGCACGGCATGGAGCCTGTGCATCATGCTGCTGGCCGTAGCCATCCACACACGTCTGCCTTTCTGGCTTGGCGGCGGTGCCGACATCGCTCACGACGCCTCTTCCTACTTCCTTATATTTGCTTTTGCTGTACCAATGTTCCAGATGGAAGGCCTTGCCGGCTCCATGCTGAAATGCTCGGGCAATATGAAGGTGCCGTCGGCGCTCAACATTATGATGTGCGTCATGGACGTGCTCTTCAACTACGTATTTATTTTTATCTTCGGCCTTGGCGTACTTGGAGCAGCCATAGGCACCTTTCTGGCCTTTCTCATCACAGCAATACTAATGCTGTATTTCCTGTTGCTGCGCAGCGAGGCTCTTAGGCTGAAAGGACACAAAGGCTCGTTCCGACCACAGGCAGACACAGTAAAGACAGCCTTCAAGGTTGGAGCACCGATGGGACTTCAGCATCTGCTGATGGGCTCCGCCCAGATAGTGAGCACGCTCATCGTAGCACCTCTTGGCAATATTGCCATTGCTGCTAACTCATTTGCAATAACTGTAGAGAGTCTGTGCTATATGCCTGGCTACGGTATTGCCGAAGCAGCAACCACACTGGTAGGACAGGGCATCGGTGCAGGTCGCCGCCTGCTGACACGCTCTTTTGCACACATGTCGGTAGCACTGGGAATGGTTGTAATGACGCTGATGGGCGCACTGATGTGGGCCTTTGCACCCGAACTGATGGGCATTATGACTCCCGTGGCCGAGATACGCACTATCGGTGCAGAATGTCTGCGCATTGAGGCCTTTGCCGAGCCCATGTTTGCTGCTGCCATCGTTGCCGGCGGCGTGTTCATCGGTGCCGGCGACACTCTGCGGCCTGCCATAATGAGCCTGACATCGATGTGGGGAATACGCCTCACGCTTGCCGCATTTCTTGCCACGCACTACGGACTGCCCGGCGTATGGACGGCCATGGCCATAGAACTTACGTTCCGTGGTTTAATATTCCTCATCAGCCTGATACGTGGCGGATGGATGAAGAAAGAACTATTTTAAAAAAGGGTCAGCAAAAGTAGACTACCGTTAGCGCTTCTTGCCACCAAAGAGATGGCCGTACGTCTTCAGTAGTTTCCTTACCATCATAAAGGCATCAAAGGCTGTGATGCCATTGCTTACAAGCGACGTTACCAACTCCCCTTTTGAGTTGGCCTTTTTGGGAACAAACAACTTATGCCAAAGGTTGCTGATATCATCACCGCTGCTCTGCAACTGGACACGCAGTTCCTCCTTGCGCTCGCGTATCTCCTCCAAGGTATGGTATCTGTAAGACTGCATAAGTTTTATTTGCTTAATAATATTTCGGCAAGGAAGCGCACAAGCGGACGCTCTATCCATGCTTTGCGGAAACATACTACGAGTAGCAGCAGTACCAGGAAGAACACTGCCACAAGGAAGAAGGCCCATGCCGTTCCCACTACTGCTGCCATCCAATAGATTACGGCAAACGACAGATAGAACAGCACTGCCACACCGAGAAGCAGGAAGACAAGGGCTACTGTGAGTGCTGTCAGCAGTCTCACCACCTTCTCTATCACATCCAGTTTCAGATATTCTGACTGAACTCCTGCATAACTCTTCAGCAACTCAATGAGTTGCGCCAGTGTTTCTACGTTTCTGTCGCTCGAAAGCATCGTCATGCCGCGTTGTTTTAGTCCACTTCAGGAGCAGCCTCGGCGATGTCGTCTACCAAGTCGCTCACCTCGCGTCGGCTAAGTTTGATGTTGTGTTTTTTCAAGAAATCGTCGACAGCGTCTGTTATTTTCTCACGTGTGTCAGAGCCCTTCTCCGGAGCCAGCAGCAAGCCAATCACTGCACCGGCAATGGCGCCACCGAAGAATGCTCCCAAATAGCCTAAACTTTTCATTTCTCTTTTCTCCTTATTTATTAATTAATATAATGTAACTCAGATGTTCGCTGATGCAAAAATATGCATTCTTTTTTATTCCAGTATTAAAAAGCATAAGTTTTTTTGTCCAAAATCTTCATTTTCCCCTATTTAACAAACTTTGGCACGCTTTTTTTCGCCTGTTTGACCAAGAATATATAACTTCGCACACTGAATATTATTGCAATTAAGTTTAATCAAATACAAATTTCGAAAGATGAAGAAGTACATGGCATTATGCGTTGCTGTAAGTGCAGCGATGGCATTCACAGGATGTAAGTCGAGCGAGAGTGCATACAAGCAGGCCTACCTCAAGGCAAAACAGCAGGAAGAGCAGCAACTCCAGCAGCAGCCTCAGCAGGCCGCACAGCAGGAGCAGGAAGAGACCAACGTCGTAGTGCCTTTGGAAGAAAAGCCTGTCACAGAGGCCCAGGTTGTTGACAACACCGACAATGTCAAGGTCACTCAGGAGAAAGTATCTCTCGTCAACGGCGACGGTCTGAAGGCATTCAGCGTGGTCGTGGGCTCGTTCTCGGTGGAAGCCAACGCCACAGGCTTGCAGCAGCAGTTGAAGAATGCAGGCTACAACGCACAGGTGGCAAAGAACGAGGAGCGCAACATGTATCGCGTCATTGCCACAACATTCGACACAAAGGCAGAAGCCGCTTCAAGCCGCAACGATCTCCAGACGAAATATCCTGATGCATGGTTGCTCTACGCTAAATAAGGTTCGCCAGTGGCTCGTATTCTCGCCATTGACTACGGTAAGAAGCGCACTGGGCTATCAGTGACCGACCCGCTACAGATTATTGCTGGGGGGTTGGCCACTGTTGCTACTACAGGGCTCTTTGACTTTCTCAAGGAATATACCGCACGTGAGGAGGTAGAGCGTATCGTCATTGGCGAGCCAAGACAGCCCAACGGAGAGCCGAGTGAGAATCTGGAGCGCGTCACACAGTTTGTCAACCGCTGGAGAAAGGCGATGCCCGACATTCCGATAGAGTTTTACGACGAGCGTTTCACTTCCGTGCTTGCCCATCAGGCTATGCGCGATGCAGGACTGAGGCGCAAGGCACGTCAGGACAAGTCACTTGTCGACGAGATAGCAGCAACGATTATTCTCGAAGACTATCTGCGCTCGCGCAACAAATATTAATCTAACTTTTCATCATCCCCCCCTTTCCTCGTGATACTACCCATTTACACATACGGTCAGCCCGTTCTGCGCAAGGTGGCTGAAGACATTCCTGCCGACTATCCCTGTCTGCAGCAACTCATCACTGACATGTGGGACACACTTGCCGACAGCGAAGGCATCGGTCTGGCTGCCCCACAGATTGGCAAGGCCATTCGTCTGGTGGTTATTGACCTTGACGTGATTAGCGACGACCTGCCGGAATACAAGGCTTTCCGCCACGTATATATCAATCCTCATATTGTGGAATACGACGACAGCGAAACAGACACGAAGGAAGAAGGCTGCCTGTCGCTACCTGCCATTCACGAGCGCGTTACGCGCCCTACGCGCATCCGCGTCCAGTGGATTGACGAGCAGATGCAGCAGCACGACGAATGGGTGGGCGGATACCTTGCTCGTGTCATGCAGCACGAGTTTGACCATCTCGAAGGCAAGGTTTTTGTCGACCGCATCTCTCCCCTGCGCAAACAACTTATCAAGAGCAAGTTGCGTTCGCTTCTGCAGGGACGCTTCCGCTGCGGCTACAAGACTAAAGTATATTCTAAATGAGAAATGAAGGGGTCTCTTCCGTCAGATTGCAGGCAGAGTCTTCCGCATACTCACGAATAATGTTATGCGTAGCGCTCTTCCTGTTGCGCGCTACGCTGTTCGTCTCTACGTGTTTTGCACAATTCAACACTGACCGCTTAGTCACGATAGGGCGCTCTGCCCTGTATTTTGAAGACTACGTACTAAGCATCCAGTATTTCAATCAGGTAATCGCCTCAAAGCCTTGGCTCTACGAGCCGTGGTACTATCGCGGTGTGGCCAAGTACTATCTCGACGACTATGCTGGAGCGGAGAGCGACTGCACTGAAGCCATACAGCGCAATCCCTTTGTCGTCGGCATATACGAATTGCGCGGACTGTGCCGCATACAGCAGCAAAACTATGCAGGTGCCATTGCCGACTACAATGCTGCTCTGCGCTATGAACCGGAAAACCAGAGCATCTGGCATAACCGCGTGCTCTGCCATATCCATCAGAAGGAATACGACACCGCCCTGCTGCAGGTAGACACCATGCTTACGCACTGGAGCCGCAATGCCAAAGTTCATGCCATGCAGTCGGAGGTACTTATGCTGCAAGGCGACACCGCAAAGGCGATCACTGCGCTTGACAAAGCGTTGCAGTTAGATGCTTACGACGGTCATCTGTGGAGCCAGCGCGCTGTTATCAGCATGGCGCAGAAAGAATGGAGAGCAAGCGAGGGATATCTTGACAAGGCTATCCACTTGCTGCCCAAACAGGTAGGCAACTACATCAACCGCGCCGTAGCACGCTTCAATCAGAACAACCTGCGCGGCACGATGTCCGACTACGACATAGCGCTTGACCTTGATCCCAACAATTTTCTTGCTCACTACAACCGCGGCCTGCTCCGCGCACAGGTCGGCGACGACAATCGCGCCATCACCGACTTCGATTTCGTCCTGCAACTGGAGCCTGACAATCTGATGGCTCTCTTTAACCGCGCGCTGCTGCTTGAGCAGACGGGCAATATCAATGGTGCCATTGCCGACTACACTAAAGTGATTGACGAGTTTCCCAATTTCTGGTTTGGCCTGCAGCATCGCGCGTCATGCTATAGGCGTCTGGGAATGACGCATCAGGCTGAACTGGACGAGTATCGGGTTCTGAAGGCACAGATAGACAAGCGATATGGCAAGCAGCCACGCCTGTCGAAACAGCAGATGCGCCGTCGCAGCGACCTTGACATTGAGAAATACAACCAACTGGCTGTTGCCGACGAGCAGGAGATAGAGCACGACTATCAGAGCGACTATCGCGGACGTGTGCAGAACCACCGCGTCACTATGGACTATCTGCCGATGTACGCCATAGCCTTTGAGCGAGAGAGCAACAAGGTGAAAAACTACGTTGCCTTCGATGCAGCCGTCGACACTTTTAATATCGAGCACAGGCATGTCCTTTTGCAGCAACTGCATGTCAGCAGCACATCGTCAGTTCTTGACGAGCGCACCACACGCCATTATTTCGCACTCATCGATACGCTTTCGCAGTGTCTCGACTCACGCGCTGCAACTGCATCGGCTCTGCCGCTACTGTTGCAGCGCGCCATAGCCTTCACCGTGACGCAAAACGACGAGAGTGCCATCGACGATCTCTCGGCGTGCATACAGTCTGACAGCACCCAGGTTCTTGCTTACTGGCAGCGCGCCGTCTGCCAGACCAGGCTCAACACCTTCCATGCCTCGCAGGGCACGGACATCCGCATGAAGACGGCCAATGCCCTCAACGACTTTACCGAAGCCATTCGCCTGCACCGCAGCCAGTATCTCTACTACAACCGCGGAAACGTATACATTCAGCGCAACGACATGCCTCACGCCATTGCAGACTATACGGAAGCCATTGCCATTGACGGCAATCTCGCCGAAGCCTACTACAACCGCGGGCTTGCCCACCTCTCACAAAACGAACAGGCGCAAGGCATTGCCGACCTCTCCAAAGCAGGAGAACTCGGACTATACTCTGCCTACAGCATCATCAAGCAGTATAGAAAATAGGCATTAACGTAGCACTCAACATGGCATAGGCTACGATAAGGCAAAGCACACATATTATAATATCGCACGCGCGCGCGCTAAAGTCCTGCTGCTTTGCCACACGGCGGTACAGTCTGTAGACGCTCCAGCCGACAAGTGCGCCCCACACCAGTCCCACCATGATGTCGCCAGGATAATGTACGCCAAGATACATGCGCGTCCAGCAGTTTACCAACGACCAGCCTACCATGAAGCATACAAGCAATCGCCGGCGCATCAGAAGAGAGAAGAATACGGCAAGGCTGAAAGTATTAGATGCATGCGCTGAGAAAAATCCATAGTTGCCTCCCCTGTATCCATTTACCGTGTCTATCAAACTGCCAATTTCAGGATCATGGGTCGGGCGCCATCGCGCCACCAACGGTTTCACTATCTCGTCGTCTATCGTTCCTGCGAGAAGCACGCACAGTCCTGCAGCAGCCACGATGAGAAGCGTCTCACGCACGGAGCGCGTTGTGCTGACAACGACATAGAACAGCGCCACATACAATGGTATCCACGTGCGCGCATTGGTGAGTGTCATCGCCACGTTGTCAAGCCATATCGAGTCGCTTCCGTTGAGCAACAGCAGCAACTGCTTGTCCATCTGAATAAGTGTGTCGAAATCCATTCGCCCGTATGTGTTAAATCACCTCAATTTGTCGCGTTTCCACCCAGCCTTCCTTGCCGTCGTCCACGCGTATTGCCCTCCAGCCGTTCATCTGGCTATCGGTAATCGTAACCCTCGTGCCTTCATGGAGCACAAAGAGGTCGGTGCCGCTCTTCGACGGAGTGCTCTTCACGGGCACCGAAGTCTGTATAATTATTGCTCCAGTGCGCTGCATGAGTTCGTGGCGCTGCTGCATGGCCAGCACATTTGACAGCACAAAGAGCAGCAGCATGACCAGTCCGCCAAAGAAGCCGACTTTTCTCAGCCATACCCTGTTGGCAAAGAGATACACCAGCAGCAACAGTATGGCAAGCGACAGAGCGGCAAGAGCCAGCCGCGCCCAGCCGTCAACGCTCTGCAGATTGACAAGTGAGCGATACCATGTGACAAAGAACATTTCCGACTCAGGCGTAATCTTGTCTATTGTGCGCGAGCGCGCCATCTGCAGATTGAAGCGGATATCTTCGTCGCCAGGAGCCAGCAGCAGTGCGCGCTCGTAGTTGAGCACCGCACGCGTAATATTGTCCGTGCGATAGTAGGCATTGCCAAGATTGTAGTACAACTCTGCGTTAACGCCGTTCTTCAGCAAAGTCTCGTAGCCACTTATCGCCTTCTGGTAGTTTTCCTGTGCATAGGCACTGTCGGCTTCGGCTTTGGTCACGGCGTATGACGTGACAGACGGAAGGCACGTTGCGACCGTCACTGCAACAAGCAGCACGAGTCTTGACAGCATGCTGTCTCCCTTTCTCTTCCTGTCTTCTTTCTTTCCCTTTCTCATGGCGTCGTCTATACGTGAGATGGCTGTCATGGCAGCATCGTAGACTTTGTTCATATTGCCTGTAGTATCGCCTGGTGCATAGCGTGCAAACTCACATTCGTCGAGCGCACTTATGAAAAGGCTTATAGTGTCGCCGTCGGCACCTCCTGCTTCAAGTTGCTGGCTTATATTCTCACGCGAAAGTTTTTCAACAGGCATGTTCAACTTGTCGCCGACATATCCCCACAAGGCACGCAGCACCTCGTCGTAGAATGCCCCGGCGTTGCCTTTCTTCATCAGACTGTTGGCCTGGCGCAAGCGGCGAGTAGCCACCTTATTGGCGCGTCTGCCACGTTGCTGTACGATGTTGGCATTATCTATGGCTCTCTTCCTGAAGACTACAAAAAGTACCACGAATATCAGCATCAGCGCTGCCATTGCCATCCAGTATGCTTTTGACGCAAAGAAGTATTCGCCCACAGCACGCTGTTCGCTGTCACCTGTTTTAATATATCGGATATCCTCGTTCAACTGTTTCACCTCCGTTCCGCTGTACGACGCAACCGTAGTCGAACCGCTGCCCTTGGCTACCTTCAGCGTGAAAGCCTCCGTCTGCACCGTGCGATACGTCTTGCTCTGACTGTCGAAATAGACAAATTGAACGGCAGGTATCTCGTAACTTCCCTGATGGCGTGGCACGGCAAGGAAATCGTAGGTTATGCTGCCCTCAACGCCACTGGCCGTAAGATGAGTCTTGTCGCTGACCTTGGCATCGTAGGTGTCGAAGTCTCTTGGGAAGTTTACAACAGGCTGCTTCAGCAGTTTCATGTTTCCCTTTCCCTTTACGGTAACCCGCAGCGTGACGGGGTCGTTGGCTTTCACCTCTGTGCTGCTCAGTTCTGCAGATATCGCGAAAGTTCCGACGCCTCCAGAGAAGCCTGCCGGCCTTTGCGGCAGCGGCAGCACCTCGATTGTTATGGCAGGAGCCTTGATCTGTTTCTTCACTTCGGTATATCCGGAGCCGCCATTGAAGAATGCCTCGAATGGGTCGATATATCTGTTCTGTACAGCCACTATTCCATTGAACGTGATGCTTGGTATCTCCAGTTTTCCCGTTGTCTGCGGAAACATCACATACTGCTGCCATGTCACCGTGCGATATGGCCGGCCATTGACGTTTTCCAACTGGAAACTCTTCTGTTGCGGCAGCGGCATTTCGCGTGTATAGAAACTCTTCAGGTCAGGCATCTTGCCGTCGAGTTGCGTCAGGTCTACCTGCGTGTACACTTTGTATGTCAGAAGTATCGGCTCCTGTTCGTACACGCGCTGGCTATTGGCACTCACCTTCATAAAGAGATCGCTGCCTGAGATAGTCACAGAGCCCTGGCGGTACTGCTGTCCGCCGCCTTGCTGGCCGTTGCCGCCTTGCGACTGTCCGCTGCCGTTGCCCTGTCCTGCAGATGCCACTACCTTCACTTTCAGTTCGTTCGACTGCAGGTTCTTGCCTGCAGCAGTGGCGTGTGCAGGAGGAATGGTATACGTGCCAGCCTTGTTGGCTGATATGATATAAGTATAGGTTATCGACGACGTGCTGGAAGTATGGCCGTTGACCATCTGGAAACTGGACTGCCTCGATGTGCTTGGCCCCATCAGCACCTCAAGCGCTTCTGGAATATTGCCTGCACGAAAGCCCTTTACATCCTGTGTGTTTATGGTGTATGTCAAACGGAACTGCTCGCCAACACTGACCTGCGATGGGGCATGTCCCGTCAAGGTTTGTGCCACAGCGCAGCATATTGCTGTAAGCAATACCGCCGTCGTCACCACTATTCGTCTTGTCATTTTCAGTCTTCTCTTTCGTTCTGACGTCTTCACCAGTTCTTCTGCAGTCTGCGCGGCTTAGCCTCGTGTTGCTGCTGCTTCAGCCGCTGCTGCGTCTGCTTCTCTTCCTGCATGGCAGCATTGAGCAACTGCTCAGCATTTTCCTTGCTCATCTGCTGCTCCCGTTGCTTCTGCTGTTCCTGTTTATTTTCCTGCTGTTGTTGTTTTTGCTGCTGCTCTTGTTTTTTTTCTTGCTGCTGTTGTTGTTGCTGCTGCGACTGCTGCTGTTTCTGCTGCCGCTTACACAGTTCCAGATTGTAGCGTGTTGTGTCGTCATCAGGATTGTTGCGCAGGGCTTCCTTGTAGGCTTCGATTGCCTCGCCAAACATCTTGTGGTTCTGACATATCACGCCGATATTGTGGTATGCCATGGCGCGACGCTTAGGGTTCGTCTCCAGTTTTGCCGCTGTCTCCAACTGCTGTATAGCCACGGAGTCTTTCTGCTGCGCCAGCAGCGCATTTCCGAGATTGTACGCAGCCTGCGGATTTTTGCTGTCGCGCTCCTGCGCCTTGCGGTAGTCCACTTCGGCATCTGTGTAGTTGCCCTGGCGGAACTGCTTGTTACCCTTTCTCACGAGTTGGCGGGCATTCTGCGCATTGGCAGGTGCCGACCAGTTGGCAGCGACGGCAATCATCAGCAGTAGCAGCACAAGTTGCGCCACATTCTTCTCCTTGCGGCGGAACAGTGATATGTTCTTCAGCAACGGATTGTGTACCTCCAGCACACATGCCTCTATTATCAGCAACAGCAGGGCAAGCAGGGCGACGGCCTGGAATTGCTCGTCGTAGTCGCTGTATATGGTAGAGGCTATTTCCTTCTTCGCCAATTTTTCAAGTTCGGCGTCAAGTTGTTCCTGCGCATTGCTGTTGTTCTCTACGTGGATATATGCGCCACCTCCTGCAGCGGCCACTTGCCGGCACATATCCTCGTTGAGTGCCGACATTACGGTCTGTCCTGCGTTGTCCTTGAGGTAATTGCCGTTGCCGTCCATGGGAATAGGGGCTCCTCTCGGCGAGCCTACGCCAAGCACATAAACTCGCATGCCTTTTTCCTTGGCGTCTTTTGCAGCCTCCAGCGCACCTCCTTCATGGTCTTCGCCATCTGTGATGACAATAATGGCCTTGCCTACGCCCTCCTGTTGCGTAAAACTGTGAGACGCCATATTGATGGCGGCAGCGATGTCAGTGCCCTGCGTCTCTATCATGTCGGTAGAGATGCTGCTGAGAAACATCTTTGCAGAAACATAGTCGCTGGTTATCGGAAGTTGTACAAAAGCGTCACCTGCAAAGACTATCAGGCCTATCTTGTCGTCGCTGAAATGGTCTACCAGATTTTCCACCATCATCTTCGAGCGGCTCAACCTGTCGGGAGCAACATCTTCAGCCAGCATTGAGTTGCTAATATCGAGGGCTATGATGGTCTCTATGCCCGTGCGCTTCTCATGGCTTATCTTCGTTCCAAGTTGCGGACGCGCCAGCACGACTATCAGCAATGCCAGTGCAGCAAGCAGCAATGCGAACTTCACCAAAGGGCGCCATCGCGACACGTCGGGCATCAGTTGCTTCACCAGTTCGGCATCGCCGAAACTGCGCAGACGGCGCTTCTGCTGCATCACCATCAACATTCTGATTGCTATCAGCAGTGGTATTACTGCCAGCAAATAGAGATATATCGGGTCTTCAAATCTGAACATTTGTCCTCTCTCGTTATGTTTACGTCTCAAGTGTCACGACCTACGGAAGTTTTCTGAACACCGTTATGCGCAGCAGCATCTCAAGCAGCAACAGCAGTACGGCAGCAAGGGCAAAGGGCTGGTAGGCCTCGTAGCGCTTGCTATACTTCTTGACGTTGAGTTTCGACTTCTCCAGTTTGTCTATCTCCTTATATATTTTCTTCAGTTCGCGGTTACTTGTGGCACGATAGAAGTCGCCGTCGGTGGCTGCCGCTATGTCTCTAAGGGTCTTCTCGTCTATTTCAACTGGAATATTGACGTAGTGCACGCCTCCTGCCACCACCATGGGATAGGGCGCGGTCTTGTTGGTTCCGACACCTATGGTATATACGCGTATGCCGAGGCTCTTGGCTATCTCTGCTGAAGTCATCGGCGACAAGTCGCCACGGTTGTTAGAACCGTCGGTAAGCAGTATCACCACCCTGCTCTTCGCCTTTGAGTCTTTCAGTCTGCCCACTGCGTTTGCCAGGCCCATTCCTATTGCAGTGCCATCGGCTATCAGGCCACGCGTGGCAATATCCGTGCGTACGTTCTGCAGAAGGTTGAGCAGCGAGGCATGATCCGTAGTCATCGGGCATTGGGTGAACGCTTCGCCTGCAAATATCGTAAGTCCTATGTTGTCGTTCGGCCTGCCTATGATAAACTCTGCCGCAACCTGCTTTGCCGCTTCTATTCTGTTTGGTTTAAGGTCTTCTGCCAGCATAGAGCCGGAGACATCCATTGCCAGCATAATATCAATGCCTTCCACTGTCTTTTCTTTCCACGAGTTGCGTGTCTGCGGCCGGGCCAAAACTATCACCACAAGCACAAATGTTGCAATGCGCAACAACTGCTGCAGCGGCATGAACGTAACGCGCCAACTGCGTGGTGCGAAGCGGTATGCCATTGTGTCGCTCAGGCGCATGGTTGGCTCTGAGCGGCGTCGGTACAGAAGTAGCCATGCCACATAAGGTATTATTAGCAGCAGTAGCAGCAGATATTCTTTGTTGGCTAATTCCATTTCCTACTGTTTATTCTTATTATGCAATCAACAGATACAGTTGCCACAGCACGACGGCAAGCAGCACAGCACTTGCCGCTGCTATCACTATTATGCTGGCACGCAGTATGCGGCGTGTCTTAAGCGTACGCTGGTCAGCCTCTGACAGCACGGGGCGCTCCATGGCCTCGGCAGGAGGAGTATCTATCTTCGTCTGATTGATAAATTCAATGGCGTTAACGAGATTCATGTCGTTCTCGTTGATAAGCGTAGAATACTTAGCAAATTTCACGAGGTCGGCAGTGGCAAAAAGTTGGCGCAACTCGTCCATTGACTGCTGGTCGGCCTGTTCTGTCAGTCGCTGGATAATCTCTCCACTTGTCATTTCCATTGCTGAGAAGCCATAGCGCTCTTCGATATACTTGCGCAGCGCATCTGTGAGCCGCGTATAATATTCTTTCTGGTCGGCAGAGTTTACCATGTTTTCGGCCTTTATCGCCTCTATTGCCTTCATGGCCTTCTGGTGTGGCAGAAGGCGCTTCACAAGTTTCAGGCTGCTTATCACCGGTTTCCCCTCGCGCGCGCGTATATATAAATAGGTGTCTACGGCTATCAGTAGCAGCATCAGCACACTGAGCCAGAACGCCGTGCTCCAGTCGCTCCACAGGAAAGGATTGTCCTGCACGTCTTTCGGACCGAAGAACTCGTCAACACGGGTTGTGTCGACTTCTATCTCCATCACCTTCAGTGCAAGGCTCTGCGTGCGATGCTCCTTGCCGTCAACCCTTACAGCAACAGGAGGCAGATAATAGAGCCGTCCGTCGAACGACGTCAGCGTATACGTACGCTGCGACTGTATCATTCCCTCCACAGTCTTCTTCCGCGAAACATCTCCGCTGGCTATAACTTCAACACCAGCCACGAGAGTGTCGCGACGCTGGTATGTAGGGAACACCACATTCGCACCGTCGCTTGCCGTAACCGTAAGAGTGAGATGCGTCTGCTGTCCTATCAGAATTTCGATAGAGTCCAGACGTGCCTCCACGCTTACCTGTGCCTGCAGCGTTGCCACCACGGCACAGAGAAACATCATTGTTGAGATTAGTCGCTTCATGGCCTGCTGTCTGTACTAACTTTTCGTCCTGCGCCTGAAGAGCAGCATCAACTGTTTCACATAGTCCTCGTTGGTGGCAATGCTTATCATGTCGACACGACTGCGCGTCATGGCGTCGTTGAGTTGCTGCTGACGGCGGTTCCAGTACTGCTCATGCACCTGGCGCAGCCGGCGACTGCCGGTATCAATATACTGCTCGTGACCCGTCTCTGCATCAACGACACGCATCAGTCCCACGTCGGGCAACTGGCGCGCAATGAGGTCATACACCTGTATTGCCACCACGTCATGCTTTCTGCTGCATATCTGCAGAGCCTGCGAGAAATCCTGACGTGCATAGAAGTCGCTCAGCACAAAGGCCGTGCAGCGCCGCTTGGCTACACTGGTAAGAAATTCCAGCGCTCCCTGTACGTCAGTGCGTCGGCTCGTCGGCTTGAAGTCAAGCATCTCGCGTATTATGTAAAGTATGTGACGGCGTCCCTTTTTTGGCGGAATGTATTTCTCTATATGGTCTGAGAAAAAGGCCACCCCGATCTTGTCATTATTCTGAATGGCAGAGAACGCCAGTGTTGCGGCAATCTCAGTCACCAAGTCGCGCTTCATCTGCCGACGTGTGCCGAAGTCAAGCGACCCACTGACATCGATGAGAAGCATCACGGTCAGTTCGCGCTCCTCTTCAAACACTTTCACGTAAGGCCGGTGGAAACGTGCCGTGACATTCCAGTCGATATCGCGCACGTCGTCGCCATACTGATATTCGCGTACTTCGGAGAAAGCCATGCCACGCCCTTTGAAGGCCGAGTGATACTGGCCTGCAAAGACATTGGAACTAAGGCCGCGGGCCTTAATCTCTATCTTCCGTACCTTTTTCAGTATTTCCGATGTTTCCATCCTCTGCAATTCTCATGTTGGAATTGTCCTCCTACGGTATCAGGGCACTTCAACCTTGTTGATAATCTTGGAAACCATCTCTTCGCTCGTCACGTTGGAAGCCTCAGCCTCGTAGGTAAGTCCTATGCGATGGCGCAGCACGTCGTGGGCCACTGCCCTGACATCTTCGGGCACCACGTAGCCACGGCGCTTGATGAAGGCAAACGCACGGGCAGCCTTGGCAAGGTTAATCGACGCACGCGGTGAGCCGCCAAAGGCTATCAGGTCTTTCATGTCCTTCAGTCCGTAGCGGTCGGGATAGCGTGTAGCGAAGACTATGTCGGCTATATATTGTTCTATCTTCTCGTCGATGTACACCTGACGCACCACATCGCGCGACTTCAGTATCTCGTCTGCCGTAGTGACAGGCGATACAGCAGGCAGGGCACCGGCAATATTCTCACGTATGATGCGCTTCTCCTCATCAAGCGTAGGATAGTCGATTACCACCTTCAGCATGAAGCGGTCCATCTGTGCTTCAGGCAGCGGATAAGTTCCTTCTTGCTCTATCGGGTTCTGCGTAGCCATCACAAGGAATGGCGAAGGCAGGTCGAAGGTCTCGTTGCCTATCGTCACCTGTTTCTCCTGCATGGCTTCGAGCAGTGCGCTCTGCACCTTTGCCGGGGCACGGTTTATCTCGTCGGCAAGCACGAAATTGGCAAAGACAGGACCTTTCTTCACCTGGAAGCGCTCGTCTTTCTGCGAATAAATCATTGTGCCTGTAACGTCGGCCGGCAGCAGGTCGGGAGTAAACTGTATTCTGCTGTAGGATGCATCGATGAGTTGCGCCATTGTCTTTATGGCCAGCGTCTTTGCCAGTCCCGGCACACCTTCCAGCAGTATGTTTCCATCACTGAGCAGCCCGATAAGCAGCGATTCTACCAGATGTTTCTGTCCTACTATCACGCGATCCATTCCCGCCACAAGATTAGTGACGAAGCCGCTCTGCTGTTCTATCCGGATATTCAGTTCACGGATATCAATTGATTCTGCCATTTTCTATTATGCTTTATGGTTTTTTCTTTCTTCTACGTCAGTTCGTAAGGCCCCATAGGCACGCTTCGCTTAAGCACTTCCAACTGGAAGTCGGCTCCAGCCACGATGCCGTAGTCGCGCAGCAGTCCCTCTACGGTCTTGCGCGCCAGTTCGGGGTGATTGTTCTCTTCACTCAGATGGCACAGCCAGACATAGCGCAGCGCCTCCGTGACATTTTCCACAAGAGCCAGCGCACAGTCGCGGTTGCTCAGATGACCCGTAGGCGACAGAATACGATCCTTAAGGAATTGCGGATAGGGCCCGTTCTGCACCATTTCGGTGTCATGGTTTGCCTCTATCACCAGATAGTTGGCGCGCGAAATGTAGCGTTTCATCTCGTCGGTGACATGTCCTGCATCGGTAATGATTACAAACGTGACATTCTCTGCCACTATCTCATAGCCGACATTGTCGCTGCTGTCGTGGGGAACTCCAAACGGCGTTACGGTGAAATCACCTATCTGCATCGTAACACCCTTCTGGATGTCGCAGGCAAGTTTGCCCTGTATCTTGTGCTGCACGCAGTAGTTTCTGCCGATGCCGACGTGCACTTCGTGGGTGGCATAGACGGGCAACTGGAAGTCATGGCTTAGCGACCCGACAGACTTAATGTGGTCAGCATGGTCGTGGGTAATCAAAATATGATGCACCTGCGACAAACTAAGGCCAAAGTCCTTGAAATCCTTCTTCAGACCGCGCAATCCTACTCCTGTATCTATCAATAGTCCATCCGTCGGTGTCGTGAGAAGATAGCAATTACCGCTACTGCCACTGCCAAAGGATATAAATTTCAGCATTATAATGAACAAATTTTGCGCAAAAGTACAAAATTATTCGTTATCCATATTCTCTCTTCACCTTTTTTACTATCTTTGCATTGCTTTTTTTATAATATTTAAGTTTATGCGACGCTACGCTTGGATTATTCTTGTCACGCTGCTTTCTGCCTGTGGTTGGTTGGGCGACAGACGACTGAGCGGACCTGAGCGGGCCGCTCTGCAATGGGCCGAAGAATATTTCAATTTTCAGTTGGAGCGTTCGGCACAGCATGCCACTCCCGAAAGCATGCGCTGGCTGCAGTTTGCAGCATCCAACATAAGCGATGCCGACATTGACGCGGTGCGAAGCAGCGATTACGCAGTAGAGGTGGAAGCACTGGGCAACGACGCCCCCGAAGCCGACTCTCTCACCGTGGTACGTATAGAGGTTCGCAACGCATTCTTGCCAAAGGATATCGGCAATGGCGTTGAGGCCGTAAAGCGTGCCACGTTTGCCATTCCCATGAAGAAGCGCGACGGCCGCTGGATGGTCCATCTCAGCAGCGTGCCGCGCCCCTTGCCTTAGGCTTACGCCTCAGCCTTCAGTGTGCGCATGGCATTTAGCACAGCCAGCACCGTCACTCCCACATCGGCAAACACCGCCATCCACATTGTAGCCATTCCCACGGCAGCAAGTATCAGCACAGCCACCTTTACACCAATGGCAAACTCCACATTCTGTCGCGCTATTGCTATAGTGCGCTTGGATATGCGTATTGCCGTGAGCAGTTTCTGCGGACTGTCGGTCATAAGCACCACGTCGGCTGCCTCTATTGCAGCATCGCTGCCGAGCGCTCCCATTGCCACACCTATGTCGGCACGTGCCAGTACCGGCGCATCATTTATACCGTCGCCTACAAAGGCAAGCGTCTCCCCCTTTGCGTGCGATTCCTCAAGCATTCTCTCAACATGCGCCACCTTGTCTGACGGCAGGAGAGCGGCATGATACTCGTCAATATTCAGTTGACGCGCCACGTCGGAGGCAACAGCCTCCTGGTCGCCGGTAAGCATGACACTGCGGTGCACACCCATCTCGCGCAGATTCTCTATAGTGGCCGCGGCATCGCTTTTCACCTTGTCGGCAATGACCACATGGCCTGCATACTTGCCGTCTATGCTGACGTGCACCGTAGTGCCTACGTGGTGACAGGCATGCCACTTCGCGCCCTCGGCATCCATCATCCGCTCGTTGCCCACGCTGACCATATGGCCGTTCACCCTTGCGCGCACACCATGGCCCGCCACTTCCTCTACGTCCGTCACCTCGCAGTCGTCGTGTTCCTTTGGATAGGCTTCGAGAAGCGACATGGCGATAGGATGCGTGCTGTAGCGCTCCACATGCGAAGCCAGATGAAGCAGGTGTTCGGTGTCGCACTCCTCGGGATGCACTGCTTCCACCTGGAATGTGCCATGTGTCAGTGTGCCGGTCTTGTCGAACACCACAGTGCCAAGGTGCGCCAGCGCGTCCATATACGATGCGCCCTTCACGAGCACTCCACTGCGCGAAGCCCCTCCTATACCGCCGAAGAACGACAGCGGCACAGAGATGACCAGTGCACACGGGCACGACACCACAAGGAACGTGAGGGCGCGGTAGAGCCACGTATGGAATGTCGCGGCGAAGTTGCCCGACAGCAGTGGCGGCAGCACGGCGAGCAGAAGAGCCATCACTACAACTATCGGCGTATACACGTGCGCGAAACGCGCTATGAATGTTTCGCTGCGCGATTTCTTCTCGCCAGCCTGCTCCACGAGTTCTATTATTTTCGCCACGGTCGACTGCCCGAACGTCTTCGTCACCTTGACAAAAAGCGCTCCCGTCAGGTTGACACATCCTGAGAGCACCTCGTCGCCGGTCTGTATTTCCCTGGGAGCGCTCTCTCCTGTCAGTGCCACTGTGTTAAGGCTCGACGCACCATCCGTCACAATTCCGTCGAGAGGTATTTTCTCGCCAGGTCGCACCACGATAGTCTCTCCTATGGCCACTTCCTCTGGCGACACTCTGCTTTCCTCCTTCTGTCGCACCACGTTGGCATAGTCGGGTCTGATTTCCATAAGATGCGATATCGACTTTTTGCTGCGATGTTCTGCTATATGCTCAAACAGTTCGCCGAGTTCAAACAGCAACATCACGGCTACAGCCTCTGGAAACTGAGGTTCTGCGTCAGGCAGAAATCCTATGAGCAGTGCGCCCAGCGTGGCTATCGTCATAAGCAGGTTCTCGTCGAACGGCTCCCGCTCGGCTATTCCTTCCGCAGCCTCCATCAGCACTTCGCCTCCTGCCACGAGATAAGGCACCAGATATACCAGCAGCAACTGCCATGTTGCCAGTTGCGTTGTATGCTCCACCACTACGGCCACGGCAAGCAGTGCTGCAGCCACAACAAGTCGAATAATGTGATTTTTCATTTGCTTCTCTTTTTTTCTCGTCTGCAAAGGTACAGCCAATGTTTTGCAACTCGGTTGCAAAGTGACGCAACGCGAAAAATTCCTGCACACGACTTGTGGAAATTCCAGGCATGCGTTTCTCGCGCGCGCGCGTTTAAAAGAAAAAGGTGTTGTAATCCTGACTCAGATTCCGCTAATAGTTGCTTCCGCGTTTCAGTCCACTAAGATAGCAACACGCACCTGCCAGCACCAGCAGCAGTCCTGTCAGCAGCCACGCGTTGGTGGTGGCGCGGAGCACATAGGCCACAGCAAGCACAGCCACTCCAAGCACGATGGCACACAGTCCGGCAACCGACAAAACATGAAAAGAGCCTCTCATCAGCAATGTAAAAAATATCCCTGCAAAATTACTAATAAGGGTATGAAAAGAGGAAAAACTCTTCAAAAAATTTGCATCCGACTTAATAATATACTATATTTGCCAACGATAAGTTTTCAGCCACAAATGGTGGGCTTCACCCACCGATTACAACTTATCATTTTTTTCGAGGTTGGTAGCGTCCTGCACCAACCTCCCTTTTTTTCACAAAATTCTACACGAAAATTGGGTTATCATAAAGTGTTTTCGTATTTTTGCACCCAAACACTAAAACTACTACTACATGAAGCGAATTCTTCAACTGCTCGTGCTGGGTCTTCTTGTGCCTGTTTTTGCACAGGCAAAGGCATGGGACGAGTCCGAGTATCAGCGAATCCTGCAAAGTATCAAAGCCCCGGAGTTTCCACAGAAAGATTTTAATGTCACTAAGTATGGCGCCAAGACGTCAAACACCGCTGCAAAAAATCAGAAAGCCATTCAGAAGGCCATTGACACCTGCGCCAAGAAAGGCGGCGGCCGCGTGGTGGTGCCTGCAGGCACTTTCCTCACCGCAGCCATCGAACTGAAGTCGGGTGTCAATCTCGTGGTAGAGAAAGACGCTGTATTGCAGTTTGCTTTCGAGCCGGAACTCTATCCTATAGTAGCCACTCGCTGGGAAGGTCTCGACTGCTGGAATCTCAGTCCTTGCATTTATGCCTTCAAGCAGAAGGATATTGCCATCACTGGCGAAGGCACGATAGACGGCGGCGGCACCAACGAGACATGGTGGAAGTGGAACGGCAATCCACACTACGGCTACAAGCCCGGCATGGTGAGCCAGCGCAACGGCTCGCGCGCCCGTCTGCTGAAATCTGCCGAAGACGGAGTGCCTATGGACGAGCGCCGCTTCAGCAAGGACGACGGTCTGCGCCCACAACTCATCGGGCTCAACCAGTGTGAGAATATCCTGATGGAGAATGTCACACTGCTGCGCTCTCCGTTCTGGGTTATCCACCCACTGCTCTGCAAGAATGTCACCGTGCGCGGCATGAAGATAACCAACGACGGTCCTAATGGCGACGGCTGCGACCCTGAGTCGTGCGACGGCGTGCTGATAGAGAGGTGCTTCTTCAACACGGGCGACGACTGCATAGCCATAAAGTCGGGACGCAACAACGACGGCCGTCTCTGGAACCGTCCCTCCGAGAATATCATCATTCGCGACTGCGAGATGAAGAACGGCCACGGCGGAGTGGTCATCGGTTCGGAGATTAGCGGTGGCTGCCGCAATGTGTATGCCGAGAACAACGTCATGGACTCGCCCGAATTGGAGCGCGTCATCCGCATCAAGACAAACACATGCCGTGGCGGCATCATAGAGAATATCAATGCGCGTAACATCAAGGTCGGCGTGTGCAAGGAGAGCGTGCTGAAGATAAATCTCGACTACGAGCACAACGAGATTTGCTGCCGCGGCTTCCTGCCCACCGTGCGCAACGTCAATATCGAGAACATCACCTGCGAGCGCTCGCAGTATGGCGTTCAGGTCATAGCCCTCGACTCTGTATGCAATGTCTACGACATCAATGTCAAAAACTGCCGCTTCAATGGCGTCCGCGAAGGCAACAGCATCAAGGGACAGACGCGCGACATCCATTTCGACCAGTTGTATATCAACGGCTCGATGGCTCTGCAGAAAATGCCCTACAAGCACTATTCCGAATGGCTCACCTATTCCGAGATGCAGCGCACGCCGCAATCATACATGCTCGACTTCGCCAAGAAGCCCAAGTGGTCGTATGTGATGGGAATAGAACTGGAAGCAATGCTTGACACTTATCTGAAGTATGGCGGCGACGCCATACTTCGTTATTGTAAGGAGTATACCGACACCATGATAGGTGACAAGGGCGACATCCGCGGCTACAAGATAGAAGACTACAACCTCGACAACATCCGCACAGGCCATTTCGTCACGCGCATGTACCAGCACTGGCCTGAACAGAAGAACCTGCTCGCCATGCAACTTATGATGCGCCAGTTGCAAGACCAGCCGCGCACCAAGGCCGACCATGTCTTCTGGCACAAGGCCATCTACAGTTACCAGGTGTGGCTCGACGGCATTTTCATGGGACTGCCATACCGTGTGCTGACAGCCCCCATCACCACGGCAGCCAAGGACAAGAAGAAGGGCGCTGTCACTAAAATCTACGACGATGCCGTCGACCAGTTGAAAGTAACCTACGAACGCACCCTCGACCATCAGACCGGCCTCAACCGCCATGCCTACGACGAGACACGCAAGGCTTTCTGGGCCAACACGGAGACTGGTCTCTCACAGCACTGCTGGGGCCGCGCCCAAGGCTGGTACACGATGGCTCTTATAGAAGTGCTTGACGCACTGCCTGCCGACTATGCGCGCCGCGCAGAGGTAATAGACCTGCTGAAGAAAGACTTTGACGCCATACTGAAATGGCAAGACAAGAAGAGCGGTGTGTGGTATCAGGTGATGGATTCGCCAGGTCGCGAAGGCAACTACCTTGAGAGCACCTGCTCTGCCATGTTCACATACGCACTGCTGAAAGCCTACCGCAAGGGATACGTCGGAGCCAGATATCGCGATGCCGGTATCCGTGCATACCGAGGCATGACAAACAACTTCATCCGCGTCAATGCCGACAAGACCATCTCGCTCACCAACTGCTGTTCGGTGGCTGGTCTCGGCCCTGCGGCCACCGACGAGGTGCTGGCAGCAATGAAGCAGGTCAACCCTAAAGGCACCGTGAAGGAAAACCGCCGCCGCGACGGCAGTTACCAATACTATCTCAGCGAGCAGATACGCGACAACGACGCCAAGGGCATAGGCCCGTTCATCTGGGCAAGCCTTGAGATGGAGATGCTGGGATACACTACAGAAAACCTGACAGCCTCGATCAATCGCGAGGCTGTTCTTTTTCGCAACAACCCCGTCATAACCAGTGCCGACACGCTGTCGTCGCTCAGCGTGGGCAACGGCCACTTCTGCACCACCGTGGACATCACCGGCATGCAGACCTTTGTCGACGAATACAAGAACGGCATTCCCCTCAATGCCATGAGCGACTGGGGCTGGCACTCCTTTTTCAACACGCAGCAACTCTCCCATTCGGAGACTCTCGGCACCACCGACCTCGGCCACGGCCATAAGGAAGTGTATGCCGTGGAATACAAGAAGGGCGGACGCCAGCAGCAGGCAACGAGCTACTTCCGCACCAATCCCCACCGCCTCAATCTGGCAGCCATCGGACTGCAACTGGCAAACCAACCTCTCCGTCTCTCGCAAATAACCGACATCCGTCAGGAACTGCAACTGCTCGACGGGCAGATAGAGTCCCGTTTCAAGGCCGACGGAACGCCGGTCAACGTCACCACGATAGCCATGCCCGACCGCGACTGCGTGGCATGGCGCATACAGTCGCCACTGCTGAAGAGCGGCAGCGCCAAGGTTAGCATACGCCTGCCCTACCCCACAGGCAAGCATGCCGACGACGCCAGCGACTGGACCAGCGCCGCCAAGCACACATCGACCATCGTAAGCAGCGACGAGAAGAGTGCCGTGATACAGCACGACATCGATGCCACGACATATTTCGTGATTATAAGATGGGACGGCACGTCAAGGATAGAGAAGACTGCCGACCACCACTTCACGCTCTCTACCGACGACGGCGTTCTCGCCTTCTCCGCAGAGTATCTTCCTGCCTCTGCCGACATCACGAAGCGCAACATCGACCTGCCTTTTGAAAATCTGGTGAAGCAGAGCCAGCGCGCATGGCACTCCTTCTGGCGCGAGACGGCATTTGCCGACTTCGGCCAGTGTACTGACCCACGCGCCAAGGAACTGGAGCGCCGCGTTGTGCTGTCGCAGTATCTCACACGCATCAACTGCGCCAACTCCATGCCTCCGCAGGAGACTGGCCTGACATACAACACATGGTTTGGCCGCCCACATCTCGAGATGACATGGTGGCACGCCGTCGACTTTGCCCTGTGGCATCAGCCGAAGGTTGTGGAGCAGATGCTCCGCTGGTATAACGAAGTGGCCTGGCCCGAAGCAAAGAAGATAGCACAGCGACAGGGCTTCAGCGGACTGCGCTGGATGAAGATGACCGACCCGTGGGCTGGCGAGGCTCCGTCGAACACAGGCTCATTCCTTATCTGGCAACAGCCCCACTACATATATCTCGCCGAGGAGATGTATCGCGACGCACCAACAGCGGAGACTCTGAAGCGCTACGGCAAGCAGGTGGAGGAGACAGCCGAATTCATGGCCGACTTTGTTTCTTCCGTAAAGTCTGCAAAGACAGGAAGCACCGTCTACCACCTGCAGGGAGCAACAGCCATGCAGGAGTCAATGTCGAAAGACTTCTCTTACAACCATCCTTTCGAACTGGCCTACTGGCGCTACGGACTGAGCGTGGCACAGCAGTGGCGCGAGCGCCAGGGACTGCCGCGCCGTGCAGAATGGGACGACATCATAGCCCATCTGTCACCTCTGCCAGTAAACGACGGCCTATATACTGCCGGCCTGCCTCTGCATCCCTTCGACAAGAATGCCAAGAGCCAGCAGTTCGACCCGTTCCGCAACTACGCCCCTGGCAAGACCATCAGCGAACAGGATTTCCTGCTGAAGTGCCGCTCCGACCATCCCGCCGTGCTCGGTGCGATAGGACTGCTGCCTCTCGGCACGGCAAAGGCCGACAGCGCCACGGCAGTAAAGACGCTGCTGTGGGTGATGGAAAACTGGAACTGGGCAACGACATGGGGCTGGGACTACGGCATGACAGCCATGACTGCAGCCCGACTGGGACAGCCCGAAGTGGCACTTGACGCGCTGCTCATCGACACTCAGAAAAACACATATCTCAAACAGGGCCATAATTTCCAGACGGCCGACCGCCTGCGTCTCTACCTGCCAGGCAATGGCGCACTGCTCACTGCCGTCGCCATGATGTGCGCCGGCTGGGACGGATGCGAGCAAGTGCTCAACCCTGGCTTCCCACAGGACGGACGCTGGCAGGTGCGCTGGGAAGGACTGCAGAGAATGCAGTGAGTTGCTGAATTTTAAGGAAATAAGTTAAAAAAACATTTTTTTCGCTTGGCATAACATAAAAGGCTTATCTTTGCACACAACAATAACGACTAACAACAATACTAAACGATATGAAGAAATTTTGTCTCACTCTGATTACATGTGCTCTTGCTGTGGCAGCATCGGCACAGGCACCGGCATTTCCCGGCGCTGAAGGCCATGGGCGCTACGTCACAGGCGGGCGCGGCGGCAAGGTGATCCACGTAACCACGCTCAACGACTCTGGCACAGGCTCGTTCCGCGAGGCGGTGAAAGGCAACGACAAGAAGATTGTAGTGTTCGACGTGGCTGGTGTCATTGCCCTCAGCAGCAATGTCAACATCGGTGCCAACACGACCATTGAGGGCCAGACGGCTCCAGACCCGGGCGTTACGCTGCGCTACTACACCGTAAACCCTGCCGGCAACAACATCATAATACGCTTCGTGCGCTTCCGCCGCGGACAGGAGAAAGACGTCAACGACGGCGCCGACGCTTCCACTGCGCGCCACTACACTGGCATCATCTTCGACCACTGTTCCCTCTCGTGGAGCATTGACGAGGTGGCATCGTTCTACGACAACAACAACTTCACCATGCAGTGGTGTACGATAGCAGAAAGCCTCTGCAATGCAGGCCATAACAAGGGCGCCCACGGATACGGCGGCATCTGGGGCGGCAAACTGGCCTCCTTCCACCACAATCTCATAGCCCACGTCAACAACCGCTCGCCGCGCTTCAACGGTGCGCGCTACAACTGGCCGGACTATACCGGCAACATGCTCTACAACCAGTACAACTGGGAAAATGCAGTACAGGCAGAGAACGTCGATTTCCGCAACTGCGTGATATACAACTGCGGCAACGGATGCTACGGCGGTCCTGGCGGCGGCAAGATCAACATGGTGAACAACTACTTCAAGACGGGGCCTGCAGGCACCACAAGCCGCCTCACTACCGTAACCGTAGGCAGCAGCGGCAACTCCGAAGGCTACTCCATTTACTGGACCATGACCAGCCGCTACTATCTTGCAGGCAACCAGATCAACAGCACCACCAATGCCGGATGGAGTTACATGGCCTACGACGACGGCACCTATACCATCAACAGCAAGCGCTACAGTCCCGACCCCAATCACTACAACGGTGAAAGCGAGACATACGTCAAGAATAGCGACGGCACCGACTGCATCTGCATACAACTCGACGAGCCAGGACCTACAGGCGAAGTGACAACCCACACCGCAGCAAAGGCCTTCAGCAAGGTGCTTGACTACGCCGGTGCATCGCTTGTGCGCGACAATGTCGACGAGCGCTATATGACCGAGACGCGTAACGGCACCGCCACCTACAGTGGTTCCGTCACCGGCAAGAAAGGCCGCATCGACGTGGTGAGCGACGTGAACGGTTATACCGAGGCCAACTTCGGCACAGGAGCCCGTGCAGCCGGCTTTGACAGCGACAACGACGGCATGCCCGACGCATGGGAGACAGCCAACGGCCTCAACCCCAACAGCGCAGCCGACGCCCAACTCTACACGCTCGACCCGAAGAAATACTACACTAACGTAGAACTCTATGCCAACTCGCTCGTGCAGGAGATAATGCTCGGCGGCAATGCCGACGGCGACGATGCCGTGAAGGAATACTATCCTGCCTACACCAAGGAAGACGGCACGAAGGTGGAAGCCATCAACTACACCTCAAGTTCTACTGAGCCGACGGGCGACACCGTAGCCGACGGCGACATCACATGGCCCATGAGCGAGGGCACGGAGCAGCCTGCCTACGAGTTCTCATCGGCTATCGGCGACTACCTCAGCGCTATCAGCGTTACTATAGGCTCACACCTCAAGGTTGTCGACAGTAAAACCAACGGCGACATTGTGATGACGCGATACACCATCACCGACGAGACTTCCGACAACGCTGCCACCAACGACAATGCTGTGCGCTTCAACATCACTCCTGCCGACGGCTATAAGTTCCAGCCCACGGCAGTGGCATTCCAGGCAACACGCTTCGGCACCGACCACGGCATGTTCTCTGCCAACTGGGAATACAGCGACGGCGAGCCTGTCATCATAGCACAGGGCCAACTTGCCAACCGCGACAACGCCACACCAAAATACACCACGGTGAACGAGGTCGTGGCAGGTACCGCCACCGACAAGGCCAGCGCCCTCGCCATCCACCTGTTCGACATTCCCTACAACACCAACACCAAGACCATGGGACTGGCCAATGTCGTGGTAAGTGGAAATATCGTGAAGGAAGGTCAGACGGGCATCAGCACTCCTGTGACGCTCTCCATCCCCGTAGCCGACGGCTACTACGACATGCAGGGACGCCGCACGCAGCAGCCCACCCGTCAGGGTGTCTACATTTCCGGCGGTCGCAAGGTGATAGTGAAGTAACCCGACAACGCTTATACACAACAAAAAAGAGTTCCCTCGGGCGAGGGAACTCTTTTTCATATTTTTCGCAAACCCACACCAAACAATTACAGCAGTTATAATTTTTAAAAACACTGTTTTTATTTTCGTAAACACTGTTTTTATTTTTAAAAACACTGCTGTAATTTTTTTAAACACTGCATTTTCTGAAATTAAAAGCGCTGTGGTAATTTCCAACACAAAAAGAAATTAGTGGCACGGCCTGTTGCCGCACCACTAACGCGTTTTCTTTCTCAGAAGAGTCGCTTACTTCTTAACGACCTTCTTGCCGTTCTTCACTACGAGGCCCTTGCTGTCAGCAGCAACTCTCTGGCCAGCGAGGTTGAACTGAGCGTCATTCAGCACAGTAGCCTTTACGGTCTGAATGCCAGTAGCGGTAACGAGTTCAAAAGCATAGAAGTTAAGAGCACCTACAGGATAGGTGATGGCTACAGTGCCTGCAACGACAGCAGCGCTGACAACAGGGAATACCTTCTTATCTACACCCTCAATCTGTACTGTTACGTAGTCTGATGCTTCATCCTCCTTGATAACTTTGTTGATAAGTTCAGCATCATTCTGCTTCAAGACGACATTACGATTCGTTTCGCTGCTTTTCGCTGTACGAACATAAACTTTCAGCGTGCCAGCCTCAGGAATAGTCAACGATAGACTGTTCTGCGACGTCGACTTACCGCCCACTTTCAAGCGATAGTCGAAACTCTTTTGCGCATCGGTATCACCAAAGTACGCTGTATTTTTGTCTACTGACATCTTATCGTTTGTGTCAGTGGCAGTCAGCACAAATCCATTCGAACCATAGGTTTCGGCTGCAACTTTACCTGCTTCGATGACTTCTGTCCATTTGATTGTCTGTGCGTTAGCACTCAGTGCCATAGCGGCTACTGCAATAAGAGTAAAAATTTTCTTCATAAGCATTTTTTGTTTAAGAGTTGTTAATATAAAGATGGTTTCACACTTTGCAAAAGTACACATTGTCAACGACATGGCAAAAAAACAAGCCACGTTTTTCTTGCAAAAAAACGTCGCAATCGTTTACGTGCTTTTTTTTTGAAAATATTTCGTTCAAAAATGCGGCCATTCGCAATTAATTGCTACTTTTGCCACTTGACAAGATACGTCTGACAACTACTGACAAAATTAATCAATAACAAAAACTGACACTTTATGGAAAAACATTTACGCAAAATCGGAGCATTGTTCTCAATGTTCTTGTTAGCGATTGCAAGCGTAGCAGCCACTCAGGCACTGAACTACGCTTCGACTTTCCGTGACATTAAGGCTACTCTGACAGAACTGCAGAGCCTCGCCACAGAGAGCGAGGTTTACATCACCGTTGCAGAAGACGGAACAATCAAACAGACCGACAATGCCGACGAGGCCGCAGCAACGCTGAAAGGCAAATGGCACGGAACGAGTTACGGCTGGTCATCATTCACAGCCGATGTGCCCGTCAAGGGATGCGTGAAGATTACCTACGCCACCCACGACTTCGGCAACGACATAGTAGTGACCAACGACGCAGGCACACAGGTGGCTAAACTCAACACCACAGGCGCCAAATGGTCGTCTAATCCAAACAACGTCGTTGTTGCCTACTACCGTATCAACGAAGCCACAACGTTGCACTTCAGCAAGGCCAACTACAACCCTTATTTCGCTGTAGAGGCCATTGACGAGGCTGACCTGCCCGCAGAGGTGACGAATTACACCGTGACCTTCGCCGCAGGCGAGGGCACAGGCACTGCTCCTGCCGCTATCGAAGTGGAAGCCGGAAGCAAGATTACTGCTCCGAAGAACTATTACCTCTACAAGGAGGGCTACACACTGACTGGCTGGAACGACGGCACAACGACCTACGCCGTCGGCGCGGAGATTGCTCCTGAGGCCGACATGACGCTGACCGCCGTCTTTACCGAGAACGAGGTCTCGCTGGCCGACCGCACTGATGCCGTCACCATCAGTTACGACCTGAGCGGATACAACGACAACCCGAAGTACAAATTCGAGAGCGGCAACGGCATCATCGTCACACAGGCTACCGTCAACGGAAAGAGCATTGACGTGAAGGTTGACGTAGACGCTACTAACGGCAAGTTCGCCCACAACGGCAGCGGATGGCATTATGTGTTGGCAGGCACCAAGGTGACCGTTCCTTCAGCCAAGGACGCAACCATCGCCGTCAGCACCTATAACGATGAGGGGGCCACATCGATGACGTTTGCCGGCAACAAAGGCACTGTCAGCAACAAAGTTGTCAGTTATACCGCCACTGCAGAGGCTGCTACCTGCGAGATTGCCCAGGTGGAAAACAACTACTGGAACAAACTGACCATCACCCTGCCCGCAGTAGAGAGCGACGAACCTGGCGAAGAAACGGCCCACACCTGGGACTTCACCCAGTGGAGCGAGACTACGGTTGAGAACCTGAAGGCCGAGGCAGCAAAAGTCACCGTGAGTGATGATGGTACTTCCGTCACAGACGGTGGCGATGCCAAGTGGACTGATTGCGAAAAGACTTCGAAGAACACCACTTACGAGGCTTCGAAGGACAACTGCTTCTGGTCGGTCGCCACACCCAATGCCGACGGCGAACTGGAGGCCAACGGCGTTGTCATTGAAGAGCTGAAAGGACTGGTATGGAACGAGACCTACTCTAAGGCCCGCTCATTGGCCATCGCCGTGAACTATCCTGAGACATCGTTAGGCAGCTACGCCGGCGGTGCATACCTCTGGCTTGGTGGCGGCGGCAAGAACGTGCCTTGCTTCACCATCAATAATGTGAAGGTGGGTTCGGAGCTGACCGTCGTGGCCGAGTCGCACAAGCCAAGCGATGGCCGTGGCGTCATCCTCTATCAGAACAGTCTGGACGATGCCAACCAGATGGGCGAGGCCTTCAAGCCCACCACGAAGGACAGCTACACCTGGACTGTCACCGGCCCCGAGGGTGCCGAGCTGGTAAACGTGGTGTTCTACAACACCAGCGGCTGCCACATCTACAGCATTACGGCCGAGATTGGCGAGCCTGCTGACGAACCCGGCGACGAACCCGGCGACGAGCCCACCGTACTCTTACAGGACATTGCCGCCACATGGGACTTCACCGACGCCACGGTAGCCAATGCCGCAGCAGCCCTCTCGGGCAGCACAGAGGCCGGCACCATCGAGAGCAACGGCCTGGTGCTGACCATCGAGCCTAACGGCAAGACCATCCGTAACAACGGCAACAGCATACAGACAGGCGACGGCGTGGTGTTCAAGGTTCCCGTGCAGGGCAACAAAGACGTTGTCACAGTGGTTGGCTATGCTTCTCCTTACTTTGACTACTCCATAGGCGGCATCGACGCCACTGAGGCCACCACCGAGTACAAGGCCAAGGCTGCCGACGTGGCCCAGGGCTACGTAGAGGTGGTGAACAAGGGACAGTACCTCATCTCCATCAGCGTGCTGCAGGTGTCTCCCTTCCAAGAGAAGCCGCTCTACCAGACCGACTTCTCTGACTGGACGGCTGCCAAGGCTGCTACCAGCGCATCGACCGTGACCAAGACCACGAAGTACAGCAAGGAGACGCTCGACTTCACGCTCTACAACACGGCTGTCACGAGTGTCACCGACACCAAGTTCTCTTCATATACCGAACTGCCTCACATGGCTCTGCAGGCCGCCAAGGCTGCCGACCCCTACGTGATGACATCGACGCTGGCTTCTATCACCAAGGTGCGCTACATCCACGGTGCCACCGGTGGCAGCCGCGGCTGGAAGCTTGAGGCCAAGGGCGACGGCGATGCCGACTGGGTGGTCATCAGCGATGCATACGCCAATCCTGCCGCATGGAGCGAGGTGACAGCCGAGGTGAACCGCACCAACGTGCAGCTGCGCTGGACTAACCTGAATTCCTCGCAGAACGCCTATATGTTCGAACTCGACATCTACGGCATGGTAGACATGGGCAACAGTCCTGCATTAGGCACCTTCATGGCCAATGGCGAGACCTATGTGGCCGGCGACATCTTCGAGGAGCAGAGCGACGGCACGATGGGCGCCACCATCGAACTGTCGAAGAGCGTGGCCATGATTTCTGAGAGCAATCCTCTGACCGACCTCGTGGCCGACAACGGCGAGGTGGGCACCGTGACCTACCAGGGCACCGAGACCGCCTGCACCGTGACCATCCCCGTCACCTTAGGCGAGACCACGCTCAACTATGTGGCCAAGTTTGTGCAGAAGCCCGACTTCACGCTGACTTACTACAACACCGACGGCTCATCAATGGGCACACAGCAGGTGGAGAAGGATGCCACCATCGGCACCTTCGCCTACGACTATGCCACGGCTACTGCTGCCGAGGGCCAGAAGGTGCGCGGCTGGTTCGTGGCTGCCGACGGCGGACGCAAGTTCACCACCGACGAGGTCATCACCGCCAACACCGCCCTCTATGCCGTGCAGACCCCCGTTGAGGTGCAAAGCCCCAGCGAGCGCTACACTTTCAACCTTAACGACCAGTACTTCTATGCCGAAGACCACGAGGCATTCAACCCCGAGGGCAGCGGCAAGTTCCACGACACCACCCACGGATGGTCGTTCAGCAACGGCGACAAGATTAACATCCTCGTGGGCGGCAATGCCACCATCACTCTGGGCCTCTGTGCCTATTCCGGCGGCAACGCCATCACCCTGACCAATGGCGAGGGCGAGACCGTGGCCACCATCGAGAACGACAAGGCTGGCACCGACGGCTCGATGGGCACTCTGAAGTACGAAGGCGAGGCCGGCACGTTGACCATCAACTTCAGCGGCTCCAGTTATTTGCACAAGTTGACTATTGCTAACCAAGCCGTTCCCGACTACACCTACGACGAAGAGACCAAGACCTTCACCGTCAAGGCCGGCAAGGTGGGCGGCTTCCTCGGTGCACTCGACGAGGCCAACGGCATGGGCGGCGTGACCATCTACCTGCCTAACGGCACCTACGACTTGGGCAACGACTGCCTGACCACCATCTCCGGCGAGGACATCACCATCAAGGGTGAGAGCCAGGAAGGTGTCGTCATACAGAACCTGCCGAAGGCCGAGGGCATCAGCATCACGGCTACGCTGCTGAACACCAGCCAGTACCTGACGCTGGAGAACCTCACGCTGAAGAACGCTTATCCTTACTACGACCCGACGACGGGCAAGGCCGCTGCCAATGCCGGACGTGCCGTCTGCCTGCAGGACAAGGGTAACTACACCGTATGCAAGAACGTGACGATGCTCAGCTATCAGGACACCTACTACAGCAACAACTCCAACGGCTACTTCTATTTCGGCGACTGCGAGATTCACGGACTGGTGGACTTCGTCTGCGGTGGTGGCGACGTATTCTACGAGAACACCCTGTTCTATCTTGAGAGCCGCGAGGTCACTGAGGGTAAGGGCGATGTGACCATTGCTGCTCCCAACGGTGCCAAGGAGTTTGGCTACGTGATGCAGAACTGCACCGTGGACTGCCACTCAAAGACCTTCAACTGGGGTCGCTCATGGGGAACTATCTCCAACCTGGCATGGCTGAACACCACGCTGAAGCAGCCCTCTGCAATAGTTTCCAGCCGCTTCACCGCTGCCGGCATGAACTGCGCTGCCGACGGATTCTATGAGTACAACACGATGAACGAGGACGGCGAGAACATCTCACCGTCGACCAACGTTATCAAGTTCACCCATTCCTCTGGCAACAAGGAGTATGAGACCATCCTCACCGCTGACGAGGCTGCCAAGTACGCCAAGGACAAGGTCTTTGCCAGCGCACCTCAGGAGTTCAAGGACCGTGTTGGTATCGTTGAAGGCGTTGCCAACGCTATCAGCAGCGTGAACGTTGAACGCCGTGTCAACGACGCTATCTACAACCTGCGCGGACAGCGCATCCAGCAGACACAGCGCGGCATCAACATCATCAACGGCCGCAAGGTGATGGTGAAATAATTCCGATAAAATAAAAAAATCAGAAAAAAACGGGCGCTTGCCTCGTGCAGGCACCCGTTTTTTGCAAATAAATTTGTAGGATTACAAAAAATTCCTAAATTTGCATTCAAATACGTTAAAAACACTATTTTTATTACTTACCTAAAACAAAAACTTATGTCTGTGAATTTGAAGAGTATGCGAAGTGCCCTTCTGCTTGTCCTCATTATGTTTGTCGGCAACTTAAGTGCACAGACCGTCAAGGTCAATGTGAAAGACTCTCAGGGCGAAGCAGTCATCGGTGCCAGCGTAATAGAACAAGGTACGCGCAACGGCGGTGTGACTGACTTCGACGGAAATTTCACCATCAAACTAACTGCTGGTAAGCCTATCGTTGTATCATACATCGGTATGAAGACCAAGACTGTTAACGCGAAAGGCCAGTCGGCTGTCAACATCGTACTGGAAGACGATGCCACAACACTCAACGACGTGGTGGTAATCGGCTACGGCTCGGTTAGAAAGAAAGACATCACTGGTTCGGTAGCCACTGTTAATGCCGACGCCATCACGGCTGTCCCTGTAGCAAACGCCACAGAGGCCCTGACTGGTAAGATGGCTGGTGTGCAGGTTACGACAACAGAAGGCTCGCCCGACGCCGACGTGAAAATACGCGTACGTGGTGGCGGTTCTATCACGCAGTCGAACGACCCGCTCTACATCGTTGACGGCTTCCCCGTGGAAAGCATCAGCGACATCGCTCCTTCTGACATCGAAGACATCACCGTGCTGAAAGACGCTTCGTCGACCGCCATCTACGGTTCGCGTGGTGCTAACGGTGTTATCCTCGTTACCACAAAGAGCGGTAAGGAGGGGAAAGTGAACGTCAACTACAACGTTTACTACAGTTGGAAGAAGATAGCCAAGAAATACGACGTTCTGTCGCCACGCGACTACGCTTCTTGGCAATACGAACTCTACCAGTTGCGCAACTCTCCCGACAAGTACTCCAAGTATTTCGGCAGTTTCCAGGATCTGGATATGTATGAAGGCATTCCTACCAACGACTGGCAGGATCAGACCTACGGTCGCGTAGGCCACACCTTCAACCACAACCTCAGCATCACTGGCGGTTCAGACAAGATGAAATACTCGTTTGGCTACTCGCACATCGACGACAAGGCCATCATGCAGTCGTCAAGTTTCAAGCGCGACAACCTCTCGCTTAAATTGAACCACAAGCCATCGAAGAAGACATCGCTCGACTATACTGTACGCTTCTCGCGCACCAATATCAACGGTGGCGGCGCCAACGAGCAGTCGAGTTCGTACAATACCGACAAGCGCCTGCGCCTTGCCGTGCAGTATGCACCATTCCCTGTAAGCGGTCTGACTGGTGACGATGAAGACACCGATGCCGGTAACAACTTCATCAGTCCTCTCACCTCTATCAAGGACAACGACCGTCGCCAGACACGTACTCAGTTGAACATGGGCGCTGCCTTCACATGGGAACTCTACAAGAACCTGAAGTTAAAGACTGAGGTCGGCTACGACTACTACCGCAACGACTCGAAGCGCTTCTTCGGTATGTCTACATACTACATTCAGAACGTACCGAGCGCTGCCAACCAAGACCACCCGGCAATCACGCTTGAGAAGCAGAACCGCTCTAAGATACGTAACACCAACACCTTGAACTACGACTTCAAGGCTCTCTTCGGCAAGGACAGCAAGCATCACCTGAACGCTCTGATCGGCCACGAGTACGTTATTCAGAAGAACGAAATGCTCACCACCACAGCCCACGGCTTCCCGACAACATTCTCAGCCGAAGACTGCTGGAACCTGACAACGCAAGGCTCTCCCTACGAGATTACCGACTTCTACTATCCCGACGACAAACTGCTCTCTTACTTCGGCCGTGTCAACTACGACTTCGACAGCAAGTACCTGCTGAGCGCTACGTTCCGTGCCGATGGTAGTTCTAAGTTTGCAGAAGGCAACCGCTGGGGCTACTTCCCCTCTGTAGCATTGGCATGGCGCATCTCTTCCGAGTCGTTTATGAAGTCTGCACAGGGCTGGCTCGACGACTTGAAACTGCGTCTGAGTTACGGTACTGCAGGTAACAACAACATTCCAAGCGGCGTGTCGCTCGCTCAGGAATACGAGCCAAAGGCTACGTCGTGGATCAACGGCTACACCTCATACTGGGCTCCTTCAAAGACAATGTCTAATCCTGACCTGAAATGGGAGACAACAATCACCCGCAACATCGGTCTTGACTACGTTCTCTTCGGCGGCAAGATCAACGGTGCCTTCGAATTCTACTGGAACAACACCAAGGATCTGCTCATCCAGTATCCTGTTTCCGGAACTGGCTACGACTACCAGTATCGCAACATGGGTGAGACACGCAACCGTGGTGCTGAAGCATCACTCAACTGGAATGCTATCGACAAGAAGAACTACGGTCTTACCATCGGCGCCAACGTTTCGTTCAACAAGAACAAGGTTGTATCGCTCGGCGACATTGAGTCTATCGACAACATCAACACCGGATGGGCTTCCTCTGAAATCGACCAGGACTTCATCATCAAGGTTGGACATCCTATCGGCCAGATCTACGGCTACATGAGCGACGGACGCTATGAGGTAAGCGACTTCGACATTGCCGCTTCGCAGGCTGCAGGCAAATGGACACTGAAAGATGGCGTGGTCGATGCATCCGACATTATCGGTACATCTGTAAAGCCAGGTATGATGAAGATTAAGGATACCAACTTCGACGGCAAGATTGACAAGTACGACCGTCAGATTATCGGCGATACCAATCCGAAATGCACCGGTGGTTTCAACATCAACGCACGCGCCTACGGCTTCGACCTTGCTGCCAACTTCAACTGGAGCATTGGCAACGACGTCTACAACGCCAACAAACTGATGTTCACTCAGACCGGTAAGGCCAGCGTATACTGGAACCTGACCGACGAGATGGCCGCCGGCAAGCGCTGGACCTACATCAACGGCAACGGCGAACTGCTCGACTACAACAACGCAGACGAACTGGCTACTCTGAATGCCAGCACCACAATGTGGACACCATACACGACAAAGTACATTCTCACCGACTACGGTGTGGAGAACGCTTCGTTCCTGCGTCTGGCTACTCTGACTCTGGGCTACACCCTGCCAAAGAAGGTGCTTATGAAGGCTCATCTGAACACTGTCCGCGTGTACGCTACTTGCTACAACGTATTCTGCATCACAGACTACACGGGTTCCGATCCTGAAGTCTCTTCTGTTCGCCGCACCAACCTCACTCCTGGCGTAGACTTCTCTGCTTATCCAAAGAGCCGCCAGTTCGTGATTGGACTTAACGTGAACTTCTAAATCCACTAAAAGCATTATAAAACTATGAATAAGTATAAATATATAATAGGTGTAGCCGCAGTTAGTGGTATGATGGCATCGTGCAGCGATGCTCTCGATGCTCCCAACAAGTCGGCAATGAGCGAAGATATCATCTTCTCAACCGAAGTGCTTGCCGATGCCGCTGTGATGGGTATTCACCAATCCTTCGGCGAGACGAACTCTTATCGCGGACGCTTCGTGCCATACTTCGGCACCAACACCGACTGCGAGATATTCAACAACTACGGTGGTGTGGCCGACCCTGCAAACGACAAGGAGGCTTCTTTGGCTGTATACTCCGCAAAGGACGACAACAGTTACATGAACAACAACACCAACGCATGGGCTAAACTCTACGAGGCTATCGAGCGTGCCAACAAGGCCATCGAGTCAATGAAGGAATATGGCGACATCAACACCAACTCCAACATGGGTCAACTCTATGGCGAACTGCTCACGCTGCGCGCCATGATCTACTACGACCTGGTGAAGGCATGGGGCGATGTACCTTACCGCTTCGAGCCTATCACAACAGAGACTATCTATCTGGCGAAGACCGACCGCGTTGTCATTCTTAAGAAACTTCTCGAAGACCTTCTTGAGGCTGAGACCTACGTTGGCTGGCCTGGCGACAACGACTACACCGCTTCTACCGAGCGTGTCAGCAAGTCGTTCACCAAAGGTCTGCGCGCCCGCGTTGCCCTGTTCCTTGCCGGTAAGTCATTCTTCGGCAAAGAGAAGACATTGCGCTACAACCTCTCTTCTGAGACAGAGCGCCAGCAGATGTATCAGATTGCACGCGACGAGTGCAAGGATGTCATCAACTCTGAAAAGAATGTTCTTGGTGCTACATTCGACGTGAACTTCCGCAACCTCTGCAAGGACATTGTCACTGCAGGTCAGGAGTCAATCTTTGAGATACCATTCTCTGAAGGCCGTGGCCGCGTGCTCTATACATGGGGTGTAAAGCATGGCGATACCGACCAGTGGACATCACTCGCCAAGGGCGGCGTGAACGGTCCTACACCTACACTCTGGTACGACTTCGACAAGGACGACGCCCGTCGTGACATCACCTGCATACCTTATCAGTGGAAAGGCGGCGTGAAAGTTATCAGCGGCGCTTCCGGCGGCGGCTGGTGTTTCGGAAAACTGCGCTTCGAGTGGATGAACGATGGTAAGGGCATTGGCCGCCTTGTTACATCTACCAACGACGATGGTATCAACTTCCAGGTGATGCGCTACGCCGACATATTGATGATGGCTGCTGAGGCAGAGAACCAACTCACAAGCGGTTCAATCGCACAGGCAAAGAGTTGGCTGAAAAAGGTGATGGATCGCGCTTATCCTGCTGACAAGGTGACTTCAATCCTTGCTGCCGCAAACACGAAGGATGCTTTCCAGCAACTCATCGAAGACCAGCGCAAGTTTGAGTTCGCCGGCGAGGCTATCCGCAAGGTTGACCTCATGCGCTGGGGTAAACTCGGCTCTGTTCTCAGTGAGACAAAGCAGAAGATGATCGACCTGGCAAATCGTCAGGGTGCATACGCCGGCTATCCCGAAAAGATATACTACGATGTAAATCTTGGCCAGACTCTCGATGACGGCAAGGACTATGATGCTGACGGCTACACCATCTACGGACTGGAAGATGGCGATGACGACGCCACCGGCAAGGCAAACTACACAGAAAGTTCTCGTCTGTTCAACCTTATTGGCGATGCTGCGAACGAAAACGACAAGAAGGTGAACAGCATGATCAACAACTTCTATATGAACGACCCCGATGAGCACATGTTCTGGCCTATCTGGAAGTACTATATCGACGGTAGCAATGGCATGCTTGTCAACGACTATCCTTACAACAATTGATTTCACCATCAAAGCAAACTGAATTATGAACAAGATATTCAACAAAGTAATGCTCGCTATGGCATTCGGTCTGCCCCTTGCAGGGCTGACCGCGTGCTCAGAGCCCGACGACATCGTGAACAGCGTCAACTACAGTCGCCTGTTCAGCCCTGCCGACCTTGAAGCCAAGGTGCAGAACACCACTGGTGTGCGCGTCACGTGGAAACTCATCTCCACTGCTACGAGTTACGACGTGGAGATTTATGCCGACGACGAGAACATGACCTTCAGCGGCACTCCTGCCCTCAAGTTCACTGCCACTCCGAGCGACATCGTGGCCAGTTCTACTGAGAATGCCCTCACCATTCCTGCAGGGCAGTTGGAAGGCGAGACCATCTACTCTATCCGTCTGCGTGCCAAAGGCGCTGCTGCCGACTCTAAGTGGTCGGCCACGACATTTGAGACAGGCACAGAGCAGATACTCAACACTCCCGATGCCACTGAGATTACAAAGACGAGTGTCACGCTGTCGTGGCCTGCCGGTACAGCCGTTACGCGCATCTCTGTCGTGAAGAACAGCGAAGAACTGCTGAGCCATGACATCACAACCGAAGAGAAGGCTGCCGGTAAGGCTACCATCGACGGTCTGCAGGTGGAAAGCACATATACTTTCTATATCTACAACGGTGAGAAGCAGCGCGGTAAGATACAGGTACAGACACTGCCCAACTACACTCCTGCCACAAGCGTACAGGAGTTGAAGGATGCTCTTGCTACTGCCGCCGAAGGTGAAGTTATCATGCTTACGGAGAATGCCGTTTACGACTTCACAGAGGATGGTACCACCACGTCTGTTGAGATTAACAAGAACACAATTATCAAGTCTAACAACAATGCCACCATCAAGGGTATCTACTTCCAGATTATCAATGGTGCAAGTCTTGAATTTGCCAACATCACCCTCGATGGCGAAGGTGGCTCTGGCGACCAGGCCTTCACATTCAAGGAGGCTGGCGACTTCGGTAAACTGTGGATACACGATGCTGAGATCAAGAACTACACAAAGGGCTTCTTCTACATCAACGTGGCTGCTGCTATCGACGAGATTACCATCGAGAACTGCATTATCCACGACATCGTATGCTCCGGTGGCGATATGTTCGACAGCCGCAGCGGTGGCTACAAGGTATTCAACCTGCTCAACAACACAATCTACAACAGTGCTGCAAGCCGCGACTTCATCCGTATGGACGATGCTTCAAGTGCTGTCAGCATCTCTGCTCCACAGATTGTCGTAGACCACAACACGCTCTACAATGTTGGTAGCGCCGAAGCAAACTATCGTCTGCTCTACGTGCGCTTTGCAGGCAATGTCATCACGTTCTCCAACAACATCGTTGCCGGAACAAACTACAAGCGTGGCTTCTCTAACCAGAAGACTACAGGCATCCCGACATTCAAGGACAACTTCTACTTCCAGACGAAGAACCTTGTCAGTGCCGACGATACTGCAGATGCCACCATCCAGTTCTACGATGCTGACGGTACCGTGCTCGATGCTACACCGTTTGCCGATGCTGCTTCTGGCGACTTCACACTGGTCGACGGTCCTGCCAAGTACAAGGAGGCTGGCGACCCACGCTGGAACAAGTAATCAAAACCTTTGACAGAAAAATGCGGACGCGCCGTGTGCGCTGTCCGCATTTTTTTCAATAACACTTTCCAACCAAGACACGCCATGAGAAGAACCGTAAGCCTGCTGGCCGCTTTGCTTGCCATCACTCCAATGCTGGCGCAAGAGTGGCTACCGCGTCTGGCGCCAAACCTGATAGACACCACACAGCATGCCGACGTAGGACTGCAGCGGACTGTCGGCGTAGAGACTTTCACCGTTTTCGCGCCTTCAGACGACACCGACCACTATGCCAACGGCGTAGTGATGACAGCCTACAACGACTGCCTCTACTGCATGTGGCAGAGTTCGCCGCGCGACGAGGACAGCGATGATACACGGGTGGCCTACAGCATTAGCCGTGACAACGGGAAAACATGGAGCAAGCCGCAACCGCTTGTTGTTTCCTCTGCCACTCATTACTTCACCTCGGGAGGATGGAGCGTAAGCGGCGACACCCTTACGGCATTTGTCAACGCATGGAAGAAAGGCCTCCAGCCACGCGGCGGCACAACACTGTTTCTCACGTCGACCGACGGAAAGAAATGGAGCACGCCGCAACCTGTGACAATGGCTGACGGCAGCGCCATGATTGGTGTGCTGGAGCAAGACCCGCGCGTGTCTGCTGACGGCATAATGGTGGGCGCCGTACACTTTCAGCCCGGCCTGCATCTCTGCGCAACATTCACCCATGACACCACAGGCAGAAGCGGATGGCAGCGTGCTGCAATGGAAGGCGAAGACAACGGCAACCAGTCGCGCCACATAGAACCAAGCCAATACTTACGCAGCGACGGAAGCATCGTGATGTTGTTTCGCGACCAGCGAAACACGTTCTGCAAACTTGCCTCCATCAGCACCGACAAGGGACAGACATGGACGGCGCCGCAACAGACCACTATCCCCGACGCACGCACAAAGCAGTGTGCCGGCAACCTGTCCGACGGACGCGCATTTATGATTGCGTGCCCTGCGCCTGCAAAGCGGCGCTGGCCTCTGGTACTTTTTCTTAGCCACGACGGCATTGTGTTCAGCAGCGCCACACTTCTCAGAAGTGGCGACGACACCGACCTGCCAGCACGCCATTACAACGGGAGATACAAGACCCTCGGATACAGTTATCCAAAGGCCATTGTCGCCAACGGCTTTCTATTTACGGGATATTCTGTAAACAAAGAAACGGTGGAAGTAAGCCGTGTGCCGCTTACCTGCCTGCCTTGATAAGAATGGAAATCTGCAAGGCGAAATCGAAAAAGACTATCTTGGCAAAGGCATTCTGAGAGATGTCGCGCATCGCCGTGTTCGCGAGGTCTACCATCGGCAGCACGTTTGCCTCGTTGATGTATTCAGCAAACCGTACGGCAAACTGCTCCTCGCGCTCCGTCATATAGACCAATTCCGGTTTGCCGAAATTGTACATGAAATTCTCGCGGATTAGTCGCAGGAAATACTCGAGGAAACGCTTCTGCTTCTCGCGTCCCATCGCAGCGGCATCGTCGCTCCATGTTCTGAGGTCGCGCGCCTTGCGCTGATAAGCGGTGCGCATCAGCGACTGGAACATCAGGAAGAACTGCTCGTTCTCAGAATCGACGCCGAGCATTTCCAGTGCTGTCATCCAACTGCCGTTAGCCATGCGCGCCACACGCTGCGCCATGTCTTCGCTCAGTCCGCGCTTCTCCTGCAACGCCTGCCTTATGTCGTCAGCGTCAATCCTCTTCACGTCAATGCGCTGCACGCGGCTTCTGATGGTTTCCAACAATCGCTCCGGCTGTTCGCACACCAAGACGAAGACCGTCATTGCCGGCGGTTCCTCAAGCAGTTTCAGTATCTTGTTGGCACACTCGATGTTCATGCGCTCAGGCAGCCAGATTACACTCACCTTATAGCCACCCTGACTCGACTTAAGGGAGAGTTTGCGGGTCAGTTCGTCACTCTCGCCAGCAGTGATGATGGCCTGCTGGTTCTCGCCGCCCATCTGCGCCAGCCACTCATTCATGGTGAAGTAGAAACCGGAGCGTAGTAACTCATGCCACTCTGCTGAGAAGTCGTCGCTCACCGGCTTATGGTCTGACGACATCGAGGGAAGTTTGATAGTGGGATAGGTGAAATGCAGGTCGGGATGCTCCAGTTTGTCAAGCATGGCCTGAACATTGGAGGGCTGCGCCATGGTGTTTCTGGAGAGCAGGTATCTTGCAAAGCCTATGGCAAGAGCCTTCTTGCCAACGCCCTGAGGCCCACACAGCATGATGGCATGTGGCAGACGGTCGTCGGCTACTAACTTGAGCAGCCGCTCCTGTATCTCTCGCTGTCCTATTACCTCTTCAAACATTGCTCTATAATACAGGAAATCTACGCATCACAGCAGTCGCTTGGCTATCTCTGCCACAGAGTCGACAGCCGACATGGTATAGAAGTGAATATTCTTCACGCCATGCTCGTAAAGTTCGCGGCACTGCTGAGTGGTCCATTCTATACCAAGTTGGCGTGCCTGCTCATCAGTCTTGCACAATGCAATTTCCTTTGCCAGTGCCTCTGGAATGTCGCAGTGGAAAGTCTTGGGCACCATGGTGAGTTGGGTGAGTTTTGACATTGGCTTTATGCCCGGTACAATGGGAATGGTGATGCCCATCTGACGTGCACGTTCAACAAAGCCGAAGTACTTCTCATTGTCGTAGAAGAGTTGGGTTACTGCATACTGCGCTCCCAAATCCTGCTTCTGCTTGAGATATTCCATGTCGCGCTCCAGATTTGGTGCCTCCTCGTGCTTTTCAGGATAGCACGCCACACCGAAATCAAATTTTTCGCCTGGGTGCTTTATCTGCGTGCCGTCGGCAAAGAAGCCCTCGTTGAATTTCACTACCTGCCGTATCAAGTCTGTTGTGTGGGCATGTCCGCCTGGTGTCGGCACAAAGCGGCTATCCTCCTTTGCCTTGTCACCGCGCAGCAACATCAGGTTGCGAATGCCCAGGAACTGCAGGTCCAGCAGTTCGTATTCTATTTCCTCAACAGTGCGGCCACTGCATATCACATGGGGCTCAACAGGAATGGAATATTTGTTCTGGATTGCGGCTGCAATGGCTATCGTCCCGGGACGACGGCGAATGCGCTGCCTCTCGAAACGACCGTCAGGCATTTCGCGATATACATACTCTGAGTGATGGGTGGTAATGTTGATAAAGGCAGGACGTAACTCCACCAGTTTATCAATAGTATTGAAGAGAGCCTCCGTACCATTGCCCTTGAGCGGCGGCAACACCTCAAACGAGAAACGGCGCTCGCCGTTATCCGGTGTTCTGATATAATCGGCTACTGTCATTGCGTTGTCAATGAAAAAAATACGTGGTGCAAAAGTACGAAAAAAAGTATTTTCGGGCAATTTATAATGAAATTATGTTATAATTTTTTGCGGCGTCTCATGTTATTCGGAGATTTTGCCTACTTTTGCAGCGTTTTTCAGAACATCACTCCACGCGATGATAAAACTGCTACATTCATGGCTCACCACGCTGGGCCGTTTCACAATCCTAATGGGGCGCACTTTCTCCGTGCCGGAGCGCTTCCGAATGTTTTGGAAGCAGTATGTAAAGGAGATGGCTCAACTGGGCGTCAACTCAATAGGTATCGTGCTGCTTATCTCCTTTTTTATAGGTGCCGTAATCTGCATACAGATGAAACTTAACATCCAGAGTCCATGGATGCCACGATGGGTAAGCGGCTACACCACACGTGAAATAATGCTCCTCGAATTCTCAAGTAGCATAATGTGCCTGATACTTGCAGGCAAGGTGGGCTCGAACATCGCGTCGGAAATTGGCACGATGCGCGTTACACAGCAGATTGACGCGCTCGACATCATGGGCATAAACTCTGCTTGCTATCTAATACTGCCAAAGATACTCGGCATGATAACCATAATGCCGCTGCTCGTCATATTCTCGTCGGCAATGGGTATTGTAGGTGCATACGGCACGGCATACATCGGACAAATCATTGTGCCCGACGACCTGACGCTCGGACTGCAGCACGACTTCCAGCCGTGGTTCGTGTGGATGTCTATCATAAAAAGCCTTTTCTTTGCCTTCATCATCTCGGCCGTGCCGTCGTATTTCGGATATACGGTAGAGGGCGGTTCGGTGAACGTAGGCAAGGCATCAACGGATGCCGTGGTTTCATCGAGCGTGCTCATTCTCTGCTCTGACGTCTTCCTAACGCAGTTACTATCATGATAGAAGTAAGACATCTGTACAAATCATTTGACGAGAAGGAGGTGCTGAAAGACATAAACATCACCTTCCATGACGGCAAGACAAATCTCATCATAGGACAGAGCGGCTCGGGAAAGACTGTGCTGATGAAAAATCTCGTCGGACTGCTTGAACCAACCAGCGGACAGGTGCTCTACGACGGGCGCGACTTCTGTAAAATGAGCAAGCAGGAGAAAGTTCACATGCGCAGGGAGATGGGAATGATTTTCCAGAGCGCAGCCCTCTTCGATTCGCTTACAGTACTTGAGAACGTGATGTTTCCGCTCGACATGTTTTCAAACATGACGCTGCGCGAACGCCAGCACAGAGCCATGGACTGTCTTGCGCGTGTCAATCTGGTCGGCGCAGAACAGAAGTATCCTGGAGAAATCTCTGGCGGCATGCAGAAGCGTGTTGCAATAGCACGCGCCATCAGCCTTAACCCAAAATATCTGTTCTGCGACGAGCCGAACAGCGGACTTGACCCCAAGACTTCTCTTGTCATTGACGATTTGCTGCACGACATAACGCGTGAGTATAATATGACCACCATCATCAATACTCACGACATGAACTCCGTGATGGGCATCGGCGAAAACATTCTCTTCATCTATGAGGGGCACAAGGAATGGCAGGGCGTGTCAGCAGAAATTATGGAGTCTACCAACCAGCGGCTCACAGACTTTATCTTTGCCAGCGATCTACTGAAAGAAATGCGACAGGCAGTGGCAGGAGAAGGCAAAGAAAAAGAATAGTAAAAAGAATAGTGCTCCCGCCCGGCAAAAAAAAGGAAAATATTTTTGTTTTGCGCTCGCTTAATCGTACCTTTGCACGAAATTAGGTGTTTTACGTCCGAACAAGTAATGGCAAGTAAAAGAAAAGGACCTCGCAGCCATCGCGGCATGCAAGCGGTCACCCTTTGCATCAGCACCACAATGGTGCTTATACTATTAGGAATGGTAGTGTTCTCGGTACTTGCTGCTCGCAACCTTTCTGCCCACATGCGCGAGAACCTCACCGTAACCGTAATGCTCAAGGACTATGTCAGCGTGAACCAAGGCCACATGCTTTGCAGAGACCTCTACCATCGTCCTTATTCCCGTAACATCGACTACATCAGCAAGGAACAAGCCAAGCGCGAGCAGACACGCGAACTTGGCAGCGACCCGTCAGAGTTCCTTGGTTTCAATCCCTTCCCTGCAACACTTGAGATACAACTGAAGGCCGACTATGCCAACCGCGACTCTATGCGCTGGATAACAAAGGAAATCCGCAAGGACCCGCGCGTCAGCGACATCGCCTACATGGAAGACCTTATGAACCAGGTGAACTATAATCTAAGCCGCATCAGCCTTATCTTGCTCGTACTGGCAGTATTGCTCACCTGCGTTTCCTTCTCTCTCATCAGCAATACAGTACGACTGAGCATCTATTCGCGGCGCTTTCTCATCCATACGATGAAACTCGTAGGAGCATCATGGGGTTTCATCCGCCGCCCGTTCCTCAACAATGCCGTAATAGTGGGAGTAATTGCAGCACTGCTTGCCAATGCAGTGCTCGGCGCATGTATCTATGCCCTGTATCTCACGCAGCCTGGAGTGCTTACCATCATCCGATGGGAAGACATGGCCATCACGGCAGGCGCAGTATTACTTTTCGGCATTATCATTACACTGCTCTGCGCATGGCTTGCCGTCAACAAATTCTTGCGTATGACGGCTGGAGAACTGTATAAAATCTGAACGACACAATAAACAATTATAATGGACAAGAGAAATTTTGCGTTCGACCGCATCAACTATCTGCTGTTAGCAATCGGTATGGTGATTGTTATAATCGGATTTATACTGATGAGCGGCAGCGGTTCCACAGATACAGCCTACAATCCCGACATTTTCAGTGCACGCCGCATCAAGGTGGCTCCGGTGGTATGTCTCATCGGCTTTCTGTCAATGATTTATGCCGTGGTGCGCCGGCCGAAGAATAAGGAGGGTGAGAAATGAACTGGTTGGAGACTGTCATCATATCTATCGTTGAAGGCTTGACGGAATTTCTGCCCGTCTCTTCGACCGGTCACATGATTATCACACAGAACCTGCTTGGCATACCGCAGGGCGATCCTTTCGTCCATGCGTTTACATTTATAATCCAATTTGGAGCCATCCTGTCGGTAGTGTGTCTCTATTGGAAGCGGTTCTTCCAGTTTGACAACTCGCCGGCCCCCGCAGGCAGCAGTCTGCTGCAGCGGCTCAAGCACAAATACTACTTCTACTGGCTGCTCTTCGTGGGCGTGCTTCCCGCAGTGGTCATCGGCTTGCTGGCAAAAAAATCAGGACTGCTTGACTGGCTGCTTGACAGCGTTGAGGTAGTGGCCGTCATGTTGGTAGTGGGTGGTATCTTCATGCTGTTCTGCGACAGGCTATTCAACAAAGGCACTGACGAAAACCGCGTCAACGAGAAGCGTGCTTTCAACATAGGTCTCTATCAGTGCATCTCGGTTATTCCCGGCGTTTCGCGCTCTATGGCTACCATCGTTGGCGGCATGACACAGGGACTCACCCGCAAGCGCGCTGCCGAGTTCTCGTTCTTTCTGGCTGTGCCTACCATGGCAGGAGCCACGCTGCTTGACCTGCTCGATTTGCTCAAGGAAGATGTCTCATGGGCCACAACTCACAACATCACCATGCTTCTGCTGGGATGCGTCGTGTCGTTTGTGGTGGCTTTGCTGGCTATGAGGTGGTTTGTCAATTTCCTTACGAAATACGGATTCAAGGCTTTTGGCATTTACCGCATTATTGTGGGCGGCATTATCATCATTCTGCTTCTCACAGGTCATTCACTTGCAATGGTTGACTAAATGAATTTCACCGAAGGAGAATTCATATACATCAACAAGCCCTACGGCATGTCGTCGTTTGGAGCAGTTGCTTTTGTGCGCACGCGCGTATCACGCAAGATAGGTGTACGGCGCGTAAAGATGGGGCATGCCGGCACATTAGACCCATTAGCAACAGGAGTGCTTATCCTTTGCACAGGAAAGAAGACAAAGGAGATAGAGCGTCTGCAACTTGACACAAAAGAATATACCGCCACTCTGCAACTTGGCGCAACCACGCCGAGTTACGACATGGAGCATCCGGTAAACGCCACTTTTCCCACCTCTCATATCACGCGCGTATTAATTAATAAGGTGTTGTCGTCCTTTGTTGGCGACATACAGCAGGTGCCGCCAGAATATTCTGCCGTGAAAGTAGACGGCCACAGGGCATACAAGATAAAGCGCAAAGGCGAGACCGTGGCACTGAAGCCCAAGACAATACACATTGACTGTTTGGAGGTAACCGATTTCGACGCAGAGAAAATGCTGCTGAGTATACGCGTTGTATGCGGCAAGGGAACATACATCCGCGCCCTTGCACGCGACATCGGCGAGGCTCTCTCCAGCGGTGCCTACCTCACTGCTCTCTGCCGCACGCGCGTGGGCGACATCAGCCTTCAGCAGTGCATAAGCCTTGACGACTTTCCAGAATGGCTCGAGCAGCAGGAGATAGAGACCGAGGCGAAAACGGCAGAGTGACAACCTCTTATTAGCAACATCAGGAATATTTTCCATAAAGAGATAAATCTCACAAATGAAACTATCGCAATTCAGATTCAGGCTTCCAGAAGAACTCATCGTCCTGGAGCCACCCCACAAGGAGTTCAAGAACGACGACGGCACCATTGACAAGGTGTACCACCGCGACGAATGTCGCCTTATGGTGGTTCACCGCAAGAGCCAGACGATTGACCTTTTCCACAGAGGGCCAAAAGGCAAGGAGACAAAGCGTCCCATTCTCTTCCGCGACCTTGTTGACTATTTCGACGAGAGCGACGTAATGCTCCTCAACGACACCAAGGTTTTCCCGGCACGCCTTTTCGGAACAAAGGAGAAGACCGATGCCCAGATAGAAGTTTTCCTGCTTCGCGAACTCAACGAGGAGTTGCGGCTGTGGGATGTTCTGGTGGAGCCGGCACGCAAGATACGCATCGGCAATAAACTGTTCTTCAACGAAGAAGGCCCAATGGTTGCCGAGGTTATCGACAACACTACCAGTCGCGGCCGCACGCTGCGCTTTCTCTACGACTGTCCGCACGACGAATTCAAGCGCGAACTTTTCTCTCTTGGCACCACCCCACTGCCACGCTACATTATAAGCCAGCGCGAGACACTGCCCGAAGACAAAGAGAACTACCAGACAATATACGCACGCACTGAGGGCGCAGTAACGGCTCCTGCCTCAGGTCTTCACTTCAGCCGTGAACTGATGAAGCGCATGGAGATACGCGGCATCAACTTCGCATTCGTAACGGAACACCTTGGACTGGGAAGTTTTGACAACATAGAGGTGGAAGATCTCACTAAGCACAAGATGACATCCGAGAAGATGATAGTAAATGCTGAGGCCTGCAAGACGGTAAACGAAGCACGCAAGAGCGGTCATCGCATTTGTGTCGTTGGCGTAAGCACCATGCGCGCAGCAGAGACGGCAGTCGGCACCGATGGTCTGCTGAAGGAATACAACGGCTGGACCAACAAGTTCATCTTCCCACCATACGAGTTTGGACTTACCGACGCTTTTGTCGTCAACTTCTATCCGTCTGAGTCGACAATGATGATGGCCACTGCTGCCTTTGGAGGCTACGATCTTATCTACCACGCCTACGAAGTGGCTGTAGAGAACCGTTTCCATTTCGGCTGCTTCGGCGATGCAATGCTGATCATTGACGATTGATGCACGAGGTCTGTCTATCCTTAGGGAGCAATATCGGAGAGCGCGATTTGCTGATACGCCGCGCCATCGCACTAATATCAGAACGCGTCGGACAGGTGTGTCGCCAGTCGTCGTTCATAGAGACAGAGCCCTGGGGTTTCACGTCAAGCAACAAGTTTCTCAACGTTGCCGTAAAATGCCTCACCCCTCTGTCGCCGCGCGATGTGCTGTCAGCAACACAGCAGATAGAACGCGAGTTGGGGCGTAAGAGAAAAACCAGAATTCTAAAGTCAAAAGCCACAAGGCAATACTCCGACCGTCCTATAGACATTGACATCCTGCTTTACGACGACATCACCGTCGACGAGCCCGACCTCAAAATACCGCATCCGCTGATGTACGAGCGCGACTTCGTAATGATACCACTCAAAGAGATTACCGATAAAAGACCATAAGACTATGAAAAAACTATTTCTGACCATCCTTGCCACAGCGATGACTGCCGTTGGACTTCAGGCAGAAAATCCTTACAAGCAGTACACCACCGGCACACCTTTTGCCATATCCGAGATTAGCGCTCCTGCCATTCCCGAGCGTACTGTGAAACTCACCGACTTCAATGCCGTTGGCGATGGCGAGACGCTGTGCACCGATGCCTTTCAGCAAGCCATCACCCTGCTTCACCAGTTAGGCGGCGGCCATCTTGTCGTTCCACGCGGCGTATGGCACACCGGCCCTATCGTTCTGCAGTCAAACATCGACCTTCATTTGGAGCACGGCGCAGTCATTCTCTTTGCTGCCGACGAAAGTCTCTATCCTATTATCAGCACTTCGTTTGAAGGCCTCGACACACGCCGCTGCCAGTCGCCTCTTAGCGCATTCAGCGCAGAGAATATTTCCATTACCGGCAATGGTGTCATTGACGGCAATGGCCAGTACTGGCGCCCCGTAAAGCGCGGCAAAATTACCGACAGCCACTGGAAGTCACTGCTTTCACAGCCTGGCAGCGTTGAAATGAAGAAAGGCTACTGGGTGCCTTCTGAGGGATATGCCAAAGGCGAACAGGGAGCCAACATGAACGTGCCCAGCGCACAGACCGACGAAGAGTGGAATGCCATACGCCGTTTCCTGCGCCCTGTAATGGTAAGCCTCGTCAGTTGTAAGAACGTGCTGCTGCAGGACGTCATTTTCCAGAACTCTCCTGCGTGGAACCTTCATCCCCTTATGTGTGAGAACATCATCATTGACCGCGTTCTCGTACGCAATCCTGCCTATGCTCAAAACGGCGATGCCCTCGACCTCGAGTCGTGCAAGAACGCCCTCATTGTCAATTCAAAGTTTGATGCTGGCGACGACGGTATCTGCATTAAGAGCGGCAAGGATGCCGACGGTCGTCGCCGTGGCATTCCCTGCGAGAACGTTGTTGTCGACGGCTGCACCGTATTTGCCGGTCATGGCGGCTTTGTCGTAGGTTCTGAGATGAGCGGTGGCGTGAAGAATATTCTCGTCAAGAACTGCCAGTTCCTCGGCACCGATGTCGGTCTGCGTTTCAAGTCGACACGCGGACGCGGCGGCATCGTAGAGAATATATATATAAAAGGTATCTCCATGACCGACATAAAGACCGATGCCATCACTTTCAACATGTACTACGGCGGCAAGTCGGTTGCCGAGATGATTGCCGACGGCGGCAACCCAGACAATCAGACAAAGGAAAAAGTTGACGAGACAACGCCCATTTTCCGCAACATCGACATCAGCGATGTTGTGTGCAACGGTGCTGGCCGCGCCATGGAATTCAATGGTCTGCCCGAGATGCCTATCGACGGGATACGTCTTAAGGACATCAAGATTACTGCTCAGCAAGACGCCACGTTTACCAACGCTGTCAACATCAGCAAGAACAATGTCGTGATAAAAGTTGCCGGCAAGTAAGCACGGCACTTTCCGGTATCGATGCACAGATTAATACGTTTCCTGAAAGAATGGACACTGCCCGTGGCCATAGTGGTTGGTGCAGGATGCTATCTCACCTTCCACTATGTGCCGCAGTTGGCTGCGGCAGGCAACGTGCTCGGTCCCATCATCGATATTGTTTTCCCCGTCTTCATCTTTCTCACGCTCCTCGTCACCTTCTGCAAGGTAGACTTCCATCAGATGCTGCCCCATCGCTGGCATGGCGGTGTGCTTGCAGCACAGTTGCTGCTGATAGGTGCCAACATTGCCGTCATACTGTATGTTGCCGACGACCCTGAGCAGAAACTTTTGTGGGAAGCAGTCCTCACCTGCATCATTGGCCCTTCTGCGTCGGCAGCCCCTGTCGTAGCAGGAAAACTTGGCGGCAACATCAACACCATGATAACCTACACGCTGCTGTCGTCGCTTGCCTCGGCAGTCCTCATCCCAACGGTATTCCCGCTTCTTGAGCAGACGGTCCACGTCAGTTTCCTTGCAGCCTTCTGGCTCATTCTGCAGAAAGTAGCACTGGTACTGCTTCTGCCCCTGTTTCTCGGCTGGCTCATCCAGCACCACGCACGTTCTCTGTGCCAGCGCATCACAGCCATGCCAAACCTCAGTTTCTATCTCTGGAGCGTTTCGCTTGCCATCACCACCGGCGTCACCGTACGCAACATCGTAGGCAGCGACGCGTCGCTTTCGCTTCTCCTTGCCATTGCCATAGCAAGTCTTGTGCTCTGCTTCGTACAGTTTGCCATAGGCAGAGGCATAGGCCGCCACCTTGGCGAGGAAGTGAACAGCGGCCAGGCGCTGTTCCAGAAAAATACCGGTCTTAGCATTTGGGTTGCCTACATGTATCTGCATCCCGTTGCTTCCGTCGGTGCCGGATGCTACGTGCTCTGGCAGAACATTATCAACTCCCTTGAACTCTGGCACTACCGCCGCACTGGGGGCAAATCCCTTTAACCATATAGTTCACCGACTGTCTGAAGAAGCCTGCAGGCAGCATTATCTCAGGCACAGGACAGTCCTCAAGACAGAAAGTCTGACGGCAATGTTCGCAGTAGAAGTGCGCATGGATATCGTCATCGTGCTCTGCATAGCTGCTGTGGCATAATTCATATCTCACGCCATCGCCGCCGTCTTCCAGCACATGCACAAGATGATTCTCGCGGAATAGCGTCAATGCACGGAAAACTCCCGACTTGTCTATCGTCATTATCCGCTGTTCCAGTTCGGTCAGCGACAACGGACGACTAACCTCCGCCAATGCCCTCGCCACAATTATCCTGTTGGCGGTCGGCTTCACACCATGCTGCTCCAGCAGCAGCGTACACTCCTGCTCTGTCATCCTCCTGCGTTAGCCATTTTTACATCAGGGACAAACTCCACCACCTTTCCCGACTTCAGCGAATGTTGCACGTCGATAAGGCGCTGGTTGCTGCTACCGCGAAAAAGCAGAGTCTCATCGCGCAGCGACTTTACGAAAGGCCCGTCTACCAGCACGTCTATCGACTCCAGCAACTGCCTGTGGCGCGGATTGTTCACCAGTGTTTCAAAGGTAAAACCGGTGAAGCACCAAATATTTTTCTTTGTCCGCTCCTTTATGGCACGCGCCAGTTCGGCAAATCCCTCCGGCTGATACATCGGATCGCCGCCGGAGAAAGTAACGTTTGCATAAGGGTCGGCTTCTATGATGCGCATAATATCCTCTGTGCTCATTGGATGCCCTCCTGAGAAGTCCCACGACTGCGGATTATGGCAGCCTGGGCATGCGTGGCGACATCCGGCGCAGTAGATAGATGTGCGGAAGCCTGGTCCGTCAACCATCGTATCCTCTACAATATCCAGTACCGATATCATGCGTTTTTTTGTAAGCCTTCGTTTTCGTCACAAAGGTATGAAAAATAGGATTATGGCGTCGGCATTTGCACCGCAGTGTTAGTTAAATTTACCTAAAACCACGTAACTTTCTGTCTTTTTCGTCGTCATATCATTAACTTTGCATATAAGAGGAAACAACAGAAACATTTTTGATTATGAAGAATAGCCTTATTGCTATAACACTGGCCGCAGGAGCACTGCTGATGCAGGGCTGCGCGTCAAAAAAGCAACTGGTAGCATGCCAGGATGAGAACAAGAAGATACAAGAGTCGCTGATGGGCACGAAGGAGCAACTGGCTGCTGCCAACGCACGCACCACGAGTCTCGAAGACCAACTCAAGCAGCAGCAGCGCGCCTACAAGTCATTGCAGCAGTCGCTCGACAAGAGCCTTAGCAATGCCTCGCAGAACAATGTGTCTATCGACAAACTTGTCGACCAGATCAACGAGTCGAACCGCTACATTCGCCATCTGACAGAACTCAAGTCGAAGAGCGATTCCCTCAATATGGTGCTCACCAACAACCTTACGCGCTCACTCTCCAAGGAGGAACTGAAAGATGTCGACGTACAGGTGCTCAAGGGAGTAGTTTACATTTCCCTCAACGACAACATGCTCTACAAGACCGGTTCCTACGAGATTTCCGAGCAGGCCGGCGAGACACTTTCCAAGATTGCCAAGATTATCAAGGACTATAAGGACTACGACGTACTCATTGAGGGCAACACCGACGACGTGCCCATCTCTCGCGAGAACATCCGCAACAACTGGGATCTCTCGTGCCTGCGCGCCAGCAGCGTTGTACAGGAGTTGCAGACACGCTATGGTGTAGAGCCCAAGCGCCTCACCGCAGGCGGGCGCGGCGAATACAACCCTGTCTCGTCGAACAGCACCGAAGCCGGCCGTCAGCGCAACCGCCGCACACAGATTATCATTACTCCGAAACTCGACGAGTTTCTTGAACTTATCGGCCAGGCTCCCGATAGCGAGTAATCGCTGAAAACACCTACCTTTTTCTAATACCAAAACCTATGATCAACAATCCAAAGAATTACTGCGTCATCCTGGCAGGCGGTAAGGGTCGTCGCCTGTGGCCGTGCAGCCGCGACGAATACCCTAAGCAGTTTGTCGACTTCTTCGGCACTGGCCGCACACAGTTGCAGCAGACTTTCGACCGCTTTGCGCAACTGCTGCCTGCTGAGAACATCATCGTCTGCACCAATAAGGAGTATGCTCCGCTGGTGCGCCAGCAACTGCCCGACCTACATGAGGAAAGTCTCATGGTCGAACCCGTCAACCGCGGCACTGCGCCCAGCGTGGCATGGGCTGACATGCGCGTCTGCCGCCGCAATACCGACGCCAACATCATCATTACTCCCAGCGACCAGTTTGTTCTCAACGAGGAGATGTTCCATAGCGACATGCTGCGCGCACTGCAGTTTGTCGAGCACAACGATATGATTCTTACCATGGGCGTCAGTCCTACGCGCCCGGAGCCTGGCTATGGCTACATACAGGAGGGCGAGGCCGTGGAAGGCGAGACAGATATCTACCGTGTGCAGTCGTTTACAGAGAAGCCTGAGCGCGACTTTGCAAAAATGTTTATGGAGAGCGGCGAATTCCTTTGGAACACAGGAATGATACTTTCCAACGCACGCTATCTCAACCATTGTTTCCGCCAACTCTTCCCCGACGTTCTCAACCGCTTCGACAATAATATTGCCGACTACACCATAGAGCAGGAGATGGCCTTCGTCAATGAGAACTACCCCGCCTACCCCAATCTTTCCATCGACCAGGGTGTGCTGGAACGCTGCGACAATGTCGGCGTGATGCGCTGCAACTTCGGATGGGCCGACCTTGGCACGTGGCATGCCATCTACGAATGTATGAGCCGCGGCGAAGGCGACAATGTGGTAATCGACTCCGAGGTGATGCTTGACAACTCTCACAACAACGTTATCAAACTTCCCCACGGGCGCCTTGGTGTCATCAATGGCCTCGACGGCTATATCGTTGCCGAAGAGGGCAATGTGCTGTTTATTTGTAAGAAAGGAGACTCGTCGGCGCTTGTCCGCAAGTACGTCAACGAGGTTCAGATAAAATACGGTGACGCATTCGTTTAGAATGCGTCACGTATTTTTGCGGCTATCTCTTCAAACTCCGCTTCCGTCAGTTTCAGTTTCTCGCGTCTGAAGTTGGCGTCAGCCTCTGTTTGCATCGGTATTAGATGTATGTGGGCATGAGCCACTTCCAGTCCCAGCACCACCTGTGCCACCTTGCGGCACGGGAAGGCACGTTTTATTGCCTGCGCCACCTGCTTGGCAAACTGTTGGTAGCGCCCCAGTTCCTCGTCGTCCATGTCGAAGAAGTAGTCTACTTCTCTGCGCGGTATCACGAGAGTGTGGCCTTTCACCAGCGGATTGATGTCGAGGAAAGCATAGAACTCCTCGTTTTCCGCACATTTGTAACTGGGTATCTCGCCTGCTGCTATCTTGCTGAATATATCCATAGTTATAACTTCTGAATTCGCTGTTTCTTATCGTAGCCTTTATGCTATCGATATATTGTCTATTCTCAGTCTTATAGTGCCGCGCGGAATTTTTATTTCCACCTCGTCGCCGGCTTTCTTGCCCAGCAGCCCCTGTGCGATAGGCGTCTGTATGCTTATCTTTCCTGCGCGCAGGTCTGCCTCGTTCTCGCTCACTATAGTGTACGACATGTGGGCCTTGGTGGCAAGGTTTGTCATCTCCACCTTGGTCAGTATCTGTACGCTGTCGGTGCTGAGCCTTGAGGTATCCACCACTTTTGCGTCGGCAATGGTAGCCTTCAGTTTGTTTATCTTGTCCTCCAGGTGAGCCTGTGCTTCCTTGGCGGCATCGTATTCGCTGTTTTCGCTGAGGTCACCCTTGTCGCGGGCCTCTGCGATGGCAGCGGATGCCTTAGGGCGCTCCACTGCCTCCAAACGCTGTAGTTCGGCTATGAGTTTGTCATAGCCCTCTTGTGACATATAAGCCATTATGTTTTCTCCTGTGTTTTATTTGTTATCGGTTATAAGGTTTTCTCCCGTCATGTCTGCCGGCTGTTCCAGTCCCATGATGTGCAGTATCGAAGGCGCGACATCAGCCAGACGTCCGTCGCGCACTGTTGCCGAGTTGTTGTCGGTTACATAGATGAAAGGCACTGGGTTGAGCGAGTGGGCAGTGTTTGGAGTGCCGTCGGCATTGATGGCATTGTCGGCATTGCCATGGTCTGCAATGATGATAGCCTCGTAGTCGTTCTTCTTTGCTGTCTCTATTACCTCGCGCACGCAGTTGTCGACAGCCCACACGGCCTTTGCTATTGCATTGTACACTCCTGTGTGTCCCACCATGTCGCCATTGGCAAAGTTCACCACGATGAAGTCGTACTTCTGCGTGCCGATTGCCTCCACCAGTTTGTCCTTCACTTCAAATGCCGACATCTCTGGCTTCAGGTCGTAGGTTGCCACCTTTGGCGAAGGCACGAGTATGCGGTCTTCACCTTCAAACGGCTGTTCCCTTCCGCCGTTGAAGAAGAACGTCACGTGTGCATACTTCTCCGTCTCTGCTGTGTGCAGTTGTTTCTTTCCCTGCCGTGAGAGATACTCTCCCAGCGTGTCTTCCACGTTTTCCTTCGGGAACAGGATGTTCACGCCCGTAAACGAGGCATCGTATGGCGTCATGCAGTAGTACTGCAGTCCTGCTATAGTGTGCATCTGCTGCTCTGGCATGTCCTGCTGCGTAAGCACCACTGTCAGTTCCTTAGCCCTGTCGTTGCGGAAGTTGATGAATATCACCACGTCGCCTTCCTCTATCAGTCCGTTGATAGTGCTGTTGTGTATTGGCTTGATAAATTCGTCTGTGACGCCATCGTCGTACGACTTCTGCACAGCCTCCACCATATCGGCAGCCTGGCAGCCTTCACCCTTCACCAGCAGATTGTAGGCTTCGCGCACGCGCTCCCATCGCTTGTCGCGGTCCATGGCGTAGAAGCGTCCCACCACCGATGCTACGGCAGCGTCGTTTTCCTGACACACCTTCGTCACCTGCTCTATAAATCCTTTTCCGCTGTGCGGGTCGGTGTCGCGTCCGTCCATGAAGCAGTGCACGAAAGTCTGGTTTTTCAGGCCGTAGTGCTTACCAACCTCTATTAATTTAAATAGGTGTTCGAGCGAAGAGTGTACGCCGCCGTCGCTTGTCAGTCCCATCAGGTGCAGTTTCTTGCCGTTTTCCTTAGCATAGGTATACGCAGCCTTCACCTGTGCGTTATCCACGATGGAGCCGTCCTTGCATGCACGGTTTATCTTCACCAGGTCCTGATAGACTATTCGGCCAGCGCCGATATTCAGGTGGCCGACTTCCGAGTTGCCCATCTGTCCGTCGGGCAGTCCTACGTCTTCGCCGCTTGCCTGCAGTTGCGAGTGTGCCGACGTTGCTGTCAGCAGATCGAGATATGGCGTCGGCGTATTGTAAATCACGTCACCCTTTCCATGTTTTCCGATTCCCCATCCGTCGAGGATCATCAGTAATGCTTTCTTTGCCATTGTTCTTATTTTGTTTGTTTTTGGTTTTCTTAATAACGCAACATCGTTATAACGTGATAACGACAGACGTTATAACGTAATAACGACATTACGACAAATCGCGTAAGTTGCCCTATTTCACCTCCCAGACGTCGTTGGTGTTGAGCAGTTCGGTGAAGTTGTGGTATTTCTTCTGTGCCGACACCTCTGCTATCTGTTCGTGCACAGCCGTCTCGTAGGTTGGAGCCTCTACGTCGCGTATCACTCCGAGAGCCACGGGGAAGCCGTCCTCGTTGGACATCATGGCAAGTTTCAGTTGCAGCGTATTGTCCTCGCAGTGTGCGTCGTGCACCAGTACATCGTCCAGTGTGTATCCGTCCTTGCCGATTTCCACCACTTTCAGGCCGAAGCCCTGCTGCACGAGGCCTAACTCGTTATTCTCTCCGAAGACGAGTTTCTCTCCGTGACGCACATAGATGGCATTTTTCTTTCTGCCGGCATTATTGTATACCGAGTCGTGACAGCCGTCGTTGAAGATGACGCAGTTCTGCAGTATCTCGCAAACGGCAGCCCCCTTGTGCTGGTAGGCAGCCTTCAGAATGGCCTGTGTCTCTGCAGCATCCGTAGCCACGGAGCGTGCGAAGAACCTTCCGCGCGCACCGAAGCAGAGTTCTGCCGGGCGGAACGGGTCCTCCACCGTGCCGTAAGGGCTCGACTTTGAGACGAAGCCGCGTGGCGACGTCGGCGAATACTGTCCTTTCGTCAGTCCGTAGATGCGGTTGTTGAGCAGTATCATGTTAAGGTCGATGTTTCGGCGCATGGCGTGTATGAAGTGGTTGCCACCGATGGCCAGTCCGTCGCCGTCGCCCGACACCTGCCATACGCAGAGCCGTGGATTTGCCACTTTCGCACCGGTAGCGATGGCTGCGGCGCGCCCGTGTATTGTCTGCATGGCGTAGGTGTTGACATAGTACGGCAGTCTGCTGGAGCATCCGATACCCGAAATCACCGCTATATCGTGAGGTGCCACGCCACATTCAGCCATTGCCTTGTGCAGCGATGCCAGGAAGAAGTGGTCGCCGCATCCCGGACACCAGCGCGGCTGTCCTTTTTTATAGTCTTGGAATTTATAAGTACTCATATTCACCTTTTATTATTTACTGTTATGAACTTCGGGGGACAACAGTGGGGTCATTGCCTTTACCAATTCGTTGACCACGAACGGCTGTCCTTTCACCTCGTTATACTGCAGTGGTACGAAGCCGTCCACCTTTGAGCGCAGATAGGCAGCGAGTTGGCCGAGGTTCTGCTCAGCCACCACCACCTTCTTGTATCTTGTCAACACATCGGCAGTATTCTTCGGCAGCGGATTGATATACTTCAGTTGCGCCAGGGCCACCTTCTTGCCTGCGGCACGCAGTTCGTCCATTGCCGAATGTAGATGTCCGTAGGTTGAGCCGAAGCCTACGATAAGCAGTTCTGCATCGTCGGCGTCGCCCTCTACCTGCAGGTCGGGCACAGGAATGCGCGCCACTTTCTCTGCTCTCAGGTGGCACATCTCATTATGGTTTTCAGGGTCGGTAGATATAGCGCCTGTACTGCCGTCTTTCTCCAGTCCGCCGAGTATGTGCGTATAGCCTTCCTGTCCTGGGATGGCCCAGTAGCGCACCAGTGTTTCCGGGTCGCGCTCGTACGGAGTGTAGTTGCCGCGCTGCTCCTCCTTGACGTAGTGAGGCTGTATTGCAGGCAGTTCTGCTATATCAGGCAGGCGCCATGCTGCCGAGCCGTTGGCCACGAAGGCATCCGTCAGCAGCACCACTGGAGTGAGGTGCTCCAGTGCTATCTTCGCTGCATCGTATGCAGCATCAAAGCAGTCTGTTGGACTGAGCGCTGCAATCACCGGCATCGGGCTTTCGCCGTTGCGGCCGTAGAGAGCCTGCAGCAAGTCTGTCTGCTCGCTCTTTGTGGGCAGTCCCGTAGAAGGTCCGCCGCGCTGCACGTCGATTATCACGAGAGGCAACTCGTCAATCACAGCCAGATTCATTGCTTCCGACTTCAGGCAGATGCCAGGGCCCGACGTACTCGTGGCAGCCAATGCTCCGGCAAACGCAGCGCCCAGGGCAGAGGCGCATCCGCTTATCTCGTCTTCACATTGCACCGTAATCACTCCGCACGACTTGTGCTTCGACAGTTCGTGCAGTATGTCGGTGGCAGGCGTAATGGGATAACTTCCAAGGAACAGTCGCAGTCCGGCACGCTCTGCAGCGGCTATCAGTCCGTAGGCTGTTGCCTTGTTGCCCGTGATGTCCATATATCTTCCGGGCACTTTCTCGCGGCTCTCAATCCTGTATGTGGCAGGCACGCTGGCGTGGGTATTGTGGCCGTAGTCGTAGCCTGCCTGCACCACGCGGATATTGCTTTCTGCCACCTGCGGCTTCTTGGCAAACTTCTCTCTCAGGAAGCCGGCCACCAGGTCCAGGTCGCGGTTGAAGAGCCAGCACGCCAGTCCGAGGGCAAACATATTACGGCATTTCAGCACCGTCTTGTTGTCAATGGCTGTTTCCTCCCCGTCCTTTGGCGCAAGAGTGTCCTTCACCATTGTTGTAAGCGGGCACTGTATCACGCGGTCCGGGTCAATGCCGAGTTCTCCGAGATAGTCGGCTGTCTTAAACTGAGCCTTCTCCAGGTCTTTCGGTCCGAAGGCGTCCGTGTCGATGATTATCGTTGCCTGAGGCTTGGCGTAGCGCAACTGTGTCTTGAGCGCGGCGGCATTCATTGCCACCAGCACGTCGCACTTGTCACCTGGGGTGTACACCTTGCCAGCGCCTATATGCACCTGAAATCCGCTCACTCCCGTCAGCGAGCCTTGCGGGGCGCGGATATCTGCCGGGTAGTCGGGAAATGTAGAGATGCCGTTGCCCACCGTGGCGCTCACGGTGGAGAAGATGTTGCCGGCAAGTTGCATGCCGTCGCCCGAGTCGCCCGAGAAGCGTACCACTACGCTCTCGAGATTTTTCACTTCTACTTGATTATTCATATTTATAACTATAAACTTTCTTTTTCTGTAAATTCCGCAGGACTCACAACTCCAACAACTCCGCTCTTACGCTGCTGTATATGTTCCAGAAGAATATTTGTATCGCAGAAAATCTTCATACCCCGTACTTCGCTTTCAGAAACTCATCAAGCATTTGCTGGTCTTTTCCGTACTGCCCTTTGATTTGACAATACCCTTTAAACTAAAAAAAACGCTCTTCGTACGAGGAGCACCTGTCTTTTCTGAAGAATATTTTGCATCCAGAAGTTCTTGCAGTTCCCTTTGCACGCTCTCGTCCGAGGCCTGTATCAAGTCCCAAAAAGACTGCAACTGCAACGTCTGATTATTTCCCAAAGCGGTGACCATGATGCAATTATATTACTATTCCTGCTGCAAAATTAGCGCTAATTCCCGAATTGGCAAAGTATTTTGAAATAAATTCATACACAAAACTGCATTTAGTAGTTATTGAATGTAAAAAATGTTAATTTTTTTTATTAAAAATTTGGTCGTATCATTAAGAGTTCCTAAATTTGCACGCGGAGTATATCCACTACATCCTTCAGTGTAAGGAACATTTTTTCTATTAACCATATTACAAACTAAAACAATGATCACTATGAAGAAAAGACTACTTCTATGGCTCTTTGCATCTACAGTTGCTGTAGGCGTTTCCGCTGCGGACTACGTCTTCACCAAGGATGCAAGGTACAAACTGACAGGTAGCAATCTCATGCCAACTGCTGAGAGCGCATGGGGCAACGAGGCTGGCGGCGGCCTTGCCAGCAACTGGAGTTGGGCTGCAGGCGCAGGCCCCAACGGAGAGAATGCACTGCAGAGCAACGAGTCGTCATCAGAGGCCGGCACAATGGCTGTCAACTCTGTAAAACTCGATGCTGGTATCTATGTTGTGTCGTATCAGGCAAAGGCTGAGGTTGCACTGACCACTACCGTGGCATCTACGACAGCCAACTACATCGCATTCTATACCAATGCCGACGGCGCTGCCACCACAGTGGGCCGCACCATTTCTGAGGTTGCCAACATCGGTACAGAGTGGACCACGGTGAACGATACAGTACAGGTTGTCCCAGAAGACGGTGAATACCTGTTCTTTGCAGCAAAGCAACTTCCTGCTGGCACACAGATTGCCAACGTTTCCGTTTTTAAGGCTACTGCCGTTTACGACGTTCGCATCATCGAGCGCGAGGTGGCCTGGGCAAAGAAACTGATGGCCGATACTAACTTCAACATTGACGGCAACCTTGACGTGGCGGATGCTCTCTTAGGTCTCAACGACATCATTGACGCCATTAAGCGCAGTATTGAAGATTCAGGTCTGGAAAAAATCGACGAAGGTACTAGTTATGAGAGCGAGTTGAAACTTGCTCTTGACGCATACCTTGATGTCACCACCGAGGACATTGCTCTCAACAAATACTTCCAGTACGTTGAAGACCTCACCGCTTTCCCGAAGTACAACCGCGGACAAATAACCGACGGACTGGTAATCGGCGGATTTAAGTTCTATGGCGAAAACTGGCTGCACGGCTCATCTGCTGAATATCTCAACAAGCAAATCCAGGGAACTTACGCAAACGGCACTGGCTCCGTAGTACTGTTCAACGACAAAATGCCTGCCGGCAAGTACTTCATTGCTGCCGAAATGCGCAACGCTTACTGCGATGGGAGTTACAACTACACTTACAACCTTGAGTCACCTGTCAAGGGTATTCTCGGCACCAACACCGTAGAACTCGGCACTATCGTAGGCGAGGAGTTCACACGCTATTACTTCATCACCGAACTGAAAGAAGGCGAGACCTTCGAGGGTGGTTTCTTCTGGGACAACGCAGCCACAGCGGGTTCTGCTTTCAACATTTATAAATTCCAGGTCCGTTCTTTCGAAGAAGTGGGCGACTATGTAGCACACGTGGAGGCTTGGAGAACATTCAAAACTCAGTATGATGCTGCCACCAGCGCACGCAAGAAACTGCTCGAACTGAAGGCAGATGCCAACTATCCTTGGAAGAATGACTCTCTGGACCGTGCCCTCATTCAGTGGGATCCCTACTACGACGCTGTTGCAAGTTGGATTGATGCCGATGGCAACGACACTGGCGTGGCTACCACAGCAGAACTCAACGAATGGGCAAAATACCAGGGCGTAGAACTGTACAGCACACCTGAGGACGACAGCGAGCCTGTAAGACTGGAGTATCAGGTAGTACGTGGCTATCAGAATGCAAACAACCTCGTCATCAACGCTGCCGCTCCTCTCACCAACCTTGCTGCTGACATCAAGGCTGCTGAAGGCGTACGCGACGACGACATGAACGTACAGGGCGACAAGGAAACATTCCAGGCTGCTATCGACGCTGCAATGGCTGTGCTCAACGAAGTTCTGGCTAACACCAACGACACCAAGTACGAGGCTGACGTCGAACGCATAGAGGCTGCACGCGAGGCTCTCGCCGCCGCAGTTGAGGCATTCAAGGCAAGCGCAGTGCTCACTCCTATCGTCGACATCGACTTCTCTCAGGGCTTCACAGCAGTAAAAGATCCTGAGTCCGACACTACCGACCACTACGAGATAGCAGGTGTTTCTGGTAAGATGGAATTCCCAGCCACTTCCGTTGAGGTAGGCACAGACGGCGGTTATCTCAACACTGGCACAACCTTCGGACTTGGCTACGGCACAGGCGAGGATCTTGTTCTGGGCGATGTGCTCCGCGTAGGTAATGCCACCGCTACTGTCAACCTGACCGAGACATTTACCGACGACGACGTAGTCCGCGTAGAGTTCGACATCTGGGTTGGTAATTTGAATAAAAAAAATTACACCATCGAACTGCAGAATGCTGCAGGTGAGCGCATTGCTGGCTTCCAGCAGAGTCGTTACGATGGAACTGTAGGCTACAACGACTTCAGCAGTGATCAGGCAGGCGCTCCTGCCGGACTTGACATCAACAAGTACGTCTCCGGCTTAGGTTCAAGCATCGTAAGCAACAAGGGCATCTGCGAAGATGCCAACAAGTCGTCGTTCACTCTGATTGTCGACTACAAGGCTCAGGCTGTACAGGGTATCGTGGTCAATGGCAAGAACGGCACTTGCTCTGGTGAGAAGATCTCGTTTGCCGACATAGCATCTAAACCAGGCGCACTCGCCGACAACAAGGTTGCCAAGTTTGTGCTCAGTTCTAATTATAACGTCGATGCTCGCCGCTGCTGGTTCGACAACCTGAAGATCTACAAGTATGCTTCACAGGCTACTGAAGTTGTTCCTTCCGGCATCCGTGCCGTTGAGAGCGTTGCTGCTCCTCAGACCGGCGTTGTTTACAACCTGCGTGGTATGCGCGTTGCCAACCCAACCGAGAAGGGCATCTACATCCGCGACGGTAAGAAGTTCGTAGTGAAGTAATCTTCACACATCAATATTCAAGGCAATCGGCGCCCCCAGGGGCTGCCGATTGTTTTTTTGCTGTTTTAATTTTTGTCAGCGCTGTTTTAATTTTTGTCAGCGCTGTTTTAATTTTGTCAGCGCTGTTGTAATTTTTGTCAGCGCTGTTTTAATTTTTGTCAGCGCTGTTGTAATTTTCAAAAACACAGCGCTGAACATTGACCGTTGAACATTATGATTTATAAATTATTCTTCGTACCTTTGCAGCGCTTACAAAGATTTTGTATTTAATTTTTCTGAGCGAAGCGAATTCAGTCTTTAATGTATAAAGATACGGACTATAAGACTATCCTGCTTACGCCAGCGGTGGTGGCTGTGATCTATCTCTTCATACAGGTGAAAAGCAGCGAGATACACCCCTTCATCTACTTCCAATTCTAACGATAACAACCTGAAATCTATGCTACGACTGAAGACTACACTCATCCTGCTGATGGCCTCGCTGCCGATGTGGGCACAGCAGAACGACTCGACGACGACGGAGGAGTTTGACTGGACCCCCGTGATGGATGCCATCATCTGGCATGAGAGCAAGGGGCAGCCCAATGCGCGCAACGGCATCTATCTGGGCGTGCTGCAGATAGCCCCCGTGCTCGTGCGCGAATGTAACAACATCCTTGCCGCCCGCGGCTCGAAGCAGCGCTTCACCAACGAAGACCGCCGCAGCCCCGAGAAGTCGAAGGAGATGTTTCGCGTCATCATGTCGAAATACAACCGCGAGAACGACATCGACAAGGCATGCCGCATCTGGAAGGGAGGCATCCGCTACAACGTCAAGAAGACCCAGCCCTACGTCAACTGGGTGCGTGCCTACATGAGAAAACATGCCGACGACTACAAACAACCAGACAGCAGTGACAGCAGTGACAGCAAGCAGTAGGCGCTGCAACTGAACCGCTACACAAACGAAGTGACCGTGATAAGGATTTTTTTTGAAAGAAAACGAAATGACGTAATCCCGTTATAACGTTATAACGAAAAAGAAAAAGAGACAAAACAATGACCTACGACGAGAAAACAGCGCTGGAAGAGCGCATCGTGGACATACTGAAGACAGTGTACGACCCGGAAATACCAGTGAACATCTACGACTTAGGGATGATTTACAAGATAGACGTAAAGGAAGACGACAGCGTAGATATCGACATGACTTTCACTGCGCCGAACTGTCCTGCCGCCGACTTCATAATGGAAGACGTGCGCACAAAGGTGGAAAGTCTGGAAGGCGTTAGCGCCGCAACGGTAAACATAGTGTTTGAACCAGCGTGGGACCAGTCGATGATGAGCGAGGAAGCACGCGTGGAACTTGGCTTCGACTGACCGTAGCAATCGCCCCGGCGTCAGGGCTGGCTCTCTCCCTCTACATACTCCTCGAGGAAGAGGTGTTCACCATCGTAGACGGCATAGGTGAAACGGCTTATCCAGTCGCCGAGTATCATCAGGCGCGACTTACGGCTTACCATCATGTCGAGTTCGATATGCCGATGGCCAAAAAGGAAGTAGTCGATGTCGGGATGGCTCTCGATATAACTGCGCGCATAGCATACCAACGGCTCGCGCTCCTCGCCCTGGAAGACATCTTCGTGGAGTTGCTTGTGCTTGATGTAACTGTGGCGAGCCCACTTCAGACCGAAGGCAATGCCCCAGCGAGGATGGAGAGCCGACATGAGGCGCTGACAAACGCGGTTGTGGAAAATCCAGCGTAGAATTTTAAATCCTGCACTCGTATCGCCCAGGCCGTCGCCGTGGGCAAGGAAAAACTCATGGCCGTAGATTTCGGTGGTGAGCGGCTGGCGGTGGATGGTAACGCCGCACTCGCGCTCGAGATAGTCATAGGCCCAGATGTCGTGGTTGCCCGTGAAGAAATGCACCTCGACACCGGCATCGCACAACTCCGACAACTTGCCGAGAAAACGTGTGTAGCCGCGCGGTACAACGTAGCGGTATTCGTACCAGAAGTCGAACATGTCGCCAAGCAGATAGATGGCGGCTGCCTTCTCCTTTATACTATCGAGAAAACGCACCAGCCGACGCTCCTGCATACGGCCGTAGGGAATGGCAAGCGAGCCCAGGTGAGCATCGGAGAGGAAATAAACGCTTTTCATTGACCGTTGAACATTGACAGTTGTTCTATGTTGTTTTGGTTGTCGTAAAAAACGAAAGGATGGTCGTAAAAACTATAAATTATATCGTTAATAGGGGGAGATATTGTTGAGTTCCTCAAGTTGTGCATCGCTGACAGGCTGGCGAAGAGCATCGATGAGTTCGCTGAGCATAATATCGTAAGTGGGCTGGAAGGCATCGGAATTCATGTATTCGAGGATGCTGTGGTAGAGTTCGTTGCGGCGATGCGACATAAACATCATCAGTTTGCCCTTGCCCACGCGGAACTCAAAGAGCAATCCGAGGCGGTGGTTACGCTCTACGTTGTCTATCACCTGCACTATAGGACGATAGGACACTATGAGATTGTCGAGAATGATGGGCCGCGAGTCGCGAATGACATCGTACCACTGCCAGTTGGTGTGCATCTCGGTGGGGAACTGGCGGAACACAGGATGGCGCGGGTCGCAAAGAATGCCCATAGTGCCGGGCGAAGGTGTCTTGCCGTTGTTCTTGCAGATGGTGCGGAACATGCGATAGTTCCAGTAGTCGGTCTGGAAGAGCCAAGGCACGGTATTGCCGCGGAATTCCGTTGTGTCGGGCATCCAAAGCACTGAGGCTCCCTCGGTGAGTTGCTGCGCAACATCGTCGGACATGCGGTCGACGACAATGACGCTGCCCTCCTCGCCTTCAGCCTTGTGGGGCGGATAGACCCACAAAGGATAGGTGTTAAGATGCTCCGTGCCGTCGACAACAAGTGCAAGTTGCAACTGCTGTGCACGCTCCACCTGCGGCGCATGGAACGTGATCTCGCCGACGACGAGCAGGCCCTCGCCGTCGGGTATGCTGAGAAATCCCTCCTCGTTGCCAACCACCCAGCGCAGTTGACGGCCGCTGAGCGAGCCGCCACTATAGTTGGCTATCTTGAGTGTGATGGTCTGCTCGTCGCCTGCGGTATAAACGTAGCGTGGCATGAGCGCAAGGGGAACAACGTCGCTGCACCACTGACGCCATTCGCGCTCGCTGACAAGGCCCTTCGACTGCATGAAAGCATCGAGCACGCCGACGTAGGCTGAGCCCTGACCCGGGTAATCCTGCAAATCGAGCAACTGGAAGCCATCCATCGACTCCGTACGCAAGTCGAGTTCGATGTCAGCCTTGTAGAGTTGGACTGCCCACAGCCCGCTCGCACGGTGGAAGTCGGCGGCCTGGTCGGCCATGCCTGCCTCTGCCAGACGGGAACGGAATTCCTGCATGTTATAGGGGTAGAGCACTCCCGTATACTTCAGCATCTCATGGTAATCGGGGTAAATCTGGAACTGGCCCGTCTCGTGGCTGATGACGGGAACGCTGCTGCGACGGCAACCGGCGTCGAGGGTCATCTCAGTATTGGGGCGCTCGCTGTTGAGCATGCCGCCAGTCTTGGCATCGGCAAAGGAGAAAGAGCCGCGCGTGTGCGTATCGTAGGAGCCCCACGCCTCGCCGCCGACACGGCATGTGGTGAAATAGTCCATGCCTTGTTTGACTCCCTCGTAGCCAAGATAATAATTAGAGCCCAGTGTATATAATATAAAAGGTGCTGTAATCCTGAAGTCGGCAACGAAGCGGCTCATCTCAGCAACCGAGCCCCAGAGTTCGTTGCCAAGCGCAAACATAGCAAACGACGGATGGTGGGCATACTCGCGCAGGATATTCTCGCCCTCCTTGTGGAGAAAAGCCATGAGAACGGAGTCGCCGGCATTGAAGTCGCCCCAGAAGGGAAGTTCGGGCTGCAGGTAAATGCCCAGCGCGTCGGCAGCAGCGAAAGCAGCCTCTGGAGGACACCAGGAATGGAAGCGGACATGATTGATGCCGTAGTCGCTGCACGTGGCAAAGTACTGGCGCCAGGACTCGACGTCCATAGGGCAGTGGCCTGTGAGCGGCCAGACGCAGGCATCGTGCTTGCCGCGAAGGAAAAGCCTGTGGCCACGGGCATCGTAGAAATGGCGGTCGCGAACGGTGATGGACGGCTGGCGCATAACCACCTGCCGCTCAGCAGCGCGCTTGCGCGGCTGGAGGGAGAGCGTCATCTGTCCGATAATGCCGTTCCAGTTGGTCTGCGTGTCTTCCGTATAGGCATGGCTCGACGCATAGAGTTGCTCAGGAACGCCGCTGCCATTGTCAATAAGCAGCATGACGGTATGGCGGCCTGCCTTAAGACCGCGACGCAACTGGTAGCGATGCGGGGTGGAGATATTGTTGCATGAATCGATGAGAACGCCGTCGATAAAGAGTTTGCTGGGCTTGGTGCGCTCAAGCGTGAGGACAAGGGGACGGCGCTGCCACGCCCTGGGAATATCTATTTCGCGCGTGTACCACGCCTTGCCGCGATAGGAAAACAGGCGCGCGAGATGGGTGGTCTCATTCTTCTGGCGCAAAGGCATACCCTTGCGATTAGTGTCAGTGGTGCCGGGCAGCAAAACACGGCTGGTGGATTTCTGGCCGTCAAGACGCAGAAGCCATTCACCACTGAGGTCGATTGTCTGCTGTGCGAAGAGAAATGCACTGTGCAATGCCAATGTAAGGAGGAGTACGGTCTTTTTCATGTTTTCGATTTATTTCTGTGCAAAGATAGAACAAATTAGCAAAAAGTAAGAACAAAAGCGATAATAAATTCAATATTTTTTTGCTGTGTTTCGCCGATAATTACTAACTTTGCGGCATAAACGCTGCCAAAAGCGCGGCGACTAACCATATCGAACAACACATAATGAAGAAATCTGGATTTTTCCTGCTGGCAGTTCTGACGACGCTGCTGGCAGTTGCTCCATGTGACGGCGTGGCAGCGAAAAAACAAAAGCAGTCACAGAAACAACAGTTATGGCCCGATGGCACACCAATGGACCAATGGTTTGAAGACACGACAAAGGTTGACGTCGCCTCACTGGGCAAACAATATGTGCTGACAGACTACGGAGTGGTGGCAGGAAGCCCGAAAATCCAGACAGAAAAGATACAGGCGGTTATCGACCGATGCGCCAGGGAAGGCGGCGGTGTGGTGGTGGTGCCAAACGGCACATTCCTCACCGGCGCTCTTTTTTTTAAACAGGGTACGCACCTGCACCTGCAGGAGAGCGCCACGCTGAAAGGCAGCGACCGCATTATCGACTTCCCCATAAAGACCACACGCATAGAGGGCGAGACTTGTAAATACTTTGTGGCGCTTATCAATGCCGACGGCGTGGACGGCTTCACCATCAGCGGCCGCGGCACCATCGACGGCAACGGCCTGCAATACTGGCAGGAATTCTGGATCAGACGGCAATGGAACCGCCAGTGTACCAACAAAGATGCGCAGCGCCCACGACTGACCTATATTTCAAACTCGAAGAACGTTACAATCCAGGACGTTCACCTTATCAACTCTCCCTTCTGGACAAACCACGTCTACAAGTCGAGCCACGTGAGATACCTCGGCTGCTATATCTATGCGCCAACTGAGAACATTTTTCCGCCAGAACCCAAGCGAGGCGGCCCTTCGACCGACGCCATCGACATCGATGCCTGCACTGACGTAATGGTAAACAGTTGTTTCATGCACGTAAACGATGATGCCGTAGTGCTGAAAGGCGGAAAAGGAACATGGGCAGACAAAGACTCAACAAACGGAGACTGCGAGCGAATACTGATACAGAACTGCCGATACGGCAGAGTGCACGGATGCCTGACACTGGGTTCAGAGTCGCTGCACGACCGCAACATAATACTGCGCAACTGCCATGCCAACAACGCCAACAGAGTGTTGTGGCTGAAGATGCGCCCCGACACACCGCAGCACTACGAATATATTCACGTGGAAAACATCACCGGCGAATGTTCGTCGTTCCTTTACATCTATCCGTGGACACAATTCTTCAAGCCAGGCGACAGGGAAATGCCGCTGTCACGCTGCAACAACGTGTCGTTCAGCAATATCAATGTAAGCACTAAGACACCATGGAACGTAAAACTGTCGGACAAATACGTACTGACCGACTTCACGTCGGACGGTAAAGAGATAACATTCAAAGAATAACCAAAATCAAATACTATGAAAAAATACTTTTTTGCCGTTGACCTTGGTGCAACAAGCGGACGCACCATCCTCGGCACACTGGCAGACGGAAAACTACATCAGGAAGAACTGACACGATTTCCAAATAACCTGATAGAGACCGGCGGCCACTTCTACTGGGATATCTACGCACTATACTTCGAGATGATACGCGGACTGCAAGTTGTAGGCAAACGCGGCATAGAAATAACAAGCATAGGAATAGACACCTGGGGCTGCGACTTCGTTTTCGTAGCCGACGACAACGCCATCCTGCGCAACCCTATGGCCTACCGCGACCCTCACACCTTTGGCAGAATGGAAGAATACCTGGAAAATGTGACAGACCGCAAGACGGTCTACAACATTACAGGAATACAGTTTATGAACTTTAACTCGCTCTTCCAACTGTATGCCATGCGCAAAGACGGCAACACCGCACTGAAAAACGCAAAGCACGTGATGTTCATACCCGATGCGCTGAGTTGGATGCTCACTGGCGAAGTGGTTTGCGAATATACCGTTGCGTCAACGTCGCAGATGCTCGACCCGAAAACTGGCGACCTGTCGGAAAAACTGCTTGAGAGCGTTGGACTGACGAGACAACACTTCGGAAGAATGGTACAGCCGGGCGAGAAAATCGGCACACTGACAGAGGAAGTGCAGAAAATGACAGGACTACGCGCAGTGCCCGTAATAGCAGTGCCTGGCCACGACACAGCATCGGCTGTGGCTGCCGTGCCGGCAAAGGACGAGAAGTTTGCCTATCTGTCGAGCGGTACGTGGAGCCTCATGGGCATCGAGACACGCCACGCTATAATCAACGAACGCAGTTACGAACTGAACTTCACAAACGAAGGCGGCATAGAAGGCACCACGCGCTTCCTGAAAAACATCTGCGGCATGTGGCTGTATGAGCGATGCCGCAAGGAATGGCCCGAAGAGGTACGCCAATTAAGCCATCCGGAACTGCAGGGACAGGCAATGACGGTAGAGCCTTTCCGCTCGATTATCAATCCAGACGACAAGGTGTTTGCCAACCCTGCAAGCATGATAGAGGCAATACGCGACTTCTGCCGCAGAACAGGACAGGCCGTGCCCGAAACACCTGCTGAGATATGCCGCTGCATTTTCGACTCTTTAGCACTGCGCTATCGCCAGGTGTTCGGATGGCTTAAGGAAATGGCAGACTTTGAACTCAATGTGCTGCACGTCATCGGAGGAGGCTCGCTGAACAAATATCTCACGCAGTTTACAGCCAACGCTCTCGGCATAAAAGTGCTGGCAGGACCGCAGGAGTGCACAGCAATAGGAAACATAATGCTGCAGGCAAAGGCTTCGGGCGACGTGGCAGACATCTGGGAGATGCGCCGCATCATTGCCAACTCGCTGGAACTGGTGAAGTACGAGCCGCAGGACAAGGAGGCCTGGGACAAGGCTTACGAGCGCTACCTCCAAATAACGAAATAAAGTAATCACGAAAAAACAAAAACAATTATGGCAAAACCATTAGTAGAAACCAAAGCAAGAGTAGGTGTCTTCAGCATTGCACTGCAGGCTTACCTGCCACAGTTCCCACAACTCGTTCCAGAGTTTGAAGCACAGTATGACACATTCAAGAAGACACTCCCCGACACCATAGAAATAGTAGACGGCGGAATGGTGACGACAAAAGAGCAGTCGATGGCCGCCGGCGACAAATTCCGCGCTGCCGACGTAGACCTGGTTATTCTGCAGATGCTTACCTACTGCACCTCTTACAATATGCTGCCAGCCGTACGCGACCTTGACGTTCCCGTGGTGATTGTCAACGTGCAGAAGAAACTGGCTCCCGACTACGACAAGACCGATATCCCGACTTGGCTGGGCGAACTGTATGCCTGCGGTGCCATTGGCGAAATGGTGGCCGACCTGAACCGCGCAGGAAAACGCTCTGCCGTGATAACAGGTGTCGTAGAAGGAGGAGACCCGGGCGTACAGGCAGAGATAGAAGACTGGTGCCGTGCCGCACAGGTGCGCCGCCGCTTCCGCGACACCAACATAGCACAGATAGGACGCCCCTACCCCGGCATGATGGACCTCTACATCGACGAGACAAACCTTTATCATCGCATGTTTGTCTACACCAAGCAATTCGACTGGGAGCAGATGTGGGCCATAGCCGACAACATCACCGACGAAAAGGCTATACGCGAAAAGGCACAGGATATTCTCGACACCTTCGACATTGAAGGCGGCGGCACAATAGAGAAGGTTTGGGACATGGCACGCTATGTGGTGGCCTTCGAACAGTGGGTGAAGGACGAGCAACTGGGCATGATTGCATCGCACTACGCAGGATTTGCACAAGGCGTGGCAGGCAAACTCGACTCGATGCTCATTCCTGCCTTCTCAATGCTCATCAAGCAACACACGGCATGCGCCGTGGAAGGCGACATGAAGGTTGCCATGGCAATGTCGATACTGAAGACCATCTCAGGCACAGGCACTCTGGCAGAGATGTACAGCATCGACTTCCCTAAAGACATCTGCATCATCGGCCATTCAGGCTCCGGCGACTTCGATATCTCGCAGGCCAAGAAGCCAACAATGAAGATAGTGCCCGTGTTCCACGGCAAGACAGGCGGCGGATACCTCACACAATTCTATCCACCGACGGGCCCCGTGACTTATCTTGCCATCACACAGGACAAGAACGGCGTATTCAAATTTGTAGTGGCAGAGGGCATCAACGAGGAAGGCCCGATCTTCACATTCGGCGACACCAACATGCGTACGAAGTTCTCGCTTCCATGCCGTGAGTTTGTCAACAAATGGAGCGAGGCCGGTCCGACACACCACATGGCCGCTGCCGTCGGTCACCACATCGACACAATACTTAAAGTGGCAAAGATATTGAATATTGAGTGCGACATAGTTTGCCGATAACATCGCAATAAAGAATGACGTAATAACGTAATAACGATATAACGTAATAACGAAAAATTTTTAAACAATGGCAAACAAAGGAAGTCTGAAGAGCACCCTTGCAGTGTCTCTCAATAACTATCTTGATGCCGGCGCAATCGTGGCTGGCTCAAGCGGCATAACATTGTGGCAGAAATACCTTGGACTTTCCGAGATGCACTTAGGATGGCTCAACGCACTCAGCGCAAATGCGATGGGCGCAGCCGTAGGTGCTATCATCGGCGGTTTCCTGGCTGACAAGTTCGGACGCAAGTTTATCTTCACCTACAATCTGCTTGTTTATATGACCGGCGTGCTCATCGTGATGCTCTCAATGAGTTTCCCAATGCTGCTGACAGGTTTCTTCATCACGGGAATTTCCGTAGGCATTGGCGTCCCGGCATCATGGACATACATCTCTGAAAGTTCTGAAGTAAACAATCGCGGCCGTAATATCTGCATATCGCAGATGTCATGGGGACTTGGCCCTATGTTTATACTGTTCTTCGGAATGTTGCTCGCGCCAGGCGGCATGCTCTATGCACCAGTAGAGTCGCTGGCTCACGCAATAGTCGGAGCAGACGCTGCAAAGGCAACGGTAGAGGTATTCTCCTCGCGCGTGGTATTCCTCACGCTCTTCATCGTGGCTTTCATAGCATGGAACTTGCAGCGCCAACTGGAAGAGAGCGCTGAGTACACAGCGCAGAAAGCCACCGGCAACAGCAGCAGTATACTGGACAACATCAAGATGCTGTTTACAAACCGCATTGCTGTGAAGACCGTGGCATTCCTCGCCTGCATCTACCTGACATGGAACCTCGTAGCATCGGTGATGGGCTTCTTCATGCCTCACATCTACGAAACTGCCGGCGGACTGAGCAACGAAGACGCCAACATGCTGAGTTGCATAAGTTGGGTGTTCGTTGTCGTTACGACATTCGTCATTTCTTTCTTTGTAGACAAGGTTGCCCACCGCTTCTTCTACGTCTTCGGACTGACTGCTGCGCTTACCGCCTGGATTCTTATCATTGGCGGCGGTGTGTCGACGATTGGCGGAATATGGCTGTTCACCATTCTCTGGGGCATCAACAACGGTAGTTCGGTGCAGGTGTTCTATGCTCTTTGGGGCTCGGAACTCTTCCCTGCAAAATTCCGCGCCGGCGCCCAGGGCCTGATGTTCTTCATCGTTCGCGGCCTGTCGGCTGTCTGGGGCTTGGTGTTTACCTTTATCTACGGCGAAAACGGCGAAGGCTTCACCATCGCTGCCTGCTGCATGGTGGCTCTGCTTGCCATTTCGCTTGTCGTAGGACTGATTGGCGCACCAAACACACGCGGACGTTCGCTCGACAGCATCGTAAAGGAGCGCTACGGCGACAATTACTAAATACTCTCTATAACTGAATATGCAAGACATACGCAACATTGCTATCATAGCACATGTAGACCACGGTAAGACCACGCTCGTCGACAAGATGATGCTGGCTGGAAATCTATTTCGCGAAGGACAAAACCTGTCGAGCCAGGTGCTCGACGCCAACGATTTGGAACGCGAGCGTGGCATTACCATCCTCTCGAAAAATGTGAGCATCAACTGGAAAGGAACAAAAATCAACATCATTGACACACCGGGACACAGCGACTTTGGCGGCGAGGTGGAACGAGTGCTGAACATGGCAGACGGATGCCTGCTGCTTGTAGACGCATTTGAAGGGCCAATGCCGCAGACACGTTTCGTTCTGCAGAAAGCGCTGCAGATAGGCCTGAAGCCTATTGTCGTTGTAAACAAGGTGGACAAGCCAAACTGCAGACCAGAAGAAGTCTACGAAATGGTGTTTGACCTTATGTTCTCGCTCAATGCCACAGAGGAGCAACTTGACTTCCCTGTAGTATACGGCTCGGCAAAGAACGGATGGATGGGCGAAGACTACAACAAGCCGACCACCGACATCACCTACCTTCTGGACAAGATTGTAGAAGTGATTCCTGCTCCCAAGCAAATTGAAGGAACGCCACAGATGCTTATCACATCGCTCGACTACAGCAGTTATACAGGACGTATAGCAGTGGGGCGCGTGCACAGAGGCTCTCTCTCCGACGGGCAACAAGTGACTATCTGTCACCGCGACGGCACACAGGAGAAGACAAAAATCAAGGAACTCCACACATTTGACGGCATGGGTCACAGCAGAACGCAACACGTGGACTGCGGTGACATCTGCGCCGTCATAGGATTAGAGAAATTTGAGATTGGCGATACTATCTGCGACGCGGAAAATCCAGAGCCACTCGCTCCTATCGCTATCGACGAGCCTACCATGTCAATGCTTTTCACCATCAACGACTCGCCATTCTTCGGAAAAGAGGGAAAATTCGTCACCTCACGCCACATAAACGACCGCTTGGAAAAAGAGTTGGAGAAAAACCTTGCGCTAAAAGTAGAGCCATACGAGGACGCCACCGACCGCTGGATAGTGTCGGGCCGTGGCGTGCTGCATCTTTCCGTTCTCATTGAGACGATGCGCCGCGAAGGCTACGAACTACAGGTAGGACAGCCACAGGTTATATATAAAGAGGTGAACGGTGTGAAATGCGAGCCGATAGAAGAGTTGACAATCAACGTGCCCGACGAGTTTGCATCGAAAATGATTGACATGGTGACGCGCCGCAAAGGCGACCTGACGTCGATGGAAACACAGGGCGAGCGCACAAACATTGAATTTGAGATACCGTCGCGCGGAATAATCGGACTACGCACAAACGTACTCACAGCAAGTCAGGGCGAAGCAATAATGGCACACCGATTCAAAGAGTATCAGCCCTACAAAGGAGATATAGAGCGCAGGCAGAACGGCTCGATGATAGCCATGGAGACAGGTACTGCCTACGCCTACTCGATCGACAAACTGCAAGACCGTGGCAAGTTTTTCATAGACCCGGGCGAAGAAGTGTACTACGGGCAAGTTGTTGGTGAACACGTACACGACAACGACCTTGTAGTGAACGTTACGAAGGCAAAACAACTGACCAACGTCCGCGCATCAGGCAGCGATGACAAGGCACGCATCATCCCGAAGACCGTGATGAGCCTCGAAGAATGTCTGGAATATATCAAGGAAGACGAATTGGTTGAGGTAACGCCCAAGTCAATGCGTATGCGCAAGATAATACTTGACCACGACCAGCGCAAGAAAGCAAATAAAGTATAATCGGCAGACCGCCGCACAAAATGAAACGACAACTGGTAATTCTCGCCCTGCTGACAACCGCAGGCAGCAGTGTCCTGGCAAAAGGAGCAAAGACTGCAAGCAATGGATATCCCATAACACAGGTGCCATTCACATCGGTTGCCATAACGCCAAACACCTTCTGGGGAGACCGCATACGCGCAGCCCGCGAAGTAACCATTCCGCTGGCTTTCGAAAAATGCGAGACAGAACACCGTCTGAAAAATTTCGAGATGGCGGCCTATACTCTTCAGCACCCAAACCACGCTGCCCTTAACACCCCGGAATGGGATGTAAGCAAGTTCATGGGATTCTCGTTCGACGACACAGATGTCTATAAGACAATAGAAGGAGCAAGTTATGTGCTGCAGACATATCCCGACGAGAAACTGAAACACTACGTAGACTCCGTGCTCGACATTGTTGCGGCAGCGCAAGAGCCAGATGGCTATCTTTACACCGCACGCACTATAAATCCTGCCCGTCCCCACTCTTGGTCGGGGAAGAAGCGCTGGGTGAAAGAAGAAGTGCTGAGCCACGAACTCTACAATCTCGGCCACATGGTAGACGCTGCATGCGCCCACTATCAGGCCACCGGCAGCGACAAATTTCTCAACATTGCCAAGAAATATGCCGACTGCGTGATAAGGGAAGTAGGACCCGGCGAAAACCAGGCAACGATTGTTCCCGGCCACCAGATAGCCGAGATGGCTCTCGCACGGCTGTACATCCTCACTGGCGAAAAGAAGTATCTTGACCAAGCAAAGTATCTGCTCGACTACAGAGGCAAGACAGGACGCCACGATGTCTACTCGCAAAGCGACAAGCCCGTGGTAAAACAGACAGAAGCGTGGGGCCATGCCGTCAGAGCAGGCTACATGTATGCAGGAATGGCCGATGTGGCAGCGCTGACAGGCGACTCGGCATACATACGCGCCATTGACACTATCTACGAAAACATTGTCAGCAAGAAATACTACATCACCGGCGGCGTAGGAGCGCGCCATCAAGGCGAGGCCTTCGGCGCTGACTACGAACTGCCCAACCTCACTGCCTACAACGAGACGTGCGCGGCAATATCCATGGTCTACCTTTTCCATCGCATGTTCCTCCTCCACGGAGACGCGAAGTACATAGACTGCATGGAACGCACGCTGTACAATGGCGTGATTAGCGGCATGTCTGTGGACGGCGGTAGATTTTTCTACCCCAATCCACTTAGCAGCGACGGCAAGTATGCCTTCAACTCCGACAATACCGTTGAACGGCAGCCGTGGTTTGGATGTGCTTGCTGTCCGTCCAACCTCAGCCGCTTCATCCCTTCCTTCCCCGGCTACATCTATGCTGTCAAAGACCGCAACCTCTACGTCAATCTCTTCACTGGCAATACTGCCACGATGAATGTTGACGGCAAACCCGTTACCATTGAACAGCAGACCAACTATCCCTGGGACGGCGAAATCACGATACGCATCAAACAGAGCAAGACAAAAGCCTTCCGCATGTTGATCCGCCTGCCAGGATGGAGCCAGGATCAGGTTGTCCCAAGCACCTTGTATCGTTTTGCAGACAACAATGCCCAAGACCGACACACCATTAGCGTCAACGGCAAGGAAGTTGCGGCAAGCATTGAGAACGGATACCTTGTTGTCGAGCGCAACTGGAAGAAAGGCGATGTCGTAGCGCTACACCTTGATATGCCGGTACGCACAATCAAAGCCAACGACAAAGTGGCCGACGACCGAGGCCGTATTGCCGTGGAGCGCGGGCCACTGGTTTACTGCTGTGAAGCAGTAGACAATGCAAATGCCAACATCTTCAATTTCCTCCTGCCCCAAAAGCCGACATTCACTACAGCAGACCGCAGTATAACAGCCAATACTGGCGCCACATTCACCGTCAAGGCCATAAGCGTAGCGGGCCAGCAGTTGTCTGTCGACAGCAACGGCAACGCTGCAGTGGCACCTGCAACGCTTACGCTCATACCCTACTACGCGTGGAACCACCGCGGTCCAGGACTGATGCAGGTGTGGATAGCGCAAAGCATTGCAGCACTGGGCAACTACTGATGTCCCACCAGCCATCCCATTGCATACAGTTTTTTAAAAACAAAGAATTACACCTTATTAATATATATAATAGGAGGCAAAACATGAACAACGAAAACCAAAACCAGTTACAAGTGGAAGTGGCGCCCGACGTAGCACAAGGAAAATACGCCAACTTCGCCATAATAACCCATTCCAGTTCCGACTTTGTGCTTGATTTCGCATGCGTAATGCCTGGCATGCCCAAAGCACACGTCAACAGCAGGGTCGTCATGGCCCCAGAGCATGCCAAGCGCCTGCTTGCAGCACTCCAGGAAAACATCCGCCGCTACGAGCACGACTTCGGAACGATAAAAATACCGCAGAAACAATCGAATACTATCTCGCCCTTCAACATAGGAGGCGGCGAAGCATAGCCATTCGCGACGTTAAAAAACCATAAAACGCTTATTTTGTGTTAAAAATGCACTTAATAAGCGTTTTTTCTATTTCTAAATTAACTTTTAGAGGATAAAATGTGTACCTTTGCACCCCAAAAGCGGCCTGTAAAAGGCTTTGATTTACAGAAGAACAATTACAAAAATTCATATAATAAATTAAAAATCAAACAATTATGCCTACAATTTCACAATTGGTAAGAAAAGGCAGAAAGGTGCTTGTAGACAAGTCAAAGTCGCCTGCTCTGGACTCATGTCCACAGCGTCGCGGCGTTTGCGTACGTGTCTACACAACAACACCTAAGAAGCCTAATTCGGCTATGCGTAAGGTAGCCCGTGTTCGTCTGACAAATCAGAAAGAAGTCAACTCTTACATCCCAGGAGAGGGACACAACCTGCAGGAGCACAGCATCGTGCTGGTTCGCGGCGGTCGTGTAAAGGATCTCCCTGGTGTACGTTATCACATCGTGCGCGGTACTCTTGACACCGCAGGTGTGGCAAGCCGCACACAGCGCCGTTCCAAGTACGGAGCAAAGCGTCCTAAGGCAAAGAAATAAAGACGCACAGAGTTAGTGAGTTTTTGGGTTTTTAGTTCTTGAGTGCTCGGAGATGAGCAGGCTCGGAACTGGGTGAAAAGGCTCAAACAACTCAAAAACTCAAAAACTTACAAAACTCAAAGACTCAGAAACAATCATTAAAAACCGTTTTGCTGGAGAATTGTTACACAAGACAGGTTGAGTAAATGCCCGAGTGCGGGCGTTGAAGAACAAGTAAGAACAGCCCCAAGCAGACAAAACATTAAATAAAATGAGAAAAGCAAAACCAAAGAAGAGAGTGATCCTTCCCGATCCAGTCTTCAACGACAAGAAAGTGTCGAAATTCGTCAACCATCTGATGTACGATGGTAAGAAGTCCATTTCGTATGAAATCTTCTACAATGCCTTAGAGACCGTAAAGGGTCGCATGAAGGACAGCGAGAAGTCTGCCCTCGAAATCTGGAAGCAGGCTCTTGACAACATCACCCCACAGGTAGAGGTAAAGAGCCGCCGTATCGGTGGTGCCACATTCCAGGTTCCTACAGAAATCCGTCCCGACCGCAAGGAGAGCATCTCCATGAAGAACATGATTTCGTTTGCCCGCAAGCGCAGTGGCAAGTCTATGGCCGACAAGTTGGCTTCAGAGATTATGGATGCCTTCAACAACCAGGGTGGTGCCTACAAGCGCAAGGAAGACATGCACCGTATGGCCGAGGCCAACCGTGCTTTCGCCCACTTCCGTTTCTAAAAGGCAAAAGCGAAGAGAGACTAATCTGCTACCACTTTGGTAAATAAAAGAAACAGAAAAAAGGAAAAGGAAAAGAAATGGCAAACCGCGATTTACATTTGACCCGCAACATTGGTATCATGGCTCACATCGATGCTGGTAAGACCACCACGTCAGAGCGCATACTTTTCTATACGGGTAAGACTCACAAGATCGGTGAGGTTCACGACGGTGCTGCTACCATGGACTGGATGGCTCAGGAGCAGGAGCGTGGTATCACCATCACATCTGCTGCCACCACATGCAACTGGACATGGCAGGGCAAACAATTCAAGATAAATCTTATTGACACTCCGGGACACGTCGACTTTACCGCCGAGGTAGAGCGCTCTCTGCGCGTGCTCGACGGTGCTGTTGCCACCTACTCTGCTGCCGACGGCGTTCAGCCACAGTCAGAGACGGTATGGCGTCAGGCCGACAAGTACAACGTTCCCCGTATTGGCTATGTAAACAAGATGGACCGCTCTGGTGCCGACTTCTTTGAGACCGTTCAGCAGATGCGCGACATTCTTGGCGCCAATCCCGTAGTCATCCAGGTGCCTATCGGTGCTGAGGAGAACTTCAAGGGCGTTGTAGACCTCATCAAGATGAAGGCTATCCTGTGGCACGACGAGACCATGGGCGCCGAATACGACATCGAAGACATTCCTGCCGACCTGGTAGACGAGTGCGACGAGTGGCGCAACAAACTTCTTGAGGCCGCAGCCGAATACGACGAGGCTCTCATGGAGAAATACTTCGACGATCCCAACTCTATCACAGAGGACGAAATCATCGCAGCCATCCGCAAGGGTACCATCTCAATGGCCTGCACACCTATGATTTGCGGTTCTTCTTACAAGAACAAGGGCGTACAGCCTCTGCTCGACTATGTCTGCGCTTTCCTTCCTGCACCAGTAGATGTTGACGTCGTGATGGGTACCAACCCCAACACCGACGAGGAAGAGGGCCGCAAGCCAAGCGATGACGAGCCTACAGCAGCACTTGCCTTCAAGATTGCCACCGATCCCTACATGGGACGCCTGGTATTCTTCCGCGTCTACTCTGGTAGCGTGAAGGCCGGCTCTTATGTATACAATCCACGCTCTGGCAAGAAAGAGCGCATCAGCCGCCTGTTCCAAATGAACTCCAACAAGGAAATCCCAATGGAGTCTATCGATGCCGGCGACATCGGCGCTGGTGTAGGTTTCAAGGATATCCGTACCGGCGACACCCTCTGCGATGAGGACAAGCCCATCGTACTGGAGTCTATGACTTTCCCCGACACCGTGATTTCAATTGCCGTTGAGCCAAAGTCACAGGCTGACGTTGCAAAACTTGACAACGGACTTGCCAAACTGGCTGAGGAAGACCCGACGTTCACAGTTCGCACCGACGAGCAGAGCGGCCAGACCATCATCTCTGGTATGGGCGAACTTCACCTCGATATCATCATCGACCGCCTGAAGCGCGAGTTCAAGGTAGAGTGCAACCAGGGCAAGCCACAGGTTAACTACAAGGAAGCCATCACACAGACTGTCATGGGCTACCGCGAGGTTTACAAGAAGCAGTCGGGTGGTCGTGGTAAGTTTGCCGACATCATCGTCAACGTTGGTCCTGTCGACGACGACTGGGACATCAAGGAGAATGGCGGCCTGCAGTTTGTCAACGAGGTTAAGGGCGGTAACATTCCTAAGGAGTTTATCCCCAGCATCCAGAAAGGTTTCGAGGCTGCAATGAAGAACGGTATCCTTGGCGGCTATCCCGTAGACTCGCTGAAGGTTGTCGTTGTCGACGGCTCATTCCACCCCGTAGACTCCGACCAGTTGTCCTTTGAGATTGCTGCACAGATGGCCTACAAGGCTGTATGCGCCAAGGCAAAGCCCGTACTGATGGAACCAATCATGAAACTCGAGGTTGTTACACCTGAGGAGAACATGGGTGACGTTATTGGCGACCTTAACAAGCGTCGCGGACAGGTGGAAGGCATGGAAGAGGCTCGCTCTGGCGCCCGTGTCGTAAAGGCACAGGTTCCTCTGTCGGAGATGTTCGGCTATGTCACCGCCCTGCGCACCATCACCTCCGGCCGTGCCACCAGTTCTATGGAGTACGACCACCACGCACCGCTCTCCAGCGCTCTTGCCAAGGCAGTGCTTGAGGAGGTCAAGGGCCGTGCCGACCTTGTATAATCAAATCAGCAAAAATAAATGATCCTGGAAGCGTCATGGCGTTTCCAGGATTTTTTTTGTACTACTGCTGCAGCAAAAATAGCATCAGATTCTTGTGTTTTGTATGATAATCACTTCAGATGCTCCTCAAAATTCAAAACTTCGGAAAAAACGAAAATATTGCCGAAACTTTGCATACCTTTGCACAAAATAACGTGTAATCGCACGACAACAAAAGACGTGTAATCGTACATCACAAAAAGACGTACAACTCCACGGAAACAAATAACGTGTAACAAAAAAAAAAAAGTACTATATGGCAACAGTAGCAGAAAAAAATGCAGAGTCTTTGGAGCAATTGAAACAACTCCAAGAAGCAGAAAACTTCGTTGTTCTTCACGGAACAGAGCGATTGAGCAGGGTGCACTTGACTCGCTTGCTGAGTGAGGGATGGCTGAAAGAAGTTGTCAAGGGATGGTACATAGCCTCTCGTCCCGGCATGGAAGGTGACACCACAGACTGGTACACCTCTTATTGGGCATTCATGTCTAAGTATTGTACTTCACGTTTTGGCGACAGTTGGAGCCTGACAGCAGAACAGTCACTTGACCTTCATTCTGGCAATACGACCATTCCAATACAGATCATCATACGCAATCCAGACGGAAACAACAACGTCACGTCACTACTATATGGTACAAGCCTGTTCAACCTGAAAGCCAAGTTGCCAGCCTCAATATACATCCATCCTGTATATGGTGTGCGGATGTATTCTTTGGCGGAAGCATTGGTGTTTGTTTCACCCACTTATTTCCGTCAAAATCCTATTTCTGCAAGAACATGCCTTCAGATGGTGAGAGACGAATCCGAAATATACGGTATCCTTGCCGATGAGGGAGCAAGCACCCGTGCAGGGCGTCTTGTCGGAGCATTCAGGAACATAGGCAGGGATAAAATTGCAAACAATATCCTTGCGTATATGAAGCGGTTAGGTTACGACGTACGTGAGGACGACCCGTTTGAGGATAAGGTTGACAACATTTCCCCTGTCCCCGTTTCTCCATACGTTGCAAGACTTACGCTGATGTGGGAGAAAATGCGTCAGACGGTTATCGACAATTTCCCAGCCCCCGCCAGTGTTCCTACCAACATTGCCGAACTGCTCAAGCAATTAGATGACAAATATACGGAGGATGCTTATCATTCACTGTCCATCGAAGGTTATAAAGTATCCGATGAGTTGATAGAGAAAGTGAAAAGTGGCAACTGGAATCCTAAAGAAGAAGACAAAGATGCTCATAATGCACTGGTAGCCAGAGGTTACTATCAGGCATTCCAAGCAGTAAAGGCCACCATCACTAAAATTATAGAGGGTACAGATGCCGGAACTGCTGCCAGTGATGATCATGGGAACTGGTATTTCGAAATGTGGCAACCAATGGTTGCTGCAGGACTTTACAAACCGTCCGCTATCGTTGGCTACCGCAACCGCCCTGTCTATATACGAGGGTCACGCCATACACCAATGAACTATGAAACTGTTAGTGACGCTATGCTTGAATATTTCCGATTGCTACGAGAAGAAAAGCATCCGGCCGTCAGGGCCATCCTTGGACATTTCATGTTTAGTTTCATCCACCCTTATAATGACGGAAATGGCAGAATGAGTCGCTTTATCATGAACACGATGCTTTCTACGGGTGGGTATTCATGGGCTATAATTCCTGTTGAAAGACGAAACGCCTATATGCAAGCACTGGAGAAAGCAAGCATAGAGGGCGATATTGCAGACTTCACAAAGTTGATTGCAGATTTTTTACGCTGACTGTATGGCGAGAAAAAGCGGAAAAAGTGGAAGAAAAATTTGGATGTTATGGAAAGAGTAATTACCTTTGCAACCCGAAAATCGCTGTTGAGCAAATGACTCTTTAGCAGCGACAAAAAGAAAAAAGTAAAAATCACAAAATTGTAAAGACAAACAATGAGTCAGAAAATCCGCATCAAACTGAAGTCCTACGACCACAAACTCGTAGACAAGTCAGCAGAGAGAATCGTGAAGGCTGTAAAGGCTACTGGTGCCATCATCAGCGGTCCTATTCCCCTTCCAACCCACAAGCGTATCTACACCGTCAACCGCTCTACCTTCGTCAACAAGAAGGCTCGCGAGCAGTTCCAGTTGTCAGACTACAAGCGTCTGATTGACATCTACTCTTCTACAGCCAAGACGGTAGACGCACTGATGAAACTCGAACTCCCCAGCGGCGTTGAGGTTGAGATCAAGGTATAGTCATAAACACAAATACAACGTTTCAAGTCCGGCTATTGCTCTTTTTGGCAATGGCCGGATTTTTTTTGCAGCCTGCACAGCAGTGAAAAAAATTACTGCTGTTTTTTTTAGAAAAAACACTGCTGTGGCAAAAATTAAAACTGTTTTTAAAAAAATTAAAACTGCTGTAGCAAAAACTATGTGCTTTGCGCTCTGGAATGAAGAGAAAAAACGTGATTTTTCTTTTGCATTCCACTCGCTTAATCGTACCTTTGCAGCAGGAAATATCCTTTAGTAAAAAGATATGGAATCACGACTGGTAATCTACAACACACTGACTCGACAGAAAGAGCGTTTTGAACCCATCAACGGCAACAACGTAGGAATGTACGTCTGCGGTCCAACGGTATATGGCGACCCGCATCTGGGCCACGCCCGTCCTGCAATAACCTTCGACCTGCTGTTCCGCTACCTGCGCCATTTGGGCTATAAGGTGCGCTACGTGCGCAACATCACCGACGTGGGCCACCTGGAGCACGACGCCGACGAGGGCGATGACAAGATTGAGAAGAAAGCCAGGCTGGAACAACTCGAGCCGATGGAGATAGCGCAGTACTACACCAACCGCTACCATCAGGCAATGGACGCACTTGGCGTGCTCCGTCCGTCTATCGAGCCACACGCCACGGGCCACATCATAGAGCAGCAGCAACTCGTCAAGCAGATACTCGACAACGGCTTTGCCTACGAGTCGAACGGCTCCGTATATTTCGACATCGAAGCCTACAACAAGGTATATAAATACGGCATCCTGAGCGGCCGCTCCCTGGAAAACATCAAAGACGAGAGCCGCGAACTTGCCGGCGTCGGCGAAAAGAAAAACCAGGCCGACTTCGCACTTTGGAAGAAGGCTCAGCCCGAACATATCATGCGCTGGCCATCACCATGGAGCGACGGTTTCCCAGGCTGGCACTGCGAATGTACTGCCATGGGACGCAAATACCTTGGCGAAACGTTTGACATCCACGGTGGCGGCATGGACCTTGTGTTTCCACATCACGAATGTGAGATAGCACAAGCCATGGCAGCGCAGGGCAAGCCTGCCGTGCGCTACTGGATGCACAACAACATGATAACCATCAACGGACAGAAGATGGGCAAGTCGCTCGGCAACTTCATCACCCTCGAACAGTTCTTCACCGGCAAGCACGAGAGTCTCGAGCAAGCCTACAGTCCGATGACCATCCGCTTCTTCATCCTCTCCGCCCACTACCGCGGCACCGTAGACTTCTCAAACGAGGCGCTGAAAGCCTCGGAGAAGGGACTCGAAAAATTGCTCAACGGCGTGAGCGACATAGAGCGCATACAGCCAGCGGCACAGTGCGATGCTGAGACGGAGCGCGTCGTGACGTCGCTGCGCGAGAAATGCTACGACGCGATGAACGACGACCTTGCAACACCACAGGTGATAAGCCACCTCTTCGAGGCGTGCACCATAATAAACAAACTCGTAGACCATAAAGCCACTATCTGCGCGAAATGCCTTGACGAACTGCGCAGCGTGATGCACCTGTTCGTATACGACATCCTTGGTCTGCAGGCTGCATCGGCAGCAGGACAGCAGTCGGCAAAGCGCGAAGAGGCTTTCGGTCGCGTGGTAGACATGGTGCTGTCGCTCCGCGCCAAGGCAAAAGCCGACAAGGACTGGGCAACAAGCGACAAGATACGCGACGAACTGGCTGCTGCCGGATTTGAAGTGAAAGACACCAAGGACGGCGCCACATGGCGCCTACCGCTATAGCACTTTTGCACCACGAGATGCACGTAGGTATTGACGCCAAGCGCATAGTGCGCAACGCCACAGGGCTGGGCAGTTATGGCAGGACGCTGGTAAACGACCTCCTGAAACTGGACGAGCCCGACCTGCGCCTGTCGCTGTATGCCCCCGACGCTGGGCGCGACCATCTGCGCAGCCAGGTAGCGGAAGGCCCACGCGCCAGATACTGCTATCCGGCCTCCTGTCATACTGCCATAGGCAAGAGCCTTTGGCGCTCGCGCGGCATCGTTGGCCAGTTGCGCAGCGACGGCGTCGACCTGTACCATGGCCTTTCGGGCGAACTTCCCATCGGTCTGCGCCAGGCTGGCATCCCTGGCATAGTCACCATCCACGACCTTATCTTCCTGCGCCATCCGGAGTACTACTCATTCTTCGATGCCCGAATATACCGCTGGAAATTTCTGCGCACCCTGCGCGAGGCGAGCCACATCATTGCCATCAGCGAATGTACAAAGCGCGACATTCTGGAGTTTGGCGGCGACCTTGTAAAAGAGAGTGACATCAGCGTCATCTACCAGAGTTTTTCGCCACGCTTCACTGAGCAGCCTTCCCCAAGCATACTTGATGCCACGCGGCGTGAGTTGTCGCTGCCGGAGCGATTCATTCTCTGCGTAGGCACCATAGAGGAGCGCAAAAATCTGCTTCTGGCAGCCAAGGCGCTGCGCTGGCTGCCAGAAGACATCCATCTAGTGGCCGTAGGAAGGCAGACCAAATATGCAAAACAGTTGCCAAAGAGCCAGCGAATACATCTGCTCAGCGGCATAAGCGACGAACAACTTGCCTCTATCTATTCTCTGGCAGAAGTATTCGTATATCCAAGTCGTTACGAAGGTTTTGGCATTCCCATAATCGAGGCTATAGCCAAAGGACTGCCTGTTGTGGCATGCACAGGCTCATGTCTGGAAGAGGCTGGCGGCGAAGCCAGCCTGTATGTAGCGCCCGACGACGCACAGGGACTGGCCAATGCCGTCAAACGAATGTTGCGCAATGCCCCCGAGCGCGCTTTACGCATAGCCCACAGCAAGCAGTACATACAGCGCTTCGCCGGCAGCGGCGTAGCCTCTCAAGTTGTTGAATTGTACAGGCAGTTGCTTGCCTGAATGATATATTACTGTTATAGCGGCAGCGACAATACGAAACGCGCCCCGTCGCTATAACTTGTGTCGAGCACCAAGTCGCCGCCAAGCCGCCGCGCAATATTCCTGCTTAGCGACAGACCGATACCGACGCCCTCCTGGAATTCGTCAAGTTGCACAAATTCCTCAAAAATATCGTCAGCCTTGTCGCCAGGCACTCCACAGCCAGTGTCTTCTATTGTCAGGACTGCCCTATCCTCTTCCGTGCTGCAGCGCATGCGTATCTCGCCACCCTCGGGTGTGAATTTCATCGCGTTGTCAAGCAGGTGGGAAATAGCCTGAACTGCATCGTTCTCGGCTGTGACAATATGCAGGTTCTCGTCGGCCTTAGTGTCAAACATGAAAGCACACCGCTGCTGCTCGGCCACTCCACTCTTTGCTATCGCATTGCGGCAGAGTTGGTTCAGCGCTATGTCGTCGGTCCTCTCTATACGGTTGCGGCTGCTCGACTCGGAGAGCGCCAACATACGATTGACGAGCGACGTTATGCGGTTGGTATTTTCCTGTATCTTCTCGCTTGCCTCCTGGCGCACGTCGGCAGGTAGTTCTGTGTCCGGCTGTGCCAACAGTTGCGCGAAGCCCGACAGGATATTCAGCGGCGTGCGTATCTCGTGCGACATGTTCTTTATGAAGTCCGATTTCATGCGCAGAGATTCCTGGGCCTGGTCGCGGGCGATGGCAAGTTCGCCATTGGTGCGACGCAAACGGCGGCTCGTCCAGTACCAATAGCCTACAAGCAACGCCAGAGCGATGGCCAGCACCACCACGGTCATCGTTACAGCCCTGTTGCGCTCCAGCCGCTGCACGAGTTCTATCTCGCTGACGCGGAACATGGTGTTCAGTTCGTTTATCTGCGTGCGTACATCTTTCTTATATATGGAGTCGCTCAACTCGTAAGCCTTACGATACATCTCAGCGCTCTCCTTATAGTACTCCATGCCACTGAGTATCTTTGCGCGCTGCTCATAGATAAGAAGCATTGACGACATGTCGTCGTAGTCAAGGCTTTTCTCCAGCCTACGGCTGTTGTACACATAGGCTTGCTGGTAGTCTTGCCGCTTCAGATACAGTTCGGCGCGGTAGAAGAGCACGCTCATCGGAACAAAGTCGCCGTTGCCCTTCGAGTGTACCGCAGCACTGTCGATCGCAGCCTCGGCCTCGACGAGATTGCCTGTACCAAGATTATACTGTGCACAGGCCAGGTAATAGTAGGCCCACCACACGTCGGCATGTGACTTCTGCGCGTTCTCCGGCTTTTTCATCAGCGTACGAATATGCTCGTTCCACTCGCGTATCACGTCGGGCATCTCACTGTATCGCTTGGCGTCGTTGAGCGCATCGCAGTAGTACGAATAGACGTCGTTGAGCACCTTCATATTGTTATTATCAACATTCTTCGACAGCGCTATACACTGCTTGTAGCAACTGATAGCCTCATCGTTGTAGCCCATGTTGATATAGGCATTGCCCATGGCGTAACTGGCCAGCGCCATGCCATAGACATCGTTGCGCTGCGAGGCGTCCTCGTGCATTAGTTTCACCTGCATCAGCGCCATGTTCACCCGTCCGCTGAAGTTATAGGTGTTGACAACATGCATCCACGTGTCGAAATAGAATTCCCATAACTTATTGGCCTTATAGAACGCCATGTCGCGCTCTGCCTGATGTATTAAAGAGTCATTAAGATCGTTGTTGTAAAGTTCCAACAAATGCTGTAAGCGTTTCTTCCCTGCCTTTTCCACTGCCGCAGAGTCGCGCCCTGCTGCACAAAGAGCCATGCAGAGAAACAGCATCAGAGAAACACAGCGTAATAAAACCTTCTTCATGCCTGCAAAGATACGAAAAGTCGGGGGCAGTACAAAAAAAATTCCGGAAGCATTTAGAAAGTATTTCCACAAAACGCCATCTTGCCACGAAAAAAAGGTGCAGATATCCTGTGTTTCAACAAATTTGCGTAATTTTGCGCCCATTATTTTTTGTTTTAATATGACAAGACGACTACTGATTCCCATCTTGTTTGTAGTACTCACCATCAGCGCAGCAGCCCAGGGCATAGTGCGAGGAAAGGTGATAGACAAGCAAAGCGACGAGGTAATGCAGTTTGTAAATGTAGCAGTACAGACTTCGGCAGGGCGAGTGATAAAAGGAGCCATCACCGACTCGCGCGGCCAGTTTCGCATTGAGGGACTGCAAGACGGCAACTACCAGTTGCAGATATCCTTTGTTGGCTACAAACAGGTGACGCGCCGCTTCTCCATCTCCGCGCAGCAGCGCCACGTCAGTTACAACGCCATATATCTGAGCGAAGACGCACGCCAGTTGCGCGAGGTGCAGGTTACTGGACAGCGTTCACAAATGAAACTTGAGGTAGACCGCAAGACATTTACCGTAGACCAGGTGCTTGCCGCTGCCGGCGGCGTGGCTACCGACCTGCTTGAAAATATTCCAAGCATTGAAGTAACCACCGACGGAGAAATATCACTGCGCGGCAACTCTTCTGTAGAAGTGTGGATAAACGGCAAGGCGAGCGGTCTGACAAGCGACAACCGCTACGAGATACTCCAGCAAATTCCTGCGGAGTCGATAGAAAAAATTGAGGTGATAGACAATCCGTCGGCAAAATACTCTCCAGAGGGTTCTGCCGGCATTATAAACATTGTACTGAAACGCGACCGCAGGGCAGGATACTACGGCTCGCTGCAAAGCGGCGTCAACAACCACAAGGGGTGGAACGTTGGCGGCAACATCAACTACTCCAGTGGTCCACTCGACGCTTATGCCAATATCGGCTATCGCAGGCGTCGCGGCAGCGGAGGCAACGAGGCACAGCAGACCTTGAAGCAGACTCTCACCTACGAGAACTCGGAAAGCCAGCGTGCAAATCGCGGCGGCGGCCTGTTTGCACGCATGGGACTGACATGGCATCCAACGAAACACGACGACATAACGCTGGGCGGCATGACGCTGCAAGGCGGAAACGACGACAAGAACGAAGCCCTGTACCACTACGGCCTACTGGCTTCGACGGATAATCGCCAGATGTACCGCCTGACAACAGGAGACGGCAATATGCACATGTATCACGCAGAACTGGGCTACGAGCACCGCTTTTCCGACAATCACAAACTCACCGCCCACGTGGAATACAACCGCTGGATGAGCGACAACGACAATTACTACCTCGACTACAACGTCCTGCTGCCGCCATATCCTGCCGTTATGACCACCGGCGCTGCATACTTCGGCTACCAGTACCGGCCCATGAACATCCGCAACCGTTCGTGGGAAGCAAAACTCGACTACGAAAACCAACTGAGCGAAAAGACAAAACTGGAGGCTGGTTACGACGGACGCTTCTCACACGAGAACACACCACAGCGCTCTTGGTCGGGTGACAACTGGTTTGGCGAAAACACCAGCGAAGACTTCAACTTCTACAACAGGTTTATCTACTCCATTGACGTACATGCTGCCTATGCCACGCTCAACACCCGACTGGGCAAACTTGGCGTCATGGCAGGCCTGCGCGGAGAATACTGGCGCGTCAACACGGAAAGTTACGACTTCTGGCAAGAGGCCGATCCTACGCTGCGCGACAAGCCATACGACAAGGATTTCTTCCAACTGTTCCCCTCGTTATTCCTCAACTACGACTTAAGCAAGACGGCACAGTTGCAACTGAACTATACTCGGCGCCTGCGGCGTCCGTGGGGCGGCCAACTCAACTCGTTCCGCAACACTCGCGATGCATCCATCGTAGAATTCGGCAACCCTGAGTTGACTCCAGAGTATACAAACTCCTTCTCGCTTAATTTCCTGAAGACCTGGACCGACCACACGCTGAGCCTCAGCACATACTATCGCCCATCGACAGACATCATACAGCGCATACGCTATCGCGACCAGACGGACGGACTGATGTATATGACGAACATGAACGTTGCAAAGAGCCAGAGCGCCGGCGTAGAACTTATAATGAAGGACAGGCTTTGGCGCATACTCGACCTCACCACAACACTCAACGGCTACTACTATAAACTCGACGACTACAACTTCATTATAGCCAATCAGGTGGTCAGCGGCCAGGGCGATAAGAGTTTCTCCTGGAACGGCAGACTGCTTGCTTCGCTCATCCTGCCATACGACATATCGCTGCAAGCCACTGGCAACTACCGCTCGCGTGCCGTAATCACGCAGGGCTACCGCAAGCCTAATGCATCGCTCGACCTCGGACTACGCAAGACGTTCTTCAACAAGCGCCTGGCCGTTGCCTTCAACTGGCGCGACGTCTTTGCAAGCCGGCACTGGGAGAACTACACGGAGAGCGACTCTTTCTGGCGCCACCAGAAGAATTGGCGCGACCCACGAGTCAATCTTCAACTGACATGGAACTTCGGCAACATGAACCAGCGCAAGCGACCGGCACGCGATGGCGAGCAACCGTCGGCCGACGACGACCAGCAGAACTTCGGCGGCTACGAACAATAAGCCAGCAACACTATGAACGTACAAATAGAGCCTTCGTGGAAAGAACAACTCGCTGCAGAGTTTGAAAAACCATATTTCGCCAAACTCACTGATGCTGTCAGGCAAGAGTACAGGCAACAGCAGTGTTTCCCACCAGGCCAACTTATCTTCAACGCCTTCAATCTGTGTCCGTTCCAGGCTGTCAAGGTTGTCATCATAGGCCAAGACCCATACCATGAGCCACATCAGGCTCACGGACTAAGTTTCTCCGTACAGGAAGGCGTGATCTTTCCACCCTCGCTGCAAAACATTTTCAAGGAAATACACGACGACCTTGGACTTCCGATTCCTACTTCAGGCGATCTGACGCGCTGGGCCCGTCAGGGCGTGCTTCTGCTCAACGCCACGCTCACCGTACGTGCCCATCAGGCTAACAGCCACTCTCAGTTGGGATGGCAACAATTCACTGATGCCGCTATCCAAGCCCTCGCCTCAAGACGCCAGCATCTTGTCTACATGCTGTGGGGAGGCTTCGCCCGTACGAAACGCTACATGATAGACCGCACGAACAATCTCGTCTTGGAGTCTGTCCATCCGTCGCCCTTGTCAGCCAACAGAGGCGGATGGTTTGGACAGCACCAGTTTTCGCGATGCAACGAATATCTTCTCCGAAATGGAGCAACGCCTATAGCATGGTAGAAAAATGAGCAACCGCATACCACCTATTATTGAGATTAGCGGAGTGCTAATCAGTTCGGAAATCCTTACCGAACCCTTCTGTTGCGACTATGAGCAATGCAAGGGCATCTGCTGTGTAGAGGGCGATGCCGGTGCTCCCGTCACCATCGAAGAGATTGGCGCAATAGAAGAGTCGCTTGATGCAGCATGGAACAGCATGTCGGCTCAGGCACAAAGCGTGGTTGACTCTCAGGGCGTGGCCTATGCCGACCGCGACGGCGAAATGGTGACAAGTATTGTCGGTGGACGCGACTGCGTCTTCACCTGCTATGACGGGGAAAACTGTCTGTGTGCCCTGGAGTGCGCCTTCAGAAAGGGAGAAACCGCATTTCCAAAGCCAATAAGTTGCGCACTTTACCCTATTCGCGAAAAGCAGTTTGCCGATGGCCTGATAGGACTCAACTACCACCGATGGAACGTTTGCGCCGATGCAATAGAAAAAGGGAAGGCGCTCGGTCTTCCCCTGTATAAGTTTCTGCGTGAGCCTCTGGTGCGACGCTTCGGACAAGAGTGGTATGACGAACTCTGCAATGTGGCAGAAATGCTTCTTAAATGACTTTCAGATTTCCCTCCAGTTGCGATGTGCTGCTGGCACCGACGAGCACGCTCGTTATTCCCTCTTGATCCAGTACCCATCGCAGTGCCTGCTGGGCTATTGTCTCTCCTGAAGCATCGGCTTTCTGTTTCAACTGAGCCAGATACTCCATGAGTTGAGGTGTCAGGCGCTCGCTTTTCAAAAAATGTTCGCGCGCCATGCGCGAGTCGGCTGGAATGCCGTTAAGATAACGGTCTGTGAGAAGTCCCTGAGCCAATGGAGAGAATGCTATGAAGCCGATGCCTGCATCATGGCAGTATTGCAGTATGCCTTCGTCCATAGGTTCACGATCAAGCATGTTCAGACGTCCCTGATATATCAGCAACGGGACATCACGTGAGCGCAGATATTCGTTGGCAACTTTCAGAGCCTCAAGCGGCCAGCGCGAAATGCCCACGTAAAGCGCTTTGCCTTGGCGCACCACATCGACAAGAGCCTGCAAAGTCTCTTCGAGCGGAGTTTCCGGGTCATAACGGTGACTGTAGAACAGGTCTACATAATCCAAATGCATTCTGCGCAACGACTGTTCGAGCGAAGTCATCAGATATTTGCGTGAGCCCCAGTTGCCGTACGGACCGGGCCACATGTCATAGCCTGCCTTGGTTGCAATGAAAAGTTCATCGCGATAAGGGCGGAAGTCGTCGTCAATGAGACGGCCCATAGTGTCCTCTGCAGAGCCGTATGGCGGTCCGTAGTTGTTGGCAAGGTCAAAATGGGTAATGCCATGGTCGAAAGCGTAGTGTGTGATGGCGCGGCTACGCTCGTATGGGTCAACACCGCCAAAGTTGTGCCAGAAACCAAGGCTCACCCTTGGCAGCAAAACGCCACTACGGCCACAACGCTGATACATTCTGTCGGCAGTGTCGTAACGATTTTCGCTCGCTGTATAAGTTCCTTTTAATTCCATAACTGCTTTTTAAGATTCCTGCAAGCCTGTTCTGAGAAGTTTGCAAAGCCATAAGTTACATGGGCAAAAGTACAAAAATCCACACTCTTTTCAAAGCAAAATGAAACAAAATTTGGATTTTACGCAATAAAAAGCAAAAAAATTACAACACGTTCGGCGAAAAAACAGTACCTTTGCTGCCAACTTGCATAAGCATTAACACAAAACTAAATAGGCTTTTTTATGTACACCACCCTTACTGCTGCCGAAGCCGCAGCACTTATCAAGCACAATGACAATATCGCCATGAGCGGGTTTACGCCTGCAGGAGTGGCAAAAGCGACAACCAAGGAACTGGCAAAGATTGCCACTGCCGAGCACGAGGCAGGACGCGAATTCAAAGTAGGCATATTCACCGGTGCATCGACAGGTCAGTCTACCGATGGCGACCTTGCAAATGCGCAAGCCATCAAATACCGTGCCCCATACACCACTAATCCTGACTTCCGCCGTCATGTCAACCAGGGCGAAATTCCATACAACGACCTTCACCTTAGCCACATGGCACAGGAACTTCGCTATGGATTTTACGGCCAGTTGGACTGGGCTATTCTGGAAGTCTGCGACATAGAGGAGACTCCTACAGAATATCGCGCATATCTTACTGCTGCGGGCGGCATTTCCCCCACAGCAGCACGGCTTGCCAAACACGTCATACTGGAACTTAACAGTTTCCACAACCCTAATGCAAAATTCATACACGACGTATATGAACCTCTTGACCCGCCTTATCGCAAGCCAATACCCATAGAGAAAGTCAGCGACCGCATTGGTAAGCCTTATGTCTCGATACCTAAGGAAAAACTCACCGGCGTTGTGGAATGTAACATTCCCGACGAGGCTCGCGCATTCAAGGACAGCGACCCCGTGACTGACCGCATAGGATTCCTGACTGCAGAATTCCTTGTAGACGAAATGCACAAGGGGCGCATACCAAGTGAATTCCTGCCTCTGCAGAGTGGAGTGGGTTCAACAGCCAATGCAATACTGGGCGCACTGGGTCAGGATAAGCACGTACCCGACTTCAACATCTATACAGAAGTGATACAGAATTCTGTCATAGAGATGATGCTCGCCGGACGAGTGAAGGATGCCTCAGCATGCTCGCTCACCGTGAGCAACGACTGTCTCATGCAAGTCTATGACAATATGGACTACTTCCGCAAGCATCTGACACTGCGACAAAGCGAAATTTCAAACTCTCCGGAAGTAATACGCCGACTGGGAGTCATCGCCATCAACACCGCAATAGAATGTGACATATATGGAAACGCAAATTCTACCCACATCAGCGGTACAAAAATGATGAATGGCATTGGTGGCTCCGGCGACTTCATACGCAATGCCTACCTTAGCATCTTCACGTGTCCCTCGACAGCCAAGGGCGGACTGATTTCGTCAATAGTGCCTTTCGTAAGCCATCAGGACTCTTCGGAACACGATGTTAACATCATTGTTACAGAGCAGGGCGTAGCCGACCTGCGTGGAAAATCGCCAGCACAGCGTGCACAGCACATCATAGAGCAGTGCGCTCATCCAGACTACAAGCAACTGCTCTGGGACTATCTCAAGATAGCACAGGGAGGACACACACGCCACTGCCTGACAGCAGCATTCGCCATGCACGACACCTTGGCACGCAAAGGCGACATGCGACTGACCGACTTTAGCGAGTACATAAAATAATAAGGACTGTACGATTTACTACATAAAGGACCAACTCTCACAACTATCACGCCATGAAGAAACTCCTTGCCCTCTTTGCTACATTGGCAGCACTGACGACAGCAAATGCCGGTGCGGTATACAACTTCAACTTCGGTTGGCAGTTCAGCCGCGACGCACAGTTTTCCAACCCTAAGGTTATCGACGTGCCTCACGACTTCCAGATAGAGCAGGACTGGGTGGCACCTGCTGCCGACGAAAAGGCCGACAACAGCAATGCTGCTGCCAACATCCGCTCACGTCTGTCTGCACGCGGTTTCAAGGAAATGGGAACAGGCTGGTACCGCAAGCGCTTCACGCCCGAGAATACCTGGAAAGGCAAACGAGTATTGCTCGACTTCCAAGGCATTATGCTCGTTGCCGACGTCTATCTTAACGGAAATCGCATTGGCGGTACCGACTATGGTTACATTGGTTTTGAGATAGACATCACGCAGCAACTTAAATGGGGACAGGAGAATGAAATCGTCGTGGCTGCCTCGACTGGCGAACCAGGCAATTCGCGATGGTATACAGGTGGAGGACTGTTTCGCGATGTCAGCATTATAACTACAGACCGCGAACTCTACTTCTCACGCCATCCTCTGTATATCACCACACACGATAATAAATATGTGAAAATTGCTGCTGAGTACACCAATCGCACTCGGGCCAAGCAGACGCACATGCAGGTTAAGATTTTTGGACCTGACGGGTCGCTCGTAGCAGAGACAACAGCACAACGTGGGCGCAATCCACAGTCGCGGACAGTCGAAATGCGTGTGCCAGAAATCGAAATAGCAAATCCACAACTGTGGAATACTGATACTCCCAACCTCTACACGGCAAAGGTAGAACTGCTGCGCGAAGACGGTACTGTTGCAGACTCTACGTCTGAGCAATTCGGCATACGTACCGTAGAGATAGGGCCAAAGTTCGGACTGAAAATCAACGGCAAGAAGGTGTTGCTAAAGGGATATGCCAACCACCACACGCTTGGCGCACTTGGTGCTGCTGCATATCCTCGTGCCATTGAGAAGCGTATACAACTGATGAAGGAGTATGGGCTGAACCATATCCGCACATCACACAACCCATATAGCCGCGACTTCGTAAAGTTGTGCGACAAGTATGGCATTCTGCTGGTTGATGAACTCTACGACAAATGGACTCGCCAACACACTGGCGGACGCGTACCTTTTGAGAACCACTGGGCATCAGACGTCACCGAATGGATAAAGCGCGATCGCAACTCACCTTCTGTCGTACTCTGGAGCCTTGGCAACGAACTGCAGCAAGACCCAAACCAGCCATTTAACGACTGGGGAGTAACCTGCTATGAAATGATGAAGCCCGTGGTACACCGTTACGACAGCACACGCCTCATCACAGTGGCCATGCATCCCCGCTATCGCAACTGGGAAACCGACTCGCTGCCATGCGACCTCGCAATGCGAACCGACGTACAGGCATACAATTATCGATATATGTATTTCCCTGGCGACGGACGACGTTTCCCGTGGATGACGTTCTATCAGAGCGAAGCCTCAACACAGGCCATGGGACAGAATTTCTTTGAAATGGATCTCAATAAAGTTATCGGACTTGCCTATTGGGGTGCGATAGATTATCTTGGTGAGAGCATGGGATGGCCGGCTAAGGGCTGGGCACAGGGCGTATTCTATATTTCCCTCGACGCAAAGCCAAAGGCAGCATACATGCGTTCCTTCTTCAAACCAGAAGAGCCTGTGGTGCATCTGGCTGTTCTGGAGAGCGAAAACGCTGAGATGTGGAATGGTGTCAAGATGGGCAACGACCGTATGACAGAACTTTGGAACCGCCAAGAAGGTTCAAAAGTCAACATCTACATCTACACCAACGGCGACGAAGTGGAATTGCGACTTAACGGAAAGAGCCTCGGCAAGAAACAAAATCCGTCAGGAGCAAAACTACGCAACCAAATACGCTGGGGAGAAATTGACTATAAACCTGGACGGCTGGAGGCAATAGCATATAAGAACGGGAAAATCGCTGCCCGACATGCACTTGAAACAACAGGCAAGGCCGTACGCCTCGTTGTCGAGACAGACAACGCCACATGGCATGCTGACGGAATAGACCTGCAACACATCACGGTGCGCGCAGTCGACTCTAAGGGGCGCACAGTGCTCAATGCCGACGACGAACTGAAATTCAGCATTACCGGCGATGCACGCATCGTGGCTGTAAGCAATGGCGACATCAACAGCGACGAACTCAACGTCACTGACCACCGCCGTCTGTGGCAGGGACGCGCCATGGTAATACTGCGTGCAGGCAAGCAACCCTCAAAGGTTACACTAACAACAACTTCGGATAATTTCAAAACCGTAGTGTGCAAGACCGAAACCCACTGACAAAGACAAAGCAAAAAAAAGAGGTAAAAATTGGGCAAATCAGATATAATGCTTAATTTTGCCGACAGATAGACATTCTTAAAAGGCTATTTGACTTTTATTTTTTAACAAAAGATAATTATGAAAAAGATTTTCACACTTATTACCGTAGCCTGCATGGCATTTGCAATTCCTACACAGGCTAAGATTTTCAAGTTTGGTGCAAAAGCAGGTCTTAACCTCAACAACATGTCTGTAAGTTCTTTCAGTTCATCAAGCGCCATTGCTGCCGAGGCAGCCAATCAGGCCATGGACAAGGACAATCAGGCTGGCTGGTTCATCGGACCGACTGTTAAGGTTACTATACCTATCAGTGGCATAAGTCTTGACGCATCTGCCCTGTTCGACAAGCGCTCGTCAAAGATTGAAGGTCTTACATACAATACTTTGGGAATACCAACAAAAACCACGACCACGCTCAATCAGAACTCTATACAGATACCTATCAACATCCGCTACGGCGTAAGCCTGGGCAGCCTTGTTGGTGCTTATGCTTTCCTTGGTCCTCAGTTTGGTTTCAATCTGGGTGACAAGACAAAGAACTACACCGACCTTAAGAACGACATGAGTACATGGACTCTGCGCAGCAGTAGTCTCAGCGGCAACATTGGTGTTGGCGTGACGGTGCTGAGCAAACTGCAGATAGCGCTGAACTACAACTTCCCTCTTGGCAAGGCTGGTGAGTTTAAGACCGACTACACTGTAGTAGGAACAGCCATGACCGCACTGACCAAGGCAGACATTAAGAACAAGTGCTGGCAGTTGTCTGCTGCCTACTACTTCTAAGAAGCAGTAAGAACAATATCACCACGTATTAAAAGATTATCGGCAGAGCCGCTGGCTCTGCCGTTTTATATCCAAAAGTCCATGCTATTCGCTGACGTCATACTTCCTGTACCTCTAAAGGCAACTTTCACCTATTCCCTGCCCGAGGGCATAAGCGTCGTTGCAGGATGTCGAGTACTGGTGCCATTCGGCAAGAAAAAACAGTATGTTGGCGTAGTAACACGCCTGCATGACGAACAGCCAAAGGGATACGACGTCAAGGAAGTACTCGTGGCGATAGACAGCGAGCCAATCGTCACAACACAGCAGTTGAAATTCTGGCAATGGATAGCCGACTACTACATGTCGTCAATAGGCGACGTGATGAAGGCAGCGCTTCCTGCCGGGCTGAAAGCAGAAGAGGGATACAAGCCAAAGACTGAGACATACATACGCTTAACAAATGAATATCGCTCAGAGGCTGCTCAGCACAAGGCGCTGTACAGTCTGACGCGGGCAAAGAAACAGTACGACGCTCTCTGCTGTTATCTTCAACTCGCCAGCGAAGATGAGAAAAACAGCGTGACTCGCGAAGAACTGCTAAACACCAGCCATGCCTCGGCAGAGACTGTTAAGCATCTGATAGAACGCGGTATTCTCGAACTGTACGAAGTGGAAGTAGGACGGTTGGACTACAACGGCGAATACCAACCCAAAAACATCCGCCCACTTAGCGAAGCACAACAGCAGGCATACAACAAGGTCCTGCTCTCGATGATGAGCCATCGCGTAACACTGCTGCATGGTGTGACGAGCAGCGGAAAAACAGAAATCTACATTCATCTTATACAGCGCGCACTCGACCGAGGCGAACAGGTGCTGTACCTGCTACCCGAGATAGCGCTTACCGTACAGATGATGCAACGTCTGAAGCATGTGTTTGGCGACAAACTGGGCATCTATCACTCAAAATACAGTGATGCCGAGCGCGTAGAAATATGGCGAAAGCAACTTTCCGGACACCCTTACGATGTTATACTTGGAGCACGCTCTGCAATTTTCCTTCCTTTCCAGAACCTGGGACTTGTTATTGTCGACGAAGAACATGAAAGTTCTTACAAGCAACAAGATCCGGCACCAAGATATCATGCGCGCAGTGCTGCCATAATGCTTGCCCAACAAGCAGCAAATGGCACATCAGCATATCTCAACAACCCACAGAGTCACCCCAACGTAGTTCTTGGTACAGCCACTCCATCAATGGAGAGTTATCACAACGCGCTTACTGGAAAATACGGGCTTGCAGAACTCAACGAGCGCTACTTGGGTGTGGAAATGCCAGAAATACAAATAGTAGACATACAGGATTTGGCAAGGCGGAAAATGATGTCTGGCCCTTTCTCACCTATTTTATATACGCGCGTACGCGAGGCACTTGAACGTGGAGAGCAAGCCATTCTCTTTCAGAACAGGCGTGGATTTGCTCCTATGATTATTTGTCGCACGTGCGGCTGGGTGCCCCGATGTCAGCACTGCGATGTCAGCCTTACGCTGCACCGCCAGATGGACCGCCTGACATGCCACTACTGCGGAAACACATATCAGATACCTACCGAATGTCCTTGCTGCGGAAACACAGAACTGCGCACACGTGGTTTCGGTACAGAAAAAATAGAAGAGGAAGTGCGCGAAGTCTTCCCCGACGCCCGTGTGGCTCGCATGGATCTTGACACCACACGCACGCGCAATGCGCACGAAAGAATAATTGACGATTTCTCCAGCGGCAATACCGACATACTTATAGGCACACAGATGATTACCAAAGGGCTTGACTTCGAGCGTGTCAGTGTCGTTGGAATTCTCAATGCCGACGCCATGCTTAACATGCCAGACTTCCGCGCTTACGAACACGCATATATGATGATGGCGCAAGTAGCCGGGCGTGCAGGAAGGCGCAACAGGCGCGGACTTGTGATACTTCAGACAAGACAGCCGACACTGCATATGCTTCAGCACGTAGTGAACAATGACTACAAGTCAATGTACAACATGGTACTAAAAGAACGACAAGACTTTATTTACCCGCCCTTCTGCAGAATTATCTATATATACCTGCGCCACGCAAAAGAAAATATTGTACAGAGTGCCAGCACAGAAATGGCAGCGCGGCTCAGACACTGGTTTGGCAACAGGCTGCTTGGCCCGGACCGTCCTGCCGTGGCACGCGTAAAGTCGCAAAGCATCAGAAAGATGGTACTAAAACTGGAGCCAAACATAGACATGGCAAAGGTAAGACAGTATCTCAACATGGAGCAAGAGGCAATACAGGATGACAAGCGTTATGCGTCACTGCAAGTGTACTACGACGTTGAAGTCTGACGACCTACACCAAAAGCGTTCCGCAATGAAAAGAAAGTCGCACATCATAATTCCTGAAGGATTGCACCGCGTGCTGCTGCATGCCTGCTGTGCGCCATGCTCTTCGGCTATCGTAGAATGGCTTACACAACACGACATCGAGCCCACTGTCTACTACTACAATCCAAACATTTTTCCGCAGGAGGAATATACCATCAGAAAGAACGAGAGCAAAAGACACGCAGAAAGTTTGGGACTGAAATGGATAGACGGCGACTATAACCACGCACAATGGCTGTGCGACATAAAAGGGTTGGAAGACGAGCCCGAGCGTGGAAAGAGATGCCAGCGCTGCTTCGAACTCAGACTCACCGCAGCAGCAAGCATGGCAAAGCAATTAGGAATCCGCTGGTTTACCACAACGCTTGCCTCATCAAGATGGAAAAACATCGAACAGATAACTGCTGCCGGAGAGAGAGCAGCAGCAAATGTTGAAGACGTAGATTTCTGGGCTCAGAACTGGCGCAAAGACGGGCTCTACGAAAGGCGCAACACTCTGCTTAAGGAATATAATTTCTACAACCAGCAGTACTGTGGATGCGAGTTCAGCATCCAATGCAAGCAAAAGACTAAATAAGACATTTTTTCCTTAAAAAACGTATATCTTTGCATTTATCTCACCATAAATGCTTAATTTTGCACCCTAATATATACGTAATTGATCACACTGATTATGGGAAAGATTATTGCATTAGCCAATCAAAAAGGAGGAGTTGGCAAAACCACGACAACCATAAATCTTGCAGCATCACTTGCTACCCTTGAAAAAACCGTACTTGTGGTAGATGCCGACCCACAAGCCAACGCATCCAGCGGACTCGGCGTTGACATAAAAGAGGTAGAGACATCTCTCTACGAATGTATCATCGACAAGACCGACGTACGCGATGCAATATACACAACAGACATCGACGGTTTGGATATAATACCAAGCCATATTGATTTAGTCGGAGCGGAAATAGAAATGCTGAACCTTGAAAACAGGGAAAACGTGATGGCAAACCTATTGGCTCCAATAAAAAACGACTACGACTATATACTTATTGACTGCTCGCCTTCGCTCGGCCTCATCACGGTAAACGCCCTGACTGCTGCCAACTCCGTTATCATACCAGTACAATGCGAATTCTTCGCACTCGAAGGCATCAGCAAACTACTCAACACCATAAGAATAATAAAGCAGAAACTCAATCCGAAACTGGAGATAGAAGGATTTCTGCTCACTATGTATGACTCACGTCTGCGATTGGCCAATCAAATATACGACGAAGTGAAACGCCATTTCCAGGAACTTGTTTTCAAAACCGTCATACAGCGCAACGTGAAAGTTTCAGAAGCACCAGGCCACGGACTTCCCGTAATTCTTTACGACGCGGAGTCGGCAGGAGCAAAGAACCATCTGGCATTGGCCAAAGAAATCATAAACCGCAATTCATAATGGCAGTAAGGAAAAAATACGACCGCAACGTGCTTGGTCGCGGGCTCGACGACATAGGTCTTGGGCGTGGACTTGACGCGCTTATCGACACCAAGAGCGAGGTAAAGACAGAAGGTTCGTCAAATCTCAACGAAGTAGAGATATCACAGATAGAGCCAAACCCAAATCAGCCACGCCGCGAATTCGACCAAGACGCTCTGCAGGAACTTGCCAACAGCATAAAGGAACTGGGAATAATACAGCCCATCACGCTGCGCAAGGTAGAGACAGGCAAATATCAGATAATAGCAGGAGAGCGCAGATGGCGCGCTTCTCAAATAGCAGGACTGACAAAGATTCCTGCCTACATAGTCACTGTAGAAGACCAGGGTGTGATGGAAATGGCACTCGTGGAGAACATACAGCGCGAAGACCTCAACGCCATAGAAATAGCACTGGCGTACCAACATCTGGCAGAGACAACAGGAATGACACAGGCGAAAATATCAGAACGTGTAGGAAAGAGCCGCGCCGCCGTGACAAACTACATGCGCCTGCTGAAACTGCCCGCACAGGTGCAGATGGCGCTGAAGGAGCACGAGATTGACATGGGACACGCACGTGCCTTACTGGCCGTAGAAAGTCCATCGCAGCAAATCAAACTATTCAAGGAACTGCAGAAGAACCAGTATTCCGTACGTCAGGTGGAAGATATGGTTCAGCAGTTGAAGAGTGGCAACGACGTTAAAACTGCAAAAGGCAGAATTGCGGCAAAGACACAGTTGCCAGAAGAGTTTTCCGCACTGAAGCAACGGCTTACCGACTTTTTCCAGACAAAGGTTCAGATGACCTGTTCACCAAAAGGAAAAGGCAAAATAAGTATTTCCTACGACAACGAAGAACAACTGGAGCATATAATGAATGCTCTTGACAACGTGAAGTAAACAGTGAAAGCGTGCTGTGCCATAAGATGTTTTTTTGTGTGCATGATGCTTCCGTTAAGCGTCATGGTCGGGGCTCAACGCGCAGACACCATTCCGGAGTACAGCAATAAAGCAGACAGCATAGAGATATTGATGTCAAGATTAGACTCTATGGTGAGTGCAGACTCTGCTAAGATTATTACCCAAGGCTTAAACGAAGGCACTTTATACGTTGCAAGACGCGACACGGCAAGGGCGACACGCCAGCACCGCGACTGGGCGACGTGGACTCCAGATCCGCAGCGTGCCCTGTGGCTTGCACTTGTTTTGCCCGGTGCGGGCCAGATTTACAACCGTAAATACTGGAAACTCCCCATTGTTTATGGCGGCTTCATTGGATGCATTTATGCTCTGACGTGGAACAACATGATGTACAAAGACTATTCGCAAGCATATCTTGACATTATGGATGACGATCCGGGCACTGCCAGTTACAACAAGTTCCTGCATCTTGGAACACAGATTACTGGCGCAAACGAAACGCGATACAAGCAAATCTTCAAGACGCGCAAAGACAAATACCGCCGCTGGCGCGACATGAGTTTCTTCGTGATGATTGGCGTGTATGCACTCTCTGTTATCGATGCGTACGTAGATGCAGAACTCTCCGTATTCGACATTTCCAAAGATCTTAGTTTAAGAATAGAACCTACAGTAATGCCTATCCAGCAGACAAGCAAGCCACTGCAGGCTCAGTCGCTGGGCGTAAACTGTAGCCTGAATTTTTAGGACAATGACACACAAGAGAATATTGATGACCATTGCAGTCCTGATAAGTGTTGCTCTTTCAGCATGGAGCCAGGACGTTGTAGACAGCGACGATGACGAGGTGGCTGAGGAAGACGAACTTGTCGTCATGGACAAAAGCGGCAATGAGGAAATCATCGAATTCCCAGAAGCCATGACCTACGACCTTGACAGCCTGCTTAATGAGTATATGGCGAAGACATATCTCACCGCTGGCGACTGTAACATGCGCGACGAAAACCCGTCGTACCCTGCAGAGGTATACATTGACCGTTTGTATCGCATGCCTACAGTAATGGAAATGGCTCACAACAGCGTTGTGCAACAGTTTATCGACCGCTATAGCACACGTCTGCGCCGCACCATTGCATATGCACTCGGAGCCGGCAACTTCTACATACCAATCTTTGAGGAAGCGCTGGAAGCATATCAGATACCCTTGGAACTGAAATACCTTCCTGTCATAGAGTCGGCACTCAACCCACGAGCCGTATCTCGCGTAGGCGCCACGGGCTTGTGGCAGTTTATGCTCACTACAGGAAAACAATATGGACTGCAAGTCAACTCACTGGTTGACGAACGACGCGACCCTGTCAAGGCCTCATACGCTGCAGCCCATTTCCTTAGTGACTTATACAAGGTCTTTGGTGACTGGAATCTGGTTATTGCAGCCTACAACTGTGGACCAGGCAACGTAAGCCGTGCCATACAGCGCTCCAATGGCGAGCGCGACTACTGGCGTATCTACCCTTATCTGCCGAAAGAAACGCGCGGCTATGTTCCTGCCTTCATTGCTGCGAACTACATGATGACCTACTATTCCAAGCACAACATCTGTCCTATGACCAGCAAGTTGCCTACAAATACCGACACCGTCATGGTAAGCCGCAACTTGCATCTTGAGCAAGTGGCTCACGTGCTTGGACTGGATATAGAAGAACTGCGCTCTCTAAACCCGATGTACAGGCGCGACATCATACCAGGTGCAACAGAGCCATACGCACTCCGCCTATCGCAGAGCGACATCAGCAGATTTATAGAGTTGGAAGACACCATCTACAAATACCGTGCTGATGAACTTCTCACGAAACGAGCCCAGGTGGAAGTAAACGACTATACCCCGACATACTATCGCAAGAGCACGCGATACACCAAGGGACGGAAGTCGAAAGTTACAAGAAACAGGCGCACGGCAGCGTCGCGAAAGCGCACCACGACAACGCGCAAACGCTCTGCCGCCAAGAGCCGCAGACGCAAGTAACAGCAAAAACATACAGATAATTAAAAACCAGCACAGTATGGACGACGAGCAGACAAAACAAGCCATTGCGGACAACCTGTTGATAAATGGTGCCTTCCAACACCTCTTGGATAGTTATCTGTCATCGCGCCACAGGAAGAAGGTTGACATCATAACCAAAGCCTTCAACTTTGCACGCCAGGCGCACAAGGGCGTGCGACGACTTAGCGGCGAGCCCTACATCATGCATCCGATTGCCGTAGCACAGATAGCATGCGAGGAAGTAGGACTGGGCTCTACAAGTATCTGCGCTGCACTGCTTCATGACGTAGTAGAAGACACCGACTACACCACAGAGGATATAGAAAACATCTTCGGCCCGAAGATAGCGCAAATCGTAGACGGACTGACAAAGATTTCGGGAGGCATTTTCGGTGAACAGGCCTCGGCCCAAGCCGAAAACTTCAAGAAACTGCTACTCACGATGAGCGACGACATCCGTGTCATTCTCATCAAGATTTGCGACCGTCTTCATAACATGCGTACGCTGGAGTCGCAGCCTGCCAACAAGCAATACAAGATTGCCGGCGAAACACTATACATCTATGCTCCATTAGCCAACAGGCTTGGGCTTAACAAAATAAAATCGGAACTTGAAAATCTGTCGTTCCAGTACGAGCATCCAGATGAGTACAACAGCATAAAATCAAAACTGGCTTCCACAGAAGCCTCACGCCACGAACTGTTCGACCAGTTTACTGCACCCATAGAGAAGGCCCTGCAGCAGATGGGCATAAAATACGAGATTAAAGAGCGCGTGAAATCGCCATATTCCATATGGCAGAAGATGCAGAACAAGCACGTCACATTTGATGAGATATACGATATCCTTGCCGTGCGCATCATCTTCACTCCCCAGCATCGTGAAGAAGAAGTCAACGAATGTTTCAATATCTATGTGGCCATATCAAAAATCTACAAGAGCCATCCCGACCGCCTGCGCGACTGGCTCAATCATCCTAAGACCAATGGCTACCAGGCTCTCCATGTTACCCTGATGTCACGCCAGGGCCGCTGGATAGAAGTGCAGATAAGGAGCGACAGGATGAACGAAATCGCAGAGCAGGGCTTTGCCGCACACTGGAAATACAAGGATGGCGAGCACAGCGAGATTACCGAGGACGAAAGCGAACTCAACCAGTGGCTGCGCACCATAAAGGAAATCCTCGACGACCCACAGCCCGACGCCATGGACTTCCTTGACGCCATCAAGTTGAACCTTTTTGCATCAGAGATTTTCGTTTTCACTCCGAAGGGAGAAATACGCACAATGCCAGCAGGCTGCACAGCCCTCGACTTTGCCTTTTCCATCCACACATTCCTTGGTTCACATTGTATAGGTGCCAAAGTGAACCACAAATTAGTACCTCTGAGCCACAAACTTCAGAGCGGCGACCAGGTGGAAATCCTCACATCGAAGTCACAACACGTACAACCCTCGTGGATGAATTTCGTAAGTTCAGCAAAAGCGAAGGCAAAGATACAGGCCATCCTCAGGCGCAACGGGCGAGAACTCCAGAAGAAAGGCGAAGCCATCTTCGAAGACTTCGCAAAGAAGAACGACATCATCAACTCCACCGCTGCAGCCGACCAACTTGCTGTTTTCCACGACACAAAGAGCCGCGAAGATTTCTTCCAGGCTGTTGGCGACAAGACAATTCTTCTCGGAGAGAAAGACCTTGACGAACTTAACGGGAAAAACACATCCACAGGCAAGAAAGGCTGGCGCCGTCTTGTGCCGTTCCTTGGCCACGGCAAACAGACAAAGCAGGAGACTGCCAGCGAGCAGCAAGACCTCTTTGTCGTTCCAGAGAACTTCAACAGGAAGAAGCCCATTTATATCAACGACACCAACATCTCCCAGTACAAGTTCCTGCACTGCTGCCATCCTATTCCTGGCGACGACATCCTTGGCTTTATCGACAACAAGCAGCGCATAGAAATCCACAAGAGGGCATGCCCCGTGGCCAATCGTCTGAAGACGAGTTACGGCAATCGCATACTCGATGCCAAGTGGGACATGCACAAGCGCCTGCTCTTCGATGCCACCATCCGTCTGCAAGGCATCGACCGCATGGGCATTCTGGTTGATGTGTCGCAAGTTATCACCTCACAGATCGCTGCGCGAAGTGGGCCAACTGCTGCAACTGGCCGTTCAGGGCCAGTCCGTTCTCTATTCCCAGCATTATGCTCTTCCGTCCGCTGCGCTTGTCGGCATACAGGTCGGCTGGTGTGCGTGCTATGCTGACATACTGGCGATGGCGCTCAACCATGTCTTCTATCGTATCGAATATCAGGTCGGCATATTCCGTTGGTCCTGCCACCTCGCAGTCTACCAGCGACGAGAAAGTCTCTCCCATCTTCGGCTGCGGCAGGTATGCCACCATGATAGTAGCGTCCTGATGACCTTCTGTCATCTTGTGGAGATCGACAAGAAGGCGACTGTCGCGCTTGCCAAACGAAGCGCGCTTCCCCTCGGGCGCCTTGAGATTGAAGAACATCGGCGTGTCGCAGTGGGTGTCAAGAGTCAGCGTGCCATGATGCACTCCGACGGCTCGCCGATAGTTGGCAGCCTCGGCCACAAGCCATTCAAAGAGCGGCAGCCCGTCTTCCATACATTCCGGATGCCACTGCACACCCACTATGCTGCGAAACTCGCGGCTCTCCACAGCCTCTGTCACGCCATCCACAGCCCTGGCTACGACGCGCAGACGGGTGCCGGCATCGCTCACTGCCTGATGATGGAAGGAATTGACGTAGAGCGTCGTGGCCTTGTAGATATCATACAGCACGGAGTCTTCATCCACCACCACGCTGTGGGTGGCCTCGTCGCGAGGCGCATCCTGCGAGTGCTTGACGCTGTCGGCGCCGATATCCTGACGGATGTCCTGTGCCACCTCGCCATCGAGGGCAATGGCCAGCGTCTGCAGCCCACGGCAAATGCCGAGTATCGGTATCTGCCGGTTGTATGCCAGTCGGGTGATGAGCAGTTCCGGAATATCGCGCTCACTGTTTATCCCTCCGAGCGCTGGCAGAGGTTCCTGCCCCATGAGCAGCGGATTGTAGTCGCCACCGCCGCTCAGCAGCAGGGCGTCTATCTTGCCCAGCGTGTTGATGATGGCATCGGTGTCGGCAAGTGGCGGTATTATCAGCGGCACTCCGCCTGCCCGAAGCACTGACTTATAATAGCCCTCGGCAAGTTTGCAAGTCTGCTCACCATAATTTCCCGTTATACCAATTACCGGCTTCTGCGATGCCTCGGGAAAAGAAGCGTAGACATCGTCAAGCCGTGACTTCCAGTCGTAGCGGTTCATGCTTCAGCGTAGCGTCAGGATGGGATTATTCTTCTGTGATGGGTATTTCGCGCTTTATGCTCTGCTCCAGCGAGATAAGGGTTTCGGTGGCCACCACTCCAGGTATCTCCTGAAGCCGTTCGTTGAGCAGATGCATCAGTTGCTCGTTGTCGCGCGCGTAGAGTTTCACGAGCAGGGTGTAAGGACCGGTGGTGAAGTGACATTCCACTATCTCGGGTATGTGCTGCAGGCACTCCACGACATCCTTGTACATAGAGCCGCGCTCGAGCGTTATTCCCACGTACGTACACGTGCTGTAGCCAAGGCTTTTGGGATTTACGTCGAAGCCGCTGCCCATGATGACGTTGGCCTCTATCAGATTTTGCACACGCTGATGGATTGCCGCACGCGACACCTTACACTCTATTGCCACGTCCTTGAACGGAATGCGTGCATTCTTCGACAGGATACCGAGTATCTTCTTGTCCAGGCTGTCTATTTTCTCTGTTGTTGCCATATTGTTTACTTTGGTTTTATATTCATATCTCTCACCTCTTGTCACTCACCTCTCCGACGACTTATCGTATGCATGATGCGGATAGTCGGTGGTGAAATGCAGTCCGCGACATTCCTTTCGCTCCAAAGCCCATCGCGTGATGAGGTATCCCACGTTGATCATGTTGCGCAGTTCGCAGATATCGCGTGTGGCACGAACGCGCTTAAAGAGGCGCTCGGTCTCTTCGTAGAGCATGTCAAGCCTGTCCCACGCGCGGTGAAGACGCAGGTCGCTGCGCACTATGCCAACATAGTTGGACATGATCTGTGCAACCTCCTTCACCGACTGGGTGATGAGAACCTTCTCCTCATTGGTCATCGTGCCCTCGTCGTTCCATTCGGGAACTCGCTCGTTGAACTCATACTCGTCGATATGCGCCAGTGAGTGACGGGCTGCAGCGTCGGCATAGACGACAGCCTCTATCAGCGAATTGGAGGCAAGGCGGTTGCCGCCATGCAGACCTGTACACGAACATTCGCCAATGGCATAGAGACGCTCTATGCTCGACTGGCCGTTGAGATCGACCTTCACGCCACCGCACATATAGTGGGCAGCAGGACGAACGGGAATATAGTCTTGCGTAATGTCTATACCGATGGAGAGACACTTCTGGTAAATATTGGGGAAGTGGTGGCGCGTCTCGGCAGCATCCTTGTGGGTGACGTCAAGGCACACATGGTCCAGACCGTGTATCTTCATCTCCTTGTCTATGGCACGCGCCACGATATCGCGCGGAGCCAGGGAGAGACGCTCATCGTATTTCTCCATGAAGGTCTGTCCGTTGGGGAGTTTCAGTATGCCGCCGTAGCCACGCATGGCCTCTGTTATGAGATAGGCAGGATGGGTCTCGTTGGGATTATGGAGCACTGTGGGATGGAACTGCACGAACTCCATGTCCTGAACGGTGGCCTTGGCGCGATAGGCCATGGCAATACCGTCGCCAGTGGCTATCACAGGATTGGAAGTGGTCAGATAGACGGCACCACAACCGCCGGTACACATCACAGTGACCCTGGCAAGATAGGTGTCGACAGTACCTTCCTCACCTTTGCCGCCCTGATCTCCGGGATTGAGTACATAGGCACCGTAGCACTGGGTATGGGGAGAGCGGCGCGTCACGCGCGCACCGAGATGATGCTGCGTGATTATCTCAACGGCAAAATGGTTTTCCTTGACGTCGATATCGGGACAGCGGCGCACGGCTTCCATGAGGCCACGCTGTATCTCAGCACCAGTATCGTCGGCATGGTGGAGAATGCGGAATTCAGAGTGGCCGCCCTCGCGGTGAAGGTCGAAACTGCCATCCTCCTGACGGTCGAAATTGACACCCCACGCCACGAGTTCGCTTATCTGCTCAGGAGCACGACGCACCACCTGCTCAACGGCCTTGCGGTCGGAGATGTAGTCGCCGGCTATCATCGTGTCTTCAATGTGTTTCTCGAAATTGTCTACCGCAAGATTTGTCACACTGGCCACACCGCCCTGAGCAAAAGAGGTGTTGGCCTCGTCAAGCGATGTCTTGCAAATCATACATACCTTGCCCTTCTTGGCACGCGCCACCTTGAGGGCATAACTCATACCGGCAACACCAGCACCGATAACGAGAAAATCGTATTTATAAATCATGCGTTGTTTTACATAGTTTCGTTTGCAAAATTATACATTTTTTAGGTAATCCGCGCCAAAAGAGAGAAAAATTGACTAACTTTGCCGTCGTAATGAAAACATTTAAGGAACTGGGTGTCTGCGATGCCATTCGCCGAGCCATAGAAGAGATGGGGTTTGTTCAGCCCATGCCGGTACAGGAGGAAGTCATTCCTTACCTGCTGGGAACAATGAACGACGTAATAGCACTTGCACAGACTGGAACAGGCAAGACTGCGGCATTCGGCATCCCTTTGCTGCAGAACATTGACACATTGCGCCACGACACACAGGCCCTTGTGCTGGCTCCTACGCGCGAACTGTGTCTGCAGATAGCCGATGACATGCGCGACTTTGCACGCTACATCGACGGCATACACATTGAGGCCGTATATGGCGGAGCCTCCATAGAACAACAGATACGTGCCCTCAGAAAAGGGGCACAGATTATTGTTGCCACGCCAGGCAGACTGATAGACCTGATGAAGCGCGGCGTGGCACAACTGGATGCCGTCAGCAACGTGGTGCTCGACGAAGCCGACGAGATGCTAAACATGGGATTTTCGGAAAGCATCGACGCCATTCTGGAGGGCGTGCCGGCAGAAAGAAACACGCTGCTCTTCTCTGCCACCATGAGCCGCGAAATAGAACGCATAGCACGCGGCTACCTGCACGACCCAAAGGAGATAGTGGTGGGCTCGCGCAATGAAGGCGCAGAGCACGTCAACCATATCTACTACGTGGTGAACGCCAAAGACAAGTATCTCGCCCTGAAACGGCTCGTGGATTTCTATCCGCGCATCTTCGCCATCATCTTCTGCCGCACGAAGATAGAGACACAGGAGGTGGCCGACAAACTGATACGCGACGGCTATAATGCCGAAAGCCTGCACGGCGACCTGTCGCAGCAGCAGCGCGACCTGACAATGCAGAAGTTCCGCCAGCACACCGTGCAACTGCTGGTTGCAACCGATGTGGCAGCACGCGGACTGGACGTAGACGACCTGACACACGTTATCAACTACGGGCTGCCCGACGACATCGAAAACTATACACACCGCTCAGGACGCACAGGGCGCGCAGGCAAGAAGGGCACATCGCTCAGCATCATCCATACACGCGAGCGCCACAAGATACGCAACATAGAACGCGAGATAGGCAAGCAGTTTGAGCAGGGGGTGATGCCAAGCCCAGAAGAGATCTGCAAGAAGCAACTCTACCGCGTGATGGACCAGATTGTAAAGGCCGACGTCGACGAGGAACAGATTGCCCCATTCATGGCCGACATCAACCGCTACTTTGAATACATCGACAAAGAAGACCTGATAAAGAAAATCGTTTCGCTCGAGTTCGGACGCTTCCTTGCATACTATGCCGATGCTCCCGAACTGACGGTGGCCACGGAGAAGAGCCACGAGGAAGGCAAGGCGCGCAGGAAGGGCGGCAACAGGACTGCAGACGGAAAGTTCCGCAAGGTGACATTCAATCTCGGTAAGCGCGACGGCTTCTATCCTGCCGAAGTGATGCAAATCATCAACAAGAACGTGAAGGGCCACGTACAGATAGGCCATATCGACCTGCTCGCCACGACAGCCCACGTGGAAGTGGCCGAAGAGGACGCACAGCGCGTGGTGAAATATGTCAACGGACAGCGATACAATGGGCGCGAGATAACATGCCGGATGGCCGACGAGCGCCCATGGCAGCAGCGTGCCGACCGTAAACAGCGCGCCACAAGGCAGGAGTCGGCACCGAAGTCTGGCGGAAAGCCTCGCAACGAGCGGCATACGGCAAAGCCGGAGCGACAGCACCGACGCGAGGAGTGGCAACAGATGCTCAACCCGAAGAGCATGAAACTGAAGGGAGAGGTGCCCGACTTCAGCGAAGAGGGATGGGCACGCCGTCGTCCGAAAAAGAAATGAACGCCATGATTCTACGCAACATACAACACTCTCTGCGCAGGCTCTGCTGCGCCGTGGCTCTCATGGCCACCGCCATGCTCCATGCGGAAGCACAGGAACTCATCGCAACCGTCAATATCAACCACTCGCAGATACAGGGTACAGATGCCTCGGTGTTCGACAACCTGAAGCAGACTCTCGAACAGTTTGTCAACGAAAGGCAGTGGACAGACCTGCAATTTCAGAAAAACGAGCGTATCTCGTGCACATTCAACATCACGATAACGAAATACGACAAGGCTGCAAATCTCTTTGAGGCCACGGCAATGATACAGGCCAACCGCCCTGTATACAATGCCGCATACAACTCCACATTATATAATAATAAGGACGGCGACTTCAGTTTCAACTTCGTGGAGTTCGACCAACTGAACTTTCAGGAGGAGGTGATAGACAACCAACTCACGGCTCTTTTCGCCTACTACGCATACCTCATCATCGGTCTCGACCTCGACAGTTTCGCACCAATGGGCGGCACCGACGTGCTGCAGCGCTGCCTCAACCTCGTGAACAATGCCCAGAACCTGGGATACACAGGATGGAAAGCCTTCGAGACAAGCCGCAACCGCTTCGCCATTATCAACGACTATCTCGACGAAGCCATGAAGCCACTGCGACAACTGCACTACGACTACTACCGACTGGGGCTTGACGAGATGTCGACCAATGCGGAGCGCGGACGCGCCAACATCACCACGGCACTCGAAAACCTGAAAGCGGCACACGAGAACAAACCGCTAAGCCTGCTGCCACAGATATGGACCGACTATAAGCGCGACGAACTTGCCGCCATATACAAAGGGAAGGGCACGCAGAAGGAGAAAGAGACCGTCTACAACCTGCTCTTCAACATCAATGCCTCGCAGAGCAACGCATGGGACAAGATAAAACAATGAGAAAAGCATGCTGACGCAACTTCACATAAAGAACTTCACGCTCATCGATCTGCTCGATATCGAGTTCGGTAAGGGTTTCTCCGTAATGACGGGTGAGACGGGAGCAGGAAAAAGCATCATACTCGGAGCCATAGCATTGCTGCTGGGCCAGCGCGCCGACAGCAAGGCCATCAAACAGGGCGCCGACCGCTGCACCATAGAGGCTCACTTCTGCCTGTCGAACTACGACATGCAGAAATTCTTCGACGACAACGACATCGAATACGACGAGACCGACTGCATCGTGAGGAGGGAACTGACGGCAACAGGCAAGAGCAGAGCCTTTATCAACGACACCCCCGTGGCTATCTCGCTGCTGAAAGAACTCGGCGAACAACTGGTCGACGTCCACTCGCAGCACCAGAACCTGCTGTTGCAGAAGCACGACTTCCAACTGAGCGTGGTAGACACCATGGCACAGGACGGCAAGCAACTGGCAGACTACCAGAAAGCCTACTCCGACTACCGCAAGACTGCGGCAGCGCTGGAGGAACTGCGACAGGAGATAGCATCGGCAAGCCGGCAGCAGGAGTTTCTGCAATTCCAGTACAACGAACTGAAAGACGCCGGCCTCACAGAGGGGGAACAGGAAGAACTGGAACAGCAGAGCGCCACCATGACACATGCCGAAGACATAAAGACGGCTCTCTATGATGCTGCCAACGCGCTGTCGGAGGGCGAGGCCGACGCGCTCTCGCTCGTACGCCGCGCCACGCAGAGTCTCAACGGCATAGCCAATGTCATGCCTGCCACGGCAGAACTGGCAGAGCGGCTGGAGTCGTGCCGCATCGAACTGAAGGATATTGCCGACGAGATGGCTGGCAAACTGGACGCCATCGATTTCGACCCGTCGCAACTGGACAATGTCAACAACAGGCTCGACAGGCTCTACGACCTGCAGAAGAAATACCGCGCAGCAAGCGTGACAGAACTCATCAGCATGCGCGATGCTCTTGCCTCACAACTTGACAACCTTGACAACAGCGACGAACGATTAGCACAACTGCAGCAACTCTTGGAGCGGCAGCAGGCGGAATGTCAGAAGCAGGCAGAAGCCTTAAGCATGCTGCGCAAAAAGGCTGCCGGCAAGATAGAACAGCAACTGCGTGGAATGCTCGTGCCACTCGGAATGCCCAACGTGCGTTTCCAAGTGGACATAGAGCCCACCGCTCTCTCCGCTACGGGAGCCGATGCCGTGAGTTTCCTGTTCAGCGCCAACACTTCCACTCCTTTGCTGCCCATAGCACAGGTGGCTTCGGGCGGTGAGATAGCGCGAGTAATGCTGTCGCTGAAGGCCATGATAAGCGGCGCTGTAAAACTGCCAACCATCATCTTCGACGAGATAGACACCGGCGTAAGCGGAAAGATAGCAGAGGCCATGGCTCACATGATGCGCGCCATGGGCGACAGCGACCGCCAGGTGATTAGCATTACTCATCTGCCACAGATTGCGGCTCTCGGCACTGCCCATTACAGAGTGGAGAAGAGCGAGACGGCCCACGGCACATCTTCCACCATGCACCGCCTCACCGATGAGGAGCGCATCAGCGAAGTAGCACAGATGCTGTCGGGCTCCGACATCACGCAGGCCGCTATAGCCAATGCCCGCGAACTGCTCGGAATGTAACACATTAGATAAACAGAAGTGGCGACGCACCTGGGTACGCCGCCACTTTTCTTATAAATGTCTATGCTCAGATATTAGCGAGTGCCGGCAAGGTTGAAACCGATGGTGGCAAACAATGTGTTGTTGTGCCACTTCTCGCCAAAGTATCCTTCGTGCACATCACCAATGGTAAGACCGAAGTCATAGCCAACGTTGGCATACAGGCGACCGAAGTTGAAGCCACAACCAACACGGACAGCGCCGTCAAAGCCATCTGTTTCAGTAAGATAACCTCCTACGACACCGGCAAACGGCTGCACAGCCATCTTGTCGTTGATGTAGTAGTGATAACTGACGAGAAGAGGAATGTTAAGAAAGTAAACAAAACTAAAAGGGGAATGGCTTTTGTTGAATGTGTTTCAACCAAAACCGCAGAGCTCTGTTAAGTAGTGTAAAAAAAACTAACATTTCTTATTTCGCGTATGGTCTATGCACCACCAATATACTAAAGCCATACCTTTGCAACAATAGAACTATTTATTATTCACCTAAAAAACTTCGAGAAAATGAAAAAGATTTTTAGTTTAGTGTGTCTTGCTCTGTTGAGCACCGCATTGTTTACCGCATGTAGCAGCGACAGCGACGATCCAGCACCAGAGGTAAATACGGTCGATTCAGCAGTGCTGCAGCAGCAGTTTGAGAAGAACTACTTCACTATTGAGGATGCAACCTTCAAGACCGGCAGTCTTCCCACGTCTACCACGACAGCAACGATTGGCGATGTGAACATCAACTCGCAGGCTCTGACGGGTGGCTCTAACTTCATCACCATCCAGTCTGAAGAAATCTTCAACCGCTTCTATGTCGGCGTTGAGGGCAAGGACGGATATCTGGAAATCGTTCCTTCCGTTACCAATTCTGGCGGAGCCGCTCCCACTCGTGCCGGCGGCATCATTACCTACATTATTGCTATCATCTACGGCGAGTCGTTCACACATGATATCGTAATGCTCATCAAGGGACGCCGCTCCGACGGAAGCATTACCGCTGCTTATCGTTCAGCAGTGAACGTCGTGGAGAGCATGGAAGGTGACTTGCACGTCAACCTGACCTTCAGCAATGAGAAGGACATCGACCTGCACCTCATCTCGCCATCCGGCCATGAGTTCTACTTCGGCAACCGTACCGTAACTGTCTACGACGACAACTACAACTTGGTGGCAGAATACGGTCTGGACCACGACTCTAACGCCGCATGCTACATCGACAGCCTGAACAACGAGAACATCGTTATTCCTGAGGAGTACATCGAGGGCGGCATCTACCACGTTTACGTCAACATGTGGAGCAACTGCAACACCAGCATCGCTACAAACTGGCAGGTGGCCGTGCGCTACAAGGGACGTCTGGTGAGCAACCTTATGGGTCAGCGCACCGATGCTGAGAATGACGCCGCAACTGATAACTACACGACCACCGTCACTGGACGCAACCCTGTTCTTGGCGAATATCCCATTGGCGCATGGAATGGCGACAAGACGGAAGTTATGCAGTTCAAGATCAAGGAGGCTTCTGCCGCTGCTCCTGCCTTCCGCATGGTTCGCACCTACAAGCCTACTCTGCTCGACCAGATAAAGATGGAAGAGCCCACCGGCCTGCATCGCTAAGAAAAACCGAACGCAGTAATGCATACTAATAAGAGAGCGCACCGCCCAAGCGATGCGCTCTCTTGCTGTTCTTACGTCAGACCCTTTTTGAAAGATTTGTACTTCCTCTGTCTTTTACATATTATAGAAGTTGGTTAACGTATAATTATATGATATGCTCTGTCAATCTTTCAGCGAATAGGTGACAGTGGTCACTACGCGAACCTTTTTTATATAAGGAGTGTTGTCGTCGCGGTTGTCAATAGAGAACTGGCCCTGATCGGCACTGACAATCTTGTCGAGACTGGAATGGGAATTCTCGGCAAACTGCTGCGCAGTCTTCTCAGCATTCTGTATAGCCTCCTGCATCATCTTGGGCTTCATTTCCTTAAAAGAGACATACTCGTACTTCACCTGATTTTCGTAACCGCCGTCGACAACAGCAACGCCTTCCTTCAGAAGGTCGCCCTGACGAGCCAGTATGCCACGCACCTGAGCGACGTTGGGCGATGTGACGGTGATGACCGAGGTAATGATGTAACGGTATGACCTGTTGTTGTCGCTATACTCGCGCGCCTGCAAGTCGACAACCTGAGGAGCATTGACCGTGAGTTCGCCATCCTTGATGCCGTTGCGCATGAGGAAGGTCTTAATCTTCTGCTGCATAACGGCCAGCCTGTTGTAAAGTTCGGGCAGGTCGTTGCCAACCTCCTTGGAAACGATAGGCCACGTCACTTTGTCGGCCTCCACCTCTCTCTCCGCAAGTCCTTTTACTACGACTTTGCGGTCTTTGTTGGCAAAGTTGTCGATGGCCGACTTGATATACCATCCTAAGCAGATAATGCCCACTGCAAGTATGGCAGCGGATAAAGTACGACTGTCTTTCATATTCTATTATTTATTAAATAACGGTGCGTCTCGTTGCTCATTGGCGCCACCTCGTAAGGGCGCTGCTGCCACTCACGGAATTCGCTTATCCGCTCTGATGGCTATGACAGATTGAATGTGATAGGCCAATACCAAAATGATCTCACTGGCTTGCCTCCCATCTTGGCCGGTATCCACTTAGGCATCATCCTCACCACGCGCGTACATTATTAATTATACGCGCGCGAGGAAACAGTCTGCAACAGTGCGTTTATAGTACGTGAACTATCATCATTGATCTGCCCCGTGCATCGGTTGCATAAGGTAGTTGAATCAAGTCAAAGGTCGTCATGGTTATTATCTTTTGTGTTATACATTTGTCAGTTTTGAATAGTCAAGGATACGCACGCTGGTTGTTGCACATATCTCACGTGCCATGTCATTCAACTGGTGGAAGCGCGAATAGTCGCTTCCATCGTCCATCTTCCATGGCGCCATGATGAGCATCCTGCCTGCAGCGCAGGCATAGAAACGCCGCTGCGAAGGTTTCCAAAACTCGCCTATCGTCTCTTTTTGCAGCAATATCAGCGGCAGGTGAGCGTCCATGGCGTCGCTGGTAATAATGCTCTCGCCCTTTGAGATTCCTGGCGTGACGAGCACCGTTCCCTCCTCTGCGATACGAAGCAAACGGGCACGCTCCTGTCGGAAAGTATCTGTCTGCTCTGTAGGCTGTCCCGTCTGTGGGTCTCTACGATGGAAGAATACCTGTTCTTTAATAGGATATTTCAGCAGGAAGAGATTACCGAAGGCAGCATATTCTCGCTCTCCAATCCACAGGTGCAGTTGGCGCTCCATCAGATGAGGACATTCCTGTCGGATGCGTGCTCGCAACGGGTTTTCTTGCATATAGCGCTTGATGTTCTCAAGCATGCCGGGCTTGTTGATAATACGGTCATGGTAGCCGCTCTCGAAGAGCACAGGCCGTTGTCCCTTTTCCAAGGGAGAAGCCTTGGCCACTGCCGCCGTGCTTGCCGCATTGCCGCCATGGTTCTCCGCCGCCGTGCTTGCCGCGTTTCCGCCATGGTTCTCCGCTGCCGTGCTTGCCGTGTTTCCGGCAAGAGCCGTCTCGTCTTGCCACTGCCACCACGCTCGCGAGCAGCCCGTCTTGAAGCCCCGCACCACCATCCCCAAGTGCTTGCCGTTGGGCAGCGCTTCGCGCACTCGCAGTAGGAGATGGATATGGTCGGGCATTATTGCCGTTCGCCACACTTCTACCATCGGATAATAACGGGAAATCTTCGGCACCTCTTCCTCAAGCACACGCCGCCCCAGTTCCGACAGCGCCACGTGTGGTGCATCGTCAGTTCCCTGCCGTCCGCTGGCATGCCCCACGATAGTTCCGAACAGCCGCTTGCGTTCCCTTACGACCATTGTCACCATGTAGAGCCCTGCCTCGTGATAGTCATGCCAAAACGAACGGCGGTGCTGGTTGTGTATGGTTTCGCGCTTTACTTCCGCTGCCGTCTTCCCGTACATATCTTTTGCCATCGCTTAACATGGCAAAAATACGATTTATGCGAACGAAAAGCAAAGAAAGCCGTCTCTTTTTTTTGCGTCAAAACGACATATTATCTTCTGAAGAAGACGTTTCCCCCAAAATTTTTGTGTTTTCTATTACTGTGTTTACTTGTTTTTCAGCCTATTGCAGAGTAAAGTCTCCCGTCCACGACGATGTGCCGAAACTGCCATGGCTGGAGTAGAAAGAGTATTTGCCTGATGTGGCTGTATAGAAATCAAGGGTGTAACGCTCCTGTGAAGTACTTGTATACGAACTGAAACTCTTGTATATTGTTATCGTAGCAGTAGTGGTGCTTGTTCTACTGTATGTTGCATATATGCTCTCGTAACGTAGGCTTCCGCTGTAACTTGTTATGCTCACCTGATTGAGCGTCTGCGCACCAAACTTATACCATGTGTCTGTACCATACGGAACACTCAACGTCATATATGAAATGTTGGCAGGAGCCGCTGCAGAACTGGCACGCGCGAAGTCCTCTATTGTGAATGTGCCGCTGTACGGGTAGTTGTCTGCCGTACCGCCACCATCGGAAGTGAATGTCAGTGTCACCGTTTCCGTATGTGTACCCGTCGAGCCGCTCCAGGTGTAGGAAATAGCAGCCTTATTGGTTCCCGTCTTGCTATATGAAGCACTGACAAGAGTGAAAGGTCTTGTCATCTTGCTGTACGTCATGTCTACAGAATAGTTGGAGTCGAAATACAAGTCTAAACTATAACTGTGCAGCCCGATGTAGACGTGCTTATTCGAAACATCAGATGGGGCATAGTCTGTTACTTCACCGGTGTCTTGATATTTCTCACAGTTGTAAGTCACACCGCCGATTACGATGGTCATCTTTTCAGAAGTCAGGCTTTTCACTCTCCACGTAGGGCTGCTATACGTATAATTGGTGTACTCCGCTTTCAATAGTCCACCATAGGGATTATAGGAATAATTGAAATTGACGAAGTCTGAGGTGGTCTTCACATAGTCACCTTCTGCGCTGCTATATGTGTATTCCATTATCAAACCTGTGGCGTTGTTTGAGAATCCCAGCACAACAGCCTTTGTCCTATCAGAAGTATATCCCGACCACACACCCTGCAAATCAGCAACAGAACCTATCAGTTCCTCTGGCTCAATGATTTTGTCGTCATCGTCGCCACCACACGACACAAAACCTACACTCGTCAATGCTACCATCAGCATTGCCAACAATTGTAATTGTAATTTCTTCATCATTGCTTATTTTATCATTTAATAAAAAAAGGTGGAACCATTCTATGCTTATCTGTTGCTGGGTTACCGCCAAGTGACCTATCGCAAACAAGAGCAAAAGCTCAATATCTATGTATAAGTACGAACAGAAACGCTAATCTGTAAGTTTATAATATTAATAATGTATCCTGCCACCGTCAGAGCGATGGAGATGAGAGAAAAGGTTGCTATTGAGCCAATTTGCCTGAATGAAGTTGCTCAACGGGGAAGATCAAGTCCCAGTTTTTCCCCCAGACAATGTTGCCATTCTCAAGAGTGAAGCGGTTAAACTTTCGAGGATCAAGATACTTGTTGTACTGTGGATGCGGATGGCGACGGATGAAGTCGCCAACGTCAACAGTCTGAACCGTATTGTCGCTGAATGTCAAGCAAACACGTAGGTTGCCAGCGTTCTCAGCCTTTATAATATAAAGTTCCGCCACTCGTTTCTTTGTTCGCGTACATTTTAATATATGGTAGCGAGACGATTATGTCTCGCTACCAATACAATACAAATTAGTCAGTCAACTTGGCCTTTATCATCTCGCGGTTGAGGCGTGCGATATTGGCAATAGTCTCGTTCTTCGGACAGACAGCCTCGCAGGCGCGAGTGTTGGTGCAGTTGCCGAAGCCGAGTTCGTCCATCTTGGCAATCATATTCTTCACACGGCGTGCAGCCTCTACGCGACCCTGGGGAAGCAGGGCGAGTTGAGAGACCTTCGACGAGACGAAGAGCATGGCGGAGCCGTTCTTACATGCGGCAACACAAGCGCCACAGCCGATGCACGAAGCGCAGTCCATGGCCTCGTCGGCATCTTCCTTCGGAATGAGAATGGCATTGGCATCCTGAGCCTGACCTGTGCGGATTGTGGTATAGCCACCAGCCTGAATAATCTTGTCGAAGGCGTTGCGGTCTACCATGCAGTCCTTTATCACGGGGAATGCTGCCGAGCGCCAAGGCTCAACTGTGATGACGTCGCCGTCGTTGAAGCGGCGCATATAGAGTTGGCATGTCGTGGCGCCGCGCTCTGTACGTCCGTGGGGCGTGCCGTTGATGTAGAGTGAGCACATGCCGCAGATACCCTCGCGGCAGTCGTGGTCGAACACGAAGGGCTCCTTGCCTTCGTTGATAAGGTTTTCGTTGAGGATGTCAAGCATCTCCAGGAATGAAGTGTCATCGGGAATATCCTTCATCTCGTAGGAGTCGAAGTGACCCGTGTCCTTGGGGCCGTTCTGGCGCCAGAACTTTATTGTAAATGAAATATTCTTAGCCATATTTTTGAGTTTTTAAGTTTATGAGTTTATGAGTTTTTTAGTTCCTGCGGATTCGGATGTCTCAACCTATATATTAAGGATGAGAGCATCTTGTTAACCTCAGAGTTTAAGTTCATTATTTCTTGATAACTATCTTCATCAACATATTGAAAGTCATGGGAGAGTATCATCTGCGTTTCCAGTTCATTGGATGAACCTAATGAGATGAAAAGGAAATGTGAATGCTCTCTTTCACCCTCACGACCATAACCTTCTGCAATATTCGATGGAATGGAAACTGCACAACGTCGCATTTGACTGGCCATGCCAAACTTCTCGTCGGGAGGATAAAGAGTAGTAATCTCATATACCCGACGAGCTAATAACATGCTCTTCTGCCAAACGGTTAAATCCTTATACGTTCCCATAGAACTCAAAAACTAATGAACTTAAAAACTTAAAAACTCAAATTAGTTCTTATAGTTACGTGTCTGTACCTTGATAGCCTCATACTCCAGCGGCTCCTTGATGAGTTCGGGCTCCTTGCCCTTGCCTTTGTACTCCCAGCAGCCTACGTAGAAGTAGTTCTCGTCGTCGCGCTTGGCTTCGCCTTCCTCTGTCTGGTATTCCTCGCGGAAGTGACCGCCGCAACTTTCGTTGCGCGAGAGTGCGTCGAAGGCCACGAGTTGACCCATTGTGAAGAAGTCGCGCAGGTGGATAGCCTTGTCGAGTTCTACGTTAAGTCCGTCCTTTGTTCCAGGCACGAAGAGGTTCTCGTCGAACTCCTTCTGCAGTTGCTGCATCTTCTTCAGACCTTCCTTCAGGCCCTCGGCAGTACGTCCCATACCTACGTGTTCCCACATAATATGGCCGAGTTCCTTATGGATAGAGTCTACAGAGCGCTTGCCCTTGATGTTGAGCAGACGGTCGAACTCAGCGTCGACGGCCTTTTCTGCCTCAGCAAATTCTGGCAGTTCTGTCGAAACCTTAGGCCACACAGCCTGATCGGCAAGATAGTTCTGAATGGTATATGGCAGCACGAAATATCCATCGGCCAGTCCCTGCATAAGTGCTGAAGCGCCGAGGCGGTTGGCTCCGTGGTCGGAGAAATTGCACTCGCCGATGGCAAACAGGCCAGGAATAGTGGTCTGAAGTTCGTAGTCTACCCAGATGCCGCCCATTGTGTAGTGGATGGCAGGATAAATCATCATTGGCTTGTAGTATTTCACGCCGTTGATCTCGTTGGCAACGTCGCCAGGGAAGACATCCGTTATCTCTTCGTACATTTCGAAGAGGTTGCCGTAGCGCTGCATGATAACGTCGAGACCAAGGCGGTTGATGCTCTCAGAGAAGTCGAGGAATACGGCAAGTCCTGTGTTGTTCACGCCGAATCCCTTGTCGCAGCGCTCCTTGGCTGCACGAGAGGCCACGTCGCGAGGCACGAGGTTGCCGAATGCAGGATAGCGGCGCTCCAGATAGTAGTCGCGATCCTCCTCGGGTATTTCCCATCCCTGCTTGGTGCCTGCCTGCAGAGCCTTGGCGTCTTCCAGTTTCTTTGGCACCCAGATACGTCCGTCGTTGCGCAGCGACTCCGACATCAGCGTCAGTTTCGACTGCTTGTCGCCGTGTACGGGGATACATGTCGGGTGAATCTGCACATAACTTGGGTTGGCAAACATAGCACCCTTGCGATAACTCTGGACTGCTGCCGTGCAGTTGCAGCCCATGGCGTTGGTCGACAGGAAGTAGGTGTTGCCGTATCCGCCCGTTGCAATGACAACGGCATTGGCAGAGAAGCGCTCCAACTTTCCTGTGGTAAGGTTCTTGGCAATGATGCCGCGTGCGCGTCCGTCAACGATAACGACATCTTCCATCTCGTAGCGTGTGAAGAGTTTCACCTTTCCTGCCTTCACCTGTGCCGACAGCGAACTGTAGGCACCGAGCAGCAACTGCTGACCTGTCTGGCCCTTGGCATAGAAAGTGCGGCTCACCTGAGCACCGCCGAAGGAGCGGTTGGCCAGCATGCCGCCATATTCGCGTGCAAAGGGAACGCCCTGTGCCACGCACTGGTCGATGATGTTGTTCGACACTTCTGCAAGACGATATACGTTTGCCTCGCGAGCGCGGTAGTCACCGCCCTTCACCGTATCGTAGAACAGACGGTAAACAGAGTCGCCATCGTTCTGGTAGTTCTTTGCAGCGTTGATACCACCCTGTGCAGCGATAGAGTGGGCGCGGCGCGGAGAGTCCTGAATGCAGAAGTTATACACATTGAAGCCCATCTCGCCCAGCGAAGCAGCAGCAGAAGCGCCGGCCAGACCAGTGCCTACTACGATAACGTCAAGTTTCAGTTTGTTTTTTGGGTTCACCAGTCGCTGATGAGCCTTATATTCTTTCCACTTCTCAGGCACTGGACCTGCAGGAATTTTTGAGTCTAATACTTTAGCCATTTTTGAAGTTTTTTAGTTTGTAAGTTTATTAATTTATGAGTCAAAAGAGTCCTGTAAAGTTATTATAACTTAGAAACTCAGGAACTCATCAACTCAAAAACTTAAATTAGCAGCAGTTACCACCATAGCAGTAAAGGCTTGGAGCACACTTGAATGCGAAGGCAAGGATAACAACCAGGAAGCCAAGCATCAGCAGTGTGACATAAATAAATCCGATGCACTTCCAACGGTTGAGCCACACCTTGCCGCTGGCGCCCAGTGTCTGGAAAGCCGACCAGAAACCGTGAGTGAGGTGGAACCAGATGGCAACAATCCAGATGACGTAGAGCACCACGTTGACAGGATCGCCGAATGTGTCGATGATGAAGGCGAAGCCGTCTGTTGGCAGATGTCCTGCGGTTGTTCCGAGCAGTTCAGCAAGCATCATCTTGCTCCAGAAGTGATAGAGGTGCAGCAGCAGTCCCACGAGGATTATGATACCCAGCACGAGCATGTTCTTCGATGCCCACTCCACTTTGCCTGGATTTACCTGAGTAGCCACCTCGTAGCGGTTGTCGCCACGTGCTGTTCTGTTCTGAGCCGTCAGGATGAAGGCATAGACGATGTGAATAACGGCCAAGGCAGCCAGACCCATGGTAGCCACAACAGCATACCAGTTGGCTCCCAGCAATTCGCAAATAGTGTTGTAGGCCTTTCCGGAGAAGAGTGCTACGATGTTCATGGCGCAGTGGAACGTCAGAAACAAAATCAGCGCGAGACCGGTGACAGACATCACAACTTTGCGTCCGATGGATGAATTAAATAACCACATAAGAATGTAAGAATAAATTATTAATAATTTTGAATGTTTCGGTAGAAGTACTGCAAAATGGGTACGCAAAAGCCCTGTAAGGCTACAAAAGTACTATATAATAATGAATTACGCAAACGTTTTCGGAAATTTATGCTCTTTTTCTGCAGCAAAAAAGCATGATAAAGGTCAGCAGTCCGTTCATCAGCAGCAACTCGTAGCCGAACCTGTAGCCGTAGTATTTCTCTGCCGCCAACGACGCGGCATAGCATGCAAGCGGCGAGAACACAGCGATATATGGCACCCACTTCTCGCTGGTTTGGCAATGCGTGAGCAGCCCGAAGGCGAAGAGTCCGAGCAGCGGTCCATAGGTATATCCCACTATAGTATATATCGCATCTATCAGGCTTTTGCTTCCAGCGGCGTGCACCAGCAGGATAACGACAACAAAGACGGCGCACATCGCCACGTGGACACGGCGACGGCTCGCTGTATTGTCTGCCGCAGGCATCAAGTCGACGCAGAAAATAGTGGTCAGCGATGTCAGGGCAGAGTCGGCGCTGGAGAAAGATGCCGCCACGATGCCAAGGACAAAGAGCACTTCGACCACCGTACCTGCCTGCGCCACAAATTCCGGCAAGATGCTGTCGCCGGCAGACGGCAGCGCCACGCCCTGCCGCTGCGACAGCATCACGAGCAGTGCTCCGAGCGTCAGAAACAGTGCATTGACCGGCACGAAGGCTACACCGTAACTCAGCATGTCTTTCTGGGCTTCACGCTTTGTACGACAGGTGAGATTTTTCTGCATCATGTCCTGATCCAGTCCTGTCATCACCACGACGATAAACATTCCGCTCACAAACTGTTTCCAGAAGTTCTGCGTCGAAACCCAGTCGCCCCACACGAATACTCTCGACATGTCGCTCCTCCACACTGCGGCTACTGCGTCGGCAGCAGTCATGTCGAGCCGTTGCGTCACACTATAGATGATGAGCAACAACGCCGTAAAGAGAAACACGGTCTGCATCGTGTCGGTCCACACGAGCGTCTTCATGCCTCCTCTGCGCGTGTACAGCCATATCAGCGCCACGAGCAGCACCACCGTCAACGGTAGCGGCACATGGAACGCGTCGAACACAAAGCGCTGCAGTATCATGCACACTACGTAAAAGCGCACCGAAGCGCCTGCCATCTTCGACAGCAGGAAAAAAGTAGAGCCCGTGAGATGCGAGCGGCGCCCGAGGCGCTGTCCCAGATAACCGTATATCGACGTGAGGTTGAGCCTGTAATATAGCGGCAACAGCAGTAGTGCTACTACGACGTATCCGAGGATAAATCCCAGGCATGTCTGCAGATATGTCATCTGCGTTCGCATCACCATTCCAGGCACACTGACAAATGTGATGCCTGAAATAGATGCTCCCACCATGCCAAAGGCTACTGCCGGCCACGGAGCCTTTCTGCCGGCACGGTAGAACGCTTCGTTGTCGGCCTTTGCACCTGTCAGGCGACTTACCGCCATGAGCAGCGCAAAGTACAGCACTACCGCACAGAGTATTATGATTGATGTCACGCGTGTTATATGGTATATTATCAAGAAAGAGAGCGATTCGGCCAGTGCCAAACCGCTCTCTCTTTTTGTTGTGTGTTTTGCTTTCTCGCAGTTATTATTTCAGTTCTGCGAGGTACTTGATGGTGCGAACCATCTGAGAAGTGTAAGAATTCTCATTGTCGTACCAGGCAACAACCTGTACGAGAGAGTTGCCGTCGCCTATCTTGCTTACCATAGTCTGGTTGGCATCGAAGAGCGAACCGAACTTCATACCGATGATGTCGCTCGAAACAAGTTTCTCCTCTGTGTAGCCGAACGACTCGTTGGCAGCAGCCTTCATTGCAGCGTTGATGTCCTCAACAGCGACCTCACCCTTCACAACAGCGTGCAGGATAGTGGTAGAACCTGTAGGAGTTGGAACGCGCTGAGCAGCACCGATCAGTTTGCCGTTCAGTTCGGGGATAACGAGACCTATGGCCTTGGCAGCACCAGTAGAGTTAGGAACGATGTTCTGAGCACCGGCACGAGCGCGCTGTACATCACCCTTGCGCTGAGGACCGTCGAGAATCATCTGGTCGCCAGTGTAGGCGTGAACAGTAGTCATAATACCGCTCTGGATTGGTGCAAAGTCGTTAAGAGCCTTTGTCATAGGAGCCAGACAGTTGGTGGTGCAAGATGCTGCAGAGATAACAGTGTCGGCAGGAGTCAGAGTCTTGTGGTTTACGTTGTAAACGATGGTTGGCAGATCG